>Ga0213920_1000009_pt1 | contig 481910 bp, 456 predicted proteins | sample McNCre1117MG_FD_161054 | JGI IMG/M metagenome (GOLD analysis project Ga0213920, IMG submission 161054) | Freshwater microbial communities from McNutts Creek, Athens, Georgia, United States - 11-17 MG | ecosystem: Environmental > Aquatic > Freshwater > Creek | place: USA: Georgia | collected...
TCAAGCGCTCCACCAGCGCCGTCACCGCCCGGGGCACATGCGGCGCATACGGGCGGATGGCGTAGATGGTTTCGGCAAAAGCGCCCACGGGTTTCCAGTCGGGCAACACGGGCACCAATTTGCCTTGACGCAAGGCAGCCTGGGCGCTGAAGTCGGGCATCAAGGCAATGCCCGCGCCCGTGAGCGCGGCCTCGCGCAGGGCTTCACTGTTGTTGGCGGCGAAGTTACCGGACACTGGCACGGTGATGCGCTCGCTGCCGCGCTGAGGATCACGGGGCTCGAAAGTCCAGGCGGGGGTTTCCTGTGAACGCGGGTAATGCAGACAGTTGTGGGCCTGCAGGTCTGCCGGGGTCTGCGGCTCAACCCGACGGCGCAAATAAGCACGCGTGGCCACCAACACCGATTGGGTGTCGCACAACGCCCAGGCCACATGGGTGTCGGGCGGGCGGGCGGTATGGCGAATGGCCAAATCAAAACCTTCGGTGGCCAAGGGACTGAGCCGATCGGACATGTCCAGCTCGATACGCACCTCAGGAAAGTCTTTCAAAAAGTCCGCGAACAGCGGCACCAGCTGCTGCCGAGCCAGCGCGACGGGCGCGGTCACCCGGATCAAGCCGCCAGGCTGGGCCGCCAGGTCGCGCACCTGGGCAAAGCTTTGCTCGATCTGCTCAAACGAAGCGCGGGTGTCGTCCACCAGCCGCTGCCCGGCCTCGGTCAGGCGCAGGCTGCGGGTGGTGCGCTGCACCAGGGTCACTTTGGCGGCACGTTCCAGCTCCGCGATGCGCTGGCTCATGGCAGCCTTGCTCACACCCAGACGGGCGGCTGCAGCTGTGTAGCTGCCCTGCTGCGCCAGCACGCTCAGCCAGTGCAGGTGGGTCCAGAGGGCGCTGATTTTTTGGTCTTCCATATGCACATTGTTCACTATTTTGAACAATCAATTCAGCTTTGCGACCTTGTGAGGGTTAACAAGCGTGCCTAAACTGCAAGGCGCAATGCAGGAGCCCACCACTGTGGGCGATTTTTCAATGACCGCCCAGTCAAAGAATCGCCCACAGGGGTGGGCTCCTACAACAGACAAATCGACAAGCAACTGGCAAACGCCACAAGGAGCACCCCATGAGCATCACGAACATCGGTCATTACATCGGCGGCCAAGTCACCGCAGGCGCTTCGGGCCGCAGCCAACCCGTCACCAACCCCGCCACCGGCGCCGTGACCGGCAACGTGGCCCTGGCCAACAGCGCCGAAGTGGCCAAGGCCGTGGCCGCTGCCCAAGCGGCCTTCCCCGCTTGGGCCGACACGCCGCCGCTGCGCCGCGCCCGCGTGATGTTCAAGTTCCTCGAGCTGCTGAACACCCACAAGGACGAGCTGGCCCACATGATCACCGCTGAGCACGGCAAGGTGTTCACCGACGCGCAGGGCGAAGTTTCACGCGGCATCGACATCGTGGAATTCGCCACCGGCATCCCGCAGCTGCTCAAGGGCGACTTCACCGACCAGGTCTCCACCGGCATCGACAACTGGACCCTGCGCCAGCCTTTGGGCGTGGTGGCGGGCATCACCCCCTTCAACTTCCCGGTCATGGTGCCCATGTGGATGTTCCCGGTCGCCATTGCGGCGGGCAACACCTTCATCTTGAAACCTAGCCCGACCGACCCCACACCATCGCTCTTCATGGCCGAGTTGCTCAAAAAAGCCGGTCTGCCGGACGGCGTGTTCAACGTGGTGCAAGGCGACAAGGAAGCCGTGGACGCGCTGCTGGAGCACCCCGACGTGAAAGCCATCAGCTTTGTCGGCTCCACACCGATTGCCAACTACATCTACGAAACCGGCGCGCACCACGGCAAGCGTGTGCAAGCCCTGGGCGGCGCGAAAAACCACCTGGTCGTCATGCCCGATGCCGACATCGACCAGACCGTGGACGCGCTGATCGGCGCAGGCTACGGCTCGGCAGGCGAGCGTTGCATGGCGATTTCCGTGGCGGTGCTGGTGGGCGATGTGGCCGACAAGATCATTCCCAAGCTGATCGAGCGCACCAAGGCGCTGCAAGTGCTCAACGGCGAAAACCTGGCCGCCGAGATGGGCCCCATCGTGACCGACGCGGCGCGCCAGCGCATCAAGGGCTACATCGACGCGGGCGTGGCGGAAGGCGCCAAGCTCTTGGTCGATGGCCGCGAGTTTGATGGCGCGAAAGCCGGTGCCGGCTGCGAGCAAGGCTTCTGGCTCGGCGGCACGTTGTTCGACAACGTGACCACCGACATGAAGATTTACAAGGAAGAGATTTTTGGCCCGGTGTTGTCGTGCGTGCGCGTGCCCGACTTTGGCACTGCGGTGCAAATCATCAACGACCACGAGTTCGGCAACGGTGTGAGCTGCTTCACCCGCGACGGCAACGTGGCGCGTGAGTTCTCGCGTCGCATTCAGGTGGGCATGGTCGGCATCAACGTGCCGATCCCGGTGCCCATGGCTTGGCACGGCTTTGGCGGCTGGAAGCGCTCGCTGTTTGGCGACATGCACGCTTATGGCGAAGAGGGTGTGCGTTTCTACACCAAGCAAAAGTCCATCATGCAGCGCTGGCCCGAGAGCATTGGCAAGGGTGCGGAATTTGTGATGCCTACGGCCAAGTGATTGGCCTTTGAGAGCACCGAGGGTGTTTTCCGCGAAGGCGACTGGGCGGGGCCGCAGGGCCTCATCAGTCGCTTCGCGCCAGCAAATCGGCCCTGCGGCCCCGCCCAATCACCCTCGCTGCGCTTGCTGGATCAAATCGGCCAGCCCAGATCGCACACCCTCACCCTGTAGGTCGGTGGCTTTAGCCCCGACAGGCTGCTTGCCGGAGCGTCAGCTCCAACATGCAAGAAGGCACAATCGTCTGATCAGGAGACCGGGAACAACATGAACGACAACACCTTCGACTACATCATCGTCGGCGGCGGCACGGCGGGCAGTCTGCTGGCCAACCGCCTGAGCGCCGACGCCAGCAAGCGCGTCCTGTTGCTGGAGGCGGGCAAAAAAGACGATTACCACTGGGTGCACATCCCGGTGGGCTATCTGTACTGCATTGGCAACCCGCGCACCGACTGGCTGTACCAGACCGAACCGGCTGAGGGCCTGAACGGCCGCAGCCTGCGCTATCCGCGTGGCAAGGTGCTGGGCGGGTGCTCCAGCATCAACGGCATGATCTACATGCGTGGTCAGGCGCGCGACTACGACCAGTGGGCACAGATCACCGGCAACGACGAATGGCGCTGGGACCAGACGCTGCCCTACTTCAAGCTGCACGAAGACCACTACAAAGGTGCCAACGAATTTCACGGGGCCAAGGGCAGCAAGTCCGAATTGCTGGCCCCCACCGACTTGGCGCCAGGCAGCTACCTGCACACTTTGCGCGGTCGCGTGGCAGGCGGCGAATGGCGCATCGAAAAGCAGCGCCTGCGCTGGGACGTGCTGGACGCGTTTGCGCAAGCCGCGCAGCAAGCGGGCATTCCGGCCACCGACGACTTCAACCGGGGCAACAACGAAGGCGTGAGCTACTTCGAGGTGAACCAGAAAAACGGCTGGCGCTGGAACACGGCCAAGGCCTTCGTGCGCCCCACGTGCTACGCCCGGCCCAACTTCGAGTTGTGGAACAAGGCGCAGGTGGCCAAACTGATCATCGAAACCCAGCCCGACGGCAGCCTGCGCTGCACCGGCGCGCAGGTCTGGTCGGGGGTGGAGATGGTCGAAGTCAAAGCCACCCGCGAAGTGATTTTGAGTGCCGGCAGCATCGGCTCGGCGCAGATTTTGCAGCTGTCGGGCATCGGCCCCGGCGCTTTGCTCCAGGACAAAGGCGTTGAGGTCAGGCACGATCTGCCCGGCGTGGGCGCCAACCTGCAAGACCATTTGCAAATCCGCTCGGTCTACAAGGTCAAGGGCACCAAAACGCTGAACACCATGGCCAATAGCCTGTGGGGCAAGGCCATGATCGGGCTGGAGTACGCCCTCAAGCGCACCGGCCCCATGAGCATGGCGCCCAGCCAGCTGGGCGCCTTCACCAAGAGTGACCCGTCGCAGCCGCATGCCAACATCCAGTACCACGTGCAGCCGCTGAGCCTGGACGCTTTTGGGGAGCCGTTGCACAGCTTCCCGGCCATCACGGCCAGCGTGTGCAACCTGAACCCCACCAGCCGGGGCACGGTGCAGATCAAGAGCGCACACTTTGAAGACGCGCCGGCCATTGCCCCCAACTACCTGGCCACAGACCTTGACCGCAAAGTCGCCGCCGACAGCCTGCGCGTGACGCGCCGCATCATGGACCAGCCAGCCATGAAGCCCTTCCAGCCAGAAGAGTTCAAGCCCGGCGTGCAGTACCAGAGCGACGAAGAACTGGCCAAGCTGGCCGGGGACATTGCCAGCACCATCTTCCACCCGGTGGGCACGACCCGCATGGGACGTGCTGACGACCCGATGGCCGTGGTCAATGCGCGGCTGCAGGTGCGTGGCGTGGCCGGTCTGCGCGTGGTCGATGCGGGCGTGATGCCCACCATCACCAGCGGCAACACCAACAGCCCGACGCTCATGATTGCCGAGAAGGCCGCGCACTGGATTGCCCAGGACGCCGAGCGCACGCCTTCGGCCTGAAGCCCACCCCAAGGGCCGTTTTGCTCAGGGATTTCCCGCGAATCGGGAAATCCCTGAGGGTTTCGCCTCCCGCCAGCCCTTACATTTCAGTCACTCGATGCAAAGCAGTACCTTGCATCCCGAGGGCCGAGGAGACAACTCGACACCCTAAGAACTCCAACATGAACCAACATCCGAACGAGATGTGACTTCTCAGGCGCCGCGCAAGCGGCGCTTTTTTTTGGCCGGTCGCTGGCCCGACAAGTCAGACCAACACCCAATGCCACAATCGGGCCCATGGAATTGCTGATTGTTTCGCTGGCCTCGCTGCTGGCTGGCCTGGTGGACTCGATCGTCGGTGGCGGTGGCCTGATTTTGCTGCCCGCGCTGTTTGCCACCTTCCCCGGCGCGGCCCCGGCCACCTTGTTTGGCACCAACAAAAGCGCCTCGATCTGGGGCACCGCCTTTGCCACCGTGCAGTACAGCCGCCAAGTGCACATGCCCTGGCGCTCCTTGCTGCCCGCAGCTGGTCTGGGCCTGCTGGGTTCTCTGGCCGGTGCCTGGGCCGTCACCCAGGTGGACCCCAGCTGGTTTCGCAAAGCGCTGCCCGTGCTGTTGGGCCTGCTGCTGATTTACACCCTGGCCAAAAAAGACCTGGGCCGCAGCCATGCACCACGCTTTGCAGGTGCAACCGAAGTCTGGATCGCCGCAGGCATCGGTCTGGTGATCGGTTTTTACGATGGTTTCTTCGGGCCCGGCACTGGCAGCTTTCTGGTGTTCGCCTATGTGCGCCTGCTGGGCTATGACTTTTTGAACGCCTCAGCGGCGGCCAAGATGATCAATGTGGCGACCAACCTGGCCGCACTGACCCTGTTCACGCTCAAAGGCCATGTGTGGTGGCACATGGCGCTGCCCATGGCACTGGCCAATGTGGTGGGCAGCCTGATCGGCACCCGGCTGGCCCTCAAGCACGGCGCCGGTTTTGTGCGCCACGTCTTCATCTTCGTGGTGCTGGCCTTGATCTGCAAAACCGCTTACGACACCTGGTTGCGTTGATCCCTCAACGCAAGCGCCACTTGATCTGCCCGGCGTACTGCGCCAGCGCCACGCCCGACAGGATCACACCCGCCCCGGCGATCTTGATCCAGGTGTAGTGCTCTCCGGACCATGCCCAGGCAAACAGGCCGGTCATGGGCGGCATCAGGTACATCAAGGGGGCCGTGCGGGCCACACCGCGCACGATGTTGATCCAGCCCCAGATCAGCCAGCCCATGAAGGCCGACACCAGCACCGACCAGAACAGCCCTGCCCAGGCCCACCCATCCAGCGTGGCCCACGGCGCTTGCAATCCGACCGGGATCGACAAAACCAAAATCGGCAAGCTGCCCAGCAAAGTGGTGTATCCCATGGTCAGCACCGGGCCGTGCCGCTCCATCAAGGGCTTGGCCGCCACGGTGTAATAAGAAAACAAGCTGGCCGCGATCAGCAAGACCAGATCGCCGCCACCGGCTAGCCAGTGACCGCCCAACAGCTTGTCGGACAGGAACATCAACACACCCAGCAGCGCCAAGCCAACCCCGGCGATCTGGGCCAGACTCAAGCGCTCGAAATCCTTGTAACGCAAGATCAGTAAGGTGAAGACCGGCCCGCACGCCAGGATAACGGCACTGGAGAATGCCGTGGACCAATGGATGCCATAGGTCACCAGGCCCACATGCAAGGTGTGGCCCGCAAAGCCCAGCCAGGCCATGTGCAGCAGGTCTTGGCGGGGCAAGGCGGGCAACCAGCGGCCCAGACGCCAGCGCATCAACAAAAGCGCGCACGTGGGCATGATGATGTAGCGCGCCATCAAAAAGCCCGTGGGCGAAACCAGCTCAAACAGGAACTTTTGCAGCGTGAAGTTGGCCCCCCAGATCACGATCAGGGCCAACGCGGCCATCAATGCGGTTTGATCATGGCGGTGCGTGGGCAGTCGGTGGGGCATGGGCCATTGTCACCGCGCACTGCCCTCGGGCTTGTCACGCGTGCAGCAAACCGTTGGACCTAACTGGATCGCCACGCTTCGCTCGCGATGGCAAGAGGACGTCTGAGGTGACTGGCGGGGAAGAGGTTCAGTCCATCACCACTGGCACGCGCTGTCCCAGCGCACACATCAGCTCGTAACCCACGGTGCCAGCGGCCTGCGCCACCTCGTCGATGCTGAGCACCGCACCGTCAGCGGCTCGCCCCCACAAGGTCACGCGGCTGCCCATACCGGTCTCGGGCAAATCGCTCAGGTCCACCGCCAACATGTCCATGCTCACGCGGCCCAGCGTGCGGCTGCGCGCGCCCTCCACCAGCACCGGCGTGCCCGTGGGGCACAGGCGCGGATAGCCGTCGGCATAACCGCAGGCCACCACACCGATGCGCATCGCGCGGTCGGCCACAAAGCTGGAGCCATAGCCCACACTGTCGCCCGCTTGCAGGTGCTGGACCGCGATGATGTGGGCGTGCAAGCTCATGGCGGGCTGCAGGTCCCAGTCAGCCGCCGAGTGCAGCGGAAAATCCGGCGAGCTGCCGTACAGCGCAATGCCCGGGCGGATCCAGTCGGCCTTGACGTTGGCCTGTTGGGCGTGGCGCAAAGTGGCGGCGCTGTTGCTCAAAGAACGCTCCCCAGGCAGATCGCGGGTGGCCTCTTCAAAGCGGGCCATTTGCTCCGCAATGCCTTTGTCGCCATCGGCATCGCTGAAATGGGTGATCAAGGAAATCTCGTCCACCTGGGGCAAGGCGTTCAGGCGCGTCCAGGCCGAGCGGTAGCGCTGCGGTGCAAAACCCAGGCGGTTCATGCCCGAGTTCATCTTGAGGAACACCCGGTGCGGCTCGTGCGTCTTGTGCAGCGCCAGCATGTCGATTTGTTCGTCGCAATGCACCGTGTGCCACAGGTGCAGGCGCGAGCACAGCTCCAGATCGCGGGCCTCAAAGGCCCCTTCGAGCAACAAGATGGGGCCGCGCCAGCCCAGGGCACGCACGCGCTCGGCCTCGTTCAGGTCCAAAAGCGCAAAGCCATCGGCACCGCGCAGCCCTTCAAGCACCCGCTCGATGCCGTGCCCGTAGGCATTGGCCTTGACCACCGCCCAGACCTGGGCATCGGGTGCGGCTTGCCGGGCGACCTCCAGGTTGTGGCGCAGCGCGGTGGTGTGGATGGTGGCTTGTATGGGACGGGGCATGGGTGCAAACGTGAAAAGGGCCAATGAAGTATGCCAGCTTCATTGGCCCCGAAGGCATTGAGCCCGGACCGGGCCTGCGTCTTGCTGACCCGAATCAACGGGCTTTCAAAAAGTCACCCACTTCCAGCAACACCAGCTCGTTGTCATCGGCCTTGTTGGGGTCACGGCTGCTGGAAAACGGCAAGTTGTTGTCATTGCCCACCACGATGTGGGTGGCGTCCACCACGTCCACGTTTTCAATGGTGAAGAAGGGAAAGCTCAGAGCGCCATTGACCAGTGGCTTGCGGGCCAGCTTGTGGGGGTCGGCCATGTTCATCAGGTCGATATAGCCGATCTTGCGCAGCGGACTACCCACATTGGCTTCGCTCAGCTCGACTTTGTAGACGCGCTTGAATTGGGGCAGGTCGTGGAAGCAGTCTGTGCGCTTGACGCCTGTGGGGCAGGCCTTGTCGGGTGTGCCTTCGCCGTTGTCGCGCTCAATGATCAGGCCGGTGGTCTCGTCGATCATGTTGAAGTCGCCAATCGCATGGTGGTTGGCTTCCATCACGTATTTCCAGTGGCGGCCGGTCCATTTCTCGGCTTTCACGTCGAACTCGAGCACGCGCAGGTAGGGCTTGCCGTCCAGCGTTTCGGGGGCTTTGGCCACTTCGTCCCACAAAGCACCTTCGAGCAGCGCATAGAGCTTGCTGCCGTCTTTGGAAGACGCCATGCCCTCAAAGCCCTTGGAGCGGCGCACCTGGAACTTCACCGCCTGGTCCGGCGCGCCTGGGGTGGTCACCGCTGGGTGGTCGGGCGAGCGCACCACTTGGCCGTCCACTTGGGTTTCAAACACGGCCAGCACTTTGCCGTTCAGGTCGGCCTTGACCAGGAAAGGGCCAAATTCGTCACCGATCCACAGCGCGCCACCGGCGAACTGGAAGCTCTCGGTGTCCAGGTCCGAGCCGGTCAGGTAGCGCTGCTTCGTGCCTTCGTGGACGATGCGAAACGGCACCTTCTTGTCCGGGTCGTGCAAAAACACGGTGCGCAAGCGTTTGAATTCGCCCGACTTGAAATCGACTTTGTACTGGTTCAAATACAGCATGAAGTCGGGCGAATTGGCCTTGGCGCCCGCGCCGTTGTCGGTCAGCAGCCAGTAACTGCCGTCGGCCATGCGCTTGATGCCAGAGTGGCCCTGGGCAGGCTGGCCCTTGAAGGGCAAAAACACCCCTGTCGGGCGGCCCGCCGACAGACCTTCGACACTGCCGATTTTCTCGACACGCTGGCCCGTGGTGAATTTGCCACTGACCTGCAAGTCGGCCGGCGCATCTTTGGGCGCAGGGATCAGACTCATGGCGGGCAGCACGGCGTGACCCGCCAGCGTGGCCGGAAATGCGGTTTGCGCGGCCGCTGGCAAGGTCCAAGATGCCGCCGTGATCAGCAAGATCGCGGCCATGGTGCAAGGACGTGAGGGCAAAGAGGGGTTCATGACGTTTTCCAAAGTTAAACCGTACCCTCAGCTTAGAAACACAGAATGAAACTGGCATGACGAAGACATGACGCAAGCAAGTCAGGCAAGCCCATTCACCCCCTCGGGAATACCCCCTGAACCCCGTTTCGGAAGGGGCATTCAAATGAATTACACTGACCCGCTGCCTGTGCAGACCGAGCATTCCGCTCATCCGCCAAGGCGCTGGTTGAACTTTGATATTCGATGGAAGTTTTTCAATTTCTGATGCCCATCTTCACCGAGTACGGCTACTGGGCTGTGTTCGTGATGCTTTTGGTTTGCGGCTTCGGCATACCTGTCCCTGAAGACGTGACACTGGTCACTGGCGGCGTGATCGCAGGTCTGGGCCATGCGCATGTGCACACCATGTTTGCCGTGGGCATGGCGGGTGTGTTGATTGGCGACGGCTTGATGTTCACCCTGGGCCGGCTTTACGGCCAACGCATCTCGCAGATGCCTGGTTTTCGCAAAGTGCTCACCCCCGAACGCTTTGCCAGCGCGCAAGACGCGTTTCACAAATACGGCAAATGGGTCATGTTCGTGGCCCGCTTCCTGCCTGGCCTGCGCACCCCCGTGTTCTTCTCGGCCGGCATGAGCCACCGCGTGACCTTCCCCACCTGGTTCCTGATGGACGGTTTTGCCGCCCTCATCAGCGTGCCGATCTGGGTGTACCTGGGCTACTACGGCGCCCAGAACTGGGACTGGATGTTTGGCGTGCTGCGCCAGTTCCAGCACGGCATCTTTGCCCTGCTCGCCCTGGGCCTGGGCTGGGTAGGCTGGCGCTGGTGGAACAAGCACAAAGCTGCTGCTGCCTCCAAAGACGCTCACTGAGCCTGCCCCATGGCGCGCACCTCTGACAAAAGCCTGGCCGTGGCCGGGCTGCTGTTCAATGCCCTGGTCTGGGGCCTGTGCTGGTGGCCCTTCAAACAACTCGAAAGCCAAGGGCTGCACCCGCTGTGGGCCACGGCACTGGTCTATGGCTTTGTCTTTGTGTCGATGGGCCTGTGGCTGGGGCTGCGGGGCGGCCTGGTCAGCTGGCGCCAACACCCGGCACTGTGGCTGCTGCTGCTTGCCTCGGGCCTGACCAATGTGGGCTTCAACTGGGCCGTCACGGTGGGCGACGTGGTGCGCGTGGTCTTGCTGTTTTACCTGATGCCCGCCTGGTCGGTACTGGTGGCCTGGTGGCTTTTGGGTGAAAAACCCAGCGGCATGACCTTGCTGCGGCTGGTGCTGGCACTGAGCGGTTTGTTCATCGTGCTCAAGACGCCCGAAACGCCCTGGCCCGTGCCCGAAAGCCTGGCCGATGTGCTGGCGCTGCTCAGTGGCCTGACGTTTGCCATCACCAACGCCTTGCTGCTCAAACTCAAGGACTCGCCCAGTTCCTCGCGCACCCTGGCCATGTTTGGCGGCGGTGCCATCATGGCGGCGCTGGCCGCACTGCTGGGCTTGGTGACCGGCGTGGTCCATACAGGCTCAGCGCCCGCCTGGGCCTGGCTGCCGTTCGTGGCCTTGCTGGGCACATCCTTCCTGTTTGGCAACCTGGCCTTGCAATACGGCGCAGCCCGACTGGCAGCCCACACCACGGCCTTGGTCATGTTGTCCGAAGTGCTGTTCGCCAGCGTGTCTTCCGTCATACTGGGCGCTTCAAGCTGGGAAGGCCGCACCTTGGTGGGCGGCTCGCTGATCCTGCTGGCGGCGGTGCTGTCGGTGGTCGGCTCCGGCCAACACGATTGAACCTGGAGCGCCAACATGAGCATCTACGACTTTGAAGCCCTCGGCATCGACGGCCAAGCCGTTCACCTGAACCGATACCAAGGCCAGGTGATGCTGATCGTCAACACCGCCAGCGCCTGTGGCTTCACGCCCCAGTTCACTGGACTGGAAAAACTGCACCAGCAATACGGCAGCCAAGGCCTGGCCGTGCTCGGCTTTCCGTGCAACCAGTTCGCCAGCCAGGACCCGGGCGACGATGCGCAGATTGCCAACTTCTGCCAGAAGAACTACGGCGTCAGCTTTCAGATGATGAGCAAGATCAAGGTCAACGGCGACGGCGCCCACCCGCTGTACCAATGGCTCACCGCCGAGGCCCCCGGCATCCTGGGCAGCAAGGCCATCAAATGGAACTTCACCAAATTCCTGGTGGGCAAGGACGGGCGCGTGGTCAAGCGCTACGCGCCGCAGGACGCCCCTGAGAAGATCGCCAAGGACATCGAGGCGGCGCTGGCCGCTTGATCAAAATAGTGTGGTCTGAACCGGTGAGCCCTGTTCAGGCAACACACGCCCTCACTGCATCACATTCATCACCGCCAGCGTCATGGCGCGCACGCCGGTCTTGATGCTGGGCTCGGCAACGGGCGCGAAGAACGGCGAGTGATTGACGGGCACCGGTTTGCCAGCGGCCTTGAGTTCGGCGTATTTGGCGGGGTCTGAGCCACCGATGATGAAAAACACCGAGGGCACACCCGCGATGATGAAGTCGGAATAATCTTCTGATGCCGGGCTGGGTGCGGGGATCAGCACCGCACGAGGGCCGAAAGCGGCCTTGAACACCCCTGCGGTGGTTTCAGTCAGTGCCGCGTCGTTGATCACGGCGTTGCCGCCCCGGGTGATCTTGAGCTGTGGGGTTTCAGCGCCCGACATGTCGGCCACCGCTTTAGCGGTTCGCTCAATGCCCGTGTGCAGCACCTTGCGCACCTCGGGTGTGTACGAGCGGATCGTGCCGCGCAGCAATGCACTGTCGGGAATGATGTTGCCCACCGTCCCCGACTGGAATGCGCCCACGGTGATGACGCCAAACTGCGAGGCGTCCTTTTCACGGCTGATCACACTTTGCACATCGACCACGAAACGCGAAGCCATCATGATCGGGTCGATGGTGGCGCTGGGCATGGAGCCATGGCCGCCACGCCCTTTGAAGACGATGTCCAAACCATCCGAGTTGGACGTGACCACGCCAGGCCTGTAGCCCACCAAGCCCGCAGGTTCAGGCGACACATGCAGCGCAAACCCCATGTCGGGTTTGCCAAACCGTTTGAACAAGCCATCGTTGATCATGCCTTGTGCGCCATTGACGGTTTCTTCGGCGGGCTGCCCGACAAACATCAGGGTGCCCTTCCATTGGTCCTTGAGTGCGAGCAAGGCTTTGGCGGTGCCCACCCACGAGGCCATGTGGATGTCATGGCCGCACGAATGCGCCACGGGCGACTCGGCACCGTTCCACATCGCTTTGACTTTGCTGGCGAAGGGCAAGCCCGATTTTTCTTCCATCGGCAAAGCGTCCAGCTCGGTGCGCACCAAAACGGTTTTGCCGGGGCCGTTTTTGTAAATGGCCACGATGCCGGTCTGACCGACTTTTTCCGTCACCTCAAAACCCAGTGCACGCATTTCCTTGGCCAGGCGGGCAGCGGTTTTGACTTCCTGAAAGCCCAGCTCGGGTTGGGCATGCAGGTCTTTGTACAAAGCATCCAGGCCCGCATAACTTTGCGCCAACTGCTCGTCCACCTTTTTCAGGGTTTGGCTCACATCCAGCGCCGTGGCAGCGCTGGCGGCGCACAGCGTCAAGGCTGCCATGGCCAATGAGGAAAGACGACGGGCTTGAAACTTCTGGCGCATGAAAACTCCTGATGAAGAGACTTCATGCTGCCACGAAAGAACCCGGACCGGGAATGGTGGATTCCCGGTGTGCACATCAAGTCTGCAGTGCGCTGTCCAGCAGCTCCACCCAATGCCGCACCGGCAGGCCGCTGCCGCTTTGCAGGTGGGTGATGCAGCCGATGTTGGCACTCAGCACGCCTTGGGGTTCCAGCGCGTTCAGGTGGCCCAGTTTGCGGTCGCGCAGCTGCTTGGACAGTTCGGGGTTGAGCACGCTGTAGGTGCCTGCCGAACCACAGCACAAGTGAGATTCTGAGCCCGTGACCTGGATCTGGAAGCCCAGATCGCCCAGATGCTTTTCAACGCCCCCTTTGAGTTGCTGGCCGTGTTGCAGCGTGCAGGGCGGGTGGTAAGCCTGCAGGCCTGCGGCTTGCAGGACTTCGGGTTTCAGCTTGGGTTGGAGCAGCGGCACCAGCTCGGGCAGCAACTCGCTCAGGTCTTTCGTCAAGGCGCTGATGCAGGCGGCCTTGTCGGCATAAGCCGCATCGCCTTTGAGCACATGGCCGTAGTCCTTGACCATGACGCCGCAGCCCGAGGCGTTCATCACGATCGCTTCGACTTCGCCCGACTCGACCAGCGGCCACCAGGCGTCGATGTTGGCGCGCATGTGATCCATGCCGCCGTCGTGGTCGTTCAGGTGGAACTTGACCGCACCGCAGCAACCGGCCTTGGGGGCGGTCACCGTCTGGATGCCTGCGGCGTCGAGCACGCGGGCGGTGGCGGTGTTGATGTTGGGGCTCATGCTCGGCTGCACACAGCCCTCGAGCATCAGCACCTTGCGCTCGTGCTGCGCAGTGGGCCAGGCACCGGCGTTTTGCGGCGCGGGCACTTTGGCCTTCAGGCTTTCGGGCAGCAAGCCGCGCACCATCTGGCCCATCTTCATGGCGGGGGCAAACAGGGGCGAAGGCAGACCTTCCTTGAGCGCCCAGCGCACCAGCTTTTCGCCCATGGGGCGCTCGACTTTGGCGTCCACCAGTTTGCGGCCGATGTCCACCAGGTGGCCGTATTGCACGCCGCTCGGGCATGTGCTTTCGCAGTTGCGGCAGGTCAGGCACCGGTCCAGGTGTTGCTGGGTTTTGCGGGTGGGTGTCTGGCCTTCCAGCACCTGTTTCATCAGGTAGATGCGGCCACGTGGGCCGTCGAGTTCGTCACCCAACAGCTGGTAAGTCGGGCAAGTGGCCGTGCAAAAACCGCAGTGCACACACTTGCGCAAGATGGCTTCGGCCTCTTGGCCTTCAGGGGTGTTCTGGTATTCGGGGGCGAGGTGGGTTTGCATGAGAGGTCGCCTCAGAGCGGGTGCATGCGACCGGTGGCGAACACGCCTTTCGGGTCGAACTGTTGTTGCAGTTGTCGCTGGATGCGCTCTTGCACGGCATCGAGCGGGGTGTTCACACCGGCGACTTTGTCCACCTCGGCGTGGGTGGTGCTGGCGCGGAACAGGCTGGCGTGACCGCCCACCGATTGCGCCAACTCGCGCAGCGGCACCGCCGCCGAGGCCGGGGCCCAGAGCCAGCGCTGCGCGCCTTGCCACTCGATGTATTGGGAAGGATGGTCCAGACCAGGCAAGTCCAGCACCGGCGCAGTCTGCGGCACCGACAGGCGCCACAGGCAGGCATCGGCCGCAGGGGCTTCAAAGAAGGGCAAGGTTTGCTCGCTGCTGGCGCGCCAGTCGGCAGCGGCTTCGGTGTTGTTCATCACCGTCACCTGGGCGCCCAGGGCGGTGGCATCGGCGCTCATCTTGCCGGTGGCCGACTGCACCGCCGCCACCGCGCCACGCAGGCGCACAAACAAATAATCGGCCACGGGCTGGGCAGTGGTGTCTCGCACCCAGGCGCTGGCGTTCAGGGGCAGGGGCTGACCGCCCCAGCGGTGCAGCAAATCGAGGGCCGTTTTTTGCGGCAAACCGGCACACATCAAAGTGGCCTCGGCCGGGGCCACGGGCAAGACTTTCAGGCTGACCTCGGTGATCAGGCCGAGCGTGCCCCAGCTGCCGGCCATCAGGCGGCTCACGTCGTAACCGGCCACGTTCTTCATGACCTGACCGCCAAAGGTCAAGTGCTCGCCCAGTCCGTTGATGAAGCGGGCACCCAGCACATAGTCGCGCACAGCACCAGCGGTGGCGCGGGCCGGGCCGCTCAGACCTGCGGCCACCATACCCCCCACGGTGGCCCCATCGGCCGAACCTTGTCCAAAGTGCGGCGGCTCAAACGCCAGGCACTGGCCTTTTTCGGCCAAAGCGGCTTCCAGCTCGGCCAGCGGCGTGCCACAGCGCACCGTGACCACCAACTCGCTGGGCTCGTAACTGACGATGCCCCGGTAGCCCCGGGTATCGAGCACATCGCCCGCGAGGCTTTGGCCCCAAAAGTCTTTGCTGCCGCCACCGCGCAAACGCAGCACGCGGCCATCCGCACCCGCCTGGCGCACGGCGTCGATGAGGGAGTTGAGTTGAGCTTCCATGGGCAAAGATGGTAACCCCCGCCCTCTGGCGGCTGCGTGAATTTTTTGAACGGGGGGGTTGTGGGAAATTCCTCAAGCCCCTGTGCCCAAGAGACTCAGGCTTTGTAGAAATTGACCGGCAAACCCGGCACATCCACCCGCATGGCCCAAATGCACCCCGATCCAGGCATGGCGGCCAGCTCGGCCTCGCTGCGGCCCTGGCGTGAGCTGGTGATGAACAGGGTTTTCAGATCATCTCCACCCAAGCACGGCATGGTCGGGCACTGCACCGGGGTTTCCAGCTCGGCCAGCACCTGGCCTTGCGGTGAGAACTGAACGAGGCGCTTGCCCTCGTACATGGCGCTGTAGTAGTGGCCCAGCGAATCCACCGTGGCGCCATCGGGTCGCCCGCCATAACGCAGGCCAGTGGCCTGACCCCATGTCCAGCCTGCGGGTTTGGCTGGGGCCTGATGGAACAAACGTTCATTGGACAAGCGGTTGTTGGCGGCATCCCAATCCCAGGCGCGCACCTGGTGTCTGCCAGTGCACGACCAATACAAAGTTGTGCGGTCCGGTGACCAGGCCAGCCCGTTGGCCACCGTGGTCCGATCCATCATGGGCTGGAGAACATGGCCGTTCAGGCAATACAGCACACCCTCGGCCTTGTCGCGCGGCTCGTACATCGAACCCGCCCAAAAACGACCCAGCGGGTCGCACTTGCCGTCGTTGAAGCGCACACGCGTGGTGTCGTAAGGAGCCGCCGCCAGCAACTGCAAGGAACCGCCCCAGGTCTTGCCCAGGTAAATGCCATCGCGCAAAGCGATGATGAGTCCACCGCCTTGCACCGGCGCGATGCAGCCGGGCTCTTCGGGCACTGGCCAGTATTCAACAGGGCCTTGCGCCTGCATCTGCCCCTGAATCGACAGACGCGCCAGTCGGCGACCGGGGATGTCCACCCAGTACAGGCGGCTTTCTTGCGGGTGCCAAAACGGCGATTCGCTCAGGCCATCGGGTTCGGTGGTGATGGCGGTCCAGGTGGGTGCGGTGTTCATGCGGGCATTGTGCCGCGCCGCGCCAGGTTTTCCGAACGCGCGAGGGATTTGGTACCCCAAATGAAACAGCCCGCAGGGCACGGGGCGCTGCGGGCTGCGGATGGGTGCGAGCCAAGCCCGACGCCGATCACTTCTTGCGTGCGGCGATCGCGTCTTCGGCTTCTTTCACCAGAGCAACGCCCACGGTGTTTTTCCACTTGTCGTACACCGGACGGGTCACTTGCACAAAGGCCTCGCGCTCGGCGGGCGTGAGGTGCGTGACCGTCACGCCCATGGCGGCGATTTCCTTGAAGGCGGGCTTGTCGACTTCGGTCAAGCCTTTGCGGGCGATGGCGATTTCTTGTTTGCCTGCGTCGATGGCAGCTTGGCGCACGATGGCTTGGTCAGCCGGTGTCCACGAGGCCCAGATGTCCTTGTTCACCACGAAGATCAGCGGGTCGGCCACATAGCCCCACGAGGTCACGAATTTCTGACCGACGTTTTGCATTTTGAGCACGTTGAACAGGAACAGCGGGTTCTCTTGACCGTCCACCGCACCACTGGACAGCGCGGGCTGTGCATCGGCCCAGCTCATTTGCGTGGGGTTGGCCCCCATGGCGCTGAACATGTCGGAGTAAATGGGCGAGCCCACCACGCGGATTTTCATGCCCTTGAGGTCGGCAGGCGACTTGATCGCACGCTTGGAGTTGGTCACTTCGCGGTAACCGTTCTCACCCCAGGCCAATGGCACCACGCCGGATTTATCCAGTGTCTGGAAGATCTTTTTACCCACCGAGCCTTGGGTCAGCGCGTCGATGGCGGCGTAGTCGGGCATCAGGAAAGGCAGCGAGAACAGGTTGAGTTCCTTGACCTGGGGCGACCAGTTGATGGTCGAGCCCACGGCCATGTCGATCACGCCTTGGCGCAAGGCGCTGAATTCGCGGGTCTGGTCGCCCTGGATGAGCGACACACCGGGGTACAGCTTGATGTTGATGCGGCCTTGGGTGCGTTCCTTGACCAGATCGGACCAGATCTTGGCAGCCTGGCCCCAGGGTGTGGGCGGTGCCAACACGATGGACAGGCGGTATTCGGCTTTGTAGTCAGCAGCCGCAGCAGGGGCCGAGAATGCGCCAAAGGCGGTGGCAGCAGCCAGCAGGCTGAGCAGGTGACGGCGAAGTGTCATGAAAAGTCTCCTTGTTTGAAAAAGTACAACAGCAATCTTAATAGCCCATTTGGCGCGGCAACCACAAGGCCAGCTCGGGCCAGGCGATCACGGCCAGCATGACCAGGAACATCGAGAACAGCATCCAGCCGACCCAGCGCACGGTCTCTTCCATGCGCACACCGGCGATGCGGCAAGACACCATCAGGTTCACGGCCAGCGGCGGGGTGAACTGGCCCAGCGCCACCTTGAGCGTGAGGATCACGCCGAACCAGACCGGGTCCCATTTGTAGAACTGCACGATGGGCCACAAGAGCGGCACAAAGATCAGGAAAATGGACACGCCATCGAGGAACATGCCCACAGTGATCAGCATGAGGATGAGCAGCGCCAACACGCCGTACTCGCCCAGGCCCGAGTTGACGATGGCGTTGGTCACCGGATCGATCACCCCCAGCGTGGACAGCGAGAAGGCAAAGATGCCCGCCAGCGACACCACCAGCAAGATCACGGCCGACAGCTCGCCCGACTCGCGCAGGATGACAAACAGGTCGCGCATCTGGATGGTGCGGTAAATGACCATGCCCACAAACAGGCCGTAGAACACCGCCACCACCGCCGCTTCGGTGGGTGTGAACCAACCGGCGCGCATGCCACCCAGGATCAATATGGGCGCAGCCAAGCCCCAGGTGGCTTCCTTGAAGCTCTTCCACAATTCGGGGCGCGGTAAGCTGGCCTCGTGCGCGCCCATCTTGTGTTTGCGGGCCATCCACACGGTGGGCACGATCAGGGCAATGCCCGCCAGCACGCCGGGGATCATGCCGGCAGCAAACAGCGCAGGCACCGAGGCGCCGGGCACCAGCACCGAATACACGATGAAGGCCACCGAAGGCGGAATCAAAATGTCGGTAGCAGCCGCCGCGCCAACCACGCTGGCCGAAAACGCCGCCGGGTAACCGGCGCGCGACATGGCCGCGATCATGACCGCGCCGACCGCTGCTGCGTTGGCGGGACCCGAGCCGGAAATGCCGCCCAGGAACATGGCCACCACAATCGCCACCAAGGGCAACATGCCAGGGCCACGGCCCACGATGGCGACGGCAAAGTTGACCAACCGCAGCGCCACGCCCGAGCGATCAAAGATGGAGCCCACCAGCACAAACATGGGAATGGCCAGCAGCGGGTATTTGCCCAGACCGGCGTAAAAGTTTTGCGGCACAGCCAAGAGGCCATACCACTGCGCGTCGCCGTTGGCCAAGGCAATGCAGGCGGCACCGGCCAGACCCAAGGCCGCGCCAATCGGCACGCCCATCAGCATCATGACCACGAAGGCGGTGAACAGGAGCGTTGGAATCATGACTGGCGCCCCCGACGGATGAACAGACCCAGGGCACGACCGGCAATGGCCACCGACAGGACCGGCAGCCAGACGGTGTACCACCACTGCGGGATGCCGATGCCGGGCGAGGTCTCGCCAAAGCGGAAGTCGTCCCACACCACACGGGCGCTGAGCACGGCGATCAGGGCAAACAGGGCGAAGACCATGATCGCGCCAAAACGGGCCAAGGCGCGTTGGCGTTTTTCAGAGCCGCTGTCGGCAAAGTACTCGATGCGGATCTGGCGGTTGCGCGCCACCGATGCAGACCCCGCCACCAGCGCCAGCACGATCATGAGAAAGACCGAGAACTCTTCGGTCCAGGCAAAGGACTGGTCGGTGAAGTAGCGGACCACCACGTTGGCGAACGTGATCAGGGACAGCAAGCCCATCACGATCACGGTCAGCCAATCTTCAATTTTGAGGGAGACGACGGTTTTTTCGTCCGCGTCCTCGGACAGGACATCCGCTGAAACAGCGTTGTCGATTTTTTGGTTTTTTGACATGAGAGAAATGCGAAATATGACGGGTCACTTTACCACCGTCACTTGCAGTCTTCTGTCTCGCCCACATCGGCATCTGCGCACCTCATGCACCCATGAAAAAGCCCGCAAGGCGCAAGCGCTGCGGGCTTTTGAGGCGGTGACGGGTATCACCACTTTCGAGACCTCGGGATCAACCGTGGTATGCCGACTCACCGTGCGAGGAGATGTCCAGACCTTCGCGCTCTTCTTCTTCCGAGACGCGCAGACCGATGGTCAGGTCCACGATCTTGTAAGCCGCAACCGACACCACACCCGACCAGACGATGGTCACGAGCACGGCTTTGGCCTGGATCCACATTTGCGCGGCGATGGAGTAGGCATCAGCCGTCACCATGCTCACCGTGACCCAGTCGCCCACGGCGCTGGGGCCACCCAAGGCTGGCGAGTTGAACACGCCAGTCAGCAAGGCACCCAGGATACCGCCGACGCCGTGCACACCGAACACGTCCAATGAGTCATCCGCGCCCAGCAGTTTCTTCAGGCCGTTCACACCCCACAGGCAGGCGAAACCAGCGATGAAACCGATGACCACGCCACCACCGATGCCGACGTTGCCCGCTGCGGGGGTGATGGCCACCAAGCCAGCCACCGCACCAGAGGCGGCACCCAGCATGGAGGCTTTGCCACGCATCAGGGCTTCACCCAGGCACGAGGCGATCACAGCGGCTGCCGTGGCCATCATGGTATTGATGAAGGCCAGCGCCGCGAAACCGTTGGCTTCCAGAGCAGAACCTGCGTTGAAGCCGAACCAGCCCACCCACAGCAAAGCGGCACCGACCATGGTCAATGTCAGGCTGTGAGGCGCCATGGATTCACGGCCGTAACCGACGCGTTTGCCAATCATGAAGGCACCGACCAGACCAGCCACAGCGGCGTTGATGTGCACCACGGTACCGCCAGCGAAGTCCAGCGCGCCCCACTGCCACAGCAGACCGGCTTTGGAAGTCATCTCGTCCACGACTTCTTTGGAAGCGTAAGCGTCAGGACCCATCCAGAACCAGACCATGTGCGCAATCGGCAGGTAGCTGAAGGTGAACCACAGCACCATGAAAGCCAGCACGGCAGAGAACTTCACACGCTCGGCAAAGGCACCGACGATCAGCGCACAGGTGATGCCTGCAAACGTGGCCTGGAAGGCAGCGAACACGACTTCAGGAATGTAGACACCCTTGGAGAAAGTGGCGGCATTCGCGAAAGTGCCTGCGGCGTTGTCCCAGATGCCCTTCATGAACAGGCGATCGAACCCGCCGATGTAGGCACTGCCTTCGGTGAAGGCCAGGCTGTAGCCATAGATGAACCACAGCACCAGGATCAGCGAGAAGGTGACCATGACCTGCATGAGCACCGACAGCATGTTCTTGCTGCGGACCAGGCCGCCGTAGAACAAAGCCAGGCCGGGTACAGCCATCATCAAGACCAGCAAGGTGGACAGCATCATCCAGCCGGTGTCACCCTTGTTGGGCACCGGTGCAGGTGCGGCTTCTGCGGCAGCGGGGGCTGCAGCAGGTGCCGTCGCAGGTGTCGCAGCAGGTGCAGCGGCATCAGCCGCTTTGGCTGCAGGCGCGGTGACTGCAGCCGGTGCGGTTTGGGCGGTGACCACAGAGGCCGTTCCGAACAAACCCAGACCCAGGGTCAAGCCCAAGGCCAACGAAGCGAGTAGCTTTTTCATTTTTCGACTCTCTTTCTTGTCAATCAGAGGGCTTCGCCGCCGGTTTCACCGGTGCGGATGCGAACCACTTGTTCGAGGTCGTACACAAAGATCTTGCCGTCGCCGATCTTGCCGGTGCGGGCACCGGACTCGATGGCTTCGATCACGCGCTCGACCAGTTCGTCGGACACAGCGGCTTCGATCTTCACTTTGGGCAAAAAGTCCACAACGTATTCCGCGCCGCGGTACAGCTCGGTGTGGCCCTTTTGACGACCGAAGCCTTTGACTTCGGTCACGGTGATGCCCTGCACGCCGATGCCCGAGAGTGCTTCACGCACTTCGTCCAGCTTGAAGGGTTTGATGATGGCGGTCACCAGTTTCATGATGGCTCCTTTGAAATGTTTGAGGGAATCAGAAGCTGTACTTCAGGCCCAGAACGACGCCGGTTTTGCTCAAAATCTTGTCGCTGTTGTAGACCGTGTAAGCGGAAGTGTTGGTGCCAACGACTGCGCCGGAAATGGCCACGCCATTGCCCAGGTCCTTGGCCAAAGTCAAAGAGGCATCGTTGTAGCTCAGCCCAGGGGAATTCTTGATCGACTGACGACCCACGTGTGGCACCAAGGTCAAACCATCGCCCAGATCCAAAGCAGCGCTGAGGTCAAGGTAATAGCTGTTCTTGCTGTTGATGTTGCCGAACAAATCGGACACTGCATGCGAATACTTGGCGGTGAACAAGCCGTAGGTCACAGCGCCATAGACTTCGTTGGTGTTGGCATTCACGCCGCCTGCTGTGGCTTTGTCGTAGTTGTTACCCGCGTACTGGTAACGCAGGAAACCCAGGTCATAGGCGAAGTCACCGGCAGTGAATTTGTAGCCGCCGTACAAGTCGAGCTCGGTCGAGCCAGAGGTCACGCCAGGAGTGTCCTTGATCCACTTGATGGTCGAACCCCAAGCGCCAACATAAAAACCGCTCTTGTCGGCATAGTCCACACCGCCTTGCAAGGCAGGGTCCAGACGCGACTGGGAAATGCCACGGTAACGGTAATCGGTCACAGCGCCAACGTTGTAGGACAAGGTGCTTTCAGGTTCTGCAGGGGCCGTTTGGGCTTGTGCCACCGAAGCCAAAGAACTGACAGCCAGTGCAATCAGGGAAGGAACGAGGATCTTTTTCATATTGGACTCCGTTGAAAGTTGTTGAGGACACATCCCATCAAGCACAGACCGTGCCAACACTTGGTGCGCCTGAAACTGGGGCATTTACCGGTGCGCTGGCCCCCGTTGCGTGGTTCAATGGCATTCATACAAGAAGCACGCGCCAAGACAGCGCGCAAGCACACACACCATGCACCAGCATGGGGCAGGGAGGAGATATGAGTCTTTCTTTGGTGCACAGCCGTGCACTGGTCGGGCTGCAAGCGCCTGCGGTCACCGTGGAGGTGCATCTGGCCAACGGCCTGCCCAGCTTCACTTTGGTGGGTTTGGCCGATGTCGAGGTCAAGGAGGCCCGTGAACGCGTGCGCTCGGCCTTGCAAAACAGCGGGCTGGAGTTCCCGCACAACAAACGCATCACCGTCAACCTGGCCCCGGCCGACCTGCCCAAAGACTCGGGGCGACTGGACTTGCCCATCGCGCTGGGCATTCTGGCGGCCAGTGGCCAGATCGATGCCAACAAGCTGACAGGCCACGAATTCGCAGGGGAGCTGTCTTTGACGGGGGAACTCAGGCCGATCCGCGGGGCTTTGGCCATGAGCCTGGCACTGCGCCAGCAGCAGGTGCGCACCCGCTTGGTGCTGCCACCGGGCAGCGCCGAAGAGGCCGCCTTGGTGCCCGACGCCGAAGTCTTCCGGGCGCGGCACCTGCTCGATGTGGTGCAGCAGTTCTTGCCACCCTCTGCCGAACCACCGCCCGAGCCCGGCGATGGCTGGACCCGCCTGAGCGCCCAGGCACCTTCCGAGGCGCCGCACTATGCCGACCTGGCCGATGTGAAAGGCCAGGCGGGCGTCAAACGGGTGCTGGAGATCGCCGCAGCTGGGGGGCATTCGCTGCTGATGGTCGGCCCACCCGGCTCGGGCAAGTCGATGCTGGCACAACGTTTCGCGGGTTTGTTGCCACCGATGTCGGTCGAAGACGCGCTGGAGGCAGCCGCTTTGGCCAGCCTGGCCGGGCGCTTTGATTTGGCACGCTGGGCACAAAGACCCACGGGCCAGCCCCACCACTCGGCCAGTGCGGTGGCGCTGGTGGGGGGTGGCTCGCCACCCCGGCCAGGCGAGATTTCACTGGCACACCACGGCGTGCTGTTTCTGGACGAACTGCCCGAATTTCCACGTGCCGCACTCGAAGCCCTGCGCGAACCCCTGGAGACCGGCACCATCACCATCGCACGGGCTGCGCGGCGGGCCGAGTTCCCGGCGCGCTTTCAGCTGATCGCGGCCATGAACCCCTGCCCTTGCGGTTATCTGGGCAGCACCACGCGGTCGTGCCGCTGTTCACCCGACCAGGTCAGCCGTTACCAAGGCAAGCTCAGCGGACCGCTGCTGGACCGGATCGACCTGCACATCGAAGTGCCCAGCCTGCCCGCGCAAGACCTGCTGAACGCGCCACCGGGCGAAAGCACCACAGCGATTGCGGCCCGCGCGCTGGCCGCTCGCCAGCGTGCTTTGATTCGGCAAAGCTGTGCCAACGCCGCTCTGCAAGGCCAAGCCATTGACGCGCACGCCGGCCTGAGCGACCGGGCCACCGCCTTGCTGCAAAAAGCCGCCACCCAATTGGGCTGGAGCGGCCGCAGCACCCACCGCAGCCTGAAAGTGGCCCGCACCATCGCCGACCTGGCAGGCAGCGACACCATCGAGGCGGCGCATGTGGCCGAAGCTGTGCAATACCGCCGGGTGCTCAAGGAGCCATGAACACCGCGCCAAACAAGCCGACGTGTGCACCCATCACAAGCGGTAGATGCGCCGGGCGTTCTCGCCCAGAACCGCCATGCGCTGTTCCGGCTCCAGCTTGAGCAAGACATCCTGAGACAACGCTTGCCAAGCGGCATAAGCGCCCGCCAGTTCCAGCACGGGCCAATCGCTGCCCCAGAGCAGGCGCTCAGAACCCCAGATGTCCAGCAGGGCTTCGCACCAAGGGCGCACCACGTCCACGGCTTGACCGGCTGGGGCCTCGGTCCACAAACCGGACAGCTTGCACACCACCTTGGCCGGATCTGTCTGGCGGGCCAGTTGGGTCATCGCCTCGCGCCAGGGGTCCATGGCCGCTGCGTCGATGACGGGTTTGGCCCCATGGTCCACCACCACGGTCAAATCGGGGTGGGCCTGGGTGAGCGCCAGGATGCGCGGCAGGTGCACCGGTGTGATCAGGGCATCGAACACCAGAGCGCTGCGGGCCATGGCCGACAGCACGGGCTGGATGGCGGGCTGCAAGATCCAGTCGGGGTCACCCAGGTCTTGCAGCATGGGCCGCAGGCCTTTGAGCAAGGGCTGCTCGGCGCAGCGCGCCACCTGCTGCACGGCGTCCGGGGCCAGCATGTCGATCCAGCCGACCACGCCCAGCACGGCGGGGTTGTCCTGCGCTTGCTGCAACAAAAACTGCGTCTCTTGCGCTGTGGGCGCGGCCTGCACCAGCACACCACCGCTCACGCCCCAGGTCTGGGCTTGGCGCTGCCAGTCGGCCACGGACACATCGCGGTAAATGGGGGCCAGCTCGGGCGTGAGCCAGCCATAGTCGGCCCGCGCCAGTTGCCAGCAGTGGAAATGGGCGTCGATCATGCCAAGGCTCCTGGTGTTGGCGCTTCTCCCGGAATCGGTGCCTCGGCAGGTATCCAGCCTTCGTGGCGCAGCTGCTGCCAGAAATCGGCCGGAATCACTTCGCGCTCGGCTTGCCGGGACGCTTGCCACTGGTCGGCACTGCGCACCCCCAGCATGACGATCTGCGTGGCCGGGTGGGCCAGGGCGAACTGCAAGGCGGCAGCGGGCAGGCTCACGCCGTGCTGGTCGCACACCGCCTGCATGCCCAGGGCTTTGTCCACCCAGGCCTTTGCGGCCGGGGCGTAGTTGAAGCTCAGCGGGCGATCTGCCGCCACACGCGTGGCCAGGATGCCGGAGTTGAACACGCCGCCCAGCGCCAGCGCCACGCGCCGGCTGAGCAACTGCGACATGAGCGTGGGCAAGGCGGACTGATCGAGCAAGGTGTAGCGGCCCGCCAGCATGAGCACATCCAGATCGGCGTGGCGCAGCACTTGCTCGACGATCTGGTGGTCGTTCACGCCCAGGCCGATGTGGCTGAGCAGGCCTTGGGCTTTAAGCCGTGCCAGCTCGGGCAAGGTTTCTTCCAGCACCTGGCGCAACACGGCATCGGCCTGGGCGCCGTGCGTGCCAGCGTCGATGTCGTGGATGTAGACCGCATCGAGCTGGGCCAGACCCAGACGCTGCAGGCTGTCTTCCACACTGCGGCGCACGCCCCTGGCCGACAGGTCCCAGTGCTGCACAAAAGGCAGGGTGTTCACATAGCTGTGCTGTTCATGCGGCACCTGGGCCTGCGGGGTGAGCAAACGCCCCACTTTGCTCGACAGCCGCAAGCTGCTGCGCGGGTGACCGCGCAGGGCATCGCCCAGGCGCCGCTCGGACAGGCCGTGGCCGTAGTGCGGCGCGGTGTCAAAGCTGCGGCAGCCGTCAGCCCAGGCCGCATCGACCACGGCACGGGCCTGCGCATCGCTCATGGCTTCAAACAAATTGCCCAGCGGCGCGCCGCCCAATCCCAGACGGGCGCCGTCGGTGCATGGCAAAAAAGCGAAGGTGTTCATGACGACAGTTGAGATGACATGGCCGCCATCGTAGGGGCCAAAGCAGTGGCTGACCAGTGCTGTGGGCAAAAGCCCGAAACACGGGTAATCCCGGGGTGTTGACGGGGCGAATCATGACTAACATGTTAGTCAGTCATGCTGAAAAACATTTCCCCCCTTTTGACCCCTGAACTGCTGTTTGGCCTGGCCAAGCTGGGCCATGGCGACGATGTGGCGCTGGTGGATGCCAACTTTCCGGCCGACCGGATTGCCGAACAAGCCCATGCCCGCCTGGTGCAGCTGCCCGGCCTGAGCACCACGCAGGTGCTGCAGGCGGTGCTCAGCGTCTTGCCGCTGGACAGCTTTGACAGCCCCTGCGCCTGGACCATGCAGGTGGTGGGCGATGCGCAGACGGTGCCAGTGCCGGTGGCCGAATTCCGGCAAGCCCTGCAGACCCAGGGCGAAGCCGCGCCGGGCAGTCTGGAGCGTTTTGCGTTTTACGAGCAGGCCCGCTCGGCCCGGCTGGTGGTGCAGACCGGTGACCTGCGCAAATACGCCAACATCTTGCTGCGCAAGGGCGTCATTTCGACCGACTGACGCCCATGACCGCCTCGCCCAACCCCCAGTCCTTGCGCGCCCGCGCTTACGAAAATTTCCGCCAGCAAATCCTGCGGGCCAATGTGCGCCCCGGGCAATTTGTCTCGCAGCGCGAGTTGATGCAGCTGCTGGACATGCCGCTGGGTGCCGTGCGCGAGCTGATTCCGCGCCTGGAGGCCGAAGGCCTGCTGCGCACCGTGCCGCAACGCGGCCTGCAGATTGCGCATGTGGACCTCAAGCTGATCCACAACGCCTTTCAGCTGCGCGGCATGCTGGAGCGCGAAGCGGCGCTGCATTTTGTGCAGTCGGTCAGCGATGCCGATCTGGCCAGCATCGAGCAGGCGCACCTGAACATCGTCCAGCAGGCCCAGGCCGGGCAGATCACCGACGAGTTGCTGACCGAGGCCACCTCGGTGGACTGGGGACTGCACGACCTGATGATCGACACCCTGGGCAATGAGCTGATCTCGCACACCTACCGCATCAACAGCCTGCGCGTGCGCCTGATCCATCTGGAGCGCTCGACCCTCTCGCCCGAAGTCTTGCTGCCCGCCATGCAGGAACACCTGAACCTGATCGCGGCGCTCAAGGCCCGCGACGCTCAGGCCGTGGCCGAACATGTGGCCTACCACATCCATTGCGCGCACCAGCGTGTGCTGGGGCAAGACCGACGTGTGCTGAACACGCCGGTGCCCGCCGATATCTCTTCCAACCCTCTCACGGAGTTCACTTGACCGCCTCGCTCACCAACAGCCGCAATGGCTTTCAAGGCATCTGGCCTGCCCTGCTCACCCCGCTCGATGCCCAGCTGAACATCGACCACGCCAAACTGGCCGCACATGCCCTGTCGCTGATCAGCGCGGGTTGCGGTGGTGTGACGATTTTTGGCACCACGGGTGAAGGCCCGTCTTTTTCCTTGCAAGAGCGCAAGGAAGCGCTTGAAAAAATGATTGCCCACGGCGTACCCGCCGAGCGCATCATCGTGTCCACCAGCTGCGCCGCCCTGGTTGAAACCCTGGAACTGACGCGCCACGCGGTGGACCGGGGTGTGCATGGCTGCCTGGTCTTGCCGCCCTTCTTTTTCAAGGGCATCAGCGACGAAGGCATCCTGAACGGCTATGTGCAGATCATCGAAGGCGTGAACCGCCCCGACTGGCGCCTGTACCTGTACCACATCCCCCAGGTCATTGGCGTGGACTTGCCCCATGGCGTGATCGCGCAATTGCTGCAGCGTTACCCCGGCATCATTGCGGGCATCAAGGACAGCAGCTGTGACCAGGCCCATTCGGTGGCCCTGGCCAAAGCTTTCATGCCGCCCATCACGGTGTACGTGGGCTTTGAGCCGGACCTGACCACCCTGGGCCCCTTGGGCAGCACCGGCGCCATCAGCGGGCTGGCCAACTTCATGCCGCGTGTGGTGCACCGCATGGTGCTGGAATCGACAGCCCCTAGCACCGCCCACGATGCGCAGCGCGTGCAGGGCATTCTGGATCTGCTCAAACCGCATGCGCTGATGCCCGCCCTCAAGAGCGTGATGGCCACACTGCACAATGACCCCAGCTGGTTGCGCGTGCGCGCACCGCTGGTGGCCATGATGCCCGAGGCGCATGCCGCATTTGCCCAAGAAGTGCAGCAGTTCAACATCGACACCACACGCGAATAAGCCGTTTCATTCACCCCTCAAGGAGACAAGCATGACTTCTGTATCCACCCTGCGCCGTGGCCTGCTGGCCGCCAGCGTCTCGGCCATCGCCCTGTGCGGCATGGCCAGCCAGGCCTTGGCCCAAACCAAAATCCCCTTGCGCATCTCGACCCCGGCCGTGCCCGATGACTGGCACGCCAAGATGTGGACCGTGTTCAAGGACGCGCTCGACAAATCCTCGCCCAACCAGTTCGACACCCAGATCAACCTGAACGCCGCGCTGTTCAAGCAAGGCACCGAGCCTGCCGCCATGGCCCGTGGCAACCTGGAGCTGTCGGCCATCTCGGCCTTTGACATGGCCAAACTGGTGCCCGAGTTTTCGATCTTCACCGCTGGTTATGTGGTGCGCGACCCGGCCCACCAGCAAAAAGTGTTCAACGGCCCCATCGGCGAAGCCTTGTTCAAGTCCGTCTCTGAAAAAATGGACGTGACGGTGCTCTCCACCGCTTATCTGGGCACCCGTCAGGTCAACCTGCGCGAAGCACGCCCCGTGAAGACGCCCGCCGACCTCAAAGGCATCAAGCTGCGCATGCCCGGCACCAAAGAGTGGTTGTTCCTGGGTGAAGCCTTGGGCGCCACGGCCACACCGCTGGCCTTTGGCGAGGTCTATCTGGGCCTGAAAACCGGCACCATCGACGGCCAGGACAACCCGCTGCCCACCGTGCGCGCCGCCAAGTTTTATGAAGTGACCAAGCAACTGGTGATGACCAACCACCTGGTGGACGGCATTTTCATTGCCATCTCGAACAAGACCTGGAACGCCCTGACGCCTGCGCAAAAGCAAAACGTCAAGGCCGCTGCGCAAGCCGCCGCCCAGTACAACAACGAGAACCGCATCAAGGAAGAAGGCCAGATCGTGGACTTCTTCAAGCAGCAAGGCCTGCAGGTGACCACCCCCGATCTGGACGCCTTCCGCAAGTCGGTGCAGGACACCTATGCCAAGTCGGACTACGCCAAGGTCTGGCCCGCCGGCATGCTTGAGCGCATCAACAACACCCGCTGAACATGCGCTGGCTCAAAAAAACCGCCGACACGCTCGGCGGCGTCATCTTCCTCTGCCTGTTCCTGACTTTTCTGGTGCAGATCACGGCCCGTTTCGGCTTCAACAAACCCATGGCCTGGACCGACGAGCTGGCCGTGATCCTGTACCTCTGGGCCATCTTGTGGGCTGCGGCCTTCATGGTGCCCGAGCGCGAGCAGGTGGTGTTTGACCTGCTGTGGAACAGCGTGGGCACCGGCACACGTCGCGTCATGCGCATCGTGGGCAACCTGATGATCGGCGGCCTGGCCCTGGTGGCCATTCCGGCGAGCTGGGACTATGTGCATTTCATGGCACGCGAATCGTCGCCCGTGCTGGACATCTCGTTCCAGTGGGTGTTTTTACCGTTTGTGCTGCTGCTGGTGGCGCTGGTCTTGCGCAGTGCCTGGGGCATCTGGCAAGCGATCAAAGGACAGGGGCTTGAGGCCCAAGGACTTCCAACATGACGATGGCTTTGTGGGCCCTGGCGGGCGTGGTGGTGATCGGCATGCTGCTGCGCGTGCCGATCGGTTTTTCAATGCTCATGGCCGGTGTGGCTTATTTGCTGGTCAAAGGGCAGGATCTGGGGCTGGTGGCCGAGCAGGTGAGCAACGGCCTGTACAACAGCTATGTGCTGTTGGCGGTGCCGCTGTTTGTGTTTGCGGCCAACATCATGAACGCGGGCACCGTGAGCGAACGCATTTTTGATTTTTGCCGCATCCTGGTGGGCCGCATGCGCGGAGGCTTGGCGCAGGTGGACATTCTGGTGAGTGTGATCTTTTCGGGCATGAGCGGCAGCGCGATTGCCGATGCCGCTGGGCCGGGCTTGGTGACCATTCGCCAGATGCTCAAAAAACCCGAATACACGCCCGGTTTTGCCGGTGCGGTGGTGGTGGCCAGCGCCACGTTGGGTCCGATCATTCCGCCGTCGATTCCGATGGTGATTTATGCGCTGGTCTCCGGCGCTTCGGTCGGGGCGTTGTTTCTAGGCGGTGTCATGCCCGGTGTGTGCATGACCATCCTCATGATGGGCGTGGTGCAATACATTGCCCACAAACGCAACATGCCGCGCGAAGAGCCCATCCCGCTCAAGGAGTGGCCGGGCATCCTGTTCCGTGGCGCCTTGCCTTTGTCCATGCCCATCGTCTTGCTGGGCGGCATTTACTCGGGCGCTTTCACCCCGACCGAAGCCGCCGCCGTGGCAGCCCTGCATGCGCTGGTGTTGGCGGCCTTTGTGTTCCGCGCCTTGAGCTGGAAGGCCTTTTGGGGCGTGGTGCTCGAATCGACCCGATCGAGCGCGGTGATCACCATCATCCTGGCAGGCTCCTTCATGCTGAACTACGCCTTCACCGCCGAAGGCGTGCCACAGGCCATGGCCGCGTGGGTGGACAACATGCACCTGAGTCGCCTGCAGTTTTTGTTCATGGTCAACGCCCTGTTCCTGGTTCTGGGCTGCTTCCTGGATGTGTCGGTGCTGCTGCTGGTCTTTGTGCCCATGCTGCTGCCTGCAACCAAACTGCTGGGGATTGACTTGGTGCACTTTGGCGTGTTGATCGTGCTCAACATGATGATCGGCCTGATCCACCCGCCCTTTGGCATGCTGCTGTTCGTGACCAAGGCGCTGACCGGCATCCCGATTGGCGACATGATGCGCGAGGGCTGGCTGTTTTTGGTCATGCTGCTGGGCCTGCTGGTGGCCATGACCATCTTCCCCGAGATCGTGTTGTGGCTGCCACAGACCATGGGTTACGGCGCCCCGGGAGCGAGCTGATGACGGTGGATGTCGTTTGCGTGGCCAGCTGGAATGTGGACCTGATTGCCCACATTCCCCAGCCGCTTGAGCGTGGCCAAACCCGCATGGCGCAGGCCTTTGAGCGCCTGCCGGGCGGCAAGGGCAGCAATGCGGCGATTGCCGCTGCGCGCCAGGGTGCACAGGTCGGCCTGATCGCCCGCATTGGCGGCGACGACTTCGGACAGATGGGCCTGGACCTGTGGGCCCATGAAGGCATTGACAGCCAGCATGTGGTGCGTGGCGAAGGTGAAACCAGCGGCACCGCGCTGATCCTGGTGTACGCAGACGGCGACAACTCGATTGCCGTGTACCCCGGCGCAGGGGCAGGCCTGAACGCCTCGCATGTGCAAGCGTCCTCGGACATGCTGGCCCATGCACGTGTGGTCATGGCCTCGTGTGAAGTGCCTGTGGCCGCCACCCAAACCGCCTTTGAAACCGCCCGCACCCACGGCGTGTTGACGCTGTTGAACCCGGCACCCGCCATGCCCTTGCCCGATGCCCTGTGGCCTTTGGTGGATGTGCTCACGCCCAATGAAGGCGAGTTGCTGATGCTGGCCGATGCCACAGACATCGACACGGCCGCCCACCAGCTCTTGCAGCGCGGCGTAGGCGCCGTGGTGGTCACGCTGGGTGAGCGCGGTTGTGCTTTGTTTTTACCGGACACCGCCCCCTTGCACGTGCCCGGTCACGCCATGCAAGTGGTGGACACCATCGGCGCTGGAGACACCTTCACCGGCACACTGGCCGCCGCCCTGGCCCGGCAAACCCCCTGGCCCGAAGCCCTGCGCTGGGCCAACGCCGCAGCGGCCCTGTCCACCCAGGCACACGGCGCCGTGACGGCCATGCCCTCTCACGCGAGTGTTCAGTCGTGGCTGGCACAGCCCGCAAAAGTTGCGTCAAGCGCACCAAGGGCATCCCGATAATGGCTTGATGCGCTTGCCTCATCCACCCAAGGAACTTGGGCCCTTCAGTTTCTGGCTGTCCCTGCCCCAACTCATCACCTGGGGCAGCGTGTTCTACACCTTCTCTTTGCTCATGACCCCGCTCGAAGCCGAGCTGGGCATGAGCCGCGCGCAATCGTCGCTGGCCTTCAGCCTGGCCTTGCTGGCCGAAGGGCTGATGGCCTATGCGGTGGGCCGCTGGATCGACGCGGGGCACGAGCGCCGGGTCATGGCGCTGGGCTCGGTGTGGATCGGTCTGGGTTTGCTGGCGCACAGCCAGGTGCAATCGGTGCTGGGTTTTTACGCCGTGTGGATCTGCTTGGGCCTAGGCTTAGCGGCCACGCTGTACAACCCGGCCTTCGCGGTGGTGACGCGGCGCTTTCCGCAGGATTTTCGGCGCGCCATCATCACGCTCACTTTTCTGGGCGGTCTGGCCAGCACGGTATTCATCCCCTTGTTCAGCTGGTGGATGGACCTGTGGGGCTGGCGCCATGCGCTGTGGCTGCTGGCCGCCTTGCAGTTGGGCGTGTGTGCGCCCTTGCACGCCTGGCTGCTGCGGGGCGCCCCGCGCCATCGCCCCATCGGTGGCCCAGAAAATCAACGGCCCATGGCGGTGCGTGAACACCTGCGGCGCGCGCCTTTTTGGTTGCTGGCTTTGTTCATGGTCTTGATGATGGCCGTCACATCCGCCTTGCCTGCGCACATGATTGCCTTGCTGCAAGAGGCCGGTTTGTCACCGTCATGGGTGATCGCCATCCCGGCGGCCATTGGCGTGATCCAGGTGGTGGGCCGCTTGCTGCTGTTTGTGTGTGAACGCTACTGGGATGTGCACACCGCCAACCGCTGGATTCCCGCTTTGATTCCCTTGGGTCTGGTAACGCTGCTGCTCGGGGGCTTGAACCCGATGGCCTCCCTGGTGTTTGTCGTGCTCTACGGCTTGGGCAATGGCATGAACACCATCGTCAAAGGCACGGCCATGGCGCAGTACGTGAGCCGCACCCATGTGGGCCAACTCAATGGCCTGCTGGGGCTGCCGATTGCCCTGGCCCGGGCTGCTGCGCCCTTGGTCCTGGGCTTGTTGTGGTCACCCACGCAAGGCTACACATGGGCACTGTGGTGGCTGCTGTTTGCCAGCGTGCTGGGCACGGCGGCGCTGTGGGCTGCGCAAGCACGGGCTCTGCGTGCCCAGCACTGAGCAACCATGTTGGCCAAGCTATCCCGCACACGACTGATGGCATCAGGGCTCGGTGCTAAATTGGATAGACCGCGTTTTCAAATCCACACCCCACGAGAGACACGATGACCACGCCCAAACCCGACCGCCTGCCTGAAATGCCCCGTGAACAAATGTCCGACGCGCAGCGTGCGGCTGTGGACGAGTTGGTCAGCGGGCCACGCGGCAAGTTGAGTGGGCCTTTTGTGCCCCTGATGCGCAGCCCCGAGTTGATGCGTCGCCTGCAAAAAGTGGGCGAATACCTGCGCTACGACAACACGGTGGGTTTGCACAATTCCGAATTCGCGGTGCTGGTGGTCGCACGCCACTGGTCGCAGCCGGTGGAATGGCACATCCACAAGCCCATTGCCATGAAAGCGGGCGTGAGCGAAGAGACCTGCAACGCGATTGCCGAGGGCCGCCGCCCACCCCACATGACGGCCGAAGAAACCGTGGTGTACGACTTCCTGCAGGAGTTGCTGCACAACCAGTCGGTGAGCGACGTGACCTGGGCCGCTGCGCAACAGATGTTTGGCGACCAAGGTGTCATCGACATGACGGCCCACTGCGGTTACTACAGCTTGCTGGCCATGGTGATGAACACCACCCGCCGGGGCCTGCCCGACAACGCGGCGCCCGGCATCGCGCCCTTCCCGCAATAAGCCACGGGCCCCGGACGGCCTGCGGGGTGGGTCGCGCTGGTGCGGCTCAGCTTATTCGCTTCAGCCGAAAGCCGACAGCGTTTGGCCGCCCGCCTGCACCGGCAGGGCCGAGACCAAGATCACCGCCATCACACAGGTTTGCGTGCCGCGGTTGATCCAGTTGTGGACCGTGCCGCGCTGCACCATGACATCGCCCGCCTTGAGGTGGACCTCTTCGCCGGACTCCAGCTCCATGTCGATCTCGCCCGACATGACCACAATGTAGTCGATCGAATCGGTGCGGTGCACACGCTGTTGAATGCCTGGATGAAAGTCGAGGATGCGGAACACGGTGCCGTTCTCGATCACCGAAAACTTGCCTTCGCGTTTGCCCGCGTCCACATGGCCATTGTTGTTGGCCGGGCTGGTGTCGGTGGTCCAGATGTTGCAAACGTAGCCATTGGCCCGGCCCGGGCGGAAGTGGCTGCAGACCTCGTCAATTTCAACGATGGCTTTGCCTTGCTCATCGTGTCCGGTCACAACGCGGCGAATGGAGGGGGTGATTTGGGTGGTCATTGAAAAACTCCAGACAAGAAAAAATCAAAGAACAGGGCAAGCCAAGCTTCATCCCAACAAGTGGGGCAAACGCCAGCCCAGGATGGCCTCCAGCGCATGGGCCACCTGCATGAGCCGGGCTTCGGCATGGCAGGCTGCGCCCATTTGCAAAGCCATGGGCAAGCCCTCGCTCGAAACGCCCATGGGGCAGGTCAAGGCGGGGTGCCCCGTCAAGCTGAACAGGCGATTGCAGGCACTGCGCTGCGCGGTGGGTTGGTCCATCAGGGCTTGCAGGGTTTCAGGCAAGGCTTCGCGCCCCGGCCACATCAGCACATCGACCTGCCCGGCCAACACAGCGCTGATGTCTTGCTGCCAGACATCGGCCTGCACACGGGCAGCGTGGTATTCGCTCTGGCTCAACAAGGCTGCACCTGCCAGTTTTTTTTGCAGGCCTTCGCCCAGGTCTTGCGGGTGCTCGCGCCAGATGTGTTGCAGCTGCTGAAAAGCCTCATAGGCGATGATCACATTGGCCGCTTGCACCACCTGGTTTTGAGGCGGCACGGACACCGGCACCACCTGCGCGCCATGGGCTTGCAAGGTTTGCAAGGCCTGATCGAAGCAAGCCTGAATTTGCGGATCGTGCGTGGCCTGGCCTGTCTCGGGGTGTTGCCACAAACCGGTCGGCACGCCAATGCGCAGGCCTTGGAGCACCGTGTGCTGCACATCGGCTGTGCACAAGCCCGACACATCGCTGCCGTGCCAGGCATCCCAGATCACAGCTTGGTCGAGCGCCGTGCGGGTGAGAAAGCCGGCCACGTCCAGACTCGGCGCCAAAGCGATCACGCCGGACAGGGGGTACGTGTGGCGCGTGGGCTTCATGCCCACCAGACCACAGGCGGCGGCGGGGTGGCGAATCGAGCCGCCCGTGTCGGTGCCGGTGGCGGCCATGCAATACCGGGCCGCGACCGCCGCACCCGAACCACTGCTGGAGCTGCCCGGCATGTGCGCCAAGTGCCAGGGATTGCGCGCAGGCGGAAACACATCGCCCGGCGCGGGCGAGCCAAAAGCCAATTCATGGCAGGCGGTTTTGCCCAAACTGATAGCCCCCAAACGCGCCAGCCCAGTCACCAGCGTGGCGCTGACCTCGGGCACCCTGTTGCGCCAATGCCGCGAATGCGCGGTGGTGCGCACGCCCTGCGTGAGGAACACATCTTTGTGCGCGATGGGGATGCCATGCAAAAGCCCCCGGCAATGGCCTTGCGCCATCTCGCGCGTGGCCTGGTGCGCTGCCTGCAGCGCGGCGTCCAGGGTGGGCGTGACAAAGGCATGCGTTTGGCCGTCCAGCTGCTCGATTCTTTCGGCGCAGGCCTGCACCAATTGCAAGGGCGTGATGGTCTGTTGGCGGATCAGAGCACTGGCCTGCGCCAACGACAAGGCGTGCAGCGGCGTCTGATCAGGCATGGGTCACGGCGCCGGCAAAGGGTTGGCTTGTTGGAACCACTGGCTGATTTGCGAGCCATTCCAGAACACCACACCGGGCTGTTTGGCCAGAAACTCCAGCATCATTTCAAAGTAACGGATGCGGTGCGCCGCGCCTGAAATGTAGGGATGCACCCCAAACGCCATGATGCGGGCACCCTGCGCCGACTCGGCATACAGGCGCTCAAACGCGTCCTGGGTGCGCAGCAGCATCGCGTCCGAACGCTCATGCGAGGTGAGCATGATGTTGATGTCGTTGAGCTCGATCGTGTAGGGCACCGACACCAAGGGGCCGTGCTGGGTGTGCACGTACTGCGGCTGATCGTCCAGCACCCAGTCACCAAACCAGGACATGCCCAGCTCCTTGATCAAGTCGGGGGTCTCCAGCGTCTGACTGCGTCCCGCGCCCAGCCAGCCTTGCGGGCGCGTGCCGGTGAATCGGGTCAGCACATCCAGCGTCTGCTGCATCATGGCGCGCTCGTCCGGGATTTTCTGAATCGGAATTTGTTCGTAGCAATGCGCCATGAACTCCCAGCCCGCATCCAGCGCGGCCTGGGTCACGCGCGGCCGGGTTTCACACACCTTGGCGTTGATCGACAGGGTCGGGCGAACGCCCACATGCTTGAAGGCGTCCATCAGGCGCCAGATGCCCACCCGCATGCCGTATTCGTGCCAGGTCCAGTTGGGCACGTCGGGCACCGGCGCCTGACCACCCGGGGGTGGCGAGACCATGCGCGGCATAGGTCGCGCAATGTCCCACTCTTCGATGTTGACCACCGGCCAGACGACCAGGCGAACGCCCTCGGGCAAACGCAAAGGCGGGCGGTCCACCATGGCCGAAAACGGCAAACGGTCCTGGGGGCGCAGCACGCCATTCATGTTCACATCCATCAGTTCACTCCACCTGGAATCGATGCGGCAATCTGCCGCAATTTGGCCGTTTCGGTGCGGATTTCCTGCACCAATTGTTCGGGCGTGCTGCCCACCAAAGTCATACCCATGCCATTGAGTCTGCGTTGCACATCCGGGTCGGCCAACGCGGTTTTGACCGAGGCATTCAAGCGCGCCTGGATCTCGGGTGGCAAGCCTTTGGGGCCAAAAATGCCCACCCAATAGGTCAGGTCATAACCGGGCAAGCCCCCTTCGCTCAGCGTAGGCATGTCCGGGTAGCGCGGGTCGCGCACCGAACTGGTGGTGCCCAGCAGCCGGACTTTTCCCGCGTCGATTTGCGGTTTGGCCGCGCCATCAAAAATCACCTGACACACGCCAGCGAGCACATCCTGCATGCCGGGGCCAGAGCCTTTGTAGGGCACATGCACCATGTCGACCTTGCCCATGGCGTTGAACAACTCGCCCGCAAAATGCAGGCCACTGCCCATGCCGGAAGTGGCGTAGTTGATCTTGCCTTTGTTTTTCGGGTCGCGCGCATAGGCCAAAAACTCGGACAGGGTCTTGGCCGGCACCGAGGGGTTGACCACCATGAGCAAGCCGTATTTGCCCACCAACGAAATCGGGGTGAAGTCATTCACCGGGTCATAGGACAAGGCTTTTTCCACCACCGCCATGTAGGTCTTGGTGCCGTTGGTGGTCATGAGCAACTGGTAGCCATCGGGGGCCATTTTGGTGATGGCTTCACTGCCAATGCGGCCCCCGCCACCGGCGCGGTTTTCAATGACGATGTTTTGCCCCAGGTTGCGCGACATGGCCTCGGCAATGATGCGGCTGGCCTGATCGGAAAAGCCCCCGGCTGCGTAAGGCACGATGGCCTTGATCGGGCGCTGCGGGTAGCTTTGCGCTTGCACCGCCAACGATGCTGCACCGGCCAAGAGCCCCAGCCCCAGGCAGGCGAGAAATTTGCGCTTTGCAGATGTCATGTGAAATTGCCTTTCGTTGTCTCGTGGTGTTCACTTTTTTGAACCGAAAGAAAATGGCTGCCCGCTTCAAAAATCAGTATGCGGTCAGTGTTTTGTCTTGGCAATCGGTGGCCGCCCTTTTCCAAGGCCTGGGCGGCAGCTCGAGTTCAGTATTCCGAATCGTGGAATATTTTGTAATATGGGCGCTCTGACATGCTCCACACCCAACACCACCGGGCCGCACAAAACCCATGACCACCCCTCTGAAAAGCGAAGGCGCACAAAGCATTGCCCGTGCCGCGCTGCTGCTGCGCACCTTGTCGACCTTCGGCTCGCAAGGCGCAGCGCTCATGCAAATCAGCACGCTCACCCAGTTGCCCAAGGCCACAGTGCACCGCATCCTGTCGGCCATGCAGGAAGAACATCTGGTCGAGCGCCCCTGGGGCACGCGCCATTACCGGCTGGGCCCGGAGGTCTATGCCTTTGGCATGTCGGTGCTGGACGTGTTCGACATCAAGACCATTGCCCAACCCTCTTTTGAGCGGCTGGCCGACACCACGGGCGAGACGGTGTACCTGGGCATCCGCTGCGGCTACGACGCTGTGTGCCTGGACAAGCGCCAGGGCCACTTGCCGCAAAACGCCGAAATCTTGCAGGTCAACGACCGCTGGCCCATGGGCATTGGCTCCTTCAGCCTGGCCATCCTGGCGCACTTGCCCGACGAAGAGATCGCCGACATCGTGGCCTTCAATCGCCTGCGCAAGGGCGGCGACACGGCCTTCAGCAAGATGGCCAGCGGCATCCAGAAGACCCGCAAAAACGGCTACGCCCTGACCAAGACGCGATCGGCCCGCGGCATCTCGGGCATCGCTGTGCCGATTTTTGACCGGCGCCGCTATCCGATTGCCTCTTTGTGCGCGGTGTCCACACTCGAGCGGATGACCGGCAGCTACCTGCATGGGCTGGCCAACACCCTGACGCAAGAAGCCGAGATCATGTCCGCGCAATACGAGCTGGCGCGCATGAACCCGCCCCAGGCCGAGACCTGGCGCACCGCCATCAAGGACCCGCAAGCCGCCAAGTTTGCTTTTTGAATCTGCCCGCATTACCCGCCCACATCACCTGCCAACTCCGGCCTGCAGGGGCATGGAAAGCCCTCATTCAGAAATTCCATATGTTGGAATTTTGAGCTTGGTCAATTCCAAAGCGACTCCTAGAATGGCCCCACAACGACCAAAGATGGAGACCGTGGATGCGCAAACTTGTTCAATGGTGGAAGTGGGCCTTGCTGGTGCCACTCGGCCTGTGCATGGGCCTGGCGCAGGCTCAAGGCTATCCCGGCAAACCAATCAAGATCGTCGTGCCTTTTGGGCCTGGCGGCTCGGGCGACATCACAGCCCGTGCTTTTGGCCAGTACCTCGAAGCCCAGTTCAAACAAGGCGTGGTCGTTGAAAACAAAGCCGGTGCCAACGGCATCCTGGGCACCGAAGCGGTCAAGAACGCGCCCGCTGATGGCTACACGCTGCTGCTGACCACCAACACCACGCTGGCGGCCAACCTGAGCCTTTACAAAAAAGTGCCTTACGAACCCCTCAAGGACTTTGAACACCTGGGCCAATTCGGCACAGCCGCTTCGGTGGCCATGGTCAGCAAAGACTCGGGCATCCGCAACGCGGCCGAGCTGACCGCCTACGCCAAAGCCCATCCGGGCAAAGTGTTTTTTGGTCACTACAACTCGGCTTCGCAAATGACCGCCGAGATGTTCAAGGTCAAAACCGGCGCGCCCATGACCGGCATCCCGTACAAAAGCATTGGCTCGGCCCTGCAAGACTTTTACGGTGGCCAACTGCAGGTCTTGTTTCTGGAATACCTGCCCGCCATGGCCCACATCGACAACCCCAAGGTCACCGCCATTGGCGTGACCGGTGCCACCCGTTTCAAGCCCTGGCCCAATGTGCCGGCCATCGGCGAGACCTATCCCGGTTATGAACTGGGCTTCTTCCTGGGCCTGGCCGCACCGGCAGGCACCCCAGCCGATGTGGTGCGCAAGCTCGAAGGCGCCATCAACTCGGCCTTGAAGGACGAGGGATTTCTGGCCCGGCTGGCGCAACTGGGGCTGGAGCCGTCCAAAGTGTCGCGCGCCGACTACCCACGTTTCATTCAAAGCGAAATCTCCCGCTGGACCCAGGTCATCAAGGACGCTGGCATCAAGCCCGAGTGAGCGCCCATTTCACGCCCATACACAGGAGTTCACCATGCGCTTAGGCTACTTCACCATGCCCCTGCACCCTTTTGAAAGGGATACCACCGAAACCCTGCATGAAGACCGGCAGACCATCATCTATGCCGACAAGCTGGGTTTTTACGATGCGTTTGTAGGCGAGCACCTGACCGACAAAGCCGAAAACGTGACCAACAGCCTGCTGTTCTTGGCCACCTTGATCCCGGAGACCCAGACCATCAAGCTGGGCAGCGGCACCTCCAATCTGTCGCACTCACACCCCACACTGCTGGCCTCGCAAGCGGCCATGTTCGACCACCTGGCCAAGGGCCGTTTCATCTTCGGCATCAGCCCGGGCGCATTGGCCTCGGACGCTGAAGCACTGGGCATCCTGGACCAGGACCGCAACAAAATGTTCGCCGAAGCGATCGATGTGATCCTGGCCATCTGGGAGCGCGAACCGCCCTACAACATCGACTTCCCGGACAACCGCTTCAAGGTCACCACCCAAGTGACGTCCGTGCCCGAGATTGGGCGTGGCGCTTTGATGAAACCTTTCCAAAAGCCTCTGCCCGAAATTGTCGGCACAGTGGTCGCGCCGTTTTCCAAGGGCGTGATCGCCATGGGCGCGCGCAACTTCCACCCCATGTCGGCGAACTTCTTGATGGACCATTGGCTCAGCAGCCATTGGAACAACTACTGCGAAGGCAAGACCTCGGTGGGCCAGGTGGCCAACCCAGCCGACTGGCGCGTGGCCCGCACGATTTTTGTGAGCGACGATGCCGCCACCGCTGAGCGCTACGGCCGTGCGGACGCCAACAGCCCTTACCGCTATTACTACCGCCAGATGCTGACCAAGATGATGATGTCCAAGCGCCATGTCATCTTCAAGAAACACATGGACGAAGACGACCAGTTCGTCACCCTGGACCGGCTGCTCGACGAGCTGGTCATCACCGGTACCGTGAACGAAGTGGTCGACAAGATCCTGGCCTTGCGTGAGAAGGTGGGGCCTTTTGGTGAAATCGTCTATGCCGGCATGGACCTGGTGGACCCCAAGCTGGGCCTGCGTTCGATGGAGCTGATGGCCAACGAAGTCATGCCACGCGTGAACCAGGCGCTGGGCTTGGGCTCGGCCATCAACGTGGATGCGCCGCCCTCAGCGGCCACGGCATGAGCCCGCAGGAATTCCGTCAATTGATGCGCATGCATCCGGCGGCGGTGAACATCATCGCCACCGGCCGAGCGCCTCAGCGCACGGGCATGACGGTATCGGCCTTCATGTCGTTGGGCGTCGAGCCCCCTTCCGTGGTTTGCGCCATCAACCGCAACGCCTTCAGCTATGCCCACATGAGCGACAAGCAAGTGTTCAGCGTGAACACCTTGGCCGTCGAGCATGTCGAGCTGGCCAAGCGCTTTGCAGGCCAGGCCCAAGTGTTTGGCGATGAACGTTTTGACGAAGACCAGTGGGCCGCTTTCGACTCGGGTTCGCCCCGTCTGCGCAGTGCGGTCATGAGTCTGGAGTGCCGACTGATCCGTCAAGTGCAAGAAAGCACGCACTGCCTGATGATCGGCGAAGTGATCTCGGGACATGCCGATGCATCGGCGGTGCCCCTGCTGTACCGCGATGGCCAGTGGATGACCACGACCGATACAGCCGCCGTGCAGGCCTGAAGCGCTGTCAGGCGGCCTGAATCGGCAAACCGATCAAGGCCGTGAGTTCTTCCAGGCTCAAGCCCTCCACCATGTCGATGACTTGCAAACCTTCGGGCGTGCAGGCCAACGTGGCCAGGTCGGTGTAGACCCGCTTCACACACGCAATGCCGGTGAGCGGGTAGGTGCACGCCTCGACCAGTTTGCTTTGCCCTTGCTTGGTGAGCAGGTCCATCATGACCCAGGTTTGCTTGGCGCCGATGGCCAGATCCATCGCCCCGCCCACGGCCGGAATCGCGTCCGCCTCGCCGGTGTGCCAGTTGGCCAGGTCACCGGTGGCGCTGACCTGAAAGGCGCCCAACACACAAATGTCCAGATGGCCGCCGCGCATCATGGCAAAGCTGTCGGCATGGTGAAAATAGGCGCCCCCGGGCAACAGGGTCACCGGCTGTTTGCCCGCATTGATCAGGTCGTAATCTTCTTGCCCCTTGGCCGGTGCTGGGCCCATGCCCAGGATCCCGTTTTCGCTGTGGAGCAAAACCTCGCGGGATGCAGGAATGTGGTTGGCCACCAAAGTGGGTTGGCCAATGCCCAAATTCACGGTGGCGCCTTCGGGGATATCTTGCGCCACACGGGCGGCCAATTCGTCTTTGCTGCGTCGGGTGTAACTCATGCCTTGATACCTCCGGCCTGCGTGGCCACACGGTCGATCTTGACCACCGCCTGCACAAAAATACCGGGCGTGACCACCGTCTCGGGGTCCATCTCGCCCAGCGCCACTTGCTCATGCACCGTGGCCACGGTCTTGCGCGCCGCCATGGCCATGATGGGCCCGAAATTGCGCGCCGCTTTGCGGTACGTGAGGTTGCCCCAGCGGTCGCCACGCTCGGCCTTGATCAAGGCCAAATCGGCATGGATGGGGGTTTCGTACACATACATGCGGCCGTTGATTTCGCGGGTCTCTTTCAACGAGCCATCGGCATTTTTGGCCAGCTCGGTGCCATAACCGGTGGGTGTGAAAAACCCGCCAATGCCCGCACCTGCTGCGCGGATGCGCTCGGCCAGATTGCCTTGCGGCACAAGTTCCAACTCCAGCTTGCCCGCGCGGTACAAGCCATCGAACACGTAGGAATCGGCCTGCCGGGGAAAGCTGCAAATGATTTTTCGCACGCGCCCGGTCTTGAGCAAAGCGGCCATGCCCAGATCGGCATTGCCCGCGTTGTTGTTGACGACGGTCAAATCACGCGCGCCTTGCGCGATCAGACCATCGATCAATTCATCCGGGATGCCTGCTGTGCCAAAACCACCAATCAATACGGTGGAACCATCGGCGGTGTCCGCCAAGGCTTCAGCGACCGAAGAAACGAACTTGTTGATCATTTTTTAAAGCCCCAAGTGAGCATGCAAAGCATAGCGACCCAAGGCTTTTTCGCACAGAGCAATCACCCTTGTGCAAGACACCTGAGCGACTGCTTATGCCTTGCCCTCCAAAGGCAAATTCAGCAACAGGTTCTGGGGTTTGAGTTTCAGCAAGCCCTGCGCGTTCATGGCCAAGCCCAGGTAGACCGGCTTGCCCTGCAGATCGGCACGCATGTCTTGCGGGTGGTCAAAGCGCAAGGTGAACAGGCTGATGAGTTGCCGCTGTGCGGCCGTGTCCAAGTCTTTGCCCTGGTAGAGGTCGTTGAGCAAGGCGGTCGCCGTAGCATCGAGCCCCATATGCCAGCGCCAGGCCGGGTCATTGACTTTTTGCACCGGCTCGATCTGCACCGACACGCCCAGAAAATGCTGCACCCAACGGGTCAGCACCACCGACAAAGCTTTCAAGCCTGAGCGGGCGTTGACCATGCTCAGGACCAAGCCATGCGGCAATTCGTTCTGGAGTTCGTGCGTCAGGTCGAGCAAGAAGGCGTAGCGCCCCTGGCCCTCGCGTTGCGCCCAATAACGCTGGGCATTGTCCGGGTGCAGCACTTTCACATCGGCCGCCTTAAGCGGTGCGCCCCCCTCCATCAACAGACGGCCCATCTCACCCAGGCCGCCCATGGCTTGCAAGGCGTCCAGCGTTTCGCTGTCACCGGCCAGCACGCGACCGCCTTCGATGGTGATGCGTTGACGCCTGAACAGCAACTCGGCCGCACGCCAGACCCAGGCATCTTGAACATCTGCCAGCACACGGCTCACGATGGCCTGCACCACCAGGTCGATGAACAAGGGCGGCAACTGGATGTCGCCGCTTTGCATCCAGCCCATGTAGGCCGACTCCAGCGCACCGGCTTGCTCAACGTCGTCACGAAAGCGCAAGAACAGCTCATAGTTTTCGCGCGCATCGTCGTCCTTGAAGACCTTCAGGCTCGCAGGTGCGACCTGCATCAAGGGGGTTTCCAGCAAGGCCTTGTGCAGGCGAATTTCTTCCTTGCACGACTCGGGCACCAGCGCCATCTCCGGGCGCTGCAACCACCAGCGCCAATAGTCCGGACTCGCCACCAACCACCCCCGCTCATTGCAGGTGAGGTGTTGGTGACCGCAAGCTGTCCAGAATGTGTGCATGGTGTTTTACAAATTGGGGGCCAACAAGCGCTGCAAGTCTTTCACCTCGACACCGCTGCGCTGCGCGAGGTCTTGCACCTGGTCGTCACCGACCTTGCCCACGTTGAAATACTGCGCTTCAGGATGGGCGATGTAGAAACCACTCACACTGGCCGCAGGCGTCATGGCCAGACTTTCGGTCAGGCCCATGCCAATGTCTTCGCATTGCAGCAGCTCGAACATCGCCTTTTTGGCGCTGTGGTCGGGGCAGGCGGGGTAGCCGGGTGCGGGGCGGATGCCCTGGTACTTTTCAGCGATCAGGTCTTCGTTGCTCAGCGCCTCACCAGCGGCGTAACCCCACAGGTCGGTGCGCACTTTTTTGTGCAGGCATTCGGCCAACGCCTCGGCCAAGCGGTCGGCCAGGGACTTGAGCATGATGGCGCTGTAGTCGTCGTGCGCGGCTTCAAAGGCGGCGGCACGTTTGTCAGCACCGATGCCGGCTGTGACGGCGAACACGCCGACGTGATCTGCTGCAGTGCCCGCGGGCGCGATGAAATCGGCCAGGCAACGGCTGGGGCGCATCACGCCATCGATCATGTGTTTCTCGGTCTGTTGACGCAGGCCGCGCCAGGTCATGGCGACTTGCTGACGGGACTCGTCGGTGTAGAGCGCGATGTCGTCGTCATTCACACTGTTGGCGGGGTACAGGCCCAGCACCGCATTGGCCGTGACCCAGCGGCCGTCGATGATTTTTTGCAGCATGGCCTGGCCATCGGCATAGACCTTGCGCGCCTGCTCGCCCACCACCTCATCTTGGAGGATCGCGGGGAAAGGCCCGGCCAAGTCCCAGGTCTGGAAGAACGGACCCCAGTCGATGTACTGCGCGATCTCGGCCAGATCGTAGTTCTTGAACACGCGGCGGCCAATGAACTTGGGCGCGGCGGGCACACCTTGTGACCAGTCGATCGGCGTCTTGTTGGCGCGGGCCTGGGCCAGCGTCCACATGGGGGTTTGTTTTTTGTTGGCGTGCTGCTCGCGCACCTTGGCGTAGTCGGTGTTCAAGTCGGCGATGAACTTGGCCGCTTGCTCGGACAACAAGCCCTGCGCCACGCCCACGCTGCGCGAGGCATCAGGCACATAGACCACCGGGCCGCTGTAGTTCGGCGCGATCTTCACAGCGGTGTGTACACGACTGCAGGTGGCACCGCCAATGAGCAGCGGCATCTGGCGTTCGCGGAAGTACGGGTCTTTTTCCATCTCGGCCGCCACGTACTGCATCTCTTCGAGGCTGGGCGTGATCAGGCCTGACAGGCCAATGATGTCGGCGTTTTCTTCCTTGGCCTTGGCCAAGATCTCATGGCAGGGCACCATCACGCCCATGTTGACCACTTCAAAGTTGTTGCACTGCAAGACAACGGTGACGATGTTCTTGCCGATGTCGTGCACATCGCCCTTGACGGTGGCGATCACGATCTTGCCCTTGGCTTTCACGTCTTGGCCAGCGGCTTCTTGCGCCAATTTTTCGGCCTCGATGTAGGGCAGCAAATGCGCCACGGCCTGCTTCATCACGCGGGCGCTCTTGACCACCTGCGGCAAGAACATCTTGCCCTGGCCGAACAGGTCACCGACCACGTTCATGCCGTCCATCAAGGGGCCTTCGATCACATGCAGCGGGCGACCGCCCTGGGCCAGCACGTCACGGTAAGCGGCTTCGGTGTCTTCGGTGATGAAGTCGGTGATGCCATGCACCAGCGCGTGGCTCAAGCGCTGCGCCACGCTCACAGGTGCATCGGGCGTGCCGCGCCAGGCCAGCTTGGTGCTCTCGTCTTTGGCCGCGCCTTTGGCGCTGTCGGCAATCTCCACCAGGCGCTCGCCCGCATCAGGGCGGCGATTCAGCACCACGTCTTCCACGCGCTCGCGCAGCGTGGGCTCCAGGTCGTCGTACACGCCGACCATGCCCGCGTTGACGATGCCCATGTCCATACCCGCCTGGATGGCGTGGTACAGGAACACGGTGTGGATGGCCTCGCGCACGGGGTCGTTGCCCCGGAAGCTGAAAGACACGTTCGACACGCCGCCCGACACCTTGGCACCCGGCAGGTTCTGTTTGATCCAGCGTGTGGCCTCGATGAAGTCCACCGCGTAGTTGTTGTGCTCTTCAATGCCGGTGGCAATCGCGAAGATGTTGGGGTCAAAAATGATGTCTTCGGGCGGAAAATCCACCTCGTCGACCAGCACGCGGTAAGCGCGCTCGCAAATCTCGATCTTGCGTTCGTAGGTGTCGGCCTGGCCTTTTTCGTCAAATGCCATCACCACGGCAGCCGCGCCATAGCGCTTGACCAGCTTGGCCTGGCGCTTGAACTCTTCCAGGCCCTCTTTCATGCTGATCGAGTTGACGATGCCCTTACCCTGGATGCAGCGCAGACCGGCTTCGATCACGGTCCATTTGCTCGAATCCACCATCACCGGCACACGGGCGATATCGGGCTCACCAGCCATCAGGTTCAAAAACCGCACCATGGCCGCCTGGCTGTCGAGCATGGCTTCGTCCATGTTCACGTCGATCACTTGCGCGCCGTTTTCGACCTGCTGGCGCGCCACGGCCAAAGCCTGCTCGTACTCACCGTTCAAAATCATCCGAGCAAAGGCTTTGGAGCCAGTCACGTTGGTGCGCTCACCCACGTTGACAAACAGCGACCCCTCGCCGATGGAGACAGGCTCCAGACCGGACAACTTCATGGGGGGAACAGACACGATGGAAGACGCAACAACAGACACAGGCTCACCTTGGGCTTACAGGTGAGCGTCGTTGTGCAAGATCATTCAGACATTGAACGGCCCCAAGCCTGACCTGCGGCGCCTTGACGGCGGCGGGCTGCAACGCTCCTTGGGAAGGTGAGGATTTTAACCGTTCAGGCCTTCGGCCCTGAACCAAAGACTCTCTTGAATGTCGTGTGCTTGGCATCCCGCCAAGTTCGGGTCATATCGCCATTCGCTTCCAGCGCCTCGTAAATGGCATGAATCAATGCATCATCCACCACCTTGGCCGTCCGAAGCTTGGCCAGCAATTCGTAACCATGCCAGACCTTGATGTCTGGAAAATCCTTGACCAACTCGTGCATGCCCAAGTCATCGGTCACAACGACAGCTGGCCTGACTTGACCAAACGCCAGCAACCAGCAATCAGCTTCCCCTGGTGGTGACCGCCCATAAGAAGTGAATCTGTCCAGGTCCATCCGAGCCCAGCCCAACAAGACGCTTTGTGCGGCTTCAACTTGAGCCTTTTCAGAAGCGGTCAATCTGACCTGTTTGGCTATCCGCTCCTGCGCATATTCAGTCTGATCAAACCAGGGATTGCGAAACTGCAGATGCGGGTTGCGATGTACTTCGTCTTCTGTGACCTTGAGGATGGTCAGTACATACTGCACCTGCCCGAACTCCAGCCCAACAAAAGGCCTTACTCGCTTGGCCAGCCGAAGGTAAGTATTGGTGTCGAGCAGGACCGGCGTCGTCAATCGATCAACTCCCCATGCAGTGCTATCGCGTCTTGCATGGGTATGTCCATCACCTGTTGGATATAGCCCGTCCCTGTTTCTTTGTTTTTAATCATCTTCTGCAACGACTCGAAAAACGCACTCTTAAAGGTGTTCTTCGTTGCAGCGATGTATGCCCCGGGCTCTGTCGGCACGGGTGCAAACAACTCTTCACTCATTGTCTTGCCACGCTGAATCTGGCGCATCTGGTGGATTTGCTCTTGTGTGTGACGAAGTGGCGGCAAGCTCTCTGAATGGGCATACCGATTTACCTCGGAAAACACACTAAAAACAGAAATCCCGTATGCCTTGGCTTGATCCGTCAACACCTTGCCTTCAGCCGTTTTGGTACCGGTCCTGGCATGCTCATAGGTCTTGCGAGCCACCGCCATAGGAAACAGCAAAGCCCCTGCAAAGGCATCGGCGAAGTCTTCGCCAGCCTCTTTGCCTGCTAAGTCCGGCGTGTACACATGCGCAAGCTCGTGCGCCATCCAGAACTTGAAGTCTTCCTGATGGGTGTCGAGATTCAAAAAGATGAACGTGACATTCTCTTGTGGCAACAAGATATGCAATGCGTTTTTGTGATTCTGTTTTTGGCCCCACAGCACGGGGGCAACCACTGCGCCATTGGCCGCAAACTCACCAATCAGATCGTGATACGCCACAGCGGCCTCTTCACCCAGACCCAATCGCGCACGGACTTGGCTGACTACCGCCTGCAAAGGCTCGTATTCGGTGCTGGGTGCAGGCAGTTGCAGCCGCAAAGCAGGCATGGGCGGCAAGAAAGGCACCAGCGCCTTGAGCAAGGCGCCCATCACCATAGCTTTGTCAATGTGGGCGTCGGTGGTTTTGGCCCCTGCTTTTTTGCGGAACGCGACCACAGGCTGGCCGACCGTGTCGGTTTTGACCAGCTTGTCAAAACCCAGCTGCAAAGTGGTGGCCAGTTTGAGCAATTTGTCGGGGCGGGGAAAGTCTGAGCCCTTGAGCCAATTGGTCACAGACTGCGCCGTGACCCCCAGCGCTTCGGCCAGGTCTTTTTGCTTCCACCCTCGCTCTTGCAGCGATTGCTTGATGTTTTCGCTGTGGATAACTTTGTGCATAGGCGGTGGATTATGCATCACAAACGTGATAAATCAACTTTAATCAACTTTGACTGGGGGAATTCCAATTCACAAACACCGCCTTCAACCGCTCCACCGTATGACGCCACTTGGCGGCGCGGGGTTGGCAGACGGTGTTTTGGTTTCCGAACAAGCCCACCTCGTTGAAGGCGTGGGCGGCGTCTACGGCGTGGAGCCACTTCACGCGTACAAAGTATTCGGCTTGCTCCGGGTCATCGGCTGTAGCTCGGTAAAGCGGGCCGTGTTGCAGCACGTCGAGCGCGGATCTGTCGCCCTCGGGGGTGGGCACCGTGAAATCTTTGGCGGACTGCACAGATTCGGTCACCTCGCCTACGCCCACAAAACCCGTTTGCGGAATCTTGACCCACACACGGTCACCGGGTGACAAGAGCTTGAGCGTTTGGCTGTCCGCCCTGATCGAACGGGCCGAGAACACCATGGGCACAAACTGTGCGCTGCTTTGAACCGCGCTTTGGGGACCCCAGTTGTAGTACCAAGCCACCTGCAGGTCTTGCAGATGGCGATCGCCCAAGCCTGCCGACTCGGTCAGGCCCACGCCTTTTTTAAGTTGTGCCTGCGCCATCACCGACGCCGCACAGCAACACAGCAACAGCCCTGCCCATTTGTACGCAAAAGCCATGTCCACCCCCTTTTGGGGGTGCATTTTGACCCGCGCAGGCGAAAGCTTCAATACTGTTTGTAGGGCAAGAACTTACCCGACAGCACCACGTTGACCCGGTCACCCTTGGGGTCGGGCTGGCGCACGATGTCCATGCTGAAGTCAATCGCGCTCATGATGCCGTCGCCAAACTCTTCGTGGATCAGTTCCTTGATGGTGGTGCCGTAGACGCTAACGATTTCGTACCAGCGGTAGATCAGCGGGTCGGTGGGCACCTGGCTGGGCAAGGAGCCTTTGTAGGGCACCACTTGCAGCCATTTGATCTCGTCGGCCGTCAGGCCAAAGATCTTGCCGATGACCTTGGCTTGCTTGGCGTCAAAGGTCATTTGGCCCAGGCACCCGGCGGTGACCCATTCTTTGGACAGGCCGACTTTGTCGGCGACGTCGCTCCACTTGATGCCTTTGGCCACTTTGGTGGAGATGATTTTTTCGGTGACTTCTAAACGGTTCATGAATGACCTCTTGAGGGGGGTTGATGAAAATTGGGTTTGAAACACTTCAATGGGCTTTGGCGCGGGACACCAAAAAGTCGACGATGTGGTTGCGCATGTCGTAGTAGCCCGGCAGGTGGTGCAGCTGGGCGCGGGTGCGCTCGCGCGGCAACGGGTTGACCACCACCTCGGCCAAGCCACCGGGCACATAGCTGCCGCCCGATTCGTTGCCGTTGCTCATGAGCAGGATGCGGTCGGACAGCAAAATGGCTTCGTCCACGTCATGCGTGATCATGAAGACCGTCTGCTGCGTCTGGCGCACGATGGTCATCAGCTCGTCCTGAATGGTGCCGCGCGTCAGCGCATCCAAGGCGCCAAAGGGCTCATCGAGCAAGAGCATCTTGGGCTGGATGGCGAAGGCGCGGGCAATGCCCACGCGCTGCTTCATGCCGCCCGAGAGTTGGCTGGGTTTCTTGTCGATGGCGTGCAACAAACCCACCATGGCAACGTGTTTTTCAACGTGGATGTTGACCTGGGGCGACTTCCATTCAGGCCACTTGGACTTGACGGCGAACGCGATGTTTTGCCGCACCGTGAGCCAGGGCATGAGTGCGTGGCTTTGGAACACCACACCGCGCTCCAGGCTGGGGCCTGCAATCTCGCGCCCGTCCATGAAGGCATGGCCTTCAGTGGCCGTGTCCAGGCCCGCCAACACGTTCAGAATGGTGGTCTTGCCGCAGCCCGAGTGGCCGATGATGCAGACGAACTCGCCCTTGTCGATGTTGAAGGACACGTCCGAAAACACCGGCTTGTCGCTTTGGTAGGCCTTGCCCAGTTTTTCAATTTTGAGGAAAGCGTTCATGGCTTTGGCCTTGGGTTGGGGTGCAAAAGTCTCTGTGGGCAAAGGTGCGATCAACGCGCGGTCACTGGTGTCACTCCACATAGGTCACCGCCTTTTGCACCTGGGCAAACGCCAGGTCCAGCAACATGCCGACCACACCGATCACCAGCACGGCAAAGATCACGTTGACCAGCGACAGGTTGTTCCACTCGTTCCACACAAAGTAGCCCACGCCCGTGCCACCCACCAGCATCTCGGCGGCCACGATCACCAGCCAGGCGATGCCCATGCTGATGCGCATGCCCGTCACGATGGTGGGGGCTGCGGCGGGCAAGATGACCAAGAAGGCTTTGCGCAGGGGCTGCACTTCCAGGGTGCTGGCCACGTTGAGCCAGTCACGTTTGACGGCAGCCACACCAAAGGCGGTGTTGATCAGCATGGGCCAGACCGAGCAGATGAAGATCACGAAGATGCCGCTCACATCCGAGTCTTTCAGCGTGTACAGCGCCAAGGGCATCCAGGCCAGCGGGCTGATGGGCTTGAGCACCTGAATGAAGGGGTCAAACGCTTTGCGCATGAGGGGTGACATGCCGATCATGAAGCCCACCGGCAGCGCCACCAACACGGCCAGCAAAAAGCCCAGCCCCACCCGACCCAGCGAGTGCGCCAGTTGGATGCCGATGCCTTTGTCGTTGGGACCTTTGTCGTAAAACGGATCAGCCAAGTGCCCCACGATGGCTTTGCCCACTTCCAGCGGTGGCGGAAAACCCGTGCTTTTGACGGCCCCGGGGTCTTTGCCCATCATCTTCTGGTACTCGATCTCATCGGCCGTCATGCCCGCCTTGGCCGCGCCCGCCACCGTGGGCGCGGTGGCCGACAGCTGCCACGCCCCCAAAAAGACCAGGAACATCAGCAGCGAGACCATGGCCGCACGCAAATTGAGGTGTGTGGTTTTCATGAGCGTTCAACCTGCCTTGCTGATCGCAAAACTCTTGAGGTATTCCTCGGGCTTGGCGGCATCAAAGGCTTTGCCCATGATGGTGTGCTTGGCATAGGCCGAGCCCGCCGTGAACGGCTGACCCAGGTCTTTCATGTGCTTGCGCGCATCGGTGATGAGGAATACTTTTTCAGCGATCTGTTTGTAGTTCACCTCGCCTTTGATGTAGCCCCAACGCTTCATTTGCGTGAGCATCCACACCGCCATGCTCTGCCAAGGCATGGGGTCAAAGTCGGCGCGGTCGGGCACATTCATGACCTTGCCCAATCCATCGGCAAATTTGCCGGTCAGCACCTGGTTGAGCACGGCTTCTGGCTGGTTCAGGTACTGCGCGGGCGAGATCACCTTGGCGATCAGCTCGCGGTTACCTGGCTGACGCGCCATGGCCGCAGCCGTGAGCACGGCGCGGTACAAGGCAGCAAAGGTGTTCGGGTTCTTTTGAATGAATTCGGTGCTGGTGCCAAAAGCGCAGCAAGGGTGACCGTTCCACAAATCCTTGGTCAACACATGGATGAAGCCGACTTCGTCAAACACAGCACGCTGGTTGAACGGGTCGGGGCCCAGGAAGCCATCGATGTTGCCCGCACGCAAGTTGGCCACCATCTCTGCAGGCGGGATCACGCGGATCTGCACATCGGTGTCGGGGTTCAGGCCGTTTTCGGCAAGGTAGTAGCGCAACAAGAAGTTGTGCATCGAATAGTCAAAAGGCACACCGAACTTGAACCCCTTCCAATTCTTGGGATCACGGTTGTCTTTGTGCTTCATGGCCAACGTGATGGCCTGGCCGTTGACGTTCTGAATGGTCGCCACGTTCATGGGGGTGGCGTTCGAGCCCAGCCCCATGCTGATGGCCAAGGGCATGGGCGAGAGGAAATGCGAAGCGTCGTATTCCTTGTTGATCATCTTGTCGCGCACCAAGGCCCAACCTGCAGTCTTGGTCACTTCGACGTTCAGGCCTTGCTTTTGGTAAAAGCCCAAAGGGTGCGCCATGATCAGCGGCGTGGCGCAGGTGATCGGGATGAAGCCGATCTTCAAATTGGTTTTTTCCAGCGGGCCTTTTTCCTGCGCCATGGCTTGCAAACTGGCCATGGGCAGCACGCTGGCAATGGCGGCCATGGCCGTCTTTTTTCCAACAGCGCGCAAGAACATGCGGCGTTCCTGGTCTTGCGGAAACAAGGCCTTGACCAAGGTCGCCTCGATGAACTCCTGACTGTAGGCCTCGAACTCTGCGGTTTCGGAGCGTGCACGCAACTGAGCCGCTGCGGCATCGGCGGCCACCTCAGCGTGGTGGTCGGCAGGCGAATGGTCACGGCCGCAGCTGCACTTGAGCATCAGGGGCCGGTCGGCGTTGTACGGGTCAAAGAATTCAGACATGGCGGCCTCGCTTTGTTGAAGATGCCTGAATCCATGCAAGCTGCGGGCCAGAAAACACCCTCAGCGTGCCAAGCCGACCGCCTGGCGTGAAATCGTGGTGGCCGTGTCGACACGCTGTAGGGCAGCCCCTACAAAATCGGGACACATGCTTGCGTCAACAATCAGTGCCCGCTGCTGCCTTGGCCTGCGTTGTGACTTTGAGCGTACAGGGCCAGCTCCACATCGTTCTTGGTGCCCGTCTTTTCCAGGATGCGTGCACGGTAAGTGCTCACCGTGTTGGGTGCCAAACTCAATTGCGCACCAATTTCGCTCACGGTGTGGCCTTGGGTCAACAAAAGATAAACCTGATGCTCGCGATGCGAGAGCAGTTCGATCCCGCTTTTGGTGCGCCCCTGACTGACCAGACTGGCCAAAGCTTCGGCCGTGCCCGGTGTGACGTGCATGCCGCCTGCGGCCACGCGGTGCAAGGCGGCCATCAGCGCATCCGGATCGGTGCTTTTGTTCAGATAGCCAGAGGCCCCTAACTTGATGCAACGCACGGCATATTGTTTTTCAGGATAGGTGCTGAGCATCAGCACGGGCAAACCGGGCCAGTCCCGTCGCAGCGTCTGCAACACATCCAGACCGTCCATGCCGGGCATGGCGATGTCCAGCACCACCACATCAATGCCCTGGGGTCCTTGCAGTTTGTGAACGGCATCCAGCACGCCCGGGCCGGTCTCGGCTTCGGCCACCACCTGCACAGCAGGGTCATCGGCCAACACCATCTTCAGGCCTTCTCGCACGATCTTGTGGTCGTCGCACAGCAGCACACGCACGGTGGTGTTCATGCGGCCACCTCGTGCGCAGGCAAGGGCATGGACAAGCGCATGCGCGTGCCCCGCCCCGGTTGGCTGTCGATGTCGATCACGCCGCCAAAGTGCCGTGCCCGCTCACGCATGCCCATGATGCCGTAGGCCTGGGGCGACTCGAACGCCTGCGGCATGGCCCCGCAACCGTCGTCTTCCACCGACAGGTGCAGCCAGCCTTGGCGTTCCACCATGTCCACGTCCACCGTGCGGGCCTTGGCATGCCGACCCACGTTGCTGAGCATTTCCTGAAAGATCCTGAACACCGCCATGGCCATGGGCTCAGGCAACACGCGTTGCTCGTTCACTTCCATGCACCACTTGAGTTCTTGTTCGGCCGACTGCACAAACTCCTGCGCCTGCCACTCCAAGGCACCCCACAGGCCTTGGTGGTCCAGGATGCTGGGGCGCAGGTCGGTGATGATGCGACCCACATTGACCACCGCGTTCTCGATCAAGCGGCTCATGTTTTGGCATTTGCCTCGCATCTTCTCGCGCATGCTTTGCGCTGCCTCGGCCGGCCGCTGCTCCTGCTCGGAAAGGCGCTTGTCCAGCCAGCTCACATCCATCTTCAGCGCCACCAGCAAGCTGCCCAATTCGTCGTGCACCTCGCGGGCGATGCGGGTGCGCTCTTCTTCGCGCACAGCGTCAGACCACGCTGCCAGTTCGCGCAGCTGTTGCAAAGCGGTCTCCAGCGCATGGGTGCGCTCGGTCACGCGCACTTCGAGCTCGTTCTTGGCCCGGTGCAATGCCTCCTCGGCCCGCTTGCGTTCAGTGATGTCCACAAAAGTGACCACCGCACCGCGCACTTGGCCTTGGTCAAACACGGGATAACTGGAATATTCCACCGGGAAGCTGCTGCGGTCTTGCCGCCAGAACACCTCGCTGTCGATACGGCAGGGCTCGCCCCGGCGAAAGGCGTTGTAAATCGGACAGTCGTCCATCGGGTAATGCGCACCGTCACCATGCGAATGGTGAGTCAGCACATGCATGTTCTGGCCGAGCACTTGTGCGGGCTCAAAGCCAATCATGCGGGCACCAGCCGGGTTGATGAAAACGCACAGCCCCTCCAAATCCACGCCAAAAACCCCCTCACCCGTGGAAGCCAGCATGAGGCCCAAGGGGTCACGCCAGGCGTCAGTGACGCCCAGGCCACCGGGGACTGCGGGTTGGAGCGGGTTCAAATCAAGGTGCATGGGCATGACAAGCAAGCGGTGTGCCAATTAGGCGGCCACGCGCCCAATTCGCCTTGCGCTGACGGGGTCATGTCGCCTGCAGCAACCAGCCCTCCCGACGCTGGCCGCGACAATAGCGATCACGTTCCAACGAATTGACAGTCATGACCCCGGTACCTACTGCCCTGCTGCAAGGCGCTTCCAACTTCCGCGATCTGGGCGGTTATGCCACAGCCAGCGGCCAGCGTGTGCGTCGCGGCCATGTGTTCCGCTCGGACCATCTGGCCGGTCTCACCCCGCAAGACCAACGCCAGTTGCAAGCCTTGGGCGTGCAGCACAGCCTGGACTTTCGCGGCGAGGCCGAATGCCAGGCCACGCCCTATGACATCGCCGGTGTGCAGCGTGTGGCGCTGACGATCGAGCCCACAGTGATCGCCCGCATGCAGGCGCTGGTGGCACAAGGCATCGTGCCCACCACCGAAGAAACGGTGGAGCTGATGCGCGAAACCTACCGCGACTTTGTCAACCGCAATGCCGACACTTACGGGCGTTTTTTGAAACACTTGCTGGAACAGCCCACACCCCAGGTGTTTCATTGCACGGCAGGCAAGGACCGCACGGGTTTTGCGGCGGCGCTGCTGCTGTCAGCGCTGGGTGTGGGTCGCGACACCATCGAACATGACTACCTGCTGACCAACCAGCTGTACCGGCGCGACCCGCGCCTGGAAGGCAAAGGGCATCCGCATGTGATGAAAGTGCTCTGGCAAGTGCAGCCCGAGTTTTTGCATGCGGCCTTTGAAACCATCGATACGCAACACGGCGGCATGCGCGACTACCTGCACGGCGCCATCGGTCTCAGCCCGCAAGAAGTGGCGGAGTTGCAGCGCATGCTGCTGGAAGATTGATCCGCGCCGTCCTGCCAGAAGATGGCCTGGCGAATCATCGGCGTCTGTGGTGGGATGAAGCGCCTGTGTGAGCCCATTTCTTTCAAGGTCGTCCAAACGGACGAATTTGAAAACGCCCATGTGCGGCACACTGACTGACCCGTTCATTGACACCTGTTGGACTCGCCATGTCAGACATCCTTTTGCTGGAACAAACCGAACAAGGCGTTGCCACGCTCACCTTGAACCGCCCCGAGGTCATGAACGCGCTGAGCAGCGCCCTGCGTGAAGCGCTGGTCGATCGACTGCACCAGCTGGCGAATGACCCCTGCGTGCGCGTCTTGATCTTGAAAGGTGCAGGCAAAGCATTTTGCGCGGGGCTGGACCTGGCCGAACTGTCATCGCACGGGCTGCCACCTTCGGGGCCGCACAACGACCCCGTCACGGCCTTGGCGTCCATGCCCTGCCCCACCATTGCGGCGGTTCAGGGCGTGGCGGTCACGGGCGGGCTGGAATTGATGCTGGCATGCGACATGGTGCTGGCCAGTCACAGCGCGCGCTTTGCAGACACCCATGTGCGAATGGGCGTCTTGCCTGGCTGGGGACTTTCACAAAAACTCAGCCGCATATTGGGCCGCTCCAGGGCCATGGAGCTGTCCATGAGCGGCAACTTCATGGGCGCGGAGCAGGCCGAGCGCTGGGGTCTGGTGAACCGGCTGGTTCCCGATGACGCATTGCAAGAACAGGCCCTCGCTTTGGCGCAAGACATCGCCACAGCGCCCCGGGAGATGACACACGCCTACAAACGCCTGATCGACGAGGGCTACCAACTCCCCTTGGGCGAGGCTTTGGCTCTGGAACGGCAACGCAGTCAGGCATGGGCCAAACAACTCACGGCCGCGTCTTTGTCCGGCACCAGCAATTCGGTCAAACAGCGCGGACGAGGACAAGCTTGAGAATTCGTCGCTTGCGACGATGCAGCGGTCACGGCAACGGCTGACAATTTTTCACGTCCGCCATGGGCGACAACTTTTGACCAGCGAGACCACCATGCGACAAAAATCACGCGCCGTCATTGCCCGCGACAACACAGGGACGGTCACCGTCGAAGACGTCTGGGTTGAGCCGCCGCAGCACGGCGAGGTGATGGTCAAGATGCAAGCCTGCGGTGTTTGCCACAGTGACCTGTCGACCGCCAAGGGCGTCATTCCCCTGCCACCGCCCGTGATCCTGGGGCATGAGGGGGCCGGTCACATCGTGGCCGTGGGCGAAGGGGTCAAGGGCCTGGCCGTGGGCGACCGCGTCATCACCTCCTTTGTCAGCATGTGCGGTCATTGCCGCTATTGCATGACGGGCCAGCCGCAACTGTGCGACCAAAATGCCCGCACGGCCTTCACCTTGCCGGATGGCACAGTCCGCACACGGGACATGACGGGCGCACCGTTGAACGTTCTGTGTGGCTGCGGTGTGATGTCCGAATACGCCACCTTGCACATGGACAACGTGATCAAGGTGGACCGGCCCGAGATCCCCATGGAATGCTGTGCGCTGATCAGTTGCGGTGTGATGACCGGCGTTGGGGCCGTCATCAACACGGCCCAACTCACCGCAGGCTCCGTGGCTGTGGTGTTTGGCGCAGGCGGCGTGGGACTCAATGCCATACAGGGCTGCGCCATCGCGGGTGCAGCCATGGTCATCGCTGTGGACCGCTCGGACCACAAACTCGAATTGGCACGTTTGTTCGGGGCCACCCACACCGTCAACGCCGCGCAAGAAGACAACCTGGTCAAGACCCTGAAAAAGCTGACCGGCGGTGGCGCTGACTACGCCTTCGAATGCGTGGGCTTGGGCAGTGTGGTGGCGCAAGCCTACGGCTCACTGCGCAAAGGTGGCACCGCCGTGGTCGTGGGTGTTGCTGGCCTTCAGGACACCACAACGGTCAAAACCGTCTCATTGGCCCTTGAAGAAAAAACCCTGAAAGGCAGCTACTACGGTTCAGCGCGGCCCCGCGAAGATTTCCCCCGGTTGATGTCCCTCTACAGCGGCGGCAAGCTCAAACTCGACGAACTCATCACCCACCGCTACACACTGGAAGAAGCCCCTCAGGCCTTCGACGATCTGGCCCAGGGACGCAATGCACGGGGCATGATCATCTTTTCCTGACACCTCGGGACCCAAGCCACGCCCTGTTCAAGCTCCTTTGGAGGCTGAACACCGACCTGGAGGATGAATCCTGCAAGGTCGGTGCCAAAGCAAGCCATCAGGCCGTGGGCAAACGGTGATCGCGGTACTGTTCGCGCAGCTTGGTCTTGAGCAATTTGCCCGTGGCCGTGTGCGGCAAAGCGTCCACAAACACGATGTCGTCGGGCAGCCACCATTTGGCGATGCGGGAAGACAGATAGTCGAGCAGTTCTTTGGCCTCGACCTGTGTGCCTGCACGGCGCACCACCAGCAAAAGCGGGCGCTCTTGCCACTTGGGATGCGCCACCCCGATCACGGCCGATTCGGCCACGCCCGGGTGCGAGTTGGTCGTGTTTTCCACATCGATGGACGAGATCCACTCACCGCCCGACTTGATCACGTCCTTGGCGCGGTCCACCAGTTGCAGGAAACCGTCGGGGTCGATGGTGGCCACGTCACCGGTCGGGAAATAGCCTTCGTCGTCGAGCACCTCGCCGCCTTCGCGGCGAAAGTAACCGCTGGCGATCCACGGCCCGCGCACATGCAGGTGGCCAAAGGCCACGCCATCCCAAGGCAGGGCTTGGCCGTTTTCATCGACGATCTTCAGGTCCACGCCCCAGACGCCACGGCCTTGTTTGAGCTTGGTCTTGATCAGGTCTTCGGCCGGCACATTCGCATGCTTGGGCAGCAGCTTGCTGATCACGCCGATCGGGCTGGTTTCGGTCATGCCCCAGCCTTGCACGACTTCGGCTCCGAACTGATTTTCAAAGCGCTCGAGCATGCCGCGTGCCACGGCGGCGCCACCAATGCCCACGCGCTTGACGCCCAGAGCCTTGGGGTCCAGGTGCGGGTTGGCATCGAGGTACTGGAACAGCATCATCCACACCGTGGGCACGCCTTGCGAGAAGGTCACGCGTTCCTGTTTCAGCAGGTTGAACACGCTCTCGCCGTCCAGGTGCGGGCCAGGCAGCACCAGCTTGGCCCCCACCATGGCGGCGGCATACGGCGCTCCCCAGGCGTTGGCGTGGAACATGGGCACGATCAACATCAGCGTTTCGGCCGAGCTGATGCCAAAGGTGTCAGGCGCCAGCTCCATCAGCGTGTGCAGCAGCGTGGAGCGGTGCGAGTACAGCACGCCCTTGGGGTTGCCCGTGGTGCCCGAGGTGTAGCACAGCGAAGAAGCGCTGCGCTCGTCAAATTCAGGCCAGGTGTATTCGGTGCTTTGCGACGCCATCAGGTCGTCAAAGCACAGCACATTGGGCACGCCAATGTCGGGCATGTGCGCCTTGTCGGTCATGGCCACAAAGGTTTTGACTGTCTTGAGCGAAGGCGCCAGCTGGGCCACCAACGGCGCGAAGGTCAGGTCAAAAAACAGCACCTGGTCTTCGGCATGGTTGACGATGTAGTCGATCTGCTCGGGGAACAAACGCGGGTTGACCGTGTGCAGCACCGCACCGCAACCGGACACGCCGTAGTACAGCGCCAGATGGCGGTAGGAGTTCCAGGCCAGCGTGCCGACACGGTCGCCTTGCTGCACACCCAGCACCTGCATGGCCTGAGCCACCTGCCTGGACAAGGTGCAGATGCCTTTCCAGGTGGTGCGGTGCACATGCCCTTCGGGCAGGCGCGACACGATTTCGGTGTCCGGGTGGAACTTGGCAGCGTGCTCGATCAATGAAGAAATGAGCAACGGACGGTCTTGCATCAGGCCTTGCAACATAAAGGTCTCCTGGATTTCTTGAAACAGCGGGAAGCCCTCAGCGACTTCCCGCTTGTGGCACATCAACCGGCGGTGGCCTGAAGAATGGTCTCGTAGGTCTTGCCGTTGAAGCGTTGCAGGGCCTTCTTCTGGATGGGGAAGAAGTCGTCGGGGGTGGTTTTGATGTCGATACCGGGGTAGAGCATGGGCGGCGTGAAGTTCATATTGGCCGCCTGCTTCATGATGTTTTCACGGGTGAGGTTGTCACCCGCCATGCGCAGCACCTGCACCATGGTGGCGGCCGTCGAGTAGCCGTTGGCGTTGAGGGTGTCCTCAGGATCGCCCGCAGGGTAGTACTGCTTCATGGTCGCGGCGTATTCGGCCACATCCTTGTTGCCAGCGGCCGCTGGGTCCAAAGGGGTGAGCAAGTAGGTGGAGGAGATGATGCCCACGGCGTTTTCAAGCCCGGCAGGCTTGAGCACGGAACTGGCCGACTGCGACACGCTCACCAGGTACTGGGTGGGTTTCCAGCCGATCTCGGCGGCCTTGCGGATGGCCTGCGCGGCGAACTTGGGCGTGGTGATGCTGACAAACACATCGCAAGCGGCCGACTTGAGCGTGACCAGCTGGCTGTCGATGGTGGGGTCGGTCACCTCGTAGGTCAGGTGGTGGGTGATCATGGTCTTGGCCTTGTCGCCCAGACCATCCACCAGGCCCTTGTAGTAGTCCTTGCCGAAGTCGTCGTTTTGCATCAGCACACCGATCTTGGCATTGGGCTTGGTCTGCAAAATGTGCTTGGCGTACAAGCGGCCTTCGGCCTGGTAGGTGGGTTGCCAGCCCATGGTCCAAGGGTTGGCCTTGGGGTCGCCAAAGCGGGTGGCCCCGGTGTTGATGAACAGCTGTGGCACTTTCTTGGCGTTGAGGTAACGCTGCACCGCGATGTTTTGCGCCGTGCCCAGTGAGCCGAACATGAGCAGCACTTCGTCTTGTTCCACCAGCTTGCGGGTTTGCTCCACCGACTTGGCCGGGTTGTAGGCGTCGTCGAGCGTCATGAAGTTGATCTTGCGGCCGTTGATGCCGCCGGTGGCGTTGACCTTGTCAAAGTAGGCCTGCATGGCCTTGCCCACCGTGCCGTAGGCCGAAGCGGGACCAGAATACGGGTTCAGGTTGCCCAGCTTGATTTCGGTGTCGCTGGCACCGGTGTCGTATTTTTTCTGGGCCTGCACCGACAGGGGCAAGGCACTGGCCAGCAGCAGGCCGGCACCGAGTTTGAGGGAGCGGCGCAGATCGGCGTCAAAAGGTTTGCTCATGTTGTCTCCTGGTCGTTATGAAAAAAATCCGGCCCCAACGTCACATCCCCATCAGACAAGGATGGCGCCAGAGTCCATGCCATCGTAGAAAACAGGCCGCTGCGCAGCATCGTCGGAACTGACGATATTGAAGCCGCCTCAGCGCGGCGGGAACTTCGGCTCGCGTTTTTCGAGGAAAGCACGCACGCCTTCGGCAAACTCCGGGCGGTCGATCAACTCACGCTGGCGTGACGCTTCGTAGTGCAGCTGCTCGGGCAGCGTGGCGCTTTCTGCGTGGTCATAGGTGCGGCGGATTTCCTGCGCCGCATGCGCAGGCAGTTGCGCCAGCCGCTGTGCCAGGGCTTGCGCTTGCTCGGCCAGTTGATCGTCTGGAACGCAGGCCCAAATCAGGCCCCAGTCCAGTGCCTGCTGGGCGGACAAACGCTCGCCCAGCAAGCTCAAACCCACGGCGCGGGCGCGCCCGGCCGAGCGCTGCAAGAACCAGGTGCTGCCCAGGTCGGGCACGATGCCCAAGCGCGGCATGAAGGGCAAATAAAAATACGCCGACTGCGCTGCCACCACGATGTCTGCGGCCAGCGCCACGCCCACACCCGCACCCGCGCAGGGGCCGTTGACCGCGCTCACCACCGGAAACGGCAAGCTGCGAAGGTCTTCGATCAGGCGATTGGACAAGGCCTCCATGGTGTCGGCCGTCTGCTGGCCCAGACTTTGCTCGGACGGTGGGCGCATGCTGCCCAGATCGGCGCCCACGCAAAAGGCCTTGCCCACACCGGTGATGACCAGCGCCCGCACCGAGCGGTCTTCGCGCAAGGCGGCCAGTTGTGCACGCAGGGCCACTTGCAGGCCTTGAGCCAGCGGGTTCAGGCGCTGCGGAATGTTCAGCTTGAGCCAGGCGATATCGCCTTGGCGCTCCAGCAGGATCGGATATTCATCGGCCATGGTGTCTCCCCAAAATCAGTGGCTGCGCGCAGCCCGCCAGGCCTGCAGCTTGCGCAGCAAACCCACCACGCCACCCGGCATGGCAAACATCAACAAAATCAGCACCACGCCATACACCGCCCAAGGTGCAGCCTTGGACACTTTTTCGGCCAGGTTGGGCACGAACATGATGAAGATCGCGCCATACAAAGCGCCCCACAGCGTGCCCACGCCCCCCACGACAATGCCCACCAGCAAAGAGATCGAGAGGAACAGGGTGAAGGAGTCGGGCGAGACAAACTGCACGGCAATGGCCGACAGCGCACCGCCCACACCGGTGTAAGCGGCCGACACGCCAAAGGTCATGGACTTGTAGTGGCGGTTGTCCACCCCCATGGCCTCGGCCGCCATGGCGTGGTCGCGGATGGCGCGCATGGCCCGGCCCGTGCCGCTTTGCAGCAGGTTGTGCGCGAGCCAGAACATCACCACCGCCACCGCCAGGGCAAACAGGTACAGCCACTGGTCTTGCGTGAGCGGCAGGCCCCAGGGCGCGTCGGGCTTCATCAGCACAATGCCCTGCACGCCGCCGGTCCAGGCTTCGAGGTGTTTGTATTTGAGCAGTTGCGGCGTGGCCACGGCCAAGGCAAAGGTTGCCAGCGCCAGGTACAGGCCTTCGAGCTTGAGCGCCGGACGGCCAAACAGGTAACCGGCCAGCAGGCACACCACCGCAGCCGCAGGCACCGTGGCCCAATACGGCACGCTGGCATGCTCCATCAAGATGCCCGTGACATAAGCGCCCAGCGCAAAAAAGGCGCCGTGCCCGAGCGAGATCTGGCCGTTGTAGCCGGTGAGCATGTTCAGGCCCACCAGCGCAATCGCATAAGCCACCACCATGGTGGCTTGGAACAGCTGGTAGCCCTTGGCCACAAAGGCCAGGCCCACAGCGAAAGCCAAGAGCAGGCACAGGCCAGCCCAGACATTGCGACCGATCTGGCCCGAGGCAGAAATCGGCACGGCAGCGGAGGGGGTCAGGACAGATTTCATGGTTCAGACCCTCGTCACAATCTTTTTGCCCAGCAGGCCCGAGGGGCGCACGATCAGCACCCCCACGATCAGCACCAGCGCCACCGAGAGTTTCAGCTCGGTGCCCACCACATAACTGCCGATCAGGTTTTCCAGCACGCCCACAATGAAGCCGCCCAGCACCGCGCCAACCGGGTTGTCAATGCCGCCGATCAAGGCGCCTGCAAACGCATACAGCAGCACACCGGTCATCATGTTGGGGTCGAGAAACACCACAGGGGCCACCATCATCCCGGCCACCGCGCCAATGGCGCCGGCCAGGCCCCAGCCCAGCATCAGCATGCGCCCGACCGAAATGCCCACCAGGCGCGAGGAGTTGGCATTTTGCGCGGACGCCCGCATGGCCAGGCCCAGCGGCGTGAAGCGGAAAAACGAGAACAGCAAAGCCACCATCACCAAGGCCACAAAAATGGCACCCACCTCGTGCGCCGACATGAGCTGCGAGCCATACCAGGCATTCGCCGCGAAAGGGCTGGGAAAGGTCTTGATGGTGTAGCCAAAAATCCAACCCGCCAGGCTGTGGAAGATCACCAGCAAGCCGATGAAGACCACCACCACCGACAACTCCGGTGCCTTGTGCATGGGCCGGATGACGGCAAACTCTATGGCCGCCGCCAGCACAAAAGACAGCACCACCGTCAGCGCAAAAGCGCCCCAGTAGGGCAGACCCGCTTGCAGCAGCATCCAGGCCAAAAAGGTGGAGAACATGGCCATCTCGCCCTGGGCGAAATTGATGTGGTGTGTGGCCTGGTAAATCATCACCAGGGCCAGCGCCACACTGGCGTAAATGCCGCCAGTGGCCAGGCCCGAGAGTGTTTGGTGCAGCAATTCGTTCATCGCTTGTTCCTCATTCGCCCAAATAGGCGCGGCGCACCGCGTCGTTGCTGCGCATGTCGGCCGACGAACCCTGCAGCACCACGCGACCGGTTTCCAGCAAGTAGGCCGTGTCGGCAATGTCCAGCGCCAGCTTGGCGTTTTGCTCCACCAACAGGATGGAGACCTTCTCCTCCTGGTTGATGCGCCGCATGATGGCGAAAATGTCCTTGACGACCAGCGGGGCCAAACCAAACGAGGGCTCATCGAGCAACAACAAACGGGGCCTGCCCATCAAGGCACGGCCAATCGCCAGCATCTGCTGCTCGCCGCCCGACAAGGTGCCCGCCTGCTGGCTGGCCCGCTCGCGCAGGCGAGGAAAGTAGCCGTAGACCTTGTCCATGTCCTGGGCCAGGCCCTCGCGGCGGGCCCGGCTGAACGCGCCCAGGCGTAGGTTTTCTTCGGTGCTCAGCGCCATGAAGGTGCCGCGCCCATCGGGCACATGGCCCACACCCAGGCGGGCGATCTGCTCGGTGTTGCGGCTGTTCAAGGCCACGCCATCGAGCGTGATGCTACCCGTGGTCTGCACCATCAGCTGGCACAGGGCTCGCAAAGTGGTGGTCTTGCCCGCGCCGTTGGCGCCCAGCAAGGCCGTGACCTGGCCCTCGGCCACGTCCAGGTTCAGGCCATGCAAGACCTGGGTGTTGCCATAGCGCGCATGCAGGTCGCGCACTTCCAGCAAATGGCTCATGAATGTCCTCCGCCGGGCCGCCCCAAGGAGGACATGGCCCCCTCGGGGGGCAGTGAGTACACGCAGTGACGAACGTGGGGGCTCATTTCTTTTCCTCGGTTTCGCCCAGGTAGGCGCGGATCACTTCGGGGTGCTGACGCACCTGCGCCGGTGTGCCCTCGGCGATCTTCTTGCCAAAGTTGAGTGCCACCACCCGGTCCGAGATGCCCATGACCAGGCCCATGTGGTGCTCCACCAGCAGCACCGTGACCTTCAGGCGGTCACGGATGTCGCGGATCATCTCGCCCAAGATGTGCAGCTCTTCGTGGTTCAGGCCGCAGGCGGGCTCGTCCAGCAGCAGCAACTGCGGCTGCGAAGCCAAGGCCCGTGCCAACTCGACCCGCTTTTGCGTGCCAAAAGGCAGGTCGCCCACCACGCGCTGGGCCTCGGCCTGCAGGCCTAAAAATTCAATCAATTCATCGGCCTTGGCCGCCGCTTGCGCCTCCACCTGCGCCACGCCCGGCAAGCGAAACGCATTGCGCAAGAAGCCCGCGTGGTGCTGGCTGTGGCAACCCACCAGCACGTTCTCGCGCACGGTCATGGTCTTGAACAGCGCCAGATTCTGGAAGGTGCGGCCGATGCCCAAGCCGGCCATGCGGTGGCGCGGCAGCTTGTTGAGCAGCTGGCCGTTCCACGCGATGGTGCCGCTGTCACACACATACAGGCGCGAGAGGCAGTTGAACAGCGTGCTCTTGCCCGCACCGTTGGGACCGATCAGGGCACAAATCTCGCCCCGGTGCACATCGAACGAGACTCCGTCCAGGGCCACAATGCCGCCAAAGCGGACCGTGACGCCCGAAATGCTGAGCAGGGGTTGGCCGGATTCAGGCGCGCCGCTTTGCATCACAGGCGCTCGATGATGGTCACATTGGCCATGCCACCGCCTTCGCACATGGTCTGCAGGCCGTAGCGCTTGCCGCGCTGGCCCAGCGCATGCACCAGGGTGGTCATGAGCTTGGTGCCCGAGGCGCCCAGGGGGTGGCCCAGGGCGATCGCGCCGCCGTTGACGTTCAGGCGTGCCGGGTCGGCCCCCAGCGCCTTGAGCCAGGCCAGCGGGACCGAAGCAAAGGCTTCGTTGACTTCGTAGAGGTCGATGTCATCGATCTTCATGCCCGCTTTTTTAAGAGCCCGCTCGGTGGCCGGGATCGGCGCTTCGAGCATGATGACCGGGTCGTGGCCGATCATGGTCATGTGGTGGATGCGCGCCAGCGGCTTGACCCCCAGCGCCTTGAGCCCGCGCTCGTTGACGACCATCACGCCGGTGGCGCCGTCGCAAATCTGGCTGGCGTTGGCGGCGGTGATGACACCGCCTTCTTGCAGCAGCTTGACGCCTTGAATGCTTTCCAGCGTGGCTTCGGCGCGGATGCCTTCGTCGGCGCTGTGCATCTCGCCCGATTCAGCGCCGTCTGCGGTGCGCACCGCCACGGGCAGGATTTCGTTCTTGAACGCCCCCGCCTGGGTGGCGGCGAGGGCGCGCTGGTGGCTCAGCAGGGCGTAGCGGTCCAGCTCGTCCTTGCTCAGGCCGTATTTGCGGGCCATCATCTCGGCGCCCACAAACTGGCTGAAGGCCACATTGTTGTAACGCTGGTTGACCAGGTCGCTTTGGTAAGAGCCCATGCCCGCCTTGGAGGCCAGCGCATTGGGGCTGAACATCGGCACCCGCGTCATGGACTCGACGCCCGCAGCGATCACGATGTCCATGGCCCCCGACATGACGGCCTGGGCCGCAAAGTGCACCGCCTGCTGCGACGAGCCGCATTGGCGGTCGATCGAGGTGCCCGGCACCGACTCGGGCAGGCGCGAGGCCAGCACCGCATTGCGCGCCACGTTGGTGGCCTGCTCGCCCACCTGGCTCACGCAGCCCATGAACACGTCCTCGATCAGCGCCGGATCGGCCCCGGTGCGGTCCACCAGATCGTTCAGAACCTGAGCGGCCAGATCAACCGGATGCCAGCCGGACAGACGCCCGCCCCGGCGACCGCCTGCGGTACGGGTGGCGGCGACGATGAATGCTTCAGACATGTGGAGTTCCCCGAAAGTGATTCAATGAGGGCCATTCTGGCGCTCACACCCAGCCGCCCACATCGTCAGAACAGACGATTTTGGGGAGGGTGCTGCGCCGCAACAAACTTCAGCGCGGCGCCATGCGGATGGCCCCATCGATGCGGATGCACTCGCCGTTGAGGTAGTGGTTGGTGATCAGGGTTTCGGCCAGGTGCGCGTATTCAGCCGGGTCACCCAGCCGTTTGGGGAAAGGCACCGTGGCGGCCAGCGCGGCCTTGACGTTGTCGGGCGCGGCCTGCAGCAGCGGCGTGTTGAAGATGCCCGGCAAGATGGTGTTGACGCGGATGCCCTCGCCCATCAGGTCGCGGGCAATCGGCAGCGTCATGCCCACGATACCCGCCTTGCTGGCCGAGTAACTGGCTTGGCCCATCTGGCCGTCTTGTGCGGCGACCGAGGCAGTGTTGACGATCACGCCGCGCTCGCCGTCTTCCTGTGGTGCCAGCGTCAACATGCCTGCGGCCGATTTGGCGATGCAGCGGAAGGTGCCCACCAGGTTGATCTGGATGATGCGGTCAAAGTTGGCCGTGGGGAACGAGCGGATTTCGCCCGTGGCCTTGTCGCGGCTGGCGGTCTTGATGGCGTTGCCCGTGCCAGCGCAGTTGACCAGAATGCGTTCCTGGCCGATGGCTGCACGCGCCTTGGCAAAGCCCGCATCGACCTGGTCTTCGGAGGTCACATCGACCTTGCAGAAGATGCCCCCCAGCTCTTTGGCCAGGGCTTCGCCTTGCGCTTCGTTCAGGTCAAACAAGGCCACCTTGACGCCATGGCTGGCCAGATGGCGCGCTGTGGCTGCGCCCAGGCCCGAGGCCCCGCCGGTGATGACGGCGCTCACTTGTGAATCGAGTTTCATGTCTGTGTCTCCTGAAGTTCAAACGGGGTAATAAGGCTGGCCGCTGGCGGCCATCTCGCGCATGCGGGCGGTGGGGGCGTAGGCTGCGCCCAGGTGCTGCCAGCGCTCGCAGCGGGCCACGACTTCTTTCAAGCCCAACCAGTCGGCGTACTTGAGCGGACCGCCCGCATAGGCCGGAAAACCGATGCCCAGGAGCATCGCCATGTCCAGCTCGGCGGCGCTGCCGACCACACCGTCTTCGAGCGCGTGCGCGGCCTCGACGATGAGGGGCAACATCATGCGGTCCTGGATGTCCTGGGCGCTGAAGTCTTTCAGCCCCTGCGGCTGGATGGACGCCAGCAGCGCATGGCTGTCGGGTGCCGGGCTGCGGCGGGGTTTGCCGTTCGGGTCGGTTTCGTAGCGGTAAAAACCGATACCGTTTTTCTGGCCAAACCGGCCTTGGCTGGCCATCAGGCGCAGGGCGTCGTGTTCCAGGCGTGGCATGCGTTCGGGGTAACCGGCAGAAATCACGTCGCTGACATGGCTGCCCGTGTCCATGCCCACCACGTCTTCCAGATAGGCCGGGCCCATGGGCCAACCAAAGGCCTCCATGACCTGGTCCACTTTCACAAAGTCGGCACCGTCGCGCACCAGTTCCAGAAAACCGCGCATGTAGGCGGTCAGCACGCGGTTGACCAGAAAGCCGGGGCAGTCCTTGACCACGATGGGCACCTTGCCCATGGCGGCCGCATAGCCCACGGCGGTGGACAAGGCCTCGGGCTGCGTGTGACTGCCCTGCACCACTTCGACCAGCGGCATCACATGCACCGGGTTGAAGAAATGCATGCCCACAAAACGCCCGGGGTGCTTCAAGGCCGCCGCCATGTCGTCGATGCGCAGGCTGGAGGTGTTGGAGGCGATCACGGTGTCTGCGCCGATGCGGCCTTCCAGGTCGGCCAGCACGGTTTTCTTGATGGCCAAGTTTTCGACAATGGCTTCCACCACGCAGTCCACCTGGTCGAAACCTTCAAACCCCAGTTGCGGGGTGATGGAGGCCAGCACCTTGTCGGCCTTGGCCGCGTCCATGCGGCCTGCCTTGACCTGGCGCTGCAGCAGCTTGTTCGCCTCGGCCATGCCCTGATCAAGTCCAGCTTGCTGGATGTCTTTCATGCGCACCGGCACGCCTTTGAGGGCGCTGGTGTAGGCGATGCCGCCCCCCATGATGCCCGCGCCCAGCACAGCGGCGCGCTGCACGGGTCGGCCCGCCTTGGCGTGGCGTTTGGCGATTTTCTTGACCGCCTGGTCGTTCAAAAAGGTTTGCACCATGGCCACGGCCGCCTGGGTGCGGGCCACTTCACCAAAGGCTTGGGCCTCCAGCGCCAGCGCCCCAGCACGGTCACTCAGAGCGGCCTCGGCCATCATCTCAACCGCCATGCGGGCAGCAGGCTGATGCGGCGCACCGGTGCGTGCGATGCTGTCCAGTTGGGCCCGCGTCACGGCCTGCAGGTCGCTGACGGCCATGGCCACAGGCGCGCGCTTGCGCTGCTGGCGCGCTTGCCAGTCCACCTCGCCTTGCATGGCGCGGCGCAGCCAGGCCAGGGCGCGTTCGCGCAACTGTTCGGGTTCCGCGGTGTCGTCCACCACCCCGGCGGCCACTGCGGCAGCGGCTTTTTGCGGTTTGCCGCTGGCCACCCAGTCCATGGCAGCGGCCACACCGGCCAGGCGCGACAGGCGCACCGTGCCGCCAAAGCCGGGGAACAGGCCCAGCTTGACCTCGGGCACCCCCACCTGGGCGGCGGTGGACATGACCCGCAAGCTGCCCGACACCGCCATCTCCAGCCCGCCACCCAGCGCAAAGCCGTTGATGGCGACCACGGTGGGCACCGGCAGGTCTTCAAAAGCCACAAACACCTCGTTGCTGTGGGCAACGCCTGCCGTGATCTGCGCCGCCGTCTGGCTGAACTTGGCGCCGAACTCGGTGATGTCAGCGCCGACGATGAACACGTCCTTGGCGCTGCTGACCAACACGCCCTTCAAGCCTTTCTCGCTTGCCAGGGCTTGCGTGGCCTGGCGCAACTCGTTCACGGTGCGGTCATCAAGCTTGTTGATCGACTCCCCCTCGCGGTCAAACACCAGCTCAAACACGCCCGCTTCGGGCAGCGGGACAACACGGATACTTTGGCCTTGGAACACTGAAACTCTCCTGATGACGGACCACTGCCGCCTTCTGGCCAGTCTAAAAAGTCATGGCGCGTGCGGCATCGTCCGAAGCGACGAAATCGCCCTCCTGAGATCAGGTGGCGTGACAAACCGGTGACCAAGTCGACCCGAATGCTGGGCTCATAATGAAAATTGCCCATTCAAGCCCACCCGAGCCCCTTGGTTTGCCCAAACCCGCCTTCATGCCTGCCCCACGCGAACCCGACAACCTGACCAGCCCTGCGACAGCGAGTTCGATCACGCTGGGGCTGGAGAGCAAGTTCAACCCGCCTGCACACGACGCCTCGCAAGTGGCGCGTGCAGGCCTGTGCGAGACGATCTGCCGGGGCGCAGGCCAACTGGTGCTGGTGCGGGCCCCGGCCGGTTTTGGCAAAACCACCGCCATGATGCAAGCCCGTGTGCGGCTGGAAGACGCGGGTGTCGCCACCGCCTGGCTCACGCTGGACCGGGCCGACAACGACGTCTCGCGGTTTTTGAACTGTCTGGACACCGCCGTGCGGCAGCTGGGCCTGCCCGGCAACGACACGGTGCAGGCCCTGTCGCGCATCGACACGCCGTTTGCGCTGTTTCTGGACGAGTTTGAAGCCATCCACGAAGCGGCTTTGCTGAACATCGTGCGCGAAATTGCCCACAACCTGCCGCGCCAGGGCCTGCTGGTGATCGGCTCGCGCAGCCTGCCGCAAATCGGCCTGGCTCGGCTGCGGGTGCGTGGCCAGCTGATCGAGATCGACGCCGAGCGCCTGCGCTTCAGCCTGCAGGACACGGCCAGCTTTTTCGAGCAGCGCCCGCATGCCCACAAGCTCAGCGCCAACCAACTGTTTCGACTGCACGAAAAAACCGAAGGCTGGGTCGCCGCCCTGTGGCTGGCGGCCATGGCGCTGGACGGCAGCGGCAACCCGGAAGATTTTGTGGCGCGGTTTTCGGGCTCCAACCGGGCTGTGGCCGACTACCTGGCCGAAGACGTGCTGGCCCGCCAACCCGCGCACATCCGCCGCTTCTTGCTGCGCACCAGCATCTTGCGCCAGCTCGATGCCTCGGTGTGTGCAGCGCTCAACCCGCATGCCGACAGTGCCGCCATCTTGCGGCAACTCGACACCGATCACCTGTTCCTGACGCCGGTGGCCAGTGAGCTGCCCACCTGGCGTTACCACAGCCTGTTTGCCGACCACCTGCGCCAGCTGCTGCTGCAAGACTTTCCAGATGATGTGGCGCGGCTGCATTTGGCGGCCTCGGCTTGGTACGAGTCTCAAGGTCGCCCGGTGCCCGCCATCGACCACGCCATTGAAGGCGGTGACTATCCCTTGGCCATGCAGCTGCTGGAGCAGCACGCCGAAGATTTTCTGGAACAAGGCCGCATGCGCATGCTGTACCGCTGGTGCAGCAGCCTGCCTGCGGCCGAGCTGCAGCAACGCCCACGCCTGGTGATGGCGGCCATCTGGGCCACCGGTTTCACGCGCGGCCCCTGGAGCGCCATGGCGCTGCTCGACCAGCAAGAGGCCTCGGGCGCCATCGATGCGCGCTTTCAAAGCGATGCGATGTGCGTGCGCCCCATGCTGCTGGCCATGCAAGACCGCAATGAGGAAGCCATGGCAGTGGGTCGTGAGGCCCTCGGCCGCTTGCCCACGGGCAACCATTTCGCAGACACCACCTTGCTCAACGCCATGGCCCACACCACGGCCACGGCCGGGCAAGCCCGACAAGCCCAGCAGTTGCTGGATGCTGCCAAAAAGCAGCACAGCGACAACAGCACCTTCAACCGCATGTACAGCGAGTCCACCGAAGGTTTGCTGGACTTGCAGCAAGGCCGCCTGCGCCAAGCCAGCGCACGCTTTCGACTGGCGGTGGACGCCACCCACGCGGTGAACCTGCTGCACACCCACGGCAACGCCTGGGCCGGGGTGCTGTACGCCAGCATCGTCTACGAGGCCAATGCGCTCGATGAAGCGGACCACCTGCTCAACGTCTATTTGCCGGTGGCCCGCGACGTGGGCTTGCCCGACCACATGATCCTGAGCCACGCCATGCGCTCGCGCATCGCCTTCATCCAGGGCGATGTGGACGCCGCCTGGCTGGCCATCACCGAACTGGAATACCTGGGGCACCAGCGCAAATTGCCGCGCGTGGTGGCCACCGCCAAACTCGAAAGAGCGCGCCTCTTGTTGCTGCAAGGCCATGGCGCCGCCGCGCACGACGAGCTGGAACGGGCCGATGACCCGGCCGTCTGGCAACGTGAACAAGGCCAGCGCCTGCTGGCCAACGACATCGAATACCTGGCGCTGGCCCGCATCCGCTGGGAAACCGCCTTTGGCGATGCCGCCCGCGCCCTGCGCTTGGTCGATGCCGAACTGGACACCGCCGTGGCCGCTGCACGCCAGCGCCGGGTGCTCAGCTTGCGTTTGTTGCGCGCACTGGCCCTGCAGCGCCTGGGCGACACGCCTGCCGCGCTGTCAACCCTGGGCACAGCGCTGCAATGGGCCTGCCAGGAAGGCTTCATGCGCCAGCTGCTGGACGAAGGCCCGGCCCTGGGCGCGCTGGTGCAGCGCTTCCAGACGCAGCACAACAGCAGCGCGGTGCGCGACCCGCTGATGGGCGACTACCTGCAGCGGCTGGTGCAGGCCTTTGGTCCGCTGCCGGTCGATGTGGACACCATGCCCGCACCCACCCAAGGCCCACTGGAGCCGCTCACGCGCAAGGAAATCCGGGTGCTGCAGCTGCTGGTGGAAGGCTATTCCAACAGCGCCATGGCCGAAAAACTTTTCGTCTCGGACAGCACGGTGCGCACCCACCTGCGCAACATCAACATGAAGCTCGACGCCCACAGCCGCACCCAGGCCGTGGCGATTGCACGGCGGCTGGGGCTGATCGGCTAAAGGCACCTACAGCCGCTTGCGGCGGTCGGTCGCGTTGGTTTTTTCGATGTTCTGGCGAGCGTGTTGCCAATCGGCATCGCTCCAGCTGGCCAGGTGTGCAAAGTTGCCGCCCGTGGCCTGGTACTGCGCACCGTCGATGGCGATCGTCTGGCCGTTCAGGTATTCCGACCCAGGCCCCATCAAGAACACGGCCAAATTGGCCAACTCGGGCATGCGGCCGGTGCGGCCCATCGGGTTGCCCTCGGCCTTGTGCTCGCCGCCGCCCGGGTTCAGGCGCGCGCTCATGCCCTCGGTCGGGAACAGGCCAGGCGCGATGGCGTTCAGGCGGATGCCGCGCCCGCCCCACTCGACCGCCAGCGACTGGGTCATGGCATGCAGCCCGGCCTTGGCCATGGCCGAAGGCACGGTGAAGGCCGAGCCGTTCCACACCCAGGTGGTGAGGATGGAAATCACCGACGCTTTGCGCCCCTCGGCCAGCCAGCGCTTGCCGCATTCGAGCGTCATGTAGAAGCTGCCGCGGAACACGATGTTGGCAATCGCATCAAAGGCCCGCGACGACAGGTCTTCGGTGCGGCTCACAAAGTTGCCCGCCGCGTTGTTGATGAGCCCGTCCAGCGGGCCGTGCGTTTGCCAAATGTTGTCGAGCATGGCCTGGATCGCTTCGTCGCTGCGGATGTCGCACACCCAGGGCACCACGCGTCCGCCGTGCTGGGCCATCAACTCGCTGGCGGTTTGCTCGACCACCGCGCCACGTCGCCCGCAGATGTGGATTTCAGCCCCGAGCAGCAGCAGGGCCTCGCTCATCACGCGGCCCAGGCCCGTGCCCCCGCCCGTGACCAGCACGCGCTGGCCCGCCAGCAAACCGGGTTTGTAGATCAGATCGTCCAGTGTCATCGCGTGTTCTCCAAAGTGTCGGTGAGGCATCATTGACCGCTGTAGTGCGGCGGGCGTTTTTGCAAAAAGGCCTGCAGGCCTTCCTGAAAGTCTTCGGTCTGGGTGCACAGCACCTGCTGGCGGTCTTCCATGGCCATGACGGCTTCGAGGCTGCCCATGTCCAGACTCAGACCTAAGGCCTCTTTGGTGAAGCGCAGACCCAGCGGCGTGGTGCGCAGCATGTCTTCAGCCAGGGCCTGCGCCTCCTGCTGCAGCTCGCTCAAGGGGGCCACCGTGCTCACCAGCCCCAGGGCATGTGCACGCGCCGCGTCCATGAAGCGACCGGTCAGCAGGTACTGCGCTGCCACCGAGCTGCCCACCATGCGCGGCAGGAAATAGCTCACGCCCATGTCGCAGCCCGTGAGCCCGATGCGCAGGAACGAAGCGTTCATGCGGGCGTCGGGCGTGACCAGCCGGATGTCGGAAGCCAACGCCAGCGCAAAGCCGCCACCACTGGCCGCGCCCTGCACGATGCTGATGATGGGCTGCGGGCAGCGCCGCATGGCCAGCATGATGTCGCGGATGCTGTACTGCACCGCCAGCACGTCGGAGGTGCCCACCTCCTTGCCCGGCTGCTGTTCCTTGAGGTCCAGACCCGCGCAAAAGCTGGCCCCGGCCCCTTGCAGGATGACCACGCGGATGTCGTTGGGCCGGTACAGGCCCTGAAAACACTCGCGGAGTGCCGTGGCCAGCGCCGGGTTCAGGGCGTTGAGGCGTTCGGGCCGGTTCATGGTCAGGCGCAAAACGCCGCCCTGCTGCTGGATATCGAGGATGTCTTCCATGTCGGTCCTTTCAGGCAGCGGTTTGCCAGCGTAGGCGCACTTCATCAGGGGTCGATGCCGTGCTGGCGTGCGGTGCATCGGCCGGTGTGCGGTCAAAGCGCGGCGCGGGCGCAGGTTGCAGCACGCCTTGCAGGCTGGTGAAGGTTTGCCGTGCCCGGTTGTGCGGGTGCTCGGGCGCTTCGTCCCAATCGAGCACAGGGGCAAAGCAGGCGTCGGTGCCTTCGAGCAAAGCACACCACTCGTCACGGGTGCGGGTGCGGAACACCTCGGCCAGGCGCAGCTTGAGCAGCGGCCAGGCCTGGCGGTCCATCTGGGCGTCAAACACCGGGTCGTTGGCGATGCCGCATTTCTCGCGCAGCAGGGCATAAAACTGCGGCTCGATCGCCCCCACCGCCACATGGCGGCCATCGGCGCAGGCGTAGGTGTCGTAGAAGAAAGCGCCGCCGTCGAGCATGTTGTCGCCCCGGTAGTTGCTCCACTGACCGGCCGCCTTGAAGCCATACATCATGGCCGACAGCAGGGCCGCGCCATCGGTCATGGCGGCGTCGACCACCTGGCCCTGACCCGAGCGCCGGGTTTCGTGCAGCGCCGCCAGGATGCCAACAGCCAGCAGCATGGCCCCGCCGCCGAAGTCGCCCACGTAGTTGAGGGGCGGCACCGGGGCCTCGCCTTCGCGGCCAATCGCGTGCAGCGCGCCGCTGATGGCGATGTAGTTGATGTCGTGCCCGGCCGCATGCGACAGCGGCCCGTGCTGGCCCCAGCCGGTCATGCGCCCGTACACCAGTCGGGGCTGGCGGGCCAGGCACACGTCCGGACCCAGGCCCAGACGCTCCATCACGCCAGGGCGAAAGCCTTCGATCAGCACGTCCGCTTGCGCCACCAGCGCCAGCACCTCCTGCACGGCCTGCGGGTCGCGCAGGTCCAGATTCAGCACCGTGCGGCTGCGGCTGAGCACATCACAGGGATCGAGCGTGGCATCGGCTCGGGCCACGCGCACCACATCGGCGCCCAAGTCGGCCAGCACCATCGCGCAAAACGGCCCGGGACCGATCCCGGCCATCTCGATCACCTTCATGCCTGTCAGGGGTCCGGCCATACATCCACCTCATGGGCGCCTGAAGGCGCGTTCTGAGGGTCATGGTGCCGCACAAGCAGCAGCCGCACATCGTCTGTTCAGACGAAGTGCAGTGCGAATTTTGTGGGAAATGCTGTCTTGTAGGAGCCCCGCCCTCGGGGCGATGGCAGCGTATATGCGGGCGCTTGTCGCGGCGAGGGCGCCGCTCCCACAGGTTCAGTTCAGGCGGCTTCTTTGTAGAAAAAGCCGCTGTGCACGTTGCGCGGTGCCAAAGGTGCCACGGCGCGGCTGATCGCGCCGATGTGGTCGGGCGTGGTGCCGCAGCAGCCGCCCACGATGTTGACCAGGCCTTCGGCGGCGAACTCGTGCAGCAGGCGGCTGGTGACTTCGGGCGTTTCGTCAAAGCCGGTGTCGCTCATGGGGTTGGGCAGACCGGCGTTGGGGTAGCAGCTGATGAAGGTGTCTTCTGCGACCTTGTTCAGCTCCTGGATGTAGGGACGCATCAGCGTGGCGCCCAGGGCGCAGTTCAGGCCAATGGCCAACGGGTGGGCATGGCGCACGCTGTGCCAGAACGCGGTCACGGTCTGGCCGCTCAGGATGCGGCCCGAGGCATCGGTCACGGTGCCGCTGATGATCAGCGGCAGGCGCTGGCCGCTGGCTTCAAAAAACTCTTCAATGGCAAACAGCGCGGCCTTGGCGTTCAAGGTGTCAAAAATCGTCTCGACCAGCAGCACGTCCGAGCCGCCTTCGACCAGAGCTTCGACCTGCTCGTAATAGGCGGCGCGCAGCTCCTCAAACGTCACGTTACGGGCACCCGCATCGTTCACGTCGGGGCTGATGCTGGCGGTCTTGGGCGTGGGGCCCAATGCGCCGACCACAAAGCGGGGCTTGTCGGGCGTGGAAAACTTGTCGCAGGCGGCGCGGGCCAGTTTGGCCGATTGCAGGTTCATCTCGCGGGCCAGGTGCTGCATGTCGTAGTCGGCCTGGGCCACCGTGGTCGCGCCAAAGGTGTTGGTCTCGATCATGTCGGCCCCGGCGGCGAGATAGCCTTCGTGGATGTCGCGGATCACATCAGGGCGGGTCAAGCTCAGCAGCTCGTTGTTGCCTTTAACGTCTTTGGGGAAGTCCTTGAAACGCTCACCCCGGTAGTCGGCCTCGGTCAGCTTGAAGCGCTGGATCATGGTGCCCATGGCCCCGTCGAGGATGGCGATGCGGGTTTTCAGGATCTCGGGCAGCGCCTGGGCGCGGGTGTAGGTCAGGGGTTTCATGGGGTGTATTGTAAAAAGGGTCAGCGGTAGACCCTGATGGATCCCGGATCAAGTCCGGGATGACATGCAAGCAGTCCGGAATGACATGCAAGCCGTGCGGGGTAACACGTTCTAAATCCGGGGTAACACGCTCAAAGCCTAAGGTGGTATTTACCAAGTTCGGGCGATGCTCAAAATGTCACCCCGGGCGAAGACCCGGGGTCCATGTGGGCACGACCAGGCTCAAGTCTTGGCGTACCGCGCAAAGCCCGCCGCCCTGAGCTGGCAAGCCGGGCACTGGCCGCAGCCATACCCCCAGTCGTGGCGCTGGCTGCGGTCGCCCAGGTAGCAGGTGTGGGTGTGCTCCACGACCAGGTCCACCAGCGCTTGCCCGCCGCCTTGTGCATCGGCCTTTTGGCCCAGATCGTGCGCCAACTGCCAGGTCTGGGCTTTGTCGATCCACATGAGTGGGGTTTCGATCAACAACTTGCGGTCCATGCCCAGCGACAAGGCCACCTGCATGGCCTTCATGGTGTCGTCGCGGCAGTCGGGGTAGCCCGAAAAATCGGTCTCGCACACGCCCGTGACGATGACCTGCAAGCCCCGGCGATAGGCCAAAGCGGCGGCCAGCGTGAGGAACAGCAGGTTGCGTCCGGGCACAAAGGTGTTGGGCAGGCCCGAGCTTTCCATCTCAATGGCGGTGTCGCGGGTCAGCGATGTTTCGCTGATCTGGCCGAGGATGCCGGCGTCCAGCAAATGGTCTTCGCCCAGCTTGGGGCTCCAGGCCGGAAACCGCGCCTTGATGGCGGCCAGCACGTTCAGCCGGGCATCCAGCTCGACCTTGTGACGCTGGCCATAGTCAAATGCCAGGGTTTCGACCCGCTCGTAACGGGTCAAGGCATGGGCCAAGCAAGTGGTCGAATCCTGACCACCAGAAAAGAGAACAAGGGCAGAGGTGTGCATGGCGTGGATGGTAATCGGTAGCGCACAATATCGGCTGTTTTGCTGTCACACCACCCCGCTTTGTCCCCCCATCTGCCCATCCTGCGCGAAGTTTTCGGCTACGACGCCTTTCGCGGCCCGCAGCAAGCCATCATCGACCATGTGGCGGCTGGGGGCGATGCGCTGGTGCTCATGCCCACGGGCGGGGGCAAATCGCTGTGTTACCAGATCCCGGCGATTGCACGCCAGCGGGCGGGCCACGGCATCACGGTGGTGGTCTCGCCCCTGATCGCGCTGATGCACGACCAGGTCGGTGCACTGCACGAAGCGGGCGTGAACGCCGCCTTTTTGAACTCCACCTTGACCAGCGAAGAGGCCAGTGACATCGAGCGGCGCTTGCTGCGCGGCGAAATCACCCTGCTGTACGCCGCGCCTGAGCGCGTGACCAACGCCCGCTTTCTGGCGCAGATGGATTCGCTGCTCGAACGTGGCCTGCTGAGCCTGTTTGCCATTGACGAAGCGCATTGCGTGAGCCAGTGGGGCCATGACTTCCGGCCCGAGTACAGGGGCCTGGCGGTCTTGCACGAGCGCTACCCCAGCGTGCCACGTGTGGCGCTCACGGCCACGGCCGATGCACTGACCCGAGCTGACATCGTCGAGCGGCTGCAACTGGAAAGCGCACAGCTGTTCATCAGCAGCTTTGACCGGCCCAACATCCGCTACACCATCGTCGAGAAGAAAGACGCCAGCACACAGCTGCTGCGCTTCATCGAGCGCGAGCACCCCGAAGAAGCGGGCGTGGTGTATTGCCAGTCGCGCAAACGGGTCGAAGAGATCGCGGCCATGCTGGTCGAATCGGGCATCCAAGCGCTGCCCTACCACGCCGGCCTGGACGCCGCCGTGCGCCAGCGCCACCAAAATGAATTTTTGCGTGAAGAAGGCGTGGTGATGGTGGCCACGGTGGCTTTTGGCATGGGCATCGACAAGCCCGATGTGCGCTTTGTGGCGCACCTGGACATGCCCAAAAACATCGAGGGCTACTACCAGGAGACCGGCCGCGCCGGGCGCGACGGCCTGGCCTCTGACGCGTGGATGGCTTACGGCCTGCAGGACGTGGTCAACCAGCGCCGCATGATCGACGAAAGCCCGGCCGAAGAAGAATTCAAACAGGTCATGCGCGGCAAGCTCGACGCGCTGCTGGCCCTGGCCGAAGCCACCGACTGCCGCCGCGTGCGCTTGCTGAGTTACTTTGGCGAGGCCTATGCCAAAGGCGACGACGCGCAAGGCGTGTACATGCCCTACTGCGGCAACTGCGACAACTGCCTGAACCCGCCCCAGGTGTGGGACGGCACCGACGCTGCGCGCAAACTGCTGTCCACCGTCTACCGCACACACCAGATCAGCGGCCACAGCTTTGGCGCAGGCCACACCATGGACATCGTGCGCGGCAAAAAAACCGACAAGGTGGTGCAGCGCGGCCACGAAGGCATCAGCACCTTTGGCCTGGGTGCCGACTACAGCGAGCAACAACTGCGCGCCGTGATGCGCCAGCTGATCGCCATTGGCGCGCTGCATGTGCACACCGAAGACGGTTTCAGCACCTTGCACCTGACCGAAGCGTCGCGTGCTGTGCTCAAAGGCGAAGTGCCGGTGCAGCTGCGCGAGAGCACGAGCCAGCGCGCCGACAAACGCACACGCAGCCGCAGCGCCACCTCACCGGCGGCGGCCAACCTGGGGCAAGACGCGATGGTGCGCTACATCAACCTCAAGGCCTGGCGCGCCGAGGTGGCCAAAGAGCACAACCTGCCCGCGTATGTGATCTTCCACGACGCCACGCTGGCCGCCATTGCCGAACACGCGCCGCAAAGCCTCTCTGACCTGCAAGGCATCAGCGGGCTCGGCGTCAAGAAGCTCGAGGCTTATGGCGAGCAGGTGCTGCGGGTGTGCAACGGGTCTGCTTGATCACTTGCGCACGGCGGGCACTTCCACCGGCAGGCCTTCGCCGCGCCACATGAGATAGAGCGCCAGTTGCCGCATTTCGGTGGCCCCCCAGGGCGGAATTTCTGCGCGGATGCCCGCGTAGCAACTGCGCAGACGCCGCTCCAGTGAACCGGTCTTTTGCCACTCCAGACGGTAGACGGGGTAGCCATTGGGCTGGCCCTGACTCAAAGGGTCTGTGTACAAGCGCTGGCCAAAATGCTGGTCATGGCATTGGGCGCAAGACAGGTTCAATTGCCCCTGACGACGGTTGAACAAAGCCGCACCGGCCTGCCAATGGGGCTGTGCCGCGCCGCCCACGTCCACCCGCAGCGGCAGACCTTTGGAAGCCTGCGTCACCAGCAGCGTCAAAGCCAGCAAAGCATCGGATTCGGGGGGCAGCACTGCGGCCTGTTGGTGCCGGGTGGTGCAGTGGTTGATGCGGTCTTCGAGGTTGAACAAGCGGCCACTGGCCGGGTCGATGGCGGGGTAGCGCGTGGCCACGCCCTTCATGCTGGCCACATCGCCGTGGCAGCCGCTGCACGACTTGCCATTGGCAGCCGCTTGACGCCACCGGGCGGCCCCCTGGCCCAGCCACAGCTGCGCCGGGTTGGCAAATTCATCGGCCTGCAAGGCCTGCACATCCGGGCCTGAAAAATGCAGGCCCGATTGGAGTTGCGACAAGGGCAAGGTGCGCGCAGGTCCTGTCGTTTGTGCTGCCGTCTGGGCCACAGCAGCCAAACTCAAGCAGAGAACACCCACCCAGGCAAACACGCCGCTGCAAGAGCCAACCCAGCGGGCCATGCGGGTGCCTGCGTGCTGGGTCATCGCCTTCACTTGGAGGCTGCGGGCCACACCGTCAGGGTCTGGCGGAACTCGCCGCGGTTGCCCCGGTCATCCACCCATTCGACACGCATCTCGGCGGTGTCGGTGGCGCGCACAAAAAACTCGAACAGCGGATTGGCCGCGATGCCCGAGGACGGCTCGACCCGGAACACCTCTTGCGGCCCCAAGGTGCAGGTCAGCAGCCGGATCACGTTGCGCGGCACCAGTTTGCCCAAGAGATCTTGCAGATAGCCCGTGTCCATGGGGTGTTGCACCAGCAGGCGCACCTTGACCACCTCACCGGCCGTGATGCGTTCGGGCCATTGCATGCGGATCAGGTTCATGAGGCGTCCACGCAGGCCGATTCGGTGACGATGATGTCCATCTGGCCGTAACGGAATTCGCCGCTGGACAAGCGCGCCAGGGCCACCACGGTCTGGGTGCCCGCCAAACGCACGCGTGTGCTGATCTCGGCGCGGCCATTCCACGGCCCCAGCTGAAACACCGCCATGCGCGTGACCGGGTTGCGCTGCGACAGCAGGTACACATGGCTCACATGGTCGGCCGCCGTCATGGGGCTTTGCACCTGCACCGTCATGGGCACCAGCGAGCCGTTGTCGGCCAGGATGGGGGCGGTGATGCGCACGTCCTGCTGGCGCACCGGGGCGCCTTGCGTGATCGGGTCGAGCATTTCGGCCAGGCTCAACAGCCGACCAGACTCCATCTTTTGGGCCTGCGCTGGCCAGGCTTGCACGGCCGCCCAGGCCAGCCCCAGGCGGGCGCCGTGCTGCAGCCAAAGACGACGTGTGAGGTGGCGTGTGGTCTGCACCAGCGTCATGGCGTGGCCCCCAAAGATCCGCCAGAAGACCCGCCGGGCTTGGCAAACAGGTAGCTGACGATATCATCCAGCGCCTGCGGGGTCAAGACGGTTTGCCCTTGGTAAGGCGTGGTCACATTGTGCAGGCCCTCGGTGCTCAGATAAGGCGGCATGAGGGTGTCCGGGTTGAAGCGCCGCGCATCGGCAATGCGCTCGCGGGCTTGCGCAGGCGTGCTGCGCTCGGCCAAGCCCTGCAAGGACGGCCCCAGCGCCCCGCCTGCGGGCAGGCCCGGAATCTGGTGGCACAGCACGCAGCCGGTGTCTTGCCTTTGCAGCAGCAAGGCACGGCCGCGTTCTGGCGAAGCTGCTGGCACAGGTCGGGACACGACACCCACCCGCTGCACCCCAGACGGGGACCCCCCGGCGCAGCCGACCAGCCCTCCGGCCACCACAGCCGAAGCCAGGGCTGAGGCTGCCGCCAGGTTCATGCGCGGGCCAGGCTCAGTCCGTGGTTTTTCAGAGGCAAGGAACGGATACGTTTGCCCAGTGCCGCCGAAATCGCATTGACCAAGGCGGGCGCAAGAGGGGCCTGGGCAGGTTCGCCCACACCGCCCCAGAAGCCGCCCGTGGGCGCAATCACCACCTCGACCTTGGGCATTTCGTTCAGACGCATCATGCGGTAGTCGTGGAAATTCGATTGCTCGACACGACCTTCCTTGATGGTGTTTTCGCCCCAGAAGATGGCCGTGAGACCATGCACCACGCTGCCCTGGAACTGGGCGACGATGTTGTCGGGGTTGACGGCGTAGCCCGGGTCGATGCCGATCACCACGCGGTGGATCTTGACCTCGTTTTTGGCGTTGACCGAGACCTCGCACACGCAGGCTGTCCAGCTGCCATAGCCTTCGGTTTCGGCCACGCCCCGGAACACGCCTGCGGGCAGCTTGCTGCCCCAGCCTGCGGCCTTGGTCACGGCCTCCAGAATGCTGCGGTCGCGTTTGGACTTTTCATTATTGGGCAGCATGTCCAGGCGGAAGGCCACCGGGTCTTTGCCTGCGGCTTGGGCCAGCTCGTCGATGAAGCACTCGCGCCCATACGGGTTTTGCGAGTGGCCCACCGAGCGCCAAAAGCCCACCGGCACATTGGTGTTGCGCTGCGCGTAATCGACCAGGGTGTGAGGGATGTCGTAGGGGTGGTCGTTGAAGCTGGCGACCGCCTGACCGTCGATGCCCTTGGGCAAAGGCAGCTTGAGCAGGGTGGCCAAAATCGAGGGCGCACTCACGCGGATGTGCAGCGCATCGACCTTGCCGCTGGCGTCCAGACCGGCCTTGAAACGCATCAGGCTGGCCGGGCGGTACAGGCCGTGCTGAATTTCTTCCTCGCGGGTCCACAGCATCTTGACCGGTTTGCCCGCCATGGCCTTGGCGATCATGACCGCCTGGCGCGTGAAGTCTTGCGGGCTCTTGCGGCCCAGACCGCCGCCCAGCTGCACCGGGTAGACCTTCACGTTGGGCTGCGGCACGCCTGCGGTGGCCGCACCCACGGCCAGGGTGGCTTCGGGGTTTTGGGTGGACGACCAGATTTCGAGCTGGTCGCCTTGCAACCAGGCGGTGCAGACCATGGGCTCCATGGTGGCGTGGGCCAGATAGGGCGTGAAGTAATCGGCTTCGACAACCTTAGCCGCTTTGCCCAGGGCCTCAGGCGCATTGCCGTCGTTGCGGGCCACGGCCAGCTCGGCTTGTTCCATGCCCGCCTTGAAGTGCGCCATGATGGCTGCGCTGCTGAGCGTGCCGTGCTCGCCCACGTCCCAGTCGATGGCCACTTCGCGCAGGGCCTCCTTGGCGCGCCACCAGTTGTCGGCCACCACGGCCACAAACTCGCCCAGGTTCAGCACCTTGACGATGCCCCGGCGGTTTTCCACCTTGGACGCGTCCAGGCTCTTGACCTTGCCGTTGAACACGGGGCAAGCCGCCACGGCCGCATGCAGCATGCCGGGCAACTGCGTGTCGATGCCGTATTTGATCTTGCCCACCACGATGTCGGGAATGTCCACGCGGGCAATCGGCTTGCCAATCAGCGTCCAGTCTTTCGGGTCTTTGAGCGCCACTTCTTTGGGCGCTTCGAGCTTGGCGGCCGCAGCGGCCAGCTGGCCGTAGCTCAGGCTGCGCTTGCTGGCGGGGTGGGTGACTTTGCTCAGCGAAGCCTTGCATTCCGATGCGGGCACACCCCATTGCTGCGCGGCGGCGGCGATCAACAGATGGCGCGCCGTGGCACCGGCCTGGCGCAGATAGGCCTGCGAATTGCGAATGGTGCGGCTGCCCACCGAGGCCATGTCGCCATAAGCGCGTTTGCTGCGCAGGTTGTCATGTGCGGTGGCGTATTCAACGCGGACTTTCTTCCAGTCGGCGTCCAGCTCTTCGGCAATGATCATGGGCGCAGACGTCATGCTGCCTTGGCCCATTTCAGCGCGGGCATAGCGGATGACGATGGTGTCATTGGCCTCGATCTCGACCCAGACGTTCAGCTGCGGCGTATCAGCGCCAGAGGCCGCGCTGGCCCGCTCGGGCACAAAAAAGCCCAAGGACAGACCCGCCGTGGCGCTGCTGGAGACTTTGAGAAAGTGGCGACGACCAGTGTCGGTGTGTGGGGTGTTCATGCGCGGCCTCCTTTCTTGGCGGCAGCGTGAATGGCGGTGCGGATGCGGGCATAGGTGCCGCAGCGGCAGATGTTGCTCATGGCCGCATCGATGTCTTCGTCGGTGGGCTTGGGCTTTTTCTTGAGCAGGGCCACAGCGGCCAGCATCTGGCCGCCCTGGCAATAACCGCATTGGGGCACCTGGTGGTCGATCCAGGCTTGCTGCACGGCGTGCAGGCGGCCTTTGTCGGCCAGGCCTTCGATGGTGATGACTTTTTGTCCCACCGCCGCCGACACGGGGTAAGAACAAGAGCGCACCGGCTCGCCATTGAGCAGCACGGTGCAGGCGCCGCATTGCGCAATGCCGCAACCGAATTTCGGCCCCTTGATGTCGAGTTCGTCGCGCAAGGCCCAGAGCAAGGGCATTTCGGGCTCGGTGTCGAGCGTGTGATTTTTCCCGTTGACGGTCAGTTTCATGTGCCAAGTCTCCAAGTGGTCAAGCCAGCCTGCCACTGTGTCGCTCTGGCTGGCATTGCGCAACTGGGAAACAACGGATGCAGGGCGCTCAGGCCCGCCAAACAGTCACGTCAGCGACTGCGCTCAGCGGTAAAACGCTTCGACCTTGCCCTTGATCTTGATCAGCAGGGGCTGGCCTTTGCGGTCCAGCGTTTTGCCAGCGGGCACACGCACCCAGCCTTCGCTGATGCAGTATTCCTCGACATCGTTGCGGTCTTTGCCGTTGAAGCGGATGCCGATGTCGTGCTCGAACACGGCGCGGATGTGGAAAGGGCTGCGCGGATCGATGGACAGGTGGTCGGGCAATTCGGGACGCTGTATGGCTTCGGTCATGGAGGGCTTTGAATAGAGGAATACAAACAGGTCTGATTTTCCATGATTTAAAAGCCATCGCCGCCAGAAAGCACCACAGGGGGTGGCACAATCGCCGGTCCTCAAAAACACGGCACTTTAGGGCGCCCGTGTCCCTTGCTTTTCAGCACCGCCTGTGTGCTTCGCTTTTGTTCCTCATGACCCCAACGCTTCCTGGCACGCTCGGCATCGATTTCGGCACCTCCAACTCGGCCATCGCCTGGGCCCAGCCCCAAGGCACAGCCCAGCTGATTGCGCTGGAGGGCAAGGCCCTGGCCATGCCAACTGCTGTGTTCTACAACGCCGAAGACGGCACCACGCATTTCGGGCGCGATGCCATCGGCCACTACCTGGAGGGCACCGAGGGGCGCTTGATGCGCTCGCTCAAAAGCCTGCTGGGCAGCCCCTTGCTGATGGAGACCACCCAAATTGGCCACCAGCAAATCAGCTTTCAGGACATCATCGGCACCTTTTTGACCACGCTGCGCGAACGCGCCACCGGGGCGCTGGGCTTTGCGCCCACACGGGTGGTGATGGGCCGCCCCGTGCACTTTGTGGACGACGACCCCGAGCGCGATGCCCAGGCCGAGGCCTCGCTGCGCCAGGCGGCGCAAGCCGTGGGTTTTGAAGAGGTGTCGTTTCAACTGGAGCCCATCGCGGCGGCGCTGGACTACGAGCGGCGCTTGACAAAAGACAGCACCGTGCTGGTGGTGGACTTGGGCGGCGGCACGTCCGACTTCACCGTGGTGCGCCTGGGCCCCGAGCGCATGCACCGGGCCGACCGCGGCGCCGACATCCTGGCCACCACGGGCGTGCACATCGGCGGTACCGACTACGACCAGAAATTGAGCCTGGAACAGGTCATGCCGCTGCTGGGCTACCGACACATCGGACCCGAGCAGCGCGAGGTGCCCAGCCGGGTGTTCTTTGACCTGTCGACCTGGCATTTGATCCATTGGCAATACCAGCCCAAGGCCATCGCCCACGCCAAGACCCTGCGCAGCAACTACAGCGATGCGCGCCTGCACGAACGTCTGATGCAGGTGCTGACCGAACGCCATGGCCACCACATCGCACACGAGGTGGAGCAGGCCAAGATCCGTTGCTCGGTGAACGATGCCGACACCGCCATTGCGCTGTCGGTGATCGAGCCCGGCCTGCAAGCGGCGCTGGGTGTGGCGGACATGTCGACCCACCTGTCGGGCTTGCTGGCGCGCACCGTGGCCTGCGCGCGCGAATGCGTGCAGGCGGCCGGTTTGAACGATGGCCAGATCGACGCGATTTACCTGACGGGCGGCTCGTCGGCGCTGCGCACCTTCCAGCGTGCCTTGCAGGCTGCCTTTCCGGGCGTGCCCCTGGTCGAGGGCGATCTGTTTGGCGGCGTGGCTTCAGGCTTGGCCTACAGCCGCTGAAGCTTCGCCAACGCCCATGAAAAAAGCCACCCGGGCTTACGCGCGGGTGGCTTTGGAGACCGGTAAAACGATCAGGCCTTGACGCTGGCCAAAGCCGCGTTGAAGGTGGCGCTGGGGCGCATGATGGCGGCCAGCTTGGCTTGGTCGGGCATGTAGTAACCGCCGATGTCCACAGGCTTGCCTTGCACGGCGTTCAGCTCGTCCACGATCTTCTTCTCATTGTCGGTCAGTTGCTTGGCCAAAGGCGCGAACTGGGCAGCCAGCTCTTTGTCTTCGGTTTGTGCAGCCAACTCCTGTGCCCAGTACATGGCCAGGTAGAACTGACTGCCACGGTTGTCGAGCTGACCGGTCTTGGGCGAGGGGTTCTTGTTGTTGTCCAGCAGTTTGCCAGTGGCGGCATCCAGCGTGGCCGACAAGACCTTGGCCTTGTTGTTGCCGGTTTTCAGACCCAGGTCTTCCAGCGACACGGCCAGAGCCAGGAATTCACCCAGCGAATCCCAGCGCAGGTGGTTTTCTTCCACCAGCTGTTGCACGTGCTTGGGCGCAGAGCCACCGGCACCGGTTTCGTACATGCCGCCGCCGGCCATCAAAGGCACAACCGACAGCATCTTGGCCGAGGTGCCCAGTTCCATGATCGGGAACAGGTCGGTCAGGTAGTCGCGCAGGATGTTGCCGGTGGCGCTGATGGTGTCCAGGCCGCGCACGACGCGCTCCAGGGTGTAACGCATGGCACGCACCTGGCTCATGATCTGGATGTCCAGACCGGCGGTGTTGTGCTCGTGCAGGTACATCTTGACCTTGGTGATCAGCTGGGCTTCGTGGGGGCGGTACTGGTCGAGCCAGAACACCACGGGCATGCCGGAGTTGCGGGCGCGGGTGACGGCCAGCTTGACCCAGTCACGGATCGCAGCGTCCTTGACCTGGCACATGCGCCAGATGTCGCCGGTTTCCACGTCTTGCGACAACAGCACTTCGCCGGTGTTCAGATCGGTGATGTTGGCCACGCCGTCTTCGGGGATCTCGAAGGTCTTGTCGTGCGAGCCATATTCTTCGGCTTGCTGGGCCATCAGGCCCACGTTGGGCACGGTGCCCATGGTCTTGGGGTCGAAGGCGCCATGCCATTTGCAGAAGTTGATCATCTCCTGGTAGATGCGTGCGAAAGTCGACTCGGGCATCACGGCCTTGACGTCTTTCAGACGGCCATTGGCATCCCACATCTTGCCGCCGTTGCGGATCATGGCAGGCATGGAGGCGTCCACGATCACGTCGTTGGGCGAGTGGAAGTTGGTGATGCCTTTGGCCGAATCGACCATGGCCAGCTCGGGGCGGTGCTCGTGGCAGGCGTGCAGGTCACGCTTGATTTCGTCCTGCTTGGATTGGGGCAAGCTGGTGATCTTGTTGTACAGATCGGCCATGCCGTTGTTCACGTTCACGCCCAGTTCCTTGAACAGGTCACCGTGCTTTTCAAAGGCTTCCTTGTAGAAGATCTTGACGCAGTGGCCGAACACGATGGGGTGCGAGACCTTCATCATGGTGGCCTTGACGTGCAGCGAGAACATCACACCGGTCTTGCGCGCGTCTTCGATTTCCTTTTCGTAGAACTCGACCAGCGCCTTCTTGCTCATGAACATGCTGTCGATGACTTCACGGTCGAGCAGGGAAACCTTGGGTTTGAGGATGATGGTTTTGCCGCTCTTGGTGATCAGCTCCATCTTCACATCGCGGGCGCGGTCCAGGGTCATGGACTTTTCACCGTGGTAGAAGTCGCCGTTGTGCATGTGCGAGACGTGCGAGCGCGAAGCCTGGCTCCACTCGGCCATGCTGTGCGGGTTTTTGCGGGCGAACTCTTTCACGGCGCGGGGGGCGCGGCGGTCTGAGTTGCCTTCGCGCAGCACGGGGTTCACAGCCGAGCCGGTGCACTTGGAATAACGGGCCTTGAGGGCTTTTTCTTCTTCGGTGGTGGGGTTCTCGGGGTAGTCAGGCAGGGCGTAACCCTTGGCTTGCAGTTCCTTGATGGCGGCGGTCAACTGGCCCACCGAAGCGCTGATGTTGGGCAGCTTGATGATGTTGGCTTCGGGCTTGAGGGTCAGCTTGCCCAGCTCGGCCAGGTTGTTGGGCGCGCGTTGCTCGGCAGGCAGCAGGTCAGAAAACTCACCCAGGATACGACCGGCCACCGAGATGTCGCTCTCGGCCACTTCGATACCGGCCGATGCGGTGAAGGTGCGGATGATCGGCAAGAAGGAAGCTGTGGCCAACAAAGGGGCTTCGTCGGTCAGGGTGTAAATGATTTTGGATTTGTCTGCTGCCATGGGTAATCTCGTCATCAGGGATGTGAAAAAAGGATATTTGCTCGGCGGTGTGTCGGGCAGATTCGCAAAACCGCCCTTTTAAGGCGGATTAACCCAAGACTTTATCTCAAATGAGGCCCTGTTTTGCTTACGCTGGGGCACAGCGCCCCCACGCCGGGCCGTCCAAGGGGGCCAAAACGGCAGGGCGATTAAACTGACACCCCTTCAGACCTGCGCCAAGCCCATCGACTTGGCGCCTCATCACCCGGTCAGCGCCTGTGCGCGCGGCCACAACCCGAGGAGCACCCCATGGGCGCGCAATGGAAAGCCAAAGGCAAAGCACAAGCCGCGGACGCCAGAGGCAAATTGTTTGGCCGTCTGGCCAAAGACATCATGATCGCGGCCCGCAACGGCGCCGACCCGGCCGCCAACTCGCGCCTGCGCCTGGTGGTCGAGCAGGCCCGCAAGGTGTCCATGCCCAAGGAAACGCTGGAGCGCGCCATCAAAAAGGGCGCGGGCCTGTTGGGCGATGCCGTGAGCTTTGACCGCGTGATCTACGAAGGCTTCGCGCCGCACCAGGTGCCGGTGATGATCGAGGTGCTGACCGACAACGTCAACCGCACCGCGTCCGAAATGCGCGTGCTGTTCCGCAAAGGCCAGCAAGGCACATCGGGTTCGGTGTCATGGGACTTTGACCATGTGGGCATGATCGAGGCCGAACCGGCTCAAGCGGACGCGGACGCCGAACTGGCCGCCATCGAAGCCGGTGCGCAGGACTTTGAGCCTGCCGACGAAGACGGTGTGACCGTGTTCATCACCGAAGCGACCGACCTGGACCTGGTCAGCCGCGCCTTGCCCAACTTCGGCTTCACCGTGGTGTCGGCCAAGCTGGGCTACAAACCCAAAAACCCAGTCGACCCGGCCAACCTGAGCGCCGAGCAGCTCGAAGAAGTCGAGGCCTTTTTGGGCGCCATCGACAACAACGACGACGTGCAAAACGTGTTTGTGGGTCTGGCCGGTTAAGACCGCCGCGCCACCCGCAAAGCCAAGGGGCTGTCTACACAGCCCCTTTTTTCTTACTCGGGCTTGATGCCGATGGCCTTGACGATGCCCGCCCAGCGGGTTCTTTCGGCCCGCATGAAAGCGTCAAACTCGGCCACGTTCATCTTGGTCTCCGGGATCGAGCCCAGCGTCAACAAGCGCTGCGCCACTTCAGGCTGCTTGAGCACCGCTTCCAGCTCGCGGCTGACGCTGTCCAAAATGGCCGCAGGCGTGCCCGCTGGCGCAAACAAGCCGTTCCAGCCGGTGTATTCGAAACCGGCAAAGGTCTCGGACAAGGTAGGCACCGAGGGCAAATTGGCCGTGCGCTGGGCCGAGCTCACCGCCAGGGCCTTGATCTGGCCCGAACGGATGTAGCTCAAGAGCGCCGCTTCGGGCAGGCAAATGAAATTCACCCGGCCACCGATCAGGTCCTGGATGGCGTCCGGAGCCTTGTTGTACGGCACGTGGGTGAACTTGATGCCGGCCATGGCCGCGAACGAATCGGCCAACATGCCCGAAAAAGTTTTGGGGCCCTCGGTGGCCATGGCCAGTTTTTCGGGCTGGGCCTTGGTTTGGGCCATGGCATCGGCCAAGGTGTTGCCGGTGAAGGCCGGTCCTGCCGCGATCACAAACGGGCTGCGGCCGATCAGGCGCACCGGGGCAAAGTCTTTTTCAGGGTCGTAGGGCAAGGCCTTGAAGGTGAAGACGTTGGTGACCATGGCGGCGGTCGTCGCGTAATAAAAGGTGTAACCGTCGGCGGGTGAGCGCATGGCCGCTTGCGCACCGATGACGTTTTGGCCCCCCGGGCGGTTGTCCACCACGATGGGCTGGCCCAGGCGGCGGCTCAGGTTGTCGGCCACAAATCGCGCCAGGATGTCGGGGCCTGAACCTGCCGGTTGCGACAAGATCCACTTGATCGGGCGGGCGGGCCAGGCCTGCGCCCAGGCCACGCCCTGCAGGCCGGTGGCCACCGCAGCGGCCGCACCCAGCAAGCCCTTATTGAAGGATCGTCTTTGCATGCTTGTCTCCTGTGTCATTTTTGAAAATCAGTCACTTGTCTGAACCAGTGGCTGGCCCCATCTTGCAAAGACGGGGCCATGCCGTCAAAGTTTTTCTCTCTCGACCCGGTTGCGCAGCACCCCGATCTTGGACACCTCGATCTCGACCAGGTCGCCCTCTTTCATCCACACCGGTGGCTGGCGGCGAGCACCCACACCGCCAGGCGTGCCGCTGACGATCACATCGCCAGGGGCCAAGGTCGTGAAGGTCGAGACGTATTCGATCAAACGCGGGATGGGGAAAATCATCATGGCCGTGGTGGCGTGCTGCATGACCTGACCATTCAAACGGGTGGTCAGGTTCAGCTCCTCGCCATCGGCGATCTCGCCTCGCGTGACCAAGATCGGCCCAAAAGCACCGGTGCCGACAAAGTTCTTGCCGGGGGTGAACTGCGTGGTGTGGCGCTGCCAGTCGCGCACCGAGCCATCGTTGTAGGCGCTGTACCCGGCCACGTGTTCCCAGGCCTGATCGCGGGCAATGCGGCGACCGCCTTTGCCGATCACCACCGCGATTTCACCTTCGTAGTCGAAATGGTCCGACTCGGGCGGCATCAGCAAGGGCTGCAAGTGCCCTGTTTGCGAGTCGGCCACGCGCAAAAACACGGTGGGGTTTTCGGTCTTGTCGCGCTCGGTCTCGATGCGGTGCTCTTCGTAATTGTGGCCAATGCAGATGATCTTGCCGGGGTCGGTGATGACCGGCAAATACGTGATCTGCGCCAGCGAGCAAGTGTCAGGCTGCCCTTGCGCCGCAGCACCCAGTTTTTCGAGCATGCCAGCGGCCAGAGCGCTGCGCAGGGTGGGGTAGTTGGCGCTGCTCAAAGAAACAACGCCGGTGTCGGTGGCCAGGCCCCAAGAGGCTTGGCCTTGAAATGAATAGCTGAGAAATTTCATGGTGGTTTTGCAGTGAGGAAAGTGAAATGGGTCTGGGCGCGTTCAGAGCTCAAGCGCCAGCAAAGCGGCCTTCAGGTCTTGCGCGGTGTTGAAGGCGCCGTAGACATAGTGGTCCGGGCGCACGAGCGCGGCTTGGCAACCCATGCGCTCAAACCATGAAGCCAGCACACCGGAGGACTCTTGAAAACCCGGCGCATTCAGGCTTTGCACCCGAAGCTGAAGACTGGCGTGCGCCTGTTTGGCCGCCTGTGTCCATGCTGCGTCCGCATCGGTTTGCAGCAGCAAGCGCCAGCCACAACCGAGCAACTCGTCCATGCGCACAGGGCCTGTGGCTTGTTCGATCCAAGCTTGCGGGAACAAGGTGCCCACCGCCGCATGGCCTGAGGTGTCCAGGCAACCCCCGACCAATGCAGGCTGCACGTTTTGCCGGGGCATGGGCTGCACCTGGCCGCCGCATTCGGCCAGCAAGCGGGCATCGCGCTCCCTGGCTTTTTGCACATCGCGCTGACCCACCAATTGGCCGATGCCCTTGATGCGCGAAGTCAGCTCGGTCACATGGCCTTTGCGCTCGGCGCCGTAACTGTCCAGCAAGGCATCGCTGGCGCGCCCTTGCACCACATCGGCCAGTTTCCAGCACAGATTGGCCGCATCGCGGATGCCCTGGCACATGCCCTGGCCCAAAAACGGTGGCTGCTGGTGCGCGGCATCGCCCGCGATGAACACGCGCTTGTGGCGCCACTCTTTGGCCACCAGGGCATGGAACTGGTAACTCGCCTGCCGCCACAGCGTGGCCTCATCGGGCTGCAGCCAGCGCGACAGAAGCTGCCAGGTGGCCTCGGGCGTGGCCATGGCTTTGGGATCTTCACCCGGGTTAAGTGCGATTTCCCAACGGCGGTGGTTCTTCGGACCGATCACATAGGTGCACGGCCTTTGCGGCTCGCAATACTGCACGCTGACCTTGGGCAATTTGGCCAGGCCTTTGTCGTTGACCAGCACATCGACCACCAGCCAGGGCTCGTCAAAACCCAGGTCTTGCAGCTCGATGCCCACCTGTTTGCGCACAAAGCTCGAAGCCCCGTCGCAGGCGATCAGGTAGCGCGCCGAGACCTCCCGGGTCTGACCTTGCGCGTCGGTCACGGTGAGCGTGACCGCGTCATCGCTTGGCTGCAAGCCAGTGACTTTGTGGCCCAGATTCACCTGCACCGACGGCATGCTGCTGACACGCTGGCGCAGCACCGCCTCCATGGCCGGCTGGGTGAACACCAGCGATGGTGTGAAGCCCAGCGGATACGGCGGCGCCACGGTGGACATGCATTTGATGAGCTGCCCGTCGACCCCATAGAACTCGGAGTTGGTGAAGGGCTCTGTGAAAGGCTCCAGCGCCTGCGTAATGCCCAGTTGTTGGAACACCCGCATGATTTCATGGTCCAGCGCAATGGCGCGGGGCTTGTCGTACACCTCGGTCAGCTCATCGCACACAAAAGTGCGGATGCCTTGCAAACCCAACAGGCCCGCCGCCACCGCCCCCGTGGGGCCAAAGCCAACGATGGCCACATCAAACATGGCCGCTCCTTGCTGGGGCAAACACGACGGCGCGCTGCGCCTCTTTCAAACGCGCACTCGGCGGCTGAGATATGCCCCATTGATCGACCCGGCCCGGCGGCCAGGTCCAGTCCGTGGGCTGCCCGGCCTGGTAGCTGTCGTCGATTTGTTCAACCTCGGCCGTGTACTCGATCACGATGTCGAAAGGCCCAACAAAGTAGTTGAAGGCGTTGTCGCCTGGGCCGTGGCGGCCCGGGCCCCACTCGATGGGAAAGCCCGCGTCTTGCATGCGCCCGCCACCGCGCATCACGGCATCGAGCTCAGGCATCAAAAACGCAATGTGGTTCAGGGCGTTGTTGTCGGTGTCGCCCAGAGCCACGCTGTGGTGGTCGCTGTTGCAGCGCATGAAGGCCATGATGCGCGTGCGGTCGGACAGCGAGAAGTCCAGGGCCTGTTCCATGAATTGGCGGGTGTCCTCCACATGGCTGCTGTTGAGCACCACATGGGCCAGGCGCACGGGCATGTCGGGCGCATCGATCGCGCCCAGCTGCTCGTCGCCGTGCACCAGACGGAACACACGGCCATCGGGGTCGGCCAAGGTGACCGCCTGGCCACCGCCAGGCTCCGTCAAGGCCGCAGGCGCCGCCAGCACACGACCGCCTGCCGCCTCGGTTTTTTGCGCAGCCATGGCCAGTGCCTCCAGGCTGCGCGCCCTGAGCGTGACGAGCAAAATTTGGGCCGCGCCGGGCGCCTGGTGCAAGGCCAGCAGATGGTGGTCCGTGCCTGCGCCGCGAAAGTACAAGGCGTCGTCCGTGCGAGCGGCCACCTGCAAATGCCAGGTGCGGGTGAAAAAAGCTTCGGCCAGGGCCAGATCAGGCACCGTGAGCGCAACGCTGCGCAAAGCAGCAACCAAAGAGGAGGCGTGGGTCATGGCAAGGTTTTCAAGGAAGTGGCGGGCAAGCCCAGAAATCTCAGGCCATTGGCCTGAAGCAGTTGTTGGGTCACCCCGGCATCAAAGCCCGCTTGCGCGATGCGCTGCACCGGCCGGGCCTCGTGGAAATTGAAGGGATAGTCGGTGCCGACCATCACTTGCGTGGCCCCGAAAAGTTGCACCAGGTGCTGCAAGGTCGGCGCATCGAACACCAGGCTGTCGTAATAAAAAGACCGGGCCTGCTCGGTGGGCGAGCGCTGCACCGTGTCGCGCAGCGCCGGAAACACCGACATGGCCTGCTCCAGCCGGGGCAGCAACATGGCCAAGGTGCCGCCGCCGTGGCTGAAGGCGATGCGCAAGCGTGGGCGGCGCAGCATCAAATTGCCTGTCAGCGCCGAAGCGGCTGCCAAGCCCACATCGGTGGGGTAGGCCAGCACCTGCTGCAAGGGCGCGGGGCCGACCAGGCGGTCCATGCCCGTGGGCCGCAGGGCATGCACGAAGACCGCCAGGTCCAGCGCCTCGCAGGCCTCAAAGAAAGGGTCCCAGCGCAGGTCACCGATCGGCACGCCATTGATGTTGCTGCCGATTTCCACCCCCGCCAAACCCAGGCCGTGCCGGATGTATTGCAGCTCCTTGAGCGCCAGGTCCATGTCCTGCAAAGGCACCGCGCCCAGACCGACCAATCGCCCCGAAGACTCGGACACCATCAGGGCAATTTGTTCATTGAGGTAGCGCACCAGTTGCGCACCATCTGCGGGGGCCAGCCAATACGAGAGCAACTCGGGCATGGGCGAGATGGCCTGCAGGCCCAAGCCCATCTCGTCCAAATCGGCCAAACGCTTGGTGGTGGACCAGCATTTGTCAGACACCGTGCGGTAGTTCTTGCCATCGATCATCACGTGCCGGTGGCAAGCGTGCGCGGGCGCCATGGCCGGCCAGCCCGCAGGCGCTGCGCCCCCCAGGTAAGCCGGGAAATCGTGCGGGATGACGTGCGCATGCACATCCACGCCGCAGCCACATGCCGCCAGACTGTGCATGCGTTCAGCCTGCGATCAGACCCGCTGCTTCGATGCCAGCGATGCAGATCGCCTCGTCTTCGTCGCCCGTGCCGCCGCTGGCGCCCACGGCCCCCAGCACTTCACCGGCGGCGTTTTTCACCAGCACAGCGCCGGGCTGCGCCAGGAACTTGCCCTCGGCGGTGGCGGCCAGCGAGACAAAGAAGTTGGGGTTGTCCTTGGCACGCTGGGCCAGCACACGGCTGGATGAACCCATGCCCACAGCGCCCCAGGCTTTGGCCCGGGCGATGTCAAAGCGGAACATGCTGGCACCGTCTTCGCGGGCAAAGGCCTTGAGCTGGCCTGCCTCGTCGAGCACGGCAATGCCCATGGGCTTGTAGCCCTGGGCTTTGGAATGCGCCAAGGCCGCGTCGATGATTTTTTGGGCCGTGGCCAAATTGAGAACGGTCATTCGGGGTCTCCAGGTGAATTGATGTGCATCAAGCGCTGTTTTGCCCAGTTTAGGGAGCGCAACTGAATTCATCCAGACAATTATTTGAATAGGTAGAATTTGTCTGATGAATATTGCAGCCGTGGATCTGAACCTGCTGGTGGCCTTTCACGCCATGCTGGAACACCGCAATGTGACCCGCGCGGGCGAGGCCATCGGCCTGAGCCAACCGGCCATGAGCTCGGCCGTGCGGCGCCTGCGGCTCTTGCTGGAAGACCCCTTGTTCATCCGGGCCGGGCTGGAGATGAAACCCACACCCCGAGCCCTGCAGCTGAGCGCAGCGGTTAGGCAGGTGGTCCAGACCGTGCAAAGCGAGATCCTGCAGCCCACCCGGTTTGAAGCGCGTTCGTCCACGCGCACGTTCACGGTGCTGATGCCCGACATTGGCGAAGCGAATTTCTTGCCCCGCATCCTGGCCATGCTGGCGCACGAGGCCCCCCACCTGAACCTGCGGACCCTGGCCATGCCGCGCCATGCGGCCGCAGACAGCCTGGAATCGGGCGCGGCCGACCTGGCCATGGGTTACTTTCCGGATTTGCACAAAGCGGGCTTTTACCAACAGCAGCTGATGCGCTCCTCGCATGTGAGCCTGGTGCGAAAAAACCACCCCAGCATCGGTGAGCAAATGAGTCTGGACCAGTTCATCGCGGCCTCGCACGTGGTGGTCAAACCGCACGGCCGCGAGCATGTGTTTGAAAAACACCTGCTGCAGCAAGGCATCACCCGGCGTGTGGTGCTGGAAATCTCCAACTTTCTGAGCCTGCTGCCCATCATCGAATCGAGCGACCTGATCGCCACCGTGCCCCAAGATCTGGCCGATTTTTGCGTGCAGCACGGTCAGGTGCGCACCGTGCCCACCCCCGTGAAAGCGCCGGTGATCGATGTGCAGCTGCACTGGCACCAACGCCTGCAAAAAGACCCGGGGCACGCCTGGCTGCGCAGCGCCATCCATCGGCTGTTCTCGCAAACCTGAATGCCCTAGCGAGCGGCCTCGGGTTTCCCATCTGTGCCTGGGCATGGCCAGCGGATAGCATGGATTTTTTGAACACCGATGTCAGGAATCTCGTCCATGCACAGCCATTTGTCCCGTTGCGGTTTGACTTGGGGCCTGGCCCTGCTGGCCCTGTCTGCCACCAGTGCCGCCATCGCCCAAAGCTGGCCGCAAAAGCCCATCAAGGTGATCGCACCCTACCCGCCAGGTGGCCCGAGTGACCTGGTCATGCGCACTGCCGCCGACAAAATCCAGGCCATCCTCAAGCAGCCCATCGTGATCGAAAACCAGCCCGGTGCGGGCGGCAACATTGGCGCAGCCGCGGTGGCCCGGGCGGCGCCCGATGGCTACACCTTTCTGATCGCCACCGACACCCTGCTCACGGTGAATCCGCATGTCTACAAGACCATGCCCTTCAAGCTGGACGACCTGAAGCCTGTGAGCGTGCTCTCGTCCTTCAGCCAGACCCTGGTGTGCAACCCGTCCTTGGGTGTGAAAACACTGCCCGAGCTGATCGCCAAGGCCAAGACCACCTCGCTCAGCTACGCCTCTGGCGGGCCGGGTGTGCCAGGGCACTTGTCGACCGAATTGCTGCTCAACATGACCGGCATGCAGATGGTGCATGTGCCCTACAAAGGCCCGGCCCCCGCCATGCAGGATGTGCTGGCAGGCCAGGTGCCTTGCGGTTTGCTGGCTGGCCCCACCGTGCTGCCCCATGTGCGCTCGGGCAAGCTGACGGCGCTGGCCGTGTCGGGCCAAGGCCGTTCGCCCACCTTGCCCGAAGTGCCCACGATTGCCGAAGCCGGGGTCAAGGGCTACGAGGCCGATTTCAGCCTGATCCTGCTGGCGCCCAAGCAGGTGCCTGACGAGGTGGTGGCCAAATTCCGCCAAGCGGTGGTCGATGCCTTGCGCACCCCGGAAGCCACCGAGCGCCTGAAAGCCACCGACCAAATCGTGATCGGCAGCACCCCCGAAGTGGCCGCTGCCAAGATCGCCAAGGACAACGCCAAATGGGGCGTGGTGGCGCGCAAGATCGGCCTGAGTCTGGACTGATCCGGGCGCCAGGCGCCCTCGCTCATACAGCCGCAGGCAAGGTCCATCCCGCGGGCAGCGCATACACCGGCGCAAAGCCGCCGCCGGGCGTGCGAAAGTTGGTGGTCTGCCCCTGGTACACCCGGGCGGCCGACCACAACAGCTGCGCGTCGTACACGTACATGCGCACGTCGAACTTCATCAACCGGTCGCTGCTGGCCTCGTCATGGATGCGCATTTGCCCCGGTTGCACGATGTGCTGCGCGATGTAGCCACCCGCCACGATCTCTTGCCACACGCGGTGGGTGAGTTTGTCGCCCCGGTAGGCCGCGCGGCCGCCGTAGCCTGCAAAGGGTTTGAAGAACAAGTGCTTGCGCTCGGCCCACAAACGCTCGGCGTTGGCGGCCTCCACGGTTTCAGACCGAGGGACCATCTCCAGCAGCACTTGCCGGATCTGCGGGTCCAGGTCCAGGCTGTCCAGAAATACCGGATCCGACAACAGGCCCAGATTGCGTTTGTCCGCATACAGGGCATGCGCATGCGGATGGGGCGTGAGCACCACCGCCTGATCGCGGTAGGCCTGGCGCAAGGCCGCACAGGCCGGTGACTCCAGGTAGAAATCGGTCAAACGGTTGTAGACCAGATCGACCGGCACGTCGTCCGCGTACAGCACCCCGTGGTCATAGCGCAAGGCTTGCGGGTCCACGATCACGGTCTGCAAGCCATGGTGCTCCAGCAGGTATTTGAAAAGCAAAAATTCCGGGTACAGGTACTGCGCTTGCGGCTGCTCGTCGACGATGGCCACCGTGCGCAAAGGCCGTGGCATCTGGGCCAGCGCCCACTCCTGCCGGAACATGCTGACAAAGCTTTCTTCCAGGCCATGCACCGCCTGCGCGCTTGGGATGAAAGGCGCCATCGGCGGGCAGCAAGCCCGCTGCGAGCGGGCCAGCACCGCGTTGAGCATGGCGCCACCCGCATTGGTGTTGATCTCGATCAGGCCAATGCCCGCATCGGACACATGGAAGTCGTACCCCAGGAACACGCCCTTGGCGCCGCCATGCGGCCAGCTGGCAATGTCCGGTGCGCGTGCCAACACGGTTTGCCGATAGACCGGATGGGCCAGCACCACTTCGACCGCTTGGACCAAGGCCTGCATGCGCTGCAGATGGGCCTCGGCCACAAACACCGGCGATGCCGAAAACATGTAGTCGCAACGCTCGCGCACCAGCTCAAACACCTCTGGCCGACCGATCTCGCGCTCCAGCGCATGGCAAATCGCCTCCCGGTCCAGACTCACGCAATAAACATCCTGAATCATCCGCATCCCATCATTGACAGCCTGTCGGCATTGTTCCGCATTTTGCAAGTCCGCCCAAAGTGCCTGAACGCACCGACACGCCCAGGCCCGGTCCGCAAGATGAGCACTTCATTTTTTTCGGAGGACACCATGCACCTTTTTACACGCACCGTGCGCGTTAAAAACGCCGCAGCCATGGCCGCGGCGATCCGCTTTGCCACAGAAATCTGCGCCTATGTGAACAAGACTTACCACGTGAAGATGCGCTTTGGCGTTGAGGTTTTTGGTCACACCCAGCTCTGCTGGTACATGGACTTTGACAGCATCGATCAATCGCTCGCCATGAACCAGAAAATGCTCACAGACGCGGACTACCAGAGCCTGCTGGGCAAAGGCAAGGACCTGTGGGTCGAGGGCAGCCTGAAAGACCGCCTGGTGAGGATGGCACCATGAACCTGGCCAGCCTGTGTCAACGTGACATCCTCTCCGTCAGTGCCGAGGCCAGCGTGCAAAAGGCCGCCGACCTGATGCGTGTCAACCATGTGGGCGCCCTGGCCCTGACCGACCCGGAAGACCCGGCCCGCGTGGTGGGCGTGGTGACCGACCGCGATCTGGTGGTCAATCTGCTGGCGCAAGGCCGCTTGCCCGATGAACACCCCATTGGGGCCTACAGCCATGCACAGCTGATCGGCGTGCCCGGTACCGCCTCGGTGCACGAAGCGGTTCAGGCCATGCAAAAACACGGCGTGCGGCGGATTTTTGTGACCGAAAGCAATGGGCGCTTGATGGGCTTGCTGTCCATCGACGATGTGCTGGGCACGCTGGCCGATGAGCTGGGCGGGCTGTCGCAGGCCATGCGCATCGGGGTTGACCTGGAGAGCACCCGCACATCGCCCATGTTCAACCCCGGCGAGCTCAGCGGCAGCATGTACCTGGCGCAGCACGAGCCTTGATGGCGGACCGCTGTGCTGAAACGTCGGCCCCACAAATGACAAGCCCGACCGGCGAACCGGTCGGGCTGATGGGTCGTCACGAGAGGATCGTCCCAAAAGTTGCCCGACAGAAGATGTGTCGTTCTGAAGGGCGGGGCGCATGAATGCGCCCCAGAGGATGCTTCGGTCAGTCGCCCGACGTCAGCGCTTTCACTTTAATCCTGCGCGGCGATCACGGTCAAGCCGTTGTTACAACTTTCATGTCAACGGGCGCGCCGCTTTTGCACCGCCTGCGCCAGCGCCTGCAGCACCGGCACCGTCTGCGCAAAGCTGATGCAGGCGTCCGTGATGGACACGCCGTATTGCAAAGGCTGGCCGGGCTTTTGGTCCTGTCGGCCTTCTTGCAGATGGCTTTCGATCATCAGGCCCATGATGCGGCGGTCACCGGCTGCCACTTGCGCAGCCACATCGTGCGCCACCTCGATCTGTTTGGCGTGCTGCTTGCTGCTGTTGGCGTGCGACACGTCCACCATCACTTGCGGGGCAATGCCCGAAGCCTCCAGCGCCTTGCAGGCCGCATCCACATCGGCGGCCGAATAGTTGGGCGCTTTGCCACCGCGCAGGATGATGTGCACGTCCTGGTTGCCACGCGTCTCGAAGATCGCCGCCTGGCCCATCTTGGTCATGCCCATGAAAGCGTGCGGCGCTTTGGACGCCACCACCGCATCGGCGGCGACCTTGACACCGCCATCCGTCCCGTTCTTGAAACCCACCGGGCACGACAGGCCGCTGGCCAGCTGGCGGTGGCTTTGGCTTTCGGTGGTGCGCGCACCGATCGCGCCCCAGGTGACCAGATCGCTGATGAACTGTGGGCTGAGCAAATCCAAAAACTCGGTGGCCACCGGCAGGCCCAAGTCGATGATGTCGAGCAAAAGCTTGCGCGCCATCTCCAGGCCCTGGTTCATGGCGAAGCTGTCGTCCAGGTGCGGGTCATTGATGTAGCCTTTCCAGCCCACCGTGGTGCGGGGCTTTTCAAAATACACGCGCATCACGATCTGCAGGTCTTTGGCGTGCTTGTCGGCTTCGGCCTTGAGCAGCCGAGCGTAGGCGATGGCCTGGTCGTGGTCATGGATCGAGCACGGCCCGACCACCACCACCAGGCGGTCGTCCTGGCCTTGCAGCACGTTCGAGATATCTTGCCGGGAACGCTCCACCAGCGCCAAATGTGCAGGCGATGCGGGCAACCGCTCTTCGAGCAGCGCAGGCGTCATGAGGGGGCGCACCGAAGCAATGCGGGTGTCGTCGATGCGGGTTTTGTCTTGGGTGGAAAGCATGTCAGGGGCTGGGCAACAGCAGTGGAATCACGGCACCCAGTTTAAGGGCTCTGCACACCCGCCCCGAAGCAGGCCCCACCGGCGGGGGCCTGTGGCAGCGTCAATCGATCTTGATCTTGTTGCGCGTGATGATGTCGCGGTAAGTCTTCGTGTCCTGCTGAATGCGTGCCGCCAGGCCTTTGGCACTGGCGTCGTCCACCTTCCAGCCTTGCAAAAACAGCTTTTGTCGGATCTCACGCGAGCTGAGGATTTTTTCCAGCTCCTGGCTCAAGCGGGCCTGGTGGGCCGCAGGCATGCGGGCCGGGGCCATCACCGCGTTCCACACTTCGATGTTGACGCCTTTGGCGCCGATCTCCTCCATGGACGGCAAGGTCGGCGCCAGCGGCGTGCGCTTGGCCGAGGTCACCGCCACGGCTTCGAGCTTGCCCGCCTGCACCAGCGGACTGACGGTAGAGGCGGGCAACAAGGTCATTTGCACCTGCCCGCCAATGATCGCGTTCAAGATGGGTGGGCCGCCGTTGAAAGGCACATGGATGGGTCCGATGCCCAGGGCCTGCTTGAGCAGCTCCATGCCCAAATGACCGCCCGAGCCCGGACCGACCGAGCCATAAGCCTGCTTGTCACCGTCCGCCTTGAGCTGGCTGATGAACGAGGCCACGCTGCGCTCGGCCGCGGGCTTGGCCGTCACCCACACCAGGGGGGCGGTGCCAATCAAGGCAATGGGCGCGAAATCGGTGGCCGGATCATAGGCCAGTTTGGCGTACAGGAATTTCGAGCTGGTCAGCGGACCATTGCCGATCACGCCGATGGTGTGGCCGTCTTCGGCCTTGGCGATGGCATCGGCGCCAATGTTGCTGCTGGCCCCGGGCTTGTTTTCCACCACCACCGACTGACCCAGCGCGCGCGCCAAGGGCTCGGCGATCAAACGGGCCTGCACATCGGGCGACGACCCGGCCGGGTAGCCCACGATGATGCGGATCGGTTTGGTCGGCCAGGCATCGGCCGCCGATGTAGACAAGGACACGCCAGCCGCGAACAAGGCCAGGGCACATTGGCCGCTGCGCATCAGGAAATTTCGTTTGAAGAGGGAAGTCATGGTGTCATTTTCCGTTGAATTGATCGAACAAAAAGGTGTGGGGTGCGCGCCTTTGCCCCGGCGGACTGTCCAAGCCATCTTGGCGCACATGGGTGAGCCGCTCGAAATATTCGGGCGGGGCCACGCAGGACACCTGCGGCTGCAAAAAGGCCAGCAAGGCCTGCACGCTGCGGCGCAAAACCTGCGCATCCAGATGCTGGAGCATGAGCACATGGTCTTGGCCTGCGCCCTGCAAACTGTTGGCCGTGTTCGGCAGCCAGTAATCTTCGCCAGGGGGCGCAACACCCCATTCTGCGCGGACCGCTCCACCACCCCAAACCAGCGCTTCTAGCCAGCGGTTGAGCTGCGCCGCCAGACCTGGCGATGCCGAGCGCCATGGGACCGTCGCCAATTGGCTGGCCGAGCCCAGACCCTGCACGCCCCCCACTTCACAAGGCAGGCGGTAAAAGTCGCGCAGCACCAGGCGCATGCGCGCAGACCACGGCGTGGGGTGGGTGAACACATCGCGGTATTCGGGCGTGCCCAAAGCATCCAGCGTGCGCAGGCTGTAGCAGGTGAAATACCGCAGCGGCTGGTCCACGGACCGGTAACGCGTCGCCTCCACAAAGCCCGGCAAACCCACGCGCTCGGGCACATGCTCAAAGGTGTGCCAGCTCTCGTATTCGGTCTGCACCTGGGCACTGGCGATGCCGTTCCACAGCGCCAGAAAGGCCTGGGCCTGAACGCCGCTCATGCGACCTCTGCCTCGTTGAATACCTGGTCGGGCAAGACCATCACTTTAGTCGCCACTTTGTGGCGTGCCAGCGCAAAGCCTTCGGCGGCACACGACAAAGGCACGCAATGGGTGACCATGTGGCGCAGCAAGGCGGCATGGCGGCCCATGAAAGCGATCACCTCGGGCCAGGCGGCCTCGGGGGCGCGGTAGGAGCCGCGAATCTGCTGGTGTTTGCGCACCAACGCGGTCAAATCGATCGCCACCGGCGCAGCGTGGATGCCGGTGATCACCAACACGCCATGCGGTTTGAGCACCTGCAACGCGGGCGCAATCACGGCGGCCACCCCGGTGGCCTCAATCACCACGTCAAACGGACGTTCGCGGCAAGCCTGAGCCAAGGCTTCGGCCATGGGCTGCTCGGCAAAATCCAGCAGGTGTTCAAAACCCAGGCGGCGCAAGACATGTAGGCGCGCCGCATCGCCGTGCCCGGCCACGACCACTTCGGCCGCACCGGCTTCGCGGGCGAACAAGGCGATGCCCTGACCGATGTTGCCTGGCCCCAGCACCAGCACCCGGTCACCCGGCTGCACGCCTGCCGTGCGCACAGCCTCCCAACTGACCGACAAAGGTTCGGCCAGCGCCGCCACCAGCGGGTCCAGACTTTGAGGCACAGCGACACAATTGCGCGCAGGCACCCGCACCCATTCGGCAAACGCGCCGTCACGCATCACGCCAATGCCGCGGCGGGTCACGCAAGCGTCGGGCTGCCCCGCTGCACAGGCCGGGCACACACCGCACACCACCGAAGGTCTGACGGTGACTAGCTGACCGATGTGCAGTCCGCTCACACCGGCGCCCAACTCGGCCACTTCGCCACTGAATTCATGGCCGATGGTCACCGGCAAGGCGGGCGCCATGAAGTGGTAGCTCGGCGTCCATTCGTCGATGTGCAAATCGGTTCCGCACACCCCCGTGGCTTTCACCCGGATCAGCACTTCACCTTCGCGCGGCGCGGCGCGCTCGGTCTCCTGCAATTGCAGGCCATGGGCGGGGCTGGTTTTTCGGAGGGATTTCATAAAGAGATGTTCAAGAAGATGGCCGCAGTGTGTCGGCACCTCATCCATACGTCAAATACTGATTTGATATTTTTGACATACGTTATAAATATGTCCTATGGAACTGCGACACCTGCGTTACTTCGTCACCGTGGCCGAACTGGGCAGCATCAGCCGCGCTGCCGCCAAACTGTTCATGGCGCAACCGCCCCTGTCAGCGCAGATCCGTCAACTCGAGGAAGAGGTGGGCGCCAGTTTGCTCGTGCGCCTGCCGCGTGGTGTGCAGCTCACCCCGGCGGGCACCTCCTTTTTGGAAGACGCCCGGGCCATTCTGGCGCGGACCGAGCAAGCCACGCAACGCGCCCGCGAGCAGCAGTCTGGCCAGCGCAGCACCTTGCGCATTGGGCTCATGCCTTCGGCCACGCAATCCTTGCTGCCCGGACTCATCCGGCGGTTTGAAAGCTCGGGCCTGGACCTGCACATCGAGGCGCAAGAGCGTGTGCCTTCTTCGCGGCAGTTGCAGGCGCTGCGCAACGCCGAGATCGATCTGGGCTTCATCCGGCCCGCGGCCAGCAGCCCCCAGCCCGAATGGGCGGCCCAGATCGACGACCCGTATTGCCTGGCCGTGCCTGAGCAGCATGCGCTGGCACAAAACCGTCAGGCTGTGCCACTGCCGTCACTGGCATCCGAGGTGTTTGTCGCGTTTTCACGTTATGCCGAAAGCGACTACTTCGACCAAACCGCCGCGCTCTGCGAAGAAGCCGGCTTCACCGCCGATGTGCGCCACACCGCGACCCAGTTCATGAGCGTGCTGGCCATGGTGGACTGCGGCTTGGGCGTGGCCATCGTGCCCGCCTCGTGCGCCCTGATGCTGCCGTCCCGGGTGCGCTTGCGGCCCTTGAGTGGCCTGCAACGCAACAGCCGCCTGGTGCTGATCCGCAGCGCCGACCGCATGCAAGACCCTTGGGGACAAGGCATCGTGGCGCTGGCCGCGCAGGAATTGAAGGCCTTGGGCGAATCGGTGCAAAAGCTGATGCGCTGATGCCTCAAAATCAGGCCACCCCTCACACGAGCTGCCCATGAACACCGCCACCATGACCACGGACACCCTGCAACAAGCCCTCGCCGATCTGTTCGCCCCCTGGGTGCAAGCACTGAACCTGAAGGTGGAGCGCCTGGACGCCGACAGCGTGACCCTGCGCCTGCCGCAAAGCGATCAGCTGTCACGCGTGGGCGGCATGTTGTGCGGTCAGGCCATGATGGCTGCGGCCGACACGGCCATGGTGCTGGCCTTGATCCGGCACTTTGGCGAGTTCCGCCCCTGCAGCACGGTGCAGCTGTCCAGCACTTTCATGAAGCCCCTGTCGGGCCAGGACGCTCTGGTCACGGCCCGGGTTTTGCGGGTGGGCAAGGCCATGGCCTTTGGCGAAATCGATCTGGCTGGGGCCAACGACGGCAAGAGCGTTTTCCGGGCCAGCACGACCTACGCCTTGATGTAAGACAGGCAGGGGCCGAGCTTGGCTACAATACGCCCATTCTTGTTTTGAGGTTCCCCATGTCTGCTCACAACGACACACACACATCCGACGATCCCGTGGAAAACGTGGTCAAGCACATTCCCGTGGTCATTCCGGCCGCTGGCGCCGTGCTGATTTTCCTGCTGGCCTTCATCGCCGTCTTCATGGCCTGAGGTTTTCAGCCTCTGCGGTGCAGGCAGTTCGCCTCACCTTCCCACAACCCGCAAGCGCTTAGGCCTTGCGGGTTTTGTTTTTTCCGGCCTGCGCAAGGCTGCTTCAGCCGTTCACTTCGCGCACCGGCATGATGTGCAAGGCACCCGGCGCAATCAGCAACTGGACCCAGGCACCTGCTGACACCTGAAGGCGGTCGAGCACACGGGTGGTCAGGTTCAGCGTGATGCGTTGGTCCGGCAGGCCTTGGGGGACCAAAGTGCACAAGCTGATCTCGCCCAAGGGCAAAACCTCTGCCAAACGGCAGCGCAAGCGCGTAGCGCCCGCCTCGGCCACGTCCAGAGCAGCACCATCGGCCAACACGTCCACTTGCTCACCATTGAGCACCCAGGTCACCCGGGTGTCGTTGTCGATCTTGTTTTTGTCGACCACGCTCAATGCAATCCCGGCGTCTGAAGGGCCCGAACCCGCCCAGCACAAACGCCCCCAACCCGGCCGGTCTTTGAAAAAACGACCGGCAAAATGGTTTTGAATGCCCACCAGCTCGGCCACACGCGCATTGCGCGGGCTGGCAAACACGCGCGCAGGCTCACCCGTCTGCAAGGTCTGGCCCGCGTCCACGATCACCACGCGGTCGGCCAGGCGGCGGGCCTCGGCCAGGTCGTGCGTGACCAGCACCATGGGCACCGGCACTTTCTGGCGCAAGGCCGCCAACTCGCGGTAAAGCGTCTGGCGCGTCGGCGCATCCACCGCCGAAAAAGGCTCGTCCAGCAAAAGCACACCCGCCAAAGCCTGGCTGGCTACGGCCTGCGGCCCGGGCATGACGCGCACCAAAGCCCGCGCCAGTGCCACACGCTGCTGCTGCCCCCCCGACAGCTGGGCAGGTCTGCGGCCCGCCAATGCGGCCAAACCCAAACGGCTGAGCAAAGCCTGCACATCTGCGGCAGACCAGTCCGGTCCGGCCGCCAGCGCCACATTGGCCTGGGCCGTCATGTGCGGAAACAAGGCGTAATGCTGAAACACCAAACCGGCCCGGCGCTCTTGCGGCGTGCGCAGCACGCCTGCCGCCGTGTTCAGCCAATCTTGCCCCGCCACGCGGATGTGCCCTTGCAGATCCGGTGGTGTCCACAAGCCCGCGATGGCGCGCAACATGCTGGTCTTGCCGCTGCCCGAAGGCCCGACCAAAGCAACCAATTCGCCCGCACCGCAGTCGAACTCGGCCGCCAGCCGGATCGGGCTGCTCGATCGCAGCTGAACTTGCAAGCCCGACATCAGCGCTCCTGCAGGGCGCGGCCACGCTGGCCCACCCGGTCAAACGCCAGCACCAAAGTCAGGGCCAGCAAAGACACCCCCACCAGCGCTAGCGCCATCACATGGGCCGACTGCAGCTCCATGCCTTGCACCTTGTCATACAGCGACACCGACAAGGTGCGTGTTTCACCCGCGATGTTGCCGCCCACCATGAGCACCACACCAAACTCACCCAGTGTGTGCGCCACCGTGAGCGCCATGCCCGCCAGCAGCCCCGGCCAGGCCAGTGGCAATTCGATCCGCCAAAACGTCTGCCAGCCCGACAGGCCGGACACCCAGGCCGCCTCGCGCAGACTGTGCGGCACGGCAGCAAACGCGCGCTGAATGGGTTGCACCATGAAAGGCAGATTGACCAGCACGCTCACCAGCAACAGCCCCTCCATGGTGAACACCAGGCGCCAGCCCAGGCTTTGGGCCAGCCAGGCCCCCAAAGAGCTGCCCTGCCCAAAAGCCACCAAAAAATAAAACCCGATCACGGTGGGTGGCAGCAGCAAGGGCAGCAAGAGCAAGGCTTCGATGAAGGGCCGCCCGACCCAACGGGTGACCGCCAGCCAGCGGGCCAGCGTCAGCCCCAAAGGCAACAAGGCCAAAGTGGTCCATGCGGCCAGAATGAGCGAGACGTTGACGGCAGACCAATCCATGCGGGTGTCTTCTGTTGGAAACCTGGATTATTGCGGCAAGCCGTAGCCATGGCGCACAAAGATCTCTCGCGCCTGCGGGCTGAGCACATACCGGTGCCAAGCGCGCGCCGCAGCACTGGCGCCTTGGAGCAACACCATGCGCTGGTGCAAGGGCGCGTGCAGTGCCGGGGCAATCGCTTCAAAACGGAGACGGGCTGCCATCTCGGGCGCCTGGGCCAGCGCCAGCGCGGTGATGCCCGCCTGCGCCGCACCGGTGGCCACAAACTGCGTAGCCTGGCCGATGTTCTCACCCAGCACCAGCTGTTGTCCGCCGAGCGAACCCGCACCGGTGCGCTGCAGCACCTGCTGCGCGGCCAGCCCATAGGGGGCCAGGGCCGGGTTGGCAATGGCGAATTTGTCGCCGGGTTTCATGGCCCGAACAAGCGCCGCCACACCTTGCGTGTGCGGCAGTGCTGAATTTTGAGGCACGATCAACGCCAAACGGCCTTGCGCATAGCGCTGCCCGGCATCGACCGTGCGCCCGGCCGTGACCAATTCGGCCACCCGATCTTCGTCCGCCGAGATGAATTGCGCCACCGGTAAGCCTTGCAAAATTTGCCTGGCCAGATTGCCAGATGCGCCCAAATTGACGTCCACCTCCACCCCTGTTTGTTGCCTGTATTGAGCCGTCAAGTCAGCAAGTACAAACTTCAGATTACTGGCTGCAGCGATCTTGATGCGCTCCGGTGCCTGAGCCATGGCTCCAGCAGGCCAGGCGCAGATCGCCAGCAAACAGCGACGTCGACCCAGTCGATCTGATGCGCTCAAGTCACACGGCATAACATCATGCATTTTTTGCATAGATTTAAAGGGGTTTTTCCTTGAAATGACAGGCACGAAACGGGCGGTCTCCCTAAAATCGAGGCCCGCAGTTACTGGACGGTTACATGCCCTACATGACACCAGTATGTCAGCCCCCGATTCGTTTTTTCAAAGCCCCTGCGCAGAGTCTTTGAAAAAACGATTTTCAAACTTTGGAGCTTTCCCATGAACTCACCCGTGATGCAGGGCCTGAACCTGAACACACCGGCTTACGTGAAAAACGCCAAGCTGATCGCCTGGGTCGCCGAAATGGCCGCCCTGTGCAAGCCCGCCAACATCTATTGGTGTGACGGCTCACAAGAAGAATACGACCGCCTGTGCGCCGAGCTGGTGGCTGCGGGCACCTTCAAGAAGCTCAACCCCGCCAAGCGCCCCAATTCTTTCCTGGCTTGGACCGATCCTTCGGACGTGGCCCGCGTGGAAGACCGCACCTACATCTGCTCGGACAAAAAAGAAGACGCCGGCCCCACCAACAACTGGATGGAACCTGCGCAAATGCGCGCCACCCTGAACCCGCTGTTTGACGGTTGCATGGCCGGCCGCACCATGTATGTGGTGCCTTTCTCCATGGGCCCGCTGGGTTCGCACATCAGCCACATCGGCATCGAGTTGACCGACAGCGCCTACGTGGCCGTCAACCAAAAGCTGATGACCCGCATGGGCAAAGCCGTGTACGAGGTGCTGGGCACCAACGGCGACTTCGTGCCTTGCATGCACACCGTGGGCGCACCCTTGGCTGCTGGTCAAAAAGACACCACCGCCTGGCCTTGCAACCCCACGACCAAATACATCGTTCACTTCCCAACGACCCGCGAGATCTGGTCCTACGGCTCCGGTTACGGCGGCAACGCGCTGCTGGGCAAGAAGTGCTTTGCGCTGCGCATCGCCTCCAACATGGGCCGCGAGCAAGGCTGGTTGGCCGAGCACATGCTCATCCTGGGCGTGACCAGCCCCGAGGGCAAGAAATACCACGTGGCATCGGCTTTCCCCAGCGCTTGCGGCAAGACCAACTTCTCGATGCTGGTGCCCCCAGCCGCGTTCGAAGGCTGGAAAGTCACCACCATCGGTGACGACATCGCCTGGATCAAGCCCAACGCCGACGGCAAGATGTACGCCATCAACCCCGAAGCCGGTTACTTTGGCGTGGCCCCCGGCACCAACATGAAGACCAACCCCAACTGCATGCTGAGCCTGCACAAGGACGTGATCTTCACCAACGTGGCCCTGACCGACGACGGCGACGTCTGGTGGGAAGGCATCGAAAAAGACACCGGCTCTCTGCCCGATCACCTGATCGACTGGCAAGGCAATGACTGGACACCGGCCATCGCCAAAGAAAAAGGCACCAAAGCCGCCCACCCCAACGCCCGTTTCACCGTGGCTGCGATCAACAACCCAGCCCTCGACCCCGCCTGGGACGACCCCAAAGGCGTGGCGATTGACGCCTTCATGTTCGGTGGCCGCCGCTCGACCACCGTGCCGCTCGTGACCGAAGCGCGCAGCTGGACCGAAGGCGTGTACATGGCCGCGACCATGGGCTCGGAAACCACCGCCGCCGCCTTTGGCGCGCAAGGTGTGGTGCGCCGCGATCCATTCGCCATGCTGCCGTTCTGCGGCTACAACATGAGCGACTACTTCCAGCACTGGCTGGACACCGGTGCCAAGGCCCAGGCCGCTGGCTTCAAGTTGCCCGCCATGTACTGCGTGAACTGGTTCCGCAAGGACGAGACCGGCTCCTTCGTGTGGCCTGGCTACGGCGACAACATGCGCGTGCTCAAGTGGATGATCGACCGCCTCGAAGGCAAGGCCCAAGGCGAGCAAACCATGTTCGGCGTGGCCCCCACGTATGCCGAGATCAACTGGAACGGCGTGAGCTTCACCGCCGATCAGTTCAAGGCCGTGACCAGCATCGACAAAGCCGCCTGGCAAGCCGAGTTCAAGTTGCACGACGAGCACTTCGCCCAGCTGTCCTACCACCTGCCCCAGGCACTGCTGGACACCAAGGCCAATCTGGAAAAACGCCTCGGCTAAAGCCTTCAGGCATTGCGCCCCACCGGCGCAACACCTTGCAACCGCCCCGGCCACAAACCGGGGCGGTTTTTTTTGCCCGGCACAATCGCAGCCTGATGTCTTTTTTAAAAAATCCTGAATCCCGCCACCGCTTGGCCCTGTGGCTTTTGTGGTTCACCCCGGCCATGTGGTCGGTCAATTACCTCGTGGCCCGCACGGCGCCCGGGGTGGTGCAACCCCATGTGCTGGCCCTGGGCCGCTGGGGCCTGGCCGGTCTGGTGCTGGCCGTGGTGGCACGGCATGAACTGTGGCGCCAACGCCAAAGCACCTGGAAAGCCGCCTGGCAGTACCTGGTGCTGGGCGCTTTGGGCATGCTCATTTGCGGTGCCTGGGTTTACCGGGGCGCACAGACCACCTCGGCCATCAACATCGCCTTGATCTACGCGGCCTCACCCGTGCTGATCGCGCTGGGTGCGGTGTTGTGGCTGGGCGAGCGTTTTTCGTGGCGGCAAGCCACGGGCGTGCTGATCGCCATGGCCGGTGTTTTCCATGTGGTGGTCAAAGGCCAGTGGCTGTCGCTGGGCCAGGTGCAGTGGGTGGTGGGCGACGGCTGGATCGTGCTGTGCATGGTGGCGTGGGCCGCGTATGCCCTGCTGCTCAAAAAATGGCCCAGCCCTCTGGGCGCCACCGCACGGCTGGCCGCCACGGCTTGGGGTGGCTCGCTGGTCTTGCTGCCATTTGCAGTAGCCGAGTGGTTGTCTGCCGACCGGCCGACCTGGTCGGCCACCGCCACCTGGCTGGTGCTGTCTGCAGCGCTGGTGCCGGGCATCGGCGCTTACTGGGCTTACGGGTTTTGCCAAAAGGTCCTCGGCGCCAGCCGCGTGGCCGCCAGCCTGTACCTAGGGCCTCTGTATGGCGGGCTGACCGCTTGGGCCGTGCTGGGCGAACCCATGGGCTGGCACCACCTCATGGGCGCAGGCCTGATCTTGCCCGGCATCTACCTGGCCTCCAGGCAAGCGCCGGAGACGGCCGAGCCCTGAAACCGCGCGCCCCATGAAAAAAGCCTCCCGAAGGAGGCTTGGATTCACCCATCGATCGGCAGATCAGATGTAGTACAGGCGGCTTTCAACCATGCGTGCCACGCGGCGGCTCATGAGGGCATGCACATCCTTGGCGGGCGCGCTGTCGTCGTCGGCACGGTCCATGGCGGTCTGCAGGTCGCGCATCATGCGGCTGTCGTTCTGGGCCATGGCCCACAGGCGCTGGTCAGAGCGGCGACGGGCCACTTGGGCGGACCAGCCGTCCAGATTGGCCATGAGTTTCTGGGCCAGCAGGCGGGTCACGCCACGCAAGGCGCCAATGGCCAGTACCGCCACAGCCCACAAAGCCAGCCAGGAAGCCAGCACATGGGTTTCGGCCCAGTCGTCGATCATTTGGTCGGCCATGACGACCAAGGCGGCCACGCCAGCGGCGAGCAGCAAGGTGGACAAGGCTTTGGCCGAGGTGGCAGGTGCCACGGCTTTGGCTGTGGTTGCGGGCATTTGGCCCAGCACGGATTTCGATGCGGTCGTGTTCATTGTGTATTCCCTTTCAACGGGTTCTGACACTTTGAAAGTCAAAGATTGTCACAACCATGGGTTGAATATTAGGGTTAATACTGGTGTTGTTCAACTTTATATTCATGATGTGTATCATTCATATTGGTGATGAATAGCTGCCACAGACTTCCACCCCTCCATGAACACCCCCATCCCCGCCTCCTTTCGCACCCTGGACCTGAACCTGCTTCGGGTCTTTGACGAGGTCATGGCCGAACGCAGCCTGACCCGGGCGGCACGCAATTTGTCGCTCACCCAGCCCGCTGTCAGCAACGCCTTGCGCCGTCTGCGCGACGCGCTGGACGACGAGCTGGTGCGCCGCCACGGCCACGGGATCGAGCCCACGCCACGCGCTTTGGCCCTGTGGCCCAGCGTGCGCGAAGCCCTGCGCCAGTTGCAGGCGGCCATCGTGCCCAGCCTGTTTGTGCCCACCGAAGCCAGCAGCACCTTTGTGCTGGCCATGGCCGATGCCACCGCGGCCGAACTCATGGGCGGCTTGGCCCGCCAGCTGCAGACCGAGGCGCCCGGGGTCTCGCTACGTGTGGTGCCGCTGACCACGCGCGATCCGCGCCGCCTGCTCAGCGATGGCGCTGCCGACATGGCCTTGGGCTACTTTCCTGCGGTGCTCACCGATTTGACCGCCCGCGCCCAGGCTGGCGAAGCCGTGCCCTTTGAACACCAGCGCCTGTACGCCGGGGAATACGTGTGCGTGATGCGCAAGGGCCACCCCCTGGCCGATCAGCCCCTGACGATCCAGCATTACTGCGATGCCCGGCATCTGCTGGTGAGCTTTTCGGGCAGACCCTACGGCTTTGTGGACGAGGCCCTGGCCTCCATCGGCCAGCAGCGGCGCATCGTGATCACCGTCAACCAGTTCTTCACCGCCGGCCAAGTCGTGGTCAATTCCGATTTGCTCACCGTGTTGCCGCGCCACTTTGTGCCCACCACCGGCATGGCCGACCAATTGGTGCTGCGCGAGCTGCCTTTTGACGTGCCGCCGGTGCACGTCGAGGCCTTGTGGCACCGCCGCCTGCACCACGACAGCGCCCACCAATGGCTGCGCGAGCAGTTGCTGCAAGTGGCACACCATGCCTTCACCCCCGAGACCCGCCCATGAACATCCAACTGCTGTCGGACCTGCACCTGGAAAACAATCCGGGCTTCATGCCCACGCCTGCGCCCGGAGCGGACGTGCTGGTGCTGGCCGGTGACATCGGCTCGTACCAGAACAACTCGGCGCTCAGCGCATCGGGCGATGCCGACTTTGGCCTGGGCCGCTTCTCGCCCCAGCAAGGCTGGCCCACGCCGGTGCTGTTTGTGCCCGGCAACCACGAGTACGACGGCCTGGACTTCGACACCGCGCACCAGCGCCTGCAAGAGACCTGCACCCGCTTGGGCATCACCTGGCTGGAGCGCGAAGTGGTGCAGCTAGGCGGTGTGCGTTTTGTCGGCACCACGCTGTGGTCTGACTTTGACGCGCTCGGCCCCCTGGCAGGGCAAACACTGCCCGACAAAATCCCGGCGCACTTCAGCCACCCCAACAGCCAGTACACCCGCCAGCTCAAAGCGCGTGACAAGGCTTTTCGGGCCGCCAACTATTACCTGCGCAAAACCGGCACACAGCGTGCAGGCGAGCCCTGGCTGGCCGAGGGCATGCGCGAACAGGCCTTGCTGTGCCAGGACTGGCTGGGCGCCGCATTGGATGCCCCGTTTGACGGCCCCACCGTGGTCGTGACGCACTTTGCACCCAGCCTGCGCAGCGCCGACCCTCGTTATGGCGAAACACCGGGCACCGCCGGTTTTTGCAACGGGCTCGATGGCTTCCTGCACAAGGCGCAGTGGTGGTTGCATGGCCACCTGCATTGCCCCAGCCACTACACGCTCAACGGCTGCCAAGTGGTGGCCAACCCCTTGGGTTATGCGCACAAAGGCGAGCAAATTCAATTCAAAGCGCAGCACCTGATCAAAGTCTGACCGGTGCGCTGGTGCACCGAGTTGGCGCAAGAACAACCCTCGCAATTGACCTGAGTCAATGCATGCGCACAGTGGCTCGCTAAGCTGAGGGCTTCTACCCATTCCAGGAGCACCTCATGAAAATCTTGTTGGCCGTTGATGGCAGTGACTTCACCAAAAAAATGCTGGCTTACCTGGCCACGCACGACGAACTGTTCAGCACCACGAACAAGTACACCTTGATCACGGTGCAACCTCAGTTGCCCCCACGCGCACGCGCGGCTGTGGGCAAAGACGTGGTCGAAACCTACCAGCGCGAAGAAGCCGAAAAAGTGCTGGCCCCCGTGTCCACCTTCTTGACCCGCCATGGCATCGATGCCAAAAGCATCACCAAAGTAGGTCATGCCGGCGAGATCATTTCGAAGACCGCCGACAGCGGCAAGTTCGACATGGTGGTGATGGGCTCACACGGCCACGGCACGCTGGGCAATCTGGTCATGGGCTCGGTGGCCACACAGGTGCTGGCGCACTGCAAAGTGCCGGTCTTGTTGGTCCGCTGAACGCTCTTGGAGGGTGCCGCACCGCCTGCACGAATCAAACGCTTGTGGTTCACAAACCATCGCGCACGGGGTGCTGCTCCTACAGGAGTCCTTTAGGCTTTTTGTACACCTGGCACGCCCGCCTGAATCCGGAACTGCGCCTGGGTGCTGAGCACCCCATCGGCTTTGGCCGGGTTGGGCGTGGTCCGGAATTGGGCGCGGATGCCCTGGGGCTTGACCTCCAGCAAGGTGTAGCCACGCTCATCAGAACGGGCATGCAAAATGTCCGGGTTGCTGTCCCGGATCTGCGCCAACAGTTTTTCTCCCAGACCGCGTGAGGTGATCGACGTGGTCACCAGCTCGCTGGCCACGATGGGCGATTTCTCGTCGTTGGCTTGCACGCGCAGCTGCGCCGCCACGTTCATGTGCACATCGCCGCCGAGCACCACCACGTCTTTGAGCCCCGCCTGCGCCACGCTGCCCAGCAAGCGGGCCCGCGCCTGCGGATAACCGTCCCAACCATCGGTGAAAGCGCTGCGCCCCAGCGGCGTGTTGATGCCGCTGGAGCTCATCTGGGTGGATTGGGCCACCAGCTTCCAGCGTTTGCTGCTGCGGGTCAGGCCCTCGGTGAACCATTGTTCCTGCGCTGCGCCCAGCATGCTGCGCGAGCTGTCGGCCAGCGCATCGCAGCCCACCACCACACGACCACCACCCCGCATGGGGTCGGGGCAAGCCTGGTGGTCGCGGTACTGGCGGCAGTCCAGCGTCCACAAGTCAGCCAACCTCCCCCAAGCCATGCGGTCGTGGATGCGCATCTGGCTGGCGTTGTTCGCATCCGGTCCCAAGCGCACCGGCATGTGCTCAAAGTAAGCCTGATAGGCCGCTGCACGGCGGCGCAAAAACACCTGGGGATCGGTGTAGTTGCGGTCCAGGTCGTTGGCGTAATCGTTGACCACTTCGTGGTCGTCCCAGGTCATCACCCAGGGGTGCGCCGCATGGCAAGCGCGCAAGTCCGCATCGCCCTTGTACTGGGCATGCCGTTCCCGGTATTCGCCCAGCTGTTGGGGCACACCGCCTTCGTGCTTGCGCAGCATGTATTGCGGGTTGCTGCTTTCGTAGATGTAGTCGCCCACAAACAGCACCAGGTCCAAATCGCGCTGCGCCATTTCACGGTGCGCCACAAAGTAGCCTTGCTCGAAATGCTGGCAAGAGGCCAGCGCGATGCGCAAACGGTCCACCGCATCGTTGACGCCGGGGCTGGTGCGGGTGTGGCCCACCGGGCTGGTGGCGCTGCCGCACACAAAGCGGTACCAATAATGGCGCCCGGGCTGCAGGCCGGTGGCGATCACATGCACGCTGTGGGCACGCGCCGCATCGGTCTGCACGCGCCATTGGCGCAGCGGCTGGCGCAAGGCAGCATCGGCAAACAACTCGCACACCACACCGATCGACTGGCCCGTCTGTGCCGCATCGGCCTCGGTGATGCGCAGGCGCGTCCAGAGCACCACGCTGTCGGGCTGGGGCTGACCACTGGCCACGCCCAGACTGAAGGGATCGGCCTGCCAGCGCGGACCCTGTGCGGCCTCGGCCGAGCTGCCGACGGCCTGGGCCTGCGCACAAGCGCCCAGCCAGGGCGCCATGGCCGCAGCCAAGGCCAGGCGATGCCAATCGCGGCGATTCAAATGGCCCGCATGCAGCGCGGCCATGCGTTTTTCAAATTCAGTCATTGTTATCTCTCTCCCTGCGTCCCGCGTTCAATGCGTCCAGTGAACGGGCGGCTCATCCAGAAAATCCAGCAACAAGGCTTCAAAAGCCTCGGGCGATTCCAGCTGCGGCCAGTGCCCCACGCCGGGCATCTGCACCCAGCGGCTGCCCTGAATGCGCTGCGCCATGCGCTCGATCGCCGCCACCGGCGCCAGGCGGTCGTGCTCACCCGTGATCAGCAATGTGGGCACGTGGATGTGTGACAAGGCCGCATCGCGGTCAAAAGCGGCCTGCACCTGCAAAGCGTGGCGGTACGTGACAGGCGAGACCTGCGCCATGCAGTGCCGGGCCAGCTGCACGCCTTCGCTCAAAGCCAAAGGGCCCACTTGGGCATCGACCACGGTCTGAGCCCATTGCTGCCGGTCGGCATCCGATGTCGCACCCAGCATCGTCTGACGCGCCGCATCCTCTGCCCAGCCCGAATCAGGTCCGCTGGTGCTGCCCAGCAGCACCAGGCTGCGCACCAACTCGGGCCTGCGCATGATCAGCTCCTGCGCCACCATGCCGCCCAGGCCATGGCCCACCAAATGCACAGCCCTCTTGGGCGCCGGGGCATCGGCGGGCAACAAAGCTTCGATCAAGGCCATGGCGCTCAAGGCCAAGCCCTTGAACCCATAGGGCTCGACCGGCACGCTGTGGCCATAGCCCGGCATGTCCCAGGCCACCGCCTTGTAGCCCGCATGGGCTAGGCGCTCCACCTGCGGCGCAAAGCTGCGGAAGTTGCCCCCTGCCCCGTGCAGCATCAAGACGATCGGGCCAGCGCCCAGGGCGGTGAAATGGGGAAGCAGCATGTGCAGTGAATTCGGTATTTTTGTGCAGGCATGTTACCTGCACGGCGCATGCCCAAGGTGACAGCCCACCCCCCTTGAGCGCGGCAAAATGGCCGGCATGAATTCACGCAAAGAGCATCTGGACGGGTTGGCGGTCGGCATCTTGCTGGCCTGCTGCATGTTTTGGGGCCTGCAACAGGTGCTGGTCAAATCCATCATGCACGAAGTGGCCCCCCTGTTTCAGGCCAGCTTGCGCTGCATGGGCGCTTGCGTGCTGCTGTTGATCTGGTGCCGCGTGCGCGGCATTCGCCTGTTCGAGCGCGACGGCTCTTGGTGGCCTGGCCTGCTGGCCGGTGCTTTGTTTGCCGCCGAGTTCGCCTGCATTTACCTGGGTCTGCGCTACACCTCGGCCTCGCGCCTGACGGTGTTCCTCTACACCTCGCCGTTCTGGGTAGCGGCGCTGGTGCCCGTGTTCGTCAAGTCCGAACGCCTGCGCGCCCTGCAATGGCTGGGCATGGCCTGCGCCTTTGTGGCGGTGGCGTTTGCCATGCGCGAAGGTCTGGGTGCGGGCAACAACAGTGCCCTGGGCGATCTGCTGGGCCTGGCCGCAGGCGCCTTGTGGGGCCTGACCACGGTGTCCATCCGTGCCAACAACCTCACCCGCGTTTCGCCCGAGAAACTGTTGTTCTACCAAATCGCCGCCACCGCGCTGGCCGTGCCCTGGCTGTCGGTGGCTTTGGGCGAGACCTGGTCCTTCCAATGGAGCGCTCTGGCCTGGGGCTCCATGCTGGCGCAAACCGTGATCGGGGCCTTTGCCAGTTACCTGGCCTGGATGTGGATGCTGGGCCGCTACCCGGCCACCAAGATTTCGGTCTTCGTGTTTTTGACCCCGCTGTTTGCCCTGCTGTTCGGCACCCTGCTGCTCGGTGAGTCCGCCACCCCCACCCTGCTGATGGCGCTGGGCCTGGTGGCGGTGGGCATTGTGCTGGTCAACCGAAAATGAAAACACCCATCCTGTAGGAGCCCACCCAGTGGGCGATGGGCGTGGTACACGCCCTCAAAAACCATCGCCCACGGGGTGGGCTCCTACAGAAGACATGTTCAACCCCTTTTTCTGAAAGACGCCGATGAGTTACCAAGCCCTGCAAATCAACAAAGACGATGCCGGATACCGCTGCACCCTGCAAACGCTGGATGACAGCGCCTTGCCCGAAGGCGATGTGACGGTGCAAGTGGACTACTCCACCATCAACTACAAGGACGGCCTGGCCATCACCGGCAAAAGCCCGGTGGTGCGCAAGTTCCCGCTCACGCCGGGCATTGACCTGTCGGGCACCGTGACCGAAAGCCAGCACCCGCTGTTCAAAGCCGGTGACCAAGTCGTTTTGAACGGCTGGGGCGTGGGCGAGAGCCACAGCGGCGGTCTGGCGCAAAAGGCGCGCCTCAAAGGCGACTGGCTGGTTTTGCTGCCCGCTGCCTTCACACCGCGCCAGGCCATGGCCATTGGCACCGCAGGCTACACCGCCATGCTGTGCGTGATGGCGCTGGAAAAGCACGGCGTTACACCGGACAAGGGCGACATTCTGGTGACAGGCGCGGGCGGCGGCGTGGGCAGCGTGGCGATTGCCTTGCTGGCCAAGCTGGGTTATCGCGTGGTGGCCAGCACCGGTCGCCTGCAAGAAGCCGACTACCTGCGCCAGCTGGGCGCGGCCGACGTGATGGACCGGGCAGAACTGTCTGCCCCCGGCAAGCCGCTGGCCAAAGAGCGCTGGGCGGGCGTGGTCGACACCGTGGGCAGCCACACGCTGGCCAACGCCTGCGCCAGCACGAAATACGGCGGCGTGGTCACCGCCTGCGGCCTGGCGCAGGGCATGGATTTCCCGTCGAGCGTGGCGCCCTTCATCTTGCGCGGCGTGACACTGGCGGGCATCGACAGCGTGATGGCCCCGCGTGCGGTGCGCGAAGCCGCCTGGGCCCGCCTGGCCCAAGACCTGGACACGGCACAACTGGAGCGCATCACCCGCGAAGTGGGCCTGGCCGACGCCATCGGCCTGGGCGCTGAGATTCTGGCCGGGCAGGTGCGCGGTCGGGTGGTGGTGAATGTGAACCGCTGAAGCGTCACCCGGTTAATGGCGCTGGGCCCGGTAGGTGCCCATGGCTTGGGCCACCAAATCACCTTGGGCGTTGCGCAGTTGCGCTTCGCAAAAGCACATGGTCTTGCCACCGCCCACCACCTGGGCCGTGGCCAGCAGCGGGCCCACGGCGGGCTTCATGAAAGACAGGTTCATGTCCACCGCGAGCACCTCGCGCTGGACCTCTCGGCCCGCATTGACCTTGTCCAGCGCCACCCGGACCATGGCCTCATCGAGCAGGGCCATCACCGCGCTGCGCATCAAAGGGGTTTGTGCTTCATCGAAATCACGCATGCATGTCCTTGTCAGGTGGGCTCACTGGGGCCTGGGCAAATAACGGAACGAGCCCTGCGCCTTGGCCACCAAACGCCCTTGTGCATCGAGCACCCGGGCCTGGCACCAGGCCACATCGTCGTCGCAGTCCACCACCTCGCCTTGCGCGATCAACATGCCACGGCCCGGTTCCAAAAAGCTGGTGTTCAGGTTCAGGGTCACCACGGTTTTTTGAAAGTCCACCCGCGAGACCGCGGCGCTGGCCATCACGACATCGAGCAGCGTGACCACCACGCCGCCATGCACGGCACCGATCACATTGCCCAGGTCGGCGTGCGGGTCGAGCGAGATTTGCGCCTTGCCGTTTTCAGAAAAATCACGCTGCATGCCAATGAGGCGCGTGAACGGCGTCTTGGCAAAAATGGCTTTCGGGTCGTCGGAGGTGACGGGTTTCATGGGTACGCTTTCAGTCCAGCTTGAAGCCGATGTCCTTGAGCATCCTGGCGTCGCGCTCATAGGCCGTGCGGGCATAGGCGGTGTAGGCCTCGCCGGTCATCAGGTTGGGCTGCATGTCGAAGCTGTCGAGCTGATTCAGGTAGGCCGCATCCAGCGAGGCCTTGCGGAATGCCGCGGCCAGCTTGGCGGCAATGGCGGGGGGCAAATTCTTGGGCGCCACCAGGCCCATGGGCGAGTCGATGGTGATGTCATAGCCCGAAGCCTTGACGGTGGGCACGCCGGGGTAAGACTTGAGCGGCTCCTGTGTGAAGGTCGCCAGCAAGCGGGCCTTGCCACCGCGCACCTGCGCGCCAAAGCCGGGGTCGCCGTACACGTCCAGGTGCCGTCCGATCAGCGCGGTGAAGGCTTCGCTGCCGCCCTTGAAGGGCACCATGTTGAAAGACGTGCCCGCCATTTTAGCCAGGCGCTCGGCCACGATGCGGTTGATGCTGATGGCCCCCACCGTGCCCCAGCTGATGACGCCGGGTCGCTTCTTGGCATCAGCCAGCAAATCGCCCAGGGTCTGCCAGGGCGCGTCGGCCGCCACGCAAACGCCGGTCGTCAGGTTGAACAGGCCGATCAGGTAAGTGAAGTCCTTGAGCGGATCGAAGTTGACCTTTTGCACCAGCGGCGCGCGGATAACCGAGTTGTGCATCACGGCCACGGTGTAGCCGTCCGACTCGGGCAGGGTGGCCAGCGCGGCCGTGCCCATCACGCCGCCCGCGCCGGGCTTGTGCATCAGCACCACGGGCTGGCCCAACTCTTTGGAAGCGGCTTCGGCCAGGGTGCGAAAGATCGGGTCCATCGAGCCGCCGGGCGGGAACGGCAGCACCAACTGGATCGGTTTGGTCGGGAAAGCGTCTGCGGGGCGGCTCTGGGCCAGGGCGGTGCCGCCCATCGCCATGGCCGACAGCGCCACCAGCGCCTGTCTGCGGTCAACCGGGAATCCTTGGGTGCTCATGTTTTGTCTCCTGCCGTGGTGCACCGCGCGCTTGCCAACAAGCGGCTGCCTGTGCGGCTATCGTGCACACAGGTTAAAGGCTGGAGGGGTCGGGCTCAAATGGCTGAAAAGCACAAAACCGCTGGCAAAAGGTGCCAGGTCCGCCATGTCGCCGGACGAAACTGAAGCCACTCACGCACAAGCACAGCCCCCTTGAAACCTCAAGCGCCGGTCGAGCTTCTGGGGTAGGAGTCCACCCCTGTGGGCGATGGTTTTCACAAGGCGTGTGCCACGCCCATCGCCCACAGGGGTGGGCTCCTACATCAAAGCGAGCGTGCGACAAAAATTCTGTCCAGCAAATCCAAACGCCATCGGATGGATCAAGAAGGCCGACCCAGCACCGGCCAGTGGCCACGCATCAGGGCAGCCAACTCTGGGGCTCGGCTCAGCGGCAGGCGCACGCGGGAAGCCCCAATCGACAAAGCGGCCACCGCGGCTCCACCCAGCTGCCAGTGCAGGCCCACCGCCGCAATGCCCGCCGTGTTGCGGTAAGCAACGCCGCGCTGGCGCGTGCTTTGCACCCAACGCATGAGCTGCGCACGGGTGACCCCTTCCAGTTCATAAGCCTCGCGGTGCTGCGCATGGTGCAACTGCACTGTGGGATCGTCCAGCGCCGCCAGCATGGCAATGCTGGCGACACCCAGGCCCAGCAGGCGCGTCTCACCCACCGTCTGGCGAAAGGACGGCACCGCATGCTCGCCCTGCTCCAGGTGCAGGCAATGGCTGTAGTCGCCCAGCCGCAGCACCAGGAACACGTTGTCCCCGCTCAGGCGCGCCAGGGTTTTCATGACCGGCTGGCACTGGCGGATCAAGGTCGCCTGCCCCAGGCTGGCCGCACCCCAGGCAGTGGCCTGCGCACCCAGGCTGTACAGGCCACTTTGGGCATCGCACTCCACCAGCCCGGCGTGCTGCAAACTGGTCAGCATGCGCCAGGCGGTGGTGCGGTCCAGCCCGCTGGCCTGCACCAAGGCTTGCAGGCTGATGCCCAAGTCGTGATGACGGGCCACCAGATTGACCAGGCCCATGGCCCGCCCGATGCTTTGCGCACCCGGCCGGGGCCGCGATGTGGGCAAGCTGCTCATGGGGTCAACATCAGGGAAAGCACCATGTGCACATTATGCACACCGGGTTTCCCGCGCATGGTCACCGGGCTGAGGCTGCGCTGCAATCGGGGACATGACACCTTTTCAGACCCAGATCCAGCCCACGTCGGATGCCTTTGCAGCGCAACGGCAGGGCATGCTCGAACTGATCGCCGCCTGGCATGCGCTGGAGCAGCGCGCCAATGATGCCTCGGCCAAATCGGCCGCGCGTTTTGCCCAACGCGGCGCCTTGCTGCCACGCGAGCGCCTGGCGCATTTGCTGGACCCCGGCGCGCCGTTCCTGCCGCTGGCCACGCTGGCCGGTTACGGCATGGACGACCCGGACCTGTCGCGTTGCGTGCCCGGCGGCTCGCAGCTGGCCGGCATTGGCATGGTCAGCGGTGTGCGCTGCATGGTGGTGGTGACCGACTCGGGCATCGACGCGGGTGCCCTGACCGAAGCGGGCAACCAGAAGCTCATGCGCTGCCAGGAGATCGCGCTGCAAAACAGGCTGCCCTTTGTGCACCTGGTCGAGTCGGCAGGCTCGAACCTGCGCAAGTACCGGGTCGAAAAATTCATCCGGGGCGGCGGCATGTTCTACAACCTGGCACGCCTGTCCGCCGCTGGCCTGCCGGTGCTCACCGTGGTGCACGGCTCGTCCACCGCAGGCGGGGCCTACATGCCGGGCCTGTCAGATTACGTGATCATGGTGCGCGGCCAGGCCAAGGCCTTCCTGGCGGGGCCGCCCTTGCTCAAGGCAGCCACCGGCGAGATCGCCACCGACGAAGCGCTGGGCGGCACCGACATGCACGCCACCGTGAGCGGCCTGGCCGAATACGTGGCGCAGGACGACGCCCACGCGATTGCCCTGGCCCGCGATGTGCTCGCCGCCATCGACTGGCCCCGGGCCGTGGTGCCCGCGCCGACCCAGGCGCCGCGCCCACCACGCCTGTCCCCCGACGAACTCGCAGGCGTGATGGTGCTGGCGCAGCGCCAGCCCATCGACATGCGCGAAGTCATTGCGCGGCTGGTCGACGATTCGGCCTGGCTCGACTTCAAGCCCGACTACGGCAGCGCCACCGTTTGTGGCCACGCCCGCATCGACGGGTATGCCGTGGCCTTCATCAGCAACAACGGCCCCATCGACCCGGCGGGTGCGACCAAGGCAGCTCAGTTCATCCACCTGTGCAACCAGTCGGGCACGCCCATCGTGTTTCTGCAGAACACCACCGGCTTCATCGTGGGCCGCGCCTCGGAAGAGGCCGGCATGATCAAGCATGGCGCCAAGATGATCCAGGCATTGAGCAATTCGCAGGTGCCGCACATCACCCTGCACTGCGGTGCCTCGTTCGGCGCAGGCAACTACGGCATGTGCGGGCGGGCGTTTCACCCGCGTTTTTGTTTCTCGTGGCCCAATGCCCGCTCGGCCGTGATGGGCGGCGAGCAGGCCGCTACCACGCTCGACATCGTGGCGCGCCAGCAGGCCGAACGCAGCGGCAAAGCCGTGGACGAAGCGCGGTTGCAGGCGCAAAAGGCCGAGATCGTGGCCCTGTTCGAAAGCCAGGCCAGCGCCTTCTACACCAGCGGGCATTTGCTCGACGACGGCATCATCGACCCGCGCCAGACCCGCGAGGTGCTCTCGCTCTTGCTGGCAACTGTGCGCGAAGCCGCCGCCCGCACTCCGCACGCGATGCAGTTTGCTGTCCCCCGTTTTTGAAAGTCTCTGACCATGATCTACACACCCGAACACCACGAGCTGATGGCCAGCATCCGCCGCTTCATCAGCGCCGAAATCGACCCCTTTGCCGACGCATGGGAAGCCGCCGAAATCTTTCCGGCCCACGAACTGTTTCGCAAGATGGGCCAGCTGGGCTTTCTGGGCATCACCAAACCGGAAGCCTATGGCGGCATGGGCTTGGACTTCAGCTACGCACTGGCCGCTGCCGAAGCCATGGGCCATGTGAAGTCGCAAGGCGTGGCCATGGGCATTGGCGTGCAGTCCAACATGGCCACACCGGCGCTGGCCAGCTTTGGCTCGGATGAACTCAAGCGCGAATTTCTGGCCCCGGCGATTGCAGGCGAGGTGGTCTGCAGCATCGGCGTGAGCGAGCAGGGCGCAGGCTCCGACGTGTCTTCGCTCAAGACGCGGGCACGGCGCGATGGCGACGACTACGTGATCAGCGGCGCCAAGATGTGGATCACCAACGGCACGCAGGCCGACTGGATCTGCCTGTTGTGCAACACCTCGGATGGCCCATCGCACAAGAACAAGTCGCTCATCATCGTGCCGCTCAAGGACGCGGCTGGCCGCCGTGCCAAGGGTGTCGAGGTACAGAAGATCAAGAAGTTCGGCATGTGGAGTTCGGACACCGCGCAGATCTTTTTTGACGAAGTGCGCGTGCCAGTGCGTCACCGCATCGGCGAAGAAGGCATGGGCTTCCTCTACCAGATGAAGCAGTTCCAGGAGGAGCGCCTGGACGGCGCGGCGCGGCGCCTGGCCACGGTGGAACTGATCGAGGAGACCGCCACCTACCTGCGCCAGCGCGTGGCCTTTGGCAAGCCGCTGCTGGACAACCAGTTCATCCAGTACAAACTGGCCGAACTCAAGACCGAGATCGAAGCGCTGCGCGGCCTGATCTACATGGCCACGCATGCTTATGTGCAGGGGCAGGACGTGACCGAGCTGGCCTCCATGGCCAAGCTCAAGGCTGGACGCCTGGGCCGCGACGTGGCCGACTGGTGCATGCAGTTCCAGGGCGGCATGGGTTACACCTGGGACAACCGCGTCTCACGCGCTTACCGCGACTACCGGCTGGGCTCGATCGGCGGTGGTGCCGACGAGGTCATGCTGATGGTGATCGCCCGCAAGATGGGCCTGATGGACCCGGCCGCCTGAAGGAGCCTCGCATGAACTACCAACACCTGCTGGTGCAGCGCGCACACGACATTTTCTGGATCACGCTGCACGGGCCCGAAACCCGCAACGCCTTGTCGCCCGAGATGGTGGCCGAGCTGGCCTATGCCTTCATCCAGGTCGCACAGGACAAGGCCTTGCGCGCGCTGGTGCTGCGCGGCAGCGCAGGCTTTTTCAGTGCAGGCGGGAATGTGGGCAACTTCCAGTCGCGCCTGCAAGCCGCTGTGTCTCCTGGTGCACACGATGCCCCTGATCCGGTCGTCAACCGCAACCGTGCATTTGGCCATGTGCTGCAGGCCCTCACGGCCTTGCCCATGCCGGTGGTGGCGGTGGTCGAAGGTGCAGCCATGGGCGGCGGCATGGGCCTGGCCTGCTGCGCCGACATCGTGTTGGCCACCGAGGACGCCCGTTTTGCACTGAGCGAAACCGGCCTGGGCCTGATCCCGGCGCAGATCGCGCCCTTTGTGCAGGCCCGTGTGGGCCGCCGTGTGGCGCTGCGCCTGGGCCTGAGCGGCGAACGGGTCAGCGGTGCGCTCGCGCAGCAGTTGGGGCTGGTGGACGCGCTGGCCAAGGGCAGCGACGCCCTCAACGCGCTGCAAGCGCAGTGGCTTAACCGCATCCTGGCCTGTGGCCCGCAGGCCAACCGCTCGCTCAAAGCGCTGCTCTCGCGCCATGTCTCGCCTGACGCTGCCCAGACCGGTGCGCTGGGCGAATGGCTCGACGACGCTGCACAGCGTTTTGCGCAATGCATGCGCAGCGAAGGTGCCGAAGGCATTGCGGCCTTTCGCGAGCGCCGCGCCCCCGCTTGGGCGGTCACGCTGGAGGCTGCCGATGTGGCGCGTCTGCATGGCCTGAACACCCCTTCTTCGATCCACTGAGTTGCCCATGCGCGTGAACAAAAACATCCGACCTTTCCACACCGTGCTGGTGGCCAACCGGGGCGAGATCGCGCTGCGCGTGCTGCGCACCGTGCGCCGTCTGGGCTACGGCGCGGTGGCCGTGTATTCCGAAGCCGACCGGGACAGCCCCCATGTGCAAGCCGCCGACCGCGCCGTGTGCATCGGCCAGGCTGCGCCTGCGCAGTCTTACCTGAACATCGAGGCCATCCTGCAAGCGGCCCGCCTGGCCGGGGCAGACGCGATTCACCCAGGCTATGGCTTTTTGTCGGAAAACGACGCCTTTGCCGACGCGGTGGATGCGGCAGGGCTCGTCTTCATCGGGCCATCCGGCGAGAACATCCGCGCCATGGGCAACAAGGCCGGGGCCAAGCGCCTGATGCAAGGCTGGGGCATGCCTTGCATTCCCGGTTACGAAGGTGAAGATCAAAGCGATGAAGCGTTTGTGCGCGAAGCAACCCGCATTGGCTTTCCGATCATGTGCAAGGCTGCAGCCGGTGGCGGCGGGCGCGGCATGCGGCGGGTGGACACGCCCAATGCACTGCCCGCAGCGCTGGCCTCGGCCCGTTCGGAAGCGCTCAGCGCTTTTGGCTCGGACGAGTTGATCCTGGAGCGTGCCGTCATCCAGCCGCGCCACGTCGAAATCCAGTTGCTGGCCGACAGCCACGGGCATGTGGTGCACCTGGGCGAACGCGACTGCTCGGTGCAGCGCCGCCACCAGAAGCTGATCGAAGAAGCCCCCTCGCCCGCCGTGAATGCCGAGCTGCGCGCACGCATGGGCCAGGTGGCGGTGAACAGCGCCCGCGCCATGGGCTACATCGGCGCGGGCACCATGGAGTTTTTGCTCGACACCGATGGGCAGTTTTATTTCATGGAGATGAACACCCGGCTGCAGGTCGAGCACGCGGTCACCGAAGCCATCACCGGCCTGGACCTGGTGGATTGGCAGCTGCGCGTGGCCAGTGGCGAGGCCCTGCCCTGGCAACAGGCCGACATCCACTTGCAAGGTCACGCGATCGAGGTGCGGCTGACGGCCGAAGACGTGCCTGCAGGCTTTTTGCCGCAGACCGGTCCGGTGCTGCGCTGGCGGCCGCCTGCATCGCATAACGTGCGCATTGACAGCGCACTGCGCGAAGGCGGACAGGTCAGCCCGCATTACGACTCGATGGTGGCCAAGATCGTGGCCCACGGCCGCGACCGGGAAGAAGCTAGGCGCAAACTGCTGGCCGCCATGCGCCAGTGCGTGCTGCTGGGCCTGCCGAGCAACCAGGGGTTTCTGGCCGACTGCCTGGCCGATGCGGTGTTCGTGCAAGGAGTGGGCGTGCACACCGGCTTTGTGGCCGAGCGCATGGGCCTGCCACCTGCCGCGCCCGTGCCCAGCGCGCGCACGGTGGCGCTGGCAGCCCTGGCGGCGCAAGTGCACAGCTTGCCCACCAGCGACCATGGCCATGTGCACGCGGGTGCGCTGGGGCAAGGCCAGGCACAAGGTTTCTTAGAATCAGGCGGGCGGCGCTGGCGTTACCGCATCCGCCCGACAAGCTGCCCCTCTGCGCCCGGCCGAGGTACGGATCACAGCACAGCTTGGGAGGTGCAGTGCACTGCGCTGGGTATGGATGTGGGTGCGCCTGGCTCAACATCTGCCGCCATTTCTGCGACCATGTTCCTGACGCCAGACACCCACACCACCACGCTGACGCATGTGCATTGGCAGGACGCCGCACACACCGAACTGGCGCTGGAGTGCGAAGGCCTGCGCGAACAGATCTGCACGGCCCGCACCGACAACGGGGTGCACATTTTTCACGCAGGCCGCGCCTGGGCTTTTGAATGCCCGGCCCCACACAGCCAAGCCGAACAGGCCGCTGGCAGCGGCGCCGTGCTGGCCCCGCTCACGGCCCGCGTGCTGCAGGTGATGGTGACGCCCGGCCAGACGGTGCAAGTGGGCGAACGCCTGCTGGTACTCGAAGCCATGAAGATGGAACACACGCTGACAGCGCCCTTCACCGGCGTGGTGCGCGAGCTGCAGGTGCAAGCCGGTGGGCAGGCGCTCAAAGGTGCACTGCTGCTGCAGATCGAGGCGGTGGCGGCATGAAGGCGAATCTAGGCAGCGCCTCTTGGCGTAGGAGCCCACCCCTGTGGGCGATGCATTCAAGGGCGTGTGCCACGCCCATTCGCCCACGGGGTGGGCTCCTACAGGAACAGGGACAGCGCCATGCCTGAAGCTCACACGACCCCTCTCAACCCCCAAAGCACCAGATCAACAAGGCAGCGCGTGCGCATCGGCGGGGCCTGCGGCTTCTGGGGCGACTCGGCCATGGCCACGCCGCAGCTCTTGCAGGTGCCGGGCCTGCAGTACCTGGTCTACGACTACCTGGCCGAAACCACCATGGCCATTCTGGCCAAGGCCCGCGCCAAAGACCCGGCACTGGGTTACGCCATCGACTTTGTGCAGACCGTCATGGCACCGCACCTGAAGGCCATCCACGAGCGCGGCATCAAGGTCATTGCCAACGCGGGCGGTCTGAACCCCGAAGGCTGCCGCGACGCACTGCTGCAAGTGGCCAAGCAACAAGGCATTGCGCTGCGCGTGGCGGTGATCACGGGTGATGACCTGATGCCACAGATGCCTGCGCTGCACACGCAAGGCGTGCGCACCACGGCGGGTGCTCCCCTGCCCGAGCGACCGCTGTCGGCCAACGCCTATGTGGGCGCGCGCGGCATCGCCCAGGCGCTGGCCGCTGGGGCCGACGTGGTCATCACCGGCCGCTGCGTGGACAGCGCGGTGGTGCTGGGCGCGCTGGTGCACGAGTTCGGCTGGTCCTGGCAAGACTGGGACCGGCTATCGGCCAGCACACTGGCAGGCCACCTGATCGAATGCGGCGCGCAGGCCACCGGCGGTTTGTTCACAGACTGGCAGCAGGTGCCCGACTGGGCGAACATCGGCTACCCGGTGATCGATGTCCATGACGACGGCAGCCTGGACTTGCGCAAACCCGAAGGCACGGGTGGCTTGATCCACCCCGGCGCGGTGGCCGAGCAGATCCTTTACGAAGTGGGCGATCCGGCCAACTACCTCATGCCCGATGTGTGCTGCGACTGGCGGCATGTGCAGGTGGAACGCACCAGCCATGACACCGTGAACGTTCGCGGCGCACGCGGCTTGCCCGCCCCCACGCACTACAAAGCCAACGCCACCTGGCAAGACGGCTGGCAGCTGCAGCTGATGATGGCGATTCGCGGCATCGATGCACCGCTCAAGGCCGAGCGCACAGCACAGGCCCTACTGACCCGCTCGCGCACCCTGATGGCCGCACAGGGCTTTGGCGATTACAGCGAGATCTGTATCGAACTGCTGGGCGGCGAGTCCCATTACGGCCCGCACGCGCAGCCACACACCGCACGCGAAGTGGTGCTGCGCATCGCGGTACGGCACGCACAGGCCAAGGCGCTGGCGGTGCTGCAACGCGAATGCGCCAGCAGCGGCACCTCGATGGGGCCGGGCACGCGCTCCTCGTTTTCGGGGCGTGCCGACATCCAGCCGGTCATCAAGCTGTGCTCCTTCATGGTGCCCAAAGCGCAAGTGCGTTTGCAAATGCGGCTGGGGGACACGGTGCAAGAGGCCAGCGACCCCGCGCTGTCCCCGGCTGGCAGCACATCAGCTACGTCCGACATGGCACACGACATCGCACCCGATACAGTACCTGCGCCACACGAAGCCACGCAGGCCGCGCCCGATGAACCCCTGCACGACTGCCGCCTGATCGACCTGGCCTGGGCGCGCAGTGGTGACAAGGGCGATGACGAAAACATCGGCGTGATCGCTCGGCACCCTGCAGCCTGGACGTGGTTGCGCACGCAACTGCACGCCGCGCAGGTGCAGGCGCATTTCAGCCACCTGGTGCAGGGGTCGGTGCTGCGTTATGAGGTGCCTGGCCTGCAGGCCCTGAATTTTGTGCTGCACCAGGCCCTGGGCGGCGGCGGTGTGTGCAGCCTGCGCTCCGACCCCTTGGGCAAATCGTTTGCGCAGATGCTGCTGGACATGCCCCTGCGCGTGCCGGCCTCGGTGCTGGCAACCCTTTGCGACACCCCACCGAAAGACCATGCGCCATGAGCCCCATCCTCGAAGGCATCAAGGTCCTGGACCTGACCCGCGTGATCGCAGGCCCGATGTGCACGCAAATCCTGGCCGACATGGGTGCCACGGTCTACAAGATCGAAAAGCCCGGCGAAGGCGATGACACGCGGCGTATGGGCCCCTTCCTGCACGACCCGGTCACGGGCGATGCCCTCAACGACTCGGCCCTGTACCTGGCCTACAACCGGGGCAAGCAGTCCATCACGGTGGACATTGCCACCGAAGAAGGCGCGCAGCTGGTGCGTGACCTGGCCCTGCGCTGCGATGTGGTGATCGACAACTACAAGGTCGGCTCGCTGGCGAAATACGGGCTCGACGCGGACAGCCTGCGGCGTTTGAAACCCGAACTGATCTGCTGCTCGATCACCGGCTTTGGCCAGACCGGGCCGTATGCACCGCAGCCTGCCTACGACTTCATCCTGCAAGGCATGGCCGGCCCCATGAGCACCTGTGGCCTGCCCGACGAGCAGCCCGGCGGCGGCCCGATGCGCACGTCCATTCCGATGACCGACATGGTGACCGGTCTGTACGCCAGCATCGGCATCCTGGGCGCACTGATGCACCGGCAAAAAACCGGCGAAGGCCAGACCATCGACGCGGCCATGCTGGACGCCACCGTCGCCTTCAACGGGCACCTGGCCGTGGGCTACCTGATGAGCGGCCAAGCACCGAAGCGCGTGGGCAACACCAACCCGATTGCATCACCATCCGAAGTGTTCGAGTGCGCCGATGGCCGCATCATCATCGCGGCGGGCAACAACGGGCAGTTTCAGCAGATGTGCAGCGTGCTGGGCGCACCCGACATGCCCACCGACCCGCGCTTTGCCACCAACATGCAGCGCATTGCCCACCGCAGCACACTGCGCGAAGCCTTGCAGGCGTTGGTGCGTACCCAGCCCCGCACGCAGTTGCTGGAACAACTGAGCGCAGCCAATGTCCCGGCCGGGCCGATCAACGACATGGCCCAAGTCTTTGCCGACCCGCAAACCCAACACCGCCAAATGGTGGTGGAACTGCCCCACAGCTCAGGCCAGAACGTGCGCCTGGTGCGCAGCCCGCTGAACTTTTCTGCATCGCCCGTGGCGCACAAAGCGCCGCCGCGTCTGGGTGAACACAGCGTGCAGACCTTGCGTGAGGAGTTGGGTTTGAGCGAGGCGCAGGTGGATGGACTGGCGCGCAAAGGGATCATTTGACTTGCCCAGGTCTGGGCCCATCCAGCGACACGGCCCGCCGCCCGCTGTAACCCAGGTGTCTGCCCTTAGGGGTTAACGTGATGTCCCGCCCGATGACTCGTCCTTAGGATGGCCTGACATTCAACCTCAGCGGTCCATCCGATGAACAAAGTCATCATCACTTGTGCAGTCACCGGCGCCATCCACACGCCATCCATGTCGCCTTATCTGCCGGTGACCCCCGAAGAGATCATTGAAGCCTCGGTGGAAGCGGCCAACGCGGGCGCCGCCATCATCCACCTGCATGCCCGGGACCCGGTCACAGGCAAGCCCGACCAGAGCCCGGAAGCCTTCGGCAAGTTTTTGCCGCAGATCAAGAGCCGCACCGATGCCGTGCTCAACCTCACCAGCGGCGGCTCGCCGTTCATGAAGATCGACGAGCGCATCCAGCCCTCGATGACGTTTTCGCCCGAGGTGGCTTCGCTCAATCTGGGCTCTTTCAACTTCGCGCTGTTCCCGATGCTCGACCGCTTCACCGAGTTCAAACACGAATGGGAACGCGAGCACCTGGAAAACAGCCGCGACCTGATCTTTCGCAACACCTTCAAGGACATCGAATACGCCTTGCGGGCCTGTGCAGAAAACGACACCCGGTTTGAGCTGGAGTGCTACGACATCGGGCACCTGTACAACCTCGCGCACTTTGCCGACAAAGGGCTCATCAAGGGGCCGTTCTTCATCCAGTCGGTGTTCGGCATCCTGGGTGGCATTGGCCCGCACCCCGAAGACGTGATGCACATGCGGCGCACCGCCGACCGCTTGTTTGGCGACCAATACCAATGGTCGGTCTTGGGCGCAGGGCGCAACCAGCTGCGCATCGCCGCCATGGGCGCCAGCATGGGCAGCCATGTGCGCGTGGGCCTGGAGGACAGCCTCTGGCTGGGCAAGGGCACGCTGGCCAAGAGCAATGCCGAGCAGGTGCGCCAAGCGCGCCAGATCATCGAAGGCCAAGGCCTGCAGATCGCCACACCCGACGAAGCCCGGCAAATCCTCGCGCTCAAAGGCGCGCAGAAGGTCAATTTCTGAGATTTCGCAACGCAACACCGCTTTCCTTCACACCACCGGAGACAAGACCATGAAACGCCGTCATTTGCTCGCCTTGGCCACCGCCGCAACACTCAGCACCACATTCAGCGCCATGCCCAGTGCCTTTGCGCAGTCTGCGGGTTACCCCAATCGCCCCATCAAGCTGGTGGTGCCGTTTGCGGCAGGCATCTCGCCCGACGTGGTGGCCCGCCTGATTGCCGACAAGCTGGGCGCGGCCCTGGGCCAGCCCGTGGTGGTCGACAACAAGCCCGGCGCGGGCGGCATGATCGGCGCCGTCGCGGCAGGCACCGCACCGGCCGACGGCTACACCCTGTTTTTCAGCGTCAAGGCCACGCACGCCATCGCGCCCAATGTGTACCGGGACGCCAAGTACAACCCACCGCGCGACTTCAAGGCCGTCGCCCAAATTCTGCAAGTGCCCCATGTGCTGACCGCTACGCCCAAAGCGCCCTACAACAACATGAAAGAGCTGGTGGCCTACGCCAAGGCCAACCCGGGCAAGATCGACTTTGCCTCTTTGGGCGTCGGCTCGCAGCCCCATGTGGCGCTGGAGGTGTGGTCGCAGCGGCTGGGCATCAAGCTCAACCATGTGCCCTACAAAACCAACCCCTCGCCCGATGTGATGAGCGGCCTGATCAGCCTGTCGGTCGAGGCATCGACCACCGCCATTCCGCTCATCAAGGCGGGCAAGGTCAAGGCCCTGGGCATCTCCGGTGCGCAGCGCATCCCCGGCCTGCCCGACGTGCCCACCATGACCGAGTTTGACGCCAACCTCGACGTCAACGGCGTCATTGGCAGCTCGTGGCACGGCATCTTTGCGCCTACGGGCACCCCCAATGACATCATCGCCAAGCTCAACACCGAGATCGTCAAGATCGTGAAGCTGCCTGAAATTCAAGCCCGTCTGATTGACCTGGGCCTCACGCCCACGGGCACCAGCGCCGCCGCGCTCGACTCGGTGGCCAACTCCGACTACGCCTTCTGGAACAAAGTGATCAACGACTTGGGCATCAAGGCCGAATGAGAACAAGCATGAGGACAACACCGTGATCGTTGAGCACCGCACCTACACCATCAAGGCCCTGCGCACAGGCGACTTTTTGAAGCTGTACGAGCGCGCGGCGCTGCCGCTGCAGCTCAAGTACCTGGGGCACATGATCGGCTTTTATGTGTCTGAGATCGGGCCACTCAACGAAGTGGTGCACCTGTGGGGCTTTGCCAGCCTGGCCGAGCGCGAGCGGCGCCGCGCCTTGATGGAGGCCGACCCTGGCTGGGCGGTCTACCGCCAAGCGCTGCAAGAGCTGGACGTGGTCGTGGAGCAAAGCACCAAGATGCTGCGGTCCACGTCCTTCTCGCCCACGGTTGATTTGCCCTCGCAGCCATGAGCACCGCGCCCAAAACACGACGCACCCCAAAACCCGCTTCGCCCATCCAGCGCGTGGGCATGTTGGGTGTGGGCATCATGGGCCGGGCCATGGCCGCCAACCTGGTCAAGGCGGGCTTTGCGGTCAGCGGCTATGACCCCGAACCCCAAGCCATGAAACGCCTGAAAGCGGCCGGGGGCACACCCTGCGCCAGCGCGGGCGACCTGGCGGCTGGAGTGGACGTGATCATCTGTGCGCTGCCCAGCCCTGAAGCGCTGCGCGATGCGGCGCAACAGATCGCCGCCAGTGGCCACCGCAAGCTGCTGGTGGTGGAAACCAGCACGCTCGACATCGCCGACAAAATCGCCGCCCGCGATGCACTGCACGCGAAGGGCATCGTCATGCTCGACTGCCCCTTGTCGGGCACAGGCGCGCAAGCGGTGCACAAAGACCTGACGGTGTACGCCAGCGGGCCCAAAGCCGCGATCAAAAAACTCGCGCCCGTCTTTGCAGGATTTTCAAAAAACTGCTTTGACCTGGGCGCCTTTGGCAACGGCATGAAGATGAAGCTGATGGCCAACCTGCTGGTGGCCATCCACAACGTGTCGACCGCTGAAGCGCTGCTGCTGGGAAAGCGTTGGGGCATCCAACCGAAAGACGCCGTCAAGGTGCTCAGCGACGGCGCGGGTGGCTCGCGCATGCTGCAAGTGCGCGGCCCCTTGATGCAAGACCAAGGCTGGAACACGCCCACCATGAAAGTCGGCATCTGGCAAAAAGACATGAAGCTCATTGCCGCTGCGCTGGCCGACGCCCAAGTGCCCGCGCCCCTGTTTGCCGCGACGGTACCCGTCTACAACGCCGCCATGGCACTGGGGCACGCCGAGCACGACACGGCGGCGGTGTTTGATGTGTTGTCGAGGATGTCGTCTTAGAATCCGCAGCCACCCCAAACGCTTGCTCAAAACACCATGACCACTGTCGCCCCCTTCGTCATCTCCCGCGTTTTTCACGCACCTCGCCCGCTGGTGTTCGAGGTGTACACACAGCCGCATCACCTCGCGCAGTGGTTGAGCCCCGAGGGCTTTCACAACATCCACACCGACATGGACTTTCGCGTGGGCGGGCGTTACCACTACGGCATCCAAGGGCCAGCGGGCATGGAGATGTGGGGCAAGCAAGAGTTCATGGACATTACGGCACCCGAACGACTCGTGCACCTGCAAAGCTTTTCAACCCGCGAGGGCGGCCTGGGCACACACCCCATGGCACCCACCTGGCCCAAGTACATGCACGTCACCACCACGTTTGAAGATGCCCCAGGCGTTGGCACTCGCGTCACGATCACCTGGGTGCCGCATGAAAGCGACGACATTGGCTACCGGACATTCGACGCGGCACGGCCTGGGATGGAGGTGGGCTTTGGGGGTACGTTTGTGAAGCTCGATGCTTATCTGCAGAAACTTCAAGGCTGAATAGACGGGATTTGTCCCTAGTCGGACATCATTCACCATGCAGTGACAGAACGCATGTCCTGCAACAGCACTAAGCCACCCACGACCCTAGGGTCGCGTGAGATTCACAGGTTGACAACGCTTGTAGCGTTAGCCATCGCTTGACTTTGCAATATGATGCTCGTAATATGACGACCATCATGTCCACATCCCCCACCCGCAAAGAACTGAGCCACGACCGCATTGTCGAAGTGGCGGCACGGTCCATTCGACGCGCTGGCTTTCGTGGCGTCGGTGTCGCAGACATCATGAAAGAAGCCGGGTTGACGCACGGCGGCTTTTACGCCCACTTTGCCTCTCGCGACGCCCTGCTGGTGGAGGCCTTGCAGCGTGCCGGCCAGGACAACCTGGCCTCCATATCCGAAGCGGTGGAGCGCCAATTGCGCAAAGGCGGCACGCGCTTTGCCGCGCTCATTCAGGCCTACTTGCACGACGTCCACATTGACCGCAGCGAGGACGGTTGCGTCATTGCGGCACTGGGTTCAGAGATGACCCGCCAGGACAATGCGGTGCGTGACGAAGCGCGTCGCCGCGTGGCCGCCATGGTCCAAATGGTGCGGTCGGCACTGCCAGAAGGCGCCGATCCCGCTCAGGCGGAGGTCGTGACCGCCACCATGGTCGGGGCCTTGCAACTGGCCCGCACGCTCGGCGGCAAGGCCGGTCGAGACATCCTGGCGCAAACCCGCCAGGTGCTGATCGAGCGTCACGATCTCAGCACCCACACTCATTAAACCCTCCCGGATCGCGAAGGACGCGGTTCGATTTGTCTGTAAATATGACGTTCATCATAAAAGGAAGTCAACCCATGAAAATTGCAAATGCCACCGTCTTGATCACCGGCGCCAACCGAGGCATCGGGCTTGCCTTTGCCAAGGCCTTTCTTGAGCGCGGCGCCCACAAGGTCTACGCTGGAGCGCGTGACCCCTCACGCGTCAGCTTGCCCGGCGTCACGCCTGTGCGCCTGGACGTCAACGCTCCGGCCGACATCGAAGCTGCAGCGCAGCTGGCTAACGATGTGACCATCGTGGTCAACAACGCCGGCATCGCCAACTTCGGCAGCTTCTTGGCGGACGATGCGGAAGCCGTGCTGCGCAGCCACCTGGAAACCAACGTGATGGGTGTGCTGCGCGTGAGCCGCGCGTTTGCGCCTGTGCTGGCGCGCAACGGTGGCGGCGCGCTGGTGAACGTGGCCTCGGTGGCCAGCTGGATCAGCAGCCCCGTGCTGGCCAGTTATGCCGTGTCCAAGTCCGCACTGTGGAGCCTGAGCAACGGCTTGCGCAATGATTTGCGCGCGCAGGGCACACAGGTGCTGTCACTGCACATGGGCTTCGTGGACACCGACCTGACGCAAGGCATCGAGATGCCCAAGTCGACGCCCGAGGCCATCGTGAAGCAAGCGCTGGACGCCCTGGAAGCGGGTGCCCAGGAAGTGCTGGCCGACGATCTGACACGACAGGTCAGGGGCGGCTTGTCCGCTGAACCGGCCGTTTACCTGGGAGCGCGCTGAATGGCCGCCGCCGAAGTCACTGCAACGCCCTTGCCCTCGGGGACGCCTCAGAGCGCTTCCACGGCGTGGCCAGCCTTCTGGATCGCCTGCAGCGCGGTGTTCCTCGTGTCGCTGGACACCACCATGCTGTTCGCGGCCTTCGATGCCTTGCGCCACAGCTTTGAAGGCACGTCCGCTGCCGAACTCTCCTGGGTGCTGAACGGTTACACGGTCGTGTATGCGGCCATGTTGATTCCGGCGGGCGGCCTGGCCGACGCGCATGGGCGTCGCCGCATTTTCCGGCTGGGTGTGGCCCTGTTCGTGGCCGCATCGGCGGCCTGCGGTGCAGCGCCCAGCGTGGGCTGGCTGATTGCTGCACGTGTGCTGCAAGCCATTGGCGCAGCCTTGCTGACGCCGGCCTCGATGGCCATCGTCCTGGCGGCGTTCCCGAGCGAGCGGCGGGCGGTTGCCGTGAGCTTGTGGGGGGCCGTGGGTGGTCTGGCCGCTGCGGTGGGCCCGAGCCTGGGCAGTTGGGTGACCGCCCAGGCGGGCTGGCCGTGGGCTTTCTACATCAACGTGCCGATTGGCGTATGGGCGCTTTGGCGCAGCGCGTCGCGTGTGGAAGAGGCCGTCAAGCCCAGCCAGCGCCGCCGCATCGACTTTGTCGGTCTGCTGCTGTTGATGGTGGCGGTCGGTGCGATGGCGCTGGCCATTGTTGAGAGTGGGTCGCCCAGCTGGAGCACCCGGCAGGTCGGCGCGGTGGCTGGTGGTGGGCTCCTGGCCGGTCTCTTGTTTGTGCTGTGGGCGCGCGTGTACAGCGCACCGCTGGTAGAGCTGGCGCTGTTCAGGCACCGCACCTACCGCTACGTCAATGCGGCAACGCTGACCTTCGGCACCGCATTTGCGATGATGTTTCTCGGCTTTTTCTTCTTCATGACGGGCGTTTGGCATTACACGCTGCCTCAGGCAGGTCTGGCGGTCACGCCCGGCCCCTTGCTGGTGATGCCCACGGCCATCGTCACAGGTCGGCTGGCCGCGCGTTGGGGCCACCGGCCGTTCCTGGTCGGCGGATCGCTGCTGTATGCGTGCAGCACCCTGTGGTTCCTGGGGGTGCCAGGCACGCAGGCCGATTACCTGCAGCAGTGGCTGCCCGGCTTGCTGATGAGCGGCATCGCCGTGGGGCTGGTACTGCCTTCGCTGTCGGCTGCTGCCGTCAACAAACTGCCCACAGAGCACTACGCCGTGGGCTCAGCCGTCAACCAGGCGACGCGTCAGATTGGCAGCGTGCTGGGTGTGGCGATCACGGTGAGCATGCTCGGTCACGCGGGCCTGACGCGTGCCGATTTCAACCCGTTTTATGTGCTGCACGCGGTGCTTGCGCTGGCCACGGCGATGCTGTGCCTGCCGGTGAACACCAAGCCGCAGTGAGCCATTCAACAACCTAAAGGAGACAACCATGGACATGTTCGACAAAGCGACCCACCGATTCCTGCATGTGGGCGTCAAGGAGCCCAAACCGCTGCCGAGCGACGTAGAGACGAAGACGCTGCACATCCAGGACCCCACGCAGGAGCAGGGTGGGCCAGAGCTGGCGGTGCGGGTGCACGTCTGCGGCAGTGGGCCCGCTGCGCTCTTGGTCCATGGCTGGCGCAGCCAGGCGGCTGACCTGCCCAGCCTCTCGTCGGTGCTGGTCGATGCTGGCTATCGGGTGTGGATGCCCGACCTGCCGGGGCATGGGCATTCCGACGGGGAGCATTTGAGCATCCCTCTGGCCGCCACCATGCTGCAAGCGGTGCAGGCGCAAAGTGGCCCGTTCGCCCTCGCAGTCGGTCACTCTTACGGTGGAGCCAGTCTGGTTCATGCCATGTTCGGGGGGCTGCAGGTGCAGCGTGTGGCCTTGTTGGCCGCGCCTGCGCACTACGGACGTTTTGCCCGGCAGGCGGCCCTGCAGGCCGGTATGCCGCAAGCCATGATGGACCCATGGCTTGCCAAATTGGGCTTGGCCATTGGCTGCCATCCCGACGAGATCGACATGAAGCGCCAAGCACGCAGCCTGGAGGTTCCCGCCTTGCTCATGCACAGCCGCGACGATGGTGTGGCGCCCTTCAATGACATGGCAGAGGTCGCATCCGAATGGCGTGGCGCGAAGTGGCTGCCCCTCGATGGCCTCGGGCACTTCCGCGTGCTCACTGATGCAGGGGTGCTTGGTGAACTGCGCAGCTTCGCGAATCTGCGCCAAGACGGGTGAAACGCTCGCGGGCTGCTCGATCTAAGAAGAAGCACAGGCAAAGGCTTGAAAAATCGCAAACTCAGAGACAAGCAGGCACTCAAGCCACCGCCAGCCTTGCATCCTCTGACAACAAGTCAATCAAGTCCCGAGCAAAGCCCGGCAATTCATCCAGGCTGCGCACGCAAATTTGCATCGAGCGAAACGCCCACGGATCAGACAGCGGCACCAAGCGGATGGCCATGCTGCGGGCGTGGCGGCGGGCGGCCGATTCGGGCAGCACGCCCACACCCACACCCGCTTCGATCATGCGGCAGGCCGATTCGAAGCTGCCCACCTGGATGCGCACCTTGAGCGGTTTGTTCAGCTGTTCGCATTCGCGGTTAAGAAAAGCGTGCAAGGCGCTGGCTTCGTGCAGGCCCACATGGTCAAACTCCAGCGCGTCGATCAGCGGCATGCTGGGCAAGTCGGCCACGGGGTGGCCGTTGGGCACCACCAGCACCAGGCTGTCCGAGCGGTATGGCAAGGTCTGCAGGCTTTCGGTGCGCACCGAGCCGGCCACGATGCCGATATCGGTTTTGCCGTCGATGACAGCCCGCACGATTTCGTTCGACAGCTTTTCCTGCAGGTCGATGTTCACATCAGGGTGCGTGGCCAGATAGCGCTTGAGCACCTCGGGCAAGAACTCGCCCAGGGCGGTGGTGTTGGCGTACACGCGCAGGTGGCCTTTGATGCCGCTGGCGTATTCCTGCAGGTCGCCTCGCAGGTGTTCGATCTGCCCCAGCACCAAGCGCGCCCGGTACACAAAGGCTTGCCCCGGCGGCGTGAGGGTCACGCCCTGGCTGTGGCGGTTGAGCAGCTTGGCGCCAATGCTTTCTTCGAGGTTCTTGATGCGCGTGCTGGCCGCAGGCAGCGAGATGAACGAAGCCTCAGCCCCTTTGGTGAGGCTGTTGGCTTCGGCCACACGCACCATGAGGCGCAAATCCACCAGATCGAAATGAACAGACATCCAGCGATTGTGCCAGCGGGGTGGTACGTCAACAGTGGCACGGATGGGGTATGGGTAGGAGCCCACCCCTGTGGGCGATTCCTCGCATACCGCCAAGCCCAACCATCGCCCACGGGGTGGGCTCCTACAGGGTCAGCGCTGGCTAAGTTGCAGGATCTTGCGCGCCAGCAGCAAGACGGGCGGATCGACCATCTTGCCGTCCACGCTGAAAGCGCCGCCACCTGCGGCAAGTTCGGCGGCCAGCACACGGCGCGCCCAGTCGCACTCGACCTCGGTCGGGGCCAGCGCCTGGTGCACACCCACCACCTGCGCGGGATGGATGCACAGCTTGGCACCAAACCCCAAACGGCGGCTGCGCTGCGCGTCACGCGCCAGCACCTCGGCGTCGGTGGTGGCGGTGGTCACACCGTCCACCGGGGCGGGCACGCCTGCGCGGCGCGAGGCCACGACCAGCGCCACACGGATGGGGGCGAGCTCGGCTTCGTCGGGTCCGCAACTCATGCCCAAATCGGCCTGCAGGTCGATGTGCCCTAAACCCAAGCGCAAGACGCCCGGTGCAAGGGCGATGGCGTCCATCTGACCCACGCCTTCGGCGCTTTCAATCAGGGGCAAGACCGGCACACCGCTGGCCCTGAAGGCGTGTTCGACCTGCTGCGGGTTTTCGGCCTTGGGCAGCATGAGCGCGCCCAGGCCGGGCAAGTGGCCCATCGCAGCCAAGTCGGCCTCGTGCCAAGGTGTACCTGCGGGGTTCACACGCACCAAGAGGCGGGCGCGTTGGTCGGCGTCAAAGTCTGGCCAGGCCTGCGCCAGCGCGGCGCGTGCCGTGTCTTTGGCGTCCAGCGGCACCGCATCTTCCAAGTCGATGATGACCGCGTCGGCACCACTGGCCAGGGCCTTGGCAAAGCGCTCGGGGCGGTTGCCGGGCACAAACAAAAAGCTGCGGGCCTGCGCAAGCTTGGATGGCGACGAGGACTGCGCTGGCGGTGCAGACTGCGAGTGCATCAGCCCGCTCATGACAACAGTGCGCCCACCTTGGGCCAGCTGGCCACTTGCCAGAGCGCATCCACGCTTTGGCGCATGGCTTCGGGCTTGGCACCACCGCTGAAGGCGGCCAGGCGCAGGGCCTTGTCGGTGATTTCCTGGCGCGAGAGCGTGTTGCCCGGATCGCCCTTGGGCTCGTCCACACGGCCGTGCAGCACGCGGCCGTCGGTGGTGGTGACGGTGACTTTGCCAATCCAGCGCTTGGGGTAGGCCCCGTCCACTTCGGCGTCGAGCGCCATCGTGACCTTGTCACGCAGGGCCTGGGTCTGCTGGCTCAAAAAGTCGCGGTCGAATTCGGTCAGGCCCGCATGGCCGTGCTGCGCCACCAGGGCCAGCACCGTGCCCATGGAGAACTTGCTCTGGTGCACCGTGGTGGGCTGCACCACCGGACCCAACACGTCGATCGCGCCCTGGTGCACATGGGTCACCACTTGGGCCAGGTCATCGAGCTTGAGGCCGTTGGATTGCATGACATGCAGCAGCGCATCGGCCGCCGGGTGGGTGTGGCGGCAGCTGGCGTGGTACTTGAACGAGGTCTCGGCCGTGGCCCAGCGCGTGCCCAAGCCGTCCACCAATCGGCTCGGGTCGGCGTCGCTCGACATGCCCACAGCCATGCCCTGCGGGCCTTCCAGAATTTCTGCAGCGCCCGTGAAACCGTCTTTGGCCAAGTAGGCTGACATGAGGCCCGCAGCGGCCGCGTGGGCGGTGTGCAGCTGCTTGCTGTCGGCGGCGGTGCGCAAGAACTCCCACAGGCCTGCCGACTGCGTGCCGGCCGAGCCCAGCGCGTGCTGCATTTGCTGCGCGTTCAGGCCCAACAGGTGGCCCACGGCCGCTGCTGCGGCCAGCGTGCCTGCGGTGCCCGTGGTGTGGAACACGCGGTAGTGCGAGCGCCCCAAAAATTCACCCACGCGAATGCCGACTTCATAACCGACCACCGATGCGGCCAGCAGTTGCTTGCCGCTCACGCCCAGGGCTTGGGCCACCGCCACAGCGGGTGGAAAGACCACCGTGGCCGGGTGGAAGACCGAGCCGTTGTGCACATCGTCTTGCTCGGCCACATGCGAGGCAGCGGCGTTGGCCATGGCGGCCAAGTAGGGTGTGGTGCGTGCGCCGTTGATGATGACTTCAGACGGCCCCTCAGCTGGACCCATGGCTTGTGCAAAGCGGGTAATGGTCTCCACCGGGCGTGAGCCGTGCCCGGCCACGGCCGAGCCAAACCAGTCGACCAGCAGGTCTTCGATCTTGCTGACCACGGGCGCCGGGATGTCCTCGAAGCGCAGGCCTGCTGCAAAGGCGGCGAGTTGGGCGGTGTGGGATGTCATGTTGTCTCCTTTGTTTTGGTTCAAGCGCCTGTAGGAGCCCACCCCTGTGGGCGATGGGCGTGATACACGTCCTGCGCAGCATCGCCCACGGGGTGGGCTCCTACAAATAAATCCATGCCAGAGCTGCGGCTCAAGTCTGCAAAGGGCCGGATCGATAAAGATTCACGGTTCATATGGCCTGCTTGTTCCGCAAAGCCTGCACCGCCGCATCGTCCAGCCCCAGCTCGCGCAAGATGGCTTCGGTGTGCTCGCCCACGGCGGGCACGGGGTCCATGCGGTAGTCGTATCGGTTGTTGCGCCCGGGCGGCAGCAGGGCCGGGATGTCGCCTGCAGGCGAGCCCACGGTCTGCCAGCGCTGGCGAGCTTTGAGCTGCGGGTGCGCCCAGACGCCCGCCATGTCGTTCATGCGGGCATTGGCGATTTGCGCCTGGTCAAGCCGTGCTTCGACCTCGGCCGTGCTCATGGTGGCGAACATGCCCAGGATCAGTTGCTGCAGCTCGGCGCGGTTGGCGTTGCGCAGGGCGTTGGTGCAAAAGCGCGCATCGCTGGCCAAGGCCGCATCGCCCATCACCATTTCGCAAAACACTTTCCACTCGCGCTCGTTTTGCAGGCCCAGCATCACGGTGCCGCCGTCGCCCGCCGCAAACGGGCCATAGGGATAAATGCTGGCGTGCGACGCTGCCGTGCGCGGCGGCGGCGCTGCGCCATCAAAAGCGTAGTACAGCGGGTAGCCCATCCACTCCCCCAGCGCTTCGAGCATGGACACGTCGATGTGGCTGCCCTGGCCGGTCTTGCCGCGCAAAAGAAGCGCCGAGAGGATGTTGGTGTAGGCGTACATGCCCGCCGCGATGTCGGCCATCGAGTTGCCTGCCTTGGACGGGGCCTCGGGCGTGCCGGTGATGGACAGCATGCCCGCTTCGCTTTGGATCAAGAGGTCGTAGGCTTTCTTGTCGCGGTAGGGGCCGTCTTCGCCGTAGCCTGAAATATCGCAAACGATCAACTTGGGGTGCGTGGGGCTGAGCGCCTCGAACGACAGGCCCATGCGGGCGGCCGCGCCGGGCGCGAGGTTTTGCACCAGCACGTCGGCGTCCTTGAGCAGCTCACGCAACACGGCCAGCGCACCTCGTTGCTTGAGGTCCAGCGTCAAGCTTTCCTTGGAGCGGTTGGTCCACACAAAGTGCGAGGCCTGGCCACGCACCCGCGTGTCGTAGGCCCGCGCAAAGTCGCCCGCGCCGGGGCGTTCGACCTTGATGACGCGCGCGCCCAGATCGGCCAGCTGGCGGGTGCAAAACGGCGCAGCGATCGCGTGTTCGAGGGAAATGACGGTGATGCCGTCGAGAGGTCTTGTCATGGCCATCCCATATTTTTAAATTGCTTCATGTCCCTGTAGGAGCCCACCCCGTGGGCGATGGTTTTCGGGGCGTGTGCCACGCCCTATCGCCCACAGGGGTGGGCTCCTACAAATGCAGAACTTCGCATCGTGTTGTTCATCATCAACGGCCACCCACTTTTTAAAACGAGCGGGGCAAACCGAGGATGTGCTCGGCCACGTAACTGAAGATCATGTTGGTCGAGATCGGTGCCACCTGGTACAAGCGCGTTTCGCGGAACTTGCGCTCGATGTCGTACTCGCAGGCGAAACCAAAGCCGCCGTGTGTTTGCAGGCAGACGTTGGCCGCTTCCCAGCTGGCCTTGGCCGCGAGGTACTTGGCCATGTTGGCTTCGGCACCAGCGTTCTGGTGGGCGTCGATTTTTTCGCAAGCCTTCCAACGCATCAGGTTGGCGGCTTCGAGTTCGATGAAGGCGTCGGCAATCGGGAACTGCACGCCCTGGTTCTGGCCAATGGGGCGGCCGAACACCACACGCTCGCTGGCGTATTTGCTGGCGCGGTCGATGAACCAATAGCCATCGCCAATGCACTCGGCGGCGATCAGGGTGCGCTCGGCGTTCAGGCCATCGAGCAAGGTCTTGAAGCCCTTGCCCTCTTCGCCCAGCAGTGCGTCTTCGGGGATTTCGAGGTTGTCAAAGAACAACTCGTTGGTCTCGTGGTTGACCATGTTCAAGATGGGGCGCACCGTGAGGCCGTTGCCGATCGCTGTTTTCAGGTCGATCAAAAAGCACGACAGGCCTTCGGAGCGTTTCTTGACCTGGTCGACCGGCGTGGTGCGCGCCAGCAGGATCATCAGGTCGCTGTGCTGGATGCGCGAGATCCAGACCTTCTGACCGTTGATGACCCAGCGGCCGTCTTTCTTGACGGCGGTGGTTTTGAGCTTGGTGGTGTCGCTGCCGGTGGTCGGCTCGGTCACGCCCATGGACTGGATGCGCAACTCGCCCGTGGCGATCTTGGGCAGGAACTTGTCCTTTTGCGCTTGGGAGCCACTGCGCACGATGGCGTTCATCACGTACATCTGGCCGTGGCAGGCACCGGAGTTGCCGCCCGAACGGTTGATCTCTTCCATGATGACCGAGGCCTCGGCCATGGTCAGGCCCGAGCCGCCGTATTCCTGTGGAATCAGCGCAGCCATCCAGCCGGCCTTGGTCAGCGCATCGACGAACTCTTCGGGGTAAGCGCGTTTTTCGTCGACCTTACGGTGGTACTCGTCAGGGAACTGGGCACAGAGGGCGCGCACGGCGTCGCGGATGTCCTGGTATTGGTCGGGAGCGTGCATGGTGGTGATGAAATGAGGTTGTCAAAAATGGATGAGCGCGCAGTGCGACTTCAGGCCAGCGTGGCTTGCGCCTGCATGGTGAGCCAGCCTTCGTGGTCGCAGGCCCACAGCTCAATCGTCTTGCCGTCAGAAGACGGCCGGCCATTCAGGCGGAAAGGATGCAGGTCAAAGGTGGGGCGCACGGCGCGGAACTGGAACGAGGCCACACGGGCGCCTGGCACTTGCCTGCGCACCAGGTCCACCAGCAAGGTGGCGATCAGCGGGCCGTGCACGATGAGGCCGGGATAGCCCTCCTCTTGCGTGACATAGCTGCGGTCGTAGTGGATGCGGTGACCGTTGAAGGTGAGCGCCGAATAGCGGAACAGCGACACCGGATCGGGCACGAACTCGCGCTGCCAGGGCGCACCGGTCTCGGCTGGCGTGGGCGGCACTTCAGGGGCACCGGGCACGGCCGCTGCGCGGTAGACGATGTCGTGGGTTTCGGTCAGGCACAGGCCCTGGGCGTTGTGGAAGGCATGTTCGACTTCGACAAACAACAGGTCGCCCGTGCGGCCCGACTTGTGTTTGACCGAGGCGATGCGCGAGCGCTTTTGCGCGGCGTCACCCACGCGCAGCGGGTTGTCGGTTTGCCACTGCAGGCGGCCACCGGCCCACATGCGGCGCGGCAGCGGCACGGGCGGCAAAAAGCCCCCGCGCAAGGGGTGACCGTCTGGCCCGATCTGGCTTTGCGGTGCCTGCGGCAAAAAGTACAGCCAGTGCCACAGCGGCGGCACTTCGCTGCCTGCGCTTTGGCGCGGGTCATCGCGGTCGAGCAAGGCGCTTTGGCCACGCAGGGGGGCGGCCACAATCTCATCGCTCAGTGTTTCGCTGCGGCCTTCCCAGCTGCGCAAATGCGCAACCTGGGCAGCGTCAAGGATGGTGGGTGTGTTCATAGCCATATCTTCGCGCAGATCAGGGTTGCCTGAGCCTGAATGGGTCTGTCTTTGTGAAAGCCCATCTTTGGCGAGCATGAAGGGTGCATGGATTTGTAGGAGCCCCGCCCTCGGGGCGATGGGTCATGGTCTGCGCAAACCCATCGCGGCGGGGGCGCCGCTCCTACGGGAGAAGTCATTTGCGTTTCAAAGCTGCGCATACTTTTCGACCAGCTCGCGCTTGAGCACTTTGCCGCTCAAGGTCATGGGCATTTCGGGCACCAGGGCCACCACCGAGGGCCGTTTGTAGGGCGACAGGTGTTCATGGGCATGGGCTTTGAGGGCGTCCAGGTCCAGCTGGGCACCGGGCTTGGGCTCGATGAAGGCCAGGATGTCTTCGTTGCCATCGGCCGTTTTGCGGCCGGCCACGGCAGCGCGCTGCACACCGGGCCAGGCCAGAAACACGGCCTCGACCTCGCCGGGGTAGACGTTGAAGCCGGAGCGAATGATCATTTCTTTGAGCCGCCCCACCACCTGCAAGGCCCCATCGGCGTCCTGTCGGCCCAGGTCGCCGCTGGCGTACCAGCCGCCGGGCTTCATGACCTGGTCGGTGATCTCGGGGTCGCGGAAGTAGCCGGGCATCAGGCCCACGCCGCGCATCCAGATTTCGCCCGTCTCGCCCGCAGGCAGGTCTTGTCCTTGAGGACCGATGATGCGCAGCTCGGCCCCTTCGACCAGGTAACCGGCGCTGGTGTCGTCGCGCCATTCGCCCCGGCGGCACAGCGTGAGCGCGCCCGCGTATTCCGACAGGCCATAGCCGTGGTGCAGAGGCTGGCCAAAGCGGGCCTCGATGGCTTTCTTGACACTCAGGTCCAGCGGCGCTGCACCCGTGTAGACGTAACGCAGGTCAGGCGCTGCGGGGTGATCGATGCCCTGGCTGTCCAGCCAGGCCAGCAAGCGGGTGAACATCGCAGGCGGGCCTTGCAGCTGCGTCAGGCCCTGGTGGGCCAGCGCGTCAAACACATCGGCCGGATCGAACTGGCTGCGCATGAGCAGGCCAGCGCCTGCGTGCAACGAGGCCATGAGCACGGTGCCCAGGCCAAAGATGTGCGTCATCGGCAGGTAGGCATACGAGCGGTCTGTGGGCACCAGCTGGCGCGACTGCGCCGACACCTTGCCGAACTGCAACAGGCCTGCGTGCGTGAGCATCACGCCCTTGGGCTGGCCGGTCGTGCCCGAGGTGAAGATGATGGCGGCTACCCGCTCGGCCAGGTCACCGGTTTGTGCCGAGGCCTCAGGATCGGCCAGGGTGCGGCGCAGCGCGGGCAAGATGCTCTCGCGTGTGTCGTGCTGCTGCGCATGCTGGCGTGCCGCTTCGGACACGCCCACCGTGAAATACAGCACGCGGGCATCGGCCTTGGCGGCAAAGCCCGCGAGTTCGGACGCCGTCATGCGGGCATTGACCCCGCAGGCCCAGGCCCCCACGCGGCTGCAGGCCAGCACCAGGGCCACATGCTCGGGGCAGTTTTCTGCGGCCACCAGCACGCGGTCGCCCAGGCGCACACCGGCGCTGCGCAACTCGGCTTCGAGCGCGTTCACCTGTACGGCCAGCTGGCCCAAGGTCATCACCCTGTCGGGCATGAAAAGGAAGGGGTGGTCGGGCGCCTGCGCGGCGCGCTCGTCGAACAGCTGATGGATTCGGGTGTGTGGGGATGTGTGGAACATGTTTTATTCGAACGCCATGCCTTTGGTCACTTCGGCCCACAGCGCGTGCTCGCGGCGCATGCGCTCGGCCAGGTCCGTGGCCTTGGCGTTCCAGATGACGTAGCCCTGGTCGATCCAGCGCTTGCGCAGCTCGGCATCCTGCAAGGCACGGCCCGTGGCGGCGGCGATGCGCTGGCTCACGTCAGCGTTCATGCCCAGCGGGCCGTACAGGCCATACCAGCCACCGATGTCGTAATCGCGGATGCCCAACTCGGACATGCTGGGCAACTGTGGGTAAGCCGGGTTGCGCTCTTTGGAGGTGACGGCCAGCGCGCGCACCTTGCCGCCATCGATGTAGGACTTGGCGCCGCCCACGATGTCGAACATCATCTGGATCTGGCCGCCCATCACATCGGTCATGGCCGGGGCGTTGCCCTTGTAGGGCACATGGGTCATGCTGATGCCCGCGCGGCGTGCAAACAGCTCGCCGCTCAGGTGGTTCGACGCGCCCATGCCGGCGGAGCCGTAGGCCAGCTGTCCCGGGTTGGCTTTGGCATAGGCCACCAATTCGGGCACGGTCTTGAAGGGCTGGTTCTGATTGATCACCAGCACATTGGCGTAACTCAGGATGGGCGCCAGCGGCGTCAGGTCCTTGAGCGGGTCAAAAGTCATGGCTTTCAGCACATGCGGGCTGATGGTCATGGTGGGGCTGGCCGCGAAGTAAATTTCCTGCCCGTTCGGCTGCGCCTTGACCACAGAGTTGCCCGCCACCGCACCGCCTGCGCCCAGACGGTTTTCCACAATCACCGGCTGGCCCAGCTCACGGCTGAACACCGGCGCAAACACGCGCGCTGCAGCGTCCACCGGGCCGCCTGCGGCATAGCCCACGATCAACTTGACGGTGGCCGCGTTGGTGTTCGCGGTCTGCGCCCAGGCAACACCGCTCAGTCCGGACAAGGCCGCGCACAGGGCGCCCACCAGACCTCGGCGGGCAAGAAAACGAGAATGTTTCAAGGGGCTCATGCGGTGTCTCCTGTTGTGGTGGGAATCAAGCTCTGAATTCAGCGGCGCGGGTCCACGTACTTGAACGCGCCCATGGCACTGGCCACGCGGTGGCCTGCGGCGTCTTCGATGTGGGCTTCGCAAAAGCAGATGCTCTTGCCGCCGCCCACGGCGCGGCCATGGGCCACCAAGCGGCCTTTGCCCGGGTGCAAAAAGTGGGTGGACATGTCCACCGTGATGACGGCCTTCTTGAAGTCGGCTTTGGACAGCGCGGCGCTCGACATGGCCATGTCGAGCATGGTCATGATCACGCCGCCGTGCACGTTCTCAAAGTTGTTGGTCAGTTCGGGCCGGGCGTCGAGCACCATGCGCGAGACGCCGCCTTCGGCGAATTCGCGGCGCAAATCCAGCAGCTTGGCAAACGCCACTTTGTCGTAGAGGGTAGAGGTGTCGATCTCGCTCATTCACACATCCTGTTCAGGCTGCAGCCCAACGGCTGGCCTGCTGCAATTGCTGGCGGCACTCGGCCACCATGCGTTCCAACAATTGGGCGCAGCTGGGCACATCGTCGATGAGGCCAATCACCTGACCGGCCGCCACCACGCCCCCATCCACATCACCCGATTGCAGGGCCTGGTTGCCGCGCTGGCCTGCGACCAGGTGGCGGATTTCTTCAAAGCTGCAACCGCCTTCGCGGTTTTCGGTGGCCACCACCTCTTGCGAGACGGCATTGCTCCAGGCACGCGTGGTGTTGCGCATGGTGCGGAACATCAGTTTCGTGTCGCGCTCACTTGCGCCCACCAGCGCCTGCTTGATGTTGTCGTGCACAGGCGCTTCCTGCGTGACCAGAAAGCGGGTGCCCATGTTGACGCCCTCGGCACCCAGCGCCAACGCCGCCGCCATGCCGCGCCCGTCGGCAATGCCGCCCGAAGCGATCACAGGCACCTTGAGCGCGCGCACCGCCAGCGGAATCAGCACCAAACCAGGCACATCGTCCTCGCCGGGGTGACCCGCGCATTCAAAGCCGTCGATGCTGATCATGTCCACGCCATTGCGCTCGGCGGACAAGGCATGGCGCACCGAGGTGCATTTGTGCACGATGGTGATGCCCGCGTCCTTCATGCGGCCAATGAAGTCTTTGGGGCTGTTGCCTGCGGTCTCAACGATCTTGACGCCGCTGTCGATGATGGCCTGCAGATACTCGGCATAGGGTGGCGGTTTGATCGAAGGCAGGATGGTGAGGTTCACGCCAAAGGGCCGATCGGTCATGCCACGCGTGCGTGCGATCTCGGCAGCCAGCGCTTCGGGCGTGGGCTGGGTCAATGCCGTCAGCACGCCCAGGCCCCCGGCGTTGGACACGGCCGAGACCAGCTCGGCCTTGCCCACCCACTGCATGCCGCCTTGGATGATGGGGTAGCGGATGCCCAGTGCTTCGGTGACGCGTGTTTTCATGCCGCGATCAATTCAGGGTGATCTTGGCGTCGCGCACGATGCGCGCATAAATCTCGGCATCGGACTTCATCACCTTGGCAAAGTTTTCAGTCGTCTCGCCGCCCGGGATCAGGCCCATGGCTTCGATCTTCTCGCGCACCTCGGGCAGTTTCAGGATGCGCTGGGTCTCGGCCGAGAATTTGTCCACCACCGGCTTGGGTGTGGCCACAGGCAAGAACAAGCCGAACCAACCCATGGGCTCGTAGGAGTTCAAGCCCTGCTCTTTGAGCGTGGGCACATTGGGCAACCAGGACAGGCGCTCGGTGCCGGTCACGCCCAGCAGCTTGAACTTGGGCAGATGCTGTTTCGAGGAGCCCGCATCCAGAAAAGCCGACGACAGCTGACCGCCCATCATGGCGGTCACCAGGGGTGCGCCGCCCTGGTAGGGCACATGCATCAAGTCCAGACCCGACTGCAGATTGAGCAAAGCACCCTGCAAATGCGCCGAGGTGCCCGGGCCGTAAGAGCCGATGCTGTGTTTGCCGGGCTCGGCCTTCACCAGCTTGATGAACTCGGGCAAGGTGTTGATGGGCAGATTGGGAGCCGCCGCCAGCACGCTGGGGCTGATGGCCACGCGGCTGATGGGCGCGAAGTCCTTGAGGGGGTCATAGGGCAGCTTCATCAAGGGAATCTGCTGCACCAGGGCCACGATGCTGAACAGCACGGTGTAACCGTCGGCAGGGCCCTTGGCCACCTGGTTGGCACCGATGGTGCCGCCCGCGCCGGACTTGTTCTCCACCACCACGCTTTGCTGCCAGCTGTCTTGCATCTTCTGGGCCACCATGCGGGCCAGCGCGTCGGTGGCGCCACCGGCGGGGTAAGGCACGATGAACTTGATGGGCTGGTTGGGGTAAGGGGCCTGTGCATGGGCTGCGCCCGCGCCCAACAGCGCGAGGCCGCTCAATGTGGTCAGAGCCACGCGGCGGGTGAATGTCTTTTTCATGTCTTGTCTCCTTGGGTTTGTTGTCGTGAAATGGCGATGAAAAAATTCAAGCGCGGGCCTCACGCACCATGTTGCGACCAATGATGATTTGCTGGATCTGCGTCGTGCCCTCGTACAGGCGGAACAGACGCACGTCGCGGTAAAAGCGCTCGATGCCGTATTCGGACAGGTAACCCGCGCCACCCAGGATCTGCACCGCACGGTCGGCCACGCGGCCGCACATCTCGGACGCGAACATCTTGCAGCACGAGGCTTCGGTCGAGACGTTGCGGCCTTCGTCGCGTTTGCGCGCGGCGTCGATCGTCATGCACTCGGCGGCGTACACCTCGGCCTTGCTGTCGGCCAGCATGGCCTGCACCAGCTGGAACTCGGCAATGGACTGCCCGAACTGCTTGCGATCGATCGCATAACGCAGCGCGTCGTCCAGGATGCGCTGGGCCACGCCCACGCACACGGCCGCCACATGGATGCGGCCTTTTTCCAGCACCTTCATCGCGGTCTTGAAGCCCTGGCCTTCCTTGGCTGGACCGCCAATGATGTTGGCTGCGGGCACGCGCACATTGTCAAAAATCACGTCGCAGGTGTGGGCGCCTTTCTGGCCCATCTTCTTGTCGATCTTGCCCAAGGTGATGCCAGGCGATTTCGCGTCGACGATGAAAGCGGACACACCGCCCGCGCCCTTGTCGGCCGGGTTGGTGCGGGCCATCAGCGTGAAGATCTTGGAATGCGGTGCGTTGGTGATGTAACGCTTGGTGCCGTTGACGATGTAGTGGTCACCGTCCTTGATGGCCGTGGTGCGCAGCGAGGCCGCGTCCGAGCCCACATCGGGTTCGGTCAGCGCGAACGAGGCCGACAGCTCGCCGGTGGCCAGCTTGGGCAGGTAATAGGCTTTTTGTTCTTCGGTGCCGTCCATCAGGATGCCCTGCGAACCAATGCCCACCGTGGTGCCGATCACCGAGCGGAAAGCAGGCGAGGTCTTGCACAGCTCGAACAGCAGGCGCGACTCCTCTTCCATGGTCAGCTCCAGGCCACCATAGGCTTCAGGAATCGTCAGACCGAACAGGCCCATCTCGCGCATCTCCTGCACGATGTCTGCCGGGATCTCGTCGGTTTCAGCCACTTCGTTCTCGGCGGGCACCAGGCGCTCGCGCACAAAACGGCGCACAGAGTCGAGCAGGGCTTCAAAGGTTTCGGGATCTCGGATCATGGTGGTTCAACAGTTGAGGAAATTTCAGGGAACGGCACGTTGCAGCTGTTCGCGCAACTGGCGTTTGAGCACCTTGCCCACTTCGCTGCGCGGCAAGGTGTCGATGAACTGCACACAGGCCAGTCGCTGGGCCTTGCCCAGGCGTTCATTGGCCCAAGCGCACAGGCGGTCTTCGGTGTCGGTGTGGCCGGGTGCGGGCACCACAAAGGCCACCGGGGTCTCGCCCCAGCGCTCGGACGGCACACCCACCACCGCCACATCGCGCACTTGCGGATGCTGGCGCAAGACCTCTTCGAGGTCACTGGGGTAAACATTGAGGCCGCCGGAAATCAGCATGTCCTTGCGCCGGTCCATCAGGATCAGAAAACCATCGGCATCAAAACGGCCCACATCGCCCGTGCGGATGAAGCGCTTGCCGCTGGCGTCGAACCATTCGGCGGCGTGGGTGGCTTCGGGCAGACCGTGGTAGCCGCTCATCATGGTGGCCGAGTGGCCGACGATCTCGCCCATTTCGGTCAGGGGCAGCTCGCGTCCGTCTTCGTCGATCAGGCGGATGTCGTTGCCCGCGCTCACCTGCCCCACGGTGTGCAATTTGTCCGGGTGCTGGTGCGCATGCAGTTCGGTGCGGCCACCGCCTTCGGTCATGCCATAAAAATCGATCACCTCTCCAGGCCAGCGGCGCAACACCTCGGCCTTGAGTTCGGCCACAAAGGGCGCGCCCGCACTGAATCGGCGGCGCAGCGCAGACAGGTCGGTGTGGGCAAAGTCAGGGTGATCCATGATGCGGCGAAACTGCACCGGCACCAGCACCGAATTCGTGGCGCGGTGTTGCACGGCCAGCTTCAGGTAGCGGCCCGCGTCGAATTTGTCCATCAGCACCACGGTGCCGCCCATGCCCACTGCACCAAACAGGTAGGTGAGCGTGAAGTTGGAATACATGGGCAGGGGCAGCAACGTGACCGCGTCCGGCGTCGCGGTGGAGCGCTGCAGCTGGACCCAGCGCATGCCGCAGGGCTGCACGATGCCCTTGGGCAGACCGGTGGTGCCCGAGGAATAAATGATGTTGAAAGGCTCGTGCGGCTGACGCTGCACAGGCTGTGGTTGTGGCGCACCTTGCAACCACTGCGACCAGGCGGGTTCATCGAGCAACACGCGTGGCAGCGCTGTACCGTCCCAGCACGCCTGGGTCTGTGCATCAATAAAGACCCGCACCGCTCCCGCGTTGGCCGAGAGCATTTGCAGCTGCTCGGGCGTGGCCGTGGGGGGCAGGGGTGCCACCGTCACACCGGCCTGCACCGCACCCAAAAAGGTGCACACATAGGCCAGCGAAGTGGCCGCACAGATCGCCACTGCCTGACCCGCTTGCACGCCATCGCGCTGCAAGGCACCGGCCACCTGCTGCACGCGCGCATGCAACTGGGCAAAGCTCAGCACCTGCTCGCCCAGCACCAGGGCCGGGTGCGCTGGCCGCGTTTGCGCGTAGCTGGCCAGCAGCTCGGGCAAAGTGCCAAAAGGGCGGGACAAGAGCGTGTGCATGGTGTTCAAAGCACCTCTTCGAGACCGAGGATGGCGGTGGACTGGCTCGACAGCGTGCCGCCGTTGCCGTGGGCCAGCGCGGTCTTCACGCCTTGCACCTGGCGCTCGCCACCTTCGCCGCGCAACTGGCGCACGGCTTCGATCACGGTGAAGATGCCGTACATGCCCGGGTGCGTGCACGACAGGCCGCCACCGTTGGTGTTGACCGCCAAACGGCCACCGGGCGCGATCGCGCCGCCTTCGACAAAGGCACCGCCTTCGCCCTTCTTGCAAAAACCCAGGTCTTCGAGGAAGAGCAAGGTGTTGATGGTGAAAGCGTCGTACAGCTGCACCACGTTCATGTCAGCAGGCTTCAGGCCCGCCATGGCAAAGGCTTCGCGCCCGGACTGGCTCGCGGCGGTCACGGTCAGGTCGTGCATGGACGAGACCTGGCGATTCCAGTTGGCGGTGGCGTTGCCCAGCACGTAGACCGGTTTCTTGGGTAAATCACGCGCACGGTCGGCGCGCGTCAGCACAAAGGCGCCGCCACCATCGGTCACCAGACAGCAGTCGCGCACGGACAAGGGGTCTGACACCATGCGGGCTTTGAGCACATCGTCGATGGACAGCGGATCGCGCATGAACGCCTCGGGGTTGCGCTGCGCCCAGGCGCGGGCGGCCACGGCCACTTCGGCCAACTGGCGGCGGGTGGTGCCGTACTGGTGCATGTGCCGGCGCGTGGCCAGCGCATAAGCGCTCAGCGGCTGCATCGGGGCATAGGGGGTTTCGTAAGGCTGCGGGTCCATGACGCGGCGGGCCTGAGCGATCTCGGCGCGGCCAAAGGTCGAGGTGCGTTGGGTGCTGCCGTAGCAGACCAGCACCGCATTGCACTGGCCCGACTGCAGCGCCATCATCGCGGGCAGCAGGTGCGCCACAAAGCTGGAGCCGCCCACCATGGTGCCGTTGATATAACGCGGGTTGATGCCCAGATACTCGGTGACCGGCATGGGCCACATGGTGGAGAGCACGCTGGCCGTGCACAGGCCGTCGATGTCGCTCATCTTCAATCCGGCATCAGCCACCGCGGCGTGCGCGGCACGGGCCAGCACTTCCATCTCGGTGAAACCGGTGGCTTCGCCGCAGCCGAAAGTGGCCACACCCGCGATGACGGCGCTGCCGCGCAAGGCCTTTAGGCCTGAGGCGCTGTGCACCGCCGCCGATGCGGCCGGGCCACGGGGCACAGGCTTGGCAGAGATTGCCGGTGTGTTGACCGGGTCAAACACCACCACGCCCTGGTCTTTTTCAAGAACCACGCGAGCCTGCACGCGCTGGCCCACCTGCACAGCGTCTGCTGGGCTGGTCTCGACCCGGCTCATCAGGCGCACGCCTTCGTCCAGATCGATGAGGCAAACGTTGTAGTCGCCGCCCGCGTCGGGCTTGCGGCGCACGGTGGTCACGGAATAGACCGTGCCCAGCCCTGTGGGTGCCACGAGGGCGAGGTGCTTGCTGCCGCAATGTGGGCAGACCTCACGCGGGAAGTAGATGTGCTGACCGCAGTCACCGCACTTCTGGATCAGGAAGCGGCCTTCGGACAGGGCGGCCTGGTGCTGCGCGAACACGCCTGAATTTTTGATTTCGTCACTCATGGTCATCGCCTCAAATCGGGTCCCAGCTGAACACGTCTCCCGAGCGGTCCAGATCGAAAAAGCTGGACTTGAGCGCGGGCATGGCATGGTCGAGCACGGTCTGCGGGGTCCAGCCCTCGCTGCGGTGCACCGAGCGCACCGGGCGCGGCTGGCTCATCAAAAAGATTTCGTTGTTGCGCACGGCAAAGATCTGGCCGTTCACATGGGCCGACGCATCGCTGGCCAGGGCCACCGCCATGGGCGCGATCTTGGCGGGCGTCATCTGCTTGATGCGCTCCACGCGGGCCTGCTCTTCGGGTGTCTCGGTCGGGATCGAGCCGATCATGCGGCTCCAGGCGAAGGGCGAGATGCAGTTGGATCGCACATTGAACTTCTGCATGTCCAGCGCGATCGACTTGGACAGCGCCGCCACACCCAGCTTGGCCGCCGAGTAGTTGGCCTGGCCGAAGTTGCCCACCAGCCCCGAGGTGGAGGTCATGTGGATGTAGTTGCCGCTTTCCTGTTCCTTGAAGTGCGTGGACGCAGCGCGGCTGACGTAGTAGGCGCCGTACAAATGGACCTTGAGCACGGCGTCCCATTCGTCCACGCTCATCTTGTGGAAGAAGCGGTCACGCAGGATGCCCGCGTTGTTGACCACCACGTCGATGCGGCCAAAGTGGTCGATGGCGGTCTGGATGATGCGGGCGGCGCCTGCGGCGTCGGACACGCTGTCAGTGTTGGCCGCAGCCTGACCGCCCCGCGCCATGATCTCGTTGACGACTTTTTGCGCGGGGCCCGCGTCCTGGCCTTCGCCCGAGACCGATGCACCGATGTCGTTGACCACCACCTTGGCGCCCTCACGCGCCATGGCCAGCGCGATGTCGCGGCCAATGCCGCCGCCTGCGCCGGTGACCACGACGACTTTGTCTTTGACCAAACCTGTACTGCTCATGTGTTGCTCCTGTGGATGCGGGGGTGAGGGCCTGCGGCGGCCAACGTCACCTTTGGGGTTGATGTATCTTGCGGGGTCGGATGATTCTGGACAATCTTCGTTTACCAAAGCGGGGCTTTCGCATTCCAGAAGTCAGGGATTGCCCTTGGTTTTTGGATCACGGAAAGCGAAGCCTTTCAAGCGAAATCCTTGACTTTGTCACCCCGGACTTGATCCGGGGTCCATCGCCCTTGCAAACAATGGATCCCGGATCAAGTCCGGGATGACAAGCCAAGTCAACACGGGGATGACAAGCCAAATCAAACCTGTAATGACGAGCCAGGGCACACCCGGGATGACATGCTTGTGGCACACCTGGCCTGTCAAGCTTTGTCCTGCTTCGGCCAAGCAAACAAGGGCGGCTGCTTGTTCAGAAACCGGCCCACGGCTTCGCGGTGCTCGGCGGTGCCTGCGGCCAGGGCCTGGGCTTGCGCTTCGGCGCTCAGCATGTCCGGGAGGCCACCGCCCAGGGCGTTGTTCAGGCTGCGCTTGACCAGCGAGACAGCCGCAGGTGATGCGCCCACAAAGCTGCGGGCCATGGCCTGCGCACGGGCCAGCAACTGCTCGGGCGCGTGCAGCTCCATCACGATGCCCAGCCGCAAGGCCTCTTGGGCGTCAATGTCGCGCGCCGAGAGCATGATTTCCTTGGCGCGCTGCACCCCCACCACGCGGGGCAGGGTGTAGAACGCGCCCACATCAGGCACCAAGCCGACCTTGAGGAAGGACATGTTGAACCAAGCACGCGGCGTGGCCAGCACAAAGTCGGCGGCCAGGGCTAGGCTAAAGCCCGCACCGGCAGCCGCACCATCGACCGCCGCGATCACCGGGCGGTCCAGCGTGAGCAAAACCTGCACCCACTCGTGCAAGGTCTGCATGCGGCTGAGCCAGCCGCCGTTGTCGAGGTTGGCGGCAGCGATGTTTTTCAGGTCACCACCCGAGCAGAAGTGCCCACCCGCACCGGTGAGGACCACGGCGCGGATCGAGCGGTCTTGCTGGATCTGGCGCAGGGCCTGCGCCAGTTCGTCGCGCATGGCGGGTTCGAGCGCGTTGCGCTTGGTCGGGCTGTTGAGGGTGATGGTGGCGACCTGGTCGCTCACCTCGAATTGCAAAAGACTCATGGGGTTTCCTTTTCTTGCCTGTAGGCGCCAGCCCTGCTGGCGATGGACATCTGGGTGGTCTGCGGGTCATCGCTTGCAAGGCAAGCGCCTACAGAGATCCTGAATAGTCCCGGCCACCGGCCAGGGAACTGCCACCGTCCACCGCCAGGATGGCGCCGGTGACGAATGCGGCATGCGGTGACGCCAGAAACAGCGCCATGTCGGCGATCTCTTCGACGCGGCCCATGCGCTGCAGGGGCACGGACTGCGTCATGCGTTGCAGCGCCTCGGGCGTGGGTGCCAGGCGACGGATGCCTTCGGTGTCGCCGATCGGGCCGGGCACGATGGAGTTCACGCGCACACCCTCAGGCCCCCACTCCATGGCCAGCACCCGCGTGAGCATGTCCACCCCCGCCTTGGCCGCGCACACATGGGCCTGGAATTTGGTGGGGTTGAAAGCCTGCGGCGCCGAGATGTTGAGCACACACGCGCCCGGGCGGCGCAGGTGCTCAAAGCCCGCACGCAGCACATGGAAGGTGCCGTTCAGGTCAATGTCCACCACCGTCTTGAAACCGTTGGCCGACATGCCCAAAGCGGGTGCCAAAAAGTTGCCCGCCGCGCCCGAGACCAGCACATCGAAGGGGCCGATGGCGTCACGCGCCTGCTGCAGCGCAGCGGCAATGCCTGCGGCGTCGCGCACATCGGCGCTGTAGCCTTCGATCTGCGTGCCATGCTGGCGCAGCTGCTGCACCGCCTGGGCCACGCGCTCGGCGTTGCGGCTGACGATGGCCACCTTGGCACCGGCCTGGGCAAACGCGGTGGCGATGCCAAGGTTGATGCCGCTGCTGCCACCGGCCACAAACACCGACTGGCCTTTGAAACTCAGAGGGATGCGCATGGGCTTACCTTTCGGGAAAATTGGGGTTGGCAAATTAAAGCTTTGAGGTGGACCCGCGCTGTAGGAGCCCACCCCCGTGGGCGATGGGCGTGGAACACGTCCTGAAAACCTTCGCCCACGGGGTGGGCTCCTACACAACAGCCAGGGTGTGCATGGTTCATGAGATGTCTGGCAAGGAAGCTTCTGCCAAGCGTGCGTGTTCTTGCTCTTGCAACTGGCGCCAGAGGATCTTGCCGGTGCCCGACTTGGGCAGGCTGTCCACAAAGCGCACGATGCGCGGGGCCTTGTAGACCGCCATGCGCTGGCGGCCCCAATCGATGACGTCCTGCTCAGTGAGCTGGCCCTTGAAGCCGGGCTTGAGCACCAAGAGCGCCATCACGTTCTCGCCACGTTTGGCGTCGGGCACGGCGATCACGCAGGCCTCGTGCACGGCCGGGTGTTCGTACATCGCGTTTTCCACCTCGGCCGGCCAGACCTTCAGGCCCGAGGCGTTGATCATGCGTTTGAGGCGATCGCGCATGAAGTAGTAACCATCTTCATCGACCATGGCCAGGTCGCCGGTTCGGAAATAGCGCTCGCCGTGCAAGGTGATGAAAGCGTCCTGGTCGGCTTGCGGGTTGCGCCAGTAGCCGCGCATGAGCTGCATGCCGCGCGTGACCAGCTCGCCCACTTCGCCTTGTGGCAACTCTTGCAATGTTTCGGGGTCGACGATGCGCGAATCCACGCCTTGCGTGGGCATGCCCAGGCACTGGCGCTTGCCGCGTGCCGAGGGGTTGGCGTGCAAAAAGGCGGCCGTTTCCGACAGGCCATAGGCCTCGTTGTAGGTCAAGCCAAACTGCTCGAACAGCATTTTGGACACGGCCTCGGGCATGGCCGCGCCACCGCCCGACAAGAGCGCCAGGCTCGACAGATCGCTCGTCTGGGCAGTGGGCTGGGCAAAGAAGTCGATCACCATGGCGGGCGGCGCGGTCCAGACGGTCACGCGGTAACGCTCCACCAGGGCCACGGCGCTCGCCGCGTCCCAGCGCGGCATCATGACGATGGTGCCGCCCAGCGTGAGCGGCATGTTCATGCCGTTTTGCATGCCCAGCATGTGGAACAGCGGCGCCACACACAGGAACACCGCATCGGCATGCAGGCCGCGCCACACCTGCGAGGCGATGTTGGACGCCAGCACCGAGGTGTGGGTGTGGCAGCAGCCTTTGGGGTGACCGGTGGTGCCCGAGGTGTAGGGCAGCACGGCCAGGTCGTCGGGCGTGCAGCCCACGTCCTGCACGGGCTCGGTAAAAGCCGCAGCATCTGCAAAGGCGTGCAGATGGGCATCGTCCAACGCACGGGCGGTAAAGCGCATGGCCTCGGGCAAAGCCGCGAGGCCACTGTCTGGCACGTCCTCGGTGTAGGCATGCACCAGCGCCGCCTGCAAGCTGCCACCCGCCTGCCCGATCAGGGGCTGGACCTGGGGCAACAAGTCCTGCGCCACCACGGCCACCTTGGCGCCGCTGTTGTCGGCGTAGTAGCTGACCTCGGGCAAGGTGCTCATGGGGTTGACCGGCACAACGGCTGCGCCCACGCGCATGACCGCATAAAAAGCGATGACGAACTGCGGACAGTTCTGGCTCATGAGCAGCACGCGGTCACCACGGGCCACGCCCAGGCGCTGCTGCAGGTACGCGGCCACCGACTCGATCTGCTGGTTGAGCTGACGGTAGGTCAGCACCCGGTCGGCGTAGATCAGGGCGGGCTTGTCGGGGTAGCGCAGCGCGGCCGTCTGCACAAAGTGGTTGAGCGTGACCTGCGGCACACGCAGCTCGTGCGGCACGCCCTTGGGCCAATGGGCGTGGTGCAGTTTGGCTGGGGTGGGCATGTGGGTCACAGGCTTCGCGAGATCAGCTCTTTCATGACCTCACTGGTGCCGCCGTAGATGCGGGTCACACGCGAGTCGACAAAAGCGCGGGTGATCGGGTACTCCATCATGTAACCGTAGCCGCCGTAGAGCTGCAGCAATTCATCCAGCGCCTTGCCCAGCTCTTCGGTCGCGAACAGCTTGGCCATGGCCCCTTCCTGCACAGTGAGTTTGCGGCGCAGGTGCTCGCCCAGGTACTGGTCGACCATCATGCGCACGGCGGTGGTGCGCACCTTGATCTCGGCCAGCTTGAAGCGGGTGTTCTGAAAATCAAACAGCGGCTTGCCAAAGACCACGCGCTCCTTGGTGTAGCGCACGGTCTCGTCAAACATGGCCTCCATCTTGGCGGCCGCACCCAGCGCGATCACGAAGCGCTCTTGCGCCAGCTCTTGCATGAGGTAGGCAAAGCCTTTGTTCTCTTCGCCCAGGATGTTGCTGACCGGCACGCGCACGTCTTCAAAAAACAGCTCGGCGGTGTCGGCCGCTTCCTGGCCCATTTTTTCGAGCTTGCGGCCTTTGCGGAAACCGGCACGGTCGGCCTCGACCAGGATCAGCGACACGCCTTTGGCACCCAGCTCGGGCTGGGTCTTGGCCACCACCACCACCAGGTCGCAGTTCAGGCCGTTGGAGATGAAGGTCTTGGCGCCGTTGATGACGTACTCGTCGCCCTCGCGGCGCGCCGTGGTACGGATCGCCTTGAGGTCGCTGCCCGCGCCGGGCTCGCTCATGGCGATCGCCAGGATGACTTCGCCGATGGCGCACCTGGGGAGCCAACGCGCCTTTTGTTCTTCGGTGCCCAAGCGCTCGATGTAGGGTGCCACCACGTCAGAGTGCAGGCCAAAGCCCAGGCCCCCCACGCCAGAGCGGCCGATCTCTTCGACGATCACGGCCGCGTGGCCGAAGTCACCGCCCGCACCGCCCCACTTCGGGTCCATGGTGGCGCACAGCAGGCCTTCGCGTCCGGCCTTGAGCCAGGTTTCGCGGTCTACCTTGCCGTCCTTGTCCCACTGGGCCTGGCGGGGTTTGCATTCGCGCTCCAAAAAGCGGCGCACGGTCTCGCGCAGCATTTCGTGGTCTTCACGGAACACGCTGCGGGGAAAAGTCAAGATGCTGTCCATACGCGCCTTAAGGACGACCGCCGCCGCAAACCAGCACCTGGCCGCTGACGTAGTTCGACTCGGGGATGCAGAACATGTAGACAGCACCGGCCGCCTCTTCGGGTGTGCCGCCCCGGCCCAATGGGATGGTGGATTCAGCGGCCTTGAGGCGGTCGGGCTGCACGCCGACGGCGATGGTGCGGCCTTGAATCTCCACACTGGCACCGCCTGCCGTCAGGGGCTGGGTCAGGCGCGTCATGATCAGGCCAAAGGCCACGCTGTTGACGTTGACCTTGTAGCGGCCCCACTCTTTGGCCATGGCTTTGGTCAGGCCATTGATGCCCGCCTTGGCCGCCGCGTAGTTGGCCTGACCGGCGTTGCCGTACACGCCCGAAGTGGACGAGATGTTGACCACCTTGCGGTGCTTGGGCGTGCCCGCTTCGGCTTCTTTTTTGGCGGCGTCGCGGATGAAGTTGGATGCGGCGCGCAGGATGCGGAACGGCGCGGTCAGGTGCACGGCCAGCATGGCTTCCCACTGCTCGTCGCTCATCTTTTGCAGCACGTTGTCCCAGGTGTAGCCGGCGTTGTTGACGATGATGTCGATGCCGCCAAAGGCGTCGAGCGCGGTCTTGACAAAGCGGTCGCCAAAATCGGTGTCGGTCACGCTGCCGATGCAGGCCACAGCCTGGCCACCGCTGGCGACGATGTCGGCCACAGTCTGTTCGGCCGGGGCCTGGTCCAGGTCGTTGATGACGACACGGGCGCCTTCGCTGGCGAGCTTGAGCGCGATTTCACGGCCGATGCCGCGACCGGAGCCGGACACCAGGGCCACCTGGCCTTCGAGTTTGCGGGTCATGGGGAATCCTTTGAAATGTATTTTTTGAAAATGGGTTCAGGCCAGGGCGACGACGGCGTCGCCCGCCAGCTTGATCTGGCCATCGGCATTGGCCGTGGTCAGCGACAGGCGCACACGGCGTTCGCCATCGACTTCGAATTTCTCGGTCACTTCGCCGGTGCAGGTGATCTTTTCGTGCACCTGGGTGATGGCGGCAAAGCGCACGCTGTAGTCGCGGATCGCGGTCTGCGGCACCCATTGGGTCAGCGCTCGGCCCAGCCAGGCCATGGACAACATGCCGTGCGCGAACACATCGGGCATGCCCGCGCTCTTGGCAAAGTCGCTGTCGACATGGATGGGGTTGTGGTCGCCCGATGCGCCGCAGTACAGCGCCAGCGTCAAGCGGGAGATGGGGGGCAGCGCCAGGGCGGGGATCTTGTCGCCCACCTGGAGCGCGTCAAAAGATGGCAGATTCATCATGGGGTCCTCAGCCGTTGCGCTGGACGGTCACGGTGCGCAGATCGGCCACGTGCTCGCCGCGCTGGTTGGTCACACGGGTCTTGCGCAGCACAAAGTCGAGTGCGCCGCCCTTCTTGTCGTAGATGTCTTCGATGCGCTGCTCGAAACTCAGCACATCACCGGCATAGGCCATGCGGTGGTAAGTGAAGCCCTGCTCGCCGTGCAGCAGGCGGCGGTAGTCCAGGCCGAGCAGATTACGGATCGCGGCCGGATCGGGCGACTCCATCTCCAGGCAGAACAGGAAGGTCGGCGGCACCGGCAGGCCGGGGTGGCCAGCGGCCTGGGCCGCGGCTTCGTCGGTGTAGACCGGGTCGGTTTCGCCGATGGCTTTGGCAAAAAAGCGCAGGCGGCCCTTCTCGACCGTGGCCGAGAACTTGGGCATGGTGTGGCCGATGTATTGGCGGTCGAGCATGTCGGCCCCCTTCAGACTTTTTGGTAGAGCGTGACCACGCAGGCTCCGCCCAGGCCCAGGTTGTGCTGCAGCGCCAAACGTGCGCCTTCGACCTGGCGCTGATCGGCCTTGCCGCGCAGCTGCGACACCAGTTCGTAGCACTGCGCCAGACCGGTGGCCCCCAGCGGGTGGCCCTTGGACAGCAGGCCGCCCGAGGGGTTGGTGACGATGCGCCCGCCGTAGGTGTTGTCGCCGTCAACGATGAATTTTTCGGCGGTGCCTTCGGGCGTGAGGCCCAGGCCTTCGTAGGTGATGAGTTCGTTCGCGGTGAAGCAGTCATGCAGCTCGACCACGTCGAGGTCTTCAGGGCCGATGCCTGCGGCTTCGTAGACCTGCTTGGCGGCGTTGGCCGTCATGTCGTAGCCCACCACGCGGCGCATGTCGTCGCTCTCGAACGTGCTTGGGGTGTCGGTGGTCATGGCCTGTGCGGCGATGACCACGCTGGCGTCCAGCTTGTGCTTTTTGGCAAAGTCGGCCGAGCAGACGATGGCCGCCGCCGCGCCGCAGGTGGGCGGGCAGCACTGGTAGCGCGTGAGCGGGCCGAACACCGTGGGCGAGGCCATCACTTCTTCGAGCGTGAGCGTCTGGCGGAACACGGCCAGCGGGTTGCGGGCCGCGTGCTGGCGCGCCTTGACCGAGATGCGGCCAAAGGTGTCGGCGCGGATGCCGTATTCCTTCATGTAGTCCATGCCGGCGCCGCCAAAGAACTGGGCGGCACGGGGCGCGGCCGGGTCGTAGCCCTGGTGCGCGGTCATGGCCTCGGCAAAGCGGGTCATGGGCGAGGGGCGATCATCCCAGGCGCCTTTGAGCGCGCCGGGCTGCATCTGCTCAAAGCCCAGGGCGATGGCGCATTCGACCATGCCGCTCTCGACCGCCTGGCGCGCCAGGTACAGCGCGCTCGAGCCAGTCGAGCAGTTGTTGTTGAGGTTGAAGACCGGGATGCCGGTCAGGCCCACGCCATAGATGGCGGCTTGCCCGGCGGTCGAGTCGCCATAGACGTAACCGACATAGGCCTGCTGCACGGCGTCGTAGGGCACGCCCGCGTCGTCGAGCGCGAGCTTGGCCGCACGGGCGCCCATGAGGTTGTAGGACTCGCTGGCCCCGGGTTTGGTGAAGGGGATCATGCCCACGCCAACGACGTGAACTGCGCGCTTGTGAACGGCCATGCTTGCTCCTTGAAAGGCTTCGATACGGACAAAGTATCGAGCGGGAGCAGGGCTTCACCAATCGCCAATCAGGTCAAGATGATTGGCAGGAAATGACAATTTTTGGGAGTGGTTGGTGGACTGGCTATCTGGCGTAGAACTAGCTTAGGCACCAACTTGGCTTGTGGACATGAGCTGTGATCAATGTCATAATCATAAAATTAATTTTTCAAAAATGTAAACTCAAGATTAATTTAATCAATACTCATTTAACAGTTTCATAAAATGAACCGCATATTTTCCTTGCTATTAATAATTTCATCTGTTTTTCTTTTTGGATGTGCAACTCATGAAGACATGGTATCCAAAATAAATAACCGATTTGATACAGAAAAATCGATAATGGAAAGAAGAGCCAATTCCGGTGAAGTTAGTTGGGTTCGCGCGACTACTCACATGCGAGATTATGACAAAATGCTAGCAAGAATTCCTGACAACGCTGGATATTGGAAATACAATTCAGATGATGAAGAATATCATTCATTTAGTATTGCATTAGCTGAAAGACTTGATAAAAAGAAGATTACATGGGCACAATTTGATGCTGCCCGCATACAAAAACTCAATCAAATAAAAGCCAGAACTCAAATGCTTCGTAATTCTGAACCACGTAGCACTTCTTGCACTACGAGAAATGTAGGAACCACACTTTTTCCTGAATACAGAACTGATTGCAACTAAGGATGATCTGCATAACTGCAATCAAACTGTGATTTAATGCGTAAATTTTCTCATCGCGAAACCAACGTTGATTCCATCACAGATTTTCGTTCTAATCTAGTCTGTTTTCAGGCCTCGCCTACGCTGCAAGCGCACTCATGTCGCAGACCTCAAAATATTCGTTTACGTGCCATCCACAAGTTCGAGAGCGCTATAATCACTAACAATTAGCTGGCATTCTTGGCCAAGCCCCTCTAACGCGTCTTGCGATGCCCAAACTGGCATTTGATTACCCGAAACCAATATCATTAATATATTAAGTTAAATGATTTCCAATTTTTGATGCAATAGCAAATAAAGTTGTTTGATCGACATTGAATATTTCTTTAAGTCTCTCGTCGCAGTTAATGTTTTGAGGGTTTTTCGCGTCTTTTAAATTATTTTCTTCGATATATTCAAGAATATTTTTCAAAATCATCGATCGTGATATTGGTTTTATACCAACTACTTTTGATAATGCTTGGCTAGGCAATAATAAATTCTCAATATTTCCGTTTCATTTTTCTTGATCTTCATCTTCATCTTCATCTTTGTTAACAGATTTAGGTGCAAGTCTTTGCAAGAAATCATCGCCATGAATAATGACGAAATTATTGTGCGGATATGGGTTGTACCCTGTTCCTAATTTCTCATCATCACCAAAATAATCGATTACCAAATATGTTCCACGTATATCATATTTATTTTTAAAGTCCGATGTTTCATTGAGGCCGTTAGATATTCTTTGATTGATGTTGTCAAGTACTTCTTTGCGCCCACGCTCGATGCCCAATTTGTATCCAATAAATAATGTGGCTATTGCCAATAACAAAAAATTAATTCCATATAAGCTCCTTGAATTGTGTTTTTTAAGTTTTACTACTAGGTTAGAGCCTTTTTATAGCATTCCTAAGGGTTTCATCAATGGCGGCGATAAGTTTTCCGAAACTGGCGGTGACATCATTTCTTGCCTCTTCGAAATCAGCCTTAGTTTCATGTTTCATGTCTTGTGAAATGTACCAACTCGCAGAGTGGGAAATGTCTCGAAGAGCAGAAGCTATTGTGGGATAACGAAGAAATCGGCCAATAGCTCCCCGCAATACTGCCAGTTTTTCTAAGGCCGCTGAACGTTCTTGATCTGAACGTATGTTGTAAGTAAGCAAATCCTCGACAAGGCGACCTGCGGTGTCCTCAAGTTCTGAAAAGCGATTGAGCTCTCTTTCCCAAAGCACTTTTCGCCGATCACGCCCTTCGTTGAGGCGTGTGCTCAATACGAGGTTAATTATCGATACAGATGCTGCGATGCAAGCAACAATGATTGCTGCGTAATTTAATAGTCCAGCAAGTACTTCTTTCATGGCTCTAACTTTGATGTAGATGACAAATCGGCCCATATGTCTGTCGTCTGCTGGAGGCAGGTTGTACAGTAGTTTATGTGCACTTATTATTAGAAAAATATTTTTCCTTCTCGAATTCGTTATTCATCCGCTGCAACGGTACACGCAGCTCCCACGCAATGCATTCCCCAAAAAAGCCAAGCCTCGGACTCAAACCAGCGCTGCGTCCTCAACCGGCTCGTTATGCGCCTGCCGATACGCCCCAGGGGTGAGGCCCGTCCAGGCCTTGAAGGCGCGGTGGAAGGTGCTGGCTTCTGAAAACCCCACGCGCGCCGCCACTTCCAAGAGCGGCAAATCAGACTGGGTGAGGTACTCCACGGCCACGTCGCGGCGCAGGGCGTCTTTGATCATCTGGTAGCCCTGGCCTTCGCGTTGCAGGCGGCGGCGCAGGGTTTGGGGCGTGGTGGCCAGCATGTCGCTGACTTCTTCGAGCGAGGGCATTTCTTCGGCCAGGTAGCGCCGCAGCATGCGGCGGATGCGCTCGGTCAGGCTGGCCTGGTCGCGGTACTTGACCAACAGGCAGGCCGGGGCCTGGTGCAGGAACTCTTCCACGCTTTCGTTGTTCTGCACCACCGGCAGGTCAAGCCATTTGGCGTCAAAGCGGTAACCCCATTCGCCCTCCATCAGGCGGATGGGTGCCTGAAACAGTTTGGACGCATCGCTACGGCGGGCCACGTCGCTGTCCTGGTAAACCACTTCGTCGACCGGGATGCGGCGCGCCGCCAGCCAGCACATGACGCCGTAGCTGAGGAACATGAAGACACGCACGGCGTAGGCCTGGCGGTCGGTCAGGGCGTGTCGGGGGCTCATGCGCAGGTAGGCCTCGCCCTGCTTGACCACGAGGCGTGGCACAAAGTCGGGCAGCAGCGCGTGGTAGTAACGCAGCCCGGCGCGCAGGGCATCACCCAGCTTGCGGTGGCCCACCAGCATGCGGCAGCCCACAGCGAACGAGCCCATCGGCAAGGGGGTCGAGCCCAGGCCCCAGAACTCGTCACGGTGGTGGCGCACCAGGGCCGTCATCAGGCGGGCAAACTGGGTCTGGGTGACCCGCGCCAGCTTGGACTCCAGCAGCGCAGGCAGGATGCCTGCCCGGCGCAGCACGGCGGCCCGGGCGTCTTCGTCCTCGATGGCCAAGAGCATCTGCACCACCTGGTAAACCGCGATGGTGTGCTGGATGGGCGTGGCGTTCTGGGAACGGTTCATGGCGCAGTCGAAGGGGGACAGAGCCTCTATCCTACGACTTTGCGTTGGCACAAAACATCAATGGCGGCGGCATCGAGTCCCGCAGCGGTCAGCACCTCGCGGGTGTGCTGGCCCTGCAGGGGGGCGGGGCGCTGCACGGCGAAGGTGTAGCCGCTCATCTGCACAGGCATGGCCATTTGTGTCATGGTCTCGCCCTGCGCGGTCTGCACCTGCACCCACATGCCCCGGTCCTGAAAATGCGGCAGCTGTTGCGCCTCGTCGAGCTTGAGCACGGGGGTCACGCAGCAGTCGGCACCGCTCAGCAGCTGCGCCCAGTGGGCCAGCGGATGCGCCTGCACCGCCTGGGCCACTTCGCGCCGCACCCAGTCGGACAACTCTCGCGTTTTGGGAATGTGGTGCTCGGCCAGGTCCGGGCGACCCAGCAGGGCGCAAAAGGTGTCCCAGAATTTGTGCTCGAAAGCGCCCACGGCCAGGTAGCGGCCGTCTTGCGTGGGGTACAGGCCGTAGCAGGGCAGCGCCCCGGTGAGCTTGTCGCCACCGGGCGCGGGCACGCGACCGCGGCTGTGCAACCCGGCCAGCGGAATCACCGCATGGGCCAGCACGCCGTCGGCAATGGCCACATCGACATGCCGCCCCTGACCTGTGCGCTGCGCATCAAACAGCGCCGCCAGGATGCCCATGACGGCGGGCATGGTGCCGCCCAGCAAGTCGCCCATGGGCAGGTTGGACAGGGCCAGCTCGCCACCGGTTGTGCCCACCTGGTCGGCCACCCCGGCATAGCCGCAGTAGTTGAGGTCGTGCCCGGCCTTTTGGCTCAGCGGCCCGGTTTGGCCGTAGCCGCTGATGCTGCAGTACACCAAGCGCGGGTTGCGGCTGCGCACCGCGTCGTAGCCCAAGCCCAGCCGCGCCATCACGCCGGGGCGAAAGCCTTCGACCAGCACGTCGGCGGTTTCGCACAGCTGGAGCAAGAGCTGCACGCCTTCGGCTTGCTTGAGGTCCAGGCGCATGCCGCGCTTGTTGCGGTTGAGCATTTCGCGGACCGGGGGCGAGGCGTAGTCACCCGCGCCCAGGTCTTCGATCTTGATGACGTCGGCGCCCAGATCGGCCAGGTGCAGGGTGCACATGGGGCCGGGCAGCAGGCGGGTCAGGTCCAGCACGCGCACGCCTTGCAGCGGTGCGCCTTGGTTCGTGCTCATGCGCGGCCTCCTGCAGACGCCTGGGCAGTCTTGCGCAATTCGGTTTTTTGCACCTTGCCAGCGGCCGTCAGGGGCAGCTTGTCGCGGAATTCGTAGCTCTTGGGACACTTGTAGCCGCTCATGCGTTCGCGGCAGTGGGCCGAGAGTTCTTCGGCCGTGGCCGACATGCCGGGCTTGAGCACGACGATGGCGTGTACCGCTTCGCCCCATTTTTCGTGCGGCAGGCCGATCACGGCGCACATGGACACCGCCGGGTGGCTGGTGATCGTGCTCTCGACCTCGGCCGGGTAGACGTTTTCGCCACCGGTGATGACCATGTCCTTGATGCGGTCGATCACGTACAGGTAGCCGTGTTCGTCCATCACGCCGCCGTCGCCGGTGTGCAGCCAGCCGCCCGCCAGGGCTTTGCGCGTGTCTTCTTCCCGGCCCCAGTAGCCCTGCATCACGGCCGGGCCGCGCACCAAGATCTCGCCGTGCGTGCCTGCGGGCAGCTCCTGGCCCTCGGCGTCGGCAATGCGGATTTCGGCCGACAGACCCGCCGCACCCGCCGAACGGATGCGCTCACTGTCCAGAAAGGCGGGGTCGCGGGAAATCGGCAAGGTCGAGACGGCGGCCGAGGTTTCGGTCATGCCGTACACATGGATGAAGTCCACCTGCGGAAATGCCGCAAGCGCACGCCTGAGCAGCGGCAGCGTGATCGGCGCCGCGCCCCACAGGATGCGCTCGAGCTTGGGCAGGCCCTGCGGGTCAAAACCAGGCGTGTCCAGCAGCATCTGCAGCATGCTGGGCACGATGACCAGGTCGTTCACGCCTTCGCGGGCCATGATCTCGACCACCTGCTGGGGCTGGAACGCGGGCACGGTGACGCAAGTGCCGCCCACCATCGTTTGGCCCAGCATGCGGCCCAGCCCAGCCACATGGAACATGGGCGAAGTCAGCAGCGTCACGTAATGGGGTGGGTTGGACACCTCGGCCATGCGTCCGATCAGCGAGGCCCAGAGGTTGCCGTGCGAGAGCATGACGCCCTTGGGGAAACCGGTGGTACCGCCGGTGTAGACGATGGCCGCCAGCGTGTCGGGGGCGCTGCGCACGTCTTCCATGGGCGAGGCGGCGGCCAGTTGGGCTTCCAGCGGCAGGTAGCCTGTCGGAGCTTGCGCTTCGCCAATGTAGAGCCGATGGCGCAGGGCGGGCAAGGGCGCGGTCATGGCCTGCGCGGTGGCCATCAGGCCGTCGTCCACCGCCAGCGCGCTGGCGCCGCAGTCGTTCAGGGCGTAGGCCACTTCGGCCGCTGTCCAGCGGGTGTTGACCGGGTTGATCACCAGCCCCGCCCAGGCCCCGGCCAGCAGCAGCTCCACCATGCGGTCGCTGTTGAGGGCCAGCACCGACAGGCGCTCGCCCGGCTGCAAGCCCAGCGCGCGCAATGCCGACGCGGTGCGGGCCACACGGTCTACCAGCTGCCGGTAGGTCTGGCGGCGCGTACCGGTGACGGTGGCGATCTTGTCGGGGTGCCTTTGCATCGAACGGTGCAGGCCAGCGGTGAGGTACATGCTTTTGTCTCCATGAGCGCGGCCCAGTGTGCGGGCCATCGCGATGGCCTGATTGCACAGCGACCCCGGGCTGGCGGCAATCGCTTCAAGGGTCAAAGGCATTGGCAGAAAGTGACAGAGGTGTTGGATACCGCCGTATTGAATTCAATGTACGTCAAAATTATTTTGAATGCTTTGGAATTCCTATAGAGCAAAATTCCCACCTGGCCCTGACGAACAAACTGCGCCCACAGGTGTTCAACCTGGGCTTTTTGCGCTGATGCGCTTGCACCACGGCAACGTCCGTCGTTTGTCCGATGCCAAGGCAGTGCTCATGACGTAGAACAGTTGATTTTCAGTAGCTACACAAATACAATGCGTATCGAGTTCGATCCCGTCAAAGATGCCTCCAATCAGATCAAACATGGTCTGTCACTGGGCATGGCCGGTGAACTCGACTGGGAATCCGCGCTGGTATGGGTTGACGATCGGTTTGAGTACAACGAGGTGCGAATGATCGCGCTCGCCCCCAGGACCGAAACCTTGTACTTCGTGGCATTTGTGGACCGGGCACCAGCGCGAAGAATCATCAGTCTTCGCCGTGCCAACCGACGCGAGGTAAAGCACTATGTCGAAAATTTCTAAGCGCCCAACGGTGCGCATGCCCAGCGTGCAAGAGGACAAGGCCATCACCGCCGCAGCCCAAACTGATCCCGATGCCCTGCCACTCACGCCCACGCAATTGAAGGCCATGGTCCCACTCAAAAGTTTGCGCGGCCGCCCCAAATCCGAGAACAAAAAACAGCTGGTGTCCGTGCGCTACAGCCCCGAAGTGCTGGCGTACTTCAAGTCCACGGGCGACGGCTGGCAGTCCCTGATGAACAGCGTGCTGCGCCAATACGTGGCCCGCCATTCGAGACCCTGAGCCGCCATCCCCGATAATCACGCCTTCAGATTTCTACCGGCCCGCACGCGCTGCGGGCCATTTTTTCGGAGCAACCCATGAGCACTTTCCAAACCACCGGCGCACGCGCCACGGGCCTGGCCACGCTGGCCGCTGACGGCACCGTGCTGGACACCTGGTTCCCAGCCCCCGAACTGGCCGACGGCATTGCCGCCAGCAGCAGCCAGCGCCTTTCCGAGGCCGAAGCCATTGCCGCCTTGGGCGCTGACGTGGCCAAGGCACTGAGCGCCTGCGCTGTACGCGGCACCACCGTGGTGGCTGTACGCACCGAAATCAAATCGCTGGCCGACGCCCCCGCCGACACGCACGACGCCTACCTGCGCCTGCACCTGCTGAGCCACCGCCTGGTCCAGCCGCATGGCGCCAACGTGACCGGCATCTTCGGCCTGCTGGCCAACGTGGCCTGGACCAACTTTGGTCCCTGTGCCGCGGCCGACGTGCCTGCCGCCCGCCTGAAAGCCCGAGCCACAGGCCGCGTGCTCGAAGTCAAAGGCGTGGACAAGTTCCCGCAGATGACCGACTACGTGATCCCGTCCGGCGTGCGCATTGCCAACGCCGACCGCGTGCGCCTGGGCGCACACCTGGCCAGCGGCACCACCGTCATGCACGAAGGTTTCTGCAACTTCAACGCAGGCACCTTGGGCGCCAGCATGGTCGAAGGCCGCATCAGCGCAGGCGTGGTGGTCGATGACGCCAGCGACATCGGCGGCGGCGCGTCCATCATGGGCACGTTGTCGGGTGGCGGCAAGGAAGTCATCAAAGTCGGCAAGCGCTGCCTGCTGGGCGCCAACGCCGGCATCGGCATCTCACTGGGCGACGACTGCGTGGTCGAGGCCGGCTGCTACATCACTGGCGGCAGCCGCGTGCAAATGCCCGACGGCAGCCTGATGAAAGCCAAAGAGCTTTCGGGCAAAAACGGCATCCTGTTCCGCCGCGATTCACAGTCGGGCGCTTTGCACGCGATCCCGCGCAACAAGAGCTGGGGCGAGTTGAACGCTGAGTTGCACAAGAACTGATTTCGGTTCTCGCAAAAAAAACGGCGTGCCTGCGAAAGCGGCACGCCGTTTTTGATGGTCACGTGATCAACGCACCCGATCCACCAGCTGCTTCATCAAATTGGCAACCGTTTTGTCCGCGCTGTTGATCGAATAGATCTCGGACATGTGGCTGTGGCCCATGAGTTTGTAGAGGCCGGGGCATGGACCTGCCTTGCACAGAGCTGCGTGAAGTTGTTCGCTTTGGGTGTGGAAGTCTGGCGGGTCCAGCTCGGCATAGGCCAGCAGCAGGGGCACTTTGGACGCCATAAGGCCGGGCACGGCGGAGCGGGCGGGGTATTGCGCAGCGTCTTTGCCAAAGTAGGCTTGCAGGGGCGGGTTGGCCTCGGCCGTGGTCGGGTCAAAGATGCCCGAGAGCATGACCGCACCGGCCAGCCCCGAGCCGGGCGCGGCATGGAACTGCGGGTGCGCCAGGTATTGCGCCACATGCGCCGCGCCTGCCGAGTGGCCCATGAGGATGATGCGCTGGGGGTTACCACCGCTTGCGGCGATATTGTCGCGCACCCATTTGAGGGCCGACTGGATGTCTTGCTGCGCAGCGGGCCAGGGGTTGGCCGGGGCCAGGCGGTAAGTCATGTTGACACCCACCATGCTCTGGCGCACGGCCCACAGCATGATGTTGTCGTAAAACGGGCTGTCGCCGGTGCGGCGCTCGCCGCGCATGAAGGCACCGCCGTGCACGAACACCAGCACAGGCTGATTGGCTTGCGGTTTGTCAGGGGTGAACACGTCGAGCAGGTGGCGAGCATCGCTGCCGTAGCGCGCATCGCGGCGCACCTGCACGCCAGCATAGGGTTCACGCTCTTGCAGCGGTGCGTACAGTTTCTCGGTCGGTGGTGGGGCGACGACCGGACCGATTTTGACCAGCTCAGTGGCGATCTGCGCTGGAACGGCCGAAGGCACTTCGACGGTTTTAGCCGTTGGCACGACAGCGCAACCGACGATGCCCGCAGACAGGATGGCAGTCAGGAAAGAACGCATGGTCAGCACTCCAAAAATCAAGCTTCAAAAACCAAAATGCCGCTTGGGCGAATCCCACAACATGGCGGCCCGCTCGGCCAGGGAAAACTGCGACTCAAAGACCTTGAGCATCGGCCCATAGTCCAGGCGGTAGGGCGCCTTGAGGTAAGGCCAGTCTGAAGCCCAGACGCATTGGTGAACGCCAAAGTTTTGCACCAGGGCATCCGCATAAGGGCGCACATCCGGAAACGGGAACCCCGCTTGCGAGAATTTGGCGTAGCCCGACACCTTGACCACGGCACGGCCTTCGCGGCCCAAGGCCAGCAAGGTCTGAAAACCCGCTTGCTGCATGTCGGCGTCCAGCGTGGGGCGGCCGCAGTGGTCAAACATCATCTTGCCCTGCACCCGATCGAGCATGGGCATGAAGTCGAGCAAAAGGTCTTTTTCGACCTGAAACTGGGCCCACAGGTCCAGCGCTTTCAGGCGCATGAGCAAGGGCTCGATGTCGGCGTAGTGCGCAAACCCGTGCAAGGACGGATTGAACGCGATGCCGATCACGCCTTGCGCCTTGAGGTCAGCCAAGGTCTCCAGCGAACAGTCGTTGGGCACCACCGCAATGCCTTTGAAGCGGCCTTGGCCCATGGCGATGGCGTCCAGCAGGCAACGGTTGTCGGTGCCGTAGCCCGAATTGGGGCCCACCAGCAGGGCGTGCTCCACGCCGTGGCAAGACATCACCTCCAGAAAGTAGCGGGCATCGCCCATTTCCTGCCCGGCGGGGCGGTAGCTCACATCGGGTGCATACGGAAATCGCTGGGGGTCGAGCACATGGCAATGCGAATCGATCTTGCGTTCATCAAAGATGGACATGCAGGGCCAATCAGAAGGTGGCCAGAATGGCCTGCTTGAGCTCGGGGGTGATCTCGGGCATCACGCCAAACCAGGCTTTGAAGGCCGGGCGAGCCTGGTTGAGCAGCATGCCCAGACCGTTGACGGTGGTGTGGCCGCGCAAACGGGCTGCGGCGAGCAAAGGGGTTTCGAGCGGGATGTAGATCGCATCCGAGACCATCGCGGTGGGGGGCAAAGCGTCCAGCACCACCTCCAGCGGTGGCTGGCCGTACATGCCCTGGTTGGTGGTGTTGACCAACAAGGCCGCACCGTCCATGGCAGCGTTGCGTTCGGCCCAAGGCACCACCTTGACAATGGCTTCATGGCCCGCGGCTAAGGCCTGGGCTTTCTCGATGCTGCGGTTGGTCAAGCGGATCTCGCGGGCACCTTCGTCGATCAGGCTCAGCACCACCGCACGCGCCGCACCTCCGGCACCCAACACGAGGACGGGGCCATCGTCTGCGCGCCAATCGGGTTTGACGTCCTTGAGGCTCTGGATGTAGCCATAGCCGTCGTTGTTGAAGCCGTGCAAAGCACCGTCTTCCTGGACCACGATGCAATTGATCGCCCCCATGCGCTGGGCCACCGGGTCCACCACGTCCATCAGCGCCAGCGCGGCCACCTTGTGCGGCTGGGTGATGTTGCACCCAGCCAGCCCCAAGGCAGACAGCCCACGAATGGCCGCCTCCAGATTCGGTGGCTCGACTTGAAAGTGACCATAAGCGCCTTTCAAACCGTATTTGGCCAACCAGTAGTTGTGCAGGATCGGCGAGCGCGACTGGAGGACGGGCGAACCCATCACCCCCGCCAACTTGAATTTCGTGTTGTCCATGGACTTCTTGTCAGAGGTTTATTTTTTGTTGACGGGCGGCAGGATGTCGGTCACGACCTGTTTGCCACCCACCACTTTGGTCATGTAGCTTTCGCGGTCGAGATCGCCATTGGTGTCGTAGCTGACGTCCAGCAGCAGACCGGGCGTGGTCTTGGCCGACAAGCTGATGTTTTTCATGGCCGCGGCAAAGGCTTTGGCGTCAAACTTGCCGATCTTCTCGGTCACGGCCTTGACAGTGTAGATGCCGATGTAGCCTTTGAGGCCGTTGTGGTCGGTGCGCGACTTGAATTCGCGCTGGTAGGCCTCGTCAAACTTCTTGACGGTGGCCTGCGGGGCATCGGCCGTCAAACCCACATGGGCCACCGCGCCATTGGCCGCGTCGCCCGCCAGCTCGATCACTTTCTGGCTGGTCAGCACGGTCTCGCCAATCACGGGTTTGGTGTAGCCCTGTTTTTTCAGCTCGCGCAACAAACGGGCGGACTCTTCCTCGTTGGAATACACGAACACGGCGTCACCGCCCGACTGCTTGACCTTGATGACGGCACTGCTGAAGTCCACCTGGCCTGGCTCAGTGGACACATCGGCACCGACCTTGATGCCCCGGGCTTCGAGGGCCTTGTTGATCAGGTCACGACCGCCTTTGCCAAAGTCGTTGTTCACATAAATCACATCGACCACTTTGGCCTTGACGGTGTCCTTGATGTAGCCGGCAATCTTGGGCATGGCGGTCGATTGCGTGAACGAGGTGCGAAACACATAAGGGTTGCCCTGCTGCGTGATGGCCGCGGCTTCACCGCCGGTGAAATTGGGGATCTCGGCACGGCGTGTGGCAGCCATGCTCACCAAGATGGAGCCAGAAAACACCGGGCCCATGACCACATAAGCGCCATCGTCAGCGGCCTTCTCGGCCAGGCCCTTGGCCACACCGGGGTTGGACTGGGTGTCGTTGGAGCTGTAGTCGATCTTGCGGCCCAAAATGCCGCCTGCGGCATTGATCTCCTTGACGGCGAGCTTCATGCCGTTGTCGAAATTGGTGCCCGATGTGGCACCGGTGCCCGTCAGCTCGACCAAACCCACGATCTTCACCGTCTGGGCTTGTGCACAGGCAGATGCGAGCAAGGCGCTGATCAGCGCGGATTTCAAAAATGTTTTCATGTTTGTCTCCTGGTTGTTCGGGCGAATGCCGCCCTTGTGTTGAACCGATGGTTGCACACATCTTGCGGGATGCGTGCCTGAATCACCATCAGGGATTACGTGACCGAAAGCCTTGGCAATGCGAGGCCGCGCGCGCCAATCAAGAAGCCTTGTCCATCGCTTTGACTTTGTCGCCCCCGGCCACCGAGTAACGCATGGGCACCTTGCGGGTGGCCAAAAACTGCTCGATGGTTTCGCCCCGAAAAGCGGCATAGACCTCGGGGTTGGACACGCCCAGCACGGCAGCCATTTTTTCGAGAACAAAGAAGATCACGCCACGGCGGATCATGGCGATCCACTGTCGGCCCCGGATCAGGTCTTTTTCTTCTTCGCTCAAACCGTGCTCACTGGCCAGCGCCTCGAAATCGTTCACAAAACGCGCGCGGTGCTCCGGCTTGACCAGGGCATGCAAAAAGCGGTTGATGCGCAAGTTGGCGTGGCTACGGGCGTGGGTGAAAGGGTAGGTGCCTTGCAAGGCCCCCGCGCCTTCCAATTCGTGACCCATGTGCTGGCGGTGCGCTTGCACAGCGGCTGCATCGGGCTCACCACCCAGGTCTTCCAACACCAGCGTGGCGATGTTGGTGACCGAGGGCGCGTAGGTCTGTTTGTGCACCAGCCTCACCTGCTGAGACAGCGCGCCGCGCATGATCAGCCACATGATGACTTCGGCGCCTTCCATGCCGCCTTTGGCGGCGTATTCGGCGATGCGCATGTTCACCAGTTGTTCGGGGGCGTTTTCCAGCAGGTCAAGGAATTCAGCGTCCCAGGCTTCGTTCAGAAAGCCCGCACGCTCGCCATGCACCTGGTGCGAGAGACCACCCGTGGCCATGATCGCCACATTGAGGTCTTCGGGGTAGCTCTCGATGGCGCGACGCAAGGCCTGGCCCAGCTTCCACATGCGCTTGGCACTGGGCACCGGCAGTTGCAGCACGCCCACTTGCAGCGGCACCACCTGGCCCGGCCAGGGGCCGCGCTCGTCACCCAACATGGACAGGGGCGACAGGAAACCGTGGTCCACCGGCTTGCCTTGAAAGAAAGACATGTCGAACTCGTCGGCCACCAGCGACATGCCGATGTGCTGCGACAGGCCCAGGTGGCCGATGGCCGGGGCCACATCGCGCGGGCCACCGCCTTCGTCGGCCGCTTCATAGCGATCGTCGATGCCCAGCACAAAGGCTGAGTAGTGGTCCAAAAAGAAGGAGGTGATGTGGTCGTTGTAGATCATGAAGATCACGTCGATCTTCTTGTCCTGCACCCAGCCCCGGATCGCGTCGAAACCGTCAAAGATCGGCTTCCAGGCCGGATCGTTTTGCTTGCCGGTGTCCTTGGCGAAACCGATGGTGGGCGAATGCGAGGCGCCAATGCCTCCGATGATGCGGGCCATGTGCTGTCCTTGCTTTGAAATCAGTCGAGCGCCGCTTTGGCTTTGACGATCACCGCTGCCAGGCGGGCCGACTCGGCCTGGATGTAGGCGTTGAACTGGTCACGGGTGGGCGTGAAGGGCTCATAGCCAAAGGACACGAACTTCTCACGCACATCAGGCTCGGCCAGGGCCTTGGCAATGTCGGCGTTGATCTTGTCGGCCACCGCCTTGGGCAGGCCCTTGGGCGCAGCGATCGCGGTCCAACCGCTGACTTCAAAGTCCTTGGGGCCACCGGCCTCAGCCACGGTGGGCACGTCCTTGTAGGCGGGCAGGCGCTTAGGCGCGGCAATCGCCAGAAACTTGATCTTGCCTGCACGGTACAAGGGGCCTGCCGTGGCGCTGGTGCCCATGGCAAAGGCCAGCTCGCCAGTGGACACGCCGGTGTAAAGCTGTGTGGTTTCCTTGTAGATCACGTGCTGCATCTCGGTGCCGGTCACGGTCTCGAACAGGGCCGAGCCCAGGTGCACCGGGTTGCCCACCGACCAGGAGCCATAGTTGAGCTTGCCCGGGTTGGCTTTGGCGTCGGCCACCACATCGGCCACGTTTTTGTATTTGCTGTCGGCGGCGGTGGTAAAGAAGAAATAAGTCTTGAACAGCGGCAACAGCACGTCAAAGTCGGCCGCGGCGTTGTAGGGCAACTTCTTGAACAGGTGCGGGTAGGCGGTCAGGTGCACGTTGTCCAGCTGGATCAGGTCGGTGCCGTCGGTCGCACCGCGCTTGAACGCATCGATGGCGATGAAGCCGTTGCCACCGGGGCGGTTTTCCACCGTGACGGGCTGGCCCCAGCTTTTGGACAGTTTGTCGGCCACCAGACGGGCCACGCCCTCAGGGCCGCTGCCCACCGGGAAAGGCGTGATGATGCGCACGGGCTTGGTGGGGAAGGTCTGAGCTTGAGCGACCAAAGCCAGGCCGAGGGTCAAGGTGATGAGGACTCGTTTGAGCATGGGGGTCTCCTGTTCTTGATGGGGGTCAATCCGCAAGGGGCGAATGGGTGGTGATTTTGGAAAGTCCCCCTTGGTCTGCAAAGATGCCGAGATCAAGACCGCGATAACATGGCGTTATCACCAAACCAAATTTGCGCCATGAAACTGAACGCCTTGCAGGCACTGGTGGCCGCCATCGAAGAAGGCAGCTTGCGCGGTGCTGCACGCCGCATCGGGGTGTCGCAACCCGCGCTGACCAAGCTGGTGCGCGAGCTGGAGATCGAGCTGGCCGCGCCTTTGCTGGCGCGGCATTCGCAAGGCGTGCGCCCCACGCCGCAAGGGCAAGTGCTGTTTGAGCACGCCCTCAAAGTGGCGCGGGAATTGGCCACCGCCACCGACCAGATCCAGCAACTGGGCGGGCAAATGAAGGGCGAAATCCAGGTGGCGGCCGTGCCGGTGGCCATGATGCTGCTGATTCCAGAAACCTTGCGCACCTTCAGCCGGGCCTTCCCCGACATTCGGCTGCGGGTGAGCGAAGAGCTGTTTGTCGAGCAGCTGCAAAAACTGCGCAGCGGCCAGGTGGACCTGGTGGTCGGCGGCATTCCAGAAGGTTTGCCCAGCGGCGAATTCATCTCCGAGGACTTGATGACCACCTCCATGGTGGTGGTGGCGCGGCGCGGCAGCCGACATGCACGGGCACGGCGGCTGGCCGAGCTGGCCCAGGCCTCGTGGGTGTATACCGGCACCTCAGCGCAGACCGGCTACGCCAGCCGCCTGTTTGAAACCCACGGCTTGCCCGCGCCGCCCGTGGGTGCGATGGTGAACTCCACCCTGGCCCTGTTGGCGCTGCTGGGCTCAGGCGATTTGCTGGGCTTGATGCCAGAGCAAATCATTGCCCACCCACTGGGGCAAGACATCGTGCGCGTACCGCTCGAAGAACCGGGCTTGCCCCTCACGGTGGGGGCCATCATTCGAAGTGGCTCGGTGGTATCTCCGGCGATTCGGCAGTTCATTGCCCACCTGCACCGGGCGGCGCACCAACTGAGCAAAGCCGCGTGATGGCTGCTGGCCGTCTTCAGTCAAACCAGGCACGCACTTTGTCGCGGGCCTGCTGCTTGGCGTCATCGGTCACGTACATCGCAACCGTCAACACCGCCGACACCAGCACCCCGAGGTCATCGGAATAACCCAGCACCGGCGTGATGTCGGGCACCGCGTCGATGGGCGAGATGAAGTAAGTCAAGGCGCCATAGATGACGGTCTTGGCCCACAACGGGGTGTCAGGCCGCTGCGCCGCGTAATACAGGCACAGCGCACGCTCGACCACGTCCTGACCCGCCGCTTTGGCAAAGTGCTTGAGCTTGTCCCAAAAGCTTTTCTCAGAGAACGTGCTCTGTTCCAGCAGTTTGTCTTCGCTCATGCGGGTGCCCTTCAGGCTTTGGCCAGATGCTGCTGGGCCAGTGCGACGTACCAGTCCAGACAGCCCGGATTGGCCATGGCGTCCTTGTTGACGACTTTTTCCAGCGGCTGGCCGAGCATGAGTTTCTTGATCGGCAGTTCCTGCTTTTTGCCCGACAGGGTGCGCGGGATCTCGGCCACCTGAAAGATTTCATTCGGAATAAAGCGCGGGCTCAGCGCCACCTTGATGGCGTTGTTGAGCTTGGCCTTGAGCGCGTCGTCCAGCGTGGTGCCGGGGCGCAGCACCACAAACAGCGGCATGTAGCTTTCCTTGCCCAGGTACTCCAGGTCCACGACCATCGAGTCCATCACTTCGGGCAAGGCCTCGACCGCGCTGTACAACTCGCTGGTGCCCATGCGCAGGCCGTGGCGGTTGATGGTCGCATCGCTGCGGCCAAAAATCACGCAACCCTCGCCTTGTCCGTTCGCATCACCAATGCGCAACCAATCGCCATGGCGCCAGACGCCGCCCATGCTGGCCGGGCCGTCACCACCACCGGGTTGGCGGCCATGGCCTGCGGGGTACATCTCGAAATAACTGCTCAGGTAACGGGCGTTATCCTTGTCGCCCCAGAAGAACAGCGGCATCGACGGAATCGGTTGGGTGCAGACCAGCTCACCCACTTCGCCTTTGACCGGCTCACCCGCCTCGTTCCACGATTCGACCGCCGCGCCCAGCATCCGGCATTGCATGACGCCAGGCTCTTGCGGCAACTCGCGGTGGCCGCCCACAAACGCGCCCGCAAAGTCGGTGCCACCCGAGATGTTGCACCACCAGATGTCGGTGCCGATCTTCTTGAATTGTTCCGTGCCCCAGCTTTGGGTTTCGGGTGACAGGGGCGAGCCGGTCGTGCCCAGAGCGCGGATCAAGGACAAGTCGCCGCAGCGTGAAATGTCCACACCGGCCTTTTGGCAATTGGCAAAGAAGGCGGCGCCTGCGCCAAAGAAGGTGACTTTTTCTTCGGACGCCATGCGCCACAAAATGCCCCAATCGGGGTTGTCCTTGCTGCCGCCGGGATTGCCGTCGTAGATCACGCAGGTCACGCCGTTGAGCAGGCCCGCCACCTGGGCATTCCACATGACCCAACCGGTGGAGCTGTACCAGTGAAAGCGCTCGCCAAAGCTGTTGGGGTGGTAGCTGCAGCCCACGTCGTTGTGCAGAATTTTGTTGGCCAGCGCCACGATCACGGTACCGCCATGGCCATGCACGATGGGTTTGGGCAAGCCTGTGGTGCCGCTCGAATACACAATCCACAGCGGGTGGTCAAAAGGCAGCCACAGCGGCTCGAAGGCCTGCACCTCGGCGTCATCACGGGCGGTGACGACCGACAAAGGCCTGCTGGCCGCCACGTCGCACTGGGCGATGTCCACCGTCCCCAGGTTGTCATGGATGATGACGTGCTGCACACTGGGCAAGGCGTCCTTGAGTTCCTGCACCACGGCCATGCGGTCAAAGTCGCGGCCGCCGTAGCTCACACCATCGACAGCAATCAAGACCTTGGGCTCGATTTGCTTGAAGCGGTCGAGCACGGCGTTGGTGCCCATGTCGGGCGCGCAGATGCTCCACACGCCCCCCACGCTGATGGTGGCCAGAAACGCCACCATGGCTTCCGGAATATTGGGCAAATACGCCGCCACCCGGTCACCGGGTTGCACGCCTTGGGCCTGCAGGTGCAAGGCCAGCGCGGCCACTTGGCGACGCAGCTCGGGCCAGCTCAACTCGCGGCGCAAGCCTTTTTCATTGTGGCTGATGACCGCCGGAAAGCCGGCCGCATGCGCGGCCTGCACATGGCGCAGTACCTGGTGCGCGTAATTGGTTGTGGCCCCTTCGAACCAGACCGCGCCGGGCATGACGTTTTTGGAGATGGCCGCCTTGTGCGGTGTGGGCGACACCATCTCGAAGTAATCCCACATGCTTTGCCAAAAGCCTTCCAGATCGGACACCGACCATCGCCACAGGTCGTTGTAGGTGTCAAACGTCAGGCCACGCTGATCGCGCAACCAGTTCTGGTACAGGCGGATCTGGGGCACATAGGGCGGGGTGATCGGTGTGGCAGCGGTGTTCATGGGCCGAGGGTATCAGCGGGCATGTGCACTTGTCACTCGGTCAACCCCGCCAAAGTGCACTTAGGTGACAGATGCAAGAAAAGGACGCGGTGCTCAGCCTTGTTTCATGCGCTGGCTTTTCCAGTACACATCGTCACCGCCGTTCATGCGGTTGAGCACGCGGGCCAACACAAACATCAAATCGGACAGGCGGTTGAGGTATTGGCGTGGCGTGTCGTTGAGCGCCTCTTCGTTGCCCAGGGCCACGCAAGCGCGCTCGGCCCGGCGTGCCACCGTGCGGCACACATGGGCCAGTGCCGCGCCGCGGGTGCCCGCAGGCAAGATGAATTCTTCCAGCTTGGGCAACTGGCCGTTGTACTTGGCCAGGGCTTCGTCCAGCGCGGCCACGGCCTCTTCCTTGAGCAATTCAAAGCCGGGGATGGACAGCTCTCCGCCCAAATTGAACAACTGGTGCTGGACTTCCACCAGCACGTCGCGCACATCGGCGGGCATCTCTTCGCACAGCAAGACGCCGATGTTGGAGTTGAGTTCGTCCACCTCGCCCATGGCGTGCACGCGCAAGCTGTTTTTGGACACGCGCTGGTTGTTGCCCAGGCCGGTGGTGCCGTTGTCGCCGGTACGGGTGGCGATTTGTGTGAGTCGGTTGCCCATGAAATTCCTCTTGGTCGATCGCGTCAACTATAGACAGATTGTCGACGACGACACCGTGACTTGTCTGACAAAAGACAGCAAGGGCTGGACTGTGAGCGTAAACTGCAGCGCTATCAATGCAGCAGACCGGATCCGCTGCCCCAGGAGACACCCATGAACGCCCCCACCCCTGCAGCCCACCTGGCCCCCGAAGTCGCGCAACGCGCCGTGCCTGAGGCCTTTTTGACCGCCCTGAAAGCCCGCTTTGGCGACAACTGCTCCACTGCGCTGGTGGTGCGCGAGCAGCATGGGCGCGACGAATCGGCGTTCACCCATGTGCCGCCACCGGCCGCCGTGGTGTTTGCCGAGTGCACACAAGATGTGGCCGATGCCGTGAAGCTGTGTGCGGAGCACCAGGTGCCGGTGATCCCGTTTGGCGTGGGCTCCTCGCTCGAAGGCCATTTGCTGGCAGTGCAAGGCGGCATCAGCATCGACCTGATGCGCATGAACAAGGTGCTGGCCATCAACCCCGAAGACCTGACGGTGACGGTGCAGCCAGGCGTGACACGCAAGCAGCTCAACGAAGAGATCAAGTCCACCGGTCTGTTCTTCCCAATCGACCCAGGTGCAGACGCCACCATCGGCGGCATGAGCGCGACACGCGCCAGCGGCACCAACGCCGTGCGCTACGGCACCATGCGCGAGAACGTGCTGGCGCTCGAAGTGGTGACCTCGTCGGGTGAAGTGATCCGCACCGGCACCCGCGCCAAAAAGTCGAGCGCCGGTTACGACTTGACGCGCCTGATGGTGGGCAGCGAAGGCACGCTGGGCGTGATGACCGAAATCACCGTGCGCCTGTACCCCTTGCCCGAAGCCATCTCGGCCGCGATCTGCTCCTTCCCAAGCATCGAAGCCGCCGTGCACACCGTCATTCAGACCATCCAGCTGGGCGTGCCGATTGCCCGCGTCGAGCTGATCGACCACAACACGGTGCGCATGGTCAACGCTTATGCCAAGCTGGGCCTGCGCGAAGAGCCCATGCTGTTGATGGAGTTCCACGGCTCACCAGCAGGCGTGAAAGAACAAGCCGAAACCGTGCAGGACATTGCCAGTGAATTCGGTGGCAACGCCTTTGAATGGGCCGTCACACCCGAAGAGCGCACCCGCCTGTGGACCGCTCGGCACAACGCCTACTTTGCAGCCATCCAGAGCAAACCGGGCTGCCGCGCCATCAGCACCGACACCTGCGTGCCCATCAGCCGCCTGGCCGACTGCTTGTTGGACTCGATCACCGAGACCGATGCCAGCGGCATTCCTTACTTTTTGGTCGGCCATGTGGGTGACGGCAATTTCCACTTCGGCTATCTGATCGACCCGGACAACCCACAAGAGTGCGAAACCGCCGAAGCCCTGAACCAGAAGCTGGTCAGCCGCGCCCTGCGCCTGGGCGGCACCTGCACCGGCGAGCACGGCATCGGCCTGCACAAGATGGACTTCCTGCGCACCGAAACCGGCGAAGGTGCCATCGACATGATGCGCACCATCAAGCGGGCGCTGGACCCGCACAACATCATGAACCCAGGGAAAATTTTCTCGATGTGAGTGTGAGCGGCCAGCGCGCCGTCACGCGGCGCTTGGCTGGCTCGACAGCACCGCCCGGCACAACAAGGCTTCCACCTTGGCGCACAGTTGTGCTGGCTCAAACGGCTTGAGCATCAAGTCGCTGAGGCCGGCCGATTCAAAGCGCTCCAGGTCCTGCGGGTTGACATTGGCGGTCAGGCCCAAAACAGGCGTGCAGCGGACCGACTCGGACACGTCCTGACGCATGGCGATCGTGGCTGCAATCCCGTCCAACACCGGCATGACCATGTCCATCAAGACGAGGTCCACGGCTTGCGTGCGCAAGGCCTCCAAAGCCTTTTGACCATCCACGGCCTCCAGCACCTGGCTGTGCGGCCAAGCGTTTTGCAGCACTTGCTTGACCAGCAGGCGATTGAGCGGGTGGTCATCGGCCACCAAAAAGCGCCAGGCCTTGTCGGCGGTGATGAGCGTTGGTTTGATCGAGGGTGTTTCCTGAATTTGCTCAGGCACCACCACCAGTGGTAAGCGCAGCCAAAAGCGTGAGCCTTTGCCCAACTCGCTTTCAAAGCCCATCTGACCGCCCAGCAAGTCGGTGAGCTTCTGGGAAATGGCCAAACCCAACCCATTGCCGCCGTAGACGGCATGGATATCGCCATCGGCCTGGCTGAAGCGTTGGAAAATTTTGGCCTGCCGGTCTTTGGCAATGCCGATGCCGGTGTCTTCGACTTCAAACACCACGCAGGGCGATGCCCATTTCACACGCAACACCACCGAGCCCTGGTGGGTAAACTTCAGGGCATTGCCCAGCAAGTTGACCAGCACCTGCATCAGGCGGTGGCGGTCGGTGTTCACCCATTGGGGCAACGACGCATCGACCTCCAAACGGTAATCGAGCTCCATGCTGTTGACGCGGGGGCTGAACAATTCAAACGCGTGCTCCACCACGCGGCGAAGCTCAAAATTTTCGGGCTGAATGATCAACCTGCCCGCCTGCAGCTGGGAATAGTCCAGGATGTCGTTGATCACGGTCATCAGGTGCTCCGCCGATTGCCGTGTGTGGTTCAACACCTTGAGGGCTTCGGGTTTGTTTTCGACACGCGAGAGCAGCAAAGCGTTGAAGCCCAAAATCGCATTCATCGGGGTGCGCAATTCATGGCTGACGGTAGCGATGAAGTGCTCACGCATTTGCGTGGTCTGCTCCAGCTCTTGCCGTTTGGCCTCCAGCTCGCGTTGGTAGCGCAAGCTCTCTTGAAGTGCCTGGCGGTGAAGCCGTGCATAAATCATCGGCACGATCATCAAGATACCTGTGATCAGGCTGAACGTCAGCCAGGAAGTGACCGCATGCACCTGGCCCATCTCGAAGGGGGGCAAGAGGTCGTGGTAACTCGCATACGCCATCACCGACTGCAGCGCAAAAACAGTCACCAGCCAAAACGTGCCTGCTTGACGGCTGATCACGAAAAAGGGGGTCAAGGGCAAGATCAGCAGCCAGGAAAAGCGCGGCGAAAAAACGCCGCCCGCACTGTAGGCTGAATAAAAAAGCACAAAAGCACCTGCTGCGGTGCCCATGTGAACCGCCCAGGTCAAGGGCATTCCCCGGTTGATCAACACCAGCAAGATTACCAACCAGACCGCCATGGAATTGAACAGCAGCGCCGCATTGCGGTAAGGGCTGATCACCGCATAGATCGAGAGCACCGCAATGATCACAGTGACAAAGAAAAAGATATAGGGCATCTTGCCCTGCCTGAAAGCCCGGGGCAGATGCTGCACCAGCCATTGACCGCGCTGCATCCAACCGTCTTTCAGGTGCAGGGATCGCAGCTGACGCAGCGGCCGGAATTGACTCAGTGCACGCATTGCATCAACCCCGCGCTCTTTGAATGTGCTGGCTAACGCAGCGGGTCAGTTGGTCCAGGTCCATGGGTTTGTCGAGCACCGCGTCCATGCCTGCATCCAGGCAACGCTGACGGTCAACCGGGTTGGTGTTGGCTGTCAAGGCGATGATGGGCATGGCTTGCGTGATGGCCGGAAACTGCAGGCGAATTTGCCGGGTCAAGGCCATGCCATCCATCTCTGGCATGACCATGTCGATCAAGGCCACATCGAACGTTTGGCCATCGAGCAGCACCAGGGCTTGGGCGGCGCTGTCGGCCGTCACCACCTGGGCCTTGGGCCAGCACTTTTGCAGCTGCATGCGCGCCACCATCAGGTTCAGGGCATTGTCGTCCACCACCAGGATGCGCAATTCGGCGTCGGCCAGCAGCGCCATGGTTGGCACCAGAGGGGCCACTTTGGCGGCCACCTTGGGGATGTGGAACCAGACGGTGGCGCCTTGCCCTTCCTGGCTGTTGACCCCGATCTGACCGCCATGCAACAGCACCAGTTTTTCACAAATCGACAAGCCCAGGCCGGTGCCCCCATAGGTGCGCGTGGTCTGGACATCGGCGTGTTCAAAACGCCGAAAAATGTGCGCCTGCTGCGCCAAAGGGATACCGCGCCCTGTGTCGATCACCTCAAACAGGATGTTTTCATCGCAAGCCCGGATATGCAAACGCACAGCCCCTGTGGCGGTGAACTTCAAAGCGTTGTCGAGCAGCTTGCTCAAGATTTGCCGCAAGCGCTGGGGGTCGCCATGCAAGCGCGCAGGCAATTGCGGGTCCAGCTCGCCCACCCACTCAATGCCTTTGTCGCGGGCTCGCTCACGCAGCGGCTGCAGGGCATCTTCCATCAGCTCAGCCAATGAGAAGTCCACCGTGAAAAGCGACAACTTGTTGGCCTGCAGTTGCGAAAAATCCAGAATGTCATTGACCACTTGCAACAAGTGTTGCGTCGACCTGCGAATGTGGTCGACGACCTCGACTTCCTCGGGATCGTCAGACAGCTCTTCACGCAGCACGCCATTGAAGCCCAGGATGGCGTTCATCGGCGTTCGCAGTTCATGGCCCACAGCCGCCAAAAACTCGTCCTTGTGTGCCTGGGCCTTGAGCAGGGCTTCGTGGGTGGCTTTCAGTTCCTTGTTGCGCACATCCAGTTGCTGCAATTGTTTGTCATGCAGGAGGTCAAACAAGACCACACACAGCATCAAACTGGCCAGCCCCAAAACGTTTTGCATCACGGCCCAAGGCACCGCCTGTGGACTGACCAAGGCATGCCCACTGATCCAGCCTTGATCCGTCGCATGGTAAAGGCCAAAAATCACAAGCAGGACAAAACCAATCCACTGGAGTGCCGCGAGGGGCCCGCGCAACATCAACACTGGCAAAGACACCAAGTTGAGCCAAACCAGTACCGTGGAATTGACCCCCCCCGAATACAACGCCACATAACTCACCAGCATCACACACAGCAAGGACGCCAAGTGCACCAATGGCGAAAACAGTTTTTCAACACGGGTGAATGGCAGCAAGCCAAAACAAGTCAGACTGAAAGCCAGGTTGACGTTGTGGTCGTAGTACCCGGATGGGAACAGGTAAAACACACAAGAGTTCAAGCCAATGGCCAGCAGGTATACCGCCAGCAGGTTGTGACTGGCAAAGATCGATGCTTTGGGCGACAACGTCTCTCCATGCCAAGACAATGCTTGCTGATTGGCCATGTGTGCTCGTCTTAGGCGCGCAGTTTCTCGATCAAGCCATTGAGCTCATCGAGCGAGCCAAACTGGATGCTGAGCTCGCCCATTTCCTCGATCTTGCCCAGGCGCTTGACGCGCTTTTTGACGCGCACTTCGACTTCGGCCATCAGCAAGTCGGACAGCTCTTCCTCGACGCGGCGGATGTCCCGTGACTTTTCTTTCTTGGGCTTTTGGTGCACCAGGTTGAATTCAGCACTGAGTTTCTTGACCAGGCTTTCGGCCTCGCGCACCGACAGTTTCTTGGCCGCGATCTGGTTGGCCGCCGTGATCTGGGCGGCTTTGTCCAAGGCCAGCAAAGCACGGGCATGGCCCATGTCCAGATCGCCGGCCATCAGCATGGTCTGCACAGGTTCAGCCAAGTTCAGGAGGCGCAAAAGGTTGCTGGCGGCGCTGCGTGAACGGCCCACCGCTTGGGCTGCCGTTTCGTGAGTGAGTCCAAACTCTCGTATCAGGCGTTGCAGGCCTTGGGCTTCTTCCAGCGGATTGAGGTCTTCACGCTGGATGTTTTCGATCAGCGCCATGGCCGCAGCGGCCTCGTTGGGCACATCACGCACCAGCACCGGCACCACGTTGAGCCCGGCCAGTTTGGAGGCACGGAAGCGCCGCTCGCCCGCGATGATTTCGTATTTGCCCGCATTGGGGCCATCGCTGAGCTGGCGCACCAGGATGGGCTGCATGATGCCTTGGGCCTTGATGGACTCGGCCAGCTCGTACAAGGCGCCCTCGTCCATGCGGGTGCGCGGCTGGTAAACACCGGCCACCATCTGGTCCACGTTCAACTGGCTGGGCAAACCGGTTTCGGCATTGGCCGTGGCGGGGGCATCTTCGACTTTGGGGCCCAGCAGGGCTTCGAGTCCACGGCCCAGGCCTTTGGGTTTTTTGGTGACCATGTTCATTCCTTCAAAAGTGTTTGCAAAAGCGCGTGGCCTTCAGGCCAATCGCCCAGCGCGGTGTCTGCGTTGATGTATCCAGCCGCCCCGAGGCTCAGCCACTGGGCGCCCCAGTCCCGAGCCAGGGCCTGGGCACGTTCTTCGCGGCAATACGGGTCGTTCTGACTGCCCACCAGGATGCTCCTGAAGGGCAAGGGCTGGCGCACGATGGGCTGCCAGCCGGGCAGTTGTTCTTTCAATTCGGGCGTTTCCACATCACCGGGCGCAACCAACAAAGCGCCTTGCACACGGGCGGTGTGTCTGGAAAACGCGGCCCAAGCCGCGACCTGGATACAAGCCAGGCTGTGGGCCACCAGCAGCAGCGGCCCGGGGGTGTCGACCACCGTCTCGTCCAGCCGCGCCAACCAGTCACCGCGCCGAGGCCGCTGCCAGTCGTTTTGCTCAACCAAGGCATAGCCATGGCGGCGCACCCAATGCATTTGCCAATGCTCAGGGCCACTGCCCTGCCAGCCCGGCAAGATCAAAACGGTGGCGCTCATGCTCAGAGCGTGGGGGCGCGTTGCACCAGTTCGCGGGCAAATTCCACATAGGCCTGACTGCCCTTGGCCGAAGGGTCAAACACGACCCCCGGCAGGCCATAGCTCGGCGCCTCAGCCAAACGCACATTGCGCGGGATCACGGCTTCAAACACCTTGTCGCCAAAATGGGACTTGAGCTGATCGCTGACCTGCTGCTGCAAAGTGATGCGCGGATCGAACATGACGCGCAAAAGACCAATGATCTTGAGGTCCTTGTTCAGGTTGGCATGCACCTGCTTGATGGTGTTGACCAGGTCGGTCAGGCCCTCGAGCGCAAAGTATTCACACTGCATCGGCACGATGACGCCATGGGCCGCGCACAAGCCGTTGAGGGTCAGCATCGACAGGGATGGCGGGCAATCGATCAGGACAAAATCGTAGCTCGCATCCACAGCGGCCAAGGCGATTTTGAGGCGTTGGTCACGGTGCTCCAGGTCCACCAGTTCCACCTCGGCACCGGCCAGTTCGCGGTTGGCACTGAGCACGTCGTAGCCACACTTGTCGGCCTTCACCGCCGCCTCCTGGATGGAGGCCGACTCCAGCAGCACGTCATAGACGCTGAGCTCCAGGTTCCGTTTGTCGATGCCCGAGCCCATGGTGGCGTTGCCCTGAGGATCCAGGTCCACCAGCAGCACACGCTGCCCCACTTTGGCCAGACCTGCGGCCAGGTTGACGGTGGTGGTGGTTTTACCGACGCCACCCTTTTGGTTGGCAATGCAGAAGATTTTGGCCATGGTGAAGCGTCCGGTTTATTTGGAAATGGCCAGCTTGACGCCAAAGCCAATGAGAAAAATGCCTGCCAGCTTTTCGAGTCCACGCCCGATTCGGGGATTGGCCCGCATGCGTTCGGCCAGGTGGTGGGTCAACAAAGTCATACCCAGGCCATAAAGAAAGGTCAGCCCCGCGATGGTGGCGGCCATGACCGCAAAACTGAGCAAACCCTGGTGGTGCCGGGGATCCACAAACAAGGGAAAAAAGGCCATGTAAAAAACGATCGCCTTGGGGTTGAGCAAAGTGATGGTCACGGCCTGTTGAAAATAATGCCTGGGGTGGATGTTGAGCACCGGCGCATCGCCCGGTTTGGCCGACAACATCTTCCAGCCCAGCCAGGCCAAATACACAGCACCCAGCCACTGCACGGCTGCAAAAGCTGCCGGATACGCGGCCAGCACCGTGGCCACACCCGCCACGGCCAGCCACATCAGCACTTGATCACCCGCGATCACGCCCAATGTGGCACCCAAGCCACCTGAAATACCGCCCTTGCTCGTCGAGGTGATGAGCGCCAAATTGCCTGGGCCAGGAATGGCCAGGAACAAAACGATCGCTGCAACAAACGAGCCGCAATCCGAAATACCGAAAAACATGGACATTCTTTCTGGGAGATGTGGCAAGTGTAAGTGATGCGCTGGGCCAAGACAGTCTGGGTGGCGGCTGTTTCACGTGAAACACGGCCTCGCCAAGGCTTGTTCAGACCCGGCACGACGCCAGCAGATCACCGCATTTCCGAGAAAAGCCGCACATTCTGCGGCCAACCAGCGACCCGCTCGACCTCAGCCGGCCGTCACTTCCGGCCGCATCCAAACCATGCAGCGCTCAACATCCAGACCGGGCACAGTCAAAGGTTCCACGTGGAACACTTTCACATCCTTGGGCAAGGCATCGATCTCGTCTTGCGGATGTTTGCCTTTCATGGCCATCCAGACGCCCCCCTCTGCCAAAGCCGAACGGGACCAAGTCACAAAGTCAGGCAACGAGGCAAAGGCCCGTGAGCAGATCACCTGGTAAGGCTCGGTCAAGGACTCGACCCGGGCATGGAGCCCTCGCAGATTGGGCAACTTGAGGCTCACCGCCACCTGCTGTACAAACGCCGCCTTCTTGGCCACCGTATCCACACAGCTCACGTCCAACTCCGGCATGCAGATGGCCAGAACCACGCCCGGTAAACCGCCGCCCGAGCCCACATCCAGCACGTGCGCAGGCTGACCCCGGGTGTGCCGGGTCAAAGGCGCAATGGCGGTCAGGCTGTCCAGCAGGTGGTGCGAGAGCATCTCTGCCGGATCGCGCAAAGCTGTCAGGTTGTAGACCTTGTTCCATTTCTGGATCAAAGCCATGTAGTCCAACAAGCGTTGCTGCTGCTCTGCAGAAAGGTTCAAATTCAGGGCCTGGATACCCGCACTCAAGCCATCGGCCAAACTCGCGCTCATGCAGACTGACTTTCTTCGGCAGGATTCATGAAGCCCTTGAAACCGCCCTTCTTCAGGTGGATCAGGAGCAAAGACACGCTGGCGGGCGTGATGCCCGAAATGCGCGAGGCCTGACCCAGCGTTTCCGGGCGGTGCTTGGCCAGCTTCTGACGGGCTTCGATCGACAAGGCCGAGACCTGCATGTAATCCAGGCTCTCGGGCAGGCGCAGGTGTTCGTAAAACGCGGCCCGCTCCACCTCGCCCTTTTGGCGGTCGATGTAGCCGGAGTATTTGGCCGCAATCTCGACTTGCTCAATGACGGTGGCGCTCAGCTCACCCAAGGTTTCACGTGAAACATCGGCGCTGGCCATGCGCCCACCATCCAGGGACATCAGGGATTCATAAGACACATTGGGTCTGCGCAGCAAATCGAAGAGGTTGTGTTCGTGCTCAATGGCTTTGCCCAGCACACGCTCGGACTCGGCTGCAGGGAGGTTGCGCGGGTTCACCCAGGTGGATTTCAGGCGCTCTGTTTCACGTGAAACAGCATCACGTTTGCGGCTGAAAGCATCCCAGCGGGCGTCATCCACCAGCCCCATTTGCCGCCCCACTTCGGTTAAGCGGGCGTCGGCATTGTCTTCGCGCAGCTGCAAGCGGAACTCGGCCCGGCTGGTGAACATGCGGTAAGGCTCAGTCACGCCTTGCGTCACCAGATCGTCGACCAACACGCCCAGATAAGCCTGGTCGCGCGCAGGTGTCCAGGCGGCGTCGCCCCGGCATTGCAGCGCGGCGTTGATGCCCGCAAACAAACCCTGGGCAGCGGCCTCTTCGTAGCCGGTGGTGCCATTGATCTGACCGGCGAAAAACAAGCCGTTGATTTGCTTGGTCTCGAAGCTGTTTTTCAGCTCACGGGGGTCGAAGTAGTCGTATTCAATCGCGTAACCCGGGCGCAGGATGTGGCAGTTCTCCAGGCCTTTCATCGAGCGCACCAGGTCGTACTGGATGTCGAATGGCAGGCTGGTCGAAATGCCGTTGGGGTAGTACTCGTTCGTGGTCAGACCCTCGGGCTCCAGAAAAATCTGGTGGCTATCCTTGTCGGCAAAGCGGTTGATCTTGTCTTCGACACTCGGGCAATAGCGCGGACCCACGCCCTCGATCTTGCCGGTGAACATGGGGCTGCGGTCAAAGCCGGAACGGATGATCTCGTGCGTGCGCTCATTGGTGTGCGTGATCCAGCAAGGCATTTGCTGCGGGTGCATGTCGGCACGGCCCATGAAGCTGAACACCGGCACACCATCATGGGGATTCATGCCACCAGGCATACCGTCGCCGGGCTGCTCGCTGCATTGGCTGAAATCAATGGTCCGGCCATCCAGGCGCGGTGGCGTGCCCGTCTTCAGGCGGCCTTGCGGCAGCTTCAACTCTTTCAGGCGGGCGGACAAACTGACGGCAGGCGGATCCCCTGCCCGGCCAGCCGAATAGTTCTGCAAACCCACATGGATCTTGCCGTCCAGAAAAGTACCGGCCGTGAGCACCACCGTGCGCGAACGGAAACGGATGCCCACCTGTGTGACGGCCCCGACCACCCGATCGCCTTCGACCATCAGATCGTCCACCGCTTGCTGAAACAGCCAGAGGTTGGGCTGGTTTTCCAACATGCGGCGAATGGCCGCCTTGTACAAGATGCGGTCGGCCTGGGCGCGGGTGGCCCGCACGGCGGGGCCTTTGGAGCTGTTGAGGATGCGGAACTGGATACCGCCTTCGTCTGTGGCCAGCGCCATGGCGCCGCCCAAGGCGTCCACTTCCTTGACCAGGTGGCCTTTGCCAATACCGCCAATGCTGGGGTTGCAGCTCATCTGGCCCAGCGTCTCGATGTTGTGGCTGAGCAAAAGCGTTTTGCTGCCCATGCGGGCGGCCGCCAAGGCGGCTTCGGTTCCGGCATGGCCGCCGCCGACCACGATCACATCGAATTCTTGAGGATAAAGCATGAATGTCTGCCTTGGAAGAAGGCCAAAAATGGGCGCCGCCTGCGCCATGGGCCGCCCTGCCACGGGGTAGGCTGAAGCTGCTGATTTTACAGGCAGGGGTAGATCTTGCCGCCACCATGGTTATGCGCAAAACGCATGACCTAACAGACAAGCGGCCTTGGACAGCGCAAGATGTGCCGCCTACCATGGTCACCAACCCTGCGCCTCACGAAAGACTCAACATGACCAACGCCAACACCATGCACACAAGCCCGCATGCCTTGCCTTCTTATTTGAACGCCCAGGACCTTGGGCCTTGGGGCATTTACCTGCAGCAAGTCGACCGTGTCACGCCCTACCTGGGCTCGCTCTCACGCTGGGTCGAGACGCTCAAGCGGCCCAAGCGCGCCCTGATCGTGGATGTGCCCATCGAGCTGGACAACGGCACCATGGCTCATTTTGAGGGCTACCGGGTGCAACACAACACCAGCCGCGGGCCTGGCAAAGGCGGCGTGCGCTTTCACCAGGACGTGACGCTGTCCGAGGTCATGGCCTTGTCGGCCTGGATGTCGGTCAAGAATGCCGCGGTGAACCTGCCTTTTGGCGGCGCCAAGGGCGGCATCCGGGTCGACCCCAAAACACTGTCGCGCGGCGAGCTCGAACGCCTGACGCGCCGCTACACCAGTGAGATCGGCATCATCATCGGGCCGACCAAAGACATCCCAGCGCCCGACGTGAACACCAACGAGCAAACCATGGCCTGGATGATGGACACCTACTCCATGAACGAAGGCGCGACCGCGTCAGGCGTGGTCACAGGCAAACCCATTGCTTTGGGCGGCTCTTTGGGCCGACGCGAAGCCACCGGGCGAGGTGTCTTCACCGTGGGCCAGGAGGCGGCGCAACACATCGGGCTGGACATCACCCAGGCCAAAATCGCCGTTCAGGGCTTTGGCAATGTGGGAGGCATTGCGGCCAAACTGTTTGCGCAGGCCGGCGCCACCGTGGTCGCGGTGCAGGACCATGGCGGCACGGTTTACCAGGCAGCGGGGCTGGATGTGCCTGCCCTGCTGCGCCATGTCAGCGAGCACGGCAGCGTGAAAGGCTTTGAGCAGGCCGAAAAACATGCCCAACATTTGGCCGATGCTCTGTTCTGGGGGCTTGAGTGCGACATCCTGATCCCCGCGGCCTTGGAACAACAAATCACCGCCGCCAATGCCCATCAAATCCGGGCGCGCATGGTGATTGAAGGGGCCAACGGGCCCACCACACCCGAAGCCGACGACATCCTGCATGAGCGTGGCATTTTGGTCGTCCCCGATGTGATCGCCAATGCGGGCGGCGTCACGGTCAGCTATTTTGAACGGGTGCAGGATTTCTCCAGCTTCTTCTGGAGCGAGGACGACATCAACACCCGGCTGGTGCGCATCATGCGCGAGGCCTTTGCCGCCATCTGGCAAGTGGCGGCAGAGCACCAAGTCAGCCTGCGCACCGCCACCTTCATTGTGGCCTGCTCACGCATTTTGCAAGCGCGTGAGTTGCGCGGACTGTACCCCTGAAGCGTCAGAGTCGCCCAGGCAAAGGCAAGGCTCCTGCAGCCTTGACCTCGCCCAGCGAAAAGCTGGTGTGCAGGTCCTTCACATTGGGCAGGTTGATCAGCACATCGCGTGCGAACTGGCTGAAGCTGTTGAGGTCCTTGCTGATCACCTGCAACTCGAAGGTGCCTGTGCCACTGATGTAATGGCAGGAAATGATTTCCGGAATCTTGAGGATGGCCTCTTCCAGCTGGCGGGTCACATCACCCCGGTTGCGCTCGGCATCCAGGCGCACGAAGGCGAACACATCCAGACCCACTTTCTGGCGATCGATTTCCGCACGGTAGCCCTTGATCACACCGGCCTCCTCCAACGCACGCACGCGCCGCCAGCAAGGCGCCGCCGACAAACCCACACGCTGGGCCAATTCGGCATTGGTCAGACGGCCATCGTTTTGCAGTTCATTCAAGATGGCCCAGTCGAATTTATCCAGCGTTTCCAAAATTGATCCTTTTAAGCAAGATTCTTTCAAATCATAGGGCAAATCCTGTCACCGAAAGAAAGCATCTGTCCACAACATCGGCCTACACTGAAGGCCTGATTTCACTTGCAGGACACCCCATGAACGCGCCATTGCCAGACTCGATTCGCCAAGCCCTCGAAACGGTCACACTGGACGACAAATACAGCCTGGATGTCGGCCGGGCCTTCATGAGCGGCGTGCAAGCCCTGGTCAAGCTGCCCATGTTGCAACGCCAGCGCGATGCCTTGCAGGGCAAAAACACCGCCGGGTTCATCAGCGGCTACCGGGGCTCGCCACTAGGCAATTACGACCAATCGCTGTGGAAAGCCAAAGACCACCTGAAGGCCCAGAACATCGTCTTCCAGCCGGGCGTGAATGAAGAACTGGCCGCTACCGCCTTGTGGGGCACCCAGCAATTGGGCTTTGCACCGCCCGGCACCAACAAGTTCGATGGGGTGTTCGGCATCTGGTACGGCAAAGGCCCGGGCGTGGACCGCTGCTCGGACGTCTTCAAGCACGCCAACATGGCAGGCACCACACCCTGGGGTGGTGTGCTGGCCGTGGCCGGTGACGACCATGTGGCCAAAAGCTCGACCGCCGCACACCAGAGCGACCACATCTTCAAGGCCTGTGGTCTGCCGGTGTTCTTTCCAGCCAGCGTGCAGGACATCCTCGATCAAGGCCTGCACGCGCTGGCCATGAGCCGCTTTGCGGGCATCTGGTCGGGCATGAAAACCATCCAGGAAATTGTGGAATCCAGCGCCACAGCCCACATCGACCCCGAACGTGTGCAGATCGTGCTGCCCGAATTCGTGATGCCCCCTGGTGGCGTGCACATCCGCTGGCCCGACACGGCACTCGAACAAGAAGCCCGTTTGTTTGATTACAAGTGGTACGCCGCGCTGGCCTACATCCGCGCCAACCGGCTCAACCACAACGTGATCGCCAGTGCCAACGACCGCTTTGGCCTGATCGCCAGTGGCAAAGCCTACAACGATACCCGTCAAGCCTTGCTGGACTTGGGACTCGATGACGACCGTTGCCGACAATTGGGCATACGTTTGCACAAAGTGAACGTGGTTTGGCCTCTTGAAGCCCAAACCACACGTGAGTTTGCCACCGGGCTGCGCGAAATTCTGGTGGTTGAAGAAAAGCGCCAAGTCATCGAATACCAGCTCAAGGAAGAGCTTTACAACTGGCGTGACGATGTTCGCCCCAACATCTTGGGCAAGTTCGACGAAAGCGAAGGCGATGTCTCTGGCGGTGAGTGGTCCATTCCCAACCCCAGTGAACGCAAACTCTTGCGCGCCAATGCCGATTTGACACCCGCCATCATTGCCAGAGCCATTGCCAAGCGCCTGAAAAAACTGGGTGTAGACGCCGACACGGCAGCACAGATCGATGCGCATCTGGCCATCCTGGACAACAAAGAACAGAACATGCAGGCCTTGACGCTGGGCGCCAGCGCTGACCGGCAACCCTGGTTTTGCTCCGGTTGCCCGCACAACACATCCACCAAGGTGCCCGAGGGCTCACGCGCCATGGCCGGTATCGGCTGCCATTTCATGAGCATCTGGATGGACCGCAGCACCGTGGGCTTCACACAGATGGGTGGCGAAGGCGTGCCATGGACCGGTCAACAGCCCTTCAGCACCGACCAGCACATGTTTGCCAACATCGGCGATGGCACCTACTTCCACAGCGGCATTCTGGCCGTTCGTCAAAGCGTCGCATCAGGTGTGAACATCACCTACAAGATCCTCTACAACGATGCCGTGGCCATGACCGGTGGCCAACAAGTGGGTGAACGCCCTGAAGGCCACAGCGTGGTCCAGATCGCCATGAGCATGAAGGCCGAGGGCGCTCAGCGCATCATGGTGGTCACCGACGAACCCGAGAAATACGACGGTGTCGCCTTGGTTGAAGGCGTGCGCGTATTCCACCGCGATGAGCTGGACCGCATCCAGCGCGAGATGCACGAAATCAAAGGCACCACCGTCATCATTTATGACCAGACCTGCGCCACCGAAAAACGCCGTCGCCGCAAGCGCGGCACCATGGTCGATCCGGCCATTCGGGTCATGATCAACGAAGAAGTTTGCGAAGGCTGCGGCGACTGCGGCGTGCAATCGAACTGCTTGTCGGTCGAACCCCTGGAAACCGAACTGGGCCGCAAACGCACCATCAACCAAAGCACCTGCAACAAGGACACCAGCTGCCTCAAGGGCTTTTGCCCCAGCTTTGTGACGGTGGAAGGCGGTCAATTCAAAAAGAAAGCCAGCAAGGCCGCACACACGCTCTCGCCCACAGAGTTGGGGACACTGCCCGAACCCACACTGCCAGACACCACCCACCCATGGGGCACCGTGGTCGCGGGTGTGGGTGGCACAGGGGTCATCACCATCGGTCAATTGCTGGGCATGGCCGCGCACATCGAGGGCAAAGGCATCGTCACCCAAGACGCCGCAGGCCTGGCTCAAAAAGGAGGCGCCACCTGGAGCCACATCCTGGTGGCCAACGCCCAACAAGACATCCGAACCACCCGCGTGAGCATGGCCGCAGCCGATGTGATTTTGGGTTGTGATCCGATCGTGACGGCTTCCAAGGAGACCCTGCTGCGCATGCGCGAAGGCCGCACCCATGTGGCACTCAACAGCAGCAGCACCCCCACTGCAGCCTTTGTGAAAAACGGCAATTGGCAAAACCCATCCGAGCAATGCCTGGCCGAAATTACCAAGCAAGTGGGCAGTGCCGGGGTCAACGCTTTTGATGCCGATTTGCTGGCCAAACAACTGATGGGTGACACGATTTACGTCAACCCCATGATCCTGGGCTACGCGTGGCAAAAGGGCTGGATTCCCATGCACCGTGAATCCTTGATCCGTGCCATTGAACTCAACGAAGTCGCGGTGCAAAATAACCTGATGGCTTTTGAGTGGGGACGGCATGCCGCGCACCATCTGGATGTGTTGATGCAGACCATTCAACCTGCACAAACCATCCAGTTCAAGAAGCGTGAAACCCTGGAAGATCTGATTCAAAACCGCATGGTGCGACTGACCGATTACCAGAACGCGGCTTACGCCGAGCGTTACCGTGTGTTCATTGAGCGCGTCAAAGCAGCAGAAGCGCCGCTGGGCAAAACCTTGTTGAGTGAGACCGTTGCACGGCAACTCTACAAATTGATGGCCTACAAAGACGAATACGAAGTGGCACGCCTGCACAGCCAGTCAGGTTTTCTGACACGCATACAGGACAGTTTTGAGGGCGATTTCAAAGTCCATTACCACCTGGCGCCGCCCCTGCTCGCCAAACGCAATGCCAAAGGCGAACTGGTCAAACAAAAATTTGGGCCGGCCATGCTGACCGGATTCAAACTGCTGGCCAAACTCAAAGGTTTGCGTGGCACCCCTCTGGACATTCTGGGCCGCACCGAAGAAAGAAAAACCGAACGAGCCTTGATTAGGGAATACATGCAACAGCTTGAAGCCACACTGCCAGGACTCAACGCCCAGACCCATGCGCATGCGGTGGATGTGGCACGCGTGCCAGAAAACATCAAGGGCTTTGGTCACGTCAAGGAACGCAACATCCAGGCAGCACGGAGCCTGTGGGCGTCTCTGAGCAAAGCCTGAAAAACCAAGGCCACCTTGCGGTGGCCTTGCTTGATTGTTCCGGTCCACCTTTTCAAGGTGAACCTTGCTCTTGGATCAGCGTGCGTCAGGCAACTCGATCTTGACTTCCAGAACTTCCAGATTGTCCTGGCGTTCCAAATTGACCTTGATGTCGTCCTGATTGATCTTGATGTACTTGCTGATCACGGCAACCAACTCACGCTGCAAGTCAGGCAGGTAATCCGGTTCGGCCGCATTGCGACCACTGCGCTCATGCGCCAGGATGATCTGCAAGCGTTCTTTGGCCACATTGGCGGTTTTCTTCTTTTCGCCCAGCAGGAAGGAAAGAAAGGACATGGTTTATTTACCTCCGAACAGACGTTTCAGGAAGCCTGGTTTTTCAGCTTCAGTGAAACGCATCGGCTTGTCTTCGCCCAAGAAACGATCAATCACATCCTTGTAGGCCTCAGACACATCGCTGCTGGCCATGTGGATCGCAGGCGTTCCCTGGTTGGAGGCTTGCAAAACGTTTTCGCTCTCGGGAATCACACCTAGCAACTTGATGCGCAAGATGTCTTGAATGTCCTGCAAAGACAACATCTGGCCATCTTCCACGCGGTTGGGGTTGTAACGAGTGATCAGCAGGTGTTCCTTGATGGGCTCTAAACCTTCGATGGCACGCTTGGTCTTGCTGCCGAGCATGCCCAAAATGCGGTCAGAGTCACGCACCGAAGACACTTCAGGATTGGTCACCACCAGCGCCTCATCGGCAAAGTGCATCGCCATCAAGGCGCCGGTCTCGATACCGGCAGGCGAATCGCACACGATGTACTCAAAACCCATGTCGCTCAAATCGTTGAGCACTTTTGCAACACCCTCTTGCGACAAGGCTTCCTTGTCACGGGTTTGAGAAGCAGCCAGCACAAACAGGTTGCTGCACTGCTTGTCCTTGATCAGGGCCTGGTTCAAATTGGCTTCGCCCTGGATCACGTTGATCAAGTCATACACCACACGGCGTTCACAGCCCATGATCAGGTCCAAATTACGCAGACCCACATCAAAGTCAATGACGGCAGTCTTGAAGCCTTTCAAAGCCAGGCCGGTAGCGAAACTGGCGCTGGTCGTGGTTTTGCCAACGCCGCCTTTGCCGGAAGTCACAACGACGATTTTTGCCATGGGGGGTTTTCTTTCTTGGACAGAGATAAAAGCAGATTCAGGATATCAGAGGCGAAATCAGCAATTTGTCGCCATCAGGGCCAGATTGCAAGCAGACCTGGGCAGGCAGGCCTGCAACCTCGGCAGGTAAGGGATTTTCGCTGGTGCGGTACACACCGGCAATCGAGATCAGTTCAGGTTCCATCGCGTGGGCAAAGATCATGGCTTTGGTGTTGCCGCGTGCACCCGCAATGGCTTTGCCACGCAAACTGCTGTAAACATGGATAGAACCATCGGCAATGACTTCGGCACCTGGATTGACCACGGCCAGAACCACCAGATCACGTCCTTTGGCATACACCTGCTGACCGGAACGAAGAGGTTTGTCGATCACCAAGGCGCCCAAAGATGCTGCTGCAACAGGTGCAAGCACCTCAGGCGCTGGGTTCGAAGGCTCAGCAAGGGGCACAGAGCGCCGTATGCGGGCATCTGAAGCATCCACCAACCCCAGTGCCTGGGCCAGCAACAATATTGCGCTGTTGGCCCCTTTGATGGCCAAAGGAACCAGTCCATGTTGGCGCAACACCGCCAAAAGCTTTGCCAGATCAAATTCGGAAACCTGCAGGTCCTGAGGCAGCGCTGTGACGTCGATCACCAAAGGATCGTGATCAAAAAAACCAGGACTTTCGGCCAATTGCTGACTCAGCGCTGCAGAAACAGCGTCAACGCGGTTTGTTTTGAGCAACAAAGCAACCAATGGCAAATCAGCGCTTTTGATGTCGTAACACTGGGAAAGAGGAGCGTCTGAATCGGAGGCCATGGTGCCGAAATGGGAGGAAAGATGCAAATCTTACCAGCGCACTTGTTGTTTGTTAGTTTTCTATAGATTTAGATTTTAAATTAGTAGTAGTAGATAAGGAAATCACATGCTTGTGGACAAGTTGTTTTTTTCTTTGAGAAACAAACACTTAGCATGTTTCCATGCTTGTGGGTCACCTTGCTTTCGAAGATGTGGCCAAACATGAACAACTTTGAAAAAGAGCAAAGGTCTGTGGATAAGCCATGCTTTGCTCTTTTCTTATCCACAGCTTTATGCAAATCCTTCTTTACTGGTCAATGAGCCACTGGATGATGCCTTTGGCAACAAAACCGACCATGCCAAAAGAAAGGCCCAGAAAAATGACAAAAGTTCCAAATTTTCCAGCTTTCGATTCCCATGCCAGTTGTCCAATGATGAACAACATGTAAAGCATGAAAGCACCCACCCCAATCGTCAATCCAAACCAGGCGAATTGTTCTTCAGTGAATCCCCACATCAGTGTTCACCTTGTCCAGACATGCGCTCTTCCAGACCGGAGACATCGATCAGGTGACGGTAGGCATGCCAACTGCCATGACCGAGCATGGGCACCACCAAAATGAGGCCCAAAAAGAGGGAAAAAATGCCCAACAGGCAAAACCCCATGATGAGAAGAGCCCAAAAAGCCATCACCAACGGGTGGGTCAGCACGGTTTTCCAGCTGGTCAATACGGCTTGCAAGACACTCACCTTGCGGTCCAGCAACAAAGGCATGGAGATCACGCTGGATGCAAAAACCGGAGCGGCCATCAACCCGCCCAGACCCAGCCAAAACTCGAACAAAAAGTGGTTGGGGTTGAGCACAACATGGCGCACAAAATCCATGGGTGTGTGAATGGGTGCTGGCGCCAGCAAAGTGATCAAGGCCGCAGAAGTGATCACCCAACCTGTGGCAGCCAATGCCAAAAGCAGACCAAAGCGGATCAGGCTCCAGTAACTTTCAGGCTGACGGCGCAAACGCAAGTGCCACTGTGTCCAGGTGCTCACCAGCAACTGGAAGTTGACAGCTTCTCCTCGCTCCATGGCGCGGCTCATGGCATACAAGCTGGTGGCCAATACAGGTGCTATCACCAAAAACCCGGACAGACAACCGGCCAACAACCAAAACTGATCGTGTGCCACCCAGGTGATGACGAGTCCCCATAAGCTGATTACCACGCCGTGCAACGTGCTCAAGCAGGGAGACCGTGCGAAGTCCTTGAAGCCCAATGCCAACCATTGCAAGGGCTGGTCAAAAACGATGGGCAAAACAGGCGGTAAAAAGACAGTAGAACTGCCCTGGGGTTTGGGTTGGGATGGGGGTTCGAACATCCGCCGAGCTTAACGGTCGTGGATGTTGATGAATTTGATGCAAGTCAAGATAAAAAAGGCAGCTCAAAAGCTGCCTTGGGTGGTGTGCAAGTCAAAAGATCAAGGATGGCGGCGAAACTCTTTGCGCATGCCTTGCATGAACTGCAAAGTTTGTTGGTCAAAGATTTTCTTTTGCTCGGCATTCAGAACACCATAGAAAGTCTTGGTCGCTTCAGCATGCTTTTGCATTTGTGCGTCCATTTTGGCCCGATGTGCTTGCATTTGGTCAAGGCGCTCAGGGGTGCTCATTTTTTCCAAGGCTGTACGATCAAGCCGTGCAGGGGCCTGTGCCGCAGGCTGCATGGCTTGTGCGAATGCGGCCCATGCTGCTTCCTGGTCGCCTTGTAATTTCAATTGCGTTTTGAGCTCTGCCAGGTGCTGGGTGTGGCGCTGAGACATGTGCTCGTGCATTTTGGCCATGTGTTCACCGCCGACAGCAGGACCCATTTGTGCAAAGCTCAAAGACGACAGACCTGCCAGCAAAGACGCTGCGATCAAGGTGTTGCGAATCAGTTTCATGGAAAACATCCTTTCAGTGATGGGATGGCTTCAGTGTGCGGCGTCCATGTGTCTGTTCTGTTCTTTGTTTGCAGTGGCACTGTAAAGTTCAGCAAACAAGCATCGCTGATCACTGGCCTAAACGCCCAGCCTGAAAATCTTCCACGGCTTGCATCAATTCTTCGCGGGTGTTCATGACAAATGGACCGTACTGCGCAATGGGTTCGTGCAATGGCTGACCCGTGATCAACAAGGCGCGCGTGCCCATTTGACCTTGAAGCACCACGCCATCACCACCATTGCTCAAAATGGCCATGCGTTGAAGCGGCACTGTTTCATTGCCTTGGGCGCTTTGCACAGCCAGTGAGCCACGGTAGACATAAACGAAAGCGTTGTGGCCAACGGGGATGTTTTGCGTGAAAGTCTGTTGTTCGCTGAAATGGATGTCCAGGTACAGCGGATCGGTTGGATAGTCTTTTGCGGGCCTGTGCATCGCGCCTTGCACGCCATGGCTTTGGCCAGAAATCACACGCACCAGAACGCCCGCATCGGTGGTCACTTCCGGGATGCTCTCACTTTGAATATCACGGTACCAAGGGGTGCACATTTTTTGATGAGAAGGCAGGTTCAGCCACAGCTGAAAACCTTCCATCAGGCCTTCTTCTTGTTCCGGCATTTCGCTGTGAACCAGACCACGGCCTGTGGTCATCCATTGCACCCCACCGTTTTGCAAGAGCCCCTCATGGCCTGCGCTGTCGCGGTGGCGCATGCGTCCCGCGATCATGTAGGTCACGGTTTCAAAGCCGCGGTGAGGATGGTCGGGAAAACCGGCACCGTAATCTTTGGGGTCGTTGCTGCCGAATTGATCGAGCATCAAGAAAGGATCAAGGCGTTGCTGCAATTCGCCCGTGAGCACACGGGTCAAACGCACACCCGCACCATCGCGCGTGGCACGACCCGCAACCAGGGCTTCCACTGAACGTGGATTTTGAACAGAGGCAGAAGAAGTCATGCCCCGGATGATGCCGCAAAAAACAAACCCCGTTCAACGCGGGGCCTGTGCTTCAAACTTTGCGGTTCTTGCAGGTGTTGATGCCCAACAAGCTGTAAGGTGGGCACCAGCCGATCAGCCCTGTGGCCAAAGGCACCAGACCCAGCCAGCCCCACACACCGACCTGTCCCGTCGCGGCCAGCGCGACAAGAACCAGACCGATCACGATGCGCAAGATGCGTTCAATGCCGCCAATGTTTGTGGTCATGGAAACTCCTTTGGGGTTGAAAAATCAGGCCGCGACGCGGTAGCCTTCTTCGGCAATGGCCTGTGCCAACGCTTCGCGTGATTGCTCGGAATCGACTTCGACTTTGTTGTGCGTGCGGTCAATGACGATTTTGGCTTGCGCATCCACGGCCAACAAAGCCTTGGTCACCGTTTTTTCGCAGTGGCCACACGTCATGCCTTCGACAGTGAAAATTTGCTTCATGATGTCACTTTCAGGTAAACCCTCACGGGTATGCTCAAAGCATAGTCCAAAACAGGTCTCAAGACATGACATATATCAAGCCCGAAACAGCGCCCATTGACATTGGCATTGGCGGCATGACGTGCGCATCGTGTGTGGCGCGGGTCGAAAAAGCCCTGAAAAAAGTGCCCGGTGTTGAATCGGCCACGGTCAATCTGGCCACGGAGTCCGCACGCATCACGGTGCAATCTGCAGAGGTCACCGACGCCCGTTTGCGGCGCGCCATTCGCGATGCGGGTTATGAGCCCTTGACGCCCCAGGCTGTTGAATCGGCTGAACAAGCATCCGCCTGGTCGGGTTTTGCACCTGTGGCATGGGGTTTGTTGCTGTCGGCACCGCTGGTCTTGCCCATGCTGGGCGATCTGTGGGGCCAGCACTGGATGCTGCCCGCCTGGGTGCAATTCGCATTGGCCACACCGGTGCAGTTCATCCTCGGGGCCCGCTTTTACAAAGCCGGCTGGCACGCGCTCAAAGCCTTGACGGGCAATATGGATTTGCTGGTGTCCTTGGGCACCACGGCAGGGTGGTTGCTCTCGGTCTGGTTGTGGCTCAACGCGCACGAAGGTCACGCCCCGCATTTGTACTTTGAAGGTTCGGCGGTGGTCATCACCCTGGTCTTGCTGGGCAAATGGCTGGAGGCGCGTGCCAAGCGTCAAACGACCGAAGCCATCCGTGCACTGCATGCCTTGCGCCCGGACAAGGCCCACTGGATCAGCGACGAAGGCGAGGTCGATGTGCCGGTGGCTGAAATCCTGGTGGGCGATCTGGTGGCGGTGCGCCCGGGTGAGCGTTTCCCGCTGGATGGCGAGCTCATCGAAGGCCAGACCCAGGTGGATGAGTCCATGTTGACGGGTGAGCCCTTGCCCGTGAACAAAAGCATGGGTGCACAGCTGACCGGCGGCTCGATCAATGGCGATGGCCGCGTGCTGATGCGCGTCACCGCCGTGGGCCATGAAACCGTGCTCTCACGCATCATCCGGTTGGTGGAAGACGCGCAAGCGGCCAAGGCGCCTATCCAGCGGCTGGTGGACAAGGTGGCCGAGATTTTTGTGCCGGTGGTGCTGGTGGTGGCCTTGCTGACCTTGGCGGTGTGGATGTTCATGGGCGCCAGCTTTGAGTCCGCGCTCATCCATGCCGTGGCGGTGCTGGTCATCGCCTGCCCTTGTGCACTGGGGTTAGCCACACCTGTGGCCATCATGGCGGGCACCGGTGTGGCGGCCAAACACGGCATCCTGATCAAGGACGCCCAGGCGCTCGAGATGGCGCACCGCGTGCAGACCGTGGCCTTTGACAAAACCGGCACGCTCACCGTGGGGCAGCCGCGCCTGATTGCGCATTTGCCAGCCCCCGGCATGGATGCGGCCCTGGCGTTGGGCTGGGCGGCCAGTGTGCAAAGCGGCAGCGAGCACCCATTGGCCCGTGCCGTGCTCAAAGCGGCACAAGCGCAGGGCCTGGCCACCCTCGCGCCGCAAGAGCTGGCCGCTGTGCCAGGGCGAGGTGTGCAGGCGCAAATTGAGGGGCGTCAGTTGCTGCTGGGCAGTTTGCGCTGGCTTCAGCAAGAAGGCATGGACGCCAACTTGTGGGCCGAAGACGTGAAAGCCCTGCATGCGCAAGGCGCCACCTTGTCGGCATTGGCCGAGCGGGGTCCGGGCGGCGTGCAAGGCGTCTTGCTCATGGCCTTTGGCGATGAGCCCAAGGTCGGCGCCCTGGAGGCTTTGGCCGCCTTGCGTGCGCGTGGCCTGAAGCTGGTGATGATTTCGGGCGACAACCAAGCCGCCGCCGAGGCCATGGCCCGCCGCCTGGGCCTGCGCCCGGAAGACGGCGAGGTGTTGGCCGATGTGCTGCCTGGCGACAAAGCCGCACAGGTGCAAAAGCTGCGCGAAGGTGGCCGCATCGTGGCCATGGTCGGCGATGGCGTGAACGATGCGCCCGCGCTGGCTGCGGCCGATGTGGGTCTGGCCATGGGCAATGGCACCGATGTGGCCATGCACGCGGCGGGCATCACCCTCATGCGTGGCGATGTGGCCCTGGTGGGCGATGCGCTGGACATCTCGGCCCGCACGGTGGCCAAGATCCGGCAGAACTTGTTTTGGGCCTTCGCCTACAACGTGGCTGGGATTCCGTTGGCCGCGATGGGCTACCTCAACCCGGTGATCGCAGGTGGAGCGATGGCGCTGAGCTCGGTCAGCGTGATGAGCAATGCTTTGCTGCTCAAGCGCTGGAAGCCCGATTGAAGCCCTGGACCCCGGGTCTTCGCCCGGGGTGACTGATTCCATGCGTGCGGCGCAGCCAGACGGCTGGCGAACCTCGCGTTTTCTTGACGTACGTCACGGCGCAAAACGGCTTCAAGCATCACACTGACTCCATTGACTTGGAGAACAGACCGATGACAAAGCACAGCAGCTTGCAAACCATCCGTGACGAACACGCTTCATTGGCCGCCATGTTGCAGTCCATGCGCATGATGGTCGAGCGTGGCCCGAGCGACGACCGACGCAACTTTTTCGATGTGGTGCGTGCGATGCTGTTTTACATCGACGAGTTTCCAGAGCGCTTGCACCACCCCAAGGAATCGAACCTGCTGTTCCCCAAAGTGGTCAAGGCCGCACCCAAGGTGATGGGTGCCATCGACAAGCTCGAACGCGATCACATGTACAGCGAGAAAGCGGCGAGGGATTTGCAGCATTTGTTGCTGTCCTGGGAGCTGCTGGGGGCCACGCGGCGTCAGTCTTTTGAAGACGCCTTCAAGAAATACGTGGACTTTTACCTGGAGCACATGCACCTGGAAGAAAGCGTGATCTTGCCCGAGGCAGAGCGCTGCCTGAGCGAAGAGGACTGGGCCATCCTGGACAAAGCGTTTGCCGAGAACGCGGACCCCTTGACGGGCCATTACCCGCCAACGCAGGCATACGAAAAACTGTTCACCCTGATCGTCAGCCGAGCCCCTGCACCGATTGGTTTGGGCTGAACAGGCTCAAAAAAATGCCCCCTGCGCGAAAGCGTCAGGGGGCATTTTTGTCAGATTAAATCAGACGCGATCAAGCTCAGTCTGCGGCCTTGGGTTTTTCTTTCGAGAACCAGGCCACATACAGCACCGGCAACACCACCAGCGTCAGCAAGGTGGCGGTGATCAGGCCACCAATGACCACGATGGCCAATGGACGTTGGGTCTCGGAGCCGATGTCGTGGCTGATGGCCATGGGCAAGAGGCCCAGTGCCGCCAGCATGGCCGTCATCAACACCGTGCGCAAGCGCTGCATGGCACCTTCTTTGACAGCGTCAATCACCTTCAGACCGGCATTGCGCAGTTGCTGGAAGACCGACAGCATCACCACGCCGTTGAGCACCGCCTGCCCCGAAAGTGCAATGAAGCCAATGGCCGCAGACACCGACAAGGGGATGTTGAAAATCCACAGCGCCACAAAACCACCGATCAGCGCCAAAGGCACATTGAGCAAAATCAGCGCAGCGGTTTTGAAAGACCCAAAGGCGTCAAACAGCAACACGAAAATCAAGAGCAGCGAAATCGGTACCACCACGCTCAGGCGTTGCATGGCGCGTTCCTGGTTTTCAAACTCGCCCGACCAGTTGACCGCATAGTTCTCTGGAATCTTCACGTTCTTTTCAACGCGTGCCTTCATGTCGGCCACCACCGAGCCCATGTCACGGCCCTTGATGAAGATGCCAATCGCCATGGTCCGGCGACCGGCTTCGCGGGCGATGTTCATGGCGCCACTGGCCTGCCGGATGTCGCTGACGGCGCCCAGCGTGGTGTAACCCCCGTTGGGGATGGCAATCGGTGTGCTCGACAACTGCGCGATCGAGCGGCGGTCTTCGGGCAGACGCACGGCCACGGCGAACTTGCGCTCACCTTCCCAGATCTGGGTGGACGATTTGCCGGCCAGCGCCGCTTCGATCACGTCCTGGATGTCGCTGACGTTCAAGCCATAGCGGGCTGCACGCTCGCGGTTGATGTCGATCACCAATTGCGGCAGTTCACCCAGGCGGTCCACCTCGGCACGCTGGATGCCTTTGACCTGCTTGAACTCGCGCTGCATGGCTTCCACCAGGTGGCGCAACTCGGTCAGGTCATCACCGGCCACCTTGACCACGATCTGCCCCTTGATTTGCGAAATCGATTCGAGCACGTTGTCACGGATGGGCTGGGAGAAGGCCGGGTCCACACCCGGGATGACCGACAGGCTGCGGTCCATCTCTTCAATCAATTGGTCGTGGGTCAAGCCCTTGCGCCATTCTTCGGCGGGCTTCACGTCTACAAACACTTCGGCCATGCTCAGGGTTTTGGGGTCGGTGCCATCTTCAGGTTGGCCAGATTTGGACACCACCGTGCGCACTTCCGGAATGGTCAGCAAGGCTTTGCGGGCCAGCTTCAGGACGTCCTTGGCTTCGTCTTGAGACACGCTGGCGGGCAAGTCCCAGTTGACCCAGAAGGTGCCTTCGTTGAGCTCCGGCAAAAATTCAGAACCCAGGCGCGACGCGGCGCCAATCGAGATGGCAAAGGCCGACAAGGCGATCACGACCACCTTGCGGCGGTTGAGCAAGGCCCAGTCCAGGGTGGGGGCGTAAAACCCCTTGAGCGCAGCGACCAGTCGGTTGTCACCGTGGGGCAAGTTACGGCGCAGCATCCAGTAAGCCAGCAAGGGTACCAGGGTGAGCGAGAAGATCAACGAGCCGATCAAGGCGGTGGTCACCGACAAAGCCATGGGCTGGAAGATGCGGCCTTCATGGCGTTGCAAGGCAAAGATCGGGATGTGCGCTGCGATGATGATCAACATCGAAAACAGCGTGGGACGTCCCACCTCGTTGGCCGCCTCGGTGATCAGCGTCTTGCGCTCTTTTTCGTTCATGCCCTCGCCCCGCTCGGCCAGCCGGTGCATGATGTTCTCGATCACGATCACCGCACCGTCCACGATGATGCCGAAGTCCATGGCCCCCAGGCTCAGCAAGTTGGCCGGCACCCCCATGATTTTCAGCCCCATGAAAGTGGACAGCAAGGCCAGTGGAATGATCAACACCACCGCCAGTGTGCCGCGCATGTTGGACAGGAACATGTAGAGAACCAGCGCCACCAGCACAGCGCCTTCCACCATGTTTTTGAACACGGTGGACAGGGTTTTGTTCATCAACCAGGTGCGGTCATAAAAAGGCACGATCTGCACGCCCGGTGGCAAACCTCGCTCGTTCAGTTGCGCCAGTTTGTCTTTGACGGCCTTGAGCACCACGCTGGGATTTTCGCCTTTGCGCATGATGACGATGCCGATCACGGCATCGTCGTCGTCGTCCTGGCCGGTGGTGCCCAGACGGGGCACGGCGCCCAGTTTGATTTGCGCCACATCGCGGATCAGAATCGGGGTGCCATTGCGCGAGCCCAGCACGATCTGGCCAATCTCTTCTGGCGAGCGCAAAAGGCCAATGCCGCGGATCGCAAATTGCTGCGCGCCTTGCGCCACATAGCTGCCACCCGCGTTCGAGTTGCCACGGCCCAAGGCATCCAGCAAGTTCTGGAAGGTGAGCTTGTAGGCGCGCAATTTGTCCAGATCAGGTTGAACCTCGTACTGCTTGATGTAGCCCCCCATGGTCACCACGTCGGCAATGCCGGGCACCTGACGCAAGGCGCGTTCAATCGTCCAGTCTTCGATGGTGCGCAAGTCGGTGGTCGACAGGCCATCGCCGCGCACACGGTAGCGCATGATCTCACCCACAGGCGTGGCATTGGGCGCGATGTTGACTTGTGCACCATCGGGCAAATCCACGGCACCCAGGCGTTCATTGACTTGCTGGCGCGCCAGGTTCACATCGGCCTTTTCGTCAAAAGTGATGACGGTGAAGGACAGGCCAAATTGGGTGTGCGAGAACACGCGGATCGAGTTGGGCAGGCCTGACAGACCGGTTTCCAGGGGCAAGGTGACTTGTTTTTCAACCTCTTCGGCCGCACGACCGGGGTACAGCGCAATCACCGTCACCTGGGTGTCGGTCACGTCCGGAAAAGCTTCAACCGACAGGTTCTTGAAGGCAATGACGCCTGCCATCATGAACAGCAGCGTGCCCAGCACGATGAACAGTGGCTGGTTCAGGGCATAGTGGATGAGCTTTTTCATGGTTTGGCAGGTTCATTGCTGTGTGCGGCGTCTTGGGCAATCCGCAGTTCCCGGGCCAGCAGCAGGCCGTTTTGCACCACGACCTGTTCTCCCGATTTCAAACCCTCGCTCAGCATGACCTGTTTGGCCCCTTCGTAAGAGACCTTCACGTCCCGTGGTTCAAACACGCCGGGCTGACTTTGCACAAACACATAGTGCTGTGTGCCGCGCAGGAACACCGCCGTCGCAGGCACCTGAACACTGTGGCCCACCAGGCGTTCGTAACGCACAGTGGCCAGCATTTCGCTTTTGAGCAAACGCTTGGGGTTGGCTACCGTGGCGCGAACCTTGATGGTGCGGGTGGTCGGATCGATCTGATCGGTCACCGCGCTGATGACGGCTTCGAGCTTCTGGTCGGGCAAGGTGGGCACTTGCAGCGCGACACGGGCGCCGGGGCGCAGGTCGAGTACATCGGCTTCGTGTGCATCGATGGAGACCCACAAGGTGCTCGGGTCAGACACCACAAACAGGGGCGAACCCGCATTGTCCGTGCGCACTTCCTGACCGGGGTTCAGGTTGCGTTCCACCACCACACCGGCCATGTCGCTGCGCAGGCCCAGTTGCTGGTACACGCTGGTGCCGCCGCCATACAGGCTGGTGCGCGCTTGTGCGCGGGCCACTTCGGCTTGTGTTCGGGCCGCTTCGGCTTCGGCTTGCTCCAGATCCTTGCGGGCCACCACGCCTGCCTCAAACAAGTCGCGTTGGCGTTGCAAAGCCAGTTTGGCCAAAGTGGCCTCGGCCTGGGCACGCGAGGTATCGGCTTGCGCGGCACCAAACTCGGGTGAGGCCAATTCGGCCAGCACCTGACCGGCTTTGACCGTTTGGCCCACATCGGCGCTGATGCGTGTCACGCGGCCATTGAAGGCCGGAAACACGCGTTGCGTTTTCTCTTCGTTCCAGACCAGTTTGGCGGGCAATTCGATGCTGACGCTTTCGGCCTGTGTGGCGGGCGTGCTCACCAGCAGTGGCAGCTGCGGGTGCCCTGCGGGGTAGCGCAGCTGGTTGTTCTGGATGATGGGCATGGGTGCCGTGGCCACGGGCTCGTGCTTGTCCTGGCAGGCGGCCAGCAAGGCGAGTGCGGCGATGCTCAAGAGGGTGATCGGGGTGCGTAAAGTTTTCACAGACGGGTCTCGCTCAGGAATTCAAAGGGGTTCAAGGGGTGCCAGCGGCTGCCGAGCGCAGCTGCCAGGTGCCCAGTGCCTTGGCATGCGCGCTGCGAACGGCCAGGGCTTCGAGTTGGGTGGTTTTGAGGGTGCGGCGTGCATCCAGCAAATCGGTCAGCGTCAAACCGCCTTTGCTGTAGGCCGTCTCGGCTTGCGCCGCCACCTGGGTGGCTTGCGGCAGGATGTTGTCTTCGAAAATCTTCAGGCGTTGTGCGCTGGCTTGCCAGGCTTGCACCAGCGCGCCCAGGTCGGCGCGCGCTTGCAGCAAGGTTTTTTGCAACAGGTCCCGGCTTTGTTCTTCTTGCGCCAGTGCACGGGCGATTTCGCCGTCAAAACGGTCCCAGCCGTTCAAGGGCACTGAGATGCGCAAAGCCAGCAAGCGGGTGGACGTGCCTGGGAAATGGTCAAAGCTGGTGCCCACGCTGGGGTCGGCCTGGCGCAGTGCTTGGGCCGATTGCAAGGCGGCTTGGGCTGCCGCCACGCGTTCGCGCGCGGCGATCACGTCGGGGCGTTGCTCGACCAGCGTCTCCAGCAGCGCATCGGCTTGTGCGGTGTCGGCTGTGCTGGCGGGCCACTCGCCTTGCACTTGCCAGCCACCGGTCGGCACGGGCAAGCCGGTCCATTGCGACAGGGCCCAGGCCGCTTGCTGGCGGTCCAGCGCGGCGCTTTGCTCGTCAGCGCGGGCGCGCTCGGCTTCAATCTGGGTGCGTGCGGCGTCCTGAGCCGACAAGTCACCGGCCTTCAGGCGCAATTGGGCGCTGCGCGCCAGCTGGGCGGCGCTTTGGCCGATGGCTTGTACCGCCTGCAGCCGTTGCTGTGCGGCCAGCAGCTCATAAAAAGCGGCCTGTGCCCCGATTTGCTGCATCAGCAAAGCGTCGTGGCTGTCGGCCTGTGCGGCCTTGGCGCTGCGCTCGGCGGTTTCGGTGCGCAAGGCGCGCTTGTTGCCGCGCTCCCACGTCCAGTCCAGGCCCAGGGATTTGTCGATGCGTTTTTCTGACCAGAAGGAACCACTGCCGTTGCCGTTTTGCAGGTCAATTGAAGAGATGCCGGCTGACAAGGTGGGCGCAGGGGCCCGGTTGGCGGTCAGCACATCGGCACGCGCCGCATTCAGGGCGCGTTGCGCGGCCAGCACGTCAGGGCTTTGCCGGGCCGCTTGCAGCACCTGCTGCAGGCTCAAGACCGAAGACGCAGGCGTTGCCATGCCCAAAGCGGGTGTCGCTGGTGGGGTGACCGTGTCGGCAGCCAGTGCCCAAGGGCTGGTGCCCAGGGCCAGCAGGCCGCTCCAAAGAAACAAGTGTCGTATGCTCATTGCTCCTTTATCGGTGAACTGGCCTGACCAATACCTGACTTCGGTGGCCGTTTTTTGGAGATTTCGGGTTCATGCGTATCTTGTTGGTGGAAGACGATCCGGTGCTGCAGGCGGTCATGCTGCGCAGCCTGGCCGATGCCGGGCACCGTGTGGATGCGGCGGGTGACTTCTCGACAGCCCGGCATTTGTGGCATGTGCAGCCTTATGACGCGGTGTTGCTCGACCTGAACTTGCCCTTCAATGAGCGCCGCGATGCCGAGATGGTCAGCGGTCTGACCTTGCTGCGTGAGCGCCGCGCCAAAGGCGACAAGACCCCGGTGCTGGTGCTGACGGCCCGCAACCGCACCGATGAACGCATTGCCGGGCTGGACGCCGGGGCCGACGATTACCTGGGCAAGCCCTTTGAGCTGGCCGAAGTCGAAGCCCGCCTGCGGGCACTGGTGCGCCGCAGCCATGGCGCCGATGACCAGACCCAGGTGGGGCAGCTAGTGCTGGACCGCAAGGCGCGGCGCATCTTGATCCAGGGTCAGGAGTTGACCCTGCCCGCGCGCGAGCTGGAAGTGCTGTGGGAGCTGATGAGCCCCCCCGGGCGCACCGTGAGCAAGAAAGACCTGTCCAACAAACTCTCGGACTTTGAAGAAGCGTTGGCCGACAACGCGTTGGAAGCTTTCATCTCGCGCCTGCGCAAAAAGCTGGCGCAATCGGGCGCATCGATCCGCACCTTGCGCGGTCTGGGGTATCTGATGGAAGAGGAGCGGCCATGAAGCCCGCCTCCACCACCTTGCGCGCCCGCTTGTTGCGCCACGTGATTTTGCCGCTGGCCTTGACCTGGCTGGTGGGGGCCTTGCTGGCCTTGGCGGTGGCGCGTTATTTCACGCAGCAGGCCTTTGACCGTGCCTTGCTTGACGACGCTTATGCGGTGGCCAGCCATGTGCGCCATGCCGAAGACGGCGGTCTGACGCTGGGCCTGAGTTCGGTCGAGATGAGCAGTTTGTTGTTTGATCAGAATGAAAACCTGTACTTTGCGGTTTACCAAGACGATGGCCATTTGCTGGCGGGTCATGCGGGCTTGCAGTTGCCCGTGGGGACCCGCACCAGCGGGACGCCTTTTTTCACCGAAACCCCGTTCCAGAACCGCAGCTTGCGTGCGGTGGTGCTGGAGCGCAGCAAGCCAGCCCAATTCACCGTCGTGGTGGCGCAAACCACGCGTGTGCAGGACCGTTTGTTTCAGCGCCTGCTGTTCATTTCGCTGGTGCCGCAGTTGCTGTTGTTGATCTGGCTGGCCTGGTGGCTGCGCCGCGCCATTCAGAAAGATGTGCAGCCCCTGATGGACCTGGAGCAGGCAGTGGCCCAGCGCGATGTGCGCGACCTCACGCCGCTCATGATTTCCACCCGCACGCTGGACGTGCAAAAACTCGGCGAGTCCATCAACGCCCTGCTCACACGCATCGAGCAAAGCGTGCGTGGCCAAAAAGAGTTTGCAGGCAATGTGGCGCACGAGCTGCGCACGCCTTTGTCGGGCATCCGGGCTTTGGCCGAATATGGCCTGACCCAATCCGATCCGCAGGTCTGGCGCGAACAATTGCGCAGCATCGCGCAAAGCCAGGAGCGGGCCAGCCACTTGATCGACCAGTTGCTGGCCCTGGCTTTGGCCCAAGAAGCGCAGCAAGTTTTGCAGCCGCAGCCGCTGGCTTTGGACGAGGTGGTGCGTGACAGCCTCATGCGCCACCTGCACCGTGCCGACGCGCTGGGGGTGGACCTGGGCGTGGACTTTGAAGAAGGCCTCGGTTTGCCGCTGTTCATCTCGGCCCAACGTGCCTTGCTGGAAGGCGTGTTGAACAACTTGATCGACAACGCCTTGCGTTATGGCGTGCCCGCCGATGGCGGCCCTCGCCACGTGACGGTGGCCATCCATCAGCCAGAGCCGGGAGCGGTGTGTTTGTCGGTCATCGACAACGGCCCGGGCATCACAGATGCGCAGCGCGAACGCCTCTTGGGCCGTTGGGCACAAGGCAGCGCGGGCGAAGCGCTCAAGCAAGGCTCCGGTCTGGGCCTGGCCATCGTGGCCGAATACGCCCGCATCATGGGGGCGCAGCTGTCGATGGTCAGCCCCGCCAGCGCAGGCCAGGGCCTGAAAGTCAGCCTGCGCTTTGCGCTTCAGCCCAGCGTTGGGTAGTCCAGGTAACCGGCATCGCCACCGCCGTACAAGGTGGTGCGCTCCAGTGTGTTGAAGGGCCCACCTTTTTTGAGGCGTGCGCCCAGATCCGGGTTGGCGATGAAGGGGCGGCCAAAAGCAATCAGGTCCGCGCCTTCGCGCAAGGACTGTTCGGCCAGTGGCAGGTCGTAACCGTTGTTGACCATCCAGGCGCCCTGCCCGCCGTTTTGGCGGTAAGCGTTTTTCAGGGCCGCGTAGTCAAAGGGGGCGGGGCCTTGTTGGTGGTCGCGCGGACCGCCGGTCGAGCCTTCGATGATGTGCACATAGGCCAGGCCCAGCGGGGCCAGTTGCCGGGCCACATGCTCGAACAAAGGCTGTGGCAAGTCGTCGCTCGCGTCGTTGGCGGGGGTCACAGGCGAGAGGCGAATGCCGGTGCGGCCGCCGCCGATTTCGGCCACCACGGCCTGCATCACTTCTTGCAAAAAGCGGGCACGGTTTTCGATGGAGCCGCCATACGCGTCGCTGCGCTGGTTGCTGCCCGAACGCAGGAACTGGTCGATCAGGTAACCGTTGGCGGCGTGCACTTCGACGCCATCAAAGCCGGCGGCCACCGCGTTGGCGGCGGCACGGCGGTAGTCCTCCACAATGCCGGGCAACTCGGCAGCATCGAGCGCGCGGGGTGCCGACACATCGACGAATTGGGCCTTGCCATCCACCAGCAACACGGTTTTGCCTTTGGCGGTCACGGCCGATGGGGCCACGGGTGCCTGACCATTGGGCTGCAAGCTGGTGTGCGAGATGCGGCCCACATGCCACAGCTGCATCACGATCTTGCCGCCTTCGGCATGCACCGCGTTGGTCACCTGCTTCCACGAGGCGACTTGTTCGGCGCTCCAGATGCCGGGCACATCGGCATAGCCTTGGCCTTGGTGGCTGATGCCCGTGGCCTCGGTGATGATCAGGCCCGCCCCGGTGGCCGGGTTGGCGCGTTGGCGGTAGTAAGCGGCCATGCGGGCATTGGCCAGGCCATCCGGTGCGCGGTTGCGCGTGAGCGGCGCCATCACGATGCGGGTGGACAGGGCCAGGGCGCCGACTTGGCAGGGGTCAAACAGGGAAGTCATGGTGTGTGATGGTTATGGTGTGAGATGGTTTTGTGTAGGAGCCGCACCCCGTGCGCGATGGCTCATGGGCCATCTGCATGCCATGCGTGCACGGGAGCTGTTCCCAAGGAAATCAAACGTCAAAACCCGGATTTTCGCGGGCCAGTTTGCGCAGCAGCGAAGGCCAGACAAAAGCGCCGCCCAAGCCACCGGTTTGCACGCGCATGGCGTGAGAGATGCCGTCCAAAATTTGTGGGTTCACCGCCGTCAGGTCTTGCGGGCCCGATTGCCCGGCCAGTGCGTCGACCTGGATGCGGCAGGTGTTTTCAAACGTGTACATCGACAGGAACGCATCGGCAATCGTCTTGCCCACCGTGAGCAGGCCGTGGTTGCGCAGCATCAAATAATTGGCTTCGCCCAGGTCGGCTTGCAGGCGCGTCTTTTCATCGTCGCGGATCGCCACGCCTTCGTAGCCGTGGTAGGCCAGCGAGGCCAGCACAAAAGTGCTTTGCTGGCTGATGGGCAGCACGCCGTGTGCTTGCGCGCTCACGGCCACCCCGGCACGGGTGTGGGTGTGCAACACACACCCAGCATCGTGCCGCACCTCGTGCACCGCGCTGTGGATCACAAAGCCCGCCGGGTTGACAGGGAAGGGGCTGTCGTGCAGTTTGTTGCACTGCATATCCACTTTGACCAGGCTCGATGCCGTGATCTCGTCGAACATCAGGCCATAGGGGTTGATCAGGAATTGTGCTTGCCCGCCGGTGACCGATTCAGGCAGTTTGGCGCTGATGTGGGTGAAGACCAGATCGCTCCAGCCATAGAGCGCCACCAGCCGGTAGCACGCCGCCAGATCGACGCGCAATTGCCATTCGTCGGGGTGAACGCTGTCTTTCAGGGAAGGGATCTCGAACGCCATGGCAAAGCTCCTGCGGGGTTGAAACAGAACAAGGTGTTCAGCTTAACCACAAGCCCGGGCGCCGTCAGACCTCTTGGTGACTGGGCGCACTTTCAGCCCGGGCGGGTTTGCGCTTCCAGTTGCGTCAAGTACAGGCGTGCGTATTGCCCGCCATCGTCCGTGGGGCCGCACATCTCGGCAGACGCTTGCAGCTGGCCACACACGGCGGGGCGACTGGGCTGGCCAAAAATCTTGCAGCGCAGCTGCTCGTCCAGTTGCACGCAAGGCACACCCGCTGGTTTGCCCTGCGGCATGCCCGGGATGGCCGAGGAGATGGAGGGCGCGGTGCAGCAGGCGGCGCAGCCCGCCCGGCAAGACACGGTTTTCATGAGCAGGCCCTCATTTGGGCCACAAGACCCACAGCTGCAAAGGCTGTTTCATGCGCCCGGCCAGCTCGCCAGCCGCAGTGCCGGAGCCCGCGTAATAGTCGGCCCGTACCGCACCCACGATGGCCGTGCCGGTGTCTTGCGCCAGCACCAGTTTGTCCAGCGATGTCACTGGCCCTTGCGAGCGCAGCCAGACGGGTGTGCCGTAGGGGATGCTGCCCCGGTCTACAGCAATGGAGCGGCCTGCGGTCAGCGGCACGCCTTGTGCGCCTTTGGGGCCAAGCGGTGTGCTGCCCGGCGGCAAGGCTTCTTCCTTGAAGAACACCACGCGCGGGTTTTGCCACAGCAGCTCGTTCACGCGCGAGGGGTTGCGGGCGATCCAGTCCTTGATGCCGGGCCAGGACGCATCGCGGATCAGGCCCTGGTCGAGCAGCCAGCGGCCAATGCTTTTGTAGGGCTGCTCGTTGGTGCCTGCAAAGGCCAGGCGCACCAGGCGCTGACGGCCATCGGACTCGGTCACGTTGATGAGGCCCGAGCCCTGGATGTGCAGCACCATGGCATCGACCGGGTCGGCCAGGTACACCAGTTCCTTGCCGCGCAAGGCGTTGCGGGCGGTCGACACGGTTTCCATTTCCTGGCGGGTGTACCAGGGCTTGCGCTGGGCCAGGCCCGCAGGCGGTGCATACAAGGGCACGCTGTAGCCTGCGCGTGGCTGGCGCGTGGCATTGAGCACAGGTTCGTAGTACGAGGTGAGGAGGCCGTCGCTGCGTTGGTCGAGCGACTCCACGCGGTAGGGCTGCAAATTCTGGCGCATCCATTGGCGCTGGGCGGCGGCGGAGGCATTGGCCAGTTGGCCCACCTCGGGGCACAGGGTTTTCCAGGCGGGTGTGGGGCGCAGGCAGCTTTGCTGCCAGGCGGGCCAGGCTTCTTGAAGGTCGTCGCTGTCCAGCCCGGTGATGTGGGACCACGGCACCGGCACCCAGCGGCTTTGGGCTTGCGTGATCGCACCAGGCAGCGGGCCGTCTGGCGCGGTGCTTCGCGCTTCGGGCCACGAGGGTTGGCGGCTGGGGCCCACGGCGCAACCGGCCAGACTGCCTACAATCGCGGCCAGCAGCCATGCGGTCCAGGCCGAGGGCCGCCGCATCACAAGGAACATGTTCATGGGTTTGATTTTGCTGGAAGCTTTGCTGGCTTTGCTGGTGCTGGTGGTCATCGTGTGGTGGACCATGTTTGCGGGCCGCTCCAAAGGCGAATTGCCTGCGCCCCCGGACGATGCGGACCAGGACAAACCGTGACGGGTTGCGGCAGGCGGCATCAGTCGAGCAGGGTCTGGCCGCCTTCAAAACGCTTGGCGTAGTAGCGGTTGCTCAGGTGGTCGATGCGCACGCCCGTGCGCTCGTTGCTGGCGTGCACGAAACGGCCATCACCCACATACACGCCCACATGCGAGTGGCGTGCGCCGAGGGTGTTGAAAAAAACCAGATCCCCCGGTTGCAAATAGGCGGTGTCCACAGGCCGTGACAAGCGACCCAGATCGGCCGATGTGCCGCGCAGTTTCATGTTGGCGGCCTCTTTGTAAACATGCGAGACCAAGCCCGAGCAGTCAAAGCCCATGGCCGGGCCGCGCCCGCCCCAAGCGTAGCGCGTGTCGAGCAAGGACAGGGCGTACAGGGCCAGGTCGTTGCGCGTGGCGCTGTGGGTGGCGGGGCTGGTGCTGGATGCAGCCAGTGGTGTTTGGGCGGGCGCCTTGTATGCCAAAGGGGTGGAGCACCCCGCCAGCAGCGCCGCCAAGAGCCAAGCCCCCGCAGGGGCCCACAGGGCTCCCTTGTGTAGGCGTGTCCGAGACCTGTTCATGACAAGGAGCGCAGCAAATTGGCCAGCTCGACCGCAGACTTGACCTGCATCTTGTCGAACACCCGGGCGCGGTGCACTTCCACCGTGCGCACGCTGATGTCCAGCTGGTCCGCGATCAGTTTGTTGGGCAAACCTTCGACCACCAGGCGCATGACGTCGCGCTCGCGTTCGGTCAGCTCGCCCAGTTGCGATTGCAATAAACCGGCTTGCCGGCGGGCTGCCAGGCGCTCGTGGGACAAATGCAGGGCTTGTTCAATCCGGTCAACCAGCGCGTTGTCGGAAAAAGGCTTCTCGCAAAAATCAAAAGCGCCGCGCTTGACGCTGTCCACCGCTGTGGGCACATCGGCATGGCCGGTCAAAAAAATCACGGGCCAAGTCTGTGCGATGCCATTGGCCAGCAGCTGCTCAAACAAGGCCAAGCCACTCATGCCGGGCATGCGAACGTCCAGCAAGATGCAGCCCGCTTGCATGGCGGGGTGGGCACTCGGGTCCGTGCTTTTTTCGAGCATGGACAGGAAGGCTTCTGCACTGTCAAACGATTCGCTCAGCAAACGTCGGGTGCGCAGCAGCCAGGCCATGCCTTCGCGCACGCTGATGTCGTCGTCCACGATGTAAACCGTGCTGTCTTGGGGTGAATACATGGCCGGATTTTAGGCTTTGCCCGTTGGGGCGTGGGCTTGTTCCAAGGGTGCGGCGGGCAATGTGAAGCGAAACACCGTGCCTTTGGTGGCTTGCGCTTCAAACTCCAGATGACCGCCATGCTGTTCGACCACGGTGCGGCACAGGCTCAAACCCAGGCCCATGCCTTCGGCCTTGGTTGTGAAAAACGGGGTGAAGAGTTGTTGGGCCACCTCCGGTGCGATCCCGCAGCCCACATCGGTCACGCTCAGTTCTACCCAGCTTTGCTCCGCGTTGGATGCGGCCCGTTTGGCCTGCAAAACCAGCACACGCCCGGTGCACTCGGGCCGGTCCATGGCTTGCATGCCATTGCGTGCCAGGTTCAACAGCACTTGCTCGACCATGGTGCGGTCACACCACACGGCAGGCAGGCGTGGCTCCACGCGTGTCACCACGTTCACTTGCAGTTTGCGCGCTTGCAGGTTCACCAAAGGCAAGATGGCGTCGATCAGCGCATGCGGGGCCACGGCCTCCCGGGTCTGGTCGCGCCGCCGCACAAAATCATGCACGCTGTTGATCACGCGGCCCGCGCGCCCAGCCTGTTCGGCAATGCGGCGCAGCGCCATGTGCACATCGTCTCGTGATTGCGTCAAGGCATCGGGGTCTTTGAGCAAATTGAGTGAGCCATTGGCATAACTGGCAATCGCGGCCAGAGGCTGGTTCAGCTCGTGGCTGAGCAGCGAGGCCATCTCGCCCACCGTGGCCAGGCGGGCGGTGGCTTGCAAACGCTCCTGGCTGGCGCGCGAGACCTCTTCAATGCGGCGCTGTTCGCTGATGTCGATGACCGCGCCCATCCAGCCGCTTTGCTGGCCTTGGGTGTTGATCAGTGGCGCTTCGATGATCAGCACCGGAAAGCGCGTGCCGTCGGCGCGCATGAAGACCGACTCGAAACCTTCGCGCGGCGGCACATTGCCAGCCAGCCGGATGGCTTGACGCTGCTTGTATTCGTCCACCATCTCGGGGGGCCAGTAAGGCATGGGGGCGTTGTGGCCAATCAATGCTTGCGCAGGCAAGCCGACCATGTCGCAAAACGCGGGGTTCACATAGGTGATGCGCCCTTGCAGATCGCGTGCCCGCAAGCCGGTGACCAGCGAGTCTTCCATGGCCTTGCGAAAAGCCAGCGCATCGGCCAGATCGCCTTCGGCCTTGAGGCGTCTGCGCGAGTCTTTGACCAGCAACACCATCACCGTGATCAAGGCGATCGACATGGCGGTGACCAGGGCCGTGAGCACGTTGGGGAACAAGTTGGGTTCGCCCCGTCGGCTGTCCATGCGCAGCACCAAGGTGTTGCCCGGCAAGTCCACCAGCTGCTGTGCGGTGAACAGCCGCAGCCCCCGGCGGTGGGTGCCTGAGATGGCCAGGCGCGTGCCATCAGCTTCGGTGAAAGACACTTCATTGCGCCGGCCAAAACTGTGGCCCAGGCGCTCGGCCAACAGCGACTGCAGGCCATAGGTCACGATGGTGTAGCCCACCAGTTCACCCTCCTGGGTTTGCGGCAGGCACAGCTCCATGACTTCCATGCCCAAGCCATCGGCCTGGGGCAGGTAGTAGCTGGTGGAATAGGCCGGTCCATTGAAGCGCTTTGCCCGCAAGCAGGATTGGCTGGTTTCCGTGAGCGTATCGTTGCGTGTGGTGCGTTCGAAAACCGGTTTGCGCAGTGGTGAATCGACGAATGCCCGGCTGTTCATTTGCGGATCACGCCACTCCAGGCGCAGCCAGTCGCGGTTCTCGCGCAACAGGCTCTGCGCCTGTGCAGACCAGGTCTTGAGGCTGGCATGTTGGGCTTGCAGGGCTTGCAAGGTCTGGACATCCCGTGACAGGCCGCTGCGGATGTCGCTGACTGCATCGGCGGTGTCGCGCTCCAGCGCGGCCTGGAGCTGGCTGATTTCGTAGCGTCCGGCCAGCCAGACCAGCGTGACCAGCACGGCCACCACCAGGGCCATGAGGGCAGCCCACAATGAGCGCCGGCCAGACACCTTGGGGATGCGTTCGTCCTGGGCCCTCACCCAGGCCCGCAGGCGCTGCCAAAGGCTGCGCAACAGAGGCTGTGTGTGCAGAGTGTTCATGGCCTCTTACTTGCCGGGTGCGGCCGACTGGCTTGCATCGCGCTCTACGCGTTTGACGCGTGGCGTGGTCCAGCTGCCGTCGATCAGGAATTCCTGTGTTGAGGCCCGGCTCAAGGGCGATTGCAAAAACAGTTGCGCCAAGAAGGTGGTCAAGCCGACCAGTGGATTGACCGCCAGGCCCGCTACCAAAGACGCTGTGCCCGTGTCCACTTCGGGCAGGATCACCACGCGCAACTGCTGTGTTTCCTTGGCGATGTCGGCCGAGCCATCGAGCTGAACGATCGCATTGATGCCCTTGATTTGCAGGTTGCGTGTGGTGGCGATGCCCTGGTCGATGCTGACATGGCCTGCCACCGAATCGAAGGCGAAGCCTTCGTAAAACACATCCCGGAAATCCAGCAGAAAGCGGCGTGGCAAGGCCTGCAGGCTGAGCACGCCCAGGAGTTTGGCAGCGCCCGCGTCGGCTTTGAGAAATTGACCTCGGCCCATCTTCACATCGAACTGGCCGCTCATGCTGGGGTAATGCAGTGTTAAAGGCGAGCCGCTCCAGCTGATCTGGCCATCCAGCAGGCCACTGCCGTCACGCAATGCGCCAGGTGTGCCCAATCGCGTGAGCAAGTCGCCCGCATCACGGACCGAAAGCCGAAAGTTCATTTCGGTCTTGCGCAGCGGGCCGCCTGCCGTCGCCGACAGCCAGCGACCGGTGCTGCTCAGGGTGGCTTCGGGCAGGATGATGTTGAATTTGTTGAGCCGCCATTCGCTGGCGGGCTTGCCGCCGGACGTTTGCAGCGCACTGTTGACCGCTTCGATCTCAATGCGTCCGAGCTTCATGCCGCGCAGCTCCAGCTGTTCGATCACGATGTCCAGCGCAGGCAAGTGGGCAGGCGGCGCCTCCAGCAGGCTCTCGACATCGGCGGCACTCGATGGCGGCAAATTCAGTCGCGCCAGGCGGGCATACAGCTGGCCTGGTTGACCGCCTGAAGATTGGAGAAACGCCAGGTGGCCGCTCAATTCGCGGGCGTCCACGTTGGCGCGCCAGGTCAAACCGTCGCGCGTGCCGCCCGCCACCACTTGGTGCAAGGTGCGGCCCTCGGCGGTGATGCTGTTGGCTTGCAAACCGATGCGTGTGGGCAAATAGCTCTGCATGGCGGCGTTGTCGCTGTCGGTGGCCCCGGTGGTGGGTGCAGCGGGCCACAAGGCCTGCCATTCGTCGACCGACAACTGGTCCATCGCAACCGTGGCGGCCACTCCGGCATCGGGCATGGGTGGCAGGGTGCCCGCGGTGCTGCCCAGACTCATGCTGCCGCGCAAGACCCGTGGTGTTTGGCCAGACAGGTCGCGCACATACTGCACGGCTGCCACGCGGCCCAAATCAATTTGCAGCCGGTCTTGCAAATTGGCCCCAGTGCCTTGCACCCGGCTGCGGATGCTCAGGGGCATGGCCGTGGCGGAGGCCTTGGTCAAGGGCGCGGGCAGTTTCATGCCCAAGCCCTCCAGTTGGCTTTGGATGAACAGCTCGGGTTGCCCTTGTCGCCAGCCCAGGCTGGCGGTGTAAGCGGTGGCACCGCTCATTTGTTTGGCCAGCACATCCAGGGGGTGAAATTCATGGGCCTGGCGCAGGCCTTCCGCGCTGATTTCACCTTGCGCGCGCAACTGCAATGCGGGTTCGTTGTTGCTGCTGTTGGCGCGCAAACCGCCTTCCATGCGGATCGGGCCACCCAGCCAACGTGCCTGCACCCCATTCAGGCTGAAGCCGGATTCGCTGAACTGGACCGTGCCTTGCACTTTTTCAAAAACCGGCAAACCGGGGGTGGTGCGCAAGTTGTTGCCCCCCAGCACCACGGCGCCTTGCACTTTGGTGTTTTGCGTGGCCAGCAAGGGGATGTTCAGTTTGATGCGGGTTTGCACAGACCCCGTGGCTTGCATGTCGCGCAAAGCGGAGTTCAGGTATTTGTCGATGGGCGACTTTTGGATCAGGCCCAGCACTTGTGCGGCAGGGCCTTTTTGTTCACCCGAAACTTCCAGCGTGGCTTGCTCGGCCATGTTGGCAATCCTGGCCTGGATCGCGTTCAAGGGCATGCCGGTTTTGGCCTCGCCTGCGCGGGCCGAGGCATCGCTGAGCTTCATGCCCAAACGGTCAAAGACCAGTTGCCCGGACAAATCATGCAGGCGCGGCCAGGGCAAGCTGTTGCGCGGCAGCAGCGAGGCGGGCAGGTAGTCCAGTTCAACCCCATTCAAGCGCCCTGCAAAACGGAATTCACCTTCTTTGGGGTTGGCAAATGGCAGGCGATCGAGCGCACCTTTGATGTGGATTTGAACCCCGGTGTAGCTGCCCTTGACCACCGCGTCGCGCACATATTGGCGCACCGTTGCGGGCAGCGTCACAGGCAGGTAGCGGTGCACACGGGCGGCTTTGGCCTGACTGACGAGGCCTTGCAGTTCGAGCACGCCAAGCCCCTGAGCCTGGCCTTGCCACTGGCCTTGCCATTGACCCGACAGGTCCGCGTTGTCCAGTTGCAGTGACCATTGAGGCACAGCCCACAAGCCATCCTTGCGTTGCCAGCGGGCTTGGGCGTGCAGCTTGTTCACGCCGACCTTGGGCTCCTCCAGAATGCCGGGCAACACGACAGCCCCGTCCTCGCCCATGTCGATCTGTACTTGGCCACCTGCCTGCGTCATTTTCAGTTGGACCTGCGCGCCTTGCAGGCCTGGCCAGCTTGGGGTGCTCGCCGACGATGTGCTGCCGGCAGGGGCTGGCAGGTTCAGGTTTTTCAGACTTGCCTGGGCGTCGTAGCTTTGCGGTTGGCGCCAGTCGCCGATCCAGCTCAATTGCAAGGCGTCCACTTGGCCCGTGACATCGGTCGCTTGCAGTTGCCGATGCAGCTCGCTTGGCAGTGGCAAACGCAGTGACAGATCGCGCAGGGCCTGCAAGTCGATGTGGTCCCCTTGCAGGCGGCCTTGTGCGGGTTTGCGCGCCTGGACTTGTTCGTGCGTGTAGCTCAGATTCAGATTGCCGCCGGGCCAGTGCAAGCCTTCGGCGCTGATGAAAGACAAGTCCCGAAATCCCAGTGTGAATTGTTGGGGCAACACTTGTGCGGACACGCGACCCGACAAGCGCTCAAAAGCCAGTGCTTCGTGTTGTGGATCCAGGCGGATGTTCACGTCCGTCAAATCGGTGTCGGCAGCGCCCCCTGTCCATTGGCCTTTTTCAAAGTCACTCCACAGGCGCAAAGCGCCTTGGCCGGACTGGACGTCTGCGCCCAGCTGCACTTGCTTGCGCAGTTGCGCCACATCGACCTTGGGGAAATAGGCGTAGGCCTGGCCTGACCAGTCTGAAAACTGTGCCGCGTGTGTGGACAACAGGCCGCGCTTGAAACGCCCTACGGTCATGAAGCGGGTGCCCCATGCCTCGGGCGGTGTGGCGTCCAGCCGCAGGTCGTGAAAGCGCGCCGAGTTGCGCAGCACCAGATCCACCTCACGCAAGGCCAGGGTTTCAGGCTTTGCCATGTCCTTGTCCTGGATCTGCAGCTTGCCCAGCGCTTTAAGGGGCCGTTGCGCGCGCTCGTTGGTCCAGCGCACGGTGCCGCCGCGGATGAGCACCTCGTTTTGTGAAAACAGCCAATCGGCGGCGGCGCTGTCGCCTTGGGGCTGGCTGGGCAAGTCCAGCCCGGCAATCTGCCACTGACCGGCGGCCGTCAAGCGGATGTCCAGCTCGGGCGCGTCCAGCACCAGTTGCTCCAGGCGCAGCCGCAAAACCGATCGCACACTGATGGCCAGCACCACGTGCGGCAGGATCAGGCCGGGGCGACCTTGGGCATCGAGCAACTCGATGCGGCGCAATTCAAACGAGGGCACCCAACCGGTCGATTGTGCAGACAGCGCTCCGATGCGCACCGGCACCCCCATGGTTTGCTGGGCCAAGCGCTCCAGCGCGGGACGGTAATCGGCGATACGCGGCACAATCCACAAATGCAGGACGCCCCAGGCCAAGCCCAGCAGCAGGCCCAGCACCAGCAGCACCCAACTCAAGGCATGGATGCTGTGGTTGAGCCACCGTGTGAGGCGGGGAAAATTCGGGATGGACAGCACAATGGTTGAATCAGAAAGTTGGCAGGAATTATGACCCGCAGTGAGCCTTTGACCGCAACGCAGACCACAAACGAACAGGCTTTGTCCCATTTGGCGTCGTATTCACGTTTTGTGCAGCGCTTGCATCGCCGTTATGCCGACTGGATGCCGCTGCTGCCCCCTGGCGCGCCCACCCGCAGCAGCCTGACCGAGGCCTTTGAGGCGCTTTTGGGCAAGGGCTTGGACACCGCTGCCGCCTTGCGCGTTTTGCGTCAACTGACCATGGAGCGGCTGGTGCAGCTCGATTGCAGCGAGCAGGCACCTTTGCAGGTCATCACCCACGGCGTGACCTGGCTGGCCGAAGTCACGCTGGACATCGCTTGCCGACAGGCACAGGCCGATCTGGACAGCATCCATGGGGCACCGATGACGGCCAGCGGTCAGCGGGCCGAGTTGTGGATTGTGGGCATGGGCAAGCTCGGCGCACGCGAGCTCAATGTGTCCAGTGACATCGACCTGATTTACGTCTACGACGAAGACGGCGAGACCGCAGGCAACGCCGAAGGCCGCAACAAGATTTCAACGCACGAATATTTCAGCCGCGCCGTCAAGCGCATGTACGCGTTGATCGGTGACACCACCGAGCATGGTTTTGTGTTCCGGGTGGATTTGGCGCTGCGCCCCAACGGCAATTCGGGACCTAGTGTGGTGTCGCTGGGTGCATTGGAAGAGTATTTGCTGGTGCAAGGCCGCGAGTGGGAGCGCTTTGCCTGGATGAAAAGTCGCGTGGTCGCGCCGCGCCGTGCGGTGGAGAACGGCTCGGCCCTGAATTTGCGCAGCGTGGTCCTGCCCTTCGTGTTCCGCCGTTACCTGGACTACAACGTGTTCGAATCGCTGCGCACGTTGCACCAGCAAATCCGTGACCATGCGGCCAAGCGCAGCGCGGGTCACCCCGAGCGCGCCAACGATGTGAAACTCTCGCGTGGTGGCATTCGCGAGATCGAGTTCACCGTGCAACTGTTGCAGGTGGTGCGCGGCGGGCAGTTTCCGGAGCTGCGCACGCGCCCCACGCTGGATGCTTTGCAACGTGTGGCCAAAGCGGGCCTCATGCCGCAAGCCACGGCCGACGCGTTGAGTGCGGCCTATGTGTTTTTGCGTCAGGTGGAGCACCGCATCCAGTACCTGGACGACCAGCAAACCCATGTTTTGCCCACGCGTGACGATGACCTGGCCTGGATCGCCGAGACCATGGGGCATGCGGACACTTGCAGCTTTTTGACCGCCCTGGATGCGCACCGCGAAGTGGTGGCGCAAGAGTTCGACATCCTGTTGGGCGGTGACCGTGAGTGCAAAGGTTGCAACGGCAAAAACGGCCAGCGCAGCCCTGCCGAGTTGGATGGCATCGCGGGCGTGTTCAGTGGCCGCATTGGTGAGCGCCTGGCCCAATGGCCGGGCAATCCGCGCGTGCAAGCTTTGCGAGACGATGCCCGCGGACGCCTGATGCGCTTGCTGCAACGCACGGCCCAGTGGCTGCAAGAAGGCCGTGTCAGCGAAGAAGCTGTGCTCCGCATGGTGGACTGGATCGAGCCCTTGCTGCGCCGTGAAAGTTATCTGGCGCTCATGCTGGAGCGTCCTTCGGTGCATGAACGTTTGCTGCGCCTGCTGGGTGCGGCCAAATGGCCTGCCCGCTACTTGCTGCAACACCCCGGTGTGATCGACGAGCTGGCCGGCGGCAACCTGTTTGACAGCCGCTTTGATGCGGCAGAGTTTGAAGCCGAACTGCAGTCGCGTCTGGTGGCCCTGCAGCGCACAGGCGAAGACGACGAAGAAAGCCTGCTCAACCTGCTGCGCCGTGCCCACCATGCCGAGCAGTTTCGCACCCTGGCGCGCGATGTGGAAGGCGTGCTCACTGTGGAGCAAGTGGCCGACGACCTGAGCGCCCTGGCCGATGCCGTGCTGCGTGTGACGGCGCGTTGGTGCTGGAGTCGCCTCAAGCAAAAACACCGCGAGGAACCCGCCATCGCCATCATCGCGTATGGCAAGTTGGGGGGCAAAGAGCTGGGTTATGGCAGCGACCTGGACATCGTGTTTGTGTACGACGACAAGGACGAAAACGAGAGCGAACGTGCCCAGGAAATCTATGCCGCTTTCGTGCGCAAGCTGATCAACTGGATGACCGTCAAAACCGGTGACGGCGATCTGTACGAAATCGACACCGCCTTGCGCCCCAACGGCAACGCAGGCCTTTTGGTCACGCGCTTTGAGGCCTATGCCGACTACCAGGCGCAGCGCGGCAGCAACGCCGCCTGGACCTGGGAGCACCAAGCCATGACGCGGGCCCGTTTCGTGATGGGCCTGCCCTCTTTGGCGCCGCGCTTTGACGCGGTGCGCCACGCCGTCATCAGCGCCCCGCGCGATGCGGCCAGCCTCAAGGCCGAAATCGTGGCCATGCGCGAACGCGTGCGCCAGGGCCACCCGGTCAAAGCCGACCGCTTCGATGTGAAACACAGCCCCGGCGGCATGGTCGATGCCGAGTTTGCCGTGCAGTACCTGGTGTTGTTGCACACGGCTCAGCATCCGGAGCTGGCCGACAACGTTGGCAACATCGCCTTGTTGCAGCGCGCAGAAAAAGTCGGTTTGTTGCCTGCAGGCGTAGGCGAAGCGGCGGCCAATGCTTACCGCGAGATGCGCCGCGTGCAACACCACGCCCGGCTGAACGAAGAGCCCACCGATGTCGTGCCCGCCACGCTGGCCTCACAGCGCGATGCGGTGCTGCTTTTGTGGCATGAAGTCATGCTCAAATAAGAATACTAATGATCTAATAAAATAGACAAAAAGCCCTTTATATACGATTTATCTGCTAAATATGTAAATTTAAAGTATCCTTTCTTAAAAGGCTCCAAAGCCATGGCCGTTCAGGGAGGAAATCATGCGGAAAAACGTAGATAAAACACGTCAAAAAAATCAATTCATGGGGCTTTTAATCCCCATATGCATGGTGTCGAATGCTGCGGCGCAAGGCACGGAGACGCCCATGAAGACCTATCCTGACGTGCAGGTCAAGGACGCTCCGCTCGAATACCGGCAGTTTGAAAAGGTGGAGATCACAGGGTCGTCCATCGTGCGCAAGGAGCAAACCCAGACCTTGCCGGTGCAAGTCATCACACGGGCAGACATTCAGAACAGCGGCAAGCACGATGTTGCCGAGTTGATTCAGGCCTTGCCTTTGATGTCGAGTTTCACATCGCCCTTGGATGTGGGCATGGAAAACGGGGGGGCGAATGGTGCAGCCATTCACGGCATGCAAAGTGGCACCGTCGTCTTGATCAATGGGCGGCGAGTTGCGCCTTATGGCACGCAATACATCACAGGGGTGAACAACAATGGCGCAGAGTTGAGTCTCTTGCCGCTGTCGGCGGTAGAGCGGATTGAAATACTGACCGATGGGGCTTCAACGATTTACGGCGCTGATGCATTGGCGGGTGTTGTCAACATCATCACGCGCAGTGAGCGACCCGGCGTGGAAATCACGGCAGAACATCGTATCCCCGATCGCGGCAAAGGTCTGGGCACCCGTGTTGATCTATCCGCTGGTGGTGGCCGCCTCTTGCGGGATGGTTACAGCTGGTTCATTGCGGCCGACATCGAAAAGCAAGCGGCGCTCAGCGGATCTGACCGCCCATACACGGCGCAGGGTCGACAGGCCGTGGCACAAGATGGCAAAAACTATTGGGCTTATGAGCCGCAATTGAGCGTTGCTCAAACGGGGACGACCTTGAGCAACAGTCCTGCAGACCCGAATCCCAAGATATGGTCAGCGGCTTATCAAAATGGGACTTGCTCAAAATTCAATGTGCCAGTTTACGGACAACAAGCATGCTATTACAGCCCTTTGTTGCAAACAGATCTGCTGCCCAAAGTGGAGGCAGCCCGTTTGCATGCCCAAGGTCAGTGGGTGCTCAATGCCGACCATATGGCGTTTGCAGAATTTGGCCTGCAAAGCAATAAGCAAAGCCGCCTGACCCGAACTTGGGCACCTTACACAGCACAGATTGCCAACACACCCGGTGCCCCGGGGTATGCGCTGGCCATGGCCAACGGGCTTGATCCTGCCAAAGGCGTCTGGTTGAACTACAGCGGATCGGACCTGGGCTTGACGCCACGTGAGTACGACATGCAGACTTTGCGCATGACCGCAGGTTTGAAAGGCCAATGGCAAGACTGGGACTACCGCAGCGCGGTTTACCACAGCACCAGTCGTGTCCAATATGGCTCTGTGCGTTTCAAAGATTACCCCAATCTGGGGGTGGACAGTGAAGGGTTCTTGACCAACCCTGCGTTGTTGGCTCCGTTGAACAGCAATACACCGGCCAGTCAGACGCTGCGTGCGCAATTGCAAGGCATGCGCTACTGGAACGATACCAACTCTGGATCCACCAGCCTCACGGGGCTGGAGTTGCATGGATCACGTGCCGTGGGTGAAATTGCAGGACGAGATGTGTTGCTCGCGCTGGGCACAGATGTGCGCACCGAAAGTGATCGTTTTGACACCTACATGCCAGCCATCACGCAACCCGCATTCAAGGGACAAAGGACCGTTTGGGCACAGTTTGCAGAATTGCAACTGCCTGTATTGCCAAGCGTGGAAACGGTGGTGTCATTGCGCAACGACCATTACAGCGATTTTGGCAACACCACGCATGCCAAGTTCTCGGCCAAATGGGCCCCGACAGAGCAATGGATTTTGCGAGGCGCCATGGGGACAGGTTTTCGCGCGCCGGCCATTGCCCAAATGCAGGCCACTGGGCGTACCAATGGCGGGGGGTATACCATCAGTAATTGCACTGCGGCTTTACAAGCAGTGGCTGATAAATTGGGTGGCACTTGCCCGAAAGACAACAACTATTGGCTGTTCAGTCAAGGCAATCCGGATTTGAAGCCAGAGTTGTCGCGCCATGTGAATCTGGGTATTCGCTTTACCCCCAGTCGCAATCAGAGTTTTTGGCTGGATTATTGGCGCGTTGACATCCGGAACAAGATCAATCAGCTGAACAGTGATGTGGCTTTGAGCAATCCCTTGAATTACCTGAGCGCCTTCGAGCTCAATGCAGAAAAAGAATTGCAGATGCACACCAGCATGGTGAACATGGGGCAGACCCAAAAGGCAGGTTTCGATTTTGGCTGGAGCCTGCGCGAGCCAGTGGAGTGGGGTCAGTTTCATGCCCGCATTTCAGGCACTTTGATGACGACATCCCGGTATCAGGCTGGGACAGATGCCGCATGGGTTTCCGACTTGAACACCCTCTCAAAATACGATGGCTATGTGGTCCCGCGTCTGCGCATGCAAATGAGCGCGGGCTTGAGTCAACAGAACTGGCAGGCCATGGCAACCGTGAATTACGTCCACAGCCATGACGATGGTGGCTTTGTCGGTATCAACGCCGCGACAGGCGAAGATGTGGAGGTGGACCACCACCGTGTTCCGAGTTACTGGACTTTGGATTTGTCCATGCGGTATGAACTCAGCAAGCAATGGAAGGTGCGTGTGGGTGTCGAAAACGTCTTCAATCGTCAACCGCCCTTGTCGTTCGGGAGTCAGGTGCCGTGGAACTTCGGCACCAATCCGATGTACGCCAGCTTATGGGGCCGTACGCTCAATTTGGCGACCACTTACCAATTCTGAAAGGCGCCTTCTTACCGATACACTCACCCCAACTTCGTGAGTGAACCATGCACCAACCAGAACCCCTTCTGCTCTTGCCAGGCCTCATGTGTGACAAGACAGTCTGGGCGCCAGTGATCCCCTTGATCGCGCATGCAGTCGATTGCCAGGTCGTGGACCACGGCACGGCCGACAGCTTGCCCCGGATGGCCGAGCAATTGCTTCACAAAGCACCAGCGCGTTTTGCTTTGGCGGGTCACTCCATGGGCGCGCGGGTCGCTCTGGAGGTGGTGCGCCAGGCACCTGAACGTGTCAGCCGCATCGCCCTGCTGGACACCGGTTACCTGCCTTTGGCCCCAGGGGATGCGGGCCGGGTCGAACAAGACAAGCGCCAGCAAATGCTGCACATCGCCCGCACCCAAGGCGTGCGCAGCATGGCCAGCGCCTGGGTGCAAGGCATGGTGCATCCCCAACGCTTGTCGGACGTGGCCTTGATCGAGGCCATTGTGGCCATGTTCGCATGCAAGAGTGCTGACATTTTTGAAGCGCAGATCCGGGCCCTGTTGGCGCGGCCAGATGCCCGCCCGGTGTTGCAAAGCCTGAACGTGCCGACCTTGATCGCCTGCGGTGATCAGGACGCGTGGGCGCCCCTGGCTCAGCACCAGGCCATGCACGCGCTGGTGCCGCATGCCCGGCTGTCGGTGTTTGCCGATGCGGGTCACATGGCGCCTATGGAGCAAGCCCACGCGGTGGCAGACGCCTTGCTGCAGTGGCTGGCGGCTTAAAGCATTGATCGGGCAAGGGTCAAAAAACCCCATTAGACTGACCCGCGGGTCAATGACGCGGAGAAGTTCAAATGAAGCACAGCGGTAATCCAACAACGCGCGCCATGGGCGTCGCCCTGCTGGTCTGGGCTGCGCATGCCGCAGCGGCTGAACCTGCACCAGCCATGTCGACAGCGGCATGCCCGGCCTTGCTCAATCACACGGTGGAGCGCTTGCAAGACGAAAAGCCCCTGTCTTTGTGCCAATACAGCGGCAAGGTTTTGTTGGTGGTGAACACCGCCAGTTTTTGTGGCTTTACCCCGCAGTACAAAGGCCTGGAGGCCTTGCACGCCAAATACAAGGACCAAGGCTTTGCCGTTCTGGGCTTTCCCTCCAATGACTTTTCGCAAGAAACCGGCAGCAACAAGCAAATTGCCGACTTTTGCGAGAACACATTTGGCGTCAAGTTCCCCATGTTCACCAAGACGCAGGTCACAGGCGAGGGCGCATCACCCTTGTACAAACAGCTGATCGCCCAGTCGGGTCAAAAACCCCGTTGGAATTTCTACAAATACCTGATCGGTCGCGACGGCAAACTGGTGGACAGCTACGGCAGCATCACCGGACCCGACAGTAAAACGCTGGTTTCGGCGATCGAAAAATCATTGAAAACTGCACCATGAATTCTCCCCGCATGAAGCTGGCCATTGTGGGCTCAGGCATCTCTGGCTTGGCTGTGGCGCACACGCTCAAGGGGCAGGCGGACATCACGGTGTTCGAGGCCGGTGATTATTTTGGCGGTCACACCCACACGGTGGATGTGACCTTGCCCACGGCCAAGGGCCTGGTCACGCATGGCGTGGACACGGGTTTTCTGGTCTTCAATGAGCGGACCTACCCGAACCTGATCCAGTTGTTTTCTGATCTGCAGGTCGAGACTGCACCTTCAGACATGTCGTTTTCGGTCAAAGTGCCCGGCGCCAGACATGGCCTGGCGCTGGAGTGGAGTGGCACCAACCTGAACACGGTCTTTGCGCAGCGCGGCAACCTGGTGAGCCCACGCTTTTGGCGCATGCTGGCCGATGTGATCCGCTTCAACGCGCTGTGCACCCGCATCGCCCAAGAGCAAGGCGAGCAGGACCTGCAGCAGCCCTTGAAGGACTTTCTGCTCACGCACCGGTTCAGCGAGCAGTTCCGTGACTGGTATTTTTTGCCGATGCTGGGCTGCATCTGGAGTTGCCCGACCGATCAGATGCTGCAGTTTCCGGTGGCCACCATGATCCGTTTTTGCCACAACCATGGCTTGATCCAGGTGATGAACCGCCCGCAATGGTTCAGTGTGGTGGGCGGTGCGCGCCAGTACGTCGAGAAAATCCTGGCCCATGTGCCCGACAAGCGCTTGAACACGCCGGTCCGCTTGATCGAGCGCAATGAACAAGGCGTGCGCATCATCACCGATGGGCATGCCGAGCATTTTGACGAGGTGGTGATCGCCACGCACACGGATCAGGCCCTGGCCATGCTGCGCGAAGCCTCGCCCAATGAGCAGCATGTCTTGGGCAGCATCCGCTACCAGGCCAACCGCGCGGTCTTGCACACCGATGCCTCGGTGCTGCCAGCCAACCCCAAAGCTTGGGCCGCTTGGAATTACGAGCGCGCAGCCAGCGATGCCCGCGAGTCCTCGCGCGTGTGTTTGCATTACCTGCTCAACCGCTTGCAGCGCATCCCGTTCGAGCAGCCGGTGGTGGTCTCGCTCAACCCGGTGCAGGCCATTGACCCGGCCACCATCGTGGGCGAGTACGACTATGCCCACCCGGTGTTTGACCTGCGTGCCATCCAGGCCCAGCAGTGCCTGCCTTTGATTCAGGGCTTGCAACACACGTGGTTTGCAGGCGCGTGGGCAGGCTACGGCTTTCATGAAGATGGCCTCAAATCGGGCCTGCAAGTGGGCCGCATGCTGCTGGCCAAAATGAAAGCCAGCGCGACATGAACGCAGAGGTCGCTTGCATTGGCTGGGGGCAGGTGCGGCACACCCGCATGCGCCTTGCCCGGCATGCCTTTGTGTACCCGACCGCTTTCCTGATGCTGCCCATGCGCAGCTTGCACCAAGGCGCGGGTTGCGTTGCCCTGGCCATCAACCGCCCGGCCTGGTTTGCTTTTCATGATGTGGACCACGGCGATGGTCGCGCTGCTGCGCAAGGCGGTGCCTTGGCCTGGCTCGATGAATTGCTTCGCCAGGAGGGCATCACCGACGCGCAGGGTGAGGTCTGGTTGCAGACTTTTCCGCGTGTGTTGGGTCATGCTTTCAAGCCGGTGAGCTTTTGGTATGCGCACCGCACCGACGGCAGTCTGGCCGCCATCGTGGCCGAGGTCAACAACACCTTTGGCGAGCGGCATTGCTATTTGTTGCCCGAGCCGCAATATGGCCAGACCCTCAAGGCTGACAAGGTGTTCCATGTGTCGCCCTTTTGTGCGGTGCAGGGCGAATACCGCTTTCGCTTCATGCGTGTGGCGCGCGAGGGGCACGAGCACATCGTGGCGCGTGTTGAGCATGCCGATGCCTATGGGCCCTTGATCGACACCAGCTGGAGCGGCGTGCTGGAGCCCGCCACGCCTGCGGCCTTGCGCCGTGTGGTGTGGCGCTTTCCGTTGCTGACTTTGGGTGTGGTCGTTCGCATCCACTGGCATGCACTTTTGCTGTGGCTCAAAAAAGTTCCGTTTTGGCGCAAGCCCGAACCTCCCCGTGATTTCGTGACCCGATGAACCCTGGACCCCACCGGATGCCGCCCTCCATCAAGACCCTCGACAACGCTCAAGCGTTGGGCCATCGCGCCAGCACCGCCTCCATTTCGCATGCCAGCTTGCCCAAAGCCGCAGCGCGTTTGCTGAGCCTTTTGACCCGCTTGAAAATGGGCACCCTCACGGTGCACGCGCCCGATGGCAACAACCAGGTCTTTGGCACGCACCAAGCCCCCTTTGCGGCCTTGCACATCCACCGCTGGGACATGTGTGCCGAGGTGCTCAAGTCGGGGGACATTGGTTTTGCCGAAGGCTATATGGCGGGTGACTGGACCACGCCTGACCTGGCGGCCTTGTTGCGCTTGGCCATTGCCAACCGCGACCACCTTGAAAGCGCGATTTATGGTCACTGGTTGGGGCGTTTGGCCTACCGCATCAAGCACTGGCTGAACCGCAACAACCGTACCAACAGCCGCAAGAACATCCACGCCCATTACGACCTGGGCAATGCGTTTTACGAACTGTGGCTCGATGGCACGATGAACTATTCGTCAGCCTGGTTTGAAGGTGACCACACGCAAGACATGGCGCAGGCCCAAAAAGCCAAGGTGCGCCGCGCGCTGCGCATGGTCCATGCCAAGCCGGGCGACCGCGTGCTGGAAATCGGCTGTGGCTGGGGTGCTTTGGCCGAAGCGGCCACCACCGAGTTTGGGGCGCACATCACGGGCGTGACCTTGTCTACCGAGCAGCTGGCGTTTGCCAAGGCCCGCATGCAGTCACACGGCGTTCAGCAGCACGCGGATTTGCGTTTGCAGGACTACCGCGACATCGACGATGGGCCGTATGACGCGGTCTGCTCGATCGAGATGATCGAAGCCGTCGGCCACGCGTACTGGCCAACTTACTTTCAGACCATCCACCGCATGCTCAAGCCCGGTGGTCGTGCTTGTGTGCAGAGCATCACGATCAACGACCGGTTTTTTGAGCGCTACCTGCAATCGACCGACTTCATCCAGCAGTACATTTTTCCAGGTGGCTGCCTGCCCAGTCCGAGCGAGTTTCGCAAACAAGCGCAAGCGGCGGGCCTGCAGGTGGTGGATGAGTTGAACTTCGGCCCCGACTACGCCGAAACACTGCGTCGCTGGCGAGAGCGTTTCATGGCGCAACTCGACACCGTGCGCACGCTGAAATTTGACGATCGTTTCATCCGCCTGTGGTCTTTTTATCTGGCCTATTGCGAAGCCGCGTTTGACGAAGCCAACATCGACGTGGTCCAGTTCACCTTGGTCAAACCGGGCTGATGCACATGCACGCCGCACTGAAAACGGACATGGCACTTGGGCTGTGCAGGCAAGTGCTGAAAGGCGTTGGCTGTGTCGTTTTCTTCGGTGTGTTGTTGGGTGCTGCACAAGCGCAAGGTCACAGCGCGGTGAACCCCAACGCGTTCACCAAGCTCCCCGAAGTGGCCGCCTTGATTGGCGCTGTACCCACTTCCCCCGTGCGTTTGCGGGTCTGGGGTTTTGAGGTCTACGACGCCCGGCTGTGGACACCTGCGGGTTTTCGGCATGGCCCCTATGCACAGCAACCGTTTGCCCTGGAATTGCAGTACTTGCGCAAACTCGAAGGCGCGGCCATCGCCAGCCGCTCGATCGATGAGATGCGGCGTGTGGGTCATTTCAGCGATGCCCAAGCGCAAAGCTGGCTGGCCGCCATGCGCAGCTTGTTCCCCAATGTGGGCCCCGGTGAACGCATCACCGGCGTGAACCTGCCGGGCGAGGGGGCTGAATTCTGGGTCAATGGCCAGCGCGTGGGCATGCTCAAAGACGTGGCTTTTGCGCGTTTGTTTTTTGGCATCTGGCTGGATGAACGCACGTCCGAGCCCAAGATGCGGGCACAACTGCTGCAAGGCCTGCAGCCATGAATGCGCCGGGCCAACACGATGCCAACGCCGTGCTGGCCCTGGGCTTGGCGCATGGCTTGTTGCCTTGTGTGCTCAAGCTTTTGGCAGGATGGGCTTTGTACTGGGGCCTGATGCGCCAGCCCGATTTGATTTCAGGGCCCGCAAAGGTCCATTCTCCGGCGTGAAGCCGCTTTGCATGCAAACAAGGGGAGCCTCCATGAGCCCAAAAAACGCCCTGATCCACCGCCGCACCGCCCTGACCCGCCTGGGTGCATTGCCCGTGGTGGTGGCCACACCCTTTTTGGCCAGTTGCGCCGGACCCCAGGTGCAAAGCTATGCGCAAGAAAAACCGCAGCTGGACTTGCGCACCTACTTCAGTGGCACCATCGACGCTTGGGGTGTTTTCACTGACCGCAGCGGCCAGGTCGTCAAGCGCTTCACAGTGGTCATGGACTGCAGCTGGCAAGGCGACGAGGGCGTGCTGGACGAAGCCTTTGTGTACTCGGATGGCACCCGACAACGCCGCATCTGGAAGCTCAAGGCGGGGCCCAACGGCAGTTACACCGGCCGCGCCGACGATGTGGTGGGGCAGGCCTCAGGCCAGGTCAGCGGCAACGCCTTTCGCTGGGGCTACACGCTGGCGCTGCCGGTCGATGGCCGGGTCTGGCACGTCGATTTTGACGACTGGATGTACCTGATGGACGAGCGCGTCATGCTCAACAAAGCCACCATGAGCAAGTGGGGCGTGAAGTTGGGTGAGGTCACTTTGTCGTTCACCCGTCGCACGCCTTTTGCGGTCAAGCCGGGCTGAATGGTATGGGGCTGAATCACAAAATCAACGACTGGCAGGGACGCCGTGTCTGGCTGGTGGGCGCATCGACCGGCATTGGCCTGGCCTGCGCGCAGGCTTTGCGTGCCGCTGGTGCGCAAGTGGTGGTGTCGGCCCGCAAGCCGCAAGCCGTGCTGGATTGGGCCGCGCAGGATTCCGGGGTGCAGTGGCGTGCGCTCGATGTGTGCGACCCGACCCTGGTGCAGGCCACCGCCCATGCTTTGCTGGCCGAAGGTCCGTTGGACATGGTGGTCTACGCCGCCGGTTATTACCAGGCCCAACGCGCCACGGCGATGGACCTGGCGCAGTTGCTGCAGCATGACCGTGTCAATTACCAAGGCGCTTTGCATGTGCTCGATGCCGTCCTGCCCGGCATGCTGGCGCAACGCAGCGGGCACATCAGCTTGCTCAGCAGCGTGGCTGGTTGGCGTGGTTTGCCCAATGGCTTGGCCTATGGCCCGACCAAGGCGGCATTGACCCATTTGGCCGAGACCTTGTATCTGGACTTGCAAGATGCAGGCATCGGCGTGAGCGTGGTCAACCCGGGTTTTGTGGACACGCCTTTGACGGCGCAAAACGAGTTCACCATGCCTGCCCTGATCAGCCCCGAAGAGGCCGCCCGCGAGATGCTCAAGGGTTGGGCACAAGGTCAGTTTGACATCCACTTTCCCAAACGCTTTACCCGCTGGCTCCAGCTTTTGCGGGTCTTGCCTTACCGCTGGTACTTTCCGCTGGTGCGGCGTTTCACAGGACTTTGACCATGGACACACGCCTTGCCACGGCCCGGCTGGCCCAATTTTTTGAAGCGTTGACCCCGCAGAGCGTGGCGCAATTGCCCACTTTGTATGACGCGCAGGCCCGCTTCAAAGACCCCTTCAACGAGGTGCAGGGCTTGCCTGAGATCGAGCGCATCTTTCGGCACATGTACGTGGCGCTCGATCGGCCGCATTTCGTCATCACCGGTCAACTGGTCGATGGCGCCCAGGCTTTTTTGACCTGGGAATTCCGTTTTCGTTTCAAGCGCTTTGACACGCACACCCTGCAAACCGTGCGCGGTGGCAGCCACATTCTGTTCAACGAACAGGGGCTGGTCACTTTGCACCGCGATTACTGGGATGCGGCGGAAGAGTTGTACGAGAAATTGCCCTGGGTGGGCGGCTTGATGCGCTGGCTCAAAAAACGCGCCAACACCTGAAGCGACCGATTGGCAGGCGCTTCAAGTGGGCTGGCTGTCGATGAAGCTCTGGCGTTGTGACAGTTTGTCGTACAGTTTGTGCAAATTGGGATAAGGCGTGCGCCAGTCGATTTGCGGGAAGCGGAAGTCCAGATAGCCCACCGCGCAGCCCACCGCGATGTCCGACAGACTCATGTGGATACCTGAACAAAAAGCCTTCTCGCCCAAGCCCAGGCTCATGGCGCGCAGGCTGTTCTGGATTTTGTCCAGCTGTCGGTCAATCCAGGCCGGGCTGCGTTGGGTGTCTGTGCGACCGGGCCACACGGCCTCCAGGCGGGCCAGGATGGCGGCATCGAGCAGGCCATCGGCCAGTGCTTCCCAGGTTTTGACCTCGGCGCGTTCGCGTCCCCCGGAGGGGATGAGTTTACCCACGGGCGAGAGCGTGTCCAGATACTCGACGATCACGCGGGAGTCGAACACGGCTTCGCCGCCTTCCATGATCAGGCAGGGCACTTTTCCCAAGGGGTTGGACTCGTGGATGCGTGTCTGGTCGGACCAGACGTCTTCGCTGATGAACTGGTAGTCCAGTTTCTTTTCGGCCATGACAATGCGCACTTTGCGCACGTAAGGACTGGTGATGGCGCCGATGAGTTTCATGTATCCGCAAGTCGAGAGAAGGGGTTTTTGATTCTAGGTGAACGATGGGTCAAAGTGGCTGACAAGTCGGCAGGATGTGTCGCCTGGGCTCTTGAAAGCCTCGCCAACTACAATCGGGGGATGAATTTCTCCCCCATTTCCGCCCTTTCGCCGCTGGATGGCCGTTACGCCAGCAAACTCAATGCCCTGCGTCCGCTGATGAGCGAGCAAGGCTATATGCACCGCCGCGTTCAAGTGGAGATTGCCTGGTTCATCGCCCTGTCGGATGCTGGTTTTGCCGAATTCAAGCCTTTGTCGCCCGGTGCCCGCAGTTACCTGACGGCGCTGGTCAAGAACTTCTCCGAGGCCGATGCGGTCGCGATCAAGGAATTCGAGAAGGTCACCAACCACGATGTGAAAGCCGTGGAGTACTGGATCAAGTCCAAGTTCAAGGACCGTCCTGAGTTGGAGCATGTGGGCGAGTTTGTGCACTTTGCTTGCACCAGCGAAGACATCAACAACACCAGCCACGCCTTGCAGATCAAGGGCGCGCGCGCCCAGGTGATCCTGCCGGGCCTGGACGGCCTGATTGCCAAGCTGCGCGACATGGCACACGCTTTTGCTGAAGTGCCCATGCTCAGCCGCACGCACGGCCAGACCGCCAGCCCTACCACCGTGGGCAAGGAAATCGCCAACGTGGTCATGCGCCTGAACGGCTGCCGCGAAAAGATCGCCAGCGTCAAGCTGATGGGCAAGATGAACGGCGCGGTGGGCAACTACAACGCCCACCTGTCGGCCTGGCCTGACTTTGATTGGGAAGCCTTTGCCAAGCAGGTGGTTGAGACGCCTGAGCTGAGCGAAACGCAAGACAGCCACTGGGGCTTGGGCCTGACCTTCCAGCCTTACAGCATCCAGATCGAGCCGCATGATTACATGGCCGAGCTGTTCGATGCCGTGGCCCGCACCAACACCATCCTGATCGACCTGTCGCGTGACATCTGGGGTTATGTGAGCCTGGGTTACTTCAAGCAGCGCTTGAAGGCTGGCGAAATCGGTTCGTCCACCATGCCGCACAAGGTCAACCCGATCGACTTTGAAAACGCCGAAGGCAACCTGGGCCTGGCCAACGCCGTGCTCAAGCATTTGAGCGAAAAGCTGCCGATCAGCCGCTGGCAGCGTGACCTGACCGACTCGACCGTGCTGCGCAACATGGGCGTGGGCTTGGGCTACACCGCGCTGGCCTATGCCTCGCTGATGACGGGCCTCAACAAGCTGGAACTCAATGAAGAAGCGCTGGCCGCTGACCTGGACGCCGCTTGGGAAGTGTTGGCCGAGCCGATCCAGACCGTGATGCGCCGTTATGGCGTGCAGGGTGCTTACGAAAAGCTCAAGGAAGTGACTCGTGGCAAGACCGTCACTGCCGCTGATTTGCATGGCCTGATTGCTGCGCTGGAGATCCCGCAAGCCGACAAGGACCGCCTGCTGGCCATGACGCCGGGCAGCTACATCGGCAAGGCCGCCGAATTGGCGCGCCGGGTCTGAGGCCCTTGCCTCCCTTCAACGGTCTGTCACCCCGGACTTTGCTCGTCACCCCGGACTTGATCCGGGGTCCATTTTTTCCCCGCCATGGATGCCGGATCTGGTCCGGCATGACAGATGGAGGAGAACACTCAAGAACCCCATGGCCCTCAAATCCACCATCTACAAAGCCAATCTGTCGATCGCTGACATCGATCACAGCTACTACGAAGACCATCAGCTGACCTTGGCCCGCCATCCGAGCGAGACCGATGAGCGCATGATGATCCGCCTGCTGGCCTTGGCCATCAATGCCTACAAGCTGCAGGCCGTGTGCAACGGCGACGGCAAGCTGGCCTTTGGCGCGGGCTTGTCCGACCCGGACGATCCGGACGTGAGTCTGCGCGACTTCACCGGCCAGACCCGCATGTGGATCGAAGTCGGTCAGCCCGAAGACAAACCGATCATGAAGGCCTGCCAAAAGTCCGATGAGGTGTTGCTGTACTGCTTCAACCATGCGGCTGAAGTCTGGTGGAAGGGCATCGAGACCAAGCTCACCCGCCTGGACAAACTGCAAGTCTGGCGTGTGCCCACGGAACGCTCACAAGAGCTGGCCCAACTGGCCGAGCGCAGCATGCAGTTGCAAGCCACGGTGCAAGAAGGCGAAGTCACCTTCAGCAGCGACAAGGGCAGTGTTCACATCGAGCTCACCCGCTGGAAATAAGCGGGTAGGAGCAGCACCCTGTGCGCGACTCTCAAATGGCAGCGCCGGTGTTTTCCGCACGGGATGCGGGTTGAAATGCCTTAACTCAAATCCAGTTTGGTCTGTGCTTCTGCCGCCGCCTTGGCCCATTGGCGGTCTTCGGCGGCACGTTCGGCGTATTTGTTGAAGCGCCAGGAAGTGCCCTCGGTGGTGATGCGGTGCCAGACGGCGCGCTTTTCACCTGGCGTCATTTCGGTCCACAACTGCACTTCTTCAAAAGTGCGGCCGCAGCCTTTGCACATGTCATCGCCTTGGCTGGTCGAGCAAATCGCAATGCAGGGCGTGTCGGGCGTGCCGGCATACCAGTCCTGCCAGGCCTCTGCGGCGGCCAGAGGCAGGCTGAACTCGTCGGCATAGTCCTGCTTGAAGTACACCATCTGACCATACACATCGGCCAAAGCGCGCAGCTCGCGCGGCAGAGCCACCCCGTCCGGTGAGGGGTTCTTGATCCGCCAGTGGTTGATGGCGGCTTCGATGTCGGTGATGTGGATGCCGGCCATGGTGTTTGAAGAGCAGGACGCGAATCATAGCGGGTTGCCGTGGTCTGTGATGCACTTTGTGCAGGTCAGTGCCCCGAAATTTCCCTCCAGCATGCAGGGACAAATCAAATCACGGTCTAATAGTAGCTTGAAGGGGAGTAGCTCCCTCATACTGCAAAGGTGCAATGCCTTGCGGTTATTGGTAAGCCGTCATGACGGAGTGAAAGCTCCCGGTTTATCAGACGCCAGACTTTGGCGTTGAGCAAGACCTTCGATCATCGCCTGTGTCGAGTCGATCGAAGCTTGCCGTGCAGCCTGGCTGCACATGAAGTTCCCGTTTGTTCGATGCAGGTTCTACAACGGAATCTGGAGTCTTCTCATGGAATTTTTATCTGCACCTTGGTGGTCTGCTTTGTTGGCGATCATTTTGATTGACCTCGTTTTGGCAGGCGACAACGCCATCGTGATCGCGCTGGCCGCGCGCAATTTGCCCGCTGACTTGCAAAAGAAAGCGATTGTCTGGGGCACTGTGGGCGCGATTGCGGTGCGCTCGGTCATGACCTTGTGCGTGGTCTGGCTCTTGCAGATCCCCGGCCTCATGTTGGTGGGCGGTTTAGGCCTACTGTGGATCGCCTACAAACTGATCGCCGATACCTCAGAAGACGATGACCATGGCCCTGTGGCCACCACGTTCTGGGGTGCCATGAAGACCATCATCGTGGCCGATGCCCTGATGGGGGTGGACAACGTGTTGGGCGTGGCAGGCGCTGCACATGGTTCGTGGGACCTGGTCATTTTGGGCCTGCTCATCAGCGTGCCGATTGTGGTGTTCGGCAGCTCTGTTGTGCTCAAGCTGGTTGAGCGCTTTCCAGTGATCATCCACTTGGGCGCTGCTGTGCTGGCGTTCACGGCGGCCAAGATGATCGTGGGCGAACCCCTGCTGGACAGTGTGTTCGATGCCCCTTCCCAGGCCATCTGGCGTTGGGTCACTTATTTGGTGGCCATCGTCTTGGTCTTGGGTGCTGGCTGGTGGACCTCCAGAACGGCGAGTACCCCTACCAAGGCCTGAGTCGGCTCAGCGCTCGGTCTGCATCTCGCGCACGAGCGCTTGGGCTTGCCGCAAGCGGGTGTCCACAATCGAGGCTTCGATGTGATCGCCCGCTTGCAGGGCATGGGTTTTGGCCCAGTCCTGCGCGGCGCGGAAACGGTCAATCGCGCCTTGCCAGTCCATCCGTGCCATCTGCGCTTCGCCTTCGGCCCTGAGGGCGTGCAGATTTTGGCCCTCCACGGCCAGCGTGCTGGCCAAGGTGTTCCACGCTTGTGCATCCAATGGGAAGGCTTGCACATGTTCGTGCAGCTGGCTCAGTACCGCTGTGCGTGTGGGTGTGGGCGGCAGGTGCAACAAGGCTTGCGCGGTGGCGATCAGCTCGGGGCGGTCCAGTTTGGACGGTTGACCTTGAGGGGCCAGCAACTGCACCACCGCATCCCAGCGGTTTTGGGCTGCAGCCCATTCGGCGCGCAGCAATTTGGCCAGGCGTGCTGGGGCGCTTTGGCCATTCACCACGCGCTCCAGGTTTTGCAAGCTGCGCTCGGCCGCAGCAAAGTCCCTGAGCTGCATGTGGGCCAGGGTGGCGCCGTACCAGACCCCGGCCTTGCTGGCCGCCGTAGCTTGTGGCAAGTTGACCTGGCTCGTTTGCGTGGACGCGCGCCAGGCATCCACATGGCCTTGCGACAACACGCGTGCGCGAGCCGACAACATGGCTTGCTCCACATCGAGCACCTTGCGCACCGGTGCGGCGCTCAATTGCAAACGGGCTTGCATGTCGGCGATGCGCTCGGTCGTCAGCGGGTGGCTGCGCAGATAGGGGTAGGCGCCGTTGTCGTTGAGCCCGGCGGCTTGCTGGAGCTTGCCGAACATGCCGACGAAACCCTGGGGGTCGTAACCGGCTTCGCTCATGACGCCAAAGCCCACCCGGTCGGCCTCGCGTTCCATGTCGCGTGAATAGCTCAGCTGCGACTGGATGGCCGCTGCTTGCCCGCCGACGATGAGGGCTTGTGCGCCTTGCGCGCTTTTGCTGGCGGCCAGCACGCCCAGAATCAGGGAGCCAATGACCCAGGGCGTCATTTTGCCCTGCTCGCCCATCGAGCGTGCAATGTGGCGCTGGGTGACGTGGCTCAGTTCGTGGGCCAGCACCGAGGCCAATTCGTCGTGCGTGGTCACCACCGCAATCAGGCCCAGGTGCACGCCCAGATAGCCCCCGGGCAGAGCGAAGGCGTTGACGCTGCGGTCGCGCCCGAGCAGGATGCGCCAGGCAAAACGCTCTTGCAGCTCGGGCGACAGCTCGCCACGTGCGGCAGCGGACTTGATCAGGGGCGTCCATAAACGCTGGATGTATTCGTCCAGCACCGGGTCTTCCAGGTAATCCGGGTCCCGGTAAAGCTCGCGGGCGATGCGGTCGCCCAGTTTGCGCTCAGCGGCCAGGGAGATGCCATCGCCATCGCCCAAAGAAGGCAGGCCTGCACCTTGCGGCCAGGCAGGCTGAAAGCACAGGCTGGCGGCCAGCAAGCCCAAGACCAGTTTGGAATGGCGGAATTTGTTTTTCACGGCTGTGAGTGTCCCATTCAATGGCCGTATGATGACCTATTCCCGTGAATTTCTTGTAAACGATTCGGACCCTCATTGCCCATGACGACCTCTGATGTTTTGACCCATTTTGACGCCCAAGGCCAGGCCCACATGGTGGATGTGGGGGGCAAAGTTTCGACGAAGCGCATTGCTGTGGCTACCGGTCGTATCACCATGTTGCCTGCCACGCTCGCTTTGATCGAATCGGGCACCGCCAAAAAGGGCGATGTGCTGGGCATTGCCCGCATTGCCGGCATCATGGGCGCCAAGAAAACCAGCGAACTGATTCCGCTGTGCCACCCGATTGGCCTGACTCGAGTGGCGGTCGAGTTTGAAGTGCTGAGCGCTGAATCGACGGTGGTCTGCAAAGCCACGGCTGAGACTGTGGGCCAGACCGGCGTGGAGATGGAGGCACTGACCGCTGTGCAGGTGGCGCTGCTCACGATCTATGACATGTGCAAAGCTGTTGATAGAGGCATGACCATGAACGGCATCACGCTGCTGGAAAAGCACGGGGGCAAGTCGGGCAGCTTCATGGCACCGGTTTGACGGATTCTGGTTCCGCAGGGAACGCGGTTTTCATCAGTGACCGGTGGCGTTCAGCCGTGCTTGTATCGCCCACCAGATCAGCGGCTGCGATCACTTTGCGGATCACTTTCGGTTCCGGCGAGTAGTGCAGCATGTGCAGCCCGGTTTGCAGCATGTGCGCGGCGTTTTCGGGGGTGACGGGGGTCAAGGAAAACTCGGCGAAATCAGCGGTTGCGCGGAACACCAGGCTGCTCTTGGCTACGCTCAATGCATCGCCTGACCAGAAGGTGGTGCGTTGATTTTCGGGCAGGAAGATTTGCCGTACACGTGAATAGTCCACCGCGATGAAAGCGGCGGCTGCCACAATGGCGGTGCCCACGAAGGGCAAGACGCGTTGTGCGCGATGGGCGTACCCGCGATTTTGTCCGGTGAGCAAAACGATGCACAACAAGACCGCCATTTGAAACGGCCCATACCAAAGCGGAAACTCCAGCAGGCTGTGCAGGCCCATCACGGCCAACACGCCCCACGCCAGTTGGTGTTGCGTTTGGCGTGGCCGCCAGGGCCGCAGGGCCAGCGTGATCATGATCAGGCCGAGTGTGATCAGTGTGGCGACAGGGACACCCAAGGCAAAGGCCAATTGCAAGGGGCCGTTGTGGGCGTTGCCCAGAATCTCGCAAAAGCGCTCGCCGGAATAGCTGGCGCTGTAGTGCGCGTATTTGAGTTCGTCCCAGCCCCAACCCCACCATGGCTTTTGGGCAATCAGTTCCAGCACATTGCGCCACAGCACTTTGCGGCTGGCGCAGCCGTCATCGTGGCCCATGCGCGTCAGCGCGCTGATGACGTCGGTACCCAAACTGATGGACAGGAGGTGTGGCAAGGCCCAGATGGCGAAGGCATATACGCCCAAGGCCCATAAGGTCAGTCGCCCAGGCAGGCGTTCTCCGGTTGACCGAGGGGCAAGCGACCACCCGAGGACCAAAGCGGTCACCAAGAGCATTTGCAACAGGCCTGTACGCGAGTTGGTGGCGGCATTGCCTGTAGCGATCAACGCCAACATCCACAACGCATGGGGGCGTTGCAGCCCGTTTCTGGCCCACCACAGCACAGCCAGGACGCCCATGGCCGTGAGTGTGGCCAGCTGGTTGCGCTGGCGCAGGTTGGCCCGCGCTTCACCCAGAACATCGGGCACATGGACCCAGGGACTGAAGACATCGGCCAGGCCGAAATATTGCACCAGCCCCATGGCGCTGCTCACCATGGCGGCCATGGCCCAGGCTCTGGCGATGTCCTGTGCTTGCAGTCGCTGCCCCGATGCCATGAGCAGTCCAATGCAGGTCCAGCTGATCCAAAGCGGCACCACATTGGGCAAGGGCGAGGGTGCCCAAGGTTCCAACCAAGGTAACACCAGCAAGAAGCCCATCAAAACAGACGACCAGCGGCTGCTGGGTGCGTGGTTAAACGAGTTCACGGCAGCCTCAAGAAAAACGCCCTGCATGGGGCAGGGCGTTGGTGTGGGCCAGAAAGGTCAAGACGCCTTGCATGAAGCGGGCAGGTACTTGACGGGTAAGCCGTTGCTGCCAGCCGGGCCGCAGCGCCAAGCAGAGATGGTTTTTCCCCCATCAGTGCTGCCCACCACGGCGGTGTCACCTGTTTGGAGAGGGGTCAGCGCGATCGCGTTGGCCGAGCTGCTGGTGCTGCCACGCAAAGCTTCGTGGTTGCCAACCACGGTGATCACGCCATTGCCATCGACAGCGATGCTGCTGACGTACTTGCTGGTCTGACTGTCGCAAGCTTTGGGCAGAAGGGTCGAGACGTTGGCATCCGAAGAAGAAGTGATGACTTCGTTGACAGCGGTTTTGCAACCGTTGGCCGCCAGCAGCATTTCGGACACCTTGGCGCGGATGGTGTAGTCCTGATATGCCGGTAAAGCCAGCGCGCCCAGGATGCCGATGACCGCGATCACGATCATCAGCTCGATCAATGTCAAACCTTGTTGCCTGTTTCTCATGGCGTCTCCTCCCTGTTAAATGGCGTTTGATGGTAAATCAATCACCACCGAAACGCCACCCATTTGACCTCATTTGGCCTTGGCTTTGTTACCCATTTTGCCGATGACCAGCACCAAAGCAGCGCCTGCAGCAGGTGCCACGTAGTGCAGCCACATATTGGCTTCAACCACAGATTTGAGTGCAACGTCGCTGATGACGGTTTCGCCGGCGACCCAGCCGATCAAAGCGGCGCCCAGAGTGATGATCACAGGGAAACGGTCCATCAGTTTGATCATCAACTGGCTGCCGAAGATCACCAAAGGAATGCTGATGGCCAGGCCCAAAACCAGCAAGGTCATGCTGCCTTTGGCAGCGGCAGCCACGGCAATCACGTTGTCCAGGCTCATCACCAGGTCCGCAATCAGGATGGTGCGGATGGCGGACATCAAGCCGGAATGTTCTTTGCCTTCGCCCTCTTCTTCGTCTTCGCCGTGCAGCAACTGGGTACCGATCCACAGCAACAAAAGACCGCCAACGATTTGCAGGAAAGACAAGGCCAGCAGTTTGGCGGCGACCACAGTCAGTGCAATGCGCAGGACAACTGCGGCGCCGGAGCCAAACATGATGGCTTTTTGCTGCTGATGTGGAGGCAAGCCCCGTGCCGCCAGAGCGATCACCACGGCGTTGTCGCCCGACAAGATGATGTTGATCCAGATGATCTTGATCAGACCGATCCAGAATTCCGTGCTTTGCAGCATTTCCATGTTGTTCTCCGTAAATGTATAAAAGACAAAGCGCTGACAACCTGCGTTGACAGCGCTTTGAGGTGCAGGTGCCCGAGTTTAACGGGCCATACCTGCAAAGCCGTGCGTAATTGCCCTAATGGGATTACTTCAACTGAGCTTTGAGCAGTTTGCCCAGCTCGGACGGGTTGCGTGTGACGATGAAGCCGCACTCTTCCATGATGGCCAGCTTGGCATCGGCCGTATCGGCACCGCCAGAGATCAAGGCACCTGCATGGCCCATGCGCTTGCCGGGAGGGGCAGTCACACCAGCGATGAAGCCAACGACGGGCTTCTTCATGTTGGCCTTGCACCACTGTGCAGCTTCGGCTTCGTCCGGACCGCCGATTTCACCGATCATTATGACGGCGTCGGTGTCTGGATCGTCGTTGAAAGCCTTCATCACGTCGATGTGCTTCAAACCGTTGATCGGGTCGCCACCGATACCGACGGCGCTGGACTGGCCGAGGCCGACTTCGGTCAACATCGCCACGGCTTCATAGGTCAAAGTGCCCGAACGGGACACCACGCCAATGCGGCCTTTGCGGTGGATGTGACCGGGCATGATGCCGATCTTGATTTCATCAGGGGTGATCAGGCCTGGGCAGTTGGGGCCCAGCAGCAGCGTGCGCTTGCCGCCAGCGGCTTCTTTGGCCTTCATCTTGTTGCGCACTTCGAGCATGTCACGGACTGGAATGCCTTCGGTGATGCAGATGGCCATGTCCAGGTCGGCTTCAACGGCTTCCCAGATCGCAGCGGCTGCGCCTGCTGGCGGCACGTAGATCACGGACACGGTTGCGCCAGTTTGTGTGGCGGCTTCTTTGACCGATGCGTAGATTGGGATGTTGAAGATGGACTCGCCAGCCTTCTTGGGGTTCACGCCCGCGACGAAGCAGTTCTTGCCGTTCGCGTATTCCTGGCACTTCTCAGTGTGGAACTGACCGGTTTTGCCGGTGATGCCTTGGGTGATGACTTTGGTGTCTTTGTTGATGTAGATCGACATGTCGGTTCCTTACTTAACGGCGGCAACAATGGCTGTCGCGGCTTCGGCCATGGTGTCGGCAGAGATGATCGGCAGACCGGATTCGGCCAGCATTTTCTTGCCCAGCTCGTCGTTGGTGCCCTTCATGCGCACGACCAGTGGCACGGACAGGTTCACGGCCTTGCAGGCGGTGATCACGCCGGTGGCGATGGTGTCGCACTTCATGATGCCGCCGAAGATGTTGACCAGAATGCCTTTGACATTCTTGTTGGCCAGCATGATCTTGAAGGCTTCAGTGACTTTTTCGGCCGTAGCGCCGCCGCCCACGTCCAGGAAGTTGGCTGGCTCGCCGCCGAACAACTTGATGGTGTCCATGGTGGCCATGGCCAAGCCAGCGCCGTTGACCAAGCAACCGATGTTGCCGTCCAAGCTGATGTAGGCCAGGTCGAACTTGGAAGCTTCCACTTCAGCAGGATCTTCTTCGTCCAGATCGCGGTAAGCCACGATTTCGGGGTGACGGAACAGCGCGTTCGCGTCGAAGTTGAACTTCGCGTCCAGGGCCATCACGTTGCCTTTGCTGTCACGATTCAGCGGGTTGATTTCCACCAACGAAGCGTCGGTTTCCATGTAGCACTGGTACAGCTTCTTGAATATGTCCACGGCTTGGGCGGTGGAGTCTGCAGGCATGCCGATGGCGTCAGCGATCTTCTTGGCTTGGGCGTCGCCCAGACCGGTCAAAGGATCGATGAACTCGGTGATGATTTTCTCGGGCGTGGAGTGGGCCACTTCCTCGATGTCCATGCCGCCTTCGCTGGAAGCGATGAAAGCAATTTTTTGGGTGGCGCGGTCGGTGACCACAGACACGTAATATTCTTTGTTGATGTCAGCGCCGTCTTCGATGTACAGGCGTCGGACTTTCTGACCTTCAGGGCCGGTCTGGTGGGTCTTGAGCTGCATGCCCAGGATCTCGCCAGCCAAGCGCTTCACGTCGTCGATGGTTTTGGCCACCTTGACGCCGCCGCCCTTGCCACGGCCACCGGCGTGGATTTGGGCCTTGACCACCCACACTGGGCCGCCCAGTTTTTGAGCGGCTTCAACAGCCTCTTGAACGGTGAATGCCGGAATGCCACGGGGGACTGGCACACCGAATTGACGCAAGATTTCCTTGCCTTGGTACTCGTGAATCTTCATGAGGTCTTCTCTCAGAGGGGTGGAAGTTCGACCGGTCCGCCGGGGTTCCTGAATCAGGTAGGCCCGCCAGCAGGCGCTGGACACTGCAGCCTTCGACTGTATCATGCTGCAACGCACCAATACTGATCCCTGCGTCTTACAGCGACATGACGCAGCGCTCTTGTTTTCATGAGGAAGTACACAAAAATGACCAAAATCTTCATCGACGGCGAAGCGGGCACCACGGGCTTGCAGATTCGCGAGCGTCTGGCGCTCATGCCGCAAGTTCAGGTGCTGAGCATTGATCCGGCTCGCCGCAAGGACCCTGAGGCCAAGCGTGAACTCATGGCCGAGGCCGATCTGGTGGTGCTGTGCCTGCACGACGATGCCGCCATTGAATCGGTGGCCATGATCGACGGCTTGCCTGGCAAAAAGCCCCGCATTGTGGATGCATCCACTGCGCACCGTTGCCACCCCGAATGGGTGTATGGCTTCCCTGAACTGGCCGCCGGCCAGCGCGCGGCCGTGATCGCCGCCGAGCGGGTCGCCAACCCGGGCTGCTATGCGACCGGCGCCATCGCCTTGCTGCGCCCCTTGGTGCAAGCGGGCTTGTTGCCTGCAAACTACCCGGTGTGCTTGCCATCTGTGAGCGGTTATTCGGGCGGTGGCCGCACCATGATCGAAGACTACGAGGCGGGCAAAGCCCCTTTGTACGAAGCCTATGCCCTGGGCCTCAAGCACAAGCACATCCCTGAAATCATGCGCTTCACAGGCTTGAGTTGCCGTCCGCTGTTTGTGCCGGCGGTGGGCAACTTCCGCCAAGGCATGCTGGTGCAGCTGCCTTTGCACCTGGACGCGTTGCCCGGTCAGCCCAAGGCCGCTGATCTGGAAGACGCCTTGCGCGCCCACTATGCGGCCAGTCAGGCCAACTCGGGTGACAGGGGCTGGGTCAGCGTGGAGCCCGCGACCGAGAGCGGCAAGCTCGATGCGCTGGCGCTGAACGACACCAACAAGCTGGAGCTGCGTGTGTTCGCCAATGAGGAGGCCCGCCACGCGGTGCTGATCGCACGCCTGGACAATCTGGGCAAGGGTGCCAGCGGGGCCGCGGTGCAAAACATCCAGCTGATGCTGGGGCTGTGAGCCAACGCACAGTCAACGTTTGAATCTTCCAAGACACTGAGGCCATCGCAGAGCCCTCTGGCGGCTCTCTCCAGCTTGATGGGCCCTTTCGAGGGCATGAGAAAGCAAGGTGGTTTCCCTGGTATCAGGGAGGTTCATTGGAGGGAGCCCTCAGAGGGCTTTGTTTTGCCTGTGCATGGGTCTTATTCGTCGTCGCAGCCTTGTACCACGCGGCGCACCACCTCGGCGGCAAAGCCTCGGGTGATCAAAAACCGCATTTGTTTGGCCCGTTCGGCCGCATCCTCGGGCGCGCGGCCGAACTTTTTGCGCCAGACGTCCTGAGCCCGGCTCAGTTCGGTCTCGCGCAAAGCCACCATGGCTTGTGCCACCGCCTCACCTGACAAACCTTTGGCCGCCAGTTCTTGTTTGACGCGGGCCGCACCCAGCTTGCTGGCGCGGCGGTGCACCACCGACTCCACCGCCCGCCCATCGTTGATGAAGTCCCGCGCCTGCAGCTCGTCCAGAGCTTTGGCCAGCTCGCCGGGCACTTCTTCGTGGCTAGCCAGCTTGCGCTCCAGCTCCGCCCGCGAATGTTCGCGTTGGCTCAAAAGCCGCAAGGCGCGGCCTTTGAGGGAGGGCTGAAACCCCAAACCCTTGCGGGGTTCGGGCTGGCGCTGGTCGTCGCTCATGTTGGCCGACAGGATCAAGCGACCGTGTCTTTGGGCTCTTTGGCTGCTTTGGCGGCCTTGGTCGGTGCGGGGGTAGCGTCTCCTGCAGCGCCTGCCAGCAAAGGAATGCCCAGCGAGTCGCGCACCTTGTTTTCGATCTCAAACGCCAGGCTGGGGTTTTCGCGCAGGAATTCGCGGGCGTTGTCTCGGCCTTGGCCGATTTTCTCGCCCTGGTAGGCGTACCAAGCGCCGGATTTCTCGATGATCTTGGCTTCCACGCCCATGTCGATCACTTCGCCCTCGCGGCTGATGCCTTCGCCAAACAGGATGTCGAACTCGGCCGTCTTGAAAGGGGGCGCCACTTTGTTTTTGACCACTTTGACTTTGGTCTCGTTGCCGATCGCGTCGTCGCCCTTCTTGATGGTGCCGGTGCGGCGGATATCGAGGCGCACCGAGGCGTAGAACTTGAGCGCGTTGCCGCCTGTGGTGGTTTCGGGGCTGCCGAACATCACGCCGATCTTCATGCGGATCTGGTTGATGAAGATGACGGTGCAGTTGGTCTTCTTGATGGTGGCGGTCAGCTTGCGCAGGGCCTGGCTCATCAGGCGGGCTTGCAGGCCGGGCAGGCTGTCGCCCATATCGCCTTCGATTTCGGCCTTGGGGGTCAAAGCGGCGACCGAGTCGACCACCACCAGGTCCACCGCACCCGAGCGCACCAGGCTGTCGACGATTTCAAGGGCCTGTTCACCGGTGTCAGGCTGGCTGATCAGCAGGTCTTGCAGGTTCACACCCAGGTTCTGGGCGTACTGCACGTCCAGGGCGTGTTCGGCGTCCACAAAGGCGCAGGTGCCGCCCAAACGTTGCATTTCAGAGATCACTTGCAAAGTCAGGGTGGTCTTGCCCGATGACTCTGGGCCGTAGATCTCGATCACGCGACCACGGGGCAGACCGCCCACGCCCAAGGCGATGTCCAGACCCAGCGAGCCGGTGGAGACCACCTGGATGTCTTCGATCACTTCGCCCTCGCCCAGGCGCATGATGGTGCCCTTGCCAAATTGTTTTTCAATCTGGGCCAGTGCGGCTTGCAAGGCTTTGGCTTTTTCGGTGTTCACTTCGCTCATGGAAATCTCCTTGAATATCAATGGTTTGGGGCATCCGCTCCCTGAAAAGTCTGTGCTTTACTGGATGCGTGAACAGTACTGTAAACGAACTGTATAAACGAGTAAACAGTATTTTTAGTCAGTTTGCCTTATCATTTAAGGCATGGAAAATCTGCCGCTTTACGCCGCCACAGACACGGTCAAACCCATGGACGACCGCTGGCGCCAGACCCATTTGGGGCGCTTGCTGGGCCATGCCATGCGGCGGTTTGACGAACGGGTGCTGCACCTGATGGCCCACAACGAAGGCGTGCCGCTGGCTTTGGCCAACCTGGCCGCCCGTGACCAGATCAGCGCGGCGCATGTGCACATCACGCGTCACCTGGCACTCGAAGGTTCGCGCCTGACCGATCTGGCCCAGGCCGCAGGCATGAGCAAGCAGGCCATGGGCGATCTGGTGGACCAGTGCGCAGCTTGGGGCTTGGTGCAAAGGCAAACCGATGTGCTGGATGCGCGGGCCAAACGCGTGGTGTTCACGGCGGACGGGCTGGCCTGGTTGCAAGCCTTCAAGGATGCGGTGGCACAAGCCGAGGCGGAGTTTCGCCAAGCGGTGGGGCCCGATGTGGCGACGGTGGTGGCTTTGGGGCTGGAGGCTTATGCGCACTGAGGCCACGCTGGGGTGGCAACGCGTCAGCCAGCACCCTGGTACCTGACACTAAAATCACCCCCAAGCGCCCGGACAGATACCCTCACAAGCCAGCATCTACTACAACAGGAGACAGCCATGCGAATTCTCATTGCCGAAGACGATCAGGTGCTTGCCGATGGCTTGTTGCGCACCTTGCGCAATGCCGGTGCGGCGGTGGACCATGTAGCCAGTGGCAGCGAGGCCGATGCGGCCCTCATGACCAACAACGAATTCGACCTCTTGATCCTGGACCTGGGCTTGCCCCGCATGCATGGCCTGGAAGTGCTCAAGCGTTTGCGCTCCAGGGGTTCTGTTTTGCCGGTGCTGATCCTGACGGCCGCCGACAGCGTGGAAGAGCGTGTCAAAGGGCTGGATTACGGTGCGGACGACTACATGGCCAAGCCCTTCAGCCTGCAGGAGCTGGAAGCGCGTGTGCGTGCCCTGACCCGTCGCGGCATGGGCGGTGCCACCTCGCAAATCAAGCACGGTCCTTTGATTTACGACCAGTCCGGTCGCGTGGCCACCATCGACGGCAAGATGGTCGAGCTGTCCGCCCGTGAATTGGGCTTGCTTGAAGTCTTGTTGCAACGCGCAGGCCGTCTGGTCAGCAAAGACCAGTTGGTCGAGCGTCTGTGCGAATGGGGCGAAGAGGTCAGCAACAACGCGATCGAGGTGTACATCCACCGCTTGCGCAAGAAAATCGAAAAAGGCCCGATCCGCATCGCCACCGTGCGCGGTCTGGGTTATTGCCTCGAAAAAATCCCCGGTTGATTGTGCCGGGCTTGCACATCCGCACCCTGGCCAGCGTGCCCACTGAGCCATGAAATCCAAGGGCTGGAGCGTCAAGTTTTTCAAACGCGAACAACGTTCGCTGTTCGGGGAAATCCTGGACTGGATGCTGACCCCCTTGTTGCTCTTGTGGCCCATCAGCTTGGCACTGACTTGGCTGGTGGCGCAAGGGTTGGCCAACAAGCCGTTTGACCGCGCCATGGTCTACAACGTGCAGGCCCTGGCCCAACAGGTCAAGCTGGGCCCCGACAAGCGTGTGCAATTCAACCTGCCCCAACCGGCCAGCGAATTGCTGCGTGCCGATGAAACCGATCTGGTCTATTACCAGGTGCGCGGGGCCAACAACGAGCACCTGAGCGGAGACCGCGATGTGCCCCTGCCCCCTGCCGATGAAGACAAAGGCAGCAGCTATGAGGTGCACATCCGCGACGACGAAATGCGCGGTCTGGAAGTGCGCGTGGCCTACACCTGGATCCGGCTGGACGCCGATGGCAAGCGACCCGCCTTGGTGCAGGTGGCCGAGACGCGCGAGAAACGCTCCGTGCTGGCGGCCGAGATCATCAAGGGCGTGATGCTGCCCCAATTTGCTCTGTTGCCGCTGGCGGTGCTGCTGGTGTGGCTGGCCCTGGTGCGCGGCATCAAGCCACTGTCCGAGCTGGAAGAGCGCATCCGCGCCCGCAAACCCGACGACCTGAGCCCGCTGGACGACAAGGCGGTGCCCATGGAGGTGGCGCCTTTGGTGCTGTCGGTGAATGACCTGCTGGAGCGCCTGAAAGATTCCATCGTCACGCAAAAGCGTTTCCTGGCCGATGCGGCGCACCAGCTCAAGACGCCGCTGGCCGGTTTGCGCATGCAGGCCGATCTGGCGCAGCGCTCAGGCTCCAGCGAAGAGGACCTCAAAAAGTCATTGCAGCAAATTGGCCGCGCCAGCGTGCAGGCCACGCACACGGTCAACCAGTTGTTGTCGCTGGCCCGTGCCGAAGGCGGCGGTGCCAGCGTGCCGCAACAGGCCTGTGACATGGTGCGCTTGGTCAGCGATGTGCTGCAAGACAGCCTGCCTCGTGCGATGGACAAGGGGCTGGATCTGGGCTACGAAGGCGTGGATGCGGACACACCCGGCGTGAAGGTGCTGGGCAACCCGATCTTGCTCAAGGAGATGGTGCGCAACCTGGTGGAGAACGCGATCCACTACACACCGTCCACTGCAGAGCGGCCCGGCGTGATCACGGTGCGCGTGTTGGTTGACCCTTACAGCAAGGCCTTGGTTTTGCAGGTCGAAGACAACGGCCCGGGCATCCCGCTGCCCGAGCGCGATATGGTGTTTCAGCCCTTCTACCGCGCCTTGGGCACCAATGTGGACGGCTCAGGTCTGGGCCTGCCCATCGTCAAGGAAATTGCACAGCAGCATGGCGCGACCATCAGCATCGACGCCACCTTTGAGCACCAGACGCCACCGGGCGCGTGCTTTACGCTGCGCTTCAAGGGTTAAGCAGGTTTGCCCATGTTGAGCTGCAGGCGCTCGCGTTCCATCACTCTGGCCACGGCAGGGACTGCTGCGACCTTTTGCACGAAGGCCCACAGCTCGGGGTGTTCTTCGGGCGTGATGCCGGCAATCGTGCCCCAACGGGTCAGGGTCAAGCTGTAGGCGTCCAGCACGCCAAACTGCGGTCCGGTCAACCAGGCCTGGCCTTTGGCGGCAGCCGCTTTCACGAGTGCTTGCAATTCGCCCAACATGCCACGGAACAGCTGTGTGTTGTAAGGCTTGAGTGCCGCTTGCACTTCGGGTAAGTCCGAGAACTTTTGCGGCATGAAGATGTGCGTGAACGTCGGGTGCACCGTGTTGTTCATCCAGGCCAAGGTGGAGATGGCCTGTGCACGGGCGATGGGCTCGGTGGGCAGGAAGCCCGCTTGCGGAAAAAGCTGGTCCAGATGCAGCACGATGGCCACGATCTGCGTGACGACCTGGCCGTTGTTCACCAGCACCGGCACCTGGCCACGCGGGTTGATGGCTTTGTACTCGTCGCTGTTTTGCTCGCCCTTGTGCAGCTTGACCATGTGGGGTTCAAACTCGGCACCGCTCATCTCGAGCAACACATGGGGCACAAAAGAACAGGCGCCAGGGGCGAAATACAGTTTCAGGCTCATCGGAAATCTCCAAGGGTGTTTATTGGGGCGCAGGTTTGGCAGGTGTTGGCGCAGAGGCCGCAGCTGCAGGTGCGCCAGCCACAGGTGTGGCGGCATTGGCTTTGGATGGCGTGGCCTCGGACGCAGCAGGTTTGTTGGCTGGGGCTTCTGACGCCGCAGGCGCAGAGAATGCCTTGCCGGGAAGTGTGATCTGCAAAGTCTCGGGCTTGATTTGTTCGTTCAAGCGCTCAGGCTCGCGTTGCACATTGGGGCCCCAGCCCCAGCGGCCGAAGGCGTCCCACTGCCAGGCCAAGGTCATGGCATTGAGCAGCAGCAATGTCGCAATCCACCAGCGCATTTTCATGGTTTGTCCTCGGCAGAAAAGGGTCGCACGCTGACTTCGGAGCTGTGAATCTCCAGCATGCCAGCATCGGTTTGCAATCGTAGCGCACCGCTGGCGCTGACACCCAGGGAAGTGCCCTGTGCACCATCGCTGGTGTGCACGCGTCGGCCTTTGAGCACGTCACGCGCTTCAAAGCGTGCCTGCAACGGGGCAAAGCCGGTTTGTTCAAAGTGCAGCAAGGTCCTGATCAAGGGCGCGGCAAGCAAGCCCAGTGTTTCGGCGGCGGTGATGCCTGGCCGCCACTCGGTCAAGGCCGCTGGCGCGGTGTTCAGGCCGTCCGCGGGGCGCGGGCGGATGTTCAGGCCCACACCGATCACGACCTGGCTGCGTCCGCCCATGCTGGCCGCTTCCACCAGGATGCCGCCGAGCTTGCGCTCTTGAACCCACAAATCGTTGGGCCACTTCAGACCCACTTGCGGGTGCAGGCTTTCGGCCAGGCTCACACCCACGGCCAGAGACAGGCCAGACCAGTCTTTGGGTGCGATGGGCAGGCTCAAGGAAAAGGTCAGCGAATCACCAGGCTGGCTTTGCCACACACGGCCCATGCGGCCACGCCCGGCCGTTTGCCGCTCGGCCACCAGCAGCGTGGGTTCATGCTGGCCTGCGCGCGCGCGGCGCATCAGTTCGCTGTTTGTTGAATCGATCTCGGGCAGGATCTCGACGGTGAAGTCCGGCAGCAGCGGATAGACCTGCTCCCAGATGGCTTCAGCGGGCCAGGTGTTGGGGCTCATGGGCGTGCCAGGAACTCAGCCCTTTTTGGAGGGCTTTTTCACTTTCTCAGCCGACTTCTTTTTGGCTTTGGTCTCTGCCTTCAGTTTCGCATCGGCCTTCGGTTTGCTTGCCGCCTTGGACTCGGCCTTCACCTTGGACTTGGGCTTGGCATCTGACTTGGCCTTGTCTTTGGACTTGCCTTTGGCTTTCTTCTGGCCCGGAATCTTGGGCGTGTCGGCGCGGTCCTTGGGGGACAGCAGCGTGCCGCGGCAGTTCTTGGCGCCGCACCAGCAGGGGTATTCGGCCTTGAGCTTCTTGGTGTAGGGCTCGTCGATGATCAGGCCGTAGTCGTAGTTCAGCTCTTCCCCGGCTTGGATGTTGCGCAGCGCTTTGATGAAGATGCGCTCGTTTTCTTCGTCGGCTTCGCAGTTGGGGTCGCAGCTGTGGTTGATCCAGCGTGAAGAGTTGCCGCCGTGCAACGCATCGATCACCTTGTCCTCGTTCACATGGAAGTAAAAGGTGTGGTTCGGGTCCTTGGGGTCGTGCGGGTGGCGGTCTTGCGCCTCGTCCCAGCTGATGATCTCGCCCACGTATTCAATCAGTGTCTCGCCCTCGGCGATGTCTTGCAGGGCAAACACGCCTTTGCCATGCACACCGGAGCGGCGAACCTGGATGCGTCGGTTGGATGTCGAACCGGAAGAAGAAACAGGGGATTTGGCCACGGTGTTCAAAAATTTGTTATGGTGAATTCATGTGGGCGTGCGCGTGAGCGCGCCCAGGCGTGCATGTGTGCGAGCGCGCGTGCGCACGCGAAACAACGGGATTGTATAGACATGAAAACTTTGGTGATTGCAGAAAAGCCTTCGGTGGCTCAAGACATCGTTCGGGCCCTGACCCCTGTGGCGGGCAAGTTCGAAAAACACGATGACCATTTCGAGAGCGACACCTATGTGGTGACCAGCGCTGTGGGCCACCTGGTGGAGATCCAGGCCCCCGAGCAATACGAAGTGAAACGTGGCAAGTGGAGCTTTGCCAACCTGCCCGTGATCCCGCCGCACTTTGACTTGAAGCCGGTGGACAAGACCAAAAGCCGTTTGAGCGCCGTGGTCAAGCAGGCCAAGCGCAAGGATGTGACCGCCCTGATTAACGCCTGTGACGCGGGCCGCGAGGGTGAGCTGATCTTCCGCTTGATTGAGCAGTACGCAGGTGGCGCCAAGCCGCTGAACAAACCCGTCAAGCGCTTGTGGCTGCAGTCCATGACGCCACAAGCGATTCGCGACGGCTTTGACAGCCTGCGCAGCGAACAGCAGATGCAGGGCCTGGCCGACGCCGCCCGCAGCCGCTCTGAAGCCGACTGGCTGGTGGGCATCAACGGCACCCGCGCCATGACCGCGTTCAACTCGCGCGATGGCGGCTTCTTCCTCACCACCGTGGGCCGGGTGCAAACCCCCACGCTGGCCGTGGTGGTTGAGCGCGAAGAACAGATCCGCAAGTTCATCAGCCGCGACTATTGGGAAATCCACGCCGAGTTCGGCGCTGCTGCGGGCACCTACCCCGGCAAGTGGTTCGACCCGAAGTGGAAAAAAGAAGAAGACGCCGAAAAGAAAGCCGACCGCAAGTGGACGGCTGCTGAAGCACAAGCCATTGTCGATGCGGTGCGCGGCCAAAAAGCCACCGTCACCGAAGAGGCCACGCCCACCACGCAAGCCAGCCCCGGCCTGTTTGACCTGACCAGCCTGCAGCGTGAGGCCAACGGCAAATTCGGCTTCTCGGCCAAGACCACGCTGGCGCTGGCCCAAAGCCTGTACGAGCGCCACAAGGCCCTGACCTACCCGCGTACCGACTCGCGCCACCTGCCCGAAGACTACGTGCCCGTGGCCAAGCAGACCTTCGAGATGCTGGCCGACAGCGGCATGCGCCACCTGGCCCCGCACGCGCTGACGGCGCTCAACAACAACTACGTGCGCAAGATCCCGCGCGTGTTCGACAACAAAAAAGTGTCGGACCACTTCGCCATCATCCCCACGCTGCAAGCGCCCAGCGGCCTGTCCGAGGCCGAGCAAAAGCTCTATGACCTGGTGGTGCGCCGCTTCATGGCGGTGTTCTTCCCCAGCGCCGAATACCAAGTCACCACCCGCATCAGCGTGGCCGCCGGTCACAGCTTCAAGACCGTGGGCAAGGTGCTGGTCAAGCCGGGTTGGCTGGCCATTTACGGCAAGGAAGCCGCCGCCGAAGTGGAAGACGCCAAAGACGGCGACAAGGGCCAGAACCTGGTGCCGGTGCAACCGGGCGAACAGGTCGGCGTCGAATCGGTCGAAGCCAAAGGCCTCAAAACCCGCCCGCCTGCCCGCTATTCAGAAGCCACGCTGCTCGGGGCCATGGAAGGCGCGGGCAAGATGGTGGACGACGACGAGCTGCGCGAAGCCATGCAGGAAAAAGGCCTGGGCACGCCAGCCACCCGCGCCGCCATCATCGAAGGCCTGATCAACGAAAAGTACATGCTCCGCGAAGGCCGCGAGATGATCCCGACGGCCAAGGCCTTCCAGCTCATGACTCTGCTGCGCGGCCTGCAGGTGGAAGAACTGTCCAAGCCCGAGCTGACTGGCGAGTGGGAATACAAGCTCGCCCAGATGGAGCAAGGCAAACTGAGCCGTGCCACCTTCATGGCCGAGATCGCGGCCATGACCGAGCACATCGTCAAGAAAGCCAAAGAATACGACCGCGACACCGTGCCCGGTGACTACGCGACGCTGACCACGCCCTGCCCCAACTGCGGCGGCGTGGTCAAGGAAAACTACCGCCGGTACACCTGCACCGGTGCCAACGGCGCTGCAGAAGGCTGCGGCTTCTCGTTTGGCAAATCGCCCGCCGGCCGCACCTTCGAGCCTGCCGAGGTCGAGCAGTTCATGCGCGACAAGAAGATTGGCCCGCTGGATGGCTTCCGCTCCAAAGCCGGCTGGCCCTTCGTGGCCGAGATGGCACTCAAGTACAACGAAGAAGAGAAAAACTGGAAGCTCGAATTCGACTTCGGAGACGACAAGAAGAACGAAGAAAGCGGCGAGATCGTCGAGTTCACCGACGAATCGCTGGGCGCTTGCCCCAAGTGCGGCAGCCCGGTGCACGAGCACGGCAGCAACTACGTGTGCAGCAAAGCAGTACCCACCAACGAGCAACCCACACCCAGCTGTGACTTCAAGACAGGCAAGATCATCTTGCAGCAACCGGTGGAGCGCGAACAGGTCGTCAAATTGCTGAGCACCGGCAAGACCGATTTGCTCGACAAGTTCGTCAGCAACCGCACACGTCGCAGCTTCAAGGCCATGCTGGCCTGGAACCCGGAAGAAGGCAAAGTTGCGTTTGAATTTGAGCAGCGTGAAGGTGGCAAGAAATACCCGCCGCGCAAGACCGCCGCCAAAACGCCTTTCGGCAAAGCCGCTGCCAAAAAGACCGCGGCCAAAACGGTCAAAGCTCCCGCTGCCAAAAAAGCCGCCAAGACCGCAACCCCCAAAGCGCCGCGCAAAGCGGCTGTGGGCACCTTGAAGCCCAGCACTTCATTAGCCGCTGTGATCGGTGACGGCACCTACGCCCGAACCGAAGTGGTCAAAAAGATCTGGGACTACATCAAGGCCAATGGTCTGCAAGATCCGGCAGACAAGCGCTCCATCAAAGCCGATGGCAAGCTGCAAGCCGTGTTCGGCAAAGACCAAGCCACCATGTTTGAGTTGGCGGGGATCATTGGCAAGCACTTGAGCTGAGTGCACAAGTGAGTCCCGTCGCCTCTTTGATGGGCGACAGGGGCTCACGCCTTGTAGTTGAGCGCTAACCCTGGCGTAGGCCAGTCATCCACCGCAATCAGCCGCCCTGTCGCCGACAAGGTGATGTAGGCGGTGCGGTGTCCCGGGCCGCCAAAGCAGATGTTGGTGGTGAAGGGGTCGGGCAGGGGCACGTGTTGTACCTGCTGGCCGTCCGGGCTGACGATGGAGATGCCGCCGTGCACCAAGGTGGCCACGCAGAGGTTGCCCTCGGCATCGACGGCCATCGAGTCGAAGCGTTGGTAGTGCCCGCCCGGTGATGCCGTCACCATGCGGGCGCCCTGGGGCGATGGCCAGGGGTCTTTGCGCACCTGCCCGGGGGCGGTCACATCAAAGGCCCACACGCGGGCACCTTCGGTTTCGGCGTAGTACAGGGTTTGACCATCGGGTGAGAGTGCAATGCCGTTGGGTGTCATCGCTGGCCTGGCCACGGCGCGCACGCTCGAGCCGTTGGGCTGCGCATAGAAGACGCCGCCCCGGTCCATCTCGTGGTGGCGGACTTTGCCCAGGTCGGTGAAGTAAAAGCCGCCATGCGCATCAAACACCAGGTCATTCGGGCCGCGCAAGCCGATGCCGTCCACCTGTTCGTACACGCGTTCAAATTTGCCGGTGTTCAGGTTCACGCGTTCAATGCGCCCGCCCGAGTAGTCGTGTGCCTGGCCGATGGGGCGCAGGCAGTTGCCGGGCTCGCGCGTCCATTCAAAGCCGCCGTTGTTGCAGACATAGACCGCGCCATCGGGCCCGATGGCCGCGCCGTTGGGGCCAGCGCCCAAGTCAGCCGCCACCTGCACACGCCCGTCGGCCGTCACGCGGGTGAGTGTGCCGCGTGCAATCTCGACCAGCAGCACCGAGCCATCGTCCATGGCCACGGGCCCCTCGGGGAACTGAAGTCCAGTGGCAAGTTCGCGAATCTTCATGTGGGCGCCTTCTTCGGTGGATGCTCCCAATGTAATGACGCCCCAAGCGACAACAAGCGGGGATTCCCTAGGGCCTTGTAGCGGGCGGTCTGTATAGACCTTCAGGTCAGCACCAACACACCCCAAGATGGATGGTCAACCGTGCATCGGTCACCCACACTGTGGGTGGATTTCAACAACACAAGGAATGTTCATGAAACGCTTGACTGTTCAACACTTGGGCGCAGCGGCTGCGCTCGCGATGGTTTTGCCTTGGGGCGCTGCTTGGGCTGCGACCGAAACCGGTGCCAGCTCGGGTCTGGGCGCGGGCACGTCCAAATTCATTGAGCGCCAGGAGGTGGCCATTCACGCCATGGGCCAGGTGCGCACGCAGGAAAAGTCGGTGGCGGCCACGCGCGGGCAGCTCAAGACGCAAACCAAGTTGCTCAAGCAAGCGCGTGAGCAAATCGAGTCGCAAGACAAGTTGCTGGCCCGCACACGTGAGCAGATCAAAGACCATGACAAGGACACCCCTGCGGTGAAGGACCAGTTGCAGGCGCAGGAAAAAACCCAGACCCAGACGCTGGAGCAATTGAAGGAACAAGACAAAGTCTTGGGCAAGACGCTGGACGAGCTCAAAGCCCAAGAGCAGTTGCAGATCAAGACGCACGACATGTTGAAGGCGCGGTCCGCTGCCAAGCCTTCCTGACGCGCGACCGAGGGTGTGGTCGGTACACTCGACGCATGAGTACCACGACCCTTGGCATACGGAGTCCGCAGCAAACCGCACAGGCCTTGCCCTATGGCGCACTGGCTTGCGAGATCGAGGCGGTGTTGAAGGACGCGAGCGTGGATGTGCCGCCGCGCATCGTGCAGCCCTTGCACGGCGGCGGCAGCTTGTTTGTCATGCCGGCGGCCGATGCACAGGTGGCCATCACCAAGCTCATCAGTTTCATCCCGAGCAATGCGCAGCGCGGTTTGCCCACCATCCAGGGCGACATCGTTGTGTTCGACGTGCAGACCGGGCAACGCCTGGCTGTGCTCGATGGCCCCACGGTCACGGCACGGCGCACAGCAGCGGTGTCCTTGCTGGCGGCGCAAACATTGGTGCCGCGCCGCGATGGCTCTTTGCTCATCGTGGGAGCGGGTGTGCAGGGGCGTTCGCACCTGGAAGCCTTTCATGAGGGCTTGGGGGTTCAAGAAGTTTTCATCGCCTCGCGCAGTGCGGCCAGCGCAGAGGCCTTGGTCGCGCATGCGCAAGGCCTGGGCCTGCGGGCGACGCGTGTGGACGATCCGAACGCCGCTTTGGCCCACTGCCCCTGGGTGGTGAGCAGCACGCCCGCGCAAGAGGTGGTGCTGACGGGCATGCCGCGCAGCGATGCCTTCGTGGCCGCGGTGGGGGCCTTTACGCCGCGCATGGTGGAGTGGGCGCCCGAGGTGTGCCGCCAGTTGGCTCAGACAGGAACGCTGGTGGTGGACACCCGCGATGCCGACCACGAAGCGGGTGATTTGCTGCAGGCAGGGATCGATGTGCGTGCCGTGCCCACTTTGGCCGACGTGGTCAATGCATCGCCCATGTGGTTGCAGGCCCCAAGGCCCGACCATGGCCCGGTTTTTTTTAAGAGCTGTGGCTGGGCGGGTTGGGACTTGGCCGCTGCCCGCCGCATGGCCCGTGCGGTCACCTCACCCGGTTGAACGGGCAGGATTTTCAGAACACACAAGGAGCAAACATGGTTCAACTCATTGACGTCGGCGCCCGCATGTCGGAAGTCGCCATCCACAATGGCACGGTGTATCTGGCCGGGCAAATCGCCGAAGTGCCGGGGCAAGACATCGAAGGCCAGACCCGTCAGGTGTTGGCGGCCATTGACGCCTTGCTGGCCAAGGCCGGGACGGACAAGTCAAAAATCGTGATGACGCAGATTTTCCTCACCGACTTGTCTGATTTCGCGGACATGAACCGCGTGTGGGACGCCTGGGTGGTGCCCGGTCACACCCCACCCCGCGCCACGGTGCAGGCCCAACTGGCCAACCCCGACTGGAAGATTGAAGTGGTGGTGACCGCAGCGCTGTGATCAGCGGCCGACGACGCGGGCCATTTCCAGGCACTTGTTGGAGTAGCCCCATTCGTTGTCGTACCAGGCCACGACCTTGATGAAGGTGCTGTCCAGGGCAATACCTGCATCGGCGTCGAACACGCTGGTGCAGACTTCGCCACGGAAGTCGGTCGACACCACCTTGTCGGTGGTGTAGCCCAGCACGCCCTTCAAAGCGCCTTCGCTTTGCGCTTTCATCTCGGCGCAGATCTCGGCGTAGGTGGCAGGGGTTTCGAGTTCAGCCGTCAGGTCCACCACCGACACGTCCGATGTGGGCACACGGAAGGCCATGCCGGTCAGCTTGCCTTTGATGGCTGGGATCACCACGCCCACGGCCTTGGCCGCGCCGGTGCTGCTGGGGATGATGTTTTCCAGAATGCCACGGCCGCCGCGCCAGTCCTTGTTGCTTGGGCCGTCCACGGTCTTTTGGGTGGCGGTGGCAGCGTGCACGGTGGTCATCAGGCCGCGCTTGATGCCCCATTTGTCGTTGAGCACCTTGGTGATCGGTGCCAGCGCGTTGGTGGTGCAGCTGGCGTTGCTGACGATGGCCTGGCCTGCGTAGCTGTCGTGGTTCACGCCGTACACAAACATGGGCGTGTCGTCTTTCGATGGGGCCGAGATCACCACTTTTTTGGCGCCAGCAGCCAGGTGCTTGCCTGCGCTGTCCTTGTCCAGGAACAGGCCGGTGGCTTCGATCACCACATCGGCGCCGACCTCGTTCCACTTCAGGTTGGCCGGGTCCCGCTCTTGCGTGAGGCGGATTTTTCGACCGTTCACCACCAGGGTGTTGCCTTCCACAGCCACGGTGCCCTTGAAGCGGCCATGCACGCTGTCGTATTGCAGCATGTAGGCCAGGTACTCGGGCTCCAGCAAATCGTTGATGCCGACGATCTCGACGTCGCTGAAGTTTTGCACCGCTGCGCGGAACACCATGCGGCCGATGCGGCCAAATCCGTTGATACCGATCTTGGTGGTCATGGGGAGTCTCACTTTCCTTGTGGGTTACAGCAGTGGGTGTGGGTGCCAGCAGCAGAGCCAACTGCAATGTAACCATCTTATTTGAAAATCTGAAACTTTGTTACATCAAGCAGGTTTGTGGGGGTTTGTTCTGGTTTTGTAACCGGCATGAAAAAAGCGCCCGAAGGCGCTTTGGATGGGTGTTGACGCTCGCTGCTGCGTTGTGTGGCTTCTGCTGGGGCGATGTCGCAAAGCGAAGCGCGTCTGAGCCCCGACAGAGGCCGCGCAACGCAGCCCCCTCGGCTCAACTGGTCACTTCTTCTTGGCCACCACCCGCACCATTTCCAGACACTGCTTGGCGTAACCCCATTCGTTGTCGTACCAGGCGACGATCTTGACGAAGCTCTTGTCCAGCGCAATGCCGGCCGTGGCGTCGAACACGCTGGCGCAGGGCTCGCCACGGAAGTCGGTGGAGACCACTTTCTCGTCGGTGTAGCCCAGCACGCCTTTCAAGGCGCCTTGGCTTTGGGCCTTCATTTCGGCGCAGATTTCGGCGTAGCTGGCGTCGCTGTTCAGTTCCACGGTCAGGTCCACCACCGACACATCGGAGGTGGGCACGCGGAAGGCCATGCCGGTGATCTTGCCCTTGATCTCGGGGATCACCACGCCCACGGCCTTGGCGGCACCCGTGCTGCTGGGGATGATGTTTTCCAGAATGCCCCGGCCGCCGCGCCAGTCTTTGCGCGAAGAGCTGTCCACGGTCATCTGGCTGGCGGTGGCGGCGTGCACGGTGGTCATCAGGCCGCGTTTGATGCCCCATTTGTCGTTGAGCACCTTGACCACGGGGGCCAGGCAGTTGGTGGTGCAGCTGGCATTCGACACGATGGCTTCGCCCGCGTATTTTTTGTGGTTCACGCCATAAACGAACATGGGGATGCTGTCTTTGGATGGGGCCGAGATCACGACCTTTTTGGCACCGGCGGCGATGTGCATCTGGCTGGTGGGTTCGGTCAGGTAGTGGCCGGTGCATTCGAGCACGGTGTGCACGCCCATCTCGCCCCAGCGCAGGTTGTGCGCATCGCGCTCGTGCGAGAGCTTGATCTTTTTGCCGTTGACGATCAGGGCGTCGTCGGTGAAGTCCACCGTGCCATCAAAGCGGCCATGCACGCTGTCGTACTTGAGCATGTAGGCCAGGTAGTCAGCGGGCTTGGGGTCGTTGATGCCGACGATCTGGATGTCGTCGTAGCCGTGTTTGAGGGCGGCGCGCAGTGCCAGACGGCCGATCCGGCCAAATCCGTTGATGCCAAGCTTGATGGTCATGTGAATGCCTCGGGAGAAAGTTACGAAACCGTTACGTAACCGGATTTGAAACCAGGACCCTTTCAGAATCCTGATCCCCGGACGTGACATCAGCGCCTTGTCGGCGCTGATGCGGTCCAGCCGGTCAGTGGCTGCGGGCCAGAATCAGGCCTTAAGCAGCGCAGCGTGGACCGTGTCGGCCACGTTCTCGGCGGTGAAGCCGAAGTGTTTGAACAAAACAGGCGCAGGTGCCGACTCGCCGTAGGTGTCGATGCCGACCACGGCAGCGCAGCCATATTTCCACCAGCCGTCGGTGGAGCCCATCTCGACCGCCACACGGGGCAGGCCTGAGGGCAGCACGCTTTGTTTGTATTCGATGTCCTGGCGGTCAAACACATTGGTGCTGGGCATGGAGACCACGCGCACACCGATCTTGCGTTCGGCCAGCAGCTTTTGCGCGGCCAGGGCCAGTTGCACTTCGGAGCCGGTGGCGATGATCACGCCGTGGGTCTTCTTGATGCCGACGTGTTCAGGCTCGGACAGCACATACCCGCCACGGCTGATGTCGCCCAGATCGCTCTTGGGCGAGTAGGCCAGGTTTTGACGCGACAGCAACAGGGCTGAGGGGCGGTTGGCGTTTTGCAGGGCCACGGCCCAGGCCACGGTGGTTTCGGCCGTGTCGGCGGGGCGCCACACGTCCAGACCGGGGATCAGGCGCAGGCTGGCGGCGTGCTCGATGGACTGGTGGGTCGGGCCGTCTTCGCCCAGACCGATGGAGTCGTGGGTGAAGACGTGGATGACGCGCTGCTTCATCAGCGCGGCCATGCGAATGGCATTGCGGCTGTAGTCGCTGAACGTGAGGAAGGTACCGCCATAGGGGATGTAACCGCCATGTAACGCGACGCCGTTCATGATGGCGGCCATACCGAATTCGCGCACGCCGTAGTTGATGTGGCGACCGATGGCACCGTCTTCGGTCTTGACCACGTCACCGGCCATGTCCACGCGGAAGGCTGCGGTGCTCTTGGTGTTGGTCAGGTTGGAGCCGGTCAGGTCGGCCGAGCCGCCCAGCATTTCGGGCAAGGCAGCGGTGAAGGCTTCGAGTGCCAGCTGGCTGGCCTTGCGGCTGGCCACGGTCTCGCCCTTGGTGTGGGCGGCGACCACAGCGTCAAACGCCACCTGGTTGAAGTTCTTGGGCAAGTCGCCCTTCATGCGGCGCACAAACTCTTTGGCCTGTGCAGGGAAGGCGGCTTTGTAAGCGGCAAAGGCGGTGTTCCACTCGGCTTCGCGGGCTTTGCCAGCGGCCTTGGCGTCCCAGTCGGCATAAACCTCTTTGGGGATCTTGAAGGGCTCGTGGCCCCAGCCCAGGGCTTCGCGGGTCAGCTTGATTTCTTCGGCGCCCAAAGGTTCGCCGTGGGCTTTGGAGGTGCCTGCACGGTTGGGCGAGCCCTTGCCGATGGCGGTTTTGCAGACGATCAGGGTGGGCTTGTCAGCGCTGTGCTTGGCGGCGGCGATGGCTTTGGAGATGGCGTCAGCGTCATGGCCGTCCACGGCGTCGATCACATTCCAGCCGCAGGCAGCGAAGCGCTGGGGCGTGTTGTCGATGAACCAGGGGGCCACTTTGCCGTCGATCGAGATGCCGTTGTCGTCGTACAGGGCGATCAGTTTGTTGAGCTTCCAGGCACCTGCCAGGGCCACGGCTTCATGGCTGATGCCTTCCATCAGGCAGCCGTCACCCAGGAACACGTAGGTGTGGTGGTTGACGATCTTGTGGCCTTCTTGGTTGAACTCGGCGGCCAGCATCTTCTCGGCCAGGGCCATGCCCACGGCGTTGGTGATGCCCTGGCCCAGCGGGCCGGTGGTGGTTTCCACGCCGGGGGTCACGCCCACTTCGGGGTGACCAGCGGTTTTGCTGTGCAGGGTGCGGAAGTTCTTCAGATCATCGACCGACAGCTTGTAGCCGGTCAGGTGCAGCACCGAATAGATCAGCATCGAGGCGTGGCCGTTGGACAGCACAAAGCGGTCGCGGTTGGCCCAGTGCGGGTTGGCGGGGTTGTGTTGCAGGTGATCGCCCCACAGCGCCACGGCCATGTCGGCCATGCCCATGGGCGCGCCGGGGTGACCGGAGTTGGCTTGTTGAACAGCGTCCATTGCGAGGGCGCGGATGGCGTTGGCCATTTGTTGCTGGTTTGCCATGTGGGCAGCTCCGGGAAAAGTATTCTGGAAAACCCGATATTTTACCGGCTGAATCTGCAGCCGGTGGCCATACCGGGGCTCAAGCCGCCGATCTACGGGGCGGCCAGGGCGTTCGATTCTTTTTGTTGCCGCGCCAGCAAATAGCGGCGCATGGCCACCGCAGGACCATCGGCGGCGACAGAAAACTCATACAAATCTTCAGGCGCGGTGGCGGCCAATGCCTGCTCTTGCAGGGCCAGCCCGTCCACATCTTCCTGAAAGGCCACGAACAGTTGGTCGTGCATGAACTGTGTGGTGGCCGCATCGCCCTGGGCGAAGTCCCGGCCGTGCACGATGAAGTAGTGCGTGCTTGTGGCGGTCTCGGGTGTGGGCATGTGCGCGGTGCGGATGCGAAAGGTTTTGCGCTCTGACTCGGGCACATGGAAATCGTAAAAAGAAACCGACACCTCGTGGACGCCCACGCTGCGAAATGCGGACCGCACAATGCGCGCCGCCTGGCCCGGGCCGGTCAGACCCGTGGGCACACCCCAAACCGGTGGCAAGGTGGTGGGTACCACGTTGCGCAGCAGCGCAAACTGGCCGTCGCCGATTTCGGATTCAAACGTGGTTTTGGCGTAGTCGGGTGTGCCAAAGCTTTTGGCGTGCAGAAAACTCAGGTGGGTCAGGTCCAGCAAGTTTTCATGCAGGCGCACATAGCTCGCTTGCAAGTGCAAGTAGCCCTGCGAAGTTTCCCATTGGGGGTCTTCCAGCCAGTCCTGGGACGGCAGTTTGGACAAGTCGGCCTTGTCCGGGTCACCCATCCAGATCCAGACCACCGGCCCGCGTTCATGGGTGCGGTAGCTTTTGATGCCGATGTTCGCGGGGCAAGTGGCTTGCGAGGGCACCTCGATGCAGTTGCCCTCGGTGTTGAAGCGAAAGCCGTGGTAGCCGCACACGATGGTGTCGCGCTCCAAAGTGCCGGCCGACAAGGGCATGGACCGGTGGGGGCAGCGGTCTTCCAGCGCGACCACTTGCCGATTGGCCGCCCGGTAGAGCACGACACGCTGGCCCAACAGGGTGCGGGCCAGGAGCTGGTCTTTGACTTCTTGGCCAAAAGCGGCCACGTACCAGTCGTCCATGATGAACGGTGTGTGGCGGTCAGCCAGCCGTTGTGAGGCGGCCTGGCTGGCGGCGATCACTTTGGGAAGAGGTCGGGTCATCGGCAAGTCTCCTGCAGGGGCTGCGCCATGCCGTGGGGGCTGGCTGCGCCGTGTTGGTGGACACTTTAGCAGCCGGGTCCTTGAATTCACACGGCCCAGGCACCTGCGCTTGACGCCTACAGGACATGGCAACATCGGGGGATGCATGTTTCTTCTCAAAGCCCTGTTTCTCCCACCGAAACCCCCTCGCAGTTGGCCAGTGCCATGGTGTTGGCCGCAGGTCGTGGCGAGCGCATGCGCCCTTTGACCGATGCGACCCCCAAGCCCATGCTGACCGTGCGCGGACAGCCCTTGATGCAGTGGCCCATGCAGGCGCTGGCCCGCGAAGGCTTCACCCGGCAGTTGATCAACACCGCTTGGCTGGGTGAGCAAATCTCTGCGTACTTTGGTCAGCAGGTTCTGTGGGCCGGCTTGCCGCAGGTGAGCTTGGCGTATTCGCACGAAGGGCAGGATTTTGGACACGCGCTCGAAACCGCTGGCGGCATCGTGCGCGCCCTGCCGCAGTTGGCCGATGTGTTCTGGGTGGTGGCGGGCGATGTGTTCGCACCCGACTTTGTGTTTGAAGCCGAGGCGGTCAGGCGCTTTGCCGCCAGCGACAAGCTGGCCCATCTGTGGCTGGTGTCCAATCCGGCGCACAACCCGGGCGGGGACTTTGGCTTGTCGCCAGCGGGTGAGGTGCTCAACCTGAGCAAGGGCGCATCAGGCTGTGATTACACCTTCAGCACCATCGCTTTGTACAAACACACATTTTTTGCGGACTGCGGCTTGCCTGCTGGCAATCCAGCGGGCGTGGCGCTGGCGCTGGCACCCTTGTTGCGTGCGGCCATGGACCGTGGCCTGGTTTCGGGCCAGGTGTATGCAGGCGCCTGGACCGATGTGGGCACACCCGAGCGCTTGGCGCAATTGAACACGTGACCGCCATAATCGCTTGAACCCGGAAATTGGAACCCTATGACGGTCATTGAACACGCTTCCATCTATGCCCAACGCCGTGCCCGCGTGGCCGCCCAATTGGGCGCTGGCGGCATTGCCATCGTGCCCACCGCACCCGAGCGGCAGCGCAACCGTGACAGCGATTTCCTGTACCGGCACGACAGCTATTTTTATTACCTGACCGGCTTCACCGAACCCCACGCGACCTTGGTGATCACGGCCGAGGGCGAGGCCACTTTGTTTTGCCAGCCCAAGGACCTGGAGCGCGAGATTTGGGACGGCATCCGCCTGGGGCCGGATGCGGCACCCGCTGCCTTGGGGGTGAGCAATGCGTTCTCGTCGGCCGAGCTGGCCGCGCAGATGCCCAAGCTGCTCGAAAACCGCAGCACCGTTTGGTACCCGTTTGCCACGCATGCAGGACTCGAAGGCCGTGTGGACGGCTGGCTGCAGTCGGTGCGCGCTCGCGTGCGCTTTGGCGCCTTGTGCCCTGACTTGCAGCGCGATCTGTGCAGCTTGCTCGACGAGATGCGTCTGGTCAAAGACGCGCACGAACAAGACATCATGCGCCGTGCTTCGCAGATCAGCGCACGCGCCCACATCCGCGCCATGCAGCGCAGCGCCGCGATGTTGCGCGCCGGACAAGATGTGCGCGAATACCACCTGGACGCCGAGCTGCTGCACGAGTTCCGCCAGCACGGTTCGCAGTACCCGGCTTATGGCTCCATCGTGGCGGGCGGTGCCAATGCCTGCGTGCTGCATTACCGCGCCGACGAAGGGTTGATCCGCGCTGGTGAGCTGGTGCTGATCGACGCGGGTTGCGAGCTCGATGGTTACGCCAGCGACATCACCCGCACCTTTCCGGCCAATGGCAAATTCACCGGGCCGCAACGCGCTTTGTACGACCTGGTGCTGGCTTCGCAAGACGCGGCCGTGGCGGCCACCCGGGCCGGTGCTCGCTTTGTGGACCCCCATGACGCCACCGTGGCGGTGCTGGCGCAGGGTTTGCTGGACTTGGGCCTGCTCGACAAAAACAAGGTGGGCCAAGCGCAGGACGTGATCGCCAACCGCAGCTACTTCCCCTTTTACATGCACCGCACCGGTCACTGGCTGGGCATGGACGTGCACGATTGCGGCAGCTATGTGGAGCCCTCGCAGGTGGGCCAGATCAGCGAGCGCAAAGACCCGCTGAGCGGCGAGACCATCAAGGACCGCCCGAGCCGCATCCTGCAGCCGGGCATGGTGCTGACCATCGAGCCGGGCTTGTATGTCCGTCCGGCCGAAGGTGTGCCAGAGCCGTTCTGGAACATCGGCATCCGCATCGAAGACGATGCCGTCGTGACCGAGACCGGTTGCGAGCTGATCACCCGCTATGTCCCGGTCAAGGCCGACGAGATCGAAGCCTTGATGCGGGCTTGATGTGAGGCTGGTGCGATGACACATACCGGCCGCTTGTTGTCCATTCAGACCGGCAAGGTGCGCCCTTTGCGGGTGGGCGAGCGCACGCTCATGTCGGCGATTGGCAAGTCGCCCGTCGATGGGGCGGTGACCGTCGGCCCTTTGGGCTTGGCGGGTGATGAGCAGGCGGATCTGAGCGTGCACGGGGGCTTGAGCAAAGCGGTTTATGCATTGCCTTCAGAGCATCTGGCCTGGTGGCAGCAACAGCGGCAGGCACGCGGTGTGACTTTGTTTGAAGAAACGCTGGCACCGGGTTATCTGGGCGAGAACCTCAGCTTGCAGGGTTTGCTGGAGCACGAGGTTTTCATCGGTGACATCCTGCGGTTTGAGGAAGTGACCCTGCGCGTGACGCAGCCACGCGAGCCTTGCAGCAAGTTCAACGCGGTGATGGGTTATGCCCAGGCCGCCAAAGACATGGTTCAAAGCAGCCGCAGTGGGTTTTATCTGGCGGTCGATGTGGCAGGCTTGCTGCGTGCGGGTGAGCCGTTTGAACTGCTGCCGGGGCCTCGGGCCACATCGATCGCGCAGGCCTTGGGCCACAAGGCCCGCAAACACCTGAGCTGAGGGTGTGCACCCGCCTGCCAGGTATCTGTGCGTAAAAGTCAAAAGCCAACTCACTTTCTACGCAGATTTACGCAGTCAGGCGCGCCATATCGGCGGTCTACAATGAAAACACCAGCCACCTTGCAGCTTTGCAAGGGCAGGCCCCCAGGAGAACAATGATGAGCAACAAGCTCCAAGCCGAAGAAAAACGCGCCCAATTGCGCAAAGCCGCACTCGAATACCACGAGTTCCCCACCCCCGGAAAAATCGCCATCGCGGCCACCAAGCAGCTGGTCAACCAGCACGATTTGGCCCTGGCCTATTCACCCGGTGTGGCGGCGCCTTGCGAAGAAATCGTCAAGGACCCGGCCAACGCCTTCAAGTACACCAGCCGGGGCAACCTGGTGGGCGTGGTGACCAATGGCACGGCGGTGCTGGGTCTGGGCGACATCGGCCCGCTGGCCAGCAAACCGGTCATGGAAGGCAAGGGCGTCTTGTTCAAGAAGTTCTCGGGCATCGACGTGTTCGACATCGAGATCAACGAAAAAGACCCGGACAAGCTGGTGGAGATCATCGCCTCGCTGGAGCCGACCTTTGGCGGCATCAATCTGGAAGACATCAAGGCCCCCGACTGCTTCTACATCGAGCGCAAGCTGCGCGAGCGCATGAAGATCCCGGTCTTCCACGATGACCAGCACGGCACCGCGATCGTGGTGGGCGCGGCCATCCTGAACGGCCTCAAGGTGGTGGGCAAGGACCCCAAAAAGATCAAGCTGGTCACTTCGGGTGCGGGCGCTGCGGCGCTGGCCTGCCTGGGCCTGCTGGTCAAGTTGGGCATCCCCCGTGAAAACATTTGGGTCACCGACTTGGCCGGTGTGGTCTACGAAGGCCGCACCGAACTGATGGACGAAGACAAGATCCAGTTCGTGCAAAAAACCGAGCACCGCACGCTGCGCGAGGTGATTGCCGGTGCCGACGTGTTCCTGGGCCTGTCGGCCGGTGGCGTGCTCAAGCAGGACATGGTCCAGTCCATGGCCGCCAAGCCGCTGATCTTTGCGCTGGCCAACCCCAACCCAGAAATTGCACCCGAAGACGTCAAGGCCGTGCGCGACGACGCCATCATGGCCACGGGCCGCACCGATTACCCCAACCAGGTCAACAACGTCCTGTGCTTCCCCTACATCTTCCGGGGCGCGCTGGACTGTGGTGCGACCACCATCACGCTGGAGATGGAAATCGCCGCGGTGCACGCCATCGCCGAGCTGGCGCAGGCCGAGCAAAGCGAAGTGGTGGCGGCGGCCTATGTGGGTGAGCCCCTGGCCTTTGGCCCTGAATACCTGATTCCCAAGCCGTTTGATCCGCGCCTGATGATGAAGATCGCCCCGGCCGTGGCCCAAGCCGCCGCCGAAAGCGGTGTGGCTTCGCTCCCCATTGCCGACATGGACGCTTACCGTGAACGCCTGCAGGGCTTTGTCTACGCCTCGGGCACCATGATGAAGCCGATCTTCACGGCCGCCAAACGTGCCCTGAAAAAACGCATCGCCTACAGCGAAGGCGAAGAAGAACGCGTCTTGCGTGCCGCTCAGATCGTGGTGGATGAAGGCATTGCCCGTCCGACCCTGATTGGCCGCCCTGCTGTGATCGCCGAACGCATCGAGAAGTTTGGTCTGCGCCTGAAAGAGGAGCTGGACTATGACGTGGTCAACGTCGAGATGGACCACCGCTACCGCGATTTCTGGCAGACCTACCACCGCCTGACCGAGCGCAAGGGCATCACCCAGCAGATCGCCAAGATCGAGATGCGCCGTCGTTTGTCGCTCATTGGCGCCATGTTGCTGCACAAAGGCGACGTGGACGGCATGATTTGCGGTACCTGGGGTACCAACCCCATGCACTTGAATTACATCGATCAGGTGGTGGGCAAGCGCAAGGGCGTGAACACCTTTGCCTGCATGAACGGTTTGATGCTGCCCGGCCGTCAGGTGTTCATGCTCGACACCCATGTGAATTACGACCCGACGGCAGAACAGCTAGCCGAGATCACCGTGATGGCCGCCGAAGAAATGCGCCGTTTTGGCATCAAACCCAAAGCCGCCTTACTGTCGCATTCCAATTTTGGCTCGTCCAACCAGCCTAGCGCGGTCAAGATGCGTGAGGTGCTGGAGCTGCTGCGCAACAACGCCCCATGGCTGGAAGTTGACGGCGAAATGCACGGTGACGTGGCCCTCGATGCGGCTGCGCGCCGCGCCATCATGCCCAACAGCACCCTGGCAGGCGATGCCAATTTGCTGGTTTTGCCCAACATCGATGCGGCCAACATCGCCTACAACCTGCTCAAAACAGCAGCGGGCGGCAACATTGCTGTGGGCCCGGTGCTGCTGGGGGCCTCCAAGCCAGTGCACATCCTGACCCCCAGCACCACGGTGCGCCGGATTGTGAACATGACGGCCTTGACCGTGGCGGATGCCAACGCCGCTCGTTAAGGGCTTTGTTGATTGCAAGCACTCACATTCAAGGGAAAACCCCTTGAATGCATTGCTCATTAAACATGCAAGTACTTGCATTTTTGTGACAATTGCATCACACTAGCGCCTTCGAGTTTTCGGGTTAACCCGGAGCTCTTGAAAGGTGTTTTCATGAAGGCAGTGAACCAAAGCCGCGGGTTTAAACGCTGGTTAGCAGTGTTTTTCGGGGCGATGTTGACGGTTTGCACTCTTTTGGTGCAGGCCAAAACCACCGCCGACGCGACAACTTCATCAACGATGTTGGTGGCAGATTTGCCGCGTGAAGGTCAAGCCACTTACCAACTCATCCGTCAGGGTGGTCCTTTTCCTTACGAAAAGGACGGGGTGGTTTTTGGCAATCGCGAACGTCAGTTGCCTCGGCAAGATCGAGGCTACTACCGTGAATACACCGTCAAGACCCCCGGTTCGCGTGATCGCGGCGCCCGACGCATCGTGTGTGGTGGACAGGAGCCTCGCAAGCCGAGAGCCTGTTACTACACCCAAGACCATTACGCGAGCTTTCGCGAAATTGTCGATCAGAACTGATTTTTAAGAGAAAGAACCACGGAGATGGACACGCCGATTCGTCATGACCAGGAAGTGCCCTTGAAGGGCGTCCGGTCCAACATCGTGCAGTCGATCCGCGCTTACCGCGTGAGCGACTTGCAAGAGGCCGCCCAGAATCTGGGCCACCACTTTTTGTATGCCAACCTGGCCGAAGCGCAGAGCAAGCAAGATGTGTTGGACCTGATCGGTGCGCAATTCACACTGCCTTCGCACTTTGGCAAAAACTTCGATGCCTTGTACGACTGCATGACCGACCCTCTGCACAAGTCGGGTCCACAGCCAGGTTTCATTGTGGTGCTGGAGTCGATTCCTGCCAATGTGAAGTTCGACAAGGAAGCCCGCGAGCAGTTGCTGGACATCTTCCGTGACACCGCCGATTACTGGGGAGACAGGAAGATACCCTTCCGATGCTTCTATTCTTTTCTGTAGCCCGTTCTGCGCAAAACAGCCAAGCAGGACGGGCGATTGAGGCACAAACCGAAGAGGCCGCAGTGGTCGAATCGATCGAAGAAGGCGAAAAAATGCCCACCGACAAATTGGTGGACGTGTCGCCTTTGGCGCTGCGCATGAGCAGCCCATTCAACGCAGGTTACTGGCTCGCAGCCGCCTGATCTGTGCGTTGGGCCACTGCGGTGGCCGCCATGAAAAAAGCCAGTCCGTGGACTGGCTTTTTCTTTGGGCGTGCGGGTTCAGACCGCTTGTGCCAGCGCCACGAACTCGGCGACGGGGACCTCTTCGGCGCGGCGCTGCAAATCGAAAGTGCCTGCAAAGCCTTTTTCATCGAGCCATTTGCCCAAAGTATTGCGCAAGATTTTGCGGCGCTGGCTGAAAGCCACCTGCACCAAAGTCTCCAGGGTCTTGACGTTCACCACCGGTGGCTGGGCCAGCGGCACCATGCGCACCACGGCACTGTCCACACGTGGGGGTGGATCAAAGCTTTCGGGCGGTACAAACAGCACATTGGCCATGTCGTAGCGCCATTGCAGCATGACCGACAGGCGGCTGTAGTCCGACGTGGCAGGCTGGGCCACCATGCGGTCAATCACTTCTTTTTGCAGCATGAAGTGCTGGTCCTCGATCACCGCCACATGCTCCAGCAAGTGGAACAGGATAGGTGTGGAGATGTTGTAGGGCAGATTGCCCACGACACGGATCTTGGATGCTTTCACCGCAGCGGTTTGCGCGGCCAGCATGGTTTGCGCCAGTTCGGTGAAGTTGACTTTGAGAACGTCCGACTCGACCACAGTGAGCTGCTCATGCAAGCGCAGCCGCACGGCCAGATCGCGGTCCAGTTCAACCACGGTCAGGTGACCCAGACGCTCGACCAAAGGTTGTGTGAGCGCTGCCAGGCCAGGGCCGATCTCGACCATGGGCTGGCCTGCTTGCGGGCCAATGGCATCCACGATGGCATCGATGATGCCGCCGTCGGTCAAAAAGTGCTGGCCGAAACGTTTGCGGGCAATATGCTTCATTGGGGCGGCTCGCGCATCTCGACGTAGGCGCGGCTGCGCACATCATCGACCCAGCTGGTATAGGCTTCTTCGAGCTTCTTCTCACGCAAGGCATTGCGGGCGATGGTCCGTTGGTCCTGTTCAGAAACGGGCGCATTGCGGCGGTCCGTCACTTCAATCAGGTGAACGCCAAAACGCGAGACCAGGGGCTCGCCCACCTGGCCGGGGCGCAAGCCGTTCATGACTTGCTCGAATTCGGGCACAAACATGCCGGGGTTGGTCCAGCCCAGGTCGCCGCCCTGTGCTGCGCTGCCGTCTTGCGAGAGCTGACGCGCCATGGTGGCGAAATCGGCCTTGCCGGACACAATGCTTTGGCGAATTTCTTTCAGTTGTGCGATCACCTGTGCCTGGGGCATTTGCGCTGTTGGGCGCAGCAATATGTGGCGTGCGCGGGTTTGTGTGACCATCAGCGTGGCTTGGCCTTGCTTGCGCTCGATCACCTTCAGGATGTGAAAGCCCGCACCCGAGCGGATGACTGCACTGGTGGCGCCGACCCGGAGGTTGCGTGTCGCGTTCAAAAACAGATCAGGATAGCGATCGGCAGGCCGCAAGCCCATGGCCCCGCCGTTGGCGCCCTTGTCGGTGGCTTGCGAAAAGTTCTTGGCGAGTTCGGCAAAATTTTCACCGCTGCGGGCGCGTCGGGCCACGTCTTCGGCGCGGTCTTGCAAGGCCTTGATCTGGGCTTCGGTGCTGGTTTCCGGCACAGCGATCAAGATCATGCCCAGATTCAATTCGGTGGGGGCCTGCCCACCTTGTGCCTGGATTTGTTCTTGCAAATACTGCTCAATGTCGCGATCACTCACACGCACACGGCTTTCGACCTCTCGCTCACGCACACGGGTGAGCATCAACTGGTCGCGCAATTGGTCCCGAAAGGCTTTGACGGTGAGGCCTTCCTTGGCCAGGTTTTTGCGAAATTCATCCCGTGTCACCTGGCTGTTGGCGACCACGTTCATTTCTGCCTGGTCAATGGCCTCTTCCTCGATCTTGATGCCGTTGTCACGCGCTTGTTGAAGTTGGGCTTTTTCGTTGATCAGCTGTTCCAGCGCCTGGCGTGTCAATTCGGTAGGCGACACGTTACGGCCTGCGGCAGAGCTTGTCATGCGCTTGCGCAAGGCTTGCACTTCCTGGTTGGTGATGGGCTCTGAGTTGACCACCGCCACAATGAAGTCGGCTTGGCGCGGGATGCTGGTTTGAGCCCAGGCCCCAGAGCTGCCGAGCAAACTCGCCAGGCTCAAGGCCATGCCTGCACAACGCAGACGGAAAAAAAGATCATTCATAAGACTGGAATCGGCTCGGTGGTTCGGTGTGGTCACGCAGGAATTGGTAGTTGGTGATGTTGTTGCGCAGACTTTGCAGGGGGCTGGAGCCTACCCGTGCAAGTCCCACAAACTCCAGTTGAAACATCAATTGTGTGCTGGCGGTGCTCACCGTGCTTTGCAGGCGCTGTAAAACGACACGTCCCAGCCAGCAGCCGGCATCGTATTCGAAGCCGATGATGGTGTCCACGAGGCGTTTTTCGGTCAAACTGAAGTTCATGCGGCCCACGCTGTACCAGCGGTCCGGGCCCAGGCCTTGACCCCGGGTGCGGCTCCAGGCGGATTCGGCTTCGCGGTCACCGCCGCCCCACAAATCGTTGATGGGCCATTGCCAGCCCACGTCCACCTGCTCGCTCACCCCTTGGTTCAGGCGATAAGCCATGTTGAACACGCGGTAGGGTGAAGGGTTGTAGCGGCTTTGCAGCGTGGTGCGGGTGACTTGATTGGTCTGGGAGTTGAGCTGCACGGTGGAGTCGAACGTCCACCGGTCATTCCAGCGAACCCCGGCACCGAGCAACAAGTCGCTCAGACCAGCGGCCACGGCAGTCTGCCCGGGCAAGACCACGTTCTGAGTGGAAAACCGGATGCGTTGTGCCATGCCCAGCTTGAGCATTTCGGCGCCAGAAGTGGCATCGAACAGACGCGTGGTCACGCCCAGAGTCAGGGCGTTATTGTCCACCAGCCTGTCCTGACCAACATAGGGGTTCTCGCTGTAGATGGTCGACAGGTTGAAATCGGCAGCGCCACTGTCATACATGGGAAACAGGCTTTGGTCCCTGTAAGGCGTGCGGGCATAAAAAGCGCGTGGCTCCAGCGTTTGCAAAATGTCTTTGCCAAACCAGTTGGTTTCTCGCTCAAAAACAAGGCCGGAATCCACGCTGAACGTGGGCAAGACACGGTTGAAGGCACTCTCACCCGTGGTCAAGGGGTTGTCGAGCTGGTAGCGCGTGGCGTGCAGCTGAATTTTGGGGGTGACAAATCCCCAGGGCCGGATCCAGGGTCGGCTGAGCTGCGCTTGCACGTAACTGCGCTCGCCGTTGCGCAAGCTGGCCAATGTGTCCGCGCTCACATTGGGGATGCGAGAGTAATCGGCCTCAAAGCGTGTGGTGTCACCCACGATGGACCAGTCCAGTCCTTCGGCATTCCATTGACCATACCGCATCGTGATTTGGGGTGCACGGTCATAGGGGGGCGTGATGATGCCGGTGTCCACCTGCAGGGTTTGCCAGCGCTGCACCTGCGCAGTCATGTTGAAGTTGCCACGTCCCCAGGACAGCACACCGGTCGAGGGCAGCAGGCGCTGCGTCAGTGCCAAGCCCGAGCGTGGAAAGTCGCGCCAGTAGTTGTCATCGCTGACACGGTTGAGCGTCAGGCCCACACCGACCCGTCCAACCGCATCGAGCCCGGTATCGATGCTGCCGTTGTGTTGCGTGGACAAGCCCCAGCGCGATTGCTGGCGCAGAGCGTCAGTTGGCATCACGTTCAAACGGGCCTGACCTCTGTAGTCTTGCTCTAAGTAGCGAAACTCGCTGTCCACCGAGACACCGCGTTTGCTCATCAAATTGGTGGTGATGGTGGCGTCACGGTTGGGGGCAATGTCCATGTAATAAGGCAAGGACATGCTCACACCATTGACCGAGTCCAAACCGATCAAGGACGGCAAGAAGCCTGACTTGCGCTCATCGGTCATGGCGAAGCTGACCGATGAGATGCCCATCAGTGGTACATCCTTGAAGCGCAACTGCACATCTTCAGCTTGTACGGTGGACTCTTCTTCGTCCATCGTCATGTGTGACGCTTTCACGATCCACTCGGGCAGCCATTCGGGGCCCGGCGTGCGGCGGCAGGTGGTATAACGGGCCTGGTGAATGATTTGCCGTTTGTCGTCGATGAATTCGACTTGCGCCGCATCGCCGTAACCGCCGCTGCGGTAGAGCTCAAAAGTGGGCGTGTCAAAGGTCCCCTGGAAACTATCGACTTGCAGCTGCAGACGTGGGCCTTCGAACATGCTGCCATCGCGGTTCAAGCGCACATGGCCCGTGGCGTTGACGATGTCGCGGCTTTGGTCGTAGACGATGTTGTCGGCCTTGATCGCCAGGCCAGGGCGGCGCACAGTGGCCTGACCGTCAATGACCAAGTCCATGTCGGGGCGAGCGGTGATCTGATCGCCATCGACAAAGATGGCGCCTTCGCTGCGCTGGCGTTCAGAAATCTTTTCTTCCAGCACCGGGCTGCTGCGCAGCGTCAAGCCGGTCGACTGGGCCTGTGCCAGGTTGCCAATCGCCCACAGCACAGCCATGGCCACGCCGCGCAAAGCGGACGGGGCAACAGGCGCCAGTGGCAAATGGGGCAAGGCAGGGATCGTGGACACAATTCAAGAAGGGGACGGGCGGCATGACCAGCAGCACACCCAAAGGCAAGTGCGCTGGCTTTGTAGAATGGGATTATCCATGAGCCACCCTACTTCCTCCCCCGCCGCGACTTCTGAAGTCAGCTGGGCCGATCCGGCCCGTCAAGCCTTGTTCCATACCTGGATGGCCAGCATCGCGCCCGCCCAGGGCTTGGTGCCTGCTACGGTGCGCATTGCTTCTGCAGATGCGAGCTTTCGTCGCTATCTGCGCGTAGACACTGTGACAGGCGACAGCCGCATCGTGATGGACGCGCCGCCGGACAAGGAAAACTCGCAACCCTTTGTAAAAATCGCGGCCCTGATGAAGGACGCCGGACTGCGTGCGCCCGAGGTGCTGGACTGGCACGAGGCCCATGGCTTCATGCTGCTGAACGATTTGGGCAGCGCCACCATGATGTCGGCCATCGATGCCGAACACCCCCAGGCCAACCATGGCCTGTACATGCAGGCCGTGGACACGCTGATCCAGTGGCAACTGGCCTCGCGCCCCGGTGTGTTGCCGCCCTATGACCAGGCGCTGCTGAACCGTGAACTGAGCTTGTTCCCCGATTGGTACCTGGCCCAGCACAAAGGCGTGCAGCTGCAAGGCCAGGACAAAGAAACGGTGGACAAGGCCTTTGCCCTGATCGTGCAGCGCAACCTGGCTGCACCCAGTGTGTACGTGCACCGCGACTTCATGCCGCGCAACCTGATGATGCCGCACCAGAGTGAGCAGCTGGGCGTGCTGGACTTCCAGGACGCGGTGCATGGCCCCATCACCTACGACATCGCCAGCCTGATGCGCGATGCCTTCCTGACCTGGGACGAAGACTTTGTGCTCGACATCACCATCCGCTATTGGGAAAAAGCCCGCAAGGCCGGCCTGATGGACTTTGAAGATTGGCACAGCGACTTTGGTGCGTTCTACCGCGCTGTCGAGTGGATGGGCTTGCAACGTCACCTCAAGGTGGCCGGCATCTTTGCGCGCCTGACCTTGCGCGACGGCAAGCCCAAATACCTGGCCGATGCGCCGCGCTTCATCCACTACATCCGCACCACCACGAACCGCTACCGCGAACTGGGGCCGCTGCTCAAGGTGATCGACGAGATCGAGGGCACCACGCCCCTGGTCGGTTTTGCCTACGGACGGATGTGACACCCTGATGCCCCGTTTTTACTGCCCTGCTCCTCTGCAAACCGGCTTGGCCTTGAGCCTGCCGCCCGGTGCTGCGCGCCATGTGCAGGTGCTGCGCATGCAGCCGGGCGATGTCATCACCTTGTTCAATGGCGAGGGCGGTGAGTTCGAGGCGACCGTGACCCGCATGGGGCGCAGCGATGTCGACGTTGAAGTGGGCGTGCACCACCCGGTTGAACGGGAAGCGCCCTGCCAAGTCCATTTTCTGGCTGGCATCACTGCCAATGAGCGCATGGACTGGCTGGTCGAAAAAGCCACCGAATTGGGTGCCATCAGCATCACGCCCGTGATGGCCGAGCGCAGTGTGCTCAAGCTCAAGGGCGAGCGTGCCGACAAAAAACTGGCCCATTGGCAAGGCGTGGCCGTGGCGGCCGCCGAGCAGTGCGGCCGCAACCGCGTGACCCGCATCGACAACGCCTGCACGCTGGCGCAATGGCTGGCGCAGCACCCGGCCAGCGCTGGCTCCAGAGTGCGTCTGGTTTTGTCCTTGTCAGACGGCACCCGACCTTTGGCCGAAGCCGTGCAAGGCCAGATGAACGTGACCTTGCTCAGCGGCCCGGAAGGTGGGCTCAGCCCCGCAGAAGAGGCCTTGGCCTTGAGTGCGGGCTTTGTGCCTGTGACTTTGGGTCCTCGAGTCCTTCGGGCCGAAACCGCGCCTTTGGCCGTGCTGGCCGCCTTGGCTTTGCGCTGAACCATGCGCACAGGGTGAGAGACCTGCGGGCGTGACACTGACCTCGTTGACCCTCCGATACACTGCGGGGTATGAATGCTAACCTCATCCTCCTGACCCTTTGCCAGGGCCTGTTCTTCACGAACAACGTCACCTTCATCGCCATCAACGGGCTCGTGGGCCTGTCCATGGCGCCGCTGGGTTGGATGGCCACCTTGCCCGTGATGGGCTATGTGGTGGGCGGCGCCTTGTCCACCGGGCTGGTGGCCAAGACCCAGTCGCGTTTTGGTCGACGCATCTCCTTTCAGCTCGGTTTGCTGGTGGCTTTGTTTTCGGCCTTGCTGGCGGCCTATGCGGCCTGGAGCCACAACTTCTGGTTGCTGGTGTGCGCCACGGTGATTGCGGGTTACTACAGTGCCAACGGCCAGCTGTACCGCTTTGCCGCGGCTGAACTGTCGGTCGAGAGCTTCCGCGAAAAAGCGGTTTCCTTGGTCATGGCCGGTGGCTTGATCGGGGCCATCGTCGGGCCCAATCTGGCGTCGCGCACCAAGGGCATCCTCGAGACCCCTTTCATGGGTGCCTACCTGGCTTTGGCCGGTGTGGCGGTGTTGGGCTTGGTGGTGATCAGTTTCATCCGCTTTCCGGCGTTGCCACCCAAGAAAGCCGGTGACGCTGTGGGCCGACCTTTGCCTGAAATCATGCGCCAGCCCATCTTTATCGTGGCAGCGGCCACAGCGGCTTTGAGCTACGGCGTGATGAACCTGCTCATGGCCGCCACGCCCCTGGCCATGCAGGTGTGCGGTTTTGGATTCGGCGATGCCGCGCTGGTGCTGGAGTGGCACGTGATCGGCATGTTCGCGCCCGGGTTTTTCACCGGACACCTGATCAAGAAATTCGGCACCTTGACCATCATGGCCGTGGGCGTGTTGCTCAACTTGGTGTGCATCGCGGTGGCGCTCTCGGGCGTCGAGCTGCACCAATTCATCGTGGCCTTGTTCTTGTTGGGTCTGGGTTGGAACTTCCTGTTCACCGGCAGCACCACTTTGGCCATGCGGGCCTGGCGCCCCGAAGAGAAAGACCGCGCTCAGGCGGCCATCAATTTCTTCGTGTTCGCCACCATGGCGGTCACCTCGTTTGCTTCGGGTGCTTTGGTCACCACCGGTGGCTGGACCTGGTTGAACGTGGGTTCACTGGTGCCGGTGGCCTTGGCGGGTCTGGCCTTGGCCTGGTTGGGCCTCAAGCAGCGAAGCGATCGTCCAACCAGCGCTTGAGCACCGCAAACACCTGCTGGCGCTGGGTGTCGTTGAAGACCTCGTGGTACATCGGTGCAAAGCAGTGCGAGTGCACCACCGCTGCCGGTGCCCTGGCGGCAAACGCGGCGCTGGCATCGGGATGCACCAGGCGGTCTTGGCCCGCATAGATCAACAAACTGGGCACTTTCCATGCCTCAGCCAAGGCCACGGTTTTGGGGCCTTCGCTGTAAATCCAGGCGCCCAGCCGGGTCGAGATGCGATCGTGCACCAGCGGGTCGAGCGTGTAGCGCTGCACCGTCTGCGCATCGCGTGCGATCAGCTTGGGGTTGAGCCCGTTGCGCACGCACAGGTGGGGCCAGTATTTGGGCAAGGTGGCCAGCAGCAGTTTCTGAAACAGATTGGCCCAGGTGCCCAAGGCCGGTGACGACATGATCACCGCATCCACATAGCGCAGCTGTTCGGCCACGGCCCGCGCCACCACCAGACCGCCCATGCTGTGACCGAGCAAGATCAGCGGGGCCTCTTGCGCCCCGGGGCGCTCGCGGGTGTGGTCGATCACCGTGGCCAAGTCTTGCAGCAGGCCGTCTTCGGTCTGCAGCGTGCCACGCTCGCCATCGGAATGGCCGTGGCCCTGGTGGTCGTAACCACGCACGGCAAAGCCCCATTGCCGCAAATGCTCGGCCACATGCCCGTAGCGCCCGGTGTGTTCACCCAAACCATGCACCAGCAGCACCGTGCCCCGCAGCGGCACGGTGGGCATGGGCCAGTCGTACACGGCCAGCTGACCGGCCTGACCTGGCAGGGTGGATCGTTTGACCTGTTTCATGGCATGCGGGCGATGACTTCGGCCACGGCAGCAGTGAGCTTCTTGGCGTAGGGCACGTGCAGAAATTCGTTGGGCCCGTGCGCATTGCTTTTGGGGCCCAGCACGCCGCACACCATCATCTGCGCCTTGGGAAAGCCCGCGCTCAGCATGTTCATCAGCGGGATGGTGCCGCCCTGCCCGATGTAGCCCACCGATGCCCCAAAGTGCGCCTGGCTGGCGTGGTTGAGGGCTTGCTCAAACCAAGGCTGAGTGTCGGGCGCGTTCCAGCCCGTGGCACCGCCGCCCGATTCAAATGTGACTTGGGCCTGGTAAGGCGCGTTGTCTTCCAGCAAGGTCTTGAGCTCTTGCACGGCGGTGGCCGCATCGATCAGCGGTGGCAAGCGCAGGCTGAGCTTGAAAGCGGTGTAGGGCCGCAGCACATTGCCCGCGTCTTTGAGCGCCGGAAAGCCGTCGGCCCCGGTCACGCTCAGCGTGGGGGCCCAGGTGCGGTTGAGCAAGGCCTGCACCGGGTCGGTGGTGGTGGGCAGCGCAAAGCTGGTGGAGCCACCGCAGTCGTAATGTGCCCAGGGGAATCGCTTGTAGAGTTCGTCGCCCAAAATGGCCGCCGTGGCTTGCGCTTGGGCCATGCGTTCGGCAGGCACTTCGCAGTGAAAGCTCTGTGGCAACAAGCGGCCGGTGGCGCTGTCTTCGAGCCGGTCGAGCACCTGGCGCATGATGCGAAAGCTCGATGGCACCACGCCCGAGGCATCGCCCGAGTGGATGCCTTCGGTCAGGATCTGGACCTTGAGCGTGCCGCTGGCCATGCCGCGCAGGCTGGTGGTCAGCCACAGCTGGTCGTAATTGCCTGCACCGCTGTCCAGGCAAATCACCAAGCCCACATCGCCCAAGCGCGAGCGCAAGGCATCCACATAAGGCAGCAGGTCGTAAGAGCCGGACTCTTCGCAGGTCTCGATCAAGCCCATGATGCGCGGGTGTGGCGTCTTTTGGCTTTTGAGCGCTTGCAGCGCCGTGATGCTCGCGTAGACCGCATAACCGTCGTCTGCACCGCCTCGGCCATAGAGCTTGCCGTCTTCGTAGGTGGGGGTCCAAGGCCCCAGGTCATTGCGCCAGCCTGTGAATTCAGGCTGCTTGTCCAGGTGGCCGTACATCAGCACGGTTTGGCCTGTGCCCTCGCTGCTGGCGCGGGTGGCAGCCACTTCAAAAAACAGCACCGGCGTGCGGCCGGGCAAGCGGATGACTTCCAGCGTGAGGCCTTCGACCTTTTGCGCCAGCACCCAATCGGCGGCCTGGCGCACCACGGTGTCGATGTGGCCATGCGCGGCCCAGTCGGCATCGAAGGCGGGCGACTTGGCCGGCACCTCGATGTATTGCTTCAGCTCGGGCAGGATCGAGGTGTCCCACGCTTGGGTCACCTCGCGCAAGGCCTGTGCGCTGTCCAGGTGGCTGGTGGGCATTTCACGGTGCAAGGGGGCGTTCATCGCAAGACTCCGGGGGCGAAAGAGAAATCACTGTAACGGTTTTTGCCGCCAAAAGCCGCCGGGGCACAATGCAGGGCGCGCCTGTTGGCTGGCGTGGCCTTGGACTGGAAAGCGGTGTATGAACGAAAAGCATTCGGACGGTGCAAACAAGCCCACCCAAGTCGGTGCCGTGGTCCTGGCCGCAGGCTCGGCCTCCCGCATGGGGGGGCGGCCCAAATGTTTGCTGGAGCTGGACGGGGTCTCTTTGCTGCGCCGTCAATGGCAGGCCCTGTCGGGTGCGGGCGTTCAGGACGTCGTCGTCGTGCTGGGCCACTACGCGCAGCGCATCCGTCAATCGGCCCCGGAGCTGCCCGTGCACTGGCTCACCAACCCGGACCCGGATGCGGGTCAGGAATCTTCTTTGCGATGGGGCTTACAGGCCTTGGCACCCGAAGTGGATGCTGTTCTGGTGCTGCTGGCCGATCAGCCTTTGATCGGGGCACAAGACCTTCAGGACTTGATCGTGGCCTATGGCCAGCGGCCTGCACCCACGCAACTGCTGCGCCCGGTGGTCGAGGGTTTGCCGGGTAACCCGGTCATGTTCAGCCGTGCCGTGGCCCAGGACATCTTGGCGGGCCCACCCACCATGGGCGGGCGTCAGTGGCAACAGCAAAATCCGCAGCAGGTGCACCGCTGGCGCAGCGCCAACCGGCATTACCGCACCGATGTGGACAGCCCCGAAGACCTGCAGGCCTTGGCGCAGCAAACCGGGCAGGTGCTGCGCTGGCCCGAGGACTTGCAGCGTTATTGACTCAACTGGCCTGGCTTGACAGGTAGCCGCGTGCCCAGCTCAGGCCGCGCGAGGTGCCGCCTGCGGTCGCATCGGCAGGGTTGTATTCGCAGCCGATCCAGCCATCCCAGCCGCAGTCGGCAGCCACCTTGTCGATGGTCTGGAAGATGTGCGTCCAGTTCACCTCGCCTGTGCCCGGCTCGTGGCGATGGGGCACTTCGGCAATCTGGAAATGGCCCACGCGGCCCGTGGGCAGGTACTGGGCAATCTTGGCGCTCAGGTCGCCTTCGACGATCTGGCAGTGGAACAAGTCCATCTGCACTTTCACATTCGCAGCGCCCACAGCCTGCACGATGCGGTGCGCATGGTCTTGGCGGTTGAGGTGAAAGCCCGGCACGCTGCGCGTGTTGATCGGCTCGATCAGCACATCGCGTCCGGCCTTGGCCGCCTCGGTGGCGGCCCATTGCAGGTTGGCCACCAGCGTGGCGTCAGCGGTCTGCGCACTTGCGCCTTCGGCACGCAAGCCGACCATGGCGTGGATGCGGGGGCAGTTCAGTGCATCGGCCCAGTCCAATGCGTGCAAGAAGCCCGCACGGAATTCGGCCTCGCGTCCGGGCACGCTGGCGGTGCCTCGGTCGCCCTGGCCCCAGGTGTCGTTGAAGCCCGCCACATCGGCGCCGCCGGGCGGTGCGTTGAACAGCACTTGCTGCAAGCCATTGGCTTTCAATCGCGCCGTGATGTCGGCCATCGAAAAAGCGTACGGGAACAAATACTCCACCGCCTTGAAGCCGTCTTGGGCCGCCGCTTCAAAGCGGTCCAAAAACGGCAGGTCGGGGTACATCATCGAGAGGTTGGCGGCAAAACGGGGCATGGATTTTCTTTCTGTCGGTGTGTCTCGTTATCGCGCGCGAAGCGCGGCGATCCAGAGGGGTGCTACCACTTTGCACCAAAGGTCTGGCGCAAGTCGTCCAGGTCGCTGGCGTGCAGTGGCGGTGTGTGGGGCGCCAGCAGCATCAGCCGTGCAGTCTCTTCCAGCTCTTCCAGCGTGGCCATGGCCGCTGCCGGGCTGTGGTGCCAGACATTGGGCCCCAGGCGCGGCAGCATCACGGCGCGAATCGGTGTGCCCTGTGCGGCATGGCTGCGGATCAAGGCGGCCACTTCCTTGGCGGCATCCGGACTGCCGGGGCGGTGGTAACGCACCAGCGGCACATGGCCGACTTTCATCACAAAGTAAGGCGTGATCGGCGGCAGCAATTCGGGGCCGTGGGCGTTCAGGCTCAGCGCCACACAATGCGTGCTGTGGGTGTGGATCACGCAGCGCGTGTCGGCATCACTTTCGCAGGCGGCGGCGTAAATTTGGCGGTGCAAGGCGATGGTCTTGCTGCCCTTGTCGCCGCTGACTTGTTGGCCTTGCAGGTCCAGCTTGGCCAGGCGTGCCGGGTCCAGAAAACCCAGGCACGCGTCGGTGGGCGTGATCAAAAAGCCGTCATCCAGCCGCACGCTGATGTTGCCCGCTGTGGCGTGCACATAGCCGCGCTCAAACAGGCTGCGGCCCACGCGGCAGATCTCTTCGCGGGCTTGGGTTTCATTCATGGACGGGCTCCGGAAATAGAGGATTCATTGTAGGAGCGCACCCTGTGCGCGATGGTTTGTGCGCCGCAAGCGACTGAATCGCGCACAGGGTGCGGCTCCTACAGGTCAATGCAATGTGTCAAACGCCTTGCTGAAAAAATCTTCGGTCCCGAAGTTGCCCGACTTCAGCGTGATGTGCACGCCACCGTTTTCGGTGGGCGCATGGCACCACGGCACGCCGGGGTCGATCTGCGGGCCGATCTGCAGCTGCGCAATGTCCAGCGCCTGCACGCAAGCGCCCGAAGTTTCACCTCCGGCCACGACCAGTTGCTGCACGCCCAAACCGACCAAGCCGCGAGCCACGGCGGCCAATGCGTGTTCGACCAAAGCACCTGCCTCGGCCACGCCCAGCTGGGCCTGCACTTGTTTGACGGCCTCGGGCTCGGCAGTGGAATAGACCAGCACCGGCCCGTCTTTCAACAGCGGCGCGGCCCAGGCCAGCACCTGCTGCACCATCGCATCGCTTTGGCCGTTCATCAAAGCCGCCGGGTTGATCGCCATGGCTGGGCGGCCCGTGGTTTTGAAATGCGCCACCTGCGCGTTGGTGGCCACCGAGCAGCTGCCCGAGACCACGGCTTGCAAGCCACTGGCCGCAGGCAACTGGCTCGCTTGCACAGAAGGCTTCAGGCCAAAGTTGGCAGGCAAACCAATCGCCACGCCCGAGCCCGCAGTGAGCAAGGGCATGCCCTTCAAAGCCGGTCCCATGCGGTGCAGGTCTTCGTTGCTGGTCGCGTCCACCACGGCCACGCCCACGCCTTCGGCGCGCAGTGCGCTGATGCGTTCGTGGATGGCCGCTTCGCCTTGCGCCACGGTTTTGTAGTCGATCAGGCCCACCTTGCGTTTCGTTTGCGCCTGCATCACGCGCACCAAATTCGCGTCGGTCATCGGTGTGAGCGGGTGGTTTTGCATGCCGCTTTCGTTCAGCAACACGTTGCCCGCAAACAGGTAGCCCTTGAACACGGTGCGCCCGTTGTCCGGGAAGGCCGGGGTTGCGATGGTGAAGTCGCATCCCAATGCGTCCATCAGCGCTTCGGTCACCGGGCCGATGTTGCCTTCGGGCGTGCTGTCAAAGGTGGAGCAGTATTTGAAATAAATCTGCTGGGCTCCTTGCGCTTGCAGCCACTTCAAGGCATCGAGCGATTGCGCAATGGCCTCGGCGGCCCGGATGGTGCGCGACTTGAGCGCTACCACCACCGCGTCCACATCCGCCGCCAGCGGTGATGTGGGCACGCCAATCGTCTGCACCACCCGCATGCCCGAGCGCACCAGGTTGTTGGCCAGGTCGGTAGCGCCGGTGAAGTCGTCGGCTATACAACCTAACTTCAAGCCTAGTTTCAAAGTGCTCATCTCAATTCTCTTGTTGCTGGCGATTGCATCGCTGTAGGAGCCCACCCCGTGGGCGATGGGCGTGGAACACGCCCTCAAAAACCATCGCCCACGGGGTGGGCTCCTGCAGGGTTTTAGCTGGGTGCTTTGGGCAATTCGATGCCCGGGAAAATCTTGATCACCGCGCTGTCGTCTTCCTTGGCAAAGCCTGCCGTGCTGGCCTGCATGAACATCTGGTGCGCGGTGCTGGACAAGGGCAGCGGGAACTTGCTGGCGCGCGCCATGTCGAGCACGATGCCCAGATCCTTCACAAAAATGTCCACGGCAGACAGTGGCGTGTAGTCGGCCGCCAGGACATGGGCCATGCGGTTTTCAAACATCCAGCTGTTGCCTGCGCTGTTCGTGATCACCTCGTAGAGCGCCGCCGCGTCCACGCCTTCGCGCAGGCCCAGGGCCATGGCTTCAGCCGCAGCGGCAATGTGCACACCCGCCAGCAGTTGGTTGATGATCTTGACCTTGCTGCCCGCGCCCGCGCTGTCGCCCAGCTTGTAGACCTTGGCGGCCATCGCGTTCAAAAACGGTTCGGCCACGGCATAGGCCGCAGGCTTGCCCGCCGTCATCATGGTCATCTGGCCACTGGCGGCTTTGGCGGCACCACCCGAGATGGGCGCGTCCACATACTGCAAGCCCATGGCCTCCAGTCGCGCCTCCAAGGCCACCGACCAATTCGGGTCCACGGTGGAGCACATCACGAACACGCTGCCGGGCTTCATGCTGGCGGCACAACCGGGGTTGGTGCCATCGCCAAACAGCACGCTTTCGGTCTGCGCGGCATTGACCACGACCGAGACGATCACGTCACAGGCCGCGCCCAAAGAGGCCAGGGTGTCGTGCGCCACGCCGCCGTCTTTGGCAAATGCTTGCGCCACCTCGCGGCGCACATCGAACACCTGCACGCTGTGCCCGGCACGCCGCAGCGAAGCCGCCATGCCCGAGCCCATGGCCCCCAAACCGATCAAACCGACTGTGCTCATGTCATCTTCTCCGTGGCGCAGCCAGGTGCCGCGCCGATTGTGGTTAATCCAGGGCGATCTTGGCGTAGGCCGCCACGCTCTTCCATTGCGCGGTGTCGGCCTGCATGAAGCTGGTCATGCCCTGCGCGTTCACCCAGGTGGGCTCGGCGCCCGCTTTTTGAATGGCGGCTTTCACATCGGGCTGCTGTGCCATGCGCTCCAGCGCCTGTTCGATTTTTTGCTGCACCGGCGCAGGCAAGCCAGCGGGCGCTGCCAGGCCAAACCAGGCAAAGACCTGGTAGCCCTTGAGGCCCGCCTCTTCCATGGTCGGCACGCCCGGCAAAGCACTGCTGCGCTGTGGGGTGGTCACAGCCAGGGCCTTGAGCTTGCCGCCGTTGATCAGACCCAAGGCCGAAGGCAGGTTGTCAAACATCAGGCTGACCTCGTCGGCCATCACCGCCGTCAGACCCGCAGCGGCGCCCCGATAAGGGATGTGCGTCACAAACAAACCGGCCTGACTTTTGTAGAGCTCTGCACTCAAGTGCAGCGATGTGCCTTGTCCGTTGGATGCGTAATTGAGTTGCCCGGGTTTGGCTTTGATGCGTGCGCTCAGATCGGCCACGCTCTGGATGCCCGAGGCCGGGTTGACCACCAGCACATTGGGCACGCGGCCCAGCAAGCCCAGCGGCACGATGTTTTCAGGCTTGTACGGCAGCTTGCTGTACAGCGCAGGGTTGATCGTCAGGGGCGGCGAGGCCATCAGCAAGGTGTAGCCATCGGGCGTGGCACGGGCAGCCTCAGCCGCACCCAGGTTGCCACCCGCACCGGGCTTGTTGTCGATCACGATGGCTTGCCCCAGCTCTTGCCCCAGCTTGGGCGCCACCAGGCGCGCCATGTTGTCGATCAGGCCACCGGGCGGAAAAGGCACCACCAGCTTGATGGGGCGGGCAGGCCAGGCCTGTGCCATGGCCGTGGGGTGCATGAGCGGCAGAGCGGCCATGGCCGCAGCACAGAGCCAAAGTCGGCGTTGCATGGGGTCTCCTGATGGAATTGATCAGGTCATCATACAAATTCTGACCAGAGTTGACCATAGGGAGAACGCTCAGAGGGTGTCGCCGTTGACGGGTCACCGTTGCTTGTGCACCGCAGAAATCACCCGTCCAATGGCCTCGAATTCCGCCATGTGCGCGGATGTGCTGCGGGTGACCAGGGCAATGACCCGCTCTGGTGCGGGCGGTGCCAGCGGCCGTGATTTCAGGGCCAAGTTGTTGAGCAGACCGCTGTGGATGGCCATCTCGGGTAGCAAGGCCACCCCCATGCCCGATGCAACCATTTGCACCAGCGTCAGCAAACTGGTCGCCTCCATACCGTCCACATTGGCCACTTCTGTGGCGCTGCAGGCTTGCAGGGCATGGTCGCGCAGGCAGTGGCCTTCTTCGAGCAGCAGCAGACGCTCGGTCCAGTTGCTGCTCAGTTGGATGGCTTTGCCGGTGATGGCTGGGTCTTTTTCGCGTCCGACCAGCCAGAACTTGTCTTTGTAAAGAGGCAGCACGCGCAGGTCGCCTGTGTCGTAGGGCAGCGCGATCAAGGCGAAGTCCAGCTGCCGGTTGCGCAAGCGCTCTAGCAGATGCGCCGTCAGGTCCTCTCGCAAGGCCAGTTGCAGAGCAGGAAATTCCTCACGCAATGCGGGCATCACAGAGGGCAACAAGAAGGGTGCGATGGTGGGGATGACGCCCAGCCGCAGTTGTCCTTGCATGGGGCGAGAGGCGTCCGATGCAAAGTCGCTCAGGTCTTCGGCAGCCGCCAACACTTGGCGGGCGCGTGCGACCACCTCTTCGCCCACGGCGGTCAAGGCCACGTTTTGTTTGTCGCGCTCCACCAGTTGCACGCCCAGCGTTGATTCCAGTTCCTTGAGCCCCGTGCTGAGCGTCGACTGGCTCACGAAGCTGGCCTGCGCCGCACGGGTGAAGTTCAGGTGCTCGGCCAGCGCGAGCAGGTAGCGCAGTTGTCGCAGAGAAGGCAATGCAGCCATTGATTTTCCTCGGTTGATTTATTCATCTAAATTTTAGATTGATTCAATTGAAATTATCCGTTGGACCGATGGACCATGAAAATTCACAATTCATCCCATCGCAACACATTCCAACCATCCAGGAGTTCAAACATGGCACGTCCCGAGATCAAAACCTACAAGAACCTCGAAGCCGCTTTCGCTGGCGAATCGATGGCCCACATCAAATACCGCTACTTCGCCAAACTGGCCCGCGCGGCCGGTGACGAAGACACGGCACGTGCTTTTGAGCAGACCGCTGACCAGGAAGTCATGCACGCCTTCGGTCACCTTGACCTGCTTTACCCCGCAGCCGAGATGACCCCGGCCAAGGCCTTGCAGATCGCCATCGACGGTGAAACCTATGAGTACAGCGAGATGTACCCAGGCTTTCGCAAGACGGCTGTGGAGGAAGGCAACGCCGCCGCTGTGGCTGAAATCGACGAGCAGATCAGCGAGTCCCAAGCACATGCCGAGCAATTCAAGGCCGTGCTTGAAAAAGCCGCCAAGCGTTTTACCGCATTGGCCAAAGTGGAAGAGCGCCATGCCAAGCACTACCAACAGGCCCTTGACGCGATCACAGCGTAAGACCTGATTCACCCGTATTCACCGTTTCAATTTTTGGAGAACACCATGAAAGTTTGGCAATGCATCGTGTGCGGTTTCATCTACGACGAAGCCCAAGGCATCCCGGAAGACGGCATCGCGGCCGGTACCCGTTTGGAAGACATTCCTGAAGACTGGGAATGCCCGGATTGCGGCGTGGCCAAGGCCGACTTCGAGATGGTCGAGCTCGGCTGAAACCGTACAAGCCTCAAATGATGGAGGCTGAATTGATTTTTTAACCCTTGTTTTTAACTTTTGATTGGAGAAATGACATGACCACAAAACTCGACAAAGTGCTTTACACCGCCAAAGCCCGCACCACCGGAGGCCGCGATGGCCGCTCGGTGTCAGACGACGGCTTGCTGGACGTCAAACTCTCACCGCCCAAGGCTTTGGGCGGCATGGGCGGAGCGACCAACCCTGAGCAATTGTTCGCCGCAGGTTATTCGGCCTGTTTCATGGGCGCGCTCAAGCATGTGGCAGGCATGAAAAAAGTCGCCGTCCCGGCAGATGCATCGATCGAGGCCAGCATTGACATCGGCCCCATTCCTGCAGGCTTTGGCATTGCAGCCCAGCTGGCGATCAGTTTGCCAGGTCTGGACCGTGCAGTGGCACAGGACCTGATCGACACAGCGCACCAGGTGTGTCCTTACTCGAACGCGACACGCGGCAACATCGTTGTTGAATTGACGCTGGTCTGATGCGGCGGCTGCGCCCATCGCTTGGCGCAGCCGTGCAGATCAAACCCCTTCCGGCACGATCTTCGCCCGCGCAATCACCGGCTTCCAGCGGGCTTGTTCCTGCTTGATGAAGGCTTCAAATTCAGCACGGGTGTTGCCCACGGCCAATGCGGTGTCCTGGCTGAGTTTGTCGCTCACGGCTTTGCTGCGTGCGGCTTTGACGGCTTCTTGTTCCAGCCGGTCGATGTGGGCTTTGGGCCATTTGCTGGGGGCCATCAGGCCGTACCACTGCGTCATCTCGAAGCCCTTGTAGCCTTGCTCGGCCACGGTAGGCACATCGGGCAGTTGCGGCAGGCGTGTGCTGGTGCCGGTGGCAATGCAGCGCAGCTTGCCCGCCTTGATGAACTGCAGCAGTGCCGGCGCACCCACGGCGGCTGCTTGCAAACGGCCCGCCATCAGGTCGGTCAGCATGGGGCCGGTGCCGCGGTAAGGCACGTGCAGCATGAAGGTGTCGGTGGCCATCTTCAGGTATTCAAAGGCCAGGTGCCCTGCGCTGCCGTTGCCCGCCGAGCCGTAGTTCAGCTGGCCGGGCTTGGATTTGGCATAGGCCACGAATTCCTTGAGGTTCTTGACCGGCAGGTCGGGGTGCACCACATACAGGCTGGGTACTTTGGAGATCAGCGTGATCGGCACAAAGTCCTTGTTGGCGTCATAAGGCAGCTTGGGGAAGATGTAGGGGTTCACCGCCAGCGTGCCGATGTGGCCCAGCACCAGGGTGTGCTCGTCGGTGCTGCCCGCCACTTCCTGCATGGCGATGTTGCCTGCCGCGCCGGGCTTGTTGTCCACGAATACGTTTTGGCCCAGACCCTTGGCCATTTCTGTGGCCACAGCGCGGGCCACGATTTCGGAGCTGCCGCCGGGGGCAAAAGGCACGACCAGGCGCAGGGGTTTGTTGGGCCAGCTCTCGGATTGGGCCAGCAGCGGGGACAGCGACAAGCCTGCTGCGGCACTGTGGGCCAGCCATTGGCGTCGGCTCAAGGGGGTATGGGGTAAGCGCATGGAATCTCCGTGGGTGTGCGTCTACAACTTCTAACAAAATTGCGGTGCAAGCAGCGCAATTTCTGAATACACAAGGCATCTTTTCATTAAGATTCGCGGCCTTTGTCTCATTTCATTCAGAAAGAAAAGCCATGCGTTCGCCTCGTCTCCTTGCCAGTATCGCCTTGATTTTGACTTTGCTTGGCTGCGCCACACGGCCCAGCAATTTGGCCGGTGTTGAAGTTCAAGATGTGAAAGAGACCGTGATTTGCGATGAAAGCGATGGCACAGCGGGCTTTATCGGGGGTGCGGTAGGGCAAGCGGCGGGCAAGGCGGTCGACAAAAACACCGGCAGCATTGTGGGCGGTTTGCTGGGCTATTACGTGGGCATGAAAGTGGGCTGCGAAGCTTCCAAGCGTCCAGGCCAGATCCTCACGGTGCGCGACAGCAATGGCCAGGTGTCGGAGGTCAAGAACGATGCCCGCAAAAATGGCTTTTTCAAAGCGGGGGATCGCGTCACGTATGAAGCCGAGAGTCGCTGGGCTGATTTGACGTCCGACAAGCCCTGGATCAAAAAAAGTGCAGCCTTGAAGGGCGGCTGAAGAACGCGATCACAATGGTGACCATGATCTGTTCTTCTCGCCATGTCTTTTTCTGAAACGCCGATCCTCCAGGCTCAAGCGCTGAAAGCTTTGGCCAACAAACACCCAGCGCGGGCATGCACCTGCGGCATGGGCGCTTGCACCGCGTGGGAGAGCGTGCCCGGCGAGCGCTGGCCTGCAGCGCAGGTCACGCACGTGGGTAGCCTGCGTGCGCCCGACCACTTTGGCCCCGAGCCCACGTACGAAGAGTTTCACCCCCACAAAACGCGCTATGACTCGCCCAATGCGCCGATCGCACCGGCGTTCTTTCCGTACAACCGCTGCGATGTTTTCACATGCGGGCAGTGCGATCGCGTGCTGCTCAAGTACACCGAGTACGGCGGCTATTACGTCGATGACCGCGTGCGGGCGGTGCAGGCCGACTTGGTGACCGACGCACAGCCTCGAGGCTGACGCACCGGCGAACCGTTTGGCTTCAGTCGAAGCCGCGGATCATCAGCACCGGCACGGGTGACAGGCGCATGATTTGTTCAGAGCCGCTGCCCAGCAACACGCGCCCGATGCCGCGCCGTCCGTGCGTGCCAATCACGATCAGGTCGGCCCCCCAATCGCCTGCGGCATCGGCCACGGAGTCGCCCAAGCGCTGGGCCACGCGGTCGATCAGCACATGGTCTGCGGCCACGCCCATCGCCTTGGCGGTGGCGGTGCCCGATTGCAAAATGCGGTTGCCGTTTTCTCGGGCAATTTGCATCAGCTCGCCCGAGTATTCGTGGCTGCCCAGAAAGGACAGCTCGTCAATGCAATGCACCAAGCGGACCTGACCCTTGCTGTCGTGGGCCAGGCGCAAGGCGTAGTCCAGGGCTTTGTCGGAGGTTTTGCTGCCGTCGATGGGCACCAGGATTTTCTTGAACATGGACACGGCGGTCTCCGGTTGGGCATGCGGCAGCAGCTGCATCAGCGTGTGTGTTTCTGCGTGCATGGTGTGTGGATGGAACTGAATGAACCACCATGCTAGGCAAGCCCTTCTGTGCCAGCCATCCACCAGAGGGTGTGACTTCGATAGATACCCCCAAAGCAAAGCCCCCCGCCATGGCATGCATTGCGGGGGGCTTGGCGTTTCATGATCCGGCGTGCCGGATCAGGCGGTCAACCCATCACTGGGCCATGGCTTCGATGGCGATGTCGATGCGCACCTCGTCACCCACGTAAGGGGCGTACTTGCCAGCGTTGAATTCGGTGCGCTTGATGGTGGTGAAGGCGTTGGCACCCAGGGCTGGCTTTTTCATCATGGGGTGAGGCATGGCCTGGAAGCTGGTGACCGTCAGGGTCACAGGCTTGGTCACGCCTTTGATGGTCAGGTTGCCTTCGATGGCCTTGGGCTTGTCGCCTTCAAACACCACTTTGGTGGACTTGAAAGTGGCGGTGGGGAACTTGGCGGTGTCCAGGAAGTCTTCGCCCTGGATGTGGCCGTTGAAGTCCGCAAAGCCGGTGTTCACCGACTTCATGTCGATCACGATGTCGGCCGAGCCGGTTTTGGCTTCAGCGTCCAGCACGACTTTGCCGGTGGTGTTGCTGAAGCTGCTCAACTGGGTCGAGTAGCCGAAGTGCGAGTACGAGAAACGGGGGAAGGTGTGCGAGCCGTCCACGTTGTAGGTCACGGGGGCGGCCAGTGCCGAGCCAGCGGCCAGGGATGCGAAGGCCAAAGCGGCGCTCAGTTTTTTCAAGGATGTCATGGGAAGTACTCCAGTAGGGTTGAAATTCATTGGCTCAATTGAGCGGTGAGGGAAAAGTTGACTTGGATGTCGTTGGCCACCACATCGAACTTGGCCCACATGCCTTCGCCGATGTTGAAGTCGCCACGCTTGATCGTGAAGCTGCCCGTCAGCACGCCGTCTTTGCCTTGCGCGGTGTGCTTCATGGGGAACTTCACTTCGCGGGTCTGGCCTTTGATGCTGAGTGCGCCGGTCACTTCGTATTGGTTGGGGGCCGTCTGTTTGATTTGCTTGGCCACAAAGGTGGCTTTGGGGAACGCGGCGGCGTTGAACCAGGACTTGGTCACAACTTCGCCGTCGGCCTCGCTCGATCCAGCGTCCACGCTGGCCAGCTCGACGTCGAAGCTGGCCTTGGCGGCATCGGCTTTCGCGGGGTCAAAGTTCACTTGGGCCGCAAACTTCTTGAAGCGGCCGTCGATGGCCACGCCCATTTGTTTGTAGCTGAAAGTCACGCTGCTTTTGGCCGGCACGATGGATTGGTAAGGTGCAGCTTGTGCTTGCAAGGCCAGGGCGGCGATGGTCAGGGCCAGTGTTTTGGTCAGGATGTTCATGGTGTTCTCAGTTCTTGGATGCGCGGGGCAACATGCGGCGCAGTGTGTCGTCCTTGTGGACAAAGTGGTGGAAGGCGGCGGCCAGTGCATGGCCGATGACCAGCAGCAACAAGCCGATGTTCAAGGCCTCGTGCAGTTTGGCCAGCGATTGGCCCAAGGCCTTGTCTTTGCCGATCAGGTCAGGGATGGGCAAGACGCCAAACCAGACGGTTTGAAAACCTTTGGCCGAACTCATCAACCAGCCGCTCAAAGGGATGGCGATCATCAGCCCATACAGCATCAGGTGACCGGCATGCGCGCCCAGTTGCATCAGGGGCGACATGCTGCCTGGCAAGGCCGGTGGGCGGTGTGTGATGCGCCAGGCCAGGCGCAGCCACACCAGCACAAAGACCGTCACGCCGGCCCATTTGTGCCAGGAATACAGTTGCAGTTTTTCGGGCGACAAGGGCAAGTCGCTCATGTAAAAACCGAGGGCCAGCAGACCGAAGATCATGAGGGCCATCAGCCAGTGCAGGCTTTTGGCCAGAGGGGTGTAGTGGGTGCTCATCGTGTGTGTCCTGTTCAATGAAAAGTGTAGCCATCCATGGCGATGACATGGTCACTGATGCCGCGAAAGAAGGATTCTGGCTGTGCATCAGCCCCCGCAGCGCCCAGCGCGGTGAACAAAGGCAGCAAATGTTCGTCGGTTGGGTGGGCGCGTTGCCCGGATGCTTGCTGACGGTAGTTCAGCAAAGCGGCCACATCGCGCTGCACCATGTGGGTGTGGATCCAGTCGGCAAATTCCTGCACATAAGCGGGCGTGGCGCCGCCTTGCATGCTCACAGTCATGAAGTCGCGCAGGTTGTGCGTCACATTGCCCGAAGCCACGATCAAAATGTTCTGCTCGGTCAGTGGTGCCAGCGCCTGGCCTACACGCAAGGCGTGGGCTGGACCCAGATGGCTTTGGACCGACAGCGGGACGATGGGGATGTCGGCATCCGGGAACATCTGACGCAAGGGCGTCCAGGCGCCGTGGTCCAGACCACGCTGTGCGTCTTGCAGGGCAGGCAGGCCTGCGGCCTGCAAGGCGGCCACCACCTGCGCGGCGGCTTCAGGGCAGCCGGTGGCGGGGTACTGCATCTCGTACAGGCGGGGGTCAAAACCACCGAAGTCGTGGATGGTTTCAGGTCGGGTGGCAAAGCCCACGGTGGGGGCTGCGGTTTCCCAATGGGGGCTGACCACCACGATGGCGCGGGGTGTGCCCAGCGTGGGCACCAGTTCGCTCATGGCTGCACCCGCAGCGCCGGGGCGCAGGGCAAACATGGGGGAGCCGTGGGGCACAAACAGGACGGATCGTGGGGTGGACATGGTGTTTTCGCTTTCGATGGGGTGACTGTAGGGGGTGCGGATGATTTGAAAAAGTAGCCAATATGCAAATATTTGTTGCAAAATTGGCAACAATGGACAAACTCGATGCAATGCAAATCTTTGTGCGTGTGGCCGAAGCGGGCAGCTTCACCGCCGTGGCCGACCAGCTGCAGGTCGCGCGCTCGGTGGTCACGCGCCAGATCGCCGCGCTCGAAAAGCACCTGCGCGTCAAGCTCATCACGCGCAGCACCCGCAGCCTGACCTTGACCGCCGCCGGGGCGGCCTATCTGGAAAAGTGCCGCGTCATCCTGAACATGGTGGACGCCGCCGAAGCCAGTCTGGACGAAGAAAAGGCGGTGCCGCGTGGCCGCATCCGTTTGGGTTTGCCGCTGAGCTTTGGCTTGCAGCGGCTCATGCCCGCCCTGCTCGACTTTGCCAAGGCGCAGCCGCACATCGAGCTGATGATGGATTTTTCGGACCAGCGCTCCAACCTGATCGAAGAAGGCATCGACCTGTCGATTCGCATCACCGCCGATTTGCAGCCGGGCGACATCGTGCGCCATCTGGGGCAGTGCCGCTTGCTCACGCTGGCTTCGCCCGCTTACCTGTCGGAGTATGGCTTGCCGCTGCACCCGGACCAGTTACGGCACCACGAATGCCTGGTGTATTCCATGACCATGAGCGCGGCCACCTGGACTTACCAGGTCGATGCGCAGGTGTCGGCGTTCCCGGTGCGGGGACGCATCCGTGCCAACAACGGCCTGGCCCTCACGCAAGCGGCCGCGCAAGGCATGGGCATCACCCGGCAGCCGGACTTCATCGCCGAGCCTTTTTTGGCACGGGGCGAGGTGGTCGAGTTGCTGCAGGACTTCGCGCCACCGCCTTTGGGCATTTATGCGGTGCTGCCCAGCAACCGTTACATCCCGCACCGTGTGAACGTGCTGATCGAACACCTGGCCAAAGCCCTGCGACCGGCTTGAGCGTGTCCCGTGCTTGACGCAGGCCGGACCCATTTCGGACACAATGCGCCCACCGCCGATTCAGGCGTTCATCAGGACCAGCCCATGACTTACCCCAACACCCAGCTCTTCATCAACGGCCAATGGTGCGATGCCGAAAGCGGTCGCACCCTGCCCGTGTTCAACCCCGCCACCGGCACCGAGATTGGTCGATTGGCCCACGCCGGTGTGGCCGATCTGGAGCGTGCGGCGCAAGCGGCGCAAAAAGGTTTTGAGATCTGGCGCGATGTGCCTGCCAACGAGCGCAGCGCCATCATGCGCAAGGCCGCGGCCCTGATGCGCGAACGCGCCCCGCAAATTGCCCAGCTGCTCACACAAGAGCAAGGCAAGCCGCTGGCCGAAGCCAAGATCGAGGCCATGTCCGCCGCCGACATCATCGAGTGGTTTGCCGAAGAAGGCCGCCGCGTGTATGGCCGCATCGTGCCGCCGCGCAACATCAATGTGCAGCAAAACGTGCTCAAGCAGCCCGTGGGTCCTGTGGCCGCTTTCACGCCCTGGAACTTTCCGATCAACCAGGCCGTGCGCAAGATGTCGGCCGCTTTGGCCACCGGTTGCTCCATCATCGTCAAGGCCCCGGAAGAAACCCCGGCATCGCCCGCCGAGCTGATCCGCGCTTTCCACGACGCGGGCGTGCCTGCGGGTGTGATCGGTCTGGTGTTTGGCACCCCGTCCGAAATCTCGAACTACCTGATCGCGCACCCGGTCATCCGCAAGATGACTTTCACCGGCTCCACGCCGGTGGGCAAGCAACTGGCCGCGCTGGCCGGTCAGCACATGAAGCGCGTGACCATGGAGCTGGGTGGTCACGCCCCGGTGATCGTGGCCGAAGACGGTGACATCGCTTTGGCTGTGAAAGCCGCAGGCGCTGCCAAGTTCCGCAACGCCGGTCAGGTCTGCATTTCGCCCACACGCTTTTTGGTGCACCACAAGATTGCCGACGAATTCGCCCAAGTGTTCGCCGCGCAGGCAAGTTCTTTGAAGGTGGGTGACGGCCTAGCCGAGGGCACGAACATGGGCCCCTTGGCCAACGACCGGCGCCTGACGGCCATGCAGGCGATCACCAAAGACGCGCTGGCCAAAGGCGCCAAACTGCTCACCGGGGGCGAGCGCATTGGTTCCGAAGGCAACTTCTTTGCGCCCACGGTCTTGTCGCATGTGCCGCTGGACGCCGATGTGGTGAACAACGAGCCTTTTGGCCCGATTGCCGCGATCCGCACCTTCGAGAAGATCGAAGACGCGATCGCTGAGGCCAACCGCCTGCCTTTCGGTCTGGCCGGTTATGCCTTCACCAACTCGCTGAAAACCATGCACCTGCTGAGCCAGCGCCTGGAAGTGGGCATGCTGTGGGTCAACCAGCCTGCCGCGCCTTGGCCTGAAATGCCTTTTGGCGGCATTAAGGATTCGGGCTATGGCTCTGAAGGCGGCCCCGAGGCGCTGGAGGCTTACCTCAACACCAAGTCGGTTTCGATCTTCAACGGTTGATGCTGAGCACTTTCAGAGCAGGTCGGGGCTGACGTCGCCGACCTGCCCTTGCCACCAAGGCATCAGCTGCCGATCACGCCGCCATCGATCTTGCGGATCACCACGTTCGCAGAGCGAGGGCGGCCATCGGCTTGGTAGTCGGGCCAGTTGGAGAATTTGCGCGGCTGCTTCGGGTCGCTGCGGTCCGTGGGTGACTCGCCCGGGTGTTGCACGCTGATGAACAGGTTGCGGCCATCGGGGGTGAAGCTCACGCCCGTGATTTCGCAGTTGGTGGGTCCGGTCAAAAAGCGGCGGATCTCACCGGTGGCGGTGTCACAGGCCAGCATCTGGTTGTTGCCAATGCGTGCAAATTCACCTTGGTACATCTGGGTCGCATGCACATCGGTTTGAATCCACAACAAACCGTTGGGGCTGAAGCCCAAACCGTCCGGGCAGCCAAAGATGTCACCCTTCACATTGCCCTTGGCATCGGCGCGTGCGTTGTCGGGGTCACCGGCCAGGACCAACAGGTTCCATTCGAACTGCATGCCGTCAAAGTCCCCGGCTTCGCGCCAGCGGATGATCTGGCCCATGCTGTTGTTGGCTCTGGGGTTGGCGGCATCGACGCCCGGCTTGCCTGGCTGGCCGCGCTGGCTGTTGTTGGTCAGCGTGCAATAGACCCAGCGCGAAGCCTTGTCGATGGCCAGCCATTCGGGGCGGTCCATCTTGGTGGCGTCCAGCAAGTCGCTGGCCTGGCGCGTCTTGATGAGCACCTCGCCCTGGTCGGCAAAGCCATTGGCAGCGGTCAACGGCCCTTGGCCGTGCACCAGCGGCAGCCACTGGCCTTGGCCTTTGGCATCGAAGCGGGCCACATACAGCGTGCCTTCATCCAGCAGGTGGCGGTTGGCTTTGGCGCCGCCGGGCTGCATGTGGCCTGCGCTCACGAATTTGTAGATGTATTCAAAGCGCGAGTCTTCCCCCGAATACACCACGGCACGCTGGTCTTGCGTGAGCGCCACCCAGGCGCCCTCGTGTGCGGCGCGGCCCATGGCCGTGCGTTTGATGGGTGTGCTGGTCGGGTCCATCGGGTCGACCTCCACCACCCAGCCGAAACGGTTGGCCTCGTTGGGATTTTTGCTGGCGTCAAAGCGTTCGTCAAAACGCTCCCAGCCGTAGAGCCCTTTCTCGTTCATGCCCCAGCGTTTGTCGTGCGCACTGATGTTTTTGCCACCGCCGAAATAGAACATCCAGTTTTCTTCGCCCGACAAATAAGTTCCCCAGGGCGTGGCGCTGCTGGCGCAGTTGTTCAAGGTGCCCAGCGTGGTGCGGCCTTGTGGGTCGGCAGCGGTGCGCAGCAGGGGGTGGCCAGCTGCAGGGCCGGACATCTCAAACGGGGTGTCCATGGTGAAGCGGCGCGCATAGGCCGATGGGCGCACCATCTCCCAAGCTTGGCCATTGAACTTGACCTCATAGACCGACAGGCCATGCGCGTTTTGCGACTTCTTGACCTTGGCCGCGTTCATGGGCTCAAAGCCATCGGGGTGCAGCAAGCCGTCGTCGGTGTACTCGTGGTTGAGCGCGATCAGGCCGTGGGTGGAGGAACCGTTGAGCGGGAAAAAAGCCAAGCCGTCGTGGTGCATGCCCAGTTGCACGGCCTGGTCGGCGGCGCTGTTGCTGCCGTCGGTGCGAAATGCGGGCATGTTGCCCGCCATGCCCACGGGCTCGCCCCAGCGTGCGATCACCTGGGCCACATAGCCGGGGGGCACCACCAGCGCATCGGTTTGACCCGGTGGGATGGCGGTAAAGCCCAACCGCGCTTTGTCTGTGGCCAGGTTGGCACAACCCGACAAAGGGTGCAGCACACCCAGCAAGCTGGCCAGGCCCGCGCCGCGCAGCACCGTGCGCCGGTCCATGGGCATGTGGGCAATCAAGTCATGGATCGAGGGGTTGCTCGATCGGTTGCTGTCTTCCATCGTCGAAAAGTCTTTGGGCATCGGTGTTCTCCAGAAATTCAAGCCAGTGTCAGGCTGATCCAGCCTGCAGCGTCACGAAAGATAACCCGACGCGATGACAAGGGTGTGAAAGCCAGGTGCTTGACAGCTTGGTGTGCGTCAGATCAAGGAAACGGTCGCATCGCCTCTGTAGGATGCAGACATTGACTTTGACGAGCAGACTTCATGAAAAAAACACTTTCCTTGTTGGCTTTTTCGGTCAACTTGTTGTTCACCGATTCGGCGTCATGGGCGCAGACCTCCATCGCCTTGGGTCGCGCCGACTTCCGCGACAACTGCGCCAGTTGCCATGGCCTGACGGGTAAAGGCGATGGGCCGATGCGCTCCTCCTTGGTCAAGCCGCCCGCTGATTTGACGACGATCGCGCAGCGCAATGGCGGCGAGTTTCCGCAAGAGCAGATCGGTGAAGTGATCGATGGGCGCTGGCTGGGCGATGCGGGCCCGCATGGCTCGCGTGAAATGCCGGTGTGGGGTCAGGTGTTCAAAAAGCGCGCCATGACCCGGCCGGGTGACTCCGCGCGCACCGCAGAGTGGTCTGCGCAGGACCGTATCCTCTCGCTACTCAAGTACCTCGAAGACATCCAGGTCAGGTGAGCTGGGCTGGCTTCACGGTGTGCTGCGCAGGATGCGTTGCAGGTCAAAGCCGTTGGCCGCCAGTTTGTCCAGCAAGCCCTGGTAGGTCGCGGCGGACAATTCAGGCGTGCGCGACAGGATCCACAGATATTCGCGGTTGGGCTCGCTGATCACCACCCATTGGTATTGCGGGTCCAGGTCGATGATCCAGTAATTGCCCCAGACCATGGGGATGAACGACAGCCAGGCGGGTGCAAAGCGCACTTGCAGTCGGGGCGAGTTGGCGCGCCCAATCTGGCGTGCCATGCCCAGGGCTTCGCTCCACTCACCGCTGGCGGTTTTGCAGCGGTTGAGCACTTGCACCTGGCCATCGGTTTGCAGGCTGTAGGTGGCGCTGGTGCTGCTGGTGCATTTCTTTTGAAACCAGTTGGGGTACTTGGCGATTTCGTACCAAGTGCCCATGTAGCGCGGCACGTCCACGGACGCTACCGTACCCAAGGGCGCAGGGGCCTGGGCCGAAGCCGTCAGCGCACACAGGCCCAGACAGAGCGCGGCCAGCCATGTGGTGGAGCGCATCACACCACGATCGGGTTGAGTGCCCCGTCCATGCTCATGCAAATGCCGGTGATGTAACTGGCTTTGGCGGAGGCCAAAAAGACGACGGCATTGGCGATCTCTTCAGGCTCGGCCATGCGACCCAGGGGGATGCGCGAGACGGCTTGGGCCATCGCTTGCTCGGTGCTGATGCCCTGGTTGCGTGCATCGGCCACCAGGCCTTCTTGCAGGCGGTCGGTGCGCGTCAGGCCGGGGTTGATCGCGTTGACGCGGATGCCCTGCGGGCCATAAGCGGCGGCCAGGCCAGCGCTGGCCAGCATCAAGGCCGCATTGGCCGCACCACCAGGCAGATGGATAGGGCTGGCCACCTTGCCGCCATTGCCCACCACGTTGACCACCGCGCCAGCGCCACGAGCCGCCATGCGCTGGATGCTGGGGTTGATCATGTGGATGTAGGTGAAGTACTTGGCCTGCATGGCGTCCTGCCAGGCCTCGGGCGTCAGCTCGGGCGCGGGCGTGCGTTTGGCAGCACCGGCCGAGTTGACCAACACATCGACCGGTCCGAATGCGGTTTCGGCCGAGTCGAGCGCGGCCAAGGCCGCTTGCGCGTCACGCAGGTCGGCGGCCACGGTGTGGATGCGGTCCGCTGCAAATTGTGTTTGCAAGGTTTGACGGGCCTTGTCCAGGTTGGCGGTGTTTCGCGAGACAAGAGACACCTTGGCACCTTCTTGCAAGAAGGCTTGCGCGCAGGCCAGGCCAATGCCTTTGCTGCCGCCGGTGATCAGGACGTGTTGGTTGTGGAGTTGGAGATCCATGGGTGCCTTTTGCAGTGAATGGGGTTAAGGGGTGCTGCGCAAGCCTTTGATCAGGGGCTGCGCCAGACGCTCGCCTTCTTGTTGCCAGAAGGCCGGGTCCGCTCGGCGGATGCGCACGATCGCGTTGCCCATGTGCGCGGCAGCGGCCTGGCGGGCTTGGTCGGCATCGCCCGCTTCCACCGCTTTCACGATGGCCAAGTGTTCAGTCTGCACGTCGTTGGCAAAGTCCACGCGGCGCGCTTCGTTGGCGCGGGTGACTTCGGTCACGCCATGCAAAAACTGCCCCAGGTACTCCAGCGTTTGCAGCAGAAAAGGATTGCGGGCCGCATTGGCGATGGCGCGGTGGAATTTCACATCTTCGGCCACCCCATTGCGACCGGCCTGTACCGCATCGTCCAGGGCTTTGACGGCTTGGCGAATGGCGCGCACATCGGCGTTGCTGCGCCTTTGCGCGGCCAGGGCGGCCACTTCGGCTTCCAGTGCGCGTCGCACTTCGACCATCTGGATGACCGCCTCTTGCGAAGCGGCCAGTTGGGCTTCAAAGTTCAAAGGCGCAAACGGCAGGTGTTGATTGACAAACACCCCACTGCCCTGGCGTGAGTCCACTAAGCCCAACGATTTGAGACGGGAGACCGCTTCGCGCACCACCGTGCGGCTGACCCGGAATTGCTCGACCAAGCGTGCTTCGGTGGGCAGCTTGTCGCCGGGCTGCAGGCGGCCTTGCTTGATTTCGGCGGCCAATTGCTCGGCCACCTGATCAGACAGGCGTGCACCGCTGGAGACGGGGGTGAAGTGTTGACTCATTGACTTGTCATACAAAAAAACAAGTCAAAGCATAGCCGCAGTGGTTTTTCTTTGCTGAAAGTCTGGCGACAGCGCTGAAATCCGAGCCTGGTTCTTGGTTTTTGAAATTACGGATAGGTAAATTGATTTATCAATGGTAAATTACGGGTCTGGCACCGAGGGGTGCTTTTTCACACTGCCGGAGATCACGCATGGGTGCTTACGTCAACCCGATTTATCCGTACAAAGCGCCGACCGACTTGAAGGTCACGCCGCCGCTGCGCAAGCCGCTGATCGTCATTGGCGCGGGCCCTGTGGGTCTGGCTGCGGCTGTGGATGCCCGCTTGCAGGGCTTGGATGTGCTGGTGCTCGACGACGACAAGACGGTGTCGGTCGGCTCGCGTGCAGTGTGCTACGCCAAGCGCTCGCTTGAAATCCTGGACCGCCTGGGCGTCGCAGACTCGGCTTGCGCGCTGGGCGTGAGCTGGAACATTGGCCGCACCTTCCTTGAAGAAGATGAGGTCTACCAGTTCAACCTGGTGCCCGACGCAGGCCACAAGCGCCCCGGCATGATCAATTTGCAGCAGTACCACATTGAGGAAATGCTGATCGCCCGCGCTTTGGAGCTGGGCGCGGACATCCGCTGGCAACACAAAGTGACGGCGGTGACGCGCCACAATGACCACGCCACGCTCACGGTGGAAACGCCCGATGGCACCTTCGACATCGAAGCCGACTGGCTGGTGGTCGCCGATGGTGCGCGTAGCCCGATCCGCCGCCACCTTGGGCTGGACATCGAAGGCCGCGTGTTCCAGGACCGCTTTTTGATCGCCGACGTGATCATGAAGGCCGACTACCCCGCCGAGCGCTGGTTCTGGTTTGACCCGCCCTTTCACCCCAACCAGAGCGTGCTGCTGCACAAGCAGAGCAACAACGTCTGGCGCATCGACTTCCAGCTGGGCTGGGACGCCGACCCCGAAGAAGAAAAGAAGCCTGAGAAAGTCATCCCGCGCCTGCAGGCCATGCTTGGCGACGACCGTCCGTTTGAGCTGGAGTGGGTCAGCATCTACACCTTCCAGTGCCGCCGCATGACCGACTTTCGTCATGGGCGCGTGCTGTTCGTGGGCGACGCGGCGCACCAAGTCTCGCCCTTTGGCGCACGCGGCGCCAACTCGGGCTTCCAGGATGTGGACGATCTGATGTGGAAGCTGGCACTGGTCATGAAAGGCCAGGCGGGTGACAGGCTGCTCGACACCTACGCGCACGATCGCCAATTTGCGGCCGACGAGAACATCATGAACTCGACGCGCTCGACCGACTTCATCACGCCCAAGAGCCGCACCAGCAAGACTTTTCGCAATTCGGTGCTGGCGCTGGCCAAGCACCATCCCTTTGCGCGTAAGCTGGTGAACTCGGGCCGTTTGTCGGTGCCGTCCTTTCTGACCCATTCGGTGCTCAACACGCCCGATGCCGAGGTGTTTGCGGGCCAGATGGTGCCCGGTGCACCGATGGACGATGCGCCCGTGCAAGTGAACGGACAAGACGCCTGGCTGCTCGATCAGGTGGGCAAGGGTTTCCAGTGCCTGCTGTTTGTCGATGCCGCACCCAGTGCTGACACTTTGGCCACGCTACAAGCCTTGAAACAAGGCGCTGTGCCGGTAGACACCTTGATCGTGTCACCCCTTGCGCTGAGCGTGCCGGGCTGGATGGTGGTGGTCGATGCCCAAGGCTGGATGGCCAAGCGCTACGACGCACAAACCGGTACGGCGTATTTGCTGCGCCTTGATCAGCATGTGCTGGCCCGCTGGCGCCAGTTCAACCCAGCGGCCGTGCAAGCGGCTGTGGCCCGCGCCATTTGCAAAGTCTGAGGAGGATGGAGATGAACACATCTGCACTGAAAACCGACCCCCATTTTCACGAGGCGGGCCGCCGCTTCTTCCGTGATTTTTCGCCGGGTGACGAGTTTTACGAAAACCTGATTGAAGCCCACAATGGCTTGAGCGATGAACAAAGCGAAGCGCTCAATGCCCGTTTGATCCTGTTGTTGGCCAATCACATTGGCGATTTGAAAGTTTTGCGTGAGGCTTTGCAACAAGCCCGCGCGGCTGGCTGAAACCCTGAGCAAGGAGACCCCATGAAACTCAACCGCATTCACCACGTGGCTTACCGCTGCAAAGACGCCAAGACCACGGTCGATTGGTATGTCAAAAATCTGAACATGGACTTTGTGTTGGCGATCGCCGAAGACCTCGTGCCCTCGACCAAGGCGCCGGATCCGTACATGCACGTCTTTCTGGATGCGGGTGGCGGCAATGTGCTGGCTTTCTTCGAGTTGCCCAACGCACCGGAGATGGGCCGTGATACCAACACGCCCGAGTGGGTGCAGCACATCGCCTTCAAGGTCGACAGCATGCAAGCGCTCGAAGAAGCCAAAGCCCGTTTGCAGGCCAATGGCGTCGAGGTGCTGGGCCCGACCAACCACACGATTTTCAAGAGCATTTACTTTTTTGACCCCAATGGCCACCGCCTGGAGCTGGCCGCCGATGTGGGCACGCCCGAGATGTACAAAAAGCTCGACGAATGCAAGTGGGACATGCTGGAGGAGTGGAACCAAACCAAGCGTGCACCCAAGCACGCGGCATGGATGCACGATCAGGAATTCACGGGCTGACCCAAAGATGCGGTGGCGGGCTGCGCTCGCCCGCACTTCAGCTGCGCTGCAGCTTGAACACCGCTGTGCCCGCCATCAGGTTGGGCCATAGCCGCACTTCCTGGCCGTGCTGCAGGCCAAACGCGTCGAGCACCTGTAAATCGTTTTTGCGGGCCAGGTCCGCAAAGTCGGCAAAGGTGCCCACGCGGATGTTGGGCGTGTCGTACCACTGGTAGGGCAGGCGCTTGGTCACCGGCATGCGGCCGCGCAGCACGCTCAGGCGGTTGAACCAGTGCGCAAAGTTGGGGAAGGCGACGATGCCAATCTTGCCGACGCGGGCGGTCTCGCGCAGCATGGTTTCGGCATTGCGCAGGTGTTGCAGCGTGTCGATTTGCAGCACCACATCAAAGGATTGGTCGGCAAAGACCTTCAGGCCTTGGTCCAGGTTCAGTTGCAGCACGTTCACGCCGCGCTGGGCGCAGGCCAGCACGTTGGCGTCGTCGAGTTCCACGCCGTAGCCGGTGCAGCCATTGTGCTTTTGCAAATAGGCCAGCAAGGCACCGTCACCACAGCCCAGGTCGAGCACGCGGGCGCCGTGGGGCACCAGGCGGGCAATGGCTTGCATGATCAAGGGGTCGCTCATGCGGCAGCTCCAAGGGTTTGGGCGATCTGGCCGAAGTAGGCCCGCACCACATTCATGTAGCGTTCGTCGTCGAGCAAGAAGGCGTCGTGCCCGTGGGGTGCGTCGATCTCGGCGTAGCTCACATCGCGGCGGTTGTCGATCAGGCCCTTGACGATCTCGCGGCTGCGTGCAGGCGAGAAGCGCCAGTCGGTGGTGAAGCTCACCAGCAGGAATTTGCAGATGGCGCGCTCCAGCGCTTTGGACAGATCACCGCCAAAGGCGCGGGCTGGGTCGAAGTAGTCGAGCGCCCGCGTGATCAGCAAATAGGTGTTGGCGTCGAAGTATTCGCTGAACTTGTCGCCCTGGTAGCGCAGGTAGCTTTCGATCTGGAATTCCACTTCTTGTGTGGAGTACTTGTAGCCTGTTTCGCTGTTGACGGCGTTGCGCAATTCGCGGCCGAACTTCTCGTTCATCACATCGTCGCTCAGGTAGGTGATGTGGCCGATCATGCGGGCGATGCGCAGACCGCGTTTGGGCACCACGCCATGCGCGTAAAAGTGGCCGTTGTGGAAGTCCGGATCGGTCACGATGGCGCGGCGTGCCACCTCGTTGAAGGCGATGTTCTCGGCATTCAGGTTGGGTGCGCTGGCCACCACCACCGCATGCTTCACACGCTCGGGGTGCTGCAGTGTCCAGCTCAATGCCTGCATGCCGCCCAGACTCCCGCCCATCACGGCGGCCAGCTGTGCAATGCCCAGCGCATCCAGCAGACGGGCTTGGGCATTGACCCAGTCTTCTACGGTGACCACCGGGAAGTCGGCGCCGTACACACGGCCCGTGTCGGGGTTCACATGCATGGGGCCGGTGGAGCCGAAGCAGGAGCCCAGGTTGTTCACACCAATGACAAAAAAGCGGTCGGTGTCCAGCGGTTTGCCCGGGCCGATCATGTTGTCCCACCAGCCCACATTGTTCGGCTGGTCGGCATAGACGCCTGCCACATGGTGCGAAGCGTTGAGCGCGTGGCAGACCAGCACCGCGTTGGACTTGTCGGCGTTGAGCGTACCGTAGGTTTCGTAACTGAGTGAATAGCCACGGATCGATGCACCGCTTTGCAAGTGCAAGGCGGCTTCAAAGGTCATCGACTGTGGCGTGGCAATCAAAGGCATGGTGCAAACAAAAAAACCCGATAACGCTGAAGAAGCGATACCGGGTTGGGCCCTGCCTCTTTAGCTGCATTTTGGAATTCCGTGATCCCTGCGCCCGCAAGCTGGAGCAAATCGGCGCCATGCAAGTATAAACCGCCGCCATCAGGGCGTGCGCAGCGTCCGGTCGTGTTCGGGCGCACAGTGGTTTAAGCTCATTCCTGCGCATACGCAGGAGCACAAACATGTCGGATCTTTATGGCGCGGACGCCTACAGTCCTGTGGAGATCGCCCGCCGCATCGAGTCGGTGGGCGAGGCCAAGGCCCGTCTGGGGGTGTGGCCTCTGGCCTTGCTGGGTGTGCTGGCGGGGGCTTTCATTGGCCTGGGCGCCATGTTGTTTGTGCTGGTCAAGTCGGATCCCTCTCTGGGCTTTGCGACCAGTGCGCTGCTCGGGGGGCTGGTGTTTTCCATGGGCTTGCTCATGGTGGTGGTGGCAGGCGCTGAATTGTTCACGGGCAACAACCTGATTGTCATGGCCTGGGCCGATGGGCGCATCGGCGCACTGCAGGTCTTGCGCAACTGGGTCGTGGTGTGCCTGGCCAATGGGGTGGGCGCGGTCGGCCTGGCCTTGCTGGTGTTTGCCAGCGGGCACACCGATCTGAACGGTGGCGCGGTGGGTCAGCAGGTCGTCAAAATGGCCTTGGCCAAACAGGACCTGCCCTTCGGGACCGCCCTGGTGCGCGGCATCTTGTGCAACATCCTGGTGTGCATGGCGGTCTGGATGGCGATGGCCGGGCGCAGCGTGGTGGACAAGGCGGTTGCCGTGATGTTGCCCGTGATGGCGTTTGTGGCCGCAGGGTTTGAACACAGCATTGCCAACATGTACCTGATGCCTTTGGCCATGTTGGTCCAGCACGGGGCCAGCGCTGCAACGGCCTTGCCCATGGTTACCTGGTCGGGCGTTCTGGGCAATTGGGTGGCGGTGATTCTGGGCAACTTGTTGGGGGGTGCGGTGTTGGTGGCCGGGGTGTACCACGTCATTTACAGACGCCAGCCCCCAGCTTGAGCGCGCTTCAGCGGCCCCAACCGATCAAGGCCACCAAGCCCAGCACGGCAAAGACCACGGCCGACACCAGGTGCACCAGGCGCAAGGACACGCGCTTGGTGATGGCGTCGCCCAGCCACACCACAGGGGCGTTGGCCAGCATCATGCCCAAGGTGGTGCCTGCCACCACGGCGAACCAGGCTTGGTATTGCGCGGCCAGCATGACGGTGGCGATCTGGGTTTTGTCGCCCATCTCGGCCAGGAAGAAGGCCACCACGGTGGTCAGGAACACACCCATGCGCGGTGCGCTGCCGGTGTCTTCGTCGTCCAGTTTGTCGGGGATCAGCATCCACACCGCCATGGCGATGAACGACACGCCGAGCACCCAGCGCAGCACGTCGGGGCCCAATACGGTGGTGACCCAGCTGCCTACCGCACCCGCCAGCCCATGGTTGGCCATGGTGGCCACCAAAATACCGAGCACGATGGGCCAGGGCTTGCGAAAACGTGCCGCCAGCACCAGCGACAGCAATTGGGTTTTGTCACCCATTTCGGCCAGGGCCACGATGCCGGTAGAAATCAGGAAAGCTTCCATGTGTGAATGCGGGCCTGAGCCCTGTTGCCAATCAAAAACAGTGATCTTACGGGACGCAGCGGCCAGCCAGCCTTGAGGTATTCGTGCACCAAAGCTTGCACCATCGGAGATAAGCGCATCAAATTGGGCATGAATCCTGCTTTGTCTTGGTGCTAAAAGTCGGTTTTGGCTTTTTCTGCACCAAATCAAATCAAAAAACCAAGAGGACAGTGATGGATGCACTGAAACAGGGCGCGGATGCGCTCTTTATTTTGTTGGGTGGCATCATGGTTTTGGCCATGCACGCCGGTTTTGCCTTTCTGGAATTGGGCACGGTTCGTAAAAAGAACCAGGTCAATGCACTGGTGAAGATCCTGGTGGATTTCTCGGTCTCTACTGTGGTCTATTTTGTGGTCGGCTACGGCGTGGCCTACGGCACCAGTTTCTTTGTGGGCGCTGAAGTGCTCGCGGCCAAAAATGGTTATGAACTGGTCAAGTTCTTTTTCCTGCTGACCTTCGCTGCGGCCATTCCCGCCATCATTTCCGGTGGCATTGCCGAGCGTGCCAAGTTCTGGCCCCAATTGATTGCAACAGCCGTGATCGTCGGCTTTGTCTACCCCTTCTTCGAGGGCATTGCCTGGAACCAGCATTTTGGTGTGCAAGCCTGGATCAAGGCCTTCACCGGTGACGAGTTCCACGACTTCGCCGGTTCCGTGGTCGTTCACGCCATGGGCGGCTGGATCGCTTTGCCTGCGGTCCTTTTGCTCGGCGCGCGCTACAACCGCTACCGCAAAGACGGTCAGGTTTCAGCGCATCCACCGTCGAGCATCCCCTTCCTGGCCTTGGGCGCCTGGATTTTGATCGTGGGCTGGTTCGGCTTCAACGTGATGAGCGCACAGACCCTGGACAAGATTTCGGGACTGGTCGCGGTCAACTCCTTGATGGCCATGGTCGGCGGCACCTTGACGGCTTTGTTGCTGGGTAAAAACGACCCCGGCTTCGTGCACAACGGCCCTTTGGCGGGCTTGGTCGCTGTCTGTGCTGGTTCTGACCTGATGCACCCATTTGGTGCAATGGCGGTCGGCGCTGTGGCGGGTGCCCTGTTTGTGGTCATGTTCACATGGACCCAAAACAAATGGAAGATCGACGACGTTCTGGGCGTCTGGCCGCTGCACGGCCTGTGTGGCGCCTGGGGCGGCATTGCCGCTGGCATTTTTGGTCTGCAGAGTTTGGGCGGCCTGGGTGGCGTGAATCTCACCGCTCAATTGATCGGCACAGCCATGGGCGTGGGCTGGGCCTTGCTGGGTGGTTTTGCGGTTTATGGCCTTCTCAAAATCACATTGGGTTTGAAACTCAGCCAGGAAGAAGAATACGACGGGGCTGACCTGACGGTGCACAAAATCAGTGCCACACCCGATCGCGAAGTGAGCTGGTGAGCCTTGCCCCTTGTGTTGGCAAGCCAACCATGGCGCGCCTTGCGGGGATACCCCTTGCATCTTTTTTTGTTTTATGGCGCATAATGGACGAGCGTTGCTGTAGAAAAACAGCAGCGCATTGTTTGCGGTGACCAGATCAGTTTCGCTTTCCTTCCGATGTATCAAGGTTTGTTGAATGCGCTTTCAGAGCTCCATCGCTTTTATCTCTGTGTTTTGAGGAGTCCCTTTCATGGGCAACAAACTTTACGTCGGCAACCTGCCTTACTCGGTTCGTGACGGCGATCTGGAACAAGCTTTCGGTGAATTCGGTGTCGTCACCAGCGCCAAAGTCATGATGGAACGTGACACTGGCCGCTCCAAAGGCTTCGGCTTTGTGGAAATGGGCAGCGATGACGAAGCACAAGCTGCGATCAACGGCATGAACGGTCAGCCTCTGGGCGGCCGCAATGTGGTGGTCAACGAAGCGCGTCCGATGGAAGCGCGTCCTCCCCGCACTGGCGGTTTCGGCGGCGGTGGCGGCTTTGGTGGCGGTCGCCGTGAAGGCGGTGGCGGCTACGGCGGCGGTCGCGAAGGCGGCGGTGGCTACGGTGGTGGTCGCGAAGGCGGCGGCGGTTACGGCGGTGGCCGTGAAGGTGGTGGCGGCGGCGGTTTCCGCAGCCCCTACGGTGCTGGCCCACGTGGCGGTAACGGCGGTGGCAATGGTGGCGGTCGTCGCGAAGGCGGCGGTGGCTACGGCGGCGGTTACTGATTCACGCCCGCGGCTGGTGTAATACCCAGCCCTTGAACCTGGACAAAGCCCTGCTCTGCAGGGCTTTGTTGTTTCTGGCCCACCTTACCGTCAGGACTTTTCAGCGCGCGCTGTGCCGGTGTTTCCGCGGTTGACCTTGGAGCACGCGATCAAACACCGCGTTGGGCAAGATGCGCAACAGCTTGGCCACCACACCCATGGGCCGTGGGATGACCTGGTAACTTGTGCCGCGTGCAATGCAGCGCAGCGCCTGCTTGGCAAAGTCATCGGCCTGCATCAAAAAAGGCATGGGGTAACGGTTGCGCTCGGTCAAGGGCGTGGCCACATAGCCTGGCGCGATGGTGGTGACCTGCACACCGGATCCGCGCAGCTCGCCTCGCAAACTCTCGCAATAACTGATCACGGCGGCCTTGCTTGCGCAGTAAGCCGCATGACCGCGCAAGCCGCGAATGCCCGCTACGCTGGCGATGCCCACCAGCGTACCCGAGCCACGCGCCTGCATTGCACGAATGAAAGGATGGAACGTGGCGGCCATGCCCAACACATTGGTGTCCATCACTTGGCGCATCACCGCCAGGTCTTCGCGCTCGGCGGTGTCCACCCCTTGGCTGATGCCGGCATTGGCCACCACCACATCAGGCAGGCCCATCTGCGCGATGCATTGCTCGGCCGCCAAAATGATGCTGTCTGGGTTTTGCACATCCGCGCCATAGACCTGAAGTCGGTCCGGGCTCAAGGCCAGTTGTGCAGACATGTCGGTGGCCCAAGCCGTCAGGGCATCGAGCCTGCGGGCCACCAACGCCACGCGCCAGCCTTGCTGCAAATAAGCGGTGGCCATGGCTTGGCCAATGCCACTGGAGCCACCCGTGATGAAGACCAGTTTCATGGGGCTTTCAGGGTTTGGGGGCCAGCACGCCGCGCACGCGGCCATCCAGCAGGTAAATGCCGCTTTTGCTGTCGAAGTTCAGGGTGAGTGCGGTGAAGACGTCCTTGTCGCGGGTGATCTCCACCGGGTCCGACGACAGCAGGCGATCTTCTTTGGCCAGTGCCACCAAGCGCTCGCCACGCAATTCGGTGCGAGGCGATTGGGCGTCGGCAGGGCGAATGGCCTGCGCTTTGCCAATGAGGGTCACGCGCTCACCATCACCTGTAGCAATGCCGGTCAGTGCCTTGGCGTAGACCTTGACCCCGGTTTCGCTTTCGGAATAAACGCGCACATTGTCGATGTGCATTTCGTCCACATCCGGAAAGTGGCGGCCTTTGTCGCCCAGCACTTCGCGTGTCATGCGACCCGTGGTGTCAAAGGACTTGACCGAGAAGTTTTCCAGTCGGTAGTCAGGCTCTTTGCGGACAGGTTTGTTCTCGTCGACATAGACCATGGCAGGCATGCTGCGCACCAGCCACCAGCTGCCCAGTGCCAAAAAGCCCATCAGGATCAAGGGCAGGTACAGCGACAGCCGGTCCAGCAATCGGCGAAACAGGCTGACCGCTTTCATGCAGAGGCGCCCTTGTGTGCGCTCACGCCCAACTGGGCCAGCAAGCGGGCGTAATGGCCGCTGGCGACCAGCAGCAGGTCGCAAAAGGCGCGGGCCGCACCTTCGCCACCGCGCTCGGCGGTGACGTGGTGTGCGATGGCCAGGGCCTGTGCGTGGCCGTTGGCAGGCGAGCAGGCAAAAGCCACGTGCTGCATCACCGGCAGGTCGGGCCAGTCGTCGCCCATGGCCGCCGCTTGCGACCAGCTCAGGCCCAGCTCGCTCAGAAATGCTTCGGCGGCCGGGCGTTTGTCTTCGGTGCCAAAGCGCGCATGGGTGATGCCCAGCGCTTTGAGGCGCAGGCGCAGCGGCGCCGAGTCGCGGCCGGTGATGACCACCGGCGTGATGCCCGCTTGTTGCAGGAGCTTGAGGCCTTGGCCGTCCAGCGTGCTGAAGCGCTTGAGTGTTTCGCCCGATTCAGAAAAGTACAGACCGCCATCGGTCAGCACGCCATCGACATCGAAAAAGGCCACGCGGATGCCTTGCGCCTGCAGCAGCAATTCGGGCGCGTAGTTCAGGGCGGGGACGAGAGGGCGAACAGGGGTTGGCATGTCAGATCACCTTGGCGCGCATCAGATCGTTGGTGTTGATGGCGCCGCGCAGGCGACCGGCCTCGTCCACCACCAGGATGCTGGTGATGCGGTGCAGCTCCATCATTTCGGCCGCTTCCACGGCCAGGGCTTCAGCGGCGATGGTGCGTGGCTGTGCGTGCATCACATCGCGGGCTTTGAGGCCGCGCAGGTCGGCGCCCTTTTCAATCAGGCGGCGCAAGTCGCCGTCGGTGAACACGCCCAGCACGCGGCCTTCGGCATCGACCACAGACGAGGCACCCAGGCCCTTGCTGCTCATCTCGCGCATCAGGTCCGAGAAGCTGGCGTCAGGGCCCACGCGGGGCACTTCGTCGCCCTGGCGCATCACATCGCTCACATGGGTGAGCAGCTTGCGACCCAAGGAGCCGCCGGGGTGCGAACGGGCAAAGTCTTCGGGTTTGAAGCCGCGTGCATCGAGCAGGGCCACGGCCAGGGCATCGCCCATGGCCAGCTGCGCTGTGGTGCTGGCGGTGGGTGCCAAGTTCAAGGGGCAGGCTTCTTTTTCGACCGAGGTGTCCAGCACCACATCGGCATGGCGGGCCAGCGACGAGGTCAGGCCACCGGTCATGGCGATCAGGGGCACGCCCTGGCGTTTGAGCACCGGCAAGATGGCCACCAGCTCGTCGCTTTCGCCGCTGTTGGAGATGCCCAGCACCACGTCCACTGTCTTGATCATGCCCAGGTCGCCGTGGCTGGCTTCACCCGGGTGCACAAACATCGCGGGGGTGCCGGTGGAGGCCAGTGTGGCGGCGATCTTGCGGCCGATGTGCCCGCTTTTGCCCATGCCGGTGACCACCACGCGGCCTTGCACGCCGAGCATCATGTCCACGGCTTTCAAAAAGCGTTCGTCAAGCCGGGCTTTGAGGCCCAGCAATGCGGCGGCTTCGATGTCGAGGGTCTCGCGGGCGAGTTGCAAGGTTTGTGCGTTGTGAGCGGGCATGAGGGCATTTTATCGGTCGCTCCGCAAGCGGGTTGAGCTGGCGCTCAATCGGCTTGAAAGACCTTTGGCGCAAGGCTCAGACTCACAGATTTGTCACGCGGGCTTGTTACCATCAAAGCATGAGCGCTCTTGAATTGACACTGCTGTACCTGCTGGCCGCCGTATTGGGCGTGGTAGGTTGCCGCATGCTCAAGTTGCCGCCCATGTTGGGCTATCTGGCGGTGGGCGTGGTGATCGGGCCCAATGCGCTGGCGCTGGCGCAAAACTCCGAAGGTGTGAAACACCTGGCCGAGTTCGGCGTGGTGTTCCTGATGTTCGTGATCGGGCTGGAGTTCAACCTGCCCAAGCTGCGCTCCATGCGTCGGCATGTGTTTGGCCTGGGCTTGTTGCAGGTGGTGTTGACCTTGGTCATTGTGACGTTTGCCTCGCTTTTTCTGGCCGTGCTCGCCCCCAGTCTGTGGAAGATGGAATGGCACACCGCCTTGGCTCTGTCGGGCGCCATGGCCATGAGCAGCACCGCCATCGTGATCAAGATGATGGCCGACCGGCTGGAGCTGGAGAGCGAGCATGGCAAACGCGTGGTGGGTGTGCTGCTGTTTCAGGATCTGGCGGTGGTGCCTTTGCTGGTCTTGATCCCGGCTCTGGGCTCGCCCCCGGAGGAATTGTTCGAGGCTTTGCTGGTGGCTGGTGCCAAGGCGGTTTTGCTGATCACCTTGCTCTTGACCGGTGGTCAGCGGGTGATGCGCTGGTGGCTCACGCTGGTGGCCCGGCGCAAGAGCGAAGAGTTGTTTGTGCTCAACCTCTTGCTGGTCACGCTGGGACTGGCCTGGGTGACCGAACTGGCGGGGCTGAGCCTGGCGCTGGGGGCGTTCATCGCAGGCATGCTGATTTCCGAGACCGAATACAAACACCAGGTGGAGCTGGACATCCGCCCTTTCCATGACATCTTGCTGGGCCTGTTTTTCATCACCATCGGCATGATGCTCGACTGGCACATCGTGTTCGAGCGCTGGCCCCTGATGCTGGTGCTGACCACCTTGCCGGTGCTGTTCAAACTGTTGCTGGTGGCCGCTTTGGCCAAAGCCACAGGCGGCACCAACGGTGTGGCCTTGCGCACGGGCCTGTATCTGGCACAGGCCGGTGAATTCGGTTTTGTGCTGCTCACGCTGGGTTCGCAAAACGGGGTGATTCCACCCGCTTTGCTCAACCCAGTGATGGCGAGCATGGTGCTGTCCATGCTGGCTACGCCATTCATCATCATGCACAGCAACACCATCGTGATGAAGCTGGTGGCCAGCGAATGGTTGCAGCAATCGCTGCAGATGACCACCATCGCCCGCAAGTCGATCAACACCAGCCAACACGTGATCATTTGCGGCTATGGCCGCTGTGGCCAGAACCTGGCGCGCATGCTGGACAAAGAGAACATCCCCTACATGGCGCTCGACCTGGATCCGGACCGTGTGCGCCAGGCCGCTGCAGCGGGCGACTCGGTGGTGTTTGGTGACGCCGGGCGTTTGCAGTCGCTCATGGCCGCAGGCCTGGCCCGTGCCAGCGCGGTGGTGATCACCTACCTGGATGTGCCCGCCGCCATGAAGGTGCTCGACCATGCCCATGGCCACGCCCCGCAGGTGCCGGTGATCGTGCGCACACAAGACGATCTGGATCTGGAAAAGTTGCAACTGGCCGGTGCCACCGAAGTCGTGCCCGAGGCGCTGGAAGGCTCGCTCATGCTGGCCAGCCATGCGTTGGCGCTGGTGGGCGTGCCCATGCGGCGCGTGATCCGTCTGGTGCAAGACCAGCGCGATGCCCGCTACAACCTCTTGCGCGGTTACTTTCATGGCGCCGATGACGACACGCTGGACGAGATCGACCACGAACGCCTGACCACGGTCAGCATGCCACTGGCCTCGCCCTGGCTGGGCAAGCAGGTGCAGGACCTGGCTTTTCACGCCATGGGTGTGCGCGTGGTCAGTCTGCGCCGCGCCAATGGCCACACCGAGGCGGTCACCGACGCGTCCGAGTTGAAGATGGGCGACACCTTGGTCCTGTCTGGCAAATCACAGAGCTTGGCGGTGGCCGAGCAGAAACTATCACGGGGCTGAAGCCATGCAGGAACTGAACGTCAACGATTACCTCAAAAGCCACATCCGCACGGTGCCCGATTGGCCTGCGCCCGGTGTGCAGTTCCGCGACATCACGCCGCTCTTGCAAGATCCCCGCGTTTTTCGTGTGCTGATCGATGCCTTCGTGCACCGCTACATGGACCCGGCCTTGCGCCCCGATGTGGTGGCGGGTCTGGATGCGCGTGGGTTCATTTTGGGCTCGGTGGTGGCTTATGAATTGGGTTTGGGTTTTGTGCCCATCCGCAAGAAAGGCAAGTTGCCCTTCACCACGGTGGAAGAAACCTACGAGCTGGAGTACGGCAGTGCCACGGTCGAGCTGCACACCGATGCCGTCAAGCCCGGTCAGCGTGTCCTGTTGATCGACGATTTGATCGCCACCGGCGGCACCATGATGGCGGGCAAAAAGTTGCTCGAGAAATTGGGCGCCATCGTGCTCGAAGGCGCAGCCATCGTGGATTTGCCCGAGCTGGGTGGTTCGCAGCGCATCCAGGACTCGGGCCTGAAACTGTTCACGCTCGTTTCTTTCGCAGGCCACTGATCGAACGTGAGGCCTTGGCACCTGCGCGACCCGCTGTCGCGCACAGTGCTGACAGCTTGGGCTGTGGCTTTTACGCTGTCCTTTTGATTGAACTGGACCGCCATGAACACAGCCGCCACCCCACCAGCCGCTTCGGATGATCGGGTTCCGTATGCCAAGCCACAACCCTGGGGCATGTCACCCGACATGGTCATCCCCGATGTGGACACCGATGACGAGCGCCTCTGGGCGCCCATTGCCCCCGGCATCTGGTCGCGCCCCTTGCATTTGAATGTGAGCGGTGGTTTTTATGTGCACCTGCTCAAGGTCAAACGCTCGGGTTTGCTGCAACGGCATCGCCATTCGGGCATGGTGCATGCCTACGTTTTGCGTGGCAAATGGCTGTACCTGGAGCACGACTGGGTGGCCGTGCAAGGGAGCTATGTGTACGAGCCGCCTGGCGAAACCCACACCCTGGTGGTGCCCGACGATTGTCAGGACATGGTGACCATGTTCACCGTCCACGGCGCGCTGATGTATGTGGACACACAAGGCAACGCCACCGGTTACGACGACGTCTTCACCCGCATCGAGAAATACCGAGCTCACTTTGAAAATGTGGGCTTGGGCGCGGACTATGTGAAGAACTTCATGCGCTGAGTTTTTGCGCAAGCCACAAAAAAGGCCTGCTCATCGAGCAGGCCTTTTGCATGAACGCCGCAGAGATTACAGCGGCTTCTTGATCCAGTTGGCGATCTCGCCAATGATGCCGCGGCGGAAAGCCAGTACGCAGACCACGAAGATGAAGCCTTGAATGATGGTCACCCATGCCCCCAGATGGGCCAGGTAGTTTTCCATGCTGACGATCACGGCAGCGCCCACCAGCGGGCCGAACAGGGTGCCCATGCCGCCCACCAAAGTCATCAGCACCACTTCGCCCGACATGGACCAATGCACATCGGTCAGCGATGCCAATTGAAACACGAGGGCCTTGGTGCCGCCTGCGGTGCCGGCCAGGGCACCCGAGATCACAAAGGCCAGCAGCTTGAAGGTGTCCGTGTCATAACCCAGTGACGTAGCGCGGTCGGGGTGTTCGCGGATGGCCTTGAGGATCTGGCCGAAGGGCGAGTGGATGACGCGCCAGATCAGCAAGAAGCCCAGCAAAAAGATGCTCAGCACAAAGATGTACATGTTGAAGTTGTCTTCGAGGTCCATCAAGCCAAACAACTTGCCGCGTGGCACCGCCTGGATACCGTCTTCACCCCCGGTGAACGGCACTTGCAGGCAAAAGAAGAACACCATCTGGGCCAGTGCCAGTGTGATCATGGCAAAGTAGATCCCTTGGCGGCGGATGGCCAGCAGGCCCACCACCAGCGCCAATGTGGCCGATGACACCGTACCCAGCAGCACGCACAGCTCGGGGTTGAGCCCCCAAGACTTGGCCGAGTAAGCAGCGACATACCCGGCCGAGCCCATGAACATGGCGTGACCGAAGGACAGCAGGCCACCAAAGCCCAGCAACAGGTTGAAGGCGCTCGCAAACAAGGCGAAACACATCACCTTCATCAGAAAGACCGGGTAGACCCACATGGGGGCGACCGCAAGGATGACCGCCATGAGAGCGAATGCCACCCATTGGTGTTTGTAGGATTTGGCCGATGAAGAGGCAGAAATCGCGTTGGACATGGTGTTACTTCTGTGTGCCGAACAGACCGGCGGGCTTGATGAGCAGGACGATGGTCATGATCACGAAAATGACCACATTGGAGGCCTCGGGGTAGAACACTTTGGTCAGGCCCTCGATCAAACCCAATCCAAAGCCCGTCAAGATCGCACCCATGATGGAGCCCATGCCACCCACCACCACCACGGCAAACACCACGATGATCAGGTCGGCGCCCATGGTGGGGTTGACCTGATAGATGGGGGCGGCCATCACGCCGGCCAATGCGGCCAGGCCCACACCGAAGCCATAGGTCAGGGTGATCATGCGTGGCACGTTGATGCCGAAGGCCTGCACCAGGCTGGGGTTCTCTGTGGCGGCACGCAGGTAGCCACCGAGCTTGGTGCGCTCGATCACGTACCAGGTGGACAGGCACACCACCAACGACGCTACGATGACCCAGGCCCGGTACTTGGGCAGGAACATGAAGCCGGTGTTGAAGGCGCCTTGGAAGACTTCAGGCACCGGGTAAGGCATGCCGGAAGAACCGAATTCGTTGCGGAACAGACCTTGAATGATCAGGGCCAGACCGAAGGTGAGCAGCAGACCATAGAGGTGGTCGAGCTTGTAGAGTTGTTTGAGCATGGTGCGCTCGATCAGCACACCACTGGCGCCCACAATGAAGGGGGTCAAGACCAGGGCCAGCCAATAGTTGACGCCCAGCTTGTTCAGGCCCAGATAGGCCACAAAGGCGCCCAGCATGTACTGGGCGCCATGCGAGAAGTTGATGATGTTCAGCAAGCCGAAAATCACGGCCAGGCCCAAGGAGAGCAGCGCGTAAAAGGACCCGTTGATGAGTCCGATCAGCAGCTGCCCGAACAGCGCTTGAGAGGGAATGCCAAAGATTTCCATGGTGATTTCAGGCTTGCGTGAACAGGGGTTGGATTATTTTTTGACCAGAGGGCAGTCGCCTTCGTTCAGAGGGCGGAAAGCTTCTGCTGCAGGAATCGTGGCAGCGACCTTGTAGTAGTCGTAAGGGCCTTTGGATTCAGAAGGCTTCTTGACTTCAAACAGGTAGGCCGGGTGGATCTTGCGACCATCGGCACGCACGCTGCCTTTGCCGAACAACACGTCGTCTGTCGGCAGTTCCTTCATCTTGGCCACCACTTTGCTGCCGTCGTCGGTCTTCGCGGCATCGACAGCCTTCAGGTAATGGATCACGCCCGCATAGACACCGGCATGGTCAGACGAAGGCATCTTGCCGCCATGCAGGGCTGCAAAGCGTTTGGACCAGGCGCGGGTCTGATCGTTCAGATCCCAATAGAAAGTCTCGGTCAAGAGCAGGCCCTGGGCTTTGTCCAGACCCAGTGCATGCACGTCAGGCAAGAACACCAGCATGCCGGCCAGGTTCTGGCCGCCCTTGACGATGCCAAATTCGGACGCTTGCTTGATGGAGTTGATGGTGTCACCACCGGCGTTGGCCAGACCGATGATCTTGGCCTTGGAGGCCTGGGCCTGCAGGAGGAAGGACGAGAAGTCTTGTGTCGGGAAAGGTGTGCGGACTTTGCCAACGACCTTGCCACCGTTCTTGAGCACCACGGCTTCGGTGTCACGCTCCAGAGCGTGACCGAAGGCGTAATCGGCGGTCAGGAAGAACCAGCTGGTGCCGCCGTTCTTGACAATCGCTTTGCCGGTGCCGTTGGCCAGCATCCAGGTGTCGTACAGAAAGTGAACCACGTTGGCGTTACAGGCCTTGCCCGTCAGGTCGGCGGTGGCCGAGCCGGTGTTCACGTGGGCTTTGTTCTTGTCTTTGGTGATCTGGGCAATGGCCAGACCCACAGACGATGTGGGCACGTCGGTGATCATGTCCACCTTGTCGGTGTCATACCACTGGCGGGCGATGTTGGAGCCCACGTCAGGCTTGTTTTGGTGGTCGGCGCTGACGATCTCCACCTTGAGCGTGCTCTTGGTGGCTTTGATGTAGTCCTCTACAGCCATCTTGGCCGCGACCACGGAACCTGGGCCGCCGATGTCGGAGTAAGGGCCTGACATGTCGCTGAGCACGCCGATTTTGACGAGGTTGTCTGACACTTGCGCGTGGGCGGTGCCGGTCAAGGCACATGCGGCCAAAGCGGCCGTTGCGAGAAGTTTGCGTTTCATGGAAATGTCTCCTGTGGATGGATGGGAAAGTGGATCAGACGCCGAGGTATTCGTGCAGCATGGGCATCTTGGCCTGCAGCTCGCTGGCGGCAAAGCCTTCGATGATCCGGCCGTGCTCCATGACGTAAAAACGGTCGGCCAATGGCGCAGCAAAACGGAAGTTTTGCTCCACCATGATGATGGTGAAGCCCTTGGCCTTGAGCGAGCGGATCATGCGGGCCAGGGCCTGCACGATCACCGGGGCCAGACCTTCGGAGATTTCGTCGAGCAACAAGAGCTTGGCGCCGGTGCGCAAGATGCGACCCACGGCCAGCATTTGCTGTTCGCCGCCCGACAGGCGCGTGCCGGGGCTGTTCTTGCGCTCCAGCAGGTTGGGGAACATCTCGTAAATCTCGTCGACGGGCATGCCGCCACCGGCGATCACGGGCGGCAGCAACAGGTTCTCTTCGCAGCTGAGCGAGGCAAAGATGCCGCGCTCTTCCGGGCAGTAACCGATGCCGAGCTTGGCGATCTGGTGCGGGGCCATGTCGATCGACTCGCGACCGTTGATGGTGATCGAGCCGGTGCGCTTGCCCACCAGACCCACAATGGATTTGACGGTGGTGGTGCGACCTGCGCCGTTGCGGCCCAGCAGCGTGACCACTTCGCCTTTGTGCACCGTCAGGTCCACGCCGTGCAGGATGTGTGACTCGCCGTACCAGGCGTGCAGGTTGCTGATGCGCAGGAATTCGTCGGACTCAGCCATGGGCACCCTCCAGCTCGTTGTCGGCGGTACCCATATAGGCTTCCAGCACTTGGGGGTTTTGAGACACCACGGCGTAAGGTCCTTCGGCAATGACTTGTCCGCGCTGCAACACGCTGATCGTGTCGGCAATGCTGGAGACCACGTTCATGTTGTGCTCCACCATCAGGATGGTGCGGTTGGCACCGACTTTTTTGATCAGTTGCGTCACGCGGTCCACGTCTTCGTGGCCCATGCCCTGTGTGGGCTCGTCCAGCAGCATCAGCTCGGGGTTCATGGCCAGTGTGGTGGCAATCTCCAGCGCGCGCTTGCGGCCATAAGGCAGCTCCACCGCCGTCAGGTCGGCCATGCTGCCCAGATCGACTTCGTCGAGCAAAGCCATGGCCTGGCCGTTGAGTTGGTCTAGGACGCGCTCGGAGCGCCAGAAATGCATGGACATGCCGGTGCTGCGCTGCAAGGCGATGCGCACGTTTTCCATCACCGTGAGGTTGGGGAAGGTGGCCGAAATCTGGAAAGAACGCACCAAACCGCGGCGAGCCACTTGTGCGGGCTTTTCGGCGGTGATGTCCTGGCCGTTGAACAAAATTTGCCCACGTGTCGGGATCAGGAACTTGGTCAGCAGGTTGAAGACCGTGGTCTTGCCTGCGCCGTTGGGGCCGATCAAGGCATGGATCTGCCCGCGCTGGACCCCCAGATTGACGCCGTTGACGGCGACAAAGCCCTTGAACTCTTTGACGAGCTCGCGGGTTTCGAGAATGAAATCTTTGGACATGACTTGTGAACAAGGTTCCTGTTAAGGGCCATGCTCCCAGAAAGCTGCACGGCCTGATCTCATTCTGTGGGGATCACCGTGGCTTGGCCGTAGTGGTTATCCCGAACGCATGTCTCACACGTGTCTGAAGGTCGACTTTGATTCATAAAGTCGATGAAAAAACCTCAACTCAAGACCATGCCGCCATCCAGATGGATGGACTGACCGGTCATGCCCCTGGATTCGGCCGAACCCAGGTACACGGCCAGGCTGGCGATCTCGGAAGGGTCCAACACGCGGCCCAGTGGCACCCGAGCCAGGGCGGCCTTGACCATGTCTTCGCCGCTGATGCCTGTGCTTTTGGCCACTTGGGCCTTGAGCTCTTCGACCATGTCGGTCTGGATGAAACCGGGGCAAATCGCGTTCACGGTCACTTTGTAGGGGCTGGCCTCAAGCGCCAGGCACCGCGTCAGGCCCACCACCGCATGCTTGCTCACGTTGTAGGCGCTTTGGTTGCGCGAACCCCATTTGCCTGCCGTGGAGGCCATGTTGACGATGCGGCCATGCTGACGCGCTTGCATGCCCGGCAAGCAGGCCTGCGTGAAGTGCAGCACGCCAAACAGGTTCACGTCCAGCATGTCCTGAAAGTCTTGCGGCACATAGTCCATGAAGGGTTTGGCTCGGTACACCCCTGCGTTGTTGACCAGCACATCCACGCGGCCAAAACGCTGCTCGACCTGGGCCACGGCCGCAAAGCAGGCATCGCGGTCGGTCACGTTCAGACCCACGGTCATGATGCGTTCGTCAGGCAAGCCCAACGCGTCCTTGACTTCATTCAGGCGGGCTTTGTCGGTGGCCACCAGGCACAGGCTGGCACCTTCGGCGGCATACGCCTCGGCGATGGCGCGGCCAATGCCGCGGCTGGCGCCGGTGATGATGGCGACTTGTTGGTCAAGACGATGGGCCATAGAGACTCCTTGCTTCAGATGAGGGCGGCGCGTTTGCGTTGATCGGCCGGTGTGCCGTGGTCCGGGTCGTCGTACGGGTTGGAGATCGCCTTGCGCAGAACTTGCCGGTAGCCGTGCGTCAATTCCATGCGCGGGCCAAAGCCCTGCGCGATCAGCATGCGGTGCGCCGCAGGCAGCTTCCAGCAAGGCGTGAAGACAAACAGGTGGTGCTCCAGGTGGTAGTTGACCCAGTAGGGCGCCAGTACCATGCGCATGCCCCAGTTGGTCAGCGTGGTGCGGGTGTTGCGCAAGCGGTCATCGTTGTCGCCCACCACCGCATGCTCGGCGATGTTGCGGATGCGGCTGATCACCTGGTACCAGGTCAGCAAGGGCAACAGCCACAGCGCAAAGTAAGCCCACCACACGCCTGCTGCTGCGGTGATGGCGAAGATGAACGTATTGCTCAGCACGAAATGCTTTTCGGCGCGCCAAAGGTTCTTCCAGCGTTGCAGGCGGCTGGGGTCATCGCCCATCTCCATGCGGAAAAATTCCATGCGCCGCTGGTAACCGGTGACGCCCAGGATGTCACGCCGCATCTTGCGCCAGAAGCTGGCTTGGCTGATGGGAAACGGTGCCGACAGGATCAGATCGGGGTCCTCTTTTTGCTGCGTGTGACGGTGGTGGCTCAGATGGTAGGGCCGGTACAGCGTGAGGCTGGCGCCCACGGGCCAGCCGCACAAGAAGGCGCCAACGGTGTCATTGAGCCAGGTGGTCTTGAACAAGGCGCGGTGCGCTGCATCGTGCATCAAGATGGCCAGACCCAGCTGCCGTCCACCAATGAGCACCACGGCCACGATGAAGCTCAAGGGGTTGGGCCAGGCGATGAAAAACGCCATGGCCAGCGCAATCACCCCCCAAGCATGCAACACCAGATAAGCGCCCATCCCGTCGGATCGGCTGCGCAGATAGGCGTCTTGTTCGGGGCTGAGCACCGGTTGTGCGTCTGTGACCATGGTCGGCAATCAAAAAAGACAAAGGAATCATCTTGAGATGATTCCTGGGCCCGATCAGTCACTGAAGTGACCAGCCGCTGCCGGGTCTTGCAAAGCGCATGGACCCAGCGCGCGTGCAAGTCAACGTTGGCCGTCGTGGACCGAAACCTTGTCCTTGGTCAAACCACCGAGCCGAGAATGAACTCGGCCACCCGTGCCCATGACCAGGGCGAACAGGATCTCGTTGGGGCGAGGTGCGTCTTGGATGCCGACTTCCATGCTGTTGAAGTGGCTGCGCACGTAGCTGGCGTGGATGTAATGCAGGGGCACCATCAAACGGTAGCCGGCACTGGCCACCGCTTTGCTGGCGGGCACCATGGCCTTGGGTTCGCCCAGCACCGAGCGCATGGCCCAGCCGCCCGCCTCGTGCCACACCGCGCCGTGCTCCATCTCACCGTTGACACCCACGATGGCCGCTTTGCTGTAGACCTCGATGTTGTCCTTGCCCAGCGTGTCCACCAGCTCTTGGGCCAGCACAGTGCCCAAAGACCGCAGCTCGGCCATGAAGGGCATGAGGTCAGGCTCGTAACGTCCGGCATAAGGGTTTTGGATCACCGCACAAGCGGCGGCCAGTTTCAGCGGTGTGTCCGTGACCGGCCCGCCTTCGTGGTAGGTGGTTTCGATCGTCAGGCTGCGTTTGCGAATGTGTATCAATGACATGCAGGGTCCTTGGTTCAGATGAATTTATTGCTTGGGGATTTTGGCTTCGTTGACGACCTGAATCCATTTCTGGGTCTGACTGGCCACCATGGTTTTCATTTCCTCAGGCGTGCTGCCTCGCACCTCGCCGCCCATGTCTTCCAGGCGTGCTTTCACGCCGGGCACCACCAGCGCTTTTTGCAGTTCGGCATTCAGGCGGTCGATCACAGGGCGAGGTGTGCCTGCAGGTGCCATCAGGCCAGCCCATGAACGCACGTCATAAGCGGCCACGCCTTGCTCGGCCACGGTGGGCACCTCCGGCATGCCCGGCCAGCGCTGTGGTCCCGTGGTCGCGATGGCGCGCAATTTTCCCGCTTTGATGTTGGCCATCACCGCGGTCGGTGGCGCAATGATCATAGGGATGTCACCGGCCAACAAGGCCGTGAGGGAGCCCGAATCGCCTTTGTAGGGTATGTGGAGCAATTGTGTTTTGGACATGCTGGCCAGCAGTTCGCCCGCCAGATGGTGGGTGGAGCCGATGCCTGCCGTGCCATAGGTGATTTGCTCGGGGTTGGCTTTGGCCGTGGCCAACAAGGTCGACAAATTCGCGAACTTGCTGTTGGCGGGCACCACGATCAAAAAGGGGAAATACGTGATGGTGCTGACCATCTCGAAGTCTTGCACCGTGCGGTAAGCCAGGTTGTTGTAAAGCGCCCCCGCCACCGCGTGCCCGCCCGTGGCCAAGAGCAAGGTGTAGCCATCGGGCTTGGCCTTGGACACGGTGGTGGCCGCAATCGTGCCACCGGCTCCGGCTTGCGCCTCGACCACCATGGGCTGTGCCAGGCCCTTGCTCATTTCCAGACCCACGGCGCGGGCAATTGCATCGGCATTGCCCCCGGGTGCGAAGCCTTGCAACACCTTGATGGGGCGGTCTGGATAAGTTTGAGCGACCGCCTGAAAAGGCAGCGCCAGCGAACTGGCGCTCAAAGCGATGAGTAAATTTCGACGAAGCATTTTTGTCTCCTGATGGATAAAGCATGCAGCTTCTCTGTGGCCGCTTGCATGCACGAACTTCACGGTTGCATCACCAGCTTGCCGCTGACCATGCCCTGATCGAGCAACTCATGCGTTTGGCGAACCTCGCTGAGTTTGAACATCCGGTGTCCCGGTGCTTTGACCTGCGACTTGGCCATCAGCTCAATGGCCTCGTGCATCAGCGCGCGTCTGGCCTGCGGGTCTTCGTCAAAGGTGTGCATCGAAAAACACCGCACGGCCAGGCTCTTGCCCAAGAAGTTGCGAAGTACTTGGAACACGTCTTGTGTGGGCATGCCCTGGACAATGTTGTAGGACACCACCGTGCCCAGCGGCGCGAGGCTGTGCAAACCATCGATCAGGCTTTGCCCGCCCAGGTGATCGAACACCAGGTCCACGCCACGCCCTTGCGTGATGGCCTGAATGCGGGCCTTCAGATCGTCTTGCGCGGTGCAGACCACATGGTCAAAGCCCTGGCCGAGGGCGGTTTGGCTTTTGTCTGGAGTCCGGCTGGTGCCAATGGTGGCAAAACCCCGGTGCTTGGCGACCTGACACAGCATGCCCGCCACACCGCCCGATGCCCCCGTGATCAGCACATGTGGCTGTGGGCGATGGCTGGGCCCTGCCACGCGCATGAGCGCCAAGGCCAATTGCAAGTTGGGCAGGCTGACGGCATCTTCAAAGGCCACAGTGTCCGGCAAGCGGTAAGGCGCGTCTTGCGGCACCACGATGGCCTCGGCGTAGCAACCGCCCCGTTCGGCCAGTTCGCGGGCGCTCACGAGCACCCGGTCACCCATGTGCCACTGCGTCACGCCTTCGCCGATGGCATCCACCACGCCTGCCAGTTCTGCGCCAGGAATGGCAGGCAGCGGCGGCATCCATTTGTAAGTGCCTTGACGGATCAGCACATCCGGGCGACCCACGCCAATGGCATGGGCTTTGACCCGCACCTGTCCAGGACCCGGCAGCGGCTCGGGCAGATCCACCAGCAACAAGCGTTCCGGGCCGCCAGGCACCTGGACTTGGATGGCTTTCATGTTCAGGCTTGGGCGACGATGGGGTTGACCAAGGTGCCAATGCCCTCGATCTCGACTTCGCACACATCGCCGGGTTTCATGAACCATGCGGGTTTGCGGCTCCAACCCACACCTGCTGGCGTGCCGGTGGCGATCACATCGCCGGGCACCAGGGTGAAGATGGTGGAGGCATAGCTGATGAGCTTGGCAATCGAGAAGATCATGTGGCCGGTGTGGCTTGACTGAACCACTTCACCGTTCAGCCGTGTGACCAGCTTGAGTTGCTGGTTGGGCGCGATTTCGTCGGCCGTGACCATCCAAGGGCCAAAGCCGCCAGTGGATTCAAAGTTCTTGCCCGATGCGATTTGCTTGGCGTGAAATTGCCATTCGCGGATGCTGCCATCGTTGTAGCAAGAGTAGCCCGCCACGTGGTCAAAAGCGTCGGCCTCGGCGATGTTGCGGCCTTCCTTGCCGATGATCACGGCCAACTCGCCTTCCCAGTCCAGCGAGCCCGATACCTTGGGGCAGATGATGGGTTGCCCGTGCGCCACTTGCGAGCGCCACACGCGCAAGAAGATGGGCGGCTCTTCGGACAACTCGCGGTGCATGCCGGCGGCCAGCACCTCTTGGTGGTGGTCCATGTAGTTGCGCACGGCGCAGACAATTTTCTCGGGCTTGGGAATCACCGGCAAGAAGGTGATGTCGGCCAGTTTCACATCGGCGGTTTTGTTGGCCACATCCTGTTTGGCATTCAAGTACGCCCCCGAAGCGATGTAGTCCGTCAGCGTGGCGTATTGCGGCAGCGCCTTGCCCAGGTCAACGATGGCGTCCGGGCCGATCAGCGCGCCCCAGGTTTCACGGCCTTGGTGGATGAAGGAAAGCAATTTCATGGGTTGTCCTTGAGAGAGGTTGATTCAATGGGTGTGGTTCATTGGGCGTTGGCGAATTGGGCCTGCCATTGCGCGATCGGCATGAAGCTCGGATCTTGTCTGCAGATGGCTTCGGTCTCGCGCAAGATGGTGGCGTCGTCCAGGTTCAGGTCCAGCGGATCGCCGTGGGGCTGCGAAATGTAGAACGGCATGTCGATGTAAATCTCGACGGTGTTGTCTTCCGGGTCTGCAAAATAAACCGACAAGGCGTTGCCGTGGTTCAAGGGCAGGACTTTGCTGGCACCCAGGGCCATCGCTTTGTCTTTCAGGTCGCGCAGGGACTGGATCGAGGGCACCGCAAAAGACATTTGCATCACGGTGCTGAAAGTGGCCTCCGCGGGGCGGCCCCCCGCGATCACCAACTGATGGTGCTGGTGCGGACTGGCACTCAAGAACACCAAGGGGGCCTTGAAGGTTTTGCCCACGCCCCGGTCGGTCTCGACCAGGCCGAACACGGTTTTGTAAAAATGCACCATCTTCTCGACATCGGTCACGTAGATGCCGAAATGGGAGGGGGTGGGTTGACTGACTTTCAGCATGTTTGTCTCCTGCTGGGGTGATGAAATGGCTCAGGTGCCGTGTTGTTGCGATGCAAAGGCCGCCATCACATTGGTCTGTGTGCTGCGGATGTGCTCGCACAGCAGCGCGGCGGCTGTCTCGCCGTCGCGCCGAAGCACCGCCTTCATCAAAGTGCGGTGTTCTTCGTCTTTCTTTTTCGAGACTGTGCGGTTGCGGGCAGCAAAATGCCGGTAGCGCTCGGCCTGGTCGAACAGGCTCATGCTCCACGACAGTTGACGCTCCGAGGGGCAGGCCGCGATCAGGGCCATGTGAAAGTCTCGGTGGCGTTGGCTCCATTCGGCGTCCAGCACGACAGGGCCTTGCGGCAGCCGGGACTCGATCTTTTCGAGGCGGTGGAATGCGGCCACGATCTCCGCCTCCCAGGCGTCGTCACCCGCGTGGATCGACTCCATCAAGGCTGGGATGTCCAGCATCAAGCGCATTTTGGTGATGTCGGCCAGATCCGACGGCGAGATGGGGGTGACCCGAAAGCCCCGACGCTCGTCCGCTCTGACCAGGCCTTCCTGCACCAGACGGTTCAGCGCCTCACGCAGGGGGCTGCTGGAGAAACCGTACATCTGTTGCAGGGTATCGACCTTGAGCTTGCTTTCAGGCGCATGGCGGCCCGACAAGACATCGCCGCGCAAGACCTGAAAGGCTTGCTCGGACAAGGTGGAGTTGCTTGCTGAATTTTGCATGATTGGAAAATTGTGCATAAAAAAGAAATTGTGCGCATTCACGCAAACCCTGATGACCCGGCATCGGGGTTTGCGTTTTCTTCAAAGCGGTGTTGGGGCGCGGTCTGCGCGGAGGGCGCGAAGTGGCTTATTTGCCGATGCAGAAACTCGAAAAGATCACGCCCAGCAAATCGTCAGCGCTGAATTCGCCAGTGATCTCGTTCAGGGCGTTCTGGCCCAGGCGCAGCTCTTCGGCCAGCAGGTCCAGGTTTTGGGCCTGCGCGGCCAGGTGGGCGTCGGCCATGTCCAGGTGTTCGCGCACCCGGTGCAGGGCCTGCACGTGGCGCTCGCGGGCAATGAACAGGCCCTCGCTGGCTTGCTGCCAGCCCGCTTGTTGCAGCAGTTGCTGGCGCAGCGCCTGCAGGCCTTCGCCGGTGCGGGCCGACAGGGTCAGGCCCGAGCGCTCGCTCATGGCGCTGGCGGCATCGGCCTTGTTCCACACGTCGATCACGGTCACTGCGCTGGGCAGGCGGCTTTGCAGCGCGGTGGCGATGTCAGCATCGGCGTTGTCGTAATCGGCTTGGCCCGCGCGGGTCAGGTCGTGCAGAAACAGCACCGCGTCGGCATTCTCAATCTGGCCCCAGGCGCGTGCAATGCCGATTTGCTCGACCTCGTCCACGCCCTCGCCTTCGCGCAGACCGGCGGTGTCGATCACGTGCAGTGGCACGCCTTCGATCTGGATGGTCTGTTGCACCACATCGCGGGTGGTGCCGGCAATGGGCGTGACGATGGCCAACTCGGCCCCGGCCAGCGCATTGAGCAGCGAGCTTTTGCCCGCGTTGGGCTGGCCCGCGATCACCACCTTGATGCCTTCGCGCAGCAAGGCCCCTTGCCGGGCTTTGCCCTGCACGGTTTGCAGTGCGGTTTGCAAGCGTGTCAGCTGGCCTTGGGCATCGGCTTTTTGCAAGAAGTCGATTTCTTCTTCCGGAAAGTCCAGCGTGGCCTCGACCAGCATGCGCAGGTGGATCAGCGCATCGCGCAGCAGGTGAATCTCTTTGGAAAAATCACCCGCCAGGGAACGGCTGGCGCTGCGTGCTGCGGCCTCGGTGCTGGCGTCGATCAGGTCGGCAATCGCCTCGGCTTGCGCCAGGTCGATCTTGTCGTTCAAGAAGGCCCGCTCGGAAAATTCGCCCGGCTGCGCCACACGCAAACCCGCCAAGCGCGGTTGGCCTGTGGCTGGATCGGTCTCGGCTGAGGCCTGCAGGCAGCGGGCCACCAGCAACTGCAACACCACCGGTCCGCCGTGGGCCTGCAGCTCCAGCACGTCTTCGCCGGTGAAGGAGTGCGGCGCCACAAAGTGCAGCGCCAGGCCGTGGTCGATCGGGCTGCCATCGGCGTCGGCAAACGGCAGGTAGGTCGCTTCGCGGGGTTTCAGGCTGCGACCGCACAGGGCCTGGATGAGTGAGGACAGGTTTCGGCCCGACACGCGCACGATGCCCACGGCCCCGCGACCAGGGGCGGTGGCAATCGCAACGATGGGTTCCTGATGGCGAGCGAGCATGGCAAAAAGACGTGTCTGTGGGGAAGCAAAAAAAGGCCGCTTGCGCGGCCTTTTGGATTTACTTGAACTTGGGCAGATTGAACTGCGGTGGCACGCCCATGCGGGTGTTGATGATCCACTGCTGCGCAATCGACAGGACGTTGTTGGTGATCCAGTACAGCACCAAGCCAGCGGGGAAGAAGAAGAACATCACGCTGAACACCAGCGGCATGATCCACATCATCTTCGCTTGCATCGGGTCTGGCGGCGCGGGGTTGAGCGCCGTTTGCAGCAAGGTGGTGAGCGTCATCACGATGGGCAAAATGAAGAAGGGGTCCGGTGCCGACAGGTCATGGACCCAGCCGACCCAAGGCGCGTTGCGCATCTCGACGGTGGACAGCAGCACCCAGTACAGCGCGATGAACACCGGGATCTGGATCATGATCGGGAAGCAGCCACCCATGGGGTTGACCTTTTCCTCGCGGTAGATCTTCATCATCTCCTGCTGCATCTTTTGCGGATCGCCCTTGAGGCGTTCGCGCATTTCCATGATCTTGGGGTTGATGGCTTTCATCTTGGCCATGCTGGAATAGGCCTTGGCGTTGAGCCAGTAGAAAGCGATCTTGAGCAGCAGCACCAGCGCCACAATCGACCAGCCCCAGTTCTGGATGAAGCCAAACAGCTTGTCCAGCAACCAGTACAAAGGCTTGGACAACATGGCCAGCCAGCCGTAATCCTTCAAGAGGTCCAGACCAGGCGCCAAAGCTTCCAGAACTTTTTCTTCTTGGGGGCCCACAAACAGTTGCGAGCTCACGGTTTTGGACTGACCGGGAGCCACATCGGCCACGGGGGTGATCATGCCGACGGCGTACAGGTTGTTGTCCACCTTGCGCACGAAGTTTTCGCGGTTGATGCCCTCACCCAGCAGCCAGGCCGAGGCAAAGTAATGCTGCACCATGGCCACATAGCCGTTGGGCGAAGTCTTGTCGATCTCGGCCTTGTTGTTTTCGATGTCCTTGAATTCAACCTTGTGGTATTTCTTGGCATCGGTGTAGATCGCAGGGCCCGTGAAAGTCGAATAGAAGGACGACTCGCCTGCAGGCTTGTTGCCATCACGCACCAGTTGCAGGTACAGCTGGGGCGACACAGCGGCGGTGCCGGTGTTGACCACTTCGTGCTTGACGCCGATGACGTAGCTGCCGCGATGCAGGGTGTAGGTCTTGACCAGCTTCACGCCGTTTTGCGCATCAGATTCGAAGCGCAGGGTCAATTCGTTCTGGCCGTCTTTCAGACTTTTCTCTCCCGCAAAACGCATGGCGCTCTTGTGGGTCGGGAAGTTGCCGCCGATCAGGCCGGTTTGAGCGGTGTAGACACGTGCAGGGCTTTGGTCCAGCAAGACAAAAGGCTTCTTGGCATCCACCATGTCGTTGTGCTTGGTGAACTCGGTGCGAGTGAGCGTGCCGCCTTCCGTGTCAAAACGCAGCTTGAGCACATCGGTGCTGACCTCGATTTGCTCGCTGGTAGCCGCCGTTGCAGGGCCTGCAGGCACCTGGCCTGGTGTGGCTGCGGCCGTTGTGGCCACAGGTGCAGACGCCGTGGGCACGCCGCTGGCCGTGCTTGCAGGCGCCACCGCAACTTGGGCTGCGCCGGGGCGAGGGAAGAAAGTGGCTTTCTGGCCGTTATGGACCTGCCACGCGTCCCACAGCAGGACCATGGAGAAGCCAAAAATCACCCAGAGGATGGTGCGACGGATATCGTTCATGAGGTCTTCTTTGACGAAGTAGGGGAAAACAAAGCCGTGAACAGGCGAGGCGCCTGTTCGGGAATGGGATCGCTGCCACCAGCGCACCACGGGTGGCAACGCATCAGGCGGTGAACGGTCAGGTAGCTGCCAGCAGCCGCGCCATGACGGTCCAGCGCCTGCAAGGCATACGCCGAGCAGGTGGGCTCAAACCGGCAAGCCGATCCAAGCCAGGGGCTGAGCACCAGGCGGTAGCCTCGCACCATGCCGATCAGCAAACGCTTGATCATGCCATTTCTTCCTTGCGGCTGGCGCGTTCAAACAACTGTTCCAGCTCCAGCCGAACCGCCAGTTTGAGCGGTTCAGATGACGCGCTGATGAATTGCTTGCGGTCAAAACCCGCGCGCAGACGCACCACGTGAGCGGCCAGCGGCAAGCGCGCAGCAAAACGCAGGCTCACCGTATAGATCTGCCGCTTGATGGCATTGCGGGTGACCGCTCGGCGTGCCCAGCGTTTGGGCACCATGGCACCCAGCCAGACGTCAGGCAAGTCAAAAAGGGCCTGCTCCGGTGAGGGTGCAGGCCCGATGGAATCGGCTTGTGCCAAAGAGGTTGTCGGTGCAGTCAAGCTCAGGCGGTGCAACGCAAAATGCGCTGTACGCGAGACCGTGCCACCAGCCAGGGCGGCCTGAAATTGTGGGCGTGTTTTTAAACGCTGCACGATGACCAGGCCCCGGCATGAACCGCCAGCAGTGACACAAGGCCACAACCGGACGGCCGGATGGACATTAGACAGCCAGACGTTTACGGCCCTTGGCGCGGCGTGCGTTGATCACGGCACGGCCGCCACGGGTTTTCATGCGAACCAGGAAACCGTGGGTACGGGCGCGGCGTGTTTTGGATGGTTGGTAGGTGCGTTTCATAACTCTTCCTTTGTGCCCAATGCCATAAAGCTGCGTTGGGCGAAACCCAAGATTATCGCAAACTTTCGGGCTCGCGGCAAATCGGCCTTGTTTTAAGCTTTCGGGATCCCCCGCATCCAAATCCAGTTGATGTGGTTTATGATGATCTCCCAGTTGCTTTTGCGATTGTGGATAAGCTCTTGATAAAGTCAGCTGTCCTGCCGTTTTTCTTCTTCTCTATCCACAAAAACAAATACAACATGTCCGAGGGATCCTCCCCAGAAATCCAGATGGATGCAGGTCAGGCACTGTGGCTCGCTTGCGTGGACGAGCTGTCCCGTGAGCTGCCAGAGCAGCAGCTCAACACCTGGATCAAACCACTCACCGCCAACGTTTCCGAAGACCAGCAACGCGTCACTTTGTTCGTGGCCAACCGCTTCAAGCTGGACTGGATCCGCGCCCAATATGCCAGCCGCCTGTCGGGCATCCTGGAGAACCTGCAAGGCCATCCAGTTCAAATTGAGTTAGCGATCACTCCGCGCGAAGCTGGCGTCAAGCCTGTTCGTCAGTCCACGCCTTCCTCGATGGAAAATGCCCCCGAGGTGCTGGAAGCGGCCGAAGAGCCGGTGCTCAACACCTTCCGCAGTCGCCTGAATTCCGCCCTGACCTTTGACACCCTGGTCGAAGGCACGGCCAACCGCATGGCGCGAGCCGCGGCCATGCACGTGGCGGGCCAGCCCGGCCACCTGTACAACCCCTTGTTCATCTACGGCGGCGTCGGTCTGGGCAAGACCCACCTGATGCACGCCATCGGCAACAAGTTGCTGGCCGATCGCCCCGAGGCCAAGGTTCTCTACATCCATGCTGAACAGTTTGTGTCGGATGTGGTTAAAGCCTACCAGCGCAAGACTTTCGATGAGTTCAAGCACCACTACCACTCGCTCGATTTGCTCTTGATCGACGATGTGCAGTTCTTTGCCAACAAGGACCGCACGCAAGAAGAATTCTTCAATGCCTTTGAGGCTTTGTTGGCCAAAAAGTCACACATCGTGATGACCAGCGACACCTACCCCAAGGGCCTGGCCGACATCCACGAGCGCTTGGTCTCGCGTTTTGACTCCGGTCTCACGGTGGCCATCGAGCCGCCCGAGCTGGAAATGCGCGTGGCGATTTTGATCAACAAAGCCATCAGCGAAGGCAGTGAAATGCCCGAAGAGGTGGCGTTTTTTGTGGCCAAAAACGTCCGCTCCAACGTGCGTGAACTCGAAGGCGCGCTGCGCAAGATCTTGGCCTATTCGCGTTTCAACCAAAAAGACATCTCCATCCAGCTGGCCCGTGACGCGCTGCGTGATCTGCTGTCGATCCAGAACCGCCAGATCAGTGTGGAAAACATCCAGAAAACCGTGGCCGACTACTACAAGATCAAGGTCGCGGACATGTACAGCAAGAAGCGCCCGGCCAGCATTGCCCGCCCGCGCCAGATTGCCATGTACCTGGCCAAAGAGCTGACCCAAAAGAGTCTGCCTGAGATCGGCGAGCTGTTTGGCGGACGCGACCACACCACGGTTTTGCACGCGGTGCGCAAGATCAACGCCGAGCGCCAGCAACTGACCGAGCTGAACCAGCAACTGCACGTGCTGGAGCAGACCCTCAAGGGTTGATGCAGCAATCGCGCCGATGCCCCTCAAAAGCACCCAAAAACAGGCGAAAATGTCGTCTGTTGACCCTCTAACCCCAGCCCACAAGGCTGAAGCTTGAAAAACCACCAAAGGTAGACAAATGATCGTCCTGAAGGCCACCCAAGACAAATTGCTGTCGGTTCTGCAATCCGTGTCGGGCATTGTGGAACGCCGTCACACCTTGCCGGTGCTGGCCAACGTGCTGATCCGCAAAACCGGTCATGCCGTGCAGCTGACCACCAGCGACCTGGAAATCCAGATCCGCACCACCGCCGAGATGGACGGTGACCCCGGCGACTTCACCACCACCGTGGGCGCTCGCAAGCTGATCGATATCTTGCGGACCATGCCTTCGGACCAGACCGTCAGCCTCGAATCATCGCAGGCCAAGCTGATCTTGAAGGGCGGTAAATCCAAATTCACGCTGCAGACCCTGCCCGCAGAAGACTTCCCGCTGGTGCAAGAAGCCGCCAGTTTCGGCCCCGTGTTCAGCGTGCCGCAAAAGACGCTCAAGACCTTGCTCGGTCAGGTCTCGTTTGCGATGGCCGTGCACGACATCCGTTACTACCTCAACGGCATCTTGTTTGTGGCCGAAGGCAACAAGCTCAGCCTGGTGGCCACCGACGGTCACCGCTTGGCCTACACCTCGGCCACGCTCGACGTTGAAGTGCCCGTCAAGCAAGAAGTCATCTTGCCGCGCAAGACCGTGCTGGAAATGCAGCGCTTGCTGTCCGACGCCGAAGGCGCCATCGAGATGCAGTTTGCCAACAACCAGGCCAAGTTCAGCTTTGACGGCATGGAGTTCGTGACCAAGCTGGTCGAGGGCAAGTTCCCCGACTACAACCGCGTGATCCCCAAGGGCCACCGCAACAACCTGACGCTGGGCCGCCAAGCCCTGCTGTCGTGCCTGCAGCGCACAGCCATTTTGACCAGCGATAAATTCAAAGGTGTGCGCCTGAACCTGGAGCCCGGCACCTTGCGTGTGGCGTCCACCAACGCCGAGCAGGAAGAAGCCGTGGACGAACTCGACATCGACTACGGCGGTGACGCCATCGAGATCGGTTTCAACGTGACCTACATCATCGATGTGCTCAGCAACATGGGCCAAGACATGGTCCGCATCGATCTGGCCGACGGCAACAGTTCGGCGCTGATCACGATTCCTGAGAACGACAACTTCAAATACGTGGTGATGCCCATGCGCATTTAAGGCGAAAGCCCACAAGGCCTACCTTATCGAAACCCGCGACCTCTCGCGGGTTTCGGCCATTCAAGCGACAGAGAAAAATTCACATGACCGAAGAAAACAAGCCCAGCGAAGAGTCCTTCACCACCGTTCAGCCCAAGATCGATGCCCACCAGGCTGGCGCATCCGAAGGCTATGGCGAGGGCTCGATCCAGATCCTGGAAGGCCTGGAAGCGGTGCGCAAACGCCCCGGCATGTACATCGGTGACACCTCTGACGGCACCGGCTTGCACCACCTGGTGTTCGAGGTCGTGGACAACTCGATTGACGAAGCACTGGCCGGTCACTGCGACGACATCGTTGTGACCATCCACTCCGACAACTCCATCAGCGTCACCGACAACGGCCGCGGCATTCCCACCGGCGTCAAGATGGACGACAAACACGAGCCCAAGCGCTCGGCTTCCGAGATCGCTTTGACCGAGCTGCACGCGGGCGGCAAGTTCAACCAGAACAGCTACAAGGTCTCGGGCGGTTTGCACGGCGTGGGCGTGTCCTGCGTGAACGCGCTCAGCAAGTGGTTGCGCCTGACGGTGCGCCGCGAAGGCAAGGTGCACGAGATCGAATTCGCCCGTGGCTTTGTGCAAAACCGCTTGCTCGACACCGTGGACGGCTTTGAAGTCTCGCCCATGCGCGTCACGGGCGCCACCGACAAGCGCGGCACTGAAGTGCACTTCCTGCCCGACGTGGAAATCTTCACGCAGAACAACGACTTCCACTACGAGATCCTGGCCAAGCGCCTGCGCGAGCTGTCCTTCCTCAACAACGGCGTGCGCATCCGCCTGAAAGACGAACGCAGCGGCAAGGAAGACGACTTCTCGGGCGCTGGTGGCGTCAAGGGCTTTGTCGACTTCATCAACGCCAACAAAAAGGTGCTGCACCCCAACGCCTTCCATGCCATGGGCGAGCGCCCTGCCGACAGCTACGGCGGCATCCCCGGCACCAGCATCGGTGTGGAAGTCGCCATGCAATGGAACGACGGCTACAACGAATCGGTCCTCTGTTTCACCAACAACATCCCGCAGCGTGACGGCGGCACCCACCTGACCGGCCTGCGCGCCGCGATGACCCGCGTGATCGCCAAGTACATCGAGAAAAACGAGATCGCCAAAAAGCAAAAAGTCGAAGTCAGCGGCGACGACATGCGCGAAGGCCTGTGCTGCGTCTTGAGCGTCAAGGTGCCCGAACCCAAGTTCTCCAGCCAGACCAAAGACAAGCTGGTGTCCAGCGAAGTGCGCGCCCCGGTGGAAGACATCGTGGCCAAAGCCCTGAACGATTATCTGGAAGAGCGCCCCAACGACGCCAAGATCATCTGCGGCAAGATCGTGGAAGCCGCCCGCGCCCGTGAAGCGGCCCGCAAGGCCCGTGAAATGACCCGCCGCAAAGGCGTGCTTGATGGCATGGGACTGCCCGGCAAACTCGCCGACTGCCAGGAAAAAGACCCAGCCCTGTGCGAAATCTACATCGTCGAGGGCGACTCCGCCGGTGGCTCGGCCAAGCAAGGCCGCGATCGCAAATTCCAGGCCATCTTGCCCCTGCGCGGCAAGATCCTGAACGTCGAAAAAGCCCGCTACGAGAAGCTGCTCACCAGCAACGAAATCATCACGCTGATCACGGCCCTTGGCACCGGCATTGGCAAGGCCAGCGCTGAATCGGGCAAGAGCGCCACCGACGATTTCAACCCCGACAAACTCCGCTACCACCGCATCATCATCATGACCGACGCGGACGTTGACGGCGCCCACATCCGCACCTTGCTGCTGACCTTCTTCTACCGCCAGATGCCCGAGCTGGTCGAGCGCGGCCACATCTACATCGCCCAGCCGCCGCTCTACAAAGTCAAGGCCGGCAAAGAAGAGCTGTACCTCAAAGACGGCCCGGCGCTCGACGGCTTCTTGCTGCGCATCGCCTTGAAGGACGCCAGCATCACCACCGCCACATCGCAAGTGCTGACGGGCGACACGCTGGAAGCCCTGGCGCAAAAGCACCAGGTGGCCGAATCCGTGATTGCCCGCCTGTCCAACTTCATGGACGCCGAAGCCCTGCGCGCCATCGCCGACGGCGTGTCGCTCAACATGGACTCGCTGGAAACCGCCGCCGCCAGTGCCCCTGCACTGCAAGCCAAACTGCGCGAACTCAACACCACCGGCATCCCCGCTGAAGTGGCCGCCGAGTTTGACGTGCGCACCGACAAACCCATCTTGCGCATCAGCCGCCGCCACCACGGCAACATCAAGAGCAGCGTGCTCACGCAAGACTTTGTGCGCGGTGCCGACTACGCCGCACTGGCCGAAGCGGCAGACACCTTCCGTGGCCTGCTGACCGAAGGCTCCAAAGTCTCACGCGGCGAAGGCGAGCGTCAGAAGGAAGAAAAAGTCAGCGACTTCCGCCAGGCCATGCATTGGCTCATCAGCGAAGCCGAACGCACCACCAGCCGCCAGCGCTACAAGGGTCTGGGCGAGATGAACCCCGCCCAGCTGTGGGAAACCACCATGGACCCGACTGTGCGCCGCCTGCTGCGCGTGCAGATCGACGACGCCATCGAAGCCGACCGCGTGTTCACCATGCTCATGGGCGACGAGGTTGAGCCACGCCGCAACTTCATTGAGAGCAACGCCTTGCGAGCGGGGAACATCGATATTTGATCGATTCCTGTAGAGTGAGGCATAAGCTGAGAAACGACAGCCATAAGCCGAGAATCTTTAAAACTTTAGACTCAAAAGGGCGCCACCAAAAGTGGGCGCCCTTTTTTTCTGCTTAGTTTTTAGTCAGAAGGCTTCGCGCCAGTTAAAGCGGGCAGAATTTACAGTTATGAGAACAGTGGCTGAATGCATATATATCTAGCCACATAAGAACAAAACACCAAGGATCGACCAAGTGGACTTCTTCGTATCACTATTGCCCCAAATACCGAATCTCATCCTTTTAGTGGTCGCGGCGCTAACGCTGGTGTTCCTTGTGGTGTTCGCCCGCAAGTACCAAGCGAGCCAAAAAGGTCTTGGTGAGGCGATAAAAGGACTGGAATCCAAACTAGGCAACCACAACGGCCGCGATCCCCGAGACCTCGACCCTATCTTCGCCAAGCAGCCGCTGCTGCATATTTGGAACGAGTACTCGGACATCCACGGCGCCCAGATCCTTCCCAACGGTGCCCGGCGGGGTGGATTGGTGGCTCTGGCAGATTTAGCAGCGAATGCGGCAAGTCATCTGGCTTGCTCGTAGCCAGCTCTCTCTTGCTCACATTCAAGCAAAAGCAGCAGAAAGTCTCCGCCGTTCATACGGGTCAGAAGCGGGCGATTTTTGTCATCTGCGGGCCCGTGGCTCAATCCCCTCCACTGAACAGCCGCCTTGCCCTCACCTTTGAAGACTCGGCCGCCGTGGGAAGCAGCATTGCGCACCGCCCACAACATCTGCCATGCTGGGGATCTACTGGTTCGACCAGCTAAGAACAGTTTTTCGATCTCGTCTTTGTGTGCTTCGTGATACGCCACCATGTACGGCAGGAAGACGCGGCTCATCACACTCATAAATCCATTGGTCCAATGAGCGTATGCGCGCTCTTGCGCTGTACCCGACACAACGCTTAGCTCGATCACATCCGCCTTACGCCCGATCAGTGCCGCCTGCACCGGCCCAAACAATGGCAGTCGGATCTTCTGCCGGCAGTGTTGGGCTTCAACGGTTACATAATCTCCCGGTGCAAATTGCACTGCCCCTGATACGAGATACTCAGAGGCCATGGCCATGGATTGCAAGACGATCAACAGGTCATCGATTTCCCGGAAGCACCCGCTTTTTGGGGTGAGCCGATGAGTGATGACTTCTTCCTTGTGATCCATGGGTATGAGAACTTTTTTGGCCTTGGCCTGAACACCACTGACCCAAGGGCAGTGGACGGAATTCTCAAATTATGAGGAACAACTTCTCACATTTTGCACAGCAAGTTGCTGCAAGTCCCCGTCAGACCTGAGAGCTGTTTCTCACCTTATGTCCCTATCTACAATTCCAAATGAGCGCCCTGCGAGCAAGACTGGCAGGGCGCTTTTTTTTATGGTTTGATTCTGAATAAGCATGTCCACCATCGCCGTCATCGACTTCGAAACCACAGGGATCTCGCCCAACATGGGCGACCGCGCCACCGAGGTGGCCATCGTCATGCTCGAAGATGGTCGGGTGGTGGACCGCTACCAAAGCCTGATGAACGCCGAGGTGCGGGTCAACAGTTTCATCACGCAGCTCACGGGCATCACCAACGAGATGGTGCAGGCAGCGCCGCCTGCCGAGCAGGTCATGCGCGAGGCGGCCCGCTTTGTGAGCGGCAGACCCATGGTGGCGCACAACGCGGCGTTTGATAAAAAGTTTTGGCAGGCCGAATTGGCGCGTTGCGGTCTGGATGGCTCGCACGACTTTGCCTGCACTTTGCTGCTGTCGCGTCGCCTCTACCCGCAGGCGCTCAACCACAAGCTGGGCACGCTGGCGGCACTGCACCACCTGTCCTCTTCAGGCCGTGCGCACAGGGCCTTGGCCGATGCCGAGATGGCTGCAGCCTTGTTGGTGCAGATGCAGCGCGACATGGCTGTGCGCTGTGGTGCTCAGTCTGTGGGGCACGAGATGCTCATGGGTTTGCAGCGTTGCGGCAAATCGCAAGTGGGTGCATATCTGCAAAAGCTTCGGGCTGCATGATGCGCTGCGGGCTACGACGCTGGCCCGCAATCACTGAAACAGCCGAGGCGGCGAGACCACGCCGTAGTTAGGGCCCACGCCACTGCCCCAGGGGGCGATGCATTTGGTGCTCATCTCGGCTTGGATGTATTGCTGGCCTTGGTTGGCGTCCAGGATGTGCAGACATGCAAAGGCGATGATGGCTGAGCGGACGTGGGTGTCGACCTGGCTCACGGTGGGGATGATGACGTACTCGCAAGACTTGTTGCCAGCCGCGCTGCAGTCTTTGGTGTTTTTGAACAGTGAGGCCTTGGCACCTGTTTCCACCCAAATGCCTTGCCCGATGCTCAGCGCCACAGGGTTGCCGTTGTCGATCAGGGTTTTGATCGCTGAAGCGCTGTTGTCATCTTGCAGCAAAGATGTCCACTCACCCGATGAGCAAACCCCATACTTGTATGCGCTGCCCAATTTGAAAACGTAGGGCTTGCCGGTGGCCGGGTCCAGCTTGGGGCCGCCGGGTACGGCCGAGAAATCCCAATAGGTGTCGTACATGCATTGCGCGATAACCATCGGAAAGACGGTGCCCGGTTTGACCGTGTCGGGGCTCGACAGACCGGCCACCGCGCTCGCTTGCACAGGACGCGACAGGATGCCCCAGTAGCGCGCAAAAAATGTGCGCACTTCACCATCGTTGTGGTTGGCGTCTTTGACCACGGTGACCTTGACGGCGGGCGCATCGTAAGCCTTGGGCACCATGGGCAGGGCTTGCAAGGCCTTGGGCGTGTCCACCAAATTCCAGTAGCCTGAGGCCACTGTGCCGGATTGCAAGGTCTTGCCGGTGGCGGCATTGAAGCCAATCGCCGCCTGTGCCTTTTGCTCGGCCAGCGTCCACCGCGGTGTGGCATTGGTGCCGTCAAAGAAGTAGCCCGCACCTGCCAGGGCGGCGGCATCGGCGTCGTTTTGCAATTCGTTGCGTGCGACTTGCAGATAGACGATGTCGATGGCAAAGGCGGCCAGCCCCAAAAAGATCGGCAGCAAAAATGCCACCATCAAACTGACCGAGCCACGTTGCGTGTGCATGGGGCGGGCGTTCATTCGTTCACCATCACGGTTCGGCTGCTCAGCACGATCGGTTGACCCAAGGCACTGAGCATGCTGCCCAGCCCCAGCCCCAGGCCTGCATAGGTGTAGCTGACGGTGACGCTCAAATTGCTGGGAAAACTGGAGGGTGTCGATTGCACCACGGTCACTGTTGGCGCGGTCGAGGCACCCAGGCTGAGCAAGGCCCCGTTGGTGTAAGTCAGCACCACATCACGGATTTGTGCTTCGGTCATTTTGGGTGAGCTCAGCACAATGCCCGCCCGTGCACCTTCGCGGCTGGCGTTGGTGATGATGGCTTTGTCGTACAGCGCAAGACTCAATTCGACGATGCCAAAAAACACCAGCAGCAAGATGGGCAGGATCAATGCGAATTCAACGGCTGCTGCGCCTTTTTGCTGTTGCGGACCTGCGCTGCGCCAGGTTGCGGGTCGAAGAAAAGTGGACATGCAGGAACTCCATCACAAGACATGACCCCGGTGGTCATGAAGCATGTCTGACGGTAGATGAATTGGTTCAGAAGTTCGGTGCAATGACGCACAGCATGCGGCGTGGCCTTGCATGAATCGCCTTGTGTGCAACAACGGACAGACCCTGCGCGAGCTCATTCCTAAAGTCAGCCCACGGCATCCGGAAATTCTTTCGATGCCGTTGTGACCTTCACATGTTTCAACTTTTATTTTGGAGTTTTCATCATGAAAAACTGGACCTCTTCGATCGAACGATTTCTCAAGGATGAATCGGGTGCGACCGCCATTGAATATGGCTTGATCGCAGGCCTGATCTCGGTCGTCATTGCCGCTTCGGTGACCACCATTGGCGGTGATTTGAAAACGATCTTTGCTTCGATTGCCACGAAGCTGACTGCTGCAGCGGCACCTTGAGTGAACGCGAACACCCAAGCAAGTCATCCATGACGACTGACAGCACACAACGCCTCGGCCTGTTGATCATGGGCGTGATCTTGGCGATCGCCATCTGGCAAGACATGGCGCATCGCAAGATTCCCAACGCTTTGATTTTTCTGGCCAGTGCCTTCGCATTGCTGTGGTCCACCACCGCTGCTGGCGTGGGGCTGGGGTCGGCGTTGCTTGGCGGTCTGGTGGCCTTCTTGGTGTTCGTGGTCTTTTACGTCATCGGCGCCATGGGTGCCGGTGACGTGAAGCTCGTCAGTGCGGTCGGCATGTTCCTGGGGCGTGCCGATGTCCTCGGTTTATGCATCACCGTTTTGATCGCGGGCGGTTTGCAGTCCCTGATCTGGGCCCTGTGGAGATCGCGACTGAAAGACGTGTTGCACAACACGGTGCAGGCCATGCGCAACAGCGCGATGCGACTGGCGCAAGGTGAGATCCCCAACGTACAGGACTTTCCCTCAGACCACGACCCCATGCCCTATGCCTTGGCCATTGGCGTGGGCGCTTTGGCTTATGTGATCTGGAAGTCCGCGTTTTGATCCTTTCTGAAAGAAAACCATCATGAGAAACATACGTCCCGCGGTGATGCTGGTGCTGGCCATCGGCATGGGCATGGCGGCGGTCGCCATGGCGGCGGTCTGGCTCAACAGCCGCGAGTCTTTGTTGACCACCCATGTGGTGGTGGCCAAAGAAGATGTGCAAATTGGCACGCGGCTGCAACCGGGCATGCTGCAAGTGATTGACTGGCCCAGCGCCAGTCCTCTCAAAAACCCGATGACCTCGATCGAGCAAGCCACAGACCGGGTGGTGAACATGCCGCTGGTCAAGGGCGAGCCGATCTCGATGTCCAAACTGGCGGCCAAAGGCGAGACCGGCGGCCTGTCTGCTGTCTTGCGCGAAGGGCGGCGTGCGGTCACGGTCAAGGTCAACGAGATCGTGGGCGTGGCCGGTTTTGCATTGCCCGGCAACTATGTGGACGTGATGGTCAACACCCCGGACAGCAGCAACAACCTGGTGTCCAAAATCGTGATCGAACGCATCCAGGTGCTGGCCGTCGCGCAGGATGTGGCCAACCTGGAGAGCAAACCCAAAGTGGTCAATGCGGTGACGCTGGAAGTCACTCCCGCGCAGGCCGAAAAAATCGATCTGGCCCGAAGCGTGGGCTCTTTGTCGCTGGTCCTGCGCAGCCAGGTGGACATGGAAAGTGTCTCGACCGTGGGCGCCCGAAAGCACGATCTGCTGCAAAGCGGCGACGTGCTGGACGGGGCCGCCCTGCCCGCAGGCGTGTCACGCATGGTTCGCGCCATCAAGACCACGGCATCCACGCTGGCCTCCGCGTCGGGCCGCAGCGCTGGCGCGGTGAACAGCCAGAACACATCAGCCAATGTCAGCAAGACCGAAGTGATCCGTGGTTTGAACAAAACAGCGGAGTGAACCATGCCCCATTCCCATCAAGAGAGCGCCATGCGAATTCAAAACAAGCCACCCCACACCCCAGTCTTCAGTCCTGCCTGGGCGTGCGCCATGACATGGGCGATCGCCGCCCCTGTGTGGGCCCAGGAAATGCCAGTCAGCGAGACGGTGGCGGCCATCAAGCCCACGTCACCCATCACCACCAAAGCACCTGCGGGCAGCGCGCCACTGCACAGCGGGGGGGCGGTGCACGTGCAGGCCCCGGTGCATTTGACGGCCGGCAAGTCGATGGTCATGCCCTTGTCTGAAAAAGCGGTGCGCATCTCCATTGCCAACCCCGATGTGGCCGATGTCATGTTGGTCAACCCCAAAGAGGTGTATTTGCTGGGCAAGAAAACCGGCACGACCAATCTGTTTGTCTGGTCTGCGGGGGGCGCCACCAGCTTGCGCGACGTCACAGTGGGGGTGGACACCCAGGCCTTGCAGTCGAAGTTGCGCGAGTGGGTGCCTGCGGCCGAGAACCTGCAGGTGGACTCGGTGGCCGACACCTTGGTGCTGCGCGGTCATGTGCATGACGCCTTGAAGGCCCAGCGCATCGTCCACCTGGCCGAAGCGTTTTCTGGCGGCAAGAAAGCCATCAACATGATGCGCATCGATGGCGCCCAGCAAGTGATGCTGGAAGTCAAGGTGGCCGAAGTGTCCAAAACCTTGCTGGACGAGTTGGGCGTGGACATCGACTTGACACGCAGCATTGGCAACACCTCGGTGACTTTGTTGTCGCAACTTTTGACAGAAGGCTCGACAACGATCACTGCAGCTCGGGCCAATGGGCGCACCCAAGTGACTTTGACGGCCGAGATGAAAAAAGGGCTGGTCAAAGTGCTGGCCGAGCCCACCATCACGGCGGTCAACGGCCAAGAGGGCTCGTTCTTGGCGGGCGGGCGCATTTACATCCCCGTGCCGCAATCGAGCGCCACGGGCGCGGCCAGCATCACGCTCGAAGAAAAAGAGTTCGGCGTGGGCCTGAAGTTCTTGCCCACGGTGCTGGAAGACGGCTTGATCAACCTGCGTGTCACGCCCGAGGTGTCGGAGTTGTCGCAGTACGGCACCACGATCAAAAGTCTCAATGGGCAGTCGAGCCTGCTGCCGTCGATCACCACACGCCGGGCCTCGACCACGGTGCAGTTGCGCGATGGCGAGAGCTTTGCCATCGGGGGCCTGATCAAGAGCAATGTGACCGAGTCGATCAAGGCCTTGCCCATTCTGGGCGAGCTGCCTGTGCTGGGCGCCTTGTTTCGCAGCAACGCCTTTCAGAAAGAGCTGTCCGAGTTGCTGTTTGTCGTGACGCCGCGCTTGGTCAAGGCCTCGGCCTTGCCGCTGGCCTTGCCCACCGACAGTTTCAAGCAGCCTTCGCGTGCGGAGTTCTTCATTGAAGGACAGCTGGAAGGTCGGAGCCAACCATGATGCACACCCCCCATTTTTGAATCAGGAGCACACCATGTGGAAATTTAAAAACCCGATGCGCACAGCGGGGTTGCCCGCCCTGCTTGGCTGTGCGGTGCTGGGGCTCAGTGCCTGCGCCTCGTCGATCTGGACCCCCGATGCGCAGTGGGGACAGGCGGTCCGGCAAGCCCAAAAGGTGCAGACGATCGACCCGGATGCCGCCTTGCGCCAACCTGCGGAGTCTGGCACCGATGGTGCGATCGCCAAGGCGGCGATTGATCGCTATCAAAAGTCGTTCGAGACACTGCCGCCACCGGTCAATGTGCTGAACATTGGCGTGGGCACAGGGCTTGGCACCTCTGGCGTGCGTTGAAAGGCCAGACATGAATGCCGATTTGATGGTGTCCAGCGCCTCTTTGGCCAGGACCGTGGCCGAGACCTTGGCCGGTGCGGGTTTTGTGGTGCAGGCGCAAAAAATCCGCCTGCCGGGGCAGGCGCTGGCCCCTTTGCTGCCGGGCTTGAACAGCGACATCGTGATCGTGGACAGCACGGCCTCGCATGAGCAGGCGGACTTGCAGGCGATCGAGGCGATGACGTTTGCCAAACCCCAGATGTACGTGATCTTGATCACGGACAACAGCGACAAACAACTGTTGTTCAGCGCCATGCGCGCTGGTGTGCGAGAAGTGCTGACCTTGCCCTTGGCGGACAGGGCGCTGGGCGATGCTTTGCAACGCTGCGCGGTGCATCAGGCCAAGCTGCAAGCGCAAATGAGCCTCGGGGCCACGCAGGCCAAGGTGGTCGCCTTGCTGGCCTGCAAGGGTGGCTGCGGTGCGAGTTTTCTGGCGACCAATCTGGCGTACCTGATGGCCTCGGAGTTTTCCAGAACCTGTGCCTTGGTGGATCTGGATTTGCAATACGGCGATGCCTCGTTTTATCTGGGCGCTGGTGCGGCCAAGAACAACATCAGCGATTTGACGCACCAGATCGAACGCTTGGACGCGCAGCTCTTGCTCAGCTGCATGCACCCGGTGGCGCCGCGCTTGTCCTTGCTGGCCGCGCCACAAGACATGGAAACGGCGCTGTCCGTGACGGCCATGCAGCTGGAAAAAGTTCTGCGTCTGGCCCGGCAAAAACACGAGGTGGTGGTGCTGGACATGCACCGCGCCATGGACGCGGTGGCCATCCAGGCGCTGGACATGGCCGATGTGGTCTACCTGGTGCTCGACAACACCATGCCGGCGGTGCGCGATGCCAAACGCCAGGTCAAGCTGTTCCGATCGCTGAGCTATGCCGACGACAAGCTGCGCGTGTTGGTCAACCGCTACGACAGCCATGGCTTTGTCGATCTCAAAAGCATCGAAGAAGCCGTAGGCCTGCCGGTGGTGCACACCTTGCCGCAGCAATGGGCGGCGGTGACCGAATCCATCAGCCTGGGCCAGCCCTTGGTCAAGACGCACCCGCAAAACCCGGTGGTGGATGCCCTGCGCCAGGTGGCGGCCCATTTGTTGCAAACCGAAGCACCCAAGACCAAGACGTGGTTGTCGCGTTGGGTCGGTGTCCATGCTTGACCGTATCGCCCATCCAGTTCAGGAGTCTTCCTTGTGACCCCCAGCATTCGCCAGCAATTTCAGACACGTTCTGATGCACCGCCCGCCACCGTCATGGGCGCACTCAAGACACCGAACTTTCAGTTCGACCAGATCAAGGCGCGCATTCACCAGCAAATCCTGGAGGACATGGATTTGCGCCGCATGGACAGCCTGCCCGCTGACCGCTTGCGGCAGGAGTTGCAGGGGCTGACCGAAAGCCTGATCGCGCAAAACCAGTTCGCACTGAACGAAACCGAACGCAAACAAATTGCGCAAGGCATTCAGGACGAGATGCTGGGCCTGGGACCCATCGAGCCTTTGCTGGCCGATGACAGCGTCTCGGACATTTTGGTCAACGGGCCCTACAAGGTGTTTGTCGAGCGGCGCGGCAAGATCGAGCCGACCGATGTTCGCTTTGACAGCGAGGCGCATTTGTTGCGCGTGATCGACCGGATCGTCTCGCGCATCGGACGGCGCATCGACGAGATGAGCCCCATGGTCGATGCCCGCCTGTCCGATGGCTCACGCGTCAACGCGGTCATCCCCCCGCTGGCCATCGATGGGCCTTTGCTGTCGATCCGCCGCTTTGCCGTGGTGCCCTACACGGTACACGACCTGCTGCGCTTTGGCACCTTGACGCCCAACATGGCGGCCTTGATCGATGGCCTGGTCAAGGCCAAGCTCAATGTGCTGATCTCGGGCGGCACTGGCAGCGGCAAGACCACTTTGCTCAATGTGATCTCTGCCAGCATCCCACCCGACGAGCGGATCGTCTCCATCGAAGACGCGGCCGAGTTGCAATTGCAGCAACCCCATGTGGTGCGCATGGAAACGCGCCCGGCCAATATGGAGGGCGCAGGCGAAGTCACGCAACGTGCTTTGCTGCGCAACAGCTTGCGCATGCGGCCAGACCGCATCATTTTGGGTGAGGTGCGTGGCGGCGAAGTGCTGGACATGTTGCAGGCCATGAACACCGGCCATGAGGGCTCGATGAGCACCATCCACGCCAACACGCCCCGGCATGCCATGACGCGTCTGGAGCACATGTTGGGCATGGCCGGCATGCAGACCGATGCGCGCAGCATGCGCCAGCAAATTGCAGCGGCGCTGACGGTGGTGATCCAGGTTTCTCGTTTGTCGGACGGGCAAAGGAAGGTCATCAGCTTGCAGGAAATCACCGGCATGGAAGGCGATGTCATCACCATGCAGGAGATCTTCAAATTTGAGCAAACCGGCTTGACGGACGAGGCGCGTGTGCAAGGCCGCTTTGTGGCCACAGGCATCCGGCCCAAGTTTTTTCAACGCTTGCATTCGCGGGGTATTGACTTGAATCCGGACATGTTCACACAGGTCGGAGAAGTCTCATGAACGGGGTGATGTACTGGGGCATGTTGCTGCTGGGCGGCGCGTCGACGGTCTTGCTGGTGATGGGCCTGGGGCTGACCTGGGAGCATTTCATGGGGCCGCGCCGCCAGCGTTTGGCAGAGCGCTGGCGAGCGGTGGCAGATGATGCAACGGTGATCGATGCCGGGCGCTTGATCAAAAAGCGCTACCTGAGCGAGAACGCCTCGCTGCAGGCGTGGCTGCAGCAAGTGCCTGCCGTGCAGGTGTACGACCGCTTCCTGCAGCAAACTGGCCTGCCCATCACGGTGATGCAGTCGGTCGTGGTGGCCTTGGCTTCTGTGTTGGCCTGCGCGGTGGTGTCGGTGCTGCTGGGCTGGCCGCTGGTGCTGGCTTGGGCTTTGATGCTGTGCGTGCTGCTGCTGGAGCTGGCGTATTTGCGGCGCCAGAAAAAGCAGCGCCTGGTCCGCATCGACCAGCAGTTGCCCGATGCGCTCGATTTGATGGCCCGCGCCTTGCAGGCTGGGCACGCTTTGAGTGGTGCCTTGTTGATCGCGGCCAAAGAGACCAAGCAGCCAATCGCCAGCGAGCTGCAAACCGTGTTCGACGAAGTGAATTTCGGCATTTCCGTTCAGGTGGCTTTGCCGCATCTGGCCGAACGCATCGCCAGCGACAACGTGCGCTATTTTGTGGTGGCGGCTTTGATTCAGAGCGAGACCGGTGGCAACCTGGCCGACATCTTGAAGAGCACCGCTTTTTTGATCCGTGAGCGCCAGAAGATCGCAGGCATGGTGCGCGTGTTGTCGGCGGAAGGGCGTTTGTCGGCCCTGATCCTGTCGGCCCTGCCTTTTGCGATCGCGGGCTTGCTCAGCTGGGTGAACCCGGACTTCATGGCCAAGTTGTGGACCGATCCGCTGGGCCTGAAGCTGCTGACGGGGTCTTTGGTTCTGGCCGGGGTGGGCATCGTGTGGATGCGCAGTCTGGTCACCGTGCGCGTGTGAGTGCAGAAAGGTCAACGATGTCTTTGTTCGTCCTGTTTTTCTATGCCCTGGTGTTTGCCTTGGTGGGGCTGCTCAGCTACTGGGCCTTGAGCCGTTTGATGCCCAGCGCCATGAACCAGCGCATGGCCAGTTTGAAGGCCCCCATGGGTTCACCGGTGGGGGCGTCCGGGCCAATGCCGTCGGCGCTGTGGCAAGCGTGGCAACACAAGATCCAGAAAGTGCTCGACTGGCTCAGCCCTTTGTCGATGGGCGGCGAGTCAGAAGACCCGAACGCGCCTTCTCGATTGCGTTTGCGTTTTTTCAATGCGGGTGTGCATGCGCGCTCGGCCCCGGCTGCGTACCTGGCCACCAAAACCGTGCTGACCTTTGTGTTGCCAGGCCTGGCCGCTTTGTGGTTCTGGCAAAGCCACAGCAGCGCGCCGCCCATGGTGCAAATGGCCGTGCTCATGCTGTGCGCGTCGCTGGGCTATTACCTGCCCAATGCGCTGCTGGCGCACGCGGTGCGGCGTTACCAGCGGGCTTTGTTCAACAGTTTTCCCGATGCTTTGGACCTGATGCGGGTGTGCGTGCAGGCCGGTCTGGGGCTGGATGCCGCGATTGACCGTGTGGGGCGCGAGATGCGCCTGTCTTGCCCCGAGTTGTCCAATGAATTTGCCCTGACAGGGCTGGAATTGCGCGCCGGTGCCTCGCGCACCGATGCTTTGCGTCACCTGTCATTGCGCATGGGGCTGGAGGATCTGGACGCGCTGGTGGTGATGCTGGTGCAGGCCGACCGCCTGGGCACCAGCGTCACCGAGTCCTTGCAGATCCACTCGGACGCTTTGCGCACCAAGCGGCGTTTGCTGGCCGAAGAGACGGCGGCCAAGCTGCCGGTCAAGCTGCTCATCCCGCTGGTGTTTTGCGTGTTCCCCGCGCTTTTGACGGTGCTGCTCGGGCCTGCGGTGATCAGCGTGCACGAAATCCTCAAGCCCACGGCGCAGGCCAGTTGATGCGCTGCGGGGTGTTCAGCTCGCCAGCACGGCCAGATAGGCCTCACGTGTTTCTGGGCTGACCGCGTGCAGTGCCTGCTCGTAGCTTGTCTGGTGCTGCCGGAGCATGCGGGCCGATGCAATGGTTCTTGACTTGCAGAACCAATGGCAGCTGTGCTGCATCAAAAACATCTCGGCCATGATGCGAAATGAGCGCTCTTTGGCCAACGCTGGCGTGAGGGCGATGGCGCGGCCAATGCCCTGTGCGTGCACGGCCAGCAGGCGGCGCATGTCAAAAGTGGCTTTGGGCGAGAGCTGATCGATGAAGGGCAGCGCGATCTTGAAACCCCGCGTTTGCGGGGCGGCCAAGCGACCGAAGTCGGTGGCCAGCGCCTTGAATTCTTCGGCCAACTGCTGTTCGGCCGTTTCCTGCAGTTGCAGGATCTGTTGCTGGCGTGCGGCTTCGGGCTCGCCCAGTGCGCGCATGTAGGCCTCGGTCAACTGTGCCATGTGCTTTTCGATCTGGTAAGGTCGCAAGTGCTCGGCCAGCAGTGCGGTGCGTTGGCGCTGGCCCTGCGTGTTCAGCCAGTGAATGGCCACGCCCAATAACAACAAGAGACTCAGAAGTTCCATACCCGTCCGCTTCATGGGCCGCAGGGCCCGATGCCCCAAGTGTAAAGAGCTGGGCCATGGGTTAAGGCCTGGCGGGCGTCTGTGCGCTGGCCCACGGGCCGATTTGGAGTGCTGCCTCTAAAGTGCGGGTTTTCCCTTGCCTTGGTCTGGGGGCGGTGTTCAAATTGCTGCATTGCAACAAAACCACTTCAAGGAACACACCATGACCTTCAACGCTGAACAACTCGTCGCCGCTCAACAAGCCAACCTGAAAGCCGTTTCCGGCCTGTCGCAAACCGCTTTCGCTGGTTTCGAACGCCTGGTCGAGCTGAACATGGCCGCTGGCAAAGCCGCTGTGGGTGAGTCTTTCGCCAACGCACAAGCCCTGTTCGCTGCCAAGAACCCCCAAGACCTGTTGGCCGCTCAAGCTGCCCTGGTGCAACCCGCTTTCGAAAAAGCCGTGTCTTACGGCCGTCACCTGACCGACATCGCCAACAGCACCGGCGCTGAAATCACCAAGGCCGTCGAAGGCAAGTTCGCCGAGTCCGAGCAAGCTGTGAAAAACCTGGTTGAAAACAGCCTGAAAAACGCCCCAGCTGGCTCTGACGCTGCTGTGGCCGTGATCAAGACCGCCATCGAAGCCAGCCAAAACGCTGCCGAAACCCTGAAAAAAGTGGCCAAGCAAGCCGCTGACACCGCCGAGTCCAACCTCAAGGCCGCCACTGCCCAAGCCGAAGCTTCGGTCAAAGCCGCCATGAGCAAAGCCAAAGCCAAATAAGCACACCGCTGCTTTCTACAATCAAGGCGTCTTCGGACGCCTTTTTTGTTTCTGGATGCCCCCATGCCCTACCCGCTTGCCTTGCCGTCTGCTCCTGCCTTGCACATCGAAGGCGGTGTGGCCACGATCATCCTGAACCGTCCCGCCCAGCGCAACCGCTTGGAAAACGGTGACCTGAAAACGCTGTTGGCGCATTTCGAGGCTGTGAACCAGAACGCCCAGGTGCGTGTGCTGGTGCTGACGGCCAACACCGAAGGCCAGCCCAAGCCGGTGTTTTGCGCGGGCTACGACATCAGCGGTTTCAACGAACCCGGGCATGGTTCGACCTTTTTTGAAGAGATTCCCGACGCACTGGCCAAGCTGCGCCCGGTGACAATTTGCGCGCTCAACGGCAGCGTGTATGGCGGCGCCACCGATGTGGTGTTGGCCTGCGACCTGCGCATCGGCCTGCAGGGCATCGAGTGGCGCATGCCGGCCACCGCTTTGGGTCTGCATTACTACCCCAGTGGTTTGCAGCGCTACGTCAGCCGCTTTGGCGTGGCGGGGGCCAAGCGGGCGTTTTTGACGGCGCGGCCTTTCTCGGCCGAGCAGCTCCACGCCATGGGCTTGTTCGAGGCTTTGGTGACGGACGCCGATTGGGCTTCGACCCTGCAAGTGCTGGTCAGTGACATCCTGGCCCTGGCGCCCTTGGCGGTGCAAGAGACCAAGAAGTCGATCAACGAAATCGCCGCAGGCCAGATGGACACCGAGCGATTGCGTGCACGCGAACACATGACCAGCGACAGCGTGGACTTTGCCGAAGGCCGTGCCGCCTTTGCCGAGCGCAGAAAACCCGTGTTTGTGGGGCGCTGAGCGCGCCGATGGCCATGCCTTTTCATCGGCGCAAGCCGCTGGTCCGCCTGCTGTGGGCTGCGGCCAGCGTGGGCCTGTGCGCCAGCGCCCAGGCGCAAAACGCTGACACGGTGGAGGTCCGCGCTGAATTGGAAAACATGTCGGGCGTGGCCCGTTCCGCCAGCGAAGGCGTCATCTCGGGTGAGCGTTTGCGCGCCATGCCCTTGCTGCGCCCCGGTGAGGTCATGGAGATGGTGCCCGGCCTGATGGTCACCCAGCATGCGGGCGACGGCAAGGCCAACCAGTATTTCCTGCGCGGCTTCAACCTCGACCACGGCACCGACTTCGCCACCTTTGTGGCTGGCATGCCGGTCAACATGCCCAGCCACGCGCATGGGCAGGGTTACACCGATCTGAACTTCTTGATCCCCGAGCTGATTCAGAAAGTGCATTACCAAAAAGGACCCTACGACGCGCAGGTGGGCGACTTCGCTTCAGCGGGCACGGCGCACATCGACTACCTGCGCCAGATGGAAAGCCCCCTGGCGCAAGTCACCTTGGGGCAAGGCGGCTTTCAGCGCATGTTGCTGGCGGGCTCGCCCGCTGCCGATGCCGGACAGGGCAAGCTGTTGTATGGCCTGGAAGTGTTTCGCAACGATGGCCCCTGGCAAACACCCGAGGATTTGCGCAAGCTCAATGGGGTTGTTCGCTACAGCGATGGCAGCGCGCTCAACGGTTTTGCGCTGACGGCCATGGCCTACCGCAGCCAATGGACCTCCACCGATCAGGTGGCCCAGCGCGCCATTGACCAAGGCTTGATCGGCCGCTTGGGCAGCCTGGACCGCACCACGGGCGGGCAAACGCAGCGCTACAGCCTGTCGGGCGAATGGGCCTGGCTGCAAGGCGACACGCGCACACGTGCCAGTGCGTGGTGGCTGAAGTCATCGCTCGATCTGTGGTCCAACTTTCAATATTGTTTGAGTGACCCCAGCATCCAATGCCCCACGGGTGATCAGTTCATGCAGCGCGAGCAGCGGCAGGCGATGGGCTTGTCTTTGTCGCAGTCGGTGCCTGCGCTATGGGGCGACAAGGCGGTTGACAACAGCTATGGCCTGCAGGTCCGCCAGTACAACATCGCGCCGATCGGCCTGTATGCCACCCGTGAACGCGAGGTGCTGAGCACCCTGCGGCAAGACCAGGTCTGGCAGCGCAGCACGGCGCTGTGGTTCCAAAACGAGGTGCGCTGGTTGCCCTGGTTGCGGTCCATCGCGGGCCTGCGCGCCGATGCCTACCAGTTCGATGTGCAGTCGAGCCTGCCTCAGCATTCGGGCCAAACCCGTGCGCACATGACCTCGCCCAAACTGGGGCTGGTGTTGGGGCCGTGGCACAAGGCCGAGGTCTACTTGAACCACGGGTATGGCTTTCATTCCAACGACGCGCGTGGCACCACCCAGCCGGTGGACCCGGTCAGCCCGCTGGTGCGCACACAAGCGTCCGAGCTGGGCGTGCGCTGGACCGTGCGGCCCGGCTGGACATCGACCGTGTCGCTGTGGCAATTGAAGACAGCTTCGGAGCTCTTGTTTGTGGGCGATGCAGGCACCACCGAGCCTTCGCGCCCATCGCGCCGCACGGGGTTGGAGTGGGGGCACTTTGCGCGGGTGGGCCAGCATGTGGCGCTGGACGCTGACTTGTCATGGTCGCGGGCGCGCTTCACCGATGGGGATGCGGTGGGGCCCTTCATTCCTGGGGCGGTCACCACCACGGCCAATCTGGGCATCACGCTGGACGCTTGGGGGCCTTGGTCGGCCGCTTTCAGGCTGCGCTACTTTGGGCCCCGGCCTTTGCTGGAAGACGGCTCGGTCAAGTCGGCGTCGTCGTTGATCGGCAACCTGCGCGTGGGGTACCGCCTGGATGTGCGTAACCGGCTGAGTCTGGACGTGTTCAATGTGTTCAACACCCAGCGCAACGACATCGAATACTTTTATGCATCCCGGCTGCCAGGGGAATCGGTCCCCGTTTGGGATCGGCATGTTCACCCCGCCGAGCCGCGCATGCTGCGCCTGAGCTGGAGCCACCGTTTTGACTGAACCCATGAAGCACGCGGTGGCCCGCTTGCGCGATGCCCGCATGGCACGCAGACAAGAACCCTTCATTGCGCGCGGTTCGCGTGCACCGCGCTGCCCGCAATGCCGGGTGATCTTCAGCCACTGTCTGTGCGCCCTCCACCCGCACGTCGCCACGCAGGCGGGCATGTGCCTGATCATGTGTGACACCGAGCCGCTCAAGCCCAGCAACACCGGCTGGCTGATCGCCGATGTGGTGCAGGACACCTTTGCCTATGCCTGGGCGCGCACCGAGGCCGATCCCGACTTGCTGCGTTTGCTGGCCGATCCGCAGTGGCAGCCGTATGTGGTGTTCCCCGGCGAGTTCGTCGCCCCCGAGCGGGTGGTGGCCGAGGTGCAGCCCATGCCGGGCAAGAGGCCCTTGTTCATTTTGCTGGACGCCACCTGGCCCGAGGCGCGCAAGATGTTCCGCAAGAGCCCTTACCTGGACAAGTTGCCGGTGCTCAGCCTGCAGCCCGATCAGCTGTCGCGTTACCGCCTGCGCCGCTCCACCCGTGAAGACCATTTGTGTACGTCAGAAGTGGCTGCTTTGTGTCTGGGTTTGGCGGGCGAGCCGCATGCGGCGGACACGCTGGAGGCTTATCTGGACGTGTTCACCGACTATTACCTCAAAGCCAAGCAGGCTTTGCCGCTGGACCTCGAGGATGCGCTGCACCAGCGCTTGCGCTCATTGGCTGGGCTTGGCGCCGCGGCGCCCGGCTGACCAGGCGCTGCCCATCGAAGCGGTGATGATGAAGCCCATGGCTGCCCATTGGCCGGGGCTCAGGCGTTCACCCAGCACGATCCAGCCCGCCACGGCCCCCACGGCGGGCTCCAGGCTGAGCAGGATGCTGAAGGTGTTTTTGGGCAGGTGCTTGAGGGCGACCATCTCCAGCGTGTAGGGTACGGCACTCGACAGCAGGGCCACGGCCAGACCCGCGACCAGCCACTGGGTGTCCAGCAGGGCGCTGCCCGCCTCGTACAGGCCAAAGGGCGTCACCACCAAGGCCGCCGCCAGCATGCCCATGGGCGTGGCCATGGTGCCGTAACGCTGGGCCACCCGCTGACCAAACACGATGTACATCGCCCAGCAGGCCCCCGCCGCCAGCGCAAAGCCGATGCCCATCGGGTCCAGCGCATCGTGGGCCCCGGGCATGGGCAAGATCATGCCAAGCCCCAGCACGGCCAGCACCACCCAGACCAGATCGCTGGCCCTGCGCGAGTGCCACAGCGCCACGGCCAAAGGGCCGGTGAACTCGATCGCGATCGCCAGGCCGAAGGGGATGGTCTTGATGGCGTTGTAAAACAGCAGGTTCATCACCCCCAGGGTGACGCCGTACAGGCCCAGCGGCAGCGCGTCGGCCCAGGTCCAGTGGCGACGCCAGGGGCGCCACAGCACCATCAGGATCAGCGTGGCAAACACCAGCCGGTAAAGCGTGGTGCCCCCGGCCCCGATGGCCGGGAACAGGCTTTTGGCGAACGAGGTGCCAATCGACAGGGAAACCAGGGAGCCGAGCAAGGCGCCCACGGGCCAGATGGGGAAGGACAAATTCAGACTTTCGGGGCGGCGGCAGGGCTGGTGCCGGACAAAACCCGGCGAGGCCAGGTGCATTCGGGGGGATCATAGCCCCGCATACAATCCTCCGTTGGTCTGCAACGCCGCCCGTGTGGCGCGCTTGCAGAAGACTGAGATCCCGTTTTTGTGGAGTTACCCATGTTCATTTCTTCCGCTTTTGCCCAAACCGCTCCTGCCGCCGCTGCCGGTGGCGACATGCAGTCCACCCTGATGAGCATGCTGCCCTTGCTGCTGATGTTTGCGGTGCTGTATTTCGTCATGATCCGCCCCCAGATGAAAAAGCAAAAAGAGCACCGCGCCATGATCGACGCACTGGCCAAGGGCGACGAAGTCGTGACCGCTGGCGGTTTGCTGGGCAAGGTCAGCAAAATCGGTGACGGCAACATCGGCGTGGAAATCGCTTCGGGCGTGGAAGTGCAAATGCAGCGCAGCGCTGTCGTGCAAGTGCTGCCCAAAGGCAGCCTGAAGTAATTCAGACCGTTTTCGGCTTTTTCAGCGGGGCGCATGACGCCCCGGTTTTTCATCCTGTACGCGAGTCCTTATGAACCGTTACCCGGTCTGGAAATACGCGATCATCGTGATCGCATTGTTGCTGGGGGTGGTCTACACCCTGCCCAACTTCTTTGGTGAGGCGCCTGCCGTGCAGGTGTCTTCGGGCAAGGCCACGATCAAGGTGGACACCGGCACGCTGCAAAAAGTCGAAGACGCGCTCAAGGCCGCAGGTGTCAGCCCGCAGAGCGTGGCGCTCGAAGGCGGCTCCATCCGGGCCCGCTTTGACAGCACCGACAACCAGCTCAAGGCCAAGGACGCGGTTCAAAAAGCCCTGATCCCCGATGCGGCTGACCCGCATTTTGTGGTGGCTTTGAACTTGGTGTCGCGCTCGCCCGAATGGCTCGGTGCTTTGCACGCCGCGCCCATGTACCTGGGCCTGGACTTGCGCGGCGGCGTGCACTTCATGCTCCAGGTGGACATGCAGGCGGCCCTGACGCAGCGCGTGGAATCCCTCACCGGTGACCTGCGCAGCTTGCTGCGCGAAAAAGACATTCGCCACGGCGGCATCAGCCGCAATGGCCAGACGGTGGAAATCCGCCTGCGCGATGCGCAGCAGCTCGAAGCGACCAAGCGTGTCTTGTCGGCCCAGTTTCCTGACCTGCAGACCCAAGACGCTGCCGATGGCGCTGAGTTCCGCCTCACGGTCAGCAACAAGCCGGAAGCGGCCCGCAAGGTGCAAGAGCAGGCTTTGAAGCAAAACATCACCACCTTGCACAACCGGATCAACGAACTGGGCGTGGCCGAGCCGGTGATCCAGCAGCAAGGCCTGGACCGCATCGTGGTGCAGCTGCCCGGCGTGCAGGACACGGCCAAGGCCAAGGACATCCTGGGCCGCACCGCCACCCTGGAAGTGCGCATGGTGGACGAAAGCACCGAAGCGCGTGCGGCCGAGCAAGGCGGCATCGTGCCTTTTGGCGCCGAGCGTTATCTGGAGCGCGAAGGCCGCCCGCTGATCGTCAAGAAACAAGTGGTGCTCACGGGTGACAACCTGACCGACGCGCAGCCCGGCTTTGACAACCAGACGCAAGAGCCCGTGGTCAACCTGACGCTGGACGCCAAAGGCGCCCGCATCTTCAAGGACGTGACGCGCGAGAACGTGGGCAAGCGCATGGCCATCTTGCTGTTTGAAAAAGGCAAGGGCGAGGTGGTGACCGCACCGGTGATCCGGTCTGAGATCGGTGGCGGTCGCGTGCAGATTTCCGGTCGCATGACCACGGCCGAAGCCAACGACACCGCGCTGCTGCTGCGCGCCGGATCGCTGGCCGCGCCGATGGAGATCATCGAAGAACGCACCATCGGCCCCAGCTTGGGTGCCGAGAACATCGCCAAGGGCTTCAACAGCGTGACCTGGGGTTTCCTGGTGATCGTGGCCTTCATGTGCCTCTACTACGCCATGTTCGGCCTGGTGTCGGGCATTGCGCTGGCGGTGAACCTCTTGTTCCTGGTGGCGATTTTGTCCATGCTGCAAGCGACCTTGACGCTGCCCGGCATGGCCGCGATGGCGCTGGCTTTGGGCATGGCCATCGACTCGAACGTGCTGATCAACGAGCGTGTGCGTGAAGAGCTGCGCAACGGGGCCAGCCCGCAAGCGGCCATCCATGCCGGTTACGACCGCGCCTGGGCCACGATTTTTGACTCCAACATCACCACGCTGATCGCCGGTGTGGCCTTGTTGGCCTTTGGCTCCGGCCCGGTGCGCGGCTTTGCGGTGGTGCACTGCATCGGCATTTTGACCAGCATGTTCTCGGCCGTGTTCTTCTCGCGCGGTCTGGTGAACCTCTGGTACGGCAGCAAGAAAAAACTCAAGTCGGTGTCGATTGGCACCGTGTGGCGGCCTGAAGGTTCGTCTGTCAAAGCGGACTGAACGGAGTAAAGACCATGGAATTTTTCAAAATCAAAAAAGACATCCCGTTCATGAAGAACGCGTTGGTCTTCAACGCGATCTCTTTCGTGACCTTTGCGCTGGCGGTGTTTTTCCTGTTCAGCAAAGGCTTGCACCTGTCGGTGGAATTCACCGGCGGCACGTTGATGGAAGTCAGCTACAGCCAGCCAGCGGACTTGAACAAGGTGCGCGCCACGGTGGGCACCTTGGGATTCAGTGAAGTGCAGGTGCAGAACTTTGGCACCGCACGCGACGTGATGATCCGCTTGCCAGCGCAAAAGGGCGTGAGCTCGGCGCAGCAAAGCGAAAAAGTGCTGACCGCCCTCAAGGCCGACAACGCCGATGTGACCCTGCGCCGCACCGAATTTGTGGGGCCACAGGTGGGCGATGAGTTGGCCCACGACGGTTTGAAGGCGCTGGCCTTTGTGGTGATCGGCATCGTCATCTATCTGGCCGTGCGTTTCGAGTGGAAATTCGCCGTCTCGGCCATCATCGCCAACTTGCACGACGTCATCATCATTCTGGGCTTCTTTGCCTTCTTCCAGTGGGAGTTTTCGCTGGCCGTGTTGGCTGCCGTGTTGGCGGTGCTGGGTTATTCGGTCAACGAGTCGGTCGTGATTTTTGACCGGATCCGCGAGAACTTCCGCCGCTTTCGCAAGATGAGCACGGTCGAAGTCATCGACAACGCGATCACCTCCACCATCAGCCGCACCATCATCACCCACGGCTGCACCCAGATCATGGTGCTGTCGATGCTGCTGTTCGGTGGCGAGACGCTGCACTACTTCGCCATGGCCCTGACCATCGGCATTTGCTTTGGCATTTATTCGTCGGTGTTCGTGGCCGCGGCCATTGCCATGTGGCTGGGTATTCAGCGCGAAGACCTGATCAAGCCGCTGAAGAAAGACAACGACCCGAGCGACGAAAACGCAGGCGCCGTGGTCTGAGACCCCGCCAAGTGAACAAGGGCACCTTCGGGTGCCCTTTGTTTTGGGGCTTGGGGCAGGTCGATGGCTTAGGCCAAGCCGATGCGCTGGAACAGCCCGCCGGGCAAGCGGCCGACTTGGCCCATCAACTCCAGCTCCAGCAAATGGGCTTGCAACTGGGCGGTGGGCCAGCCGCAACGCGCTTGCAGGGCGTCCAGCCCGACGGGGTCGTGGCCCATCCGCTGCAGCAATTCATCCTCTTTGTCCACATCGGTGCTGGCCGCATCCAGCGCCAAGGGCACTTGCGCAAACGGGTCGGGCAGGCGCAGCTCTTCCAGCACATCTTGCGCCGACTCCACCAGCTTGGCGCCTTGCTTGATCAGGGCGTGACAGCCCTTGGCCTGGGCCGAGTGGATCGAGCCCGGAATGGCCAGCACATCGCGCCCTTGCTCCAGGGCCTGCTTGGCCGTGATCAGTGAGCCTGATTGCAGGGCCGCTTCGACCACCAGCGTGGCTTGCGACAGCCCCGCGATCAGGCGGTTGCGTTTGGGAAAGTTGGAATTCAAAGGGGGCGTGCCCAAGTGGTATTCGCTGAGGATCAGGCCGCGCTGGGCAATGCGGTGGGCCAGCTCGCGGTGTTGGCGCGGATAGACCCGGTCCAGGCCTGTGCCAACCACGGCCACGGTGGCCAGCGCTTGTGGCGGGGCGCCCAGCAAGGCGCCATCGTGTGCTGCCCCATCGATGCCCAGCGCAAGACCCGAGACGATGGTCAGGCCGCTGCCTGCCAGGCTGCGGGCAAACTCACGCGCATTGGCCTGGCCCTGGGGCGTCGGGTTGCGGCTGCCGACCATGGCCAGGCATTGTTCTGCGCTCAGGCTGCGCAGAGCAGCGGTTTGGCCCAGGGCATAGAGCATCAGCGGTGGGTCGGGCATGCGCAAAAGGGGCGCCGGGTAGTCGGCATCGCCCAGGGTGACCACAGCGTGTGCGATGGCCGGGTCCGGGCTGTGTTGGAGCCAGTCCCAGGTGTCCTGGCTCAGGTCGGTCCAGCCATCGGGCGTGCCCATCAAATGCCGGGCCTGTGCGGCTGAGACGACTTGGCGCAAAGCCGATTCGGTTTGGGCAAAGATGTGGTCGGGTGGGCCAAAAGCGGCCAGCAGTTTGCGTGCGCTCTCGTTGCCCACGCCTGCCGTGAGCGACAGCCTCAGCCACGCGCCCAATTCTTCGGGGGTGTTCACCATCCATGTCTCCCTGTGCAGCCTTGGGGCTGTCTGTGGGGCCATTGTGGTGGCCGCATCGGGTGGGCGTCAAGCGGCCTGTGCAGCGTGTGTTTCAGGATCTGGCGAGCGCTTGTCGGCGGTGCGCAAACCAGTCAAAGGTGGTGTGGTTGAGCACGGCAATGGCCCAGCAGATGAAGCCCGTCCACAGGGTGTGGCTGGGGTAGTGCGCGCCGCGCACCGTTTGGGTCATGCCCAGGATGAAGCCCAGCACCAACACCCAGGCCAACAGCACCCGGCCACGGCGGCGTGCAGCCAGCGTGGCGTTGGTCAGCCAGGGCAGGCATAAAGCCAGATAAGCCATGGCCGATGAGGCGTGCCCCCCCGGAAAGCAGTGGCCATCGCCACCGTCGGCGATGCCCCAGCGCCAGTGCGAGACATAGACGGCCGGGCCGCCAAAATCTTGCAAGTCCCAGGGGCAGCTGGTCAGGCTGATGCGCTTGAGCAGGTTGATGCACAGCAAGCTCCACAGAATGCCAACGACAATTTCGATGCGTTGCAGGCGGGTCAGATCGCGAAGCCAGCCGCGAGGCCACCCGATCATCGCCACCAGGATGATCAAAACCACGCCAGACAGTTGCCGGGCTTTGGTGTGCAGCACTTCTTCGAGCCACCAGTTCGTTTTCAAGGCAAAGCCCTGGGCGTCGCCCAAGGCATGCATGACGGGGTAATCCAGGCCCGAGTAGTCCCAGGCCAGCAAGCTCAGCAAGGCCAAAACGGTGTAAAGCGCCAGATCACGCAAGGGTGAGTGTTCACGCGAAAGGGTGGGGTGCATGGGTCGGATGGTGCGGGAGACAGGCAGGATTACACCACGGGCGCGGCTGTGGTGTTTTCATCCTTTCTTCACCTTGGACGACTAAAATCAGGCCCGCCCTCACCTTCAAAGCGCCCGCATGAAAAGCCTCTTTCACAAACAGCCTTGGCACCCCACAACCTTGTTGTTGGTGCTGGCCGTCTGGTTGACGACGGCGGGCAATTTGCCGATGTGGTTCACAGTCTGGCAGTTGCCTGAAACCCAGGGTTTCAAGGCGCTGACCACTTTGGGCAGCTTGATGCTGACTTTGCTGAGCATGGTGAGTTGGTTGTTGTTGTTGCTGGTCTGGCCCAAATGGCTTAAACCGGCGGGCATTTTGCTCATGGCGGTGGTGACGTCCACCAGCTATTTCATGCTCAATTACAAGGTGGTGATCGACCCCAGCATGATTGCCAATGTGCTGCACACCGATGCGCGCGAGGTGCGTGACTTGCTGTCCTGGCGGATGTTGGGTGCCTTGCTTTTGGGTGTGGTTTTGCCGGGTATCTGGTGGTGGCGACAGCCGGTGAAGGCGGTGAATTTCAAACCGCTGGCGCTGCGCCAGTTGGGCTTGTTTGTGCTCGCCTGGGTCATGACGTTCGTGTTCGTGTGGCTGTCTTTTCAGGACCTGGCCTCCTTGATGCGCAACCACACCACCTTGCGTTATATGGCCAACCCCTTCAACAGCGTGTACGCGGTGGTGCGTTTGTCGGTGGGGCAGGCGTCGCAAGCGGCCAAGCCTTTGCTGCCCATGGGCGAAGACGCCAAACTGCTGGCCGTGCCGGCTTCCGAAAAAGAAGCACCCTTGATCGTGCTGGTGGTGGGCGAGACGGTGCGTGCGGCCAACTTCGGTTTGTCGGGCTATGCCCGCCAGACCACGCCCGAGCTGAACCAGCTCAAGGCGCAAGGCGACCTGGTGTATTTCTCGGATGTCAGCTCCTGTGGCACCAGCACCCAGACGTCGCTGCCTTGCATGTTTTCGCACCTGGGCAAGGCCGCTTACGAAAACAGCGCCCAGCCTTATGAGGGCTTGCTCGATGTGTTGCAACGCGCGGGGCTTGCCGTGCTGTGGATCGACAACCAGTCCGGTTGCAAAGGGGTGTGCAGCCGTGTCTCGCAATGGGACACCCAGGCCCTGAAGGTGCCCGAGCTGTGCCAGGATGGCGAATGCTTCGATGAAATCATGCTGCAGGAGTTGCCCAAACAGCTGGCTTTGCTCGACCCCGCCAAACGCGCCAAAGGCACGGTGGTGGTTATGCACCAGATGGGCAGCCATGGCCCAGCCTATTACAAACGTTCGCCACAAGCCCTCAAGCAGTTCAAGCCCGAGTGCCAAAGCAGTGCGCTGCAAAACTGCCCGGCTGAGCAGATCGTCAATGCGTACGACAACTCGGTTTTGTACGCGGACCATTTTGTGTCTCAAACCGTCAAGTGGTTGCAGGCGCAAGCGCGTCCCACGGCCCTGATGTATGTGTCGGACCATGGCGAGTCGCTGGGCGAGAAGGGCTTGTACCTGCACGGCATGCCTTACCGCATGGCCCCGCGCGAGCAAACCCATGTGCCCATGCTGGCCTGGCTGTCCAAGCCCATGCAAGCGCAGCGCGGCTGGCGCATGGCCTGTTTGCAAGGCCAGGCGGACAAGCCCTGGTCACACGACAACCTGTTCCACTCGATGCTGGGCTTGAGCCAGGTCGCCACGGCCCTGGCCAAGCCGCAGCTGGACATCTTTGCGGCCTGTGCGCCTGGCCGTTGACCGGCAAGCCCATTCGAAATTAGGGACAATAGGGCATCGGTTCTGACCTTTGCCCTATTTGATCCATGGCCCTGCTTTCCATTCTTTGTTACCCCGACCCCCGCCTGCACAAGGTGGCCCAACCCGTGCAAGCGGTCGACGACCATCTGCGCGCCTTGATCGACGACATGCTGGAGACCATGTACGAAGCCAATGGCATTGGTTTGGCGGCCACCCAAATCGATGTGCACCAGCGCCTGGTGGTGATCGACACCTCGGAAGAGCGCAATCAGCCCATGGTGCTGATCAACCCTGAGATCACCTGGATGAGCGATGAGCGCGTCAAGGGCGATGAAGGCTGCCTGTCGGTGCCCGGCATTTACGACGGCGTGGAGCGCGCCACGGCCGTCAAGGTCACCGCCCTGGACCGCGATGGTCAAACCCAAAACATCGAAGCCGAGGGCCTCTTGGCCATCTGCATCCAGCACGAGCTGGACCACCTCAAGGGCAAGGTGTTTGTGGAATACCTCTCGCCCCTCAAGCAAGGCCGCATCAAGACCAAGATGGTCAAAGCCCAAAAAGCCGAGCGCTGATCGGTATGCGTCTGATTTTTGCGGGCACGCCCGAATTTGCCCAAGTGGCCATGGCCGCCTTGCACGCGGCAGGCCATGAGATCGTTCTGGTGCTGACCCAGCCCGACCGCCCGGCCGGGCGCGGCATGAAGCTGCAGCCCTCACCCGTCAAGCAATGGGCCCTTCAGCAGAACGTGCCGGTGGCCCAGCCGCGTAGCCTGCGCCTGGACGGCAAATACCCCGAAGACGCGGCCGCCGCCCGTGAGGCCCTGCTGGACGCGCAAGCCGACGCCATGATCGTGGCTGCTTACGGCCTGATCCTGCCGCAGTGGACGCTGGACCTGCCGCCGCGCGGCTGCCTGAACATCCATGCCTCGCTCTTGCCCCGTTGGCGTGGCGCGGCCCCCATCCACCGCGCGATCGAAGCGGGCGACGCCCAAACCGGCATCACCATCATGCAGATGGACGCGGGCCTGGACACCGGCGACATGCTGCTGGTGCGCACTGAAGCCATCTTGCCCACCGACACCACCGCCGTGCTGCATGACCGCCTGGCCGCTTTGGGCGGTGAAGCCATCGTGCAGGCGCTGGCCGACATCGACCACCTCAAGCGCGTGCCGCAACCGGCCGAGGGTGTGAACTACGCGCACAAGATCGAAAAAGCTGAAGCCGCACTTGATTGGGCCTTGCCCGCAGAAGTGCTGGCCCGCCGCATCCGGGCGTTCGATCCTTTCCCCGGCATGACCGTGCCTTTGACCACAGCCAACGGCAGCGAAACCCTCAAGCTTTGGCAAGCGCTGGCTGAACCGCTGGCGCAGGCTGCCGAGCCCGGCACTGTGGTGCAGGCCGATGCCAGCGGCGTGCGCGTGGCTTGCGGCGAGGGCCAGTTGTGCCTCACGCAATTGCAGCGCCCCGGTGGCAAGCGCCTGAGCGCGGCCGACTTCCTGCACGGCTGCCCGCTGCAAGTGGGTCAGCGGCTGGTGGTGGCCTGATGTTTTTCCTCTCGCGCCTGAACCGACATCCGGCTTTTGTGCAGGGCATGCGCGAGGTCTCGCCGCAGTCGCCCGGCATTGCCGCCTGGGGGCTGATGACGGGCGTGGCCATGGTCAAGTCGGGCATGAGCGTGTTCGAGGCCAGTGCCATGACGCTGCTGGTGTTTGCCGGCAGCTCGCAGCTGGCGGCCATTCCACTCATCGTGGCGGGTGCGCCGGCCTGGGTGATTTTGGCCACCGGCTTTTGCGTGAACCTGCGTTTTGTGGTGTTCAGCCTGCACCTGCGCTCGTTCCTGATCCATTTGCCGCGCTGGCAGCGCATGCTGCACGGTTACCTCACGGCCGACATCAGCTATGTGCTGTTTGCCCGCAAATACGCCCATCCGGCCGAGACCGCCGCAGGGCGCCTGGAGCAAGAGGCTTATCTGGCGGGCAATGACTTCCTCAACTGGTTGTCCTGGATCGTGGCGAGTTTTGCCGGTGTGGCCTTGGCCAACCTGATCCCGACGACTTGGGGTCTGGGCTTTGCGGGCATCTTGTGTTTGCTGGGCATCCAGTGCTCGCTGGCCAGTTCGCGCATGCGCATGCTGTCGGCGGTCGTGGCCGGGGCGGCGGCGGTGGTGGCCTACAGCTTGCCGCTCAAGCTCAACATCGTGGTGGCGATCGCTGTGGCGGTGATTTTGTGCCTGACGGTCGAAAAAGTCCGGCCCGCACCAGGAGTCAAAGCATGAACGGCACCGATCTGTGGACCCTGGCGGTCATCGTGGGGCTGGCGCTGGTGACGGTGCTCACGCGCAGCTTCTTTTTCATCTCCAACAAAAGCTGGCAGTTGCCGCATTGGGCGCAGCGCGGCCTGCAATACGCACCAATTGCGGCCCTGTCGGCCGTGGTGGTGCCTGAAATCATCACCGTTCAGGGCACGCTCATCAGCACCTGGCAAGACGCTCGCCTGTTTGCCGCGGCCATGGGCGCTGGCGTGTATTTTTGGCGGCGCGATGTGCTGCTGACCATTGTGGCGGGCATGGCCGTGTACCTGCCCTTGCATCTGGGGCTGGGCTGGTAAGCCGGATTTGTTCCGGTTTCGTTTTGCCGTTTTGTCAGCCCGCGTCAGATGCGGCTTTTAAAATGAGAACAGTTTTCTCGATACAGGACCTGTCCCACCATGAACGTCATCCGCTTTTCTGATCTGTGCGCCAACGGCCAAGCCGCAGGCCAACGTGTTTTCATCCGCGCCGACCTGAACGTGCCCCAAGCCGATGACGGCAGCATCACCGAAGACACCCGCGTGCGCGCCAGCGTGCCCTGCATCCAGATGGCCCTGGCCGCCGGTGCCGCTGTCATGGTGACCAGCCACCTGGGTCGCCCCACCGAAGGCGAATTCAAGGCCGAAGACTCGCTGGCCCCGGTGGCCAAGCGCCTGGGCGAATTGCTGGGCCGTGATGTGTCGCTGGTGGCCAATTGGGTCGACGGCGTGACCGTGGCCCCCGGTCAGGTCGTCTTGCTGGAGAACTGCCGCGTCAACAAGGGCGAGAAAAAGAACAACGAAGAACTGGCCCGCAAGATGGCCCAGTTGTGCGACATCTACGTGAACGACGCCTTTGGCACCGCCCACCGAGCCGAAGGCACGACTTACGGCATTGCCCAGTTCGCGCCCATCGCCTGCGCTGGCCCTTTGCTGGCCGCCGAGATCGACGCCATCTCCAAAGCGCTGGCTGCGCCGAAGCGCCCGCTGGCGGCCATCGTGGCGGGCTCCAAGGTGTCCACCAAGCTGACCATCTTGAAGAGCCTGGCCCAGAACGTGGACCAGCTGATTGTGGGCGGCGGCATTGCCAACACCTTCATGCTGGCCGCGGGCCTGAAGATCGGCAAGAGCCTGGCCGAAGCCGATCTGGTGGACGAGGCCAAGGCCGTGATCGAGGCCATGAAAGCCCGTGGCGCCGAGGTGCCGATCCCGACCGATGTGGTGACCGCTAAGACCTTTGCGGCTGACGCCGTGGCCACCGTGAAAAAAGCCACCGAAGTGGCCGATGACGACCTGATCCTGGACATTGGCCCCGAGACCGCTGCCCAGCTGGCGGCGCAGCTCAAGGCTGCAGGCACCATCGTCTGGAACGGCCCGGTCGGTGTGTTCGAGTTTGATGCCTTCGCCAATGGCACGAAAGTGATTGCCCAGGCGATCGCCGAGTCCAGCGCCTTCAGCATCGCAGGCGGTGGCGACACCCTGGCGGCCATTGCCAAATACGGCATCGAAAAACAGGTCGGCTACATCTCGACCGGCGGCGGCGCTTTCCTCGAAATCCTGGAAGGTAAGACCTTGCCCGCATTCGAGATCCTGATGAAGCGCGCAGCCGGTTGATGAAACGCCGGTGGCTTCAGCTCCGGCATGGATGTCTCATTGGCCAACAAAAAACCCCGCAATGCGGGGTTTTTTGTTGTTCGGGCCAAAGGGCCTGATCAGGCTTGAGCGGCGGGTGGCAGGTTGCCGCGCACTGGGCTGGTCATGTTGCCCTTGAAGTCGGTCCAGCACTCGCGGGTGAAGTCGTACATCTTGCAGTTCTTGGCGGTCTCGAAGTACCACTTCCACGAGAAAGGCTGCACGATGATGCGGCCAGGCAGCATCTCTTCGAGCTTGGCCTGGGCTTTCTTCAGGCGGTACAGGGGCACGCTCATGTCCACGTGGTGGGCGGTGTGCTCCATGATGTGGTGCATCAGCGCGCCGATGTTGAACGGGAAGGTCAGGTGCACGGTGGTCGACACGAAGGGCGCGGCCTTGGTCCAAGCGGCCTTGTTGTCATGCCAGGACACCTTGACGTGGGTGTGGTGCACATAGACCACAAAGCCGATCATGCTGTTCCAAAAGAAAAACGGCACAGCAAAGCCCAGCAGCAGCGACAGCCAAACCGACTGGCCTGTGCCGATGGCTGCGCCAGCGATCACGGCCATCCAGATGACGGCGAAGACGCTCACCAGCATGCTGTCTTTGAAGAAGATCGGGCGGCGTGTGGGCATGTGGGTCTTGTTCGGGAAGAACTCGCGCTTCCACCAGATCTCGATCATGTAGTACAGACCGGGCGCCCAGCCGCTGCGGTAAGCGCGCTCCAGCAGTTTTTGCAGGGGGTTCAGTGCCTCAAATTCGGCAGCCGTCAGGGGGGTCCAGACAAAGTCCACGCCCTTGAGGTTGGTGTAGCCGTGGTGCACCACGTTGTGGCCAGTGTCCCACAGGCTGTAAGGGGTGAGGGACGGCAAAAAGGCGATGCGGCCCAGCACCTTGTTGAGTTCGCGGTGGGGCGTCAGGCTTTGGTGGCAGGCATCGTGGCCAATGATGAACAGGCGACCGATCACGAATCCGGCAGCCAGACCGCACAGCAGTTTGGCCCAGACGGCATCAAAGGCGATGGTGCCCGCGATCAGGGCGAAGAACAGGGCGTAGTCCACGATCAGCAGCACAAAAGCCAAAAATGTGGTGCGCTCGGACAGGGGAATGAGCCACTCGCGGATGATTTTGCGGTGGGGCAGGGGTTGATCCAATGGGATCGGTTCGTTGGAATGCGGTGTGTTGCTTGCGGTCATGACGCTCGATCGTGGTATTTCGCTACCCCTGAGTTTAGTCGCTGGGGCTTTTCCGGTGCCTGACAAGGATCAAAGCCAGCGCAGCAAAAAGAGGTTGAAGGTGTTCACTTGAGCCTGTTGAAGGCATTTTGACCGTGCTTTTCAGCGGGCTGACGGGTGTGGGACCCGCCCCGCCCCCGAAAGAACCGGGGATGTAACCGATTCCGTGTGAAAATTGAAACCAAGTTACAAGGAGACCCCTGCATGTCGCGTCGCGCCACCAAAATCGTTGCCACCTTAGGCCCTGCTTCCAGTGATCCCGCTTTGCTCGAAGCCATGATCCGCGCGGGGGTGAATGTGGTGCGACTGAATTTCAGCCACGGCAAGGCCCAGGACCACGTGGACCGCGCCCGCCTGGTGCGCGAAGCTTCGCAACGCGCGGGTCGCGAAGTGGCCATCATGGCCGACCTGCAAGGTCCCAAGATCCGTGTGGGCAAATTTGCCGAGGGCAAAGTCATGCTGGAGCCCGGCGCCGCCTTTGTGCTGGATGCCTCGCGCACCGAGCCGGGCGACATCCAGGGCGTGGGCCTCGATTACAAGGAACTGCCCCGCGACGTGAAAGCGGGCGATGTGCTCTTGCTCAACGACGGCCTGATCGTGCTGAACGTGGTAGCCGTCAAAGGCGAGCAGGTGCACACCACCGTCAAGCTCGGCGGCGAGTTGTCCAACAACAAGGGCATCAACAAGCAAGGCGGCGGCCTGACCGCGCCCGCCCTGACCGCCAAGGACATGGACGACATCAAGACCGCCATGAGCCTGCAGGCCGACTACGTGGCCGTGAGCTTTCCGAAAAACGCCACCGACATGGAAATGGCCCGCCAGCTGTGCAATGTGGCCGGTGCCGAATACGGCCACAAGCCCGGTCTGATTGCCAAGATCGAGCGCGCCGAGGCCATCCCTCACCTGGAAGCCATTTTGCTGGCCAGCGACGGCATCATGGTCGCCCGGGGTGACCTGGCGGTGGAAGTGGGCAACGCCGCTGTGCCCGCCTTGCAAAAACGCATGATCAAGCTGGCCAAGGTGCACGACAAGGTCGTCATCACCGCCACCCAGATGATGGAAAGCATGATCACCAACCCGGTGCCCACCCGCGCCGAGGTGTCGGACGTGGCCAACGCGGTGCTGGACGGCACCGACGCCGTGATGCTGAGCGCCGAAACCGCCGCTGGCAAATACCCGCTGGAAACCGTGGAAGAAATGGCCAAGATCTGCCTGGCTGCTGAAGGCGCCGAAGACGTGGAGATCGACGCCGACTTCAAGGGCCAGACCTTCAACCGCATTGACCAGTCGATCGCCATGGGCGCCCTGTTCACCGCCAGCCATCTGGGGGCCAAGGCCATTGTGGCGCTGACCGAGTCGGGCTCCACCGCCTTGTGGATGAGCCGCCGCCGGGTGCACATCCCGATCTACGCGGTGACCACCAAGCTCTCGTCGCAGCGCAAGATGGCCCTGTTCCGCAATGTGCGTCCCTTGTTGATGGACACCAGCGCCGACCGTGACACCGCCTTGATGCAAACCGAGGGTTATCTCAAAAAACGCAACATCGTGAGCACCGGCGATGTGTACGCCATCACCTGCGGCGAGCCCATGGGGTCGCCCGGCGGCACCAACATGCTCAAGATTTGCCGCGTCGGCTGAACCTGGCGGTGCTGCAGCCCACAGAGGCTGCAGCCGGGCAGTCTGAGGTATTCAGTCCGGTGTCAGACCGGAACCTATAAAATTCAGCCCAGTTACAGGCCGGGTACATGCCCGGCTTTGCCCGATTTTTAAACTCTCTGGGAAATCACCACCATGGCACTCGTTTCAATGCGCGAGCTGCTGGACCACGCAGCCGTCAACGGCTACGGCATTCCAGCTTTCAACGTCAACAACCTGGAGCAGGTCCAGGCCGTCATGACCGCCGCCGACGAAGTCGGTGCACCCGTCATCTTGCAAGCCAGTGCCGGTGCCCGCAAATATGCCGGTGAGCCCTTCATCAAGCATTTGATCCAGGCCGCCACCGAGCAGTGGCCCCACATCCCGCTGGTCATGCACCAGGACCACGGCCAAAGCCCCGCCGTCTGCCAGGGCGCCATCGATCTGGGTTTTTCGTCTGTGATGATGGACGGCTCGCTGATGGAAGACGGCAAGACCCCCGCCAGCTTTGAGTACAACGTCGATGTGACCCGCCGCGTGGTGGACATGGCCCACAAGATGGGTGTGTCGGTCGAAGGCGAACTCGGTTGCTTGGGCAACCTGGAAACCGGCGAAGCCGGTGAAGAAGACGGCATCGGCGCCGAAGGCAAGCTGGACCACAGCCAGATGCTGACCGACCCCGAAGAAGCCGCCCAGTTCGTGAAAGCCACGGGCCTGGACGCTTTGGCCATTGCCATTGGCACCAGCCACGGCGCTTACAAATTCAGCCGCAAGCCCACGGGCGACATCCTGGCGATTTACCGCGTCAAGGAAATCCATGCCCGCATCCCCAACACCCACTTGGTGATGCACGGCTCGTCCAGCGTGCCGCAAGAGCTCTTGGCCCTGATCAACCAGTACGGCGGCAAGATGAAGGAAACCTACGGCGTGCCCGTCGAGGAAATCCAGGAAGCCATCAAGCACGGCGTGCGCAAGATCAACATCGACACCGACATCCGCCTGGCCATGACCGCCGCTTGCCGCAAGTTCTTGTTTGAAAACCCCGACAAGTTTGATGCCCGCGAATGGCTCAAGCCCGCCCGCGAAGCGGCCAAGCAGCTGTGCAAGCAGCGCTACCTGGAGTTCGGCTGCGAAGGCCAAGCCTCCAAGATCAAGGGCGAAACCCTGCAAGTGGTCGCCGCCCGCTACGCCAAGGGCGAGCTGGCGCAGCTCGTGAACTGAGCCTGCGATAATTGACCCGAATGGCCCGTTGACTGTTCAACGGGCCTTTTTCTTTTTTGCTGTTGCTTTGACTGTATTGCCATGACCTCTGCGCTCCACACCTCGGCCCTGACTTCCCTGCCTTTGCTTGCGCGTGGCAAGGTGCGTGACAACTACGCCGTGGGCGACGACCGCATCCTGATGGTGGCCTCGGACCGCATCAGCGCTTTTGACGTCATCATGGGTGAGCCCATCCCCGGCAAAGGCGAGTTGCTCACGCAAATGGCGCTGTTCTGGTTCGACAAGCTCGGCCCCAAAGGCCTGAACATTTGCCCGATCCACCTGACGGGCGATGCGCCCGAGAGCGTGGTCCCCGCAGCCGAAGCGCCGCAAGTCAAGGGCCGCTCGATGCTGGTCAAGCGTTTGAAGCCCATCCCGGTTGAGGCGGTGGTGCGAGGCTACCTGGCGGGCAGTGGCTGGAAGGAATACCAGGAGTCCCGCGCCGTCTGCGGCGTGCCCTTGCCCGAAGGCCTGAAAAACGCCAGCAAGCTGCCCGAGCCCATCTACACCCCGGCTGCCAAAGCCGCCGTGGGGGAGCACGACGAAAACATCACTTTCGAACAAACGGTGGCCATGATCGGTGCCGATCTGGCGGGCCGCATCCGCGACATCAGCATCGCGCTGTACAAGGCCGCCCGTGACATCGCCGCCACCAAGGGCATCATCATTGCCGATACCAAGTTCGAGTTTGGTCTGGACACCGATGGCACCCTGGTGCTGATGGACGAGGTGCTGACACCCGATTCGTCGCGCTACTGGCCCGCCGACAGCTATGTGGAAGGCGCCAACCCGCCCAGCTACGACAAGCAGTTCTTGCGCGACTGGCTGGAGACCGCCCAGGTCAACGGGCAGCTCTGGGACAAAACGGCGCCTGCGCCGCGCCTGCCCCGCGAGGTGATCGAGAAAACGGCCGCCAAATACCAGGAAGCCTTGCAGCGCCTGATGGCTTGACCGTGCGATCCTTGGTTGTTTAAATGGGCATGCCCGTGGCCGACACGGGCTGTTGGGCAACCAGAAAGAGAAACGCGATGAGTTTTTTTCGACCCGCCTCCGCACTGATGGTTCAGTACGCCCATTACCACCGCGACCGCCGCAACATCGCCACCCATCTGGTGGGGGTGCCCCTCATCTTCATGGCGATTGGCATCATGCTGACTCAGCCGCAGTGGGTTGTGGCCGATCGCCTGCTCACGCCCGCCTGGCTGGTGTGGGGACTGACCAGCCTGTGGTACCTGTCGCGCGGCAATTTCCTGCTGGGCTTGGCCACGGTGGCGGTCAACGGCTTGTTGATCGCCTTGGCGCATTGGCTGGCGCCCATGGCTGCTCAAGTGGGCCTGGTGGCCTGGCAGCTGGGCCTGGCCATCTTCGTGGTCGGCTGGATCATCCAGTTTGTGGGCCACTACTGGGAAGGCCGCAAACCCGCCTTTGTGGACGACATCGTGGGCCTGCTGGTGGGCCCTATGTTTGTCGTCGGTGAGGTGCTGATGGCGGTGGGTCTGCTGGGCCAAATGCGCATGGCCATCGAGCGGCAGGCAGGCCCCTCGCGCTGAGGCCTGCCCCAAGGCGCGTGCTTCAGTTGAGCGCCATGCTCAGCTTGCGCCGGTAGCTGCCGATCAGCGCCACCAGCGGGTCTTCTTCGACCGCTGACTTGCCCATCAACTCGATACCGCCTGCCGATTTGCCGGTGCCATCTTGGGCCTTGGGTTTTTGCGGGGTCATCAGCTCCAGCAGGGCGACAAAGGTCTTGCGCGGGGCTTCGTCGTCCCACTTTTTGTCGCGCATGATGATTTCGAGCAGCTCGTCCATGGCCGCTTCCCATTCGCCCACAGCGATCAAAAGGCGGCTTTTGGCAAAGCGGGTTTCAAAGTCGCGTTTGTTCTGGCCAATGAGTTCGTCGAACTTGGCCAGTTCCCACTGGCCACGCGGGTCGGTGGTCACGAATTCCAGCGCATTGAGCCATTGGGTTTGCGCCTCAAAGCGCAGCGGCACTGGGATGCGGCTCATGGCCGGGGCCAGCAAGGCGGCGGCTTCGGCCAGCTCGCCTAGTCCGATCAGCAGCTTGACCAGGTCAAAACGGGCGTCGTCGTTGCCGGGGTCGGTGGCCAGGGCTTGCTCCAGCGCGGCGCGGGCGTTGTGTTCGTCGCCCGCTTGCAGGTGTTGCTGGGCCTCATCGGCCACGGCCTGCGCTTGCAGGGTTTCGGCAGTGGGCAGGTGTTTGTCGAGGAACTGTTGGATCTGGCCTGCGGGCTGGGCGCCCATGAAACCGTCCACGGGCTTGCCTTCCATCAGCAAGACGCAGGTCGGGATGCTGCGGATGCCAAAGGCCTGGGCCAGCTGCTGTTCGTCGTCGGAGTTGACCTTGACGAGTTTGAAGCGGCCTTCGTAGGCTTGCTCGAGCTTTTCGAGCACCGGGCCCAGCGATTTGCAGGGGCCGCACCAAGGGGCCCAGAAGTCCACCAGCACGGGCGTGGTCATGGAGGCCTCAATGACCTCGGTTTCAAAATTTTGCAGGGTGACGTCCATCATGGCGGGCAGTGTTCCGGGTTGTGTTTCATACCCACATGGGTGTGAAACCTTAAAATCCAACATTGATCACGAAAAGCACCCAATGACTCAAGCGCTCATCGGCGTCGTCATGGGTTCCAGCTCCGACTGGGACACCATGCAGCACGCAGTCCAGATTCTCCAACAGTTTGGCATCCCTCACGACGCCCGTGTGGTTTCGGCCCACCGCATGCCCGACGACATGTTTGACTACGCACAGACCGCCGCTGCGCGTGGCTTGCAAGCCATCATCGCGGGCGCGGGCGGCGCGGCCCACTTGCCCGGCATGATCGCGGCCAAGACGGTGGTGCCGGTGCTGGGCGTGCCGGTGCAGACCAAGGCCTTGTCGGGCGTGGATTCGTTGCACAGCATCGTGCAAATGCCCAAGGGCGTGCCGGTGGCCACCTTTGCGATTGGCGCAGCCGGTGCGGCCAATGCCGCCCTGTTTGCCGTGGCCATGCTGGCCAACAACGATCCGGCCCTGCGCGCCAAGCTCGAAGCCTTCCGCGCCGAGCAGACGGCCATGGCCCGCGCCATGACCCTGCCACCAGTGGGGGCCGCATGAGCAAACCCCTGTTGCCCGGCTCGGTCGTCAACGGCCAGCCCGCCACATTGGGCGTGATGGGCGGCGGCCAGCTGGGCCGCATGTTCGTGCACGCGGCCCAGGCTATGGGTTATTTCACCGCCGTGCTCGACCCCGATGTGGCCAGCCCCGCCGGGCTGGTAAGCCACCACCACATCCAGACCGATTACCTGGACGAGCAAGGCCTGGCCCAACTGATGCAGCGCTGCGCCGCCATCACCACCGAATTTGAAAACGTGCCCGCACCCGCGCTGGTCACACTGGGCGCACACCGTCCGGTGGCCCCGAGCGCCGACGCCGTGGCCATTGCGCAAGACCGTGCGGCCGAGAAAGCCCACTTTGTGCGCTGCGGTGTGCCGGTCGCGCCGCATGCCGTGATTGCCACGCCCGCGCAACTGGCGGCTGTGGGCGAAGACCTCTTTCCGGGCATTCTCAAGACCACCCGCATGGGCTACGACGGCAAAGGCCAGATCCGCGTCAAGACCCGCGAGGAATTGAGCGCAGCCTGGGACCAGCTCAAGAACGTGCCCTGCGTGCTCGAAAAAATGCTGCCCCTCAAAGCCGAATGCTCGGTCATCGTGGCGCGCGGGGCCAACGGCCAGATTGTGAATTTCCCGGTGCAGCTGAACCTGCACCGCGAAGGCATTCTGGCCGTGACCACCGTCTGTGAAGGCGCTGTGCCTGCCGACCTGGCCGCGCAGGCCGTGGCCGCGACTCGTGCCATTGCCGAAGGCATCCACTACGTGGGTGTGCTGTGCGTGGAGTTCTTCATCCTCGAAGGTGGCCAGCTGGTCGTCAACGAGATGGCGCCCCGCCCGCACAACAGCGGCCACTACACGATGAACGCCTGCGATCAGTCGCAGTTTGAGCTGCAGGTGCGCACGCTGGCGGGCTTGCCGCTCACGCAGCCGCGCCAGCATTCACCGGCCATCATGCTCAATCTGTTGGGCGATCTGTGGCCCGAAGGCGGCGCCCCGGCTTGGGAGCAGGTGCTGGCCCTGCCCGGCACGCATTTGCACCTGTACGGCAAGCTGTCGGCCCGCCCTGGTCGCAAGATGGGCCACCTGAACATCACCGGCGCCACGCCAGAAATCGTGCGCACCACCGCCTTGCAAGCCGCGGCCTTGCTCGGCATCGAAGCGTTCTGAGGTCCCGATGATCTTGAAGCCGGACGACCGCGCGATCGCGCAAGCCGCGCAGGCTTTGCGCGACGGCCAGCTGGTGGGCTTGCCCACCGAGACGGTGTATGGCCTGGCGGCCAACGCCACCGACGACGCGGCCGTGGCCAAAATCTACGCCGCCAAAGGCCGTCCATCCGACCACCCGCTGATCGTGCATGTGGCCAGTGCCGTGCAAGTGCCGATGTTTGCCGCGCAGGTGCCCGACTTTGCGCAAGCCTTGATCGACGCCTTCTGGCCTGGCCCATTGACCTTGATCCTGCCGCGCCAGAGCGGCGTGGCCACGGCCTCGGCCGGTGGGCAGGACTCGATCGGTTTGCGTTGCCCGTCGCACCCGGTGGCCCAGCAGCTTTTGCAAGCGTGTGCAGCCTTGGGAGTGCACGGCGTGTCGGCGCCCAGCGCCAACCGCTTTGGCCGCGTGAGCCCGACCACGGCGGCGCATGTGCAGTCCGAATTGGGCCCAGACCTGTTGATCCTGGACGGCGGCGAGTGCCCGGTGGGCATCGAGTCCACCATCATCGACTGCACGCGTGGCGAACCGGTCTTGCTGCGCCCCGGACACATCACCCGTCCCCAAATCGAGGCCGTTTGCGGCCGCGCCGTGCTGGACAAAGACGCGGTGGCTCAACCTGCCCCACGCGCCTCGGGCACGCTCGAATCGCACTACGCGCCCCGCGCCAAAGTGCGTTTGATGTCGGCGCAAGACATCGACGCCAAGCTGCAAGCCTTCGGCCCGCACGCCAACAACCTGGGTGTGTGGTCAGCCCGGCGCCCTGACGCCGGAGCCGGTGTGGTCTGGCGCGCCCAGCCTGCAGGTGCCGAGCAAGCTGCACACGATTTGTTCAGCGTCTTGCGCGATCTGGATGCGCGCGGCGTGCAGCAAATCTGGGTGCAGTTGCCACCAGGCACCCCCGAGTGGGAAGGCGTGCGCGACCGCTTGCAGCGGGCCGCCGCTTGAGGTCGCTTCAGCTTCAGCGGTAGCGCAGTTTCATCACCAGAATCATCAGCGCCAGGCTGGTGGTGATGACGTTGGCGATGATGATGGGCCAGGCCACCATCAGCACGCCATAGACCAACCACAGCGCTACGCCCACGGTGAACAGGCTGTACATGCCCAAAGAGATGCCGCTCACATCGCGTGTGCGGAAGGTGTGCCAGGCTTGCGGCACAAAGCTGGCGGTGGTCAGGATGGCGGCCAGTGAGCCGACCCAGTCGATCAGGTTCATGGCTTATTGTCGCTGGCGTTTGGCCACTGTGCGGGGCGTGTCGGTGTTGTTCGCGTCACGTACCGTCCATTCCAGCAACTGGTCCAGTGCGGGCCGGGCCTGGCTGGCGTTGGGGTGGTTGATGATGGCGACCACCGCGTAACGCTGACCGCTTTGGCCTTGCACATAACCGGCCACCGAGGCCACATCGCGCAAGGAGCCCGTTTTGAGCCAAGCCTGACCGATCACCGGCGAGTTGGGGTTGCGCTCGCGCAGGCGGGCGCTGGTGCCGTCCACCCCCGCCAAGGACAAGGAATTCTGGAACGCTGCGGCATGCGGTCCGCTGCTGGCCGCTTGCAGCAAGGCCGTCAGGGCTTGGGCGCTGCTGCGCTCGCTGCGGGACAAGCCCGAGCCGTTGTCCAGCACCGGCTCGATCTGCCCCGGAAACTGCGTGTGCCACCACTGCAAGACCCGCAGGCGCGAGGCCTCAAAACGCCCCGGTGCCCCCAGTTCGCTCGACAGGGTCAAAAACAATTGCTGCGCCATCACGTTGTTGGAAAACTTGTTGATGTCGGCGATCACCTCGGCCAGCGGCAGCGAGGGCGCCTCCAGCAGCAAGCGGGCTTTGGCGGGCAGACTGCCGTAGCGCACCTGGCCACCCAGCTGCTTGCCACTGGCCAGCCACACCGCCTGGATCAGTTTGCTGCCGTACACCTCCGGCGAGGCGTAAGCCACAGGCCAGGGCCGCTCGCCACAGCTGGCCGGGTAGCTGCCCGCAAAGCGCACCTGCTGGGCCTGAGAGAAGTCGGCCCGCAGCTGGCTGCGCCAGTCCTGGCAGGGACCGTTGCCCATGGGCACGCTGCGCGGCGCATCGAAACCGGCCAAAGGCGGCTCCACGCGCACATTCACCTGGCCAGTGGCGGCATCGGGGGTGAAGGTGTAGATCAGCGCCTTGAAGTTCAGCAGCAAGCCGTCGGGGCTGACGTTGTAGGGGCGCAGGGGCTCGTCGTCGAATGCTTCGGTGCGCGGCGTGATCTCGAACACGCTGCGGTCCAGCACGATGTCGCCCCGGACGTCGCGCAGACCCAAAGCGCTCAGCTGGGCCATCAGGTCTTGCAGCCGCTCGATCACCAGCTTGGGGTCGCCGCTGCCGCGCACGATCAGGTTGCCTTGCAGCACGCCGTCCTTGATCGGCCCATCGGCGTAGACGCGGTTGCGCCAGGTGAAGTCCGGCCCCAGCAGGGACAGCCCGGCATAGGTGGTGATCAGCTTCATCACCGAGGCGGGGTTGGACGACACCTGCGCCCGGTGCGCCAGGCGTGGGGTGGCGCTGCCCAGCGGCGTGACCTGAACGCTGATGGCCGAGGGCGGCACATTCGCCTGGCGCAGCGCTTGCAGGGCTGAGGGTGGCAAGTCGGCGGCCAGGCTGGTGCAGCCCATGGCTGCCATGCACAGGCTGGCCCAGACGGTCAGAAATGGGCGCAGGCCCGAGCGATCAAACAGCATGCAGGGAGTCTAACGGTCGGGGGCCACAAGAGCGGGGCCGTATGATCGATGCCATGCGATTTTCTTCACGAACCATTGGCCTGGCCTCGGCGGTCATCACGGTGCTGATCTGGACCGGTTTCATCGTCATCGCGCGGGCATCGGCTTCGCGCGGCTTGTTGCCGCTGGACATTGCTCTGGCCCGGATTTTGGGCGCCAGCGCGGTGCTTTTGCCTTGGGCCTGGTGGCTCATGCGCCCTGCCCGCCAGCGCGGCGAAAAAACCGGCTCCCTGTGGGGCTTGTCGCCCTTGCCTTTGGTGCAGACCTTGCGCGCCGGCTTTTTTGGCGGCTTGCTGTATGCCGTGCTGGCTTACAGCGGCTTCTTTTTTGCGCCTGCAGCCCATGCCTCGGTCTTGATGCCGGGCAGCTTGCCCTTGTGGACCACCTTGCTGGCCTGGGTGGTGCTGCGCGAAAAAATTCCGGGCAGCCGCGTGCTGGGCCTGGGCTTCATTGTGCTGGGCGACTTGTTGGTGGGCGGCGTGAGCTTGCTCAAGGCTTTCGATGGCGGCGATGTCTGGAAGGGCGATCTCCTGTTCATGAGTGCGGCTTTTTGCTGGTCCGCCTACAGCGTCACGGTGCGCCGCTATGGCCTGGATGCGGTGCGCGCCACCATGGCCATCACGGCGTTTGCGCTGGTGGCCTTTGTGCCCGCCTACGTGCTGTTGACCTACACGGGCGTGCTGCCCACTCATCTACCGCAGGTGCCCTGGTCCGAGATCCTGTTCCAGGCGGGTTTTCAGGGCTGCGGCTCGGTGGTGATCTCGGGCATCACCTTCACACAGATGGTGCGTCACTTTGGCCCCGTGCGCTCGACCATGATCACCGCCCTGGTGCCGGGCTTGTCGGCCTTGGGTGCGGTCTGGTTCTTGGGTGAGCCCATGCACTGGAACTTGCTGGCCGGGCTGGCGCTGGTCACCGGCGGTATTTTGTTTGGTGTGCGTCAGGCCCGGCCTGCGGCCGCACAAGGAGTCAAGGCATGAGCGCCGATACCCAAGCCTTGCGCTGGCTGGCGTTTGACACCAGCACCGATGTGCTGTCCTTGGCCGTCGCCCGGGGCGACCGTGTCTGGACGCGGACCTTGCCCGGTGGCGCGCAGTCGTCCAGTGGGCTGATCCCTGCCGTGCTGAGCATGCTGGCCGAGGCGGACATGCCCTTGGCCTCGCTCACCGCCATTGTGTTTGGCCGGGGGCCGGGGTCTTTTACCGGTTTGCGCACGGCCTGCGCTGTGGCGCAAGGCCTGGCGTTTGGCGCCGACATTCCGGTGCTGCCGGTCGATACCTTGCTGGCCGTGGCCGAAGAGGCGCGTTGGCAGCGTGTGCAAGGTGGTGCGGCCGATGCCGATCTGTCGGTGCTGGCCATGCTGGACGCCCGCATGGACGAGGTCTACAGCGCCGCTTACCAGTGGTCATCGGCCAACCGGTCCTGGCAGGGCGTGTCGGCCTTGCAGGTCAGTGCGCCCGAAAAAGTGCAGGCCCCCAGCAGCCCACTCTTGGCGGGCAATGTGTTTGAAGCCTATGGCCCCCGTCTGGCCATGCCGGGTGATCGTTGCCAGGCTTTGCCCACGGCTGCGGCTTTGCTGCGCCTGGCCCCGAGCCTCTGGGCGCAAGGCCTGGCCGTACCCGCCGATCAGGCCATGCCCCTGTACATCCGCGACAAAGTGGCCAACACCACCGCCGAACGCGAAGCCATGAAAGCCCAAGCGGCACAGGTCGCACAGGTGGCCCAGATGGCCCAGACCAAGGCGGCTGAAACCCCATGAGCGCCGTCATGCCCTCAGGCCGCACGCAGCCGACCGAAGCCATCCGCAACGCCGTGACCTTGCGCACCATGACGCCCGAGAACCTCGATGCGGTCATGGCCATCGAGCAGGCGGCTTACAGCCACCCTTGGTCGCGCGGCAATTTCCGGGATTCATTGAACCCGCTGTTCGATGCCCAATGCCTGTGGCTGGGCGACGAACTGCTGGGCTACTTTCTGGCCATGCACGGCGTGGAAGAAATGCATTTGCTCAACATCACCGTGGCGCCAGCGCACCAAGGCGAGGGTTGGGGCCACATGATGCTGGACGCCTTGTCGCTGATCTCGCGCAACGTGGGCGCGCAAACGCTGTGGCTGGAGGTGCGCCAGAGCAATGCCCGCGCCTTGCAGGTGTACGAGCGCTACGGTTTTGTCCGCGTGGGCCTGCGCAAGGATTACTATCCTGCAGACCGCCAGCAGCGTGAACACGCGGTGGTGATGAGTTTGAAGCTGTGAACCGGATTGACTGATGAGCGACCCCACCCGATTTGACCTGGACGACCGCCAACGCGCCATGCTGGCCGAGATGGGTGTGCGCGTGTGGTGGCCATCCACCCCGGCCGAGCCTGCGGCCCAGGCCATGCCTGCTGCGCCAGCGCCCGAAGCGGCCCCTGCCGTGGCGTCCACGGTGGCACCCCTGTCGGCGGGAGCGACGGCGCCCATGGCGGCATCCACCGCCGCAGCTCCTGCGGTGGTGCCAAAGCCCCCGCAAGCTGCGTCAGTTCGACCTGCGGCAGCACCGGTGCCGGTGTTGACCACCCGGCCTCTGGCCGACGGTGTGGACCGCATGGACTGGTCCACGCTGCAAGCAACGGCTGCCGCATGCCAGGCCTGCGACCTGTGTGCGCAGCGCAAAAAATCTGTCTTTGGTGTGGGCGACCAGCAGGCCCAATGGATGGTCATTGGCGAAGCGCCAGGCGAGCAAGAAGACCTGCAAGGCGAACCCTTTGTGGGCCAGGCGGGTCAATTGCTCGACAACATGCTCAAAGCGGTGGGCCTGAGCCGACAAGCCCAGGGCGAAGGCGGTGTCTACATCGCCAACGCCATCAAGTGCCGACCACCGGGCAACCACAATCCCACGCCGCAAGAGCTGGCCACGTGTGCGCCTTATCTGGCGCGGCAGGTGGCTTTGGTGCAGCCCCAAATCATCTTGCTCATGGGCCGTTTTGCCGTGCAATCGGTGCTGCAAACGACCGAGCCCATCGGCAAGCTGCGTGGCCAAGTCCACACCTACCAGGGCGTGCCGGTGGTGGTGACGTACCACCCCGCTTATTTGCTGCGCAACCCCGCCGACAAGGCCAAGGCCTGGGCCGATCTGGTGCTGGCGCTCAAGACTGCGCAGGGCTGAGCCAAGCGCTGGTCTTTCAGGCCCTCACGATGAGGTCTGGCAATTCATTGGGGCGGCTGTCCGTGAGCGGAAAATGTGCCACCAGCAACGCGGACACGGACTCCAAGGCCTGTGTCAGGCCGCTCTCGAAATCGCCTTGCTGCAAGGGGTGTCGCAAAGCCTGCAAGACCGCCTGCCAGTGGGCTTCGCTGGTGTGCCGCATCAGGCCTCTGTCGGCCACGATCTCGATGCGCCGTTCGGCCAGCAACAGGTAAATCAGCACGCCGTTGTTGTGCTCGGTGTCCCAGACCCGCAGCCGCCCAAACCAGGCCATGGCACGTTGACGCATCACGGCGGACAAGGGCGTCTGCCGACCGGCACGCCAGGCATAGCTCAGCGGCAATGCGCCTTCAATGCACACCATCACTTGACCGGCATGTCTTCGCTCGCTGGCCCGCACGCGTGCTGTCAGGCCCTTGGCCATGTTGTCGGGCACGGCGTGCCAAGCAGCACGTTCGCTTTGCCACAGGTGGCGCCAAAGGCGCAGCAGCCAGGGCCACATGGATTCACGTTCTGTCATCACCAGCCTCCTGAAGCGCCGCCGCCACCGCTATCGCCGCCACCACCCGATGACATGCCACCGCCTCCAAAGCCTCCGCCGCCGAAACCGCCTCCCCCATCGCCCCAGCCACCACCGGTATGGTTGCCCCAGCCTCCCCCGTGGCGTGCGCCAGCGACCGGCAGGCCCCGACTGAGCAGGCCACCAAAAAAGCCGATCAGCCCCGCCAGCACCGCCATCCAGACGCGTTGCGTGATCTGCCAGACCAAAAAGCTGGCCGCTGCAGCGGCCAGGATGGCCCCCAGTCGCTGGCCCAACATTTGACGGAGTACGCCCGCGATCAGCGGCGTCACCACCAACAACAGCATGCCCAGTTCGACGATGTCGAACTCGTCGATCTGCGGGCGAGGGGCTGCTGCGGCGGGCTCAGGCAGCGCTTCGCCGGTGATGCGGGCCTGCAACTGCGTCAGCGCGTCGCGCAATCCGCCGGCATAGTCGCCGCGCCGAAAGGCCGGCACGATCTGCTGGTCGATGATGCGTTTGGCCACCACATCGGGGATGGCCCCTTCCAGGGTTTTGTAGGGCGCGATCCGCACGCGGCGGTCTTGCAACGCCGCCACCAACAGCAGGCCATCGCCCACACCGGCACGGCCCAACTTCCAGGCCTCGGCCACACGCTGGCTGTAGTCGGCAATGTCTTCGGGCGCGGTGGTGCTCACCAGGAGGACCACGATCTGCGCACCGCGCTGGCGTTCAAACTCGCTGAGTTGTTGCTCCAGCGCTGCGGCATCGGATGCGGCCAGGGTGCCCGTCTCGTCCATCACATGGGCGCGCAGGTCGGGCACGGCTTGCAGGCCTGCCGCATCCAAGGCCCAGCAGGGCAGCACCAGCAGCCAGCAGGTCAGTGCGGCGCTCAGCCAGCGCACCAGGCGCTGGGGCATCACTTGCCGAAGTCCACTTTGGGCGGTGCCGAGATGGCCGCCTCGTTGGCCACCGAGAAGTTCGCCTTGGGCTTGTAGCCCATGACCATGGCCATCAGGTTGCTCGGGAAGCTGCGGGCCAGCACGTTGTAGTCCTGCACCGTCTTGATGTAGCGGTTGCGTGCCACCGTGATGCGGTTTTCGGTGCCTTCGAGTTGCACGCTCAGATCGGCAAAGCCCTGGTTGGCTTTGAGGTTGGGGTAGTTTTCAGACACCACCAGCAGGCGCGACAAGGCACTGCTGAGCTCGCCTTGTGCGGCTTGAAACTTCTTCATGGCCTCGGGGTCTTTGAGTGTTTCGGGCGTGACCTGGATGCTGGTGGCCTTGGCACGTGCCTCGACCACCTTGGTCAGCGTTTCCTGCTCGAAGTTGGCCTCGCCCTTGACGGTGGCCACGATGTTGGGGATCAAATCCGACCGGCGCTGGTACTGGTTGAGCACTTCCGACCAACCCGATTGCGATTGTTCATCCAGGCGCTGGAAGTCGTTGTAGCCGCAGCCCGTCAGGCTCAGTGTGGCGGCCAGTGTGCTGAGCGCCAGCAGGGCGCGCAAAGAAGTGTGAGACATGGTGACTCCCTGTAAGTTGAATGGTTTCAGAAAACTATAGCATTGGCTTTCAATCGGCAGCCGCCCGTTGGGGCCAGAGCACAGCCGCGATCGACACCATCATCAAACCCACGGCTGCCCAGTCTTGCCAGTGCAGCACCTCGCCCAGCAGCACCGCGCCGCTGAAAACGCCCAGTACCGGGATCAGCATCACACTCAGCGTGGAGGCCACGGGCGGCAGGCTGCGCGCCAGATAAAACCAAGCCGCTTGCGCAAAACCAAAGACCAGCAAGGCATTGAAGGCGATCGAGCCCCAGGTGAGCTCAGACGGTGCATGCCACTGATCACGCTCGAGCCAGACGGCCAGCACGCTCATCAGCACCGTGGTCATGGCCGCCATCCAGAAAGAGATGGCCAGCGTGGGCACCGGCATGCGGGTGCGTCGCAGCAGCTGTGTGCCCAGCGCCCAGGTGCTGGCTGCGCCCAAAGCCAGCAACACGCCCATCGGCTTGCCACTCAGGTTGGAGATTTCATGCCACAGCAGCAAAACCACCCCCTGCGATGCGGCTGCCACCCCGCCCCAAGCCCGCTTGGCCAGGCGATCGTCAAACACCAGCGCGCCCAGCACCGCAGAAAACATGGGCATGGTGTAGCCCAAAATCGCCGCCCGCCCGCTGGACAGCGACTGCACCGCCACGATGATCAGGCCGTGCCAGAAAAACATGTTGAAGGTGGCCAGCGTGAGCAGCTCGCGCCAATGCTTGCGCTCAATGCGAAACGGCACGCCCTGGGCCAGCAACACCAGGCCCAGCACCGGCGTGCCCAGCCACATGCAAATGGTGCGAAAGGTCAGTGGCGGAAAACCGGTGACGCCGATTTTCATGATGGGCCAGTTGACGCCCCAAACGAGGGTGAGCAGGATCAGAACAGTCCATTGACGCGGTGAGAGCTTGTGCATGACCGGCATCTTAGCCCTCGCCTTTAAAATGGGCGCATGACCTTCCTCGACATGTTGCGCACCGCCGAGCGCCAAAACGGCTCCATGCTTTGTGTGGGCCTGGACCCTGAGCCCACCAAGTTCCCGGACCGCATCAAAGGCGACTCGAACAAGATTTACGATTTTTGCGCATCAATAGTCGATGCCACCGCCGATCTGGTGAACAGTTTCAAACCGCAAATTGCCTACTTTGCCGCGCACCGCGCCGAAGGCCAGCTGGAGCGCCTGATGGAGCACATGCGCCGCGTGGCGCCCCATGTGCCGATCATCCTGGACGCCAAGCGCGGCGACATCGGCTCGACTGCCGAGCAATACGCCATCGAGGCCTTCGAGCGCTACGGTGCCGACGCCGTGACCCTGTCGCCTTTCATGGGCTGGGACTCGGTGGCCCCCTATTTGAAATACCACGGCAAAGGCGCATTCTTGCTGTGCCGCACCTCCAACCCCGGCGGTGATGACCTGCAAAACCAGCGCCTGGCTTCGGTCGACGGCCAGCCCCTGTTGTACGAGCATGTCGCGCGCCTGGCCCAAGGCCCCTGGAACCTGAATGGCCAGCTCGGTCTGGTGGTGGGCGCCACCTACCCGGCAGAGATCGAACGCGTGCGTGAACTGGCCCCCACCGTGCCCCTGCTGATTCCTGGCGTGGGCGCACAAGGCGGCGATGCGGTTGCTACCGTCAAGGCCGGCTGGCGCGCCAACCCCGATGGCTCCAGCGCGGGCCCGATCATCGTCAACTCATCGCGTGCGGTGCTCTACGCATCAAGCGGCGAAGACTTTGCAGCGGCTGCACGCAAGGTGGCGATGCAAACGCGTGAGACGCTGGAAGCGGCCAAGCGCTGAAGGTTTTCAGCTCTTGGCGCCTTTGGGCGTCTGGGAGGTCATGAGCATTTGACGCTGTTTGCTCAGTGCATCACCCCTTAGTTGCCTTCTGCGCCTTGTAAACCAGCTTGCGTGCCATGCTCCAGCGGTGGACTTCGCTGGGGCCGTCATAGACCCTGAAAGCGCGCATGTCCATGAAGATGCGCATCACGGGCGTTTCGGCTGTCACGCCTTGGCCGCCCAAAATCTGCACACACCGGTCCACCACGCGCCACTCTGCTTCTGAGCAGGCCACTTTGGCGCGGCTCGACTCAAAGCCGCCTTTTTGCCCCTGGTCCAGCAGCCAGGCGGTGTGCCAGATGTGCAGGCGGGCGGTGTGCAGGTCGATGTCGTTGTCGGCCAGCATGAACCCCACGCCTTCGTGTTCGGCCAGGGGTTTGCCAAAAGCGTGGCGGCGGCTGGCGTAGTCCAGCGCGATGTCGTGTGCCCTGCGCGCCTGGCCGAGCCAGCGCATGCAGTGCGTCAGGCGTGCTGGCGCCAGTCGCACCTGCGCATAGCGAAAGCCTTGGCCAACCTCGCCCAGCACATCGGTGGCTGACACGCGCAAGTTGTCAAAGTGCAGCACGCCGTGGCCACCGGTGAAGCAGTTGTCCATGGCGTCCATGCTGCGCTCCAGCCGAATACCCGGTTTGTCCATGTCGGTCAGGAACATGGTGGCCGAGCCGTCTTCCATGCGCGCCATGACGATGGCGTAATCGGCCCCTTCGGCACCGGTGATGAACCATTTGACGCCGTTGATCAGGTAGTCGTCGCCATCGCGCACAGCGGTGGTGGTCAGCATGGACGGGTCGGCCCCCGCACCCGGGGCAGGCTCGGTCATGGCAAAGCAAGAGCGGGTGAGCCCTGCCACTTGCGGGCGCAGCCAGCGTTCTTTTTGCGCCGGTGTGGCCACTTCTTCCATGAGGTGGATGTTGCCTTCGTCGGGCGCATGGATGTTGAGCGCGGTTGGCCCCAGGTTGGAGTAACCGGCTTCTTCAAACACCACCGCTTTGGCGATGTGGCTCAGGCCCAGTCCACCCATTTCGACCGAGGCATGGGGCGTCAGCAGCCCTGCGGCACGCGCACGGGCCACCAGCTCGCGGCGCAGTTCTTCAGAAGGGCCGTGCGCGCCATGGCGTGGGTCGCTTTCGAGGGGGATCACCTGCTCGGCGATGAATTGGCGGGTGCGTTCGCGCAGCGCCGCAATCTCGGGTGGGATGTCAAAGTTCATGGGTTGTGCGTCTTTGCAAAATGGTGGAGCCATCGGTCATGGCCCTATTGGAAAGGCTGCGACGGCCCTGCGCTGTCCGCCCTGCGACTGGCTGTCATCTGCGCGCCAGCCCCTCCTGCGCACGGCTGATAGCCTGCGGCCATGATCGACCTCTACACCGCCGCCACGCCCAACGGGCACAAAGTCTCCATCGCACTCGAAGAGTTGGCATTGCCCTACACGCTCAAGGTGCTCGACCTGTCCAAGGGCGAGCAGAAGTTGCCTGACTTTTTGGCCATTTGCCCCAATGGCCGCATCCCTGCCATCGTGGACCGCGAGGCCGATGACTTTGCGGTGTTTGAATCGGGGGCCTGCCTGATTTACCTGGCCGAGAAAACCGGACAGCTCATGCCCAGCGATGCCAAAGGCCGCTCGCGCGTGCTGCAGTGGCTGATGTTCCAGATGGGCGGCCTCGGGCCGATGATGGGGCAGGCCAATGTGTTCTTTCGCTACTTTCCCGAAAAAATTCAACCTGCGATTGACCGTTACCAGGGCGAGAGCAAGCGGCTGTTCACGGTGCTCGATGGCCACCTCAAGGACCACGAATACTTGGCCGGTGATTACTCGATTGCCGACATCGCCAACTGGGCCTGGGTGCGCACGCACCGCTGGTCGGGTGTGGAGGTGGATGACTTGCCGCACCTCAAGCGCTGGCTCGATGCGATCCGCCAGCGCCCGGCGGTGCAGCGCGGCATCGAAGCGCCGCCGTCCCGCATCAACCTCACCAAAGACGGTGACGAAGCGGCCAAGCGCTTTTCGGAAGAGGCACGCAAGATGGTCGAGATGGGACAAAACAAAAAGAATGCGTCATGAAGCTCTACACCGCCCACCGCGCCCCCAGCCCCCGTCGGGTGCTGATGTTCCTGGTTGAGAAAAACATCACCGGCATCGAAATGGTGAACATGGACCTGAACGGTGGCGAGCACCGCAAGCCCGAATACCTCACCAAAAGCCCGCTGGCCAAAGTACCTGCGCTGGAGCTGGAGGACGGCCGCGTGATCACCGAGACGCGGGCGATCTGCACCTTGCTCGAAGGCCGTTACCCCGAGCCTAATTTGATGGGCGTCGATGGAGATGACCGCGGCTTCATCGAGATGGCCGACCGGCAGGTGGAGTTGTATCTGTTGGGTGGCATTGCCAACGCGATCCGCCACAGCCATCCTGGCCTGGCCGCTCTGGAAAAACCGCAGTTCCCCGAGTTCGGTCGCTCGCAGGCCGAGAAGGTGCGCGATGTGGCCCGCTGGTTTGACCAGAGCCTGCAAAGCCAGCCTTGGATCGCGGGTGAGCGTTTCACCATCGCCGATATCACCGCGTTTTGCGCGCTGGAGTTTGCGCGCGGCTTGATGAAGTTCGTGCCCGGTGACGAGGGCATGAGCGCCTTGCAGGCCTGGCGCGATCGGATGAACGAACGGCCAAGCGCCAAGGTGTGAAGCCCGGTTTGGGCGAAGTGGGGCTTGTCTTAAGGATGTGCGATGCGTGAAAGAGAGCGCGTCACATCTTTTGCCTACGGGGTGGAAGTCCAAATGAAATCGCCCACAGGGGTGGGCTCCTACAGGGGCACATCGGGTGCAAGGTGGGATTGGGCTTTTGTAGGAGCCCACCCCTGTGGGCGATTTATGTGGATGGCGTGCTGCATGCCGATCAGTATTCGGTAATGTGCAATCAGCTGAACACGCCGCCGTATTCCTTGCGCAGGTCGTTCTTTTGCACCTTGCCGGTGCCGCCCACGGGCAGTGATTCGAGGAAGACCACGTCGTCGGGAACCCACCACTTGGCGACCTTGGTGGCCAGGAAGTCGAGGATCTCCTGCTTTTCTACAGTCTGCCCTGGCTTGCGCACGATGAAGAGCAGCGGGCGCTCGTCCCACTTGGGGTGCTTGACGCCAATCACGGCGGCCATGGCCACGGCGGGGTGACCCACCGCCGCGTTTTCCAGGTCGATCGAGCTGATCCACTCGCCACCGGTTTTGATCACGTCCTTGGTGCGGTCGCGGATCTGCATGGTGCCGTGCGCGTCGATGGTGGCGATGTCGCCAGTGGGGAACCAGCCGTCCACCAAGGCCGTACGCTCGGCCTTGAAGTAGCGCTCCACGATCCACTGGCCGCGCACCATCAGCTCGCCTTGAGAGCTGCCGTCGCGGGGCAAGGTGTGGCCGTTCTCATCGACCACTTTGATCTCGATGCCCGATACGGTCTTGCCTTGCTTGGCCACGATGGCGTGTTGCTCGGCAGCGGGCTTTTGGCGGTCAGCCCGGCTCAGGTTGCTCATGGTGGCCACGGCGGTGGTCTCGGTCATGCCCCAGCCGTGGCGCACTTCCACGCCATAGCTGTCCATGAACTTGGCGATCAGCGCCATTGGCATGGCCGAGCCGCCCACGCAGGTGCGCTTCATGTGGGCAAAGCGCAAGTTGTTCTGTTCGACGTGCTGGATCAAACCCATCCAGATGGTGGGCACGCCCGCACTGATGCTGACTTGCTCGGAGTCCATCAGTTCAAACAGGCTGGGCCCGTCGAGCTTGGGGCCGGGCAAGACCAGCTTGGTGCCCGCGATGAGTGCGGCGTAGGGGATGCACCAGGCGTTGATGTGGAACATGGGCACCACGGGCAAGATGGTCTCTTGCGTGGACAGGCCCAGCACATCGGGCATGCAGGCGGTGGTGGCGTTCAGCACGATGGCGCGGTGCGTGTACAGCACGCCCTTGGGGTTGCCGGTGGTGCCCGAGGTGTAGCACAGCGCTGCGCCGGTGTTTTCCTCGAATTCGGGCCAGTCGAAGCTGTCGCTGTGGCCGGTGATCAGGTCCTCGTAGTTCATCACATTCGCCACGCCTTCGATGGCGGGCGTGTTGCCCGCGTCGGCCAGGCAGACCCAGGCGCGCACCTTGGGGCAATGCGCGGCAATGCCTTGGACCAGCGGCGCGAAGGTGGCGTCAAACAGCACCACTTCGTCTTCGGCGTGGTTGATCACATAGATCAACTGCTGCGGATGCAGGCGTGGGTTGCAGGTGTGCATGACCATGCCGCTGCCCGAGACGGCGTAATAAGCCTCTAGGTGGCGGTGGTTGTTCCAGGCGATCGAGCCGACCGCGCTGCCGGCCTTGAGGCCCATGTGGGCCAGCGCGTTGGCCAGTTGACGCGCGCGTTTGGCGGCGTCAGCGTAGGTGTAGCGGTGCAGCGGGCCATGCGTTTCGCGCGAGACGATCTCTTGGTCGCCGAACTGCGCTGCGCCGTGTTCGAGGATGCCCGAAATGAGCAGGGTGCGGTTCATCATGAGGCCGGGTTGTGTCATTTTGTCTCTCGTTTTTCAAGTGTTGTGAATGTGTGCGGCGCTTTGATGCAGCGCGGCGGTGGTCGCCATCATATCGATCCGGCAATGCTATTTAGCGCATCAAGTCCACGGCTTTTTCGGCCATCGCGATCACGGTGGCATTGGTGTTGGCGCCAATCAGCGTGGGCATGACGGAGGCGTCCACCACACGCAGGCCTTCGAGGCCATGCACTTGCAGGGTGGGGCTGACCACCGCCATGGCGTCGGTGCCCATCTTGCAGGTGCCGACGGGGTGATATACCGTGTCCGAGCGTTCGCGCAAGATGTGGCGAATGTCGTTGTCTGTCTGCACACCAGCGGTGAACACATCTTTGTGTCGCACGCTCGCCAATGCGGGTGCGTTCATCAGCCGCTGGGTGAGTTTGTAACCTTGGAGCAGCGTTTCCAGATCATCGTCGTGTGCCAAAAAGGCGGGATCGATCAATGGCGCTTGGCGTGCATCGGCATGGGCCAGCGTGACTTGTCCACGGCTCTTGGGGCGCAACACACACACGTGGCACGAATAGCCGTGGGCCGCATGCAACTTGCGTGCATGGTCTTCCACCAGGCCCACCACAAAGTGCAGTTGCACATCGGGTGCCGTCAGCGAAGGGTCTGTTTTCAAGAAACCGCCCGCTTCGGCGTAGTTGGTACCGATGAAGCCTTGCCGTGTGCGGATGTACTTCAAGGTCTCGCGCGCCATGTGCACTGTGCCGCCCACTGAAATGCCCATCAGGTCCAGGCTTTTCGCGGCGTAACCAAAGATGAAGTCCGGGTGGTCTTGCAGGTTTTGGCCCACGCCGGGCAAATCGTGCAGCACCTCGATGCCATGCTGCTGCAAATGTGCGCCTGGCCCCACGCCCGAGACCATCAGCAGCTGCGGCGACTGGAAGGCGCCAGCACACAAGATCACTTCACGGCGCGCCCGGACCACACGTTGGCGGCCAGACTGGAGGCATTCGACGCCGACGGCACGTCGGCCTTCAAACAGGATGCGCGTGGCCTGCACGCCGGTTTCGACATGCAGGTTTTGGCGCTGTCCCATGTGTGGGTGCAGGTAGGCCCGCGCGGCGCTCCAGCGCTCGCCGTTGCGCTGCGTGACCTGGTAAATGCCCAAGCCTTCTTGTGTGGCCCCGTTGAAGTCGTGGTTGATCGGAAAACCCGCTTCACGCGCCGCGTTCAGGTAGATCTGCTGGAAGGGGTTGTGGGTCTGCAAGTCCGACACATGCAGGGGGCCGCCCTGACCGTGAAATTCGTCCTGGATGCGTGCATTGTTTTCGCTGCGTTTGAAGTACGGCAAGAGCTCGTCGTAAGACCAGCCCACATTGCCCAGTGCGGCCCAATGGTCGTAATCGCTGCGGTGTCCGCGCGTGTAGACCATGGCGTTGATGGCGGACGATCCGCCCAGTCCTTTGCCTCGCGGCTGATAGCCCTTGCGGCCATTCAAGCCTGGTTGGGGCACGGTCTCAAAAGCGTAATTGTTCAGGCGGGTCGGCAGCATGGCCACCGCCGCAGCGGGTGTGTTGACCAGCCAGCTGTCGCCTTGGCCGCCGGCTTCCAGCAGCATCACTTGCACATCGGCGTTTTCACTCAGACGGCCAGCCATCACGCTGCCACCTGATCCGCCACCGATCACGAGGTAATCCACTTCCGTTGTCATGCGCTTCTCCTTTTTTGTCGCCAGAACTTCACACCAACGCCGCGTACACCAGACCCCTGAAAAGCGGCCTGTAATAGTCCCTTTGGTTGGGCGCCTGGATCATCAGCATGGCGACCATGTCCAGGGCCGGGTCCACAAAGAAGGTGGTGCCCGCGATGCCGCCCCAGTAATACAGGCCGACCGAACCAGGTACGGGCGACAGGCCCAGATGGGTGCGCACCGCAAAACCCAGGCCAAAGCCGTGGCCTGGGGGCAGCAAGGTGCCATCGACCGGGATGCCGCCCAGGTGGTCGGCGGTCATGAAGTCCACCGTGTGCGGGCCCAGCAGGCGCACGCGGTTCAGCTCGCCCCGGTTGCGCAGGCACTGCAAAAAACGGCTGTAGTCCATGGCGGTGGACATCAGTCCCCCGCCGCCGCCTTCCATGGCGGGCACTTGCCGAGGTTCGAGCACTTTCATAGGCACGCCACCGTCGGGGTCGTGTGCAAAGGGTTCGGCAATGCGGTGGTGCTGCTCGGGCGGCACGGCAAAACCGGTGTCCACCATGCCCAGTGGTTCAAAGATTTCGGTTTGCAGGAATGCGCCCAGGCTTTGCCCGCTGACCACTTCCACCAAGCGTCCCAGCACATCGGTGGCACGGCTGTAGCCCCACATGCTGCCGGGTTGGAACTGCAGGGGCACGCCCGCCAGCGTTTGCGAAAACTCGGCATTGGTTCGCTCGCGTGAGGCGATCTTCACTTGTGCGTACTGCCGCTGCACCGCTGAGTCGCCCAGAAATTCATAAGTCAGTCCGGCCGTGTGGCGCAGCAGGTCCTGCACCGTGGCTTCTTGCTTGACGGGCTCCAGGCCATTGGCGGTGGCCACTTGTTGATTCGCGTATTCAGGCAGCCAGCGGCTGACCGGGTCACTCAGCAGCAACTGGCCACGCTCGACCAGCATCATCACCGCCACGGACACCACGGGCTTGGTCATCGAATAGATGCGGAAGATGCTGTCGGTCTGCATGGGGGTGCCGGTGGCAGGGTCTTGTTGGCCCACGGCCTCGAACAAGGCGATCTTCCCGCGCCGGGCGACCATGGCCACCGCGCCTGGCAGCTTGCCGCTGGCCACCTCGCGCCGCAGCACGTCCATCAGCCGCTGTGTGCGTTCGGGACACAGGCCGACGTCGGCGGGTTGGGCGGTGGGCAGTGCGATGTGCTGGGTGGTCATGGGCGCTCCTGAAGAAGAGCGTTTTGTACACCAAGGTCCACTGATGGGGTATCACCTAAAGCACCCTGACCGGTATGCGTCGCGTTTTTTCTCGCAAGCCTTAAGGCGCAGGCTCAATGGTCACTGAATAATGAATTTCTTCCGGCTGCCCCACCGAGTCGTATTGAACCCGTATGGGATTCAGACCTTTGACCGTGCTTGATCGGGTGAGAACCTCAGATTGACGGTGGTTGTCAGGCTCGTCATCGAGTGCGATGGCGCGTAAGCGGTACGCCGAGGGTTTGCCTGCCGTAATGTCCTTGAACAGGCTCATTGAGAACACGAACTCTCGCCCCTTGAACAGGCTTGTCCGTGACAGTGATCCAGCCAAAGTGGGGTCGTTGTCTGGTGTGGGTTCTTGTTTGATTTGCAAATTCACGCGTTCGTTGAAAAATACTTTGCGATATTCCTTGTTGTCGCAACTTATCTTTGTACGTGAATCGCGCCGTTTGGATGGGATGCCCCCAAAACAGCGATAAATCACCTCGGCTTTGATCTGAAATGCATGCGTTTCAGGCGGGGCGATGGGGATTTGTGCACGAGCGGTCCAGGTGCAGCCCAGTGCTACGAGGGCGTATAAAAGTTGTTTGAGTATTGTTAAATCCATGTGTTGAAGAGGATGTCATGGTGTGTGAGGCTCAGCTGATCTCATGCGCATCCACAGGGTGCCCCCACGTTGGGCCTTGCTCGCATCGCTGGGCGTGAGCGAGACGGGGCCTTGAGGTGTTTGACGCAGCACATCGGCCAGCGCCATCAAGGCTTCTTCGGGGCCACTCAGAAGCTCGAGCTCCAATTCCAGCAGCGGCTCGCTCAGGTCGGTGCCGGGCACGTGGATGCGGCCTTGGTCGAGGGCGATTTCGATCTGCGCGCCACCGTGCGCGATGACCCAACGCTGGCGTTCAAAGTCGGTGCAGAACATGGCTTGCAGTTGGGGGCGCAGGGCCATCAGCGTCTGGCTCAGTCCGGCGTCATCCACCAGGGTGTCGAACTGCAAGGCGCCGGGCGTGGTGGGGCCTTCCCATTCCTGGCGGCGCGACAGGCCTGCGGTGCTTTGGCCTGCGGTCTTGACGGTCAGCAGCCATTGCTCACCTGCCAAGCGTTCGCGCACCGCCATGCGAGCTTGTTGCAGGGCCAGCTCGGGCGTGTCGAAATAGGTGTTGAGCAGGCGTTGTGTGCTGCTGGACGCCGATAGCAGCGGATGGGCCAGCAGGTGCGGCAGGTCTGGCGCTTGAAGGCTGAGCTTGAGTTCGGTTTCCATGGGCATTCGGCTCAGCGGCGCGAGCGCAGCATGGACAGCAGCACGCCGTCTTTGAGCACGATGTGGTGGTAAATGGCCGCCACGGCGTGCAGGCCCGAGAGCCACAAGATCATGTCGCCCAAGGCACCATGAATGTCACCCCAGTCGATCGATTGGACAAGCGGCGATTGCAACAGTGCTGGCCATTCGCTGACGCGGATACCGCCCAACAAGGTCAGAGGGTGGCCTTCGCTCCCCAGGGCGAGAAATGCGCTCACCGGCACAGCCAAAAGCATCAGCCACAGCAGGCCGTGCGTGGCTTTGGCCGTCATGTGCATCCAGCCAAGCATCTCAAATTGGGGTTGGGCAGGACGCACCGCCACCCACAGCAGGCGAAGCAAGGTCAGCGTCATCACCAACACGCCCAGCGATTCGTGTACCACGATGTCCCAGCGTGTGGCCGGGTCAAGGCCTTGGCGCATGGCGCGGCCAAAGTGCTCAGGCCCGAGGACGAAGGCGGCGATGACTGCGATGGCCGTGAGCCAATGGAATGCGCGGCTCAAGATGTCGTAATGGGTGCGTGGTGTGTTCATTTTTGTTCCCTGAAAAACGCCATTGTGCAAGGGGAATATGAACGTCAGATGAAGTGCGCATTGGCGTTTTTTGACGCGCATCAAATGATGCGTATTTCTGATGGGGTCAAACCCGCCACCGCGGCTGGCCCGTGTGCACAGGGGATGCTGTTCCTTATGCTGCAGGCGCCGCAAAGCGCTCGCGCAGGTAGGCGACGATGGCAGCCGAATCTTGCAACCAACGGGTTTGCCCGTTGGCGTCTGTGATTTTCAGGCAAGGCACTTTTGTGGCACCGCTGCCTTGCAGCAGTTGTTCGCGGTTGGTCGTGTTGTGCTGCGCGTCGCGCTTTTCAATGGGCAGCGACAGGCGGCGCATTTCCTGGCGCACCTTGATGCAAAAAGGGCAGGTGCTGAACTGGTACAGCGCCAGGCTTTGGCATTGCAGATCAACGCTGGCTTGTGCCTCGGGTGCGCGTTTGACGCCGCTTGGTCGGGTCAAGCGCTCTTTGAGCAACATGACGGGACCCAGCACGATGCGCAGGGTTCTGAAAAAAGCACGGACAACGGTTTTCATGGACGATCAAAGCTTTCAAGATGGAGTGAAGAGGGGGCAATCGTCAGAGCAAGCGTGCCAAATAGTGGCCGGTGAAACTCGACTTGCTTTTGGCCAGCTGTTCGGGTGTGCCCTCGCCCAGCACCGTGCCACCGCCCGCGCCGCCTTCCGGCCCCATGTCGATCAGCCAGTCGGCTGTTTTGATCACGTCGAGGTTGTGTTCGATGATGACGATGGTGTTGCCCGCGTCGCGCAGCTGGTGCAAGACTTTGAGCAGCAAATCGATGTCGGCAAAATGCAGGCCAGTGGTGGGTTCGTCCAGGATGTAGAGCGTGCGGCCTGTATCGCGCTTGGACAGTTCCAGCGCGAGCTTGACGCGCTGCGCCTCGCCGCCCGACAAGGTGGTGGCGCTTTGGCCCAGGCGGATGTAGGTCAGGCCCACATCCAGCAGGGTTTGCAGTTTGCGGGCGATGTTGGGCACGGCGCTGAAGAACTGGTGCGCGGCTTCCACCGTCATGTTCAGGATCTGCGCGATGTTCTGGCCCTTGTATTGCACTTCCAGCGTTTCGCGGTTGTAGCGCATGCCGTGGCACACGTCGCAAGGCACGTAAACATCCGGCAAAAAGTGCATCTCCACTTTCACCATGCCATCGCCCTGGCAGGCTTCGCAGCGGCCCCCGGCCACGTTGAAGCTGAAGCGCCCCGGTCCGTAGCCGCGCTCGCGTGCTGCAGGCACCTCGGCCATCAGCTCGCGGATGTGGGTAAAGAGGCCCGTGTAGGTGGCGGGGTTGCTGCGCGGCGTGCGGCCAATCGGTGACTGGTCGACGTTGATGACCTTGTCGAAGTGCTCTAGGCCTTTGATCTCTTCATGCTTGGCGGCCTCGTCGTGGGCGCGGTGGATCTGGTGCGCAGCTGCCGCATAGAGCGTGTCGTTGACCAGAGTGGACTTGCCAGAACCTGAGACGCCGGTTACGCAGGTCAGTAGCCCCACGGGAAATTTCACGTTCACGTTTTTCAGGTTGTTGCCCGAGGCACCCACGATCTCGATGAAGTCCTTGCCCGCCTTGTGGCGCTTGGGGATCTCGATTTTCTTGCGGCCCGACATGTATTGGCCGGTGACCGATTCGGGCGCGGCCAGGATGTCGGCGCAAGTGCCCTGCGCCATCACGCGCCCGCCGTGCACGCCCGCGCCTGGCCCCATGTCGATGACGTGGTCGGCCACGCGGATCATGTCTTCGTCGTGCTCGACCACCAGCACGCTGTTGCCGATGTCGCGCAGGTGTTGCAGCGTGCCGATCAGGCGGTCGTTGTCGCGCTGGTGCAGGCCGATGCTGGGTTCGTCCAGCACATACATCACGCCCGTCAGACCCGAACCGATTTGGCTGGCCAGTCGGATGCGTTGCGACTCGCCGCCCGACAGGGTGTCGGCGCTGCGGTCCAGGCTCAAATAATTGAGGCCCACGTCGTTGAGGAACTTCAGGCGCGAAGCGATTTCGCGCACCACCTTGTCGGCGATGTCGGCTTTGGCGCCGTGCAGCTTTAGGCTCTGGAAATACGTTTGCGATTCGCCCAGCGTGATGTGGCTGATCTCGTAAATGGCGCGGGCTTGCGCGCCTTCGCCAATGCGCACATGGCGCGCCTCGCGTTTGAGGCGCGTGCCGTGGCAGCTGGTGCAAGGCTGGGTGCTGCGGTAGCGGGCCAGGTCTTCGCGCACGACCGATGAATCGGTTTCGCGGTAGCGCCGCGTCATGTTGGGAATGATCCCTTCAAACGGATGCTTCTTGCTGACCTTCTTGCCCTGCGAGGCACCCGACTCCATGGTGTAGCTGAATTTGATTTCTTCCTCGCCCGAGCCGTGCAACAAGACCTGCTGGTGCGCAGCGGAAAGTTTTTCAAATGGGGTTTCGATGTCGAACTGGTAATGCTTGGCCAGGCTTTCGAGCATGCTGAAGTAAAAACCGTTGCGCCGGTCCCAGCCTTTGATGGCACCGCTGGCCAAACTCAGCGAAGGGAAGGCCACCACCCGCTCGGGGTCGAAAAATTCCATGGTGCCGATGCCGTCGCAGGTGGGGCAAGCGCCCATGGGCGAGTTGAACGAGAACAGGCGGGGCTCCAGCTCGCTGATCGAGTAATGGCACACCGGGCAGGAGAACTTGGCGTTGAACAGGTGTTCGACGCCGGTGTCCATTTCCAGCGCCACAGCGCGGTGCTCGGCCAGTTGCAGCGCGGCCTCAAAGCTCTCGGCCAGGCGCTGGCGCAGGGCGTCGCGGGCTTTCGCATCTTCCTCAGAGCGGACTTTGATGCGATCCACCACCACGTCGATGTTGTGTTTCTCGGTTTTCTTGAGCGTGGGCAGGTCCTCCACCTCAAAGGTCTGGCCATTGATGCGGAAGCGCACATAGCCCAAGGCCTGCATCTGCTCAAACACCTTCTCAAACTCGCCTTTTTTCTCACGCGCAATCGGCGCCAGGATCATCAGCTTGGTGTCTTCCGGCAGAGCCAGCACCGCGTCCACCATCTGGCTCACGGTCTGCGCCTGCAGCGGCAGGTTGTGGTCGGGGCAATACGGCGTGCCTGCGCGGGCGTACAGCAGGCGCAGGTAGTCGTGGATCTCGGTCACCGTGCCCACGGTGGAGCGCGGGTTGTGGCTGGTGGCTTTTTGTTCGATGGAAATCGCAGGCGACAAGCCCTCGATCAGGTCCACATCGGGCTTGTCCATCAGTTGCAAAAACTGCCGCGCATAGGCCGACAGGCTTTCCACATAACGGCGCTGGCCTTCGGCGTACAGCGTGTCAAAGGCCAGGCTCGACTTACCCGAACCCGACAGCCCGGTGATCACCACCAGCTGGTTGCGCGGGATGTCGAGGTCGATGTTTTTCAGGTTGTGCGTGCGGGCACCGCGCACGCTGATGTGCGTTTGCCGCAAGGCCGCAGCCAGATAGGTGTCTTGGCGATCAGAGTTCAAGGTGGAGCCACAAAAACAAAACCCACCATTATCAAGGATGGTGGGTTCCGGCGTGGCCACGCCCGGCCCGATGGGCCTGGGCTTTACTGGGTTTGGGTGGCGGAGGTGATGGTGATGTCGGTGACAGGGACATCGCTGTAACCGTTTTTTGTGGCGGTTGGTTGGGCGGCCATCAAGTCGATCACGTCCATGCCAGAGATGACTTTGCCGAAGACGGCGTAGCCCGGGTTGCTTGAACTGGCGTAATTCAGGAAAGCGTTGTTTACAAGATTGACGAAAAACTGATATGTGGCGGAGTTTCTGGTCGCGTCTGTTTCAGGACTCCCAGTCGGAGGGCCTTCTCGGGCCATCGCCACAGAGCCGCGCACATTCAACAAGCCATTTTGTGATTCGAGAGTGATGCCCGTAGGCACCTTTGGTTTTTGATTCATGCCTGTGGTGAAGCCACCGCCTTGTGCCATGAAGCCGGAGATCACGCGGTGGAAGAGCGTCCCGTTGTAAAACGAAGGACTCTGGTTCACGTAAGCCAAAAAGTTCTTGACCGTGATCGGCGCTGCCGTTGGGTTGAGCTCCATCACCACCGTGCCCAGGCTCGTGACCAAGGTCACCTGAGGTTCTGGCACGGAAACCGTTTGTGTGTAAAACGTGGTTCCTCCGGAGGTGTTGGTGACCGTGAGTTTCATGTCGCCTGTGCCTGTCACGGTACACCGGGCTGTGCGGGTAGCCGCTGAGCTGATTGCGTCCAGCACCATGCCTGTGCATTTGTCGGAAGACACTTTGATCGAGCTGATTTGTGGATCGCCCGACAGGGTGAGAACAGCGGTTTGGCCGTATTTCAAATGGCTGGCGCTGATGCCGGTGACCGGCTCGGGGGCGGTCAGCGATGTGCTGTAAACCGTGTAATCCGCATTGCTTTTGACCGTGAATTCAATCGGGCCGGTGGCGGCCACGATGCAGGTGGCATGCCGCACGGATGAGGACTCGATGGCACCCAATGTGACCGAGAGGCATTTGTCGCTGGACAGTTTGATGATGTTGTCCAGGGCATTGCCCGTCAGCGTTAACGTTGCCAATTGACCGTATTTGAAATTCGTCGCGGTGATGCCCGTGATCGGGTCGCCACCGCTCCAGCCCCCGCCGCCGCAACCCAGCAGTCCCAGGAGCAATGCCCCGGCAGCAACGGTGTATGACCCAATTCGTGACATCGTTAGGATTCTCGGAATTTTTAAAATGTGTATTTTAGGTCTTCTGTGATGTGTCTTTTGTTGCCCAGTGGCGCAGCGGCCACCCCGTGTGGACAGCAAGGCGGCCTTAATCAGGGACAATGGCATTTTTCGACCCGCTTGGCTTGTTCGCGTGACCCTTTCCAATCCTGCTTCTGATGCGGCCCCGGTGGCCGCTACGGCCATGACGCCCCTGGAGCGTCGCGCCAGTGCATCGCTGGCTTCGATCTTTGCCCTGCGCATGCTGGGCTTGTTTCTGGTGCTGCCGGTGTTTGCGCTGGAGGCGCGCAAGTACCCCGGTGGGGACGATCCGGCCTTGCTGGGCTTGGCCATGGGCATTTATGGCCTGACGCAGGGCTTGCTGCAGCTGCCGTTTGGCATGGCGTCGGACCGCTTTGGCCGCAAGCGCGTGATCGTGCTGGGCTTGTTGATTTTTGCGCTGGGCAGTTTCTGGGCGGCAGCGGCCACCGATCTGACCGGTCTTTTGGTCGGTCGCAGCATCCAGGGCGCAGGCGCCGTGTCGGCTGCCGTGACAGCTTTGCTGGCCGACCTGACCCGCGACGAAGTGCGCACCAAAGCCATGGCCTTGGTGGGCGCCAGCATCGGTTTGATGTTTGCACTGTCTTTGGTTCTGGCACCGCTCATGGCGGCGGCCATCGGTTTGTCGGGTTTGTTTGTGGTGACGGGTCTGCTGGCTTTGCTGGGCGTGACGGTGGTGGTCTGGGGCGCGCCTCCTGCGCCGCCCATGGTGGCCGGGCCTGCGCGTGGGCGTTTGAAAGATGTTTTGAGCCACGCCGGTTTGTTGCGCCTGAACCTGGGCGTGTTTGTGTTGCATGCCGTTCAGCTGGCCATGTGGGTGGCAGTGCCGGCCTTGCTGGTGCAAGCGGGCCTGAGCAAGGACCACCATTGGCAGGTTTACCTGCCGGCAGTGTTGGGCTCATTTGTCGTGATGGGCGGCACCTTTGCCATGGAGCGGCGCGGGCACCTCAAGAAAGTGTTTCTGGTGGCCATTGCCTTGATCACGGTGGTGCAGCTGGGCTTTTTGCTGCAAGCCTCGGGCACGCCGCGTCTGGGCGCGCTGGCTGGCTTGCTGTTCGTGTTTTTCTGTGGTTTCAACGTGCTGGAAGCCACGCAGCCCAGCTTGGCCTCGCGCCTGGCGCCCAGCGCGGTGCGCGGCACGGCCATGGGGGTGTACAACACCTTGCAGTCGCTGGGCTTTTTTGTGGGCGGTTGGCTGGGCGGTTACTTGGTCAAGACCTGGGGCAGTCAGGCGCTTTTCCTCAGCTGTGCGGGCGCCATGCTGGTGTGGCTGTTGGTGGCCTTGCCCATGCAGGCACCGGCGCGCTCAGCGCCTGTTCGCCAGACCGCTTAATGGCCGCATAATTCACACTTATTCGAGGAGTTTTTCATGGCATCCGTCAACAAAGTCATCATCGTCGGCAATTTGGGCCGCGATCCCGAAACCCGCTATCTGCCTTCTGGCGACGCCGTGAGCAACATCAACGTGGCCACCACCGACCGCTACAAAGACAAGGCGACCGGCGAAATGAAGGAAGCCACCGAGTGGCACCGCATCAGCTTCTTTGGCAAATTGGCCGAGATCGCTGGCCAGTACCTGAAAAAGGGCTCGCAAGTCTATGTCGAAGGCAGCCTGCGCACCCGCAAGTACACCGACAAGGACGGCATCGAGAAATTTGCCACCGAAATTCGTGGTGAAACCATGCAGATGCTCGGCGGCCGCCAGGGCATGGGTGGCCCGTCGGACGATGGCGGCGGCTACGCCCCACGTCAGGCCCCTGCTGCACGCCCTGCGGCTGCGCCCGCCGCGCGCCCAGCCCCTGCAGCCAAGCCAGCGCCCAGCAACTTCGACGACATGGACGACGACATCCCGTTCTGACCGATCTGTTGTCCTGAAAACCCGTGGCCAGCCCCACGGGTTTTTTTATGTCCCGGAAAGACCCCCACCCCATGCCTGAACGTCGCCCTGTTTCATCGGTGCAGCACCTGAACTTCGCCTGGTTCGCGATGGTCATGGGCCTGTGCGGGCTGTCCCTGGCCTGGATGCGGGCCGTGCCTCACTGGCGCGGCGCGGGGCAGATATCGATGGCGGTGGGCGTGCTGGCAGCAGGAGTTTTGCTGGCCCTGCTGCTCGCCACGCTGTGGCGGGTGCTTCGCTACCCGGCGGCGGTGCTGGCCGATGTGCGGCACCCCTTGCGGCAGGTGTTTGTGGCCGCCTTGCCCTCGTCCCTGGTGTTGATCGCCACGGTCGCCTGGGTTCATGGGGGTCACAGCCCCTGGACCGATGCTGCCTGGATGCTGGGCTCGGCCGCCTTGTTGTTGGTGACGGTGGGGGTGGTGCAGCGCTGGCTCCAGCCGGGCCTGGAGGCCGGCCAATTTTGGCCCGCCATGACACCGGCCCTGTTCATCCCGGTGGTGGGCAATGTGTTGCCCGCTTTGGCGGGCGTGGGTTTGGGTCACCCGGTGTGGGCCGCTGCGCAGTACGGTATTGCGGCCGTGCTGTGGCCGGTGGCCTTGACGCTGGTGTTGGTGCGCATCGGCAAGGTGGGTCTGTGGCCACAGCGCATGCTGGCCAGCACCTTCATCACCATCGCGCCGCCTTCGGTGCTGGCCTTGTCGGGCGTGCAGCTGGGCGCGCCCGACGTGCTGGTGCACATGCTTTGGGGCGTGGCCTTGTTGTTCACAGGGGTGTCTCTGGTGGTGTTCAAGCGCTGCCTGGCGCAGCCCTTTGGCATGCCGTTTTGGGGCATGTCCTTTCCTTTGGCGGCTTCGGCCGCCTTGTCTTTGCATCTGGCGCCCGTGCAGGGCGCGGCGTCGCTGTTGGCGCTCGCCTGGCTGGGTTTGGTGACCGGGGTGATTGCAGCCTTGTGGCTGGCTACGGCCTGGGGGCTGCTGCAAGGCCGCTTGCTGGTGGCCGAAGCGCCTGTCCAGCCCTGAGCCTTTATGTCTGTGTGGGTTGAAACTGTTTCGTTCCGCGTGAATTGACCACCGGGCGGGCCGCCGGTTCAGAATGGGGCCATGAACGAAATCACGTCGCGTTATTTGCCGGTGGACGATGCGCAGCGCAGGCAGCTGCACAACGAGGTCCATGCCCGCCCCTCGGCCCGCGTGCGCTTGCCGGCCTTGATCGTTTATGTGGCGGTGCTCAATGCGGGCATCACCCGCGAACAGGAATGGGCGCACCTGCGCCGCTTGCCCGGGCATGCGGACCTCCAGCCGGAGCAGCTGAGCGGCAACTTCCTGCGTTTGCGTTGTGACGGTTTCACCGTCAAGTGGGAGCGGCACACCGAGTTCACCCGTTACTCCATCGTGCAGGCCTTGCCTGCGCATGCCGCCTGGGGCGCGGCCACGCCCGAGCTGGCCTCGCAAGCGGTGGTGGGCAGCGACTGGTTGCGAGGCATTCCGGGTCAGACGGTGGCGGCGATTCATCTGGGCATGGTGGAGGGCAACATGGCATCGCCCCTGCTCGTGACGCAGGCGCAAGCCTGGCTGGGGGAAGGTGCGGTGGTTGGCTCACGCATGGGCAACACCACCGAAGGCTTGCCGCATTCGTGCGTGCTGACGCATTTCCGATTGGGTGAAGACGGTTTTGAGCGCATGCTGGTCGTGGCCCCAGCGGGCACGCCTGACAGCCGTGCGGGCCGCATCTCGCAACGCTTGCTGGAGCTGGAGACCTACCGGCTGATGGCTTTGCGCGGCTTGCCGGTGGCCAAGGCTTTGGCGCCGGTCTTGTCCGAGGCGGAAGCGCAATTGGCCGACATCACCGCGCGCCTGGAGCGCAAGGGCGACAGCGATCAGGCCTTGCTGGATGTGCTGGTGTCGCTGGCTGCGCGCATTGAGCGTGCAACAGCGGAACATGGCTACCGATTCTCGGCCACGCGGGCTTATGACACTTTGGTGGGCCAGCGCATTGCCGAGCTGCGCGAGCGACCTGTAGCGGGCATCCAGACGGTGGGCGAGTTCATGCAACGCCGCTTGTCACCGGCCATGGCCACCGTGGCGGCCACAGCGCAGCGCCTGGCGTCCTTGTCTGAAAGGGTCTCGCGCACCAGCGCCTTGCTGCGCACCCGGGTGGACATCGCCACCGAGTCGCAAAACCAGGTCTTGCTGGAAAAGCTCACCAAAGGCCAGGCCTTGCAGCTGCGCTTGCAAAGCACGGTGGAAGGCCTGTCGATCGCGGCCATCAGCTATTACGTGGTGAGCTTGGTGCTGTACGGTGCCAAAGCCTTGAACAAGCTGGGCTTGCCGCTGAACCCCGAGATGAGCGCTGGCTTGTCGATCCCCCTGGTGCTGTGGGGCGTGTGGCGCCTGACGCAGCGCATCCACGCCAGGATCCACCAGGAAGATTGAGACTAGGGCATTTGCAAGGGCTGATGCGGCCTTCCTGATGCATGTAGTTTGCGCCATTCCTCAAGAAGCGCTGTGCTGCCAGACGCAACATCTATCAGCATTTGCAGCGATATCAGTGCCCCCGGTGTGATGCCAGACTCATCGATTGCCTGCCCGTCGTAATCTGGATTAGTTGGAATTTCGACATTCACGATCCACCAGACTTCAACTTTGCGAAGTAGAGCGATGAGTAATGGAAATTGCGAGTCATATTCAGATGGCATTTGACCCGTGACAACATTAAAAAGTTCGTGAGCCAGTTGATTTCTGATGGCGGTTAGACGGGTGAAAATTTCAAGATCTCCTTCGTCAATGGCGTGATGCTCACGAAGCCAATCTAGCGATGCGGGCAGAGCCCGCCTTTTCTTGTCTCTTGCAAGAACTCCTTGCTCGTACTCAGGCGTTGTTTCCGTTTTTTCGTCGAAACCCAGTGTGTAGAAGTCCCGAACACGATCAACGATGCAATCTTTGAGGAGTTCAAAAGTAGTGATGAACATCGTTGCAGACAACAGTGTGGGGCGCATGACTTCGGGGTCAAGAAATCGCTCCCAGCTATCAGTCTCATTTGTCATCTGTTGGCAATCACCGTATCCAGCTGCTGCCCCACATTCATCCCATTCCGGCTCTTGAACACCATCGCAAACAAGGCCTTGCCGCCGCTCTTTTCTGCCCAGACCCGGCCGACTTCGCCTTTTTCGATTTCCTTGGCCATGCTGCTGATGTGCCCGCCTTTGTATTCCACCACTAGCACGCGGCCATCGGTCAGTTCACACACAAAGTCGGGGTAGAAGCGGGTGCTGGATGTGGGCATCCAGAACCCGGCCACCGGGTCAGAGTCGAGGTTGCGCACCCAGCGTTTGACTTTGGGGTGTTCGTCAATCGCCAACGCGCAGCGCCATTCTTCACCGCCGTCTTCTAGGTCTGCGGGCACTGGGTAGTAATGTTTGCTGAACTTGAACTTGCCCCGATAAAGCTTGTTCGCGGGCACAGGGTAGCGGTTGGCTTCAAACACAAAGGCAATTTGGGGTGTGGTCTCCAAAACCCAGCCACCGTCCAGCACCAGTTGGGTGAAGGTGGCCTTGGCGGCTTTGTCGCGCAGTTCTTCAATGCGCAGGGCCAGCTTTTGCATCAAGGAGTATTGGTGCCGGGCCAGTTGCGCCAGTGGGATGCGCTGATCGTTGACCAAGTGCCTTACCGTGGTCCGCACAAAGGCGCGCAGGTGGGCGGGCAGCACATCACGCGCCACATTGCGCGAGGGGTGTTGCAGCTCAGCTGCCAGCCAACGTGCCAGGTCTTCTTCGCTGATGGTGGTGCTCACGGCATCCAATGGCAACTGCTGACCATCGCCTTTACCCACGCGCAGGCGGGTGCCGTCCAGGTACACCTCCCACAGCGTACCTTGTTCGACCATGTTGAAGCCAGGCAGGCTCACCGGCTCAGCCAGCAGGTTCAGGTCCAGTTCTTCGGTGACCGATTCACGCTCCAGCAATTGCAGTTCACCCTGCGAACCGCTAGGGCGGTACGCCAAGCGCGGCACCACCGCAAACACTTCGCCCCGGTTGCTGGGAGCCAATGCGCCTTGCACCACCGCGTTGTGCCGTTCAATACTTTGACCAAGCTGTTCCTTTTGTTTTCCGCGTAGCAGCGATGCCAATTCTTGCGCCACCGCATCGGGTACGGTGCCATGCCATTGCACTCGCTGGCGTGTGCCATCGGTGCTCACACTGGCCTGGCCTTGATCCACCGCCGCTTGCACTTGGGCGGGCAGGGGTTTGTCGGCAGGCACATCCACCTGCAGCGAGGGCAAAGTGGGTTGTGTGCGCACTGCATTAAACAAAGGTCCGTCGCCTTGCCCTTCAGCCCAACCCAAAGGCAGTTGCGGCGCGATCATGGACGACATGTCCAGTGGATCAAATCCCATACCGTCGATCAGTCGGTCGGCCAGCGCATTGGCAGCCAAACCGGTTTCGGATTCGGTCACATGGGCATAAGCCTTGTTGAGGGCGGGGCGGCTACGCTTTTTGGCATAAGGCATGCGCAGCACGCGTCCCAGCAGCTGCTCAATGGCGGCAGCCGAGCGGATCGACTGCACTGAACAGAGGATGTAGGCAAACGGGCAGTCCCAGCCTTCGCGCAAGGCTTGGACAGTGATGACATAGCGCACGGTGCAATCGCGGGCCGACAGGTCCAGACCTTCGAGTTCGCGTTGCGTGCCTGTAGCGATCTTGATCTGGTCTTCAGGAATGTGCAGCTGCTCTATCAGGTGCAGGCGCAGTGCATCGGCATTCACCGGCTCAGTGCTGTTTTGCGCTTGTAGCAAGACGATGGGGCGGATGTAGTCGCCCGTAGCGGCTTCTTCCTGCTGGGCTTCGGCTTCGAGCAAGCGCTGGTTTTGCACCGCGTCAAACACGGCGGCTTGCCAGCCACGGGTGTGCTCGATCAAGGCAATCGGCATCTTGATCATGTCTTCGGCCTGCAGCTGCTGGGCCGACACATGGAACAGCACATTGGTGCGCTTGGGCACGGGCGTGGCCGTCAGTTCCAGAATCAAGCTGGGGTTCAGTCGTTTGAGCGCTTCAAAGCTGCGTTCGGTCTTGGTGTTGTGCGCCTCGTCCACGATCACATAGGGCTGGTGCAGGGCCAACCAGTTGGCCAGGCTCCAGCGTGGCTGCCCTTCAAAACGCGCCAGCATCTCGCGCCCGGCTTTGGCGCTGCTCACGTCTTCGGCGGTCACCACTGCGTCGGGTAAGTCGTTCAAGACCTGCAAGCGTGCAGTGGGCATGCCCTTGAAATGCGGCTCAAACTTTTCGCTGAACGAATACACGTTGCGCTGGTCGGTGTCTTCCACCCGAAAACTCTGGATGGTGTCCACCAGGTTGATGGAACAACACCGCCTTGTACGCGTGAAAGATAACGTTTCAGCTGTGGGGCGCCCGTCCCATCTTTGCCAAAATAAATCCCATTTCTCTCAAGCAAAGCAGCCATTTTTTCAGAGGATGTATACCAGCAACGACCTTTGGGAGGCCAGTGCTCTTTGCCTGTTATCGGGTTCTTGATTGGGTAGTTGTAGGCCTCGGAATATGTTTTGACAGATAAATTGTCAGTACGCCATGGGCCATTGCCATCCTGATCGTTATGTTTGTAGAGTGAGTCTTGTTTGTCCGTTCGTGGCAAGAGGTTGCGGGTGAAACGCCCAGCTTTTGAGTAAACATAAATGTGATCGTGGAAATCGGAAAATCCTTTGGCATCACTTGCTACTGCATATTTCTTTTGCCAAACCACGTTCGCCACAAAATTTCCCCGCCCAAACACCTCATCCATCATCACCTTGAGGTAGTGCCCCTCGTTGTCGTCGATGGTCACCCAGATCGAGCCGTCTTCGCTCAGCAAGTCTCGCAAGACCTGCAGCCTGGGCAGCATCATGCTCAGCCACTTACTGTGCTCCAGGTTGTCGTCGTAGTGCTCGAACGCGCTCTTGGTGTTGTAAGGCGGGTCAATGAAGATGCATTTGACCTGCCCTCGGTAAAACGGCAGCAGGGCTTTGAGGGCTTGCAGGTTGTCGCCCTGAATCAGCAGGTTGTCTTTGGCCGCCGCAGCGTCACCAAAAACATGGCCAGCAGTGTGGGGGCGCAATACATGCGTTGCGGTTTTTGAGGCCACCGAAAAGGCAGCTTGGCGGTCTAGCCAGTCGAGTGTGGGCATGGTTTATTTGTTGAAATGGATACAGCTCAATCAGCCGCCGGTCACCAGTGTTGGGCCCGCATCGCCGGTGCTTGAGCCCACGATGGCGTCTAAGGTCTCACGGTGGAAGAGCGACAGATAGGGTTGGTAGCGCCAGAGGCGGTTGCGCTCATGGCCGGTGACCTCTTGCAGCCAGCCGCGAGACTCGAAGTCTGCAATCAATTTGGCTGCCGTCGGAAATGTGCATTTCATCAGCTTGCACACGTTGTTGACCGATACCGTGGGGTAGCGAAACAGATGGTCTAGCAAGGTCAGTGCCTTTGCGTTCTTGGATACGTCGTGGCGGTGTGCATCGCGCAAGGCCACGATGTCTTTTGCCGTTTGCGTGGCCGCCAGCGCTGTGGCGCTGACGCCTCGCAAGAAGAACATCAGCCATTGCTCCCAATGCCCTTGCATGCGTATGGCGGTCAAGCGGTCGTAGTATTCGGCCCTGTGGGCTTTGAGGAAGAGTGACAGGTAGAGCAAGGGCCGTGACAGTGCTTTCTCTTCGCACAGCATGAGTGTGATCAGCAGTCGCCCTACCCGGCCATTGCCGTCCAAGAAGGGGTGAATGGTTTCAAATTGCGCATGAGCCAGACCGCAACGGATCAGCAGGGGGACCCTTGAACGTTCCGTATGCAGGAAGTTTTCAAGTTGCCCTAGAGCATTCATGACTTCGTGCGGTGGAGGGGGGATGAATGCTGCATCACGCAATGAACTTCCTCGCCCGCCAATCCAGTTTTGTGAGGTGCGAAATTCTCCAGGTGATTTTTCGCCCCCACGCACGCCTTGCATCAGCTCAGCATGGATTTCACGTAGCAAACGCAGTGACAGGGGTAAGCTGGATAGACGGTCCAGTCCATGGTTCATGGCCCGGACGTAGTTGACCACCTCTTCGACATCTTTCGGTGTGTCATCGCGCATGGCATCAGCCTCAAAAGCCAGCACGTCTTCCAGCGTGCTTTGCGTGCCTTCGATTTGGGAGGACAGAACAGCCTCGTGGCGAACATACATCGCCACGAACAAGTCGGGGTTGGGCAACATGGATGCCAGTGCATCGAGTCGCCCTATGTTGCGGTCGGCATCGGATAACAGGCTTTGCAATTCTCCGCTGTAAACCAGTGGTGGGTCTGGCGGTAGAGGCGCAGGAATGAATGCTTTATACCCAGTAGGTTGTTGGATGTTTCGCCCTGCGCGATGGAGGTGGTTCATGACGACTCTTTTAATAAGGGTATCTTCCCCTCCATCTTAATAAAAATATTTGTGCAATTTTTTAATAAATGCACAATTTTTTGGGCATATTAAAAATTTCAACGTCTAGTTCGTTGATAAAAATCAGCGGCTGGCCGGGTCCAGGCCCGTGCCGCGCACGATCTCGGCCACAGCAGGCGATGTGAAAAAGCGCACCAGGTGCTTGGCGGCCTCTTGCTGCTCCGAGCCTTGCACCAAGGCGGAGGAGAAGAAGATGGTTTGCTGCACGGCATCGGGCAAGGTGCCGACAAAGTCGAGTTCCTTGAAGTAAATCAGCTCGCTCACTTGCTGGAAGCCCAGCTCGGCATCGCCGCGTGCCACCACTGCGCCCACGCGCTCGCTCATGATCTTTTTGGCGGTCACTTTCATTTGCTCGGCAATGCCCAGTTTGGGGAACATTTCGGTGGACAAATACGTGCCGCTGGCGCTGGCCGAGTAGGCTACCGACTTGGCGTTCAGCAGGGTCTGCTTGAGCGCTTCGACGGTGCTGATGTCGGGCTTGGGCGTCCCCTTGCGCACGGCCACGCCGATTTGCGAGCGGGCCAGGTCCACGCGGCTGCCGGGCACGAGCTTGCCGTCTTTCATCAGCGCTTCAAGGCCGCCTTCGGACAGGATCACCAGGTCGAACTTCTCACCGCGTGCGAAGCGGCTGGGGATCGAGTCGGGCGCATTGCCGATGGATGCGCCGTAAGCGCTGATGACTTTGTGGCCGCTGGCCGCTTCGTAGATGGGCACCAGCTTTTTGTAGGCCTCGGTGAAGGCGCCGGAGGTGACGACGCGGATCTCGGCAGAGTAAGCGGCGGTCTGTGCGGCCAAGGACGCGAAGGCCAGCAGGGCACTGGCGAGCAAACTGCGGCGGGTGAGTGTGTTCAGGAATTTCAAAGTGTGTCTCCGTGGTGTTGTTTTATTCGGCGGTGATCTTGCGTTCGCGGATCACGCGGCCCCAGGTGGCGGTTTCCTTGGCCATGTATTTGGCGAACTCGTCACGCGTGGTGGGCTGCGGAGTCAGGCCGTGGCTGTTGAGCTGCTCGACCACATCGGGGCTCTTGAGCACTTTGACCAGCTCGGTGTTCCAGCGGTCCAGGATGGGCGCGGGCACTTTGGACGAGGCCACAAAGGCGTACCAGTTGGTGGCACTGAAACCGGGGTAGCCCGACTCGGCAATCGTCGGGATCTTGGGCAGTGCACTCAGACGCATGGTGCCGGTGCTGGCCAGCGGGATCAGCTTGCCGCTTTCGATGTGTGGCAAAGACGTGGAGAGCGTCGAGTAATAAGCCGCGACGCGACCGCCGATCAGGTCCTGCATGGCCGGTGCACCGCCTTTGTAGGGCACGTGCACGGTGTCGATGTTCGCCATGTCGTTCATCAATTCACCGGCCAGGTGCGAGGCCGAGCCGGGGCCGGTCGATGCGAAGTCGAGCTTGCCCGGATTCTTTTTGGCGTAGGCGATGAATTCGGCGAAGGTCTTGATGCCGATCTGGTTGTTGACCACCAGCACGTTCGGGAAGTTCACGCCCATGGTGATGGGCGAGAGGTCTTTGACCGGGTCATAAGGCAGCTTCATCATGTGCGGCGCAATCGTCAGCGGCCCGACCGAGCCGAACAAAATGACGCTGCCGTCCGAAGGCCCTTGCGCGGCAAACTGGTGGGCGATGTTGCCGCCCGCGCCGGGTTTGTTGTCGATCACGACCGATGCGCCGATGTTCTCGCCCAGCTTTTTGGCGATGATGCGGGCGCCGGTGTCGGCCGCGCCACCGGCGGCAAAGCCAACCACCAGGGTGATGGTTTTCTTGGGGGGAAATGTTTGGGCCTGAGCGCTCAGGCCCAAGCTGGCCAGTGCCACGCAAGCGATGGCTTGAAGGGTTGTGCGTTTGGATGTCATGGGGGTCTCCTGGTTCAATCGTTGCCCAGCCCGATGGGGTTGGGTTGTCTTTTCTCGACGGCATGGCGGATCAGCGATGCGGTCCTGAAAATGCCGTGTGCGAATTTGTTGTAGGGCAGCGTGGCAAACAGCGCCATCACCGCGCCCAGGTGCACCACCAGCCAGGTGGGCATGCTGGCGTGGCCCCGTGCGAGCCACAGGCCCAGGCCCGAGACGCTGATGAGGAACAGCAGGCCGATGAAGCCCAGGTCCATGGGCTTTTGCGCGGCGTCGCCCTGCAGGGCGTGCCGTTGCAAGTGGAGCTTGAACAAGCCTGCAGTGCCCACAGCCAAGCTCACGCCACCGATCACGCCCAGCGCCTTGGGCAGGCTGGGCAGCTCGTAGGGGGCGGGCAGGTTCAGCACGTAGTGGTAGAGCGTGGCCACGCTGGTGGCCGCAAAGCAGAGCATGAAGCCGTAGAAGGTCAGATGGTGTGCGCGTCGGCGTGCCAGCGTGAACGCGTCGTCGGCGTTGTTACAGCCTTCGCCGTGGCCACCGTCCAGGTATTTCAGGCGCAGTGCGTCGTGTGCCGCTTCGGCGGCTGCGGGCGCGCTCACGGGCGCACCGCTGGTGGCGGGCGTGATCTCACGCCAGAAACGCCGCACGCCCATGGCCAGGGCTAACACTGCCCACAAGAAGATCGGCGCGAACAAGCTCACCAGCAAGTTGTGCGGGAAGAGGCTGTAGAAGTTTTCGACTGGGCCACGGCCTGCGCTTTGCTGGGCCAGCCACAAGAACAAAGCCAGGCCCGCCGCTAACGCCAAGCTGAGCACCAGACCATTGCGTTTGTAGAGCTGGCCCAGGGGCGCAGGCCAGGCGTAGTCGGTGTAGGTTTGCATCCGCAACTTGGCCATGGCTTGCGGGATGTTCACGCCAAAGTCGTGCGGTGGTGCGTATTGGCAGGCGTGCAGACAGGCGCCGCAGTTGTGGCACAGGTTGGCCATGAAATGCAGATCGGCCTGTGCAAAAGACAGGCGGCGCGTCATGGCCGGGAAGACCGCGCAAAAGCCTTCGCAGTAACGGCATGCGTTGCAGATCTGCAGTTGGCGTGCGGCTTCGCTCTCGGCTTCAGTCGGGGCCCACTGCCCGTTGGCGAGAGCCTTGGCTTCTTGCGTGAGTTGTTGCAGCGAGCTCATTGCGCACCCCCGGACAGGGCAGCCCGCGCCGCTTGCGTGCCCGCGATGCGGCCAAAGGCGGTGCCGATCGACATGCCCACGCCTGCGGTGTAGCCCTTGCCGAGCACATTGCCCGCCATCATCTCGCCCGCCACGAACAGGTTGTCGCTGGGCACGCCGCCAAAGCGCACGGCGGCGGTTTCGTCGGTTTCCAGCCCCAGGTAGGTGAAGGTCACACCGGGCCGCACGGCATAGGCATAAAACGGTGCCGTATCGATGGTCCGCGCCCAATGGGTCTTGGCCGGGCTCACACCTTCGGTGTGGCAGTCGTCGAGCGTCGTGTGGTCAAAAGTGCCCGGGCGGCAGGCCCGGTTGTAGTCGTTCAGGGTTTGCATGAAGGTGTCCACATCCAGGCCGATTTTTTGGGCCAGCTCCGGCAGGGTCTGCGCCTGCACACCCTCGAACACGGGCGGCATGAAACGGCCAATGGCCTTGCTGTCGATGATGGAGTAAGCCGTTTGGCCAGGTTGCTGGGCCACCAGGCGGCCCCAGATCGCATAGCGCTTGGGCCAGAAGTCTTCGCCTTCGTCGTAAAACCGCTGGGCCTCGGTGTTGACCACCACGCCCAGCGAGACGCAGTCGATGCGGGTGCAGATGCCGCCGTCGTAGAGGGGCGCGCGGGCGTCGATCGCCACCATGTGCGCTTGCGTGGCGTCGCCGATCGGGTCGGCGCCTTGGGCCAGCATGTGCTTGAGCAGCACGCCCTGGTTGAAGCGGGTGCCGCGGATCAGGAAGTTGTCGGCCGGCCACTCGCCGCGCTCGTTCTGGCCCCAGGCTTCGCGCAGCCACTCGCGGTTGGACTCGAAGCCCCCGGCGGCCAGCACGCAGGTTTTGGCGGTGATGCGCTCGTTGCCTACCCAGGCGGCCACGAAGCGGCCGTTCTCGATATCGAGCCGCTCCACAGGCGCGTTGTAGCGGATCTGCACGCCGAGTTTTTCGGCGCTGCGGTAGTAGGCGTTGACCAGGGCCTTCCCCCCGCCCATGAAGAAAGCGTTGGTGCGCGCCACATGCAGCGCGCCCGACAGTGGCGGCTGGAAATGCACGCCGTGCTTGCGCATCCAGTCGCGGCAGGTGCTGGAGGCGCGGATGGTCAGGCGGGCCAGCTTCTCGTTGGTGATGCCGCCTGTGACCTTGAGCAGGTCCTGCCAGAATTCTTCTTCAGGGTAGGCGTCCACCAGCACGTCTTGCGGGGCATCGTGCATGCAGCGCAGGTTGCGGGTGTGGCCCGAGTTACCGCCGCGCCACTCACGCGGGGCGGCTTCGAGCAAGCGCACGCTCGCCCCCGCTTCGGCGGCCATCAGGGCCGCACACAAGGCGGCGTTGCCGCCGCCAATCACCAGCACATCGGTGCTCATCACGTGTCCTTGTTTTGTCAAGGCGCCAAGTGTTGCCGAAATTCGGCATATTGAGAAATGAAATATTCGGATCGTTTATTTCTTTTTGCGCAATAGTTTGTTGGCTCTGAAATTGCCCAGCACCAGTTCGTAAAAGTTCTGTGCAGCGGGCGACAGGCTGTGCTGGGTTTTGCGCAACAGTGTGACTTTGCGTTTGACCACCGGGCCGATGAGCGGGATCTTGACCACGTGGGGGCGGTCACCGTTTTCAAAGGTGGAGGACGGCAAGATGGCGCAGCCGACCCCAGCGGCCACCAGGTTGATGGCGGTGGCGTGGTGCTGCACCTCGTAATGCCCGCTCAGGCGGATGCCGCGCTTGGCCAGCTGGTAGTCCAGGAACACGCGCGTGGCCATGAAGCTGCTGACCACGATCAGGTCCACATGGCGGATGTCGGTCCACTGCACCGAGGCCTTGTCCTGAAACGGGTGCGGTGTGGGGCACAGCAGGGTCAAGGGGTCTTCAAACAGGACGATCTCTTCCAGGTCCGGGTGCGGCTCACCGTTGATGGCGATGCCCAGCTCGGACTGGCCGTTCAGAACCGCTGCGCGCACATCGTGCGAGGACGCATCGTGCAAACGCAAGCTGTTGCCCGGACAGGCCGTGGCGTATTGGCGGATCAGTTGCGGCAACACATGGGTGGTGAGCGAGGGCACGCAGGCCAGGGTGAAGTGGCCCAGCCCCTGTTGGGCCTTGTCACGCACGCGCTCGATGGCGCGGGTGGCGTCCATGACCAGGCTGCGCGCTTGCGGCAGAAAGTCCTTGCCCGCGGCGGTCAGCTCCACGCGCCGCGTGGTGCGGTCCAGCAGCCGGATTTCCAGCAGCGATTCGAGTTTCTGGATGCGCCGCGTCAGCGCGGTTTGCGTCAGGTGCAGCTGCTCGGACGCTTTGACGAAGCTGCTGAGCTCGGCCACACACACGAAGGCCTGCAAACCGTCAAAGTCGATTTTCATGACAGGGTGTTCAGGCGGCAGGCCAAGCCGCGTCGATCACGCCACCGCCCAGGCACACATCGCCGTCGTACAGCACCGCACTTTGGCCAGGCGTCACTGCCCATTGCGCTTGCGGGAAGTGCATGGCAAAAGCCGGCTCGGTCATGCCGTTGGCCGCTGCACGCAATTCGCAAGGCGCATCGGCCTGGCGGTAACGGGTTTTGGCGGCATACAGGCCGGGTGCAGGCGCCTGACCTGCACACCAGCTGGCGTCGGTGGCCGACAGGCCTTCGGACAGCAGCCAAGGGTGGTCGTGTCCTTGCACCACCCAGAGGGTGTTCTTTTCAATGTCTTTGCGCGCCACAAACCAGGGTGTGTGTTCGCCCCCGCCACGCTGTGCACCTTTGGCCTTGATGCCGCCAATACCCAGGCCCTGGCGTTGGCCTAGGGTGTAAAAGCTCAGGCCCACGTGCTTGCCGATGGTGCGGCCCGTAGGGTCCTTGATCGGCCCGGGCTCTTTGGAGATGTAGCGGTTGAGGAACTCGCGGAAAGGTCGCTCGCCAATGAAGCAAATGCCGGTGGAGTCTTTCTTCTTGGCATTGGGCAAGCCGATCTCTTCGGCGATGCGGCGCACTTCGGTCTTGTGCAGCTCGCCCACCGGAAACAAGGTCTTGGACAGTTGCGCCTGGTTCAGACGGTGCAAAAAGTAGCTTTGGTCTTTGGACGGGTCCAGACCCTTGAGCAATTCGTGGCGGCCTGTTTGTTCATTCAAGCGCACGCGGCAGTAGTGGCCGGTGGCAATTTTCTCGGCGCCCAGGCGCATGGCGTGGTCCAGGAAGGACTTGAACTTGATCTCGGCATTGCACAGGATGTCGGGGTTGGGTGTGCGCCCGGCCTGGTATTCGCGCAGAAACTCCGAAAACACCCGGTCTTTGTATTCGGCTGCAAAATTGACGTGTTCGATCTCGATGCCCAGCACATCGGCCACAGCGGCGGCATCGACGAAATCGATGTTGGACGAACAAAATTCGCTGTCGTCGTCATCTTCCCAGTTCTTCATGAAGATACCGATGACTTCGTACCCCTGCTGCTTGAGCAGGTAGGCGCTGACGGCTGAATCGACGCCGCCGGACAAACCGACGACCACACGGGGAAGTTTTGACATCTCCCGATTATCCCGCGCCCTGAATGGCCATAAATTTATAATCCTTTGAATACTTTTTTCCAATGGCCAAACCCTGCACCTGGTGCCCGAATTTCCGAACCGTCTTGAGCGACATTGCCCATGGACTGTTCCTTGTCACCCACAGTGGTCTGGCCATGGTGGGCTTGACGGTGGCCGCCTGTGTGCTGGCTTTGTGGCTCAAACCGGAATGGTTGCAGGCGTCCGAAGAAAAACTCTTTGCCTGGTTGCGTGAGCGGCAGGTGCTGGTGTCCTGGTTGCCTGAGAACGCTGCCGAGCGGGCCACGGCCATGAATGTGCGTGATTTGCCGACCCACCAGGCCGCCGTGGCCAATTGGTTGGCCCGCAAATACAAAGTCGCCCCCGAACCCGTGGCTGCTTTGGTGGCCGAAGCCCAGGTGCTGGGCAAACAGTACAAATTGGCGCCGAACCTGATTCTGGGCGTCATGGCCATCGAGTCGAATTTCCACCCCTACATTCAAAGCCAGGTGGGCGCACAGGGCCTGATGCAGGTGATGACCGGCATCCACACCAAGCGTTATCAGGCCTATGGTGGTAATTTGACGGCGTTTGATCCGCTCACCAACCTGCGTGTGGGTGTGGCGGTGTTGGCCGATGCCATCAAGCTCAAGGGGGGCTCGGTGGAGGATGGTTTGAAGTTCTACCTCGGGGGTGACGCCGTGTTTGAAGACGGTGGTTACGTGGCCAAGGTGCGTACAGAACAGGCGCGGCTGGACCAGGTCGCTGTGGGCGTGAACGTGTCCATTCAATGATGCGGCGACGGTTCAGCCTGAACGGCTGAAAAACACCGCGCTCATGCCCAAACCCGTGGCGATCACCAGCACGCGCACCCAGCGTGCGGGCAGTCGTTTGGCCAGCCGCGCGCCCGACCAACCGCCTGCGGTGGCCAGGGCCATCATCCACAAGGCTTGATCCCAGACGATGGCTCCTGCCCAGGCGAATGCGGCGACCGACAGCCAGGACAGCACAAAGGAGTTGAGGTTCTTCAAGGCGTTGACCGTGTTCAGACGGGACTCGCCGGTCAGGGTGTAGAGCGCCATCAACAAGATGCCCAGGCCGCCATTGAAGTAGCCGCCATAAATGGCCACCGCCAGCAAACCGGGCAGGCGCCAGTTTGGGTGACCCCGGCCCGCGCTGCGCGCCGCGATGACGGGCCCCAGCGCAAACAGCGCCGTGGCTAGCAGCAAGAGCCAGGGCACCAGGCCCGAAAACAATTTGGCGGGGGTGATCAGCAACAAGCCCGCGCCAATGAGGCCACCGATTGCGGCGATCAGAACTTCGCGCTGCAGCACCTGACGGGGGATGTTGTTCAGCTCGGCTTTGAAGCCCAAGGTGCTGCCCAGGTAGCCGGGGCTCACCGCTGCCGCGCTGGTGGCGTTGGCGGCCAGCGGGGGCACCCCGGCAAAGACCAGGGCTGGGAAGGTCAGGAAACTGCCGCCGCCTGCAATGGCATTGAGCACACCCGCGCCAAAGGCGGCGGCGCCTGTGACGAACCAGACGCTGTCCATCACGCCGCCAAGGGGGGCAAAGAAGCCACCGCTTCGTCGGTGTAGATCATCTCTAATGGATAGCGTTGTCCGGCCAGGTGGTCTTCGATGCAGCGCAAGACCAGCGGGCTGCGGTGGCGCTCTGCGCTGGCGCGCACTTCGTCCAGTGTCATCCAGACGGTGCGCACAATGCCCTCGTCCAGGCTCAGATGGGGCTGCAGTTCGCCGATTTCGCCGCAAAAAGCCAAGCGCAAATAGGTGATGTCTTCTTGTGTGGCGGGTCGCTGAAAGCGCGACAGGTACACACCCACCAGGGCCGTCGGCTTGAACAAGTGGGCGGTTTCCTCCAGCGCTTCGCGGGCACAGCCTTCGGCGGGCGATTCGCCCGGGTCGAGGTGACCGGCCGGGTTGTTCAGACGCAAACCCTCGCGTGTGAGTTCTTCGACCAAAAGATAGCGGCCATCTTTTTCGATGATGGCGGCCACGGTGACGTTGGGTTTCCAGCGAATGTCCATGTACACATTATCGGTGCGGCATGACCGGTGTCGTGCACGGGATAGACCCGATCGTGGCGTTGTAAGTTTCGGTTTATATTGAGGCATCGATTTGCGCAACAGGCCGCAAGTCCCACGATTTCATCATCTTCAGGAGATAAACCATGCGCATAGGCGTGCCACGAGAAATATTCCCGGGTGAAAAACGGGTGGCCACCGTGCCCGATGTGGTGACCAAACTGGTCAAGCTCGGCTTTGCCGTGACCGTGGAGCGTGGGGCCGGCGAGCTGGCCGACTTGTCGGACGATGCGTATGTCGAAGCCGGTGCGACCGTTGCGCCGAGCGCTGCCGAGCTGTGGAGCAGCAGCGACATTGTCTTCAAGGTGCGCGCCCCTACGGCAGACGAAGTGGCCCTGATGCACGAAGGCCAGACGCTGATCGGCTTTTTGTGGCCTGCCCAAAACCCCGATTTGATGCAGCAGTTGGCGGCCAAGAAGGTCACGGCGCTGTCGATCGACGCGCTGCCCCGCACATTGAGCCGCGCCCAGAAGATGGACGCACTGACCTCGATGGCCGGTGTCAGCGGTTACCGTGCCGTGGTCGAGGCGGCCAATGCCTTTGGCCGTTTTTTCAACGGACAGATCACCGCCGCGGGCAAGGTGCCCCCGGCCAAGGTGTTCATCGCTGGTGCTGGTGTGGCCGGTTTGGCCGCCATTGGCGCTGCGGCCAGCCTGGGCGCTATCGTGCGCGCCAACGACACCCGTGCCGAAGTGGCCGACCAAGTGGTCTCGCTGGGCGGTGAATTCGTTAAGGTGGACTACGAAGAAGAAGGCTCGGGCGGCGGCGGTTACGCCAAGGTCATGAGCGAGGGCTTTCAGGCCGCGCAGCGCGAGATGTACGCCCAGCAGGCCCGCGAGGTGGACATCATCATCACCACCGCGCTGATTCCTGGCAAACCCGCGCCCAAGCTGATCACCGCCGAGATGGTGAAAAGCATGAAACCCGGCAGCGTCATCGTCGACATGGCCGCCGAGCAAGGCGGCAACTGCGAGCTGACCGAGCCGGGCAAGGCGGTGGTCAAGCACGGCGTGACGATCGTGGGTTACACCGATCTGGCCTCGCGCATGGCGCGCCAGTCCTCCACGCTGTACGGCACCAACCTGTTCCGTCTGACCGAAGAGTTGTGCAAAACCAAAGACGGCGTCATCAACGTCAACATGGCCGACGACGCCATCCGGGGCCTGACGGTCATCAAGGACGGTGAAATCACCTGGCCTGCGCCCCCGCTGGTGGTTGCGCCCAAACCGGCACCCAAGCCCGCAGCGGCGGTGGCCGAGAAGAAAAGCGGTCATGGCCATGGCAGCAGCGGCCCGATGCCGCTCAAAACCTTGGGGCTGGTGTTCGGTCTGGGGGCCTTGGCGTTCTGGGCCATTGGCGCTTATGCACCCGCGGCCTTCCTGGGCCACTTCACTGTGTTCGTGCTGGCCTGCTTCATCGGCTACATGGTGGTGTGGAACGTGACACCTGCGCTGCACACCCCGCTGATGAGCGTGACCAACGCGATCTCCAGCATCATCGTCATCGGTGCGCTGGTGCAGATCCTGCCGCCCGAGGTGGGCACCAACGGCCGACCTGACCAATTGATCCAGTGGCTGGCTTTCGCCGGCATTGTGCTCACGGCCGTCAACATGTTCGGTGGCTTTGCCGTGACCCGTCGCATGCTCGACATGTTCCGCAAGTAAATGAATTCGGGGGCAGATCTTCGGATCTGTCCTCTACTGAATAAGAAAAGAGACGTTCATGACTTCCAGCCTGGCCACGGTCGCCTACATCGGCGCAGCCATCCTCTTCATCCTCAGTCTGGGTGGCTTGTCCAACCCGGAAACCTCGCGCCGCGGCAACCTCTACGGCGTCATCGGCATGGCGCTGGCCGTGTTCGCCACCATCTTGGGCCCACGTGTCGCAACCGCAGGCATCCCGTGGATCATCGGCGCGCTGCTGATTGGCGGCAGCGTCGGCCTGTACGCCGCCAAAACCGTCAAGATGACCCAGATGCCTGAACTGGTCGCGCTGATGCACAGCCTGGTGGGCCTGGCCGCTTGCCTGGTGGGCTTTGCCAGCTATGTGGACACCTCGGTCCAGTACACCGGCGCAGAAAAAGCCATCCACGAAGTGGAGATTTATGTCGGCATCCTGATCGGTGCGGTCACTTTCTCGGGCTCGCTCATTGCCTTTGGCAAGCTCAACGGCAAGATCGGTGGCAAGCCACTCTTGCTGCCCGCACGCCACTGGCTCAACCTGATCGGCCTCTTGGTGGTGGTCTGGTTTGGCCGTGAGTTTGTGAATGCGCATGACGTGCAAAGCGGCATGACCCCGTTAATCGTGATGACCGCGATCGCTTTGCTGTTTGGCATCCACATGGTCATGGCCATTGGCGGCGCCGACATGCCGGTGGTGGTGTCCATGCTCAACAGCTATTCCGGCTGGGCCGCTGCGGCCACCGGCTTCATGCTCAGCAACGACTTGCTGATCGTGACCGGTGCGCTGGTGGGCTCTTCGGGTGCCATCCTGTCTTACATCATGTGCAATGCGATGAACCGCAACTTCATCAGCGTCATTGCCGGTGGCTTTGGCAGTGGTGCGGGCAAGCCTGCACCCAAGGCCGATGGCGCTGCAGCCGAACCGCAAGGTGAGGTGGTGCCAGTGAGTGCCACCGAGACCGCCGAGCTGCTGCGCGACGCCAAGAGCGTGATCATCGTGCCGGGCTACGGCATGGCCGTCGCTCAGGCCCAGCACACGGTCAACGACATCACCAAACACCTGCGCGAAAAAGGTGTCAATGTGCGCTTTGGCATCCACCCGGTGGCCGGTCGCATGCCGGGCCACATGAACGTCTTGCTGGCCGAGGCCAAGGTGCCCTACGACATCGTGCTGGAGATGGACGAGATCAACGACGACTTCCCGGACACCGATGTGGCCATGGTCATTGGTGCCAACGACATCGTGAACCCGGCCGCGCAGGACGACCCGACCAGCCCGATCGCCGGCATGCCGGTGCTCGAAGTCTGGAAGGCCCGCACCAGCATCGTCATGAAACGCTCCATGGCCAGCGGCTACGCGGGCGTGGACAACCCGCTGTTCTACAAGGAAAACAACCGCATGCTGTTTGGCGATGCCAAGAAAATGCTGGACGAAGTGCTGGTGGCTTTGAAGGCCTGAGCCTGGCGCATCTCCCTGCAGAAAGGGGCCTTCGGGCCCCTTTCTGTTTGGCGAAAACCCTGATTTTTATTCGTCAGTTTTCAGTCAGTTGTACGGTAGACTGATCCGCATGGAGATGCATGCAATGACAACCGACCGCGTTTGGCTCAGCAGTTACCCCGAAGGCGTTCCCCCCGACATTGATTTCAGCCAATACAGCTCGCTGGTGGGCTTGATGGAAGAGAGTTTTGCCCGTTACGCCGAGCGCACGGCGTACAGCTACATGGGCAAGAACATCAGCTATGCCCAAACCGATGCGGAAAGCCAGGCTTTGGCCGCTTACCTGCAATCGCTGGGACTGAACAAGGGTGACCGCGTCGCCATCATGATGCCCAATGTGCCGCAGTACCCAGTGGCCGTGGCCGCCATCCTGCGTGCCGGGTATGTGGTGGTGAATGTCAATCCGCTCTACACCGCCCGCGAGCTGGAGCACCAGCTCAAGGACTCGGGTGCACGCGCGATCGTGATCATCGAGAACTTTGCGTCCACCCTGGAAAAGTGCATCGCCCAAACACCGGTGCAGCATGTGGTGCTGGCCTCGATGGGCGACCGCCTGGGTTGGCTCAAAGGTGCGGTGGTCAACCACGTGGTGCGCAAGGTCAAAAAACTGGTGCCCGCCTTTGAGTTGCCACAGGCGGTACGGTTCAACCAGGCCCTGACCCAGGGGCGCAAGTTGCCCTGGCGCAAGCCCGAGATCGGGCCGGATGACATCGCGGTTTTGCAATACACCGGCGGCACCACGGGCGTGTCCAAAGGCGCGGTGCTGTTGCACCGCAATGTGATCGCCAACGTCTTGCAGTCCGAGGCCTGGAACGACCCGGTCATGAAGCGTGTGCCCGCCAACGAGCAACCCACGTCGGTGTGCGCCTTGCCGCTGTACCACATCTTCGCTTTCACGGTGAACATGATGCTGTCCATGCGCACCGGCGGCAAGACCATCCTGATCCCCAACCCGCGTGATTTGCCTGCGGTGCTCAAGGAGTTGTCCAAGCACACCTTCCACAGTTTCCCTGCGGTCAACACCTTGTTCAATGGCCTGGCCCATCACCCGGACTTCAACAAAGTCGATTGGTCCAACCTCAAGGTCTCAGTCGGTGGCGGCATGGCCGTGACGCCGAACGTGGCCAAGCTTTGGCTGGAGAAAACCGGTTGTCCGATTTGCGAAGGCTACGGCTTGTCCGAGACCAGTCCTTCGGCCAGCTGCAACCCGACCACCAGCACCGAATTCACCGGCACCATTGGCGTGCCGATTCCCGGCACCTGGATGAAGCTGATCGATGACGATGGCCACGATGTGACCGAGCCGGGCCAGCCCGGCGAGATTGCGATCAAGGGCCCGCAAGTCATGGCCGGTTACTGGCAGCGCCCCGATGAAACCGCCAAGGTCATGACGGCCGACGGTTATTTCAAATCCGGCGATGTGGGCATCGTGGATGCGCGGGGCTATTTCAAGATCGTGGACCGCAAGAAAGACATGATCCTGGTCAGCGGCTTCAATGTCTACCCCAACGAGGTCGAAGAAGTGGCCTCGGTCTGCCCCGGCGTGTTGGAGTGCGCAGCCATCGGGGTGCCCGATGAAAAAACCGGAGAGGCCGTGAAGCTGGTGGTGGTCCGCAAAGACCCGCAACTGACCGAGGCGCAGATCCTGGCCTATTGCCGCGCCAACATGACCGCTTACAAACAGCCCCGTGTCATCGAGTTCCGTGACGAGTTGCCCAAGACCCCGGTGGGCAAAATCTTGCGACGCGAGCTGCGCAGCCCCTCAGCTTGAGTGGGAGGTGCCCCAGCACCGGTACACTGGAAAGCGGCCCACAGGGGCCGCTTTTTATTTGAAACAAGGGACAAGCCATGGCTGTGATCGGCATCATGAGTGCGATGCATGAAGAGTTGGCTGCTGTGTTGGCAGCCATGCCCGACGAGCAGCGTGTGCGCGTGGCCGGTCGGGACTTCTGGGTCGGCCACTGGCATGGCCACGATGTGGTGGCGGTGCTCTCGCGCATCGGCAAAGTGGCTGCAGCCACCACGGCCACGGTTTTGCTGGAACGCTTCAAGGTTGATGCCTTGGTGTTCACCGGTGCCGCAGGCGGTCTGGCGCCGCACGCCCAAGTGGGCGATGTGGTCGTGGCCACTGGCCTGGTGCAACACGACATGGATGCTTCGCCCCTGTTTCCCCGATACGAAGTGCCCTTGTATGGGCGTGCACGGTTTGACACCGACCCGGCCCTGTCGGAGGCCTTGGCTGCTGCTGCATCGCAGGTGCTGTCAGACCCCGCGCAGCATCTGGGGGCGCAGGCCATTGCAGATTTCCATTTGTTGTCCCCGCGTGTGCACCAGGGGCTGATCGTCAGCGGCGATCGTTTTGTGTCCACCACCGCTGAAAGCCAGGCTTTGCAGCGCAACCTGCCCGATGCCCTGGCGGTGGAGATGGAAGGCGCTGCCGTGGCGCAAGTGTGTCTGGACTACGGCGTGCCGTTTGCGGCGGTTCGCACCATCTCGGACCGGGCAGACGACGATGCACACACCGACTTCAATCGCTTCATTCGCGAAGTGGCCAGCCGCTACAGCTTGGCGATCTTGTCACAGTGGTTGATGCACCAGTAATGCCGTCAAGCCTTGCATTAGGGCGCTTTTTGACAGCGGCAAGATCGGCCCAAAGTTTGTTGCATTGGGCTGGGGCCGGGTGACGATGTTGAGCCTGCGTCTGAGGAGCCCGGCCCCAGCCCGCTGCAACAAACGCCTCAAGCGAAGGCAGTTTATTTCAGCCAGCCCCGACGACGGAAGTACCACATGGGCACCACGGCGCTGGCGGCCATCAGCACGATGGCCATCGGGTAACCCCAGGTTTGGCTGAGTTCGGGCATGTACTGAAAGTTCATGCCGTAGATGCTCGCGATCAGCGTGGGTGGCAGCAAGGCCACGCTGGCCACCGAGAAAATCTTGATGATCTTGTTCTGGTTGATGTTGATGAAACCCACGGTGGCGTCCATCAAAAAGTTGATCTTGTCGAACAAAAACGCTGTGTGCGAGTCCAGCGAGTCGATGTCGCGCAGGATCTGGCGGGCTTCTTCAAACTGCTCGGCGTTGAGCATCTTCGAGCGCATCATGAAGCTCACGGCGCGGCGGGTGTCCATCACGTTGCGGCGGATGCGCCCATTCAAGTCTTCCTGGCGGGCAATCGCGCCCAACACTTCACCGGCCATGGCATCGGTCACGTCGCCCGACAGCACCTGTTTGCCCGCTTTTTCAAGCTGGTCGTAAATGCCTTCGAGCGTGTCGGCCGAGTACTCGGCGTCGGCGTCAAACAGCTTGAGCAGCACTTCCTTGGCGTCTTCGATCAGACCCGGCGCACGGCGCGCGCGCATGCGCAGCAGGCGAAACACCGGCACGTCCTCGTCGTGGATCGAAAACAACACGCCCTGGCTTTTGAGGTGGGTGTTGTGCTGGTTCAGGATGAAAGCGCAACGCACGGTGCGGGGCTCGTCCTCGTCGGCGATCAAGAAGTCGGAGCGGATGTGCAGCTCGCCGTTGTCTTCTTCGTAAAAGCGCGCGGATTCCTCGATGTCCTCGTCCATCGCGTCTTCGGGGATAGACAAGCCAAAGTATTGTTTGATCCAGCGCTTTTCTTCCAGCGTGGGCGACTCCAGGTCGACCCAGATGGGCTGAAAACGGGAGAGTTCTTCCAGAGACTCGATCTCTTCCTGAAAGAGGCGGCCGTTGGCAAGGGTGAAGATGTTGAGCATGGCGAATCCAGAAAATGGCCAGGTGCCAAAAGTTCAAAGGGGCGGCGAAGGGGAATGCAGCTTTCGAACGATGGGCGCGATGCTCAAGGCGTCCGAAAGCTACCGACTCGGGGTAGCGTCCACGACAGGGTCTCCAGAAAATGAATGGGCGGATTATCGCACCGGCATCGGTGCTTTGTGTGGCCGTTGTGTGAATCTGCCAGGTTGTGGGTGACCCGGTCAGCACCAGAGGGCACGGTGTTAGATTCAAAGGATTCACTCAGGCTCCACATGACCCCCCATTTGACCCCTCGACGAGAGCGTTGGCTGCTGCTGACGCTGGCCGGTATCCAGTTCACTCACATCCTGGACTTCATGATCATGATGCCCCTGGGGCCTCAGTTCACCCGCTTGTTTGGCATCAGCAACGCCGAGTTTGGCGTGCTGGTCTCGGCCTATACCCTGTCGGCCGGTGCGTCGGGCTTGCTGGCGGCCACCTATGTGGACCGTTTCAGCCGCAAGCGCCTGCTGCTGACCATGTACACCCTGTTCGGCTTGGCCACCCTGGCTTGTGGTCTGGCGCCCGGCTATGGCTGGCTGATGGTCGCCCGCGTGGCGGCAGGGGTGTTTGGCGGGGTCTTGTCGGCCTTGTCACAGACCATCGTGGCCGATGTGATCCCGTTTGAGCGGCGTGGTCAGGCCATGGGCGTGGTCATGACCTCGTTTTCGGTCTCCACCGTGGCGGGCGTGCCGTTGGGCCTGTTTTTGGCGGCGCACCTGAGCTGGCATGCGCCTTTCATGGCCATTGCCGCCATGGTGGGTTTGCTGGTGATCGGTGCCTGGCAAACCTTGCCGCCACTGGACGCCCATTTGCGCCACCCTGAGCGCGCCAGCGTCTGGCGCAGCATTGGCCAGGTTTTGGTGGACGCCAACCACATGAAAGCCTTTGCCTTGTCGGCAGTGATGATGTTCGCGGGTTTCACGGTCATCCCCTACATCACCATCTATTTGCAATCGAATGCGGGCATGCACCCGGAGCAGGTGCCTTGGGTGTATCTGCTGGGCGGTACGGCCACCTTGTTGACCGCACGCCTGTTTGGCCGACTGACCGACCGCGTGGGCAAAGTCAAAATGTTCAAGCGTTTGGCCGTGGCGGTGACAGTGCCGTTGATGGCCACCACCTTGTCGGCCGGTTCGCCGCTGGTGGTTTTGTTCCTGATTTCCACGGCTTTTTTCACCATGATGAGCGGCCGGATGGTCCCGGGCATGGCCCTGATTTCATCGGCGGTCGAGCCCCGTTTGCGCGGCACCTTCATGACCATCAATTCGGCGGTGCAGTCTGCGGCCATGGGTTTGGCGGCCATGGTGGGCGGCGCCATCATCGGTCGTGATGCCCAAGGGCAATTGACGCATTACTGGATGGCGGGGGTGATTGGCGTGGTGGCCAGCCTGGTGTCTGTCTGGCTGGCTGGGCGGGTGCGCTTGCATGGGGCACCGCAGGCCTGAAACGCACTTGGGGTGCGTCGACTCATCCAGCACGATAACACCGAAATGGCCCTTTGGGCCCCATTTCCCTGGCCCCTAGGTGCATTCCATAGGGCACATTGCTTTTCCCAAAAGGCGGGCGCATAGTGGGGGCGAACCACCCGATAAAGTGGTTTGTTGCCCCCCTTCGGAGGGGTTTTTCCTACACGGGATTTATGGAGGCCAAGCTTATGAATTTGACAATCAGCGGACACCATCTGGAAGTCACCCCTGCCTTGCGCGACTATGTGACGGGCAAACTGGACCGCATTACCCGACATTTCGATCAGGTGGTCGATGTGAAAGTGCTGCTGACCGTGGAAAAGCAGAAGGAAAAGGAAAAACGCCAACGTGCTGAATGCAACATCCATGTCAAAGGCAACGACATGTTTGCCGAGAGTGCGCATGAGGACCTGTATGCCGCCGTGGACGATCTGGTCGACAAACTCGATCGTCAGGTGGTCAAGCACAAGGACCGGATCACCCACCACCACCACAGTGCACCCAAACGCATGATGTGAGACCGGGTGGACATCTCGAGAGCCAGGGCCGCCCGCAGCGGCCCTTTTTCATGCACAAATCCTGTGTGATCGAGGCTGTTAGCCCATGATCGGTGCCCGGTGGAACCGCCGCGTGCAAGCTTTGTGGTGCCGACAGGTGCATAATCCGCCTCGAACATGAATCGTCTCTCATCCATATTGCCAGTTGCCCAAGTTCTTGTCGGGGTGGAAGCCACCAGCAAGAAGCGTGCATTTGAAGAAGCCGGACTTCTCTTTGAGAATCTGCATGGTTTGTCGCGAGCTTTGGTCACCGACAGCCTGTTTGCCCGTGAGCGCTTGGGCTCCACCGGCTTGGGGCACGGTGTGGCCATTCCGCATGGCCGCATCAAGGGGCTGAAGGCGCCGATGGCGGCGGTCTTCCAGTTGGCGCAGCCCATCGGTTTTGATGCGCCGGATGAGCAGCCCGTCAATTTGCTGATTTTTTTGCTGGTGCCCGAAGCGGCAACCCAGAAGCACCTGGAAATCCTGTCGGAAATCGCCGAGTTGCTCAGCGATAGCCAGCTGCGCGAGAACATCAAGAGCAGCGCCACCCAAGAGGGGCTGCACCAACTGATTGCCCAATGGCAGTCGGCACAAACGGTCTGAGCGCACGCCTGGCTGAGCTGTTGCGATGAAACCTTCCGTCATCAGTGCCGACGTCCTGTTTGAGGACCACCGCGGCAAACTCAAATGGCAGTGGGTGGCGGGCCTGGGGGCTTCGGAGCGCCGCTTTGACGAAGTGGCCGTGCGCGAAGCGCGCTCGGGCGCTGACCTGGTGGGTTACCTCAACTACATTCACCCTTATCGGGTTCAGATCCTGGGGCCACGTGAGGTCACGTACCTGAGCAATGCCACGCCGGAAGACTGTGCCCGCCGGATTGCCCGCATCGTGACGCTGGAGCCGCCCGTGCTGGTGTTGGCCGATGGCCAGGTCGCACCGGACGCCTTGCTGTCCATGTGCGAGCGTGCGCAGATTCCGATGTTTGCGACAGACCAGTCGTCGGCCTTTGTGATCGATGTACTGCGGGCCTACCTGTCCAAGCACTTTGCCGACCGCACCACCATGCACGGTGTCTTCATGGACATTTTGGGCATGGGCGTGCTCATCACCGGCGAGTCGGGGCTGGGCAAGAGCGAGCTGGGTCTGGAACTGATTTCCCGTGGCAACGGCCTGGTGGCCGACGATGCGGTGGACCTGTACCGCATCAACCAGACCACCATTGAAGGGCGTTGCCCGGATTTGCTGCAAAACCTGCTGGAAGTTCGGGGCATTGGCTTGCTCGACATCCGCGCCATTTTTGGCGAGACAGCTGTGCGTCGCAAGATGCGGCTGAAGCTGATCGTGCACCTGGTGCGCCGCGAAACCTTTGACCGCGATTACGAGCGCATGCCTTCGGAGCCGCTCACACAAGATGTGCTGGGCATCCCGGTGCGCAAAGTCGTGATCCAGGTGGTGGCAGGTCGCAACATCGCGGTGCTGGTGGAGGCGGCCGTGCGCAACACCATCTTGCAGATGCGCGGCATCGACACCTACCAGGACTTCATCGAGCGCCAGCGCCGCGCCATGGAATAAGGGCCGCCGCGCGTCTCAGCGCTGGCGGTGAGGGCAAGGGTTTTGCGTGCAGTGCGCATACAAGCTCAGCGCATGGTCGGCGATCACAAAGCCTTTGGCCTGCGCCACCGCCTGCTGACGCGATTCGATTTCGGGATCGTAGAACTCTTCCACCCGGCCACAGTCCAGGCACACCACATGGTCGTGGTGCTGGCCCTCATTGAGTTCGTAGACCGCCTTGCCGCTTTCAAAATGGTTGCGGCTCAAAATGCCCGCTTGTTCGAACTGGGTCAACACCCGGTAAACCGTGGCCAGACCAATGTCGGTGTTCTCCAGCAACAGATGACGGAACACATCTTCGGCCGTCATGTGCCGCTGCGCACCGCTTTGGAAAACCTCCAGGATTTTCAGGCGGGGCAAGGTGGCTTTGAGGCCGTTGTTCTTGAGTTCGTCGATTTGGCTCATGGGGTTTGCTAAGAGGTGAGGCAGAAGGAATAAATTTGTTCCAACCGCTACAATGCCCTGATCATATCGGCCCTCTTCAAACATGACAGCTTCCCTGATTTCTCGCTTCTCGAACGCTTGGCTGGTTGGCCTCGTTTTGAGCGCTGGCCTGGCGGGCTGCGGCAGTGTCCATCAGGACACCTTCAAGCCGTATGTGCCCGAAGTGGTGCAGGGCAATTTCGTCTCCAAAGAGCAGCGCCAGGCGCTGCGTCCAGGTATGGTCAGGGCGCAGGTGCGCGACATTTTGGGCACGCCCTTGGTGTCCAGCGTGTTCCATGCCGATCGTTGGGACTATGTCTTCAGCATTAAGCGCCAAGGCGTGCCGGCCCAGAACTTCCGCCTCACGGTGGTCTTCAAAGGCGATGTGCTCGATCAGATTGAAAGCGATGTGTTGCCCAGCGAGTCCGAGTTTGCGGGGCGTCTTGTGCGCCCACGGGCGGCAGGGCAAACACCCAAGCTGGAGGCCACGGAGGAAGACTTGAAACGCTTCACCGTGAACAAACCCCAGGATGCCGATGCAACCCGGCCAGCCCCTGCCCCCCTGCCCAGCAGCTACCCCCCGCTGGAGCCTGTGACCCGTTGAACCAGAAAGAGGCCTTGCGCACCTTTCACCAGCCTTGAAAATTCCATGAGCCCATTGAACACTTTGCCCATCGCCGTTGCCGGCGCCACCGGCCGCATGGGAAACATGCTGATCGAAGCCATCCTGGCCACCGACGATTGCCGCCTGTCGGGTGCGCTCGACATTCCCGTCAGCCCTGCGCTGGGCCAGGATGCCTCTGCCTTTTTGGGCAAGGCCAGCGGCGTTTCGGTGGTGTCTGATCTGAAAGCCGGTTTGAAGGACTCGGGCTTTCTGATCGATTTCACCCGCCCTGAAGGCACCTTGGCGCACCTGAAGGTCTGCCGCGAACTCGGCGTCAAAGCCGTGATCGGCACCACCGGTTTCACCGATGCGCAGAAGGCCGAGATCGCCGAGATCGCCCAGGACATCGCCATCGTCATGGCCCCCAACATGAGCGTGGGTGTGAACGTGACCTTGAAGCTGCTGCAAATGGCGGCGCAGGCGCTGTCCACCGGCTACGACATCGAAATCATCGAGGCCCACCACCGCCACAAAGTGGATGCGCCTTCGGGCACCGCCCTCAAGATGGGTGAAGTGATTGCCGAGGCCATTGGCCGTGATTTGAAAGAGTGCGCCGTGTACGAGCGCTATGGCCACACGGGCGAGCGCGATCCGTCCACCATCGGTTTTTCGACCATCCGTGGCGGTGACATCGTGGGCGACCACACCGTGCTGTTTGCCGGCATTGGCGAGCGCATCGAGGTCACGCACAAATCGTCCAGCCGTGCCACTTATGCCCAAGGCAGCTTGCGTGCGGTGCGATTCCTGGCCGGTCAGCAGCGCGGCTTGTTTGACATGTTTGACGTCTTGAACCTGCGCTGAGCTTGAATCTGCGATGAACCTGACCGATTTCCTGCTCCACAGCGATCTGGTCAGCCGCGTGCTGGCGGTGGCCTTGCTGGCGCTGTCGGTCAGCAGCTGGGTCGTGATCGTCTGGAAATGGCGCTTGCTGGCCCGCGTGAGCCTGGATGTGCGCCGCAGCGTGGCCGCCTTCTGGCAAGCCCCGGGCTTTGACGCGGCACAACAACGCGTGGCCCAGTTTGACCGGGACGGCTGTGTGACGCCCTTGCTGGAAGCGACCTTGTTGCCTGTGGGCGGCACCCTGGCTTCGGCGGGTGATCGCCAGAACCAGTTGACCCGTGTGTTGCGCGACGCCTTGCAATCGGTGGTGCGCCGCCTGCAATGGGGCCAGTTGCTGCTGGCCACGGCGGGTTCGATTTCACCGTTTGTCGGCTTGCTGGGCACCGTGTGGGGCATCTTCAACGCCCTGACGGGCATGGCCGAAGCGGGCCAATTGACCATCGACAAAGTGGCTGGCCCCGTGGGCGAGGCCTTGGTCATGACCGCTGCTGGCTTGGCGGTGGCCATTCCGGCTGTCCTGGGCTACAACCTGCTCGGCCGTCGCGTGGCCTTGATCGAAGCCGAGCTCGAAGGCTTTGCCCACGATGTGCGCGGCCTGCTGGCCCACCCGCAGGACTGAACCATGGCCTTCGGTCGCCTGGCGTCCTCCAAAGCCGATGCGCCCATGAGCGAAATCAACGTCACCCCCATGGTCGACGTGATGCTGGTCCTGCTGGTGATCTTCATTCTCACCGCCCCCCTGATGACCAGCGCCATCCGTTTGGATCTGCCCCAGGCCGAAGGCGGCGAAGCAGGCGCATCGCCCCAGGCCCTGTCGCTGGTGGTGGACGCCCAGGGTACGGTCTACCTGGCCGACAAGCCCATCACGCCAGAAACCCTGCGCCTGCGCTTGGCCGAAGCCGCCAAACGCAACCCCAACACCGAGCTGGAGCTGCGCGCCGACGAGTCCGTGCCCTACGGTCGCGTGGTCGAAACCATGGGCCTGGCCCAAAAAGCAGGCCTGTCCCGCATCGGCTTCGTTGCCCAGACTCCATCGTCCAACCCTAAGCGCTGAGACTCTGGTCAATGCCGGTGGAGTTCCGGATGCCTCCAGCCCGCAGGGCGGGTGGCCCGGGCAACGATGTTGAGCTTGCGTCTGAGGCGCCCGGGCCACCCGTCCTGCGGGCCACCAACGCCTGTCAACCCACCCAGACCAGCACGCGCGCCAGCCTACAATCGACCCCTATGCAAGACAAGTACAACCACCTCGAAGTCGAACCCGCAGCCCAGGCCCGCTGGACGGCCCGCGATGCCTATCGCGTCACCGAAGACGCCAGCAAAAAGAAGTTCTACGCCTGCTCCATGCTGCCCTACCCCAGCGGCAAGCTGCACATGGGCCACGTGCGCAACTACACCATCAACGACATGCTCACGCGCAGCCTGCGCATGAAGGGCTACAACGTCCTCATGCCCATGGGCTGGGACGCCTTCGGTCTGCCCGCTGAAAACGCCGCGCTCAAAAACGGTGTGCCACCGGCCAAGTGGACCTACGAAAACATCGCTTACATGAAAAAGCAGATGCAGGCGATGGGCTTGGCCATCGACTGGTCGCGCGAAGTCGCCACCTGCGACCCCACTTATTACAAGTGGAACCAATGGCTGTTCCTCAAGATGCTGGAAAAAGGCATCGCCTACCGCAAGACCCAGATCGTCAACTGGGACCCGGTGGACCAGACCGTGCTGGCCAACGAACAGGTGATTGACGGCCGCGGCTGGCGCACTGGCGCATTGGTCGAAAAGCGCGAGATCCCTGGCTATTACCTGAACATCACGCAGTACGCGCAAGAATTGCTTGACCACGTGCAGCTGGGCAATGACAAGGCCACGCTGAGTGGCTGGCCCGACAAAGTGCGCTTGATGCAGGAAAACTGGATCGGCAAGTCCGAAGGCGTGCGCTTCGCCTTCCCGCACAGCATTGCAGGTGCGGACGGCGCTTTGATCGGCGACGGCAAGATGTACGTCTTCACCACCCGTGCCGACACTATCATGGGTGTGACTTTTTGCGCGGTGGCTGCTGAGCACCCGCTGGCGCTGCACGCTGCGGCTTCCAATCCTGCCTTGGCCGCTTTCCTGGAAGAGTGCAAGAGCGGCGGCACGACCGAAGCCGAGTTGGCCACGCAAGAGAAAAAGGGCATGCCCACGGGCCTGTTCGTCACGCATCCATTGACGGGCGCACAAGTCGAAGTCTGGGTGGGCAATTACGTGCTCATGAGCTATGGCGATGGCGCCGTGATGGGCGTGCCTGCGCACGATGAGCGTGACTTTGCATTTGCTTTGAAATACGCCTTGCCAATTCAGCAGGTTGTAACTCCGATTAAGAATATTGCCACTGCAGTGAATATTCCTGCTGGGACTGTTCCTGTATTGAAGTCACATAGCCCGGAGCTTCATCCTGATTTTCAAGATTATTGTTTTGATGCCACAAAGTGGAAAGAATGGTACGCGGATAAGGATTGCGCTTGCATTGCAGTTGATGGTGTTCAAAACAAAGGTCTTGTGTTGGCTGGTCTTGGCTTCAAAGCCGCCGTCACCAAAGTGGCCGAACTGCTGGCTGCCAAAGGGCTGGGCGAGAAGAAAACCACCTGGCGTCTGCGCGACTGGGGTGTGAGCCGCCAGCGCTACTGGGGCACGCCGATCCCGATCATCCATTGCGACGAGCACGGCGCCGTGCCCGTGCCTGAAAAAGACCTGCCCGTGGTGCTGCCGCAAGACTGCATCCCCGACGGTTCGGGCAACCCGCTGCACAAGCACGAAGGTTTCCACGCGGGCGTGACTTGCCCGGTGTGTGGCAAACCGGCGCGCCGCGAGACCGACACCATGGACACCTTTGTGGATTCGTCCTGGTACTTCATGAGGTATTGCGATCCGAAGAACACCGAGAAGATGGTGGCAGAGGGCACCGACTACTGGATGCGGGACCAGAACAATGCCACTGGCGGCAGCGGCATGGACCAATACATTGGCGGCATCGAGCACGCGATCCTGCACTTGCTGTACGCCCGTTTCTGGACCAAGGTCATGCGCGATCTGGGGCTGGTCAAGGTCGATGAGCCTTTCACCAAGTTGCTCACGCAAGGCATGGTGCTCAACCACATCTATTCGCGCCGCACCGCCAAGGGCGGCAAGGATTATTTCTGGCCGCACGATGTGGAACATGTGCTGGACGAAACCGGCAAAGTCGTCGGTGCCAAGCTCAAGAACGAAGCCGACAGCGGCGATGGCCGTCTGCCCGTGGGCACCGCCATCGATTACGAAGGTGTGGGCACCATGTCCAAGTCCAAGAACAACGGTGTCGATCCGCAAGACCTGATCGAGCGCTATGGTGCCGACACGGCCCGCCTGTACACCATGTTCACCGCCCCGCCCGAGGTGACGCTGGAGTGGAACGACGCCGCCGTGGAAGGCAGCTACCGCTTCTTGCGCCGGGTGTGGAACTTCGGTGTCAAGCACGAAGCCACCCTGAAAGCCGGTATCGCGGTGGACCGCAGCCAGAACGTGACCTTCAGCAAGGCCGCCAAGGCGTTGCGTCTGGACATCCACACCGTGCTCAAGCAGGCCAATTACGACTACGAACGCATGCAGTACAACACCGTCGTTTCGGCGGTGATGAAGATGCTCAATACGTTGGAGGACGCCGCCTTGTCGGACAGCGCCGAAGACGCGGCCGCTCTGGCCGAAGGCTTCTCGATCCTGCTGCGCGTCTTGTACCCCGCTTGCCCGCACATCGCCGAGCAGCTGTGGACCGAACTGGGCTATGCCGCTTGCTGCGGCGAGTTGCTCGATGTGGCCTGGCCCGGTGTCGATGAGTCGGCCTTGCAGCGCGACGAGCTTGAACTCATGCTGCAGATCAACGGCAAATTGCGCGGTTCCATTTTGGTGCCCGCCAGCGCGGACAAAGCGCAGATCGAAGCCGCCGCCCTGGCCAGCGAAGCCTTCATCAAGCAAGCCGAAGGCGCTGCGCCCAAGAAGGTCATCGTGGTGCCGGGCCGTCTGGTCAACATCGTCGTCTGAAAGCCCACATGAACGCTTCGCGTCGCCGCCTCCTGTCTGCCCTGGGCCTGGCCCCGGCGTTGGCCTTGACCGGCTGCGGCTTTGCGCTGCGTCAGACGCAGGACTTCCCGTTCAAGACCCTGTACGGCAACTTTTCGGAAAACTCGCCGCTGGGGGTGGAGCTGCGCCGCAACTTGCTGGGCTCTGGGCGCATTGACCTGGTGACCGACGCCAAGAAAATGGCGGACACCGATGCCATCCTCGACATCCTGAGCGAAGTTCGCCAGCAGGTGGTGGTGGGCATGAACGCATCCGGTCAGGTGCGCGAAATGCAGCTGCGCCTGCGTGTGAGCTTCCGGTTGCGCACCCCGCAAGGCGAGGAGTGGATTGAGCCGGTGGAGCTTTACCAGCAGCGCGACTTGAGCTTTACCGAAACGGCCGCCTTGTCCAAGGAAATCGAGATGAACATGATGTACCGTGACATGCAGACGGACATCGTGCAACAAATCATGCGGCGCCTGTCGATCGTCAAGCCACGCAAAGCCGTGCCTGTGCCCGCTGCGGCCAAACCCTGACGCCCCAGCGATGCAACTGTCACTTCCTCAGCTGGGCGCGCACCTGCAAAAAGGGCTGCGCAGTCTCTACACCTTGTATGGCGACGAAGCCTTGCTCATGCAAGAGGCGGCCGACGCCATTCGCGCAGCCGCCCGTGCGCAGGGCTACACCGAGCGCACGGTGCACACCGTGGCCGGTGCCCACTTCGACTGGAGCGAGGTGCTGGCCGCAGGAGGCTCGATGAGCCTGTTTGCCGACAAGCAAATCGTCGAAGTGCGCATCTCGTCCGGCAAGCCCGGCAAAGAGGGCAGCCCTGCGATCCAGCAATTGGCCGAGTCGGCCCAGGGCAACGACAGCACGCTGACCTTGTTCTTGTTGCCCCGTCTGGATGCCGCCACCCGCAAGGGCGCCTGGTTTGGGGCGCTGGAGGGATCGGGCGTCACCATCCAGATCGATCCGGTCGAGCGCAACGCCTTGCCGCAGTGGATTGCCCAGCGATTGCAGCGCCAAGGCCAGAGCGTGGCCGCTGGCGAAGAAGGCCAGCGAACCCTGCAGTTTTTTGCCGACCGGGTTGAAGGCAATTTGCTGGCGGCGCACCAAGAGATTCAAAAACTCGGCCTGCTTTATCCCGCCGGTGAACTCAGCCAGGATCAGGTGGAAGCCGCCGTGCTCAATGTGGCCCGCTACGATGTGTTCAAGTTGTCCGAATCGGTCTTGTCCGGTCAGGTCTCGCGTGTGCAGCGCATGCTGGACGGTTTGCAGGCCGAAGGCGAGGCGGCCGTGCTGGTGCACTACACCCTGGCCGAAGACATCCGCGCTCTGAAGCGTGTCAAAGATGCCATGGCCGCAGGCAAGCCCTTGCCCATGGCCTTGCGCGAGCAGCGTGTCTGGGGGCCGCGTGAGCGTTTGTTTGAACGTGTCCTGCCCCGCTTGTCAGAGGCCCGTCTGAACGGCTTGCTGCAATCGGCCCACCAGGTGGACGGCATCGTCAAAGGCCTCAAAGTGCCCGATTGGCCCACCGACCCCTGGCAAGCTCTGGGCCGCTTGGCCATGCGTTTTTCGCGCATGTGCATGGTCCGCTGACTTCCAACCATCGCCAGCCTGTGAAGGGCTCTGGCATCTGCGAAAATGCCAGCATGACCGATCTGAACACCGCTGAACACGTGCAGGCCTTGGGCCAGCAGGCCAAAAAAGCCTCGGCCTTGATGGCCAAGGCCTCGGCCGCCGTCAAGAACCAGGCTTTGCGCCGATTGGCGGCTTTGCTGCGCGAAAACACCGAAGCCTTGCAGCTGGACAACGCCAAAGATCTGGCCAGGGCTCAGGCCAATGGCCTGTCCGAGCCTATGGTCGATCGCCTGAAACTCAGCCCGAAAGTGTTGGAGACCTGCGCGCAGGGCTGCGAGCAACTGGCTGCCATGCCCGATGTGATTGGCGAGATCATCGGCATGAAGCAGCAACCCAGCGGCATCCGCGTGGGCCAGATGCGCGTGCCGATCGGCGTGTTCGGCATGATTTTCGAAAGCCGCCCCAATGTGACCATCGAAGCGGCCAGCCTGTCGATCAAGAGCGGCAATGCCTGCATCTTGCGCGGTGGATCCGAAGCGATCGAGTCGAACAAGGCTTTGGCCAAGCTGGTGCAGCAGGCGCTGACCGACAGCGGTTTGCCTGTGGATGCGGTGCAACTGGTGCAGACCACTGACCGCGCCGCCGTCGGTCAGCTGATCACCATGCCCCAGTTTGTGGACGTGATCATTCCGCGCGGTGGCAAGGGCCTGATTGAGCGCATCAGCGCCGAGGCCAAGGTGCCCGTGATCAAACACCTGGACGGCAACTGCCACACGTATGTGGACGAGCCTTGCGACATCGACATGGCCGTCAAGGTGGCCGACAACGCCAAAACCCAAAAGTACAGCCCCTGCAACGCCAGCGAGAGCCTGCTGGTGGCCAAGGGCCTGGCGGCCGAATTTCTGCCCAAGATCGGGGCTGTTTATGCCGCCAAAGGCGTCGAGATGCGCTGCTGCCCCAAGGCCAAAGCCATTTTGAGCCAGGTCGCCGGCGCTCATTTGAAGGACGCCACGGAGCAAGATTGGTCCGAGGAATACCTGGCGCCCATCATCAGCATCAAGGTGGTGGACGGCCTGGACGAGGCGATCGCCCACATCAACCACTACAGCAGCCACCACACCGAAGCCATCCTGACGCGTGACCACATGCACGCCCAGCGCTTTTTGCGCGAGGTGGACTCGTCCAGCGTGATGGTCAATGCCAGTACCCGCTTTGCCGATGGCTTTGAGTACGGTTTGGGCGCCGAGATCGGCATTTCGACCGACAAGTTCCACGCGCGTGGCCCGGTGGGCATGGAAGGCCTGACCTCGCTCAAGTACGTGGTGTTGGGCGAAGGCGAAGTCCGTACCTGAGCGCACGCAGTTTGTGCGGCCATGTCCGGTAGGTGCTTGTATTGGCACCGACCGGCCCCATATCATTTCTCAGTTTTCCGTTCACCAAAGGCCCACCCATGGTTCCCCATCTCGTCACAGCCCTCAATGGCCCCATCAATGAGCTGGAACAGCGCATCTTGGATTCGATGCCCGCCATTGAACGCTGGTTCCGCCTGGAATGGATGGAGCACACACCACCGTTCTACACCTCGGTGGACATCCGCAACGCGGGCTTCAAGTTGGCCCCGGTGGACACCAACCTCTACCCCGGTGGCTGGAACAACCTGACGCCCGAGATGCTGCCTTTGGCCGTGCAGGCGGCGCAGGCGGCCATCGAGAAGATCTGCCCCGAGGCCAAAAACCTGCTGATCATTCCTGAGAACCACACGCGCAACACCTTCTATTTGACGAACGTGCTGCAGTTGCAGCGCATTTTTCACATGGCAGGGCTGAACGTGCGCATTGGCTCGATCAACCCCGACATCAAGGAGTCGACCACCATCGAGCTGCCCAATGGCGAGAGCGTGACCCTGGAGCCGGTGGTGCGCAGCAAGCACCGCCTGGGCCTGAAAGACTTCGACCCCTGCACCATCTTGCTCAACAACGACCTGTCTGCTGGTGCCCCCGGCATTCTGGAAGAGTTGCATGAGCAGTTTTTGCTGCCGCCTTTGCATGCGGGCTGGAGTGTGCGCCGCAAGACCAAGCATTTCCAGAGCTATGAAGAAGTGGCCAAGCGCTTTGGCAAGCTGCTGGGCATCGACCCCTGGCTGATCAACCCCATGTTCAGCCAGTGCGGCGATGTGAACTTTGCCGAAGGCACGGGCATGGAGTGCCTGCGCAGCAATGTGGACGCGCTGCTGACCAAGATCAAGCGCAAGTACAAGGAATACGGCATCAACGAAAAGCCGTTTGTGGTCGTCAAGGCCGACAACGGCACCTACGGCATGGGCATCATGACGGTGCGCGACGTGTCCGATCTGGACGCTTTGAACCGCAAGACCCGCAACAAGATGAACGTCATCAAGGACGGTCAGACCGTCAACGATGTGATCATCCAGGAAGGCGTGCTGACCAATGAGCGGATCAACGACGCCGTGGCCGAACCCGTGGTGTACATGATGGACCGCTATGTGGTGGGCGGTTTTTACCGCGTGCACGCCGAGCGAGGGGTGGACGAGAACCTCAACGCCCCGGGCGCCAGCTTTGTGCCCCTGGCCTTTGCCGACAGCCCGCACCTGCCCCAGCCAGGCATCAAGCCCGGTGCCAGCGTGCCCAACCGCTTTTACATGTATGGCGTCATTGGTCGCCTGGCCATGTTGGCGGCCAGCTACGAGCTGGAAGCGACAGATCCCGAGGCCGAGGTCTACGACTGAAGTTGCTGCACTGCAACAAATTGTCGCCAGGGACGGTGACACGCGGGCTTGAACGGGCGCAAAATAGCGAACTTCAAGTTTCAAAGCCTGACCTGCGGTCAGGCCATTTTTTGTGTCTTCTACAAAATCCTCACTCGCCGCCCTGACTTTGGGCGCCATTGGCGTGGTTTACGGCGACATCGGCACCAGCGTGCTGTATGCCTTTAAGGAAGTTTTTGCCAGCGGACATGTGCCGGTGACGCCAGAAAATGTCTTGGGCGTGCTGTCCTTGTTTTTTTGGGCGCTGACCCTCATCGTGTCGCTCAAATACGTTTCGCTGATCATGCGCGCAGACAACCATGGTGAAGGTGGTTTGATGGCTTTGCTGGCCTTGGCCTCGAGTTCGGTCAAGGATCGTCCTCGCACACGATCTGCCTTGCTCATGATTGGTGTGTTTGGTGTGGCGCTGTTCTTTGGCGATGGCATCATCACACCGGCTATTTCGGTTTTGTCGGCGGTGGAAGGGCTGGAAATCATGACCCCCTACGCCAAGCCTTATGTGGTGCCGATTTCCCTGTTTGTCCTGGTTTTACTGTTCATGGTCCAACGCCGTGGTACGCAGGATATTGGCAAATTTTTCGGACCAGTGACCTTGGTCTGGTTTGTTGCTATCGGCGCTTTGGGCTTTGTCCAGGTGATGGGCAACCCCTCGGTCCTGATGGCGCTTTCGCCTTACTATGCCTTTGTCTTCGCAATGCACCATGGCTATATTGCCTTCATTGTGCTGGGCGCGGTGTTCCTGTGTCTAACGGGAGCAGAAGCCCTGTACGCCGACATGGGGCATTTTGGCAAAAAGCCTATTCAGCTGGCTTGGTTTGGTTTGGTCATGCCTTCATTGGTGCTGAACTATTTCGGACAAGGTGCTTTGGTTCTGAAGAATCCGCAGGCCGTTGAGAATCCTTTTTATTTGTTGGCCCCCGAGTGGGCTATGTTGACCATGGTGGTCTTGGCAACGATGGCTACAGTGATTGCTTCCCAAGCACTGATCTCTGGGGCGTTCTCGGCCACCAAGCAGACGATCCAGTTGGGTTATTTGCCACGCCTTCGTATTTTGCACACCTCGGAAAGTGACACGGGTCAAATTTATATCCCCGCCGTGAACTGGACCTTGTTGGGGGGGGTGATTCTGGCCGTCACCATGTTCGGTTCATCGACCGCGTTGGCAGCTGCTTACGGTATTTCTGTGAGTTTGGTGATGATCATCACCACCGCGCTGACATTCTTTGTCTTGCGGTACGGTTGGTCGTACCCGCTGCCAGTGGTTTTGCTGGCTACGGGGTTTTTCTTTGTGATCGATTTGGTGTTCTTTGCTTCCAATTCACTGAAGATTTTTCAAGGAGGCTGGTTCCCCTTGCTCATGGCGGTTGGTTTTTATGTCATTTTGTCGACATGGCACGAAGGCCGACGGTTGCTGGGGCAAGCATTGCGTCAAGATGCTTTGGGCTTGCAAGACTTTTTGGATGCTGTCTTTGTTGCGCCGCCGCTACGGGTGCCAGGAACAGCGGTGTTCATGACGTCTGAACAAGGGACTGTACCCAATGCGTTGTTGCACAACCTCAAGCACAACAAGGTTCTGCATGCGCAAAATCTGTTCGTCACCGTGCGCAGCCACGAGGTGCCACGCATTGAGCTGGCTCAGCGGCTTGACGTTGTACCTTTAGGGAATGAATGCTGGCAAGTGACGGTCAATTACGGTTTCAAGGACGACCCTGACTTGCCAACAGCCTTGGCCAAGCTGGACGGCATGGGCTGCAAGATGGACCCTATGATGACCAGCTATTTCTTGTCGCGCGATATCGTGATCTCCACCATTGGCGGCGGCATGGCCACCTGGCGCGAAAAACTCTTTGCCCAGATGCACCACAATGCCAGCGCTGCGGCCGAGTTCTTGAACCTGCCCACCAACGCGGTGGTGGAGCTGGGCTCCAAGATCGAGATTTAATCGGGGTCAGATCCCCATTATTTCTGCGTCCCCATCGCCTCACCCATCACGATGGGGCGGGTCGGTGCCCAGTCTTTGTTGAACTGCATCACGTCTTTGGGGAACAGCATCACCACGGTGGAGCCAAGCAAAAAGCGGCCCATCTCTTCGCCTTGGGTCAGGGCGATGTTGCCCATCTCGTAGGCCCACTCACGCACCGTGCCGGGGCGTGGAGGATTGACCACGCCGTGCCAGACGGTGGCCATGCTGCCCACAATCGTGGCGCCCACCAAGACCATTACAAACGGGCCGTGCTCGCCTTCAAACACGCAGACGACGCGTTCGTTGCGTGCAAACAGGCCCGGCACGCCGCGTGCCGTGGTCGGGTTCACCGAAAACAGATCGCCGGGCACGTAAATCATGCGCGTCAAACGGCCTGCGCAAGGCATGTGGATGCGGTGGTAGTCGCGTGGGCTCAGGTAGAGCGTGGCAAATTCACCGTCCTGAAACTGCGCGGCCAGCGCCGCATCGCCACCCACCAGCGCCTGCGTGCTGTAGCTGTGGCCCTTGGCCTGGAAGACCTGGTCGCCCACGATGGGGCCGCACTGGCTGATGGCACCGTCCACCGGGCTGACAAATGCTGCCGTTGCCAAGGGGCGTGCACTGGCGCGCAAGGGGCGGGTGAAGAACTCGTTGAAGCTTTTGTAGCTGGCCGTGTTCGGGTTGGCTGCTTCGGCCATGTTCACGTTGTAGCGGCGCACAAAGCGGTCAATGATGCCGGTGGTCACTCCGCCCCACTGGCTGCCCGCCACCCAGCCCGCGAAGGCGGTCAGGGCTTGTTTGGGGATCAGGTACTGCGGCAAAACCGCCAGGCGGTCAGAAAAGGAAGGGGACATGAGGGTGCCGCCAAAGCGGATCAGGGGAATGTGCTGATTTTATCGGGCGGGCTGACAGGCCATCTTGTGCCCTGAAGGTGACGCCTTGAGGGGCAGGGCAGCAGGCACAATCACTACATGAACACCCCTTTGCTTTCGGTCGATCACCTGGTCAAACGCTACGGCGACACCACGGTGGTCAATGACCTGTCTTTTCACATCCAGCCCGGCGAATGCCTGGGCGTGATCGGCCCCAACGGTGCGGGCAAAACCACCTCGCTGCGCATGTGCCTGGGCCTGTCCGAACCCGACAGCGGCAGCATCGCCTACTTTGGCGGCCAGCAAATGCCCCAAGACGCCTTGGCCATCAAGGCACAGCTGGGCGTGGTGGCGCAGATGGACACACTGGATCCCGACTTCACCGCTGAAGAAAACCTGCTGGTCTTTGGCCGCTACTTTGGCCTGCCCGATGCCACCATCCGCGAGCGCATCCCCAAATTGTTGGAGTTCGCAGCCTTGAGCCACAAGGCCAAGGCCAAGCCGGGCGAGTTGTCAGGCGGCATGAAGCGCCGCCTGAGCCTGGCCCGCGCCCTGATCAACCAGCCGCGCCTCTTGATGCTGGACGAGCCCACCACGGGTCTGGACCCGCAAGCGCGCCACCTGATGTGGGAGCGTCTGCAGCTGCTGCTGCAAGAAGGCAAGTCCATCTTGCTGACCACCCATTTCATGGACGAAGCGGAGCGTTTGTGCAGTCGCCTGTTGGTGCTGGACCAAGGCCGCAAGATTGCCGAAGGCACACCGCGTGATTTGATCGCCCAACACCTGGAGCCCGAAGTGGTCGAGGTCTTTGGCCAAGGCGCTGTGGCGCTGGCGCAAGAAGCCAGCCTCAAGGCGTTGGCACAGCGCATCGAGGTCAGTGGCGAGACCGTGTTCTTCTACACGCACGACAGCCGATCCTTGCTGGCCGCTTTGCAGGCTTGGCCTGCGCTGCGCACCCTGCACCGCCCTTCCAACCTGGAAGACCTGTTCTTGAAATTGACCGGACGCCAGATCCGCGAAGAAGGTTGAAGGGGAGCTCACCATGAGCCAAATTCAAAACAACATCTGGGCTGCGCCCCGCCTGTCCATGCGCTGGTGGCCGGTGTTCCAGCGCAACTGGCTGGTCTGGAAAAAACTCGCCATCCCCAGCCTGGTGGGCAACATCGCCGAGCCGCTGATGTGGCTGGTGGCCTTTGGCTACGGCCTGGGCTCGCTGGTTGGGCAGATCGAGCTGGGCGGCGAGAAGGTGCCCTACATCCTCTTTCTGGCCAGCGGCAGCATCTGCATGAGCGCCATGAATGCGGCGACCTTCGAGGCGCTGTACTCGGCGTTCTCGCGCATGCATGTGCAAAAAACCTGGGACGGCATCATGAACGCCCCGGTGCGCCTGGACGACGTGGTGCTGGCCGAAATGCTCTGGTCTGCTTTCAAATCCTTGTTCACCGTCACAGCCATTTTGGGCGTGATGCTGGCCCTGGGCATCAGCCACAGCTGGAAGCTCTTGGTGGCCTGGCCCGTGCTGCTGGGTGTGGGCATCACCTTCAGCTGCATGGCGCTGATCTTCAACGCGCTGGCCAAAGGCTACGACTTTTTCACCTACTACTTCACCCTGTTCCTCACGCCGATGATGTTCCTCTCGGGCATCTTCTTTCCGCGTGACCAGTTGCCGCCCATCGTGCGCGCGATTGCCGATTGGCTCCCGCTGTCGGTGGCCGTCGATCTGGTGCGCCCGTTGTTCATGGACCGTTGGCCCGATCAGCCTGTGCGCCATGTGTTGGTGCTGGCGGTGTTTGCGGTGGTGGCGTTCTGGATCGCGCTGGCCCTGACCCGCAAGCGCTTCAGGAGCTGAAACCAAAAGGATGTGGTCTGGCTGTGCCCGACGATTTTGGGTACTCCCGCATGAGGAGGGCACAGCCAGGCCACATCCGTCTCGCAGAAAGGGGGATTTGTGTCAGCAATCCGGCCCCATCCACCCGCTAAGATCTTTCTTTTATCTCCATCACACACTTTCAAGGATTGAGCATGAGCATCCAGACCGTAGGCATCATTGGCGCAGGCACCATGGGCAATGGCATCGCACAGGCGTGCGCGGTGTCGGGCATCCCGGTGGTGATGGTCGATATCTCGGAGGCCGCCGTGGCCAAAGGTATCGCCACCGTCTCGGGCAGCTTGGACCGTCTGGTCAAGAAAGAAAAAATCAGCGAAGCCGACAAAGCCAAGGCGCTCGGCCTCATCAAGGGCAGCACGTCCTACGAAGACCTGAAAGCCACCCAGCTGGTGATCGAAGCCGCCACTGAAAACCAGGACCTCAAGGTCAAGATCTTGAAGCAGCTCGACGGCATGCTGGCGCCTGACATCATCATCGCGTCCAACACCTCGTCCATCTCGATCACGCAACTGGCCGCCGCCACGCAGCGCGCTGACCGCTTCATCGGCATGCACTTCTTCAACCCCGTGCCCATGATGGCGCTGGTGGAAATCATCCGTGGCCTGCAAACCAGCGACGCCACGCACGACGCGGTGCACGCCTTGGCCACGGCGCTCGGCAAGACCCCGATCACCGTGAAAAACGCGCCCGGTTTTGTGGTCAACCGCATCCTGGTGCCCATGATCAACGAAGCGCTGTTTGTGCTGTCCGAAGGCCTGGCCACGCCCGAAGACATTGACGCGGGCATGAAGCTCGGCTGCAACCAGCCGATCGGCCCGCTGGCGCTGGCCGACATGATCGGCCTGGACGTGTGCTTGGCCGTGATGGAGGTCTACCTCAAGGAATTCGGCGACAGCAAATACCGTCCTTGCCCACTGCTCAAAGAAATGGTGGCCGCAGGCCGCTTGGGCCGCAAGACGGGTCAGGGCGTTTACAAGTATTGATATGCCGTTTTTGGACGTCCGCGCCCTGCCCGCAATGACACCCATTCCGTCACTGCGAGGAGCTTGCGACGCGGCAGTCCAGACCAACGCTTGCTCTGGCCGTGTTACCTGAGCAGGCACTGGATTGCCACGCTTCGCTCGCAATGACGGGCGTTGTGACGACGGGTTTGCTCTGCGTCGCGCTCAACGACATGGTTGCCCATGCCTGTCACCCGTGCGAAAGGCATGCAGAGCACCTCGCTCTAGCATGCCAACCATGAGCACCACATTCCACCCAGAAGGCCAGATCGACTGCACCGTGCACGGTGCAGTCCTTCAGATCAGCATCAACCGCCCTGCCAAGCGCAACGGCTTCACGCCCAAGATGTACCGTGAGCTGGGCGAGGCCTACACCCGGCTCGACGACGATCCCGCCCTGCGCGTGGGCGTGCTGTGCGCCGCAGGCGACCATTTCACGGCCGGGCTGGACTTGCCCACCATCGCGCCGCTGATGCAGCGCGGCGAAAAGGCGGTGCCGCTGGGCCTGGTGGACCCGCTGAACCTGGGCATGGAAGGCTACCGCCGACGCACCAAACCCATGATCGCAGCGGTGCAGGGCATCACCTACACCTTGGGCATCGAGCTGATGCTGGCCGCCGACATTGTGGTGGCGGCGGATGACTGCCGGTTTTCACAACTGGAGGTGCAGCGCGGCATCATGGCCACCGGTGGCGCCACGCTGCGCATGGCAGAGCGGGCGGGCATGGGCAATGCGCTCTTGCACCTGCTCACGGCCGATGTGTTTGACAGCGCCGAAGCCCTGCGCCTGAACTTTGTGCAAAAGGTGGTGCCCGCATCACAACTGTTGGCCGAAGCGATGCGCATTGCCGGTCAGATCGCCGCGCAAGCGCCGCTGGCCGTGGTGGCCACGCGGCAGAACGTGCTCAAGGCGGTGGAGCAGGGCCCCTTGGTAGCCATGCACGACTTCATGTCTGTGCAGAAATCCTTGTCCAACAGCCAGGACGCCGCCGAAGGCGTGCGTTCATTTGTCGAGAAAAGACCCGCCCGCTTCAGCGGTCAGTGATCGCCTGGCCGGTCGGTGGCCGACAGTGTCTGGATGTCGCGGCGCAAGTCGGCCACCTCATGGCGCAGATGCCGGATTTCGCGCATCAGGTCTTTTTCAATCTGACGCTCTTCGGCTTCGACTTCTTTTTCGACAAAGACGGCCGACAGTGAGGCCGTGACCAGTGACAGCACCGCCAGCCCCAGCAGCACCACAACCACCGAGAAGGCGCGCGATGCATGGGTGGACGGCACCACGTCACCAAAGCCCACCGTGGCCGCTGTGGTGAAGGCCAGCCACAGACCGTCAGACAGCGTGAGGATGTTGGGATCGATCAGCCAAAAGCCCACACCGCCCAGGCCCAAAATGGCCACGGCCAAGAGCAATGAATAAATCAGCCCTTGCTGGATGATGCGGTGAAGACGTCGTGGATGGGAGCGCATGTGGGAATTTTCGCCCATTGGGGCCCTGTTTCTTGTGATGCATGTCAGTGTCTGGTGGCGTGCGACGCTTGCAGACACGGGCACTGCGCCACAATCGACGCATGACCGATACAAGCGCCGCGCAACATCCCTACGCCGAACTCACCCCCGACCGGGTGATGGACGCCCTGTCCGAACTCGGCCTGTGGCCCGATGGTCGCTTGCTGGCGCTGAGCTCTTATGAGAACCGCGTGTACCGCGTGCACCTGGACGAAGCCGAGCAAGGCCACAAGGCGGTGGTGCTCAAGTTTTACCGCCCGGGTCGCTGGAGCCGTGCGCAGATTCAGGAAGAGCACGACTTTGCGGCCGAGCTGGTCGCGGGCGAGGTGCCGATGGTCGCGCCCTTGACCATCGGGGGCCAGACCTTGCACCACAGCGCCGGGTTCGACTTTTCGGTCAGCCCCTTGCGCGGCGGCCGCACCCCCGAGCTGGACGACTTTGAAGTGCTGGAGTGGATCGGCCGTTTTCTGGCGCGCATCCACACCGTGGGGGCCGCGCGGCCTTTTGTGCATCGTCCCACGCTGGATGTGCAGACCTTTGCGCTGGAGCCCGCCGAATGGCTCCAAACCCACCAGATGATCCCGCTCGAAGTCGAGCGCGAATGGCAGACGACGCTGGCGCAGGCCGTGGACCTCATCCAGAACAAGATGGCGCAAGGCGCGTCTGAGCGGCAGGCGCTGCGCCTGCACGGCGACTGCCACCCCGGCAACATTTTGTGGACGCCGACCGACTTGCCCGGCGGTGGGCCGCACTTTGTGGACCTGGACGATGCCCGCATGGGGCCTGCGGTGCAAGACCTCTGGATGCTCTTGTCCGGTGACCGCCGCCAGCGCACAGCGCAGCTGTCGGCCCTGGTCGATGGCTATGAGCAGGTGCGCGACCTGGACCGCTCAGAGCTGCACCTGATCGAGCCGCTGCGCACCTTGCGCCTGATCCATTACAGCGCCTGGCTGGCCCGCCGCTGGGAGGACCCGATCTTCCCAGTCAACTTCCCCTGGTTCGGCACGCCTGACTACTGGCGCGGCCAGGTGCAAATGCTGCAAGAGCAGATCGAGCAAATGCAGGAAGAACCTTTGGTGGTGTGACTTCTTATGCGGGTCGGCGGCCCGGCTGGATGCCCAAACCCATGGCGCAGCCGATCAGCGCGGGTTGCTCGGCGCGGATCACATAAGTGGGGATGCGCTTCATGTAGTGTTCAAAGCGGCCTTTGGCTTCAAAGGCGGCGCGAAAACCCGATTGCGCAAAGTAATCACCCAGGCGGCCGATCACACCCCCGCCGATGTAGATGCCCCCGCGTGCGCCCAGCGTGACGGCCAGGTTGGCAGCCGCATTGCCCAGCAGGCGGCACATGCGCTCCAGCGCTTCTTCGCAGGCCACGTCCTGGGCCTTCAGGGCGCGCTCGGTCACCTGCGCGGCCACCAGAGGCTCGGCCTCGGTGCCGTTGAGTTCGCAAATGGCACGGTACAGGTTCTCCAGGCCCATGCCCGAAATGGCGCGTTCTGCCGACACATGCGGGTGGCTACGCCACAGCACGCGCAGGATGTCCGCTTCGCGTGCGCAAGTCGGCGACAGGCTCACATGCCCGCCTTCGCCCGCAATGGGCACCCAGTCGCCCCGGCGCGAGCGCACCAGCGAGGACACGCCCAGCCCTGTGCCCGGCCCGATCAGGCCTTTGGGCGCATTGGGCACCGCTTCGCCCGGGCCGATTTGTTCCAGGTCGGCGCCTTGCAGTGCCGGGGCGGCCATGGCCATGGCTTCCCAGTCGTTGAGCATGAGCAGGCTGTCCAGGCCCAGTTGTTGGCGCGTGGCTTCGATGGAGAACTGCCAGTGGTTGTTGGTCATCTTCAGCACATCGCCGTCGATGGGATTGGCGATCGCGATGCAGGCTTCGCGCACGGCGGGTTGACCGACCTGTTGCAAGTAAGCGTGTGCGGCGGCGGCCAGGTCGGGGTACTGGCCGGTGGGCAGGGTGACTTCGTGGGTGATGGGCGTGCCATCGCCCTGCACGAGGGCAAAGCGGGCATTGGTGCCGCCGATGTCGCCCAGCAGACGTGGGGCGTTGGCTGTTGTGGTGGGGTTCATGTGTGCCATGGGTGTGTTGGCGGCAAGGGTATCAGCCGCAGCGGCGTTGCAAGGGGCTGAAAGTTACCAATGGGTTTCGAGTTCAAGGCGCAGGGCATGTTCAGTGCGGGGCGGCCATGGGCAGGAGCACGCGCACGCACAGGCCATGCGGGGGGGCGTCGTGCAGCGTCACCTGGCCTTCATGGCGCTCCACGATTTCCTGGACGATGGCCAGGCCCAGGCCGCAGCCGTTGCCTGCATCGGTGGCGCGCACAAAGCGCTCGAACACGCGCGCCTGATCGCCTGCCGGGATGCCGGGGCCGTTGTCGATGACTTCGAGCAATGCCATGGGGCGGTTCAGGTTTTGCGGCGTCATGGGCGCAGGCAAGACGCGCACCGTGACCTGGCTGCCTGCGCCCGCGTAGTGCAGGGCGTTGTCGATCAGGTTGCTCAGGGCTTCGCGGATCAGCAGCGCGTTGGCATGGACCCACACCGGCTGGGTGCTGTGCTCGTCCATGCCCAGATCGATCTGGGCCTTCAAGGCGCGGGGTACCCATTCGGCGGTCAGGATCTGCGCCAGGCGCTGCAGGTCAAAGCGCTGGCGGTCTTGCGCCATGACCGATTCGGGCTCGGCACGCGCCAATGTCAGCAACTGGTTGACCAGGTGGGCGCTGCGTGTGGCGCTCTCGTGCACGCGCTGCAGCCGTGCGCGCAGCTCGGGGTCGGTGGTCAATTGCAGGGCGATCTCGGTCTGGCTTTTCAGGCCTGCCAGCGGCGTGCGCAACTGGTGCGCGGCATCGCCAATGAAGCGTTTTTGCGTGGCCACTGTGTTTTGCACTGCGGCCAGCAAGGTGTTGATGGCCGTGGCCAGCGACCACAGCTCGCGCGGGGCCGAGGCCAGCTGCAAAGGTGCCAAGTCGGTGGGCGCACGGCCTTCGACCTGCTGACGCAAACGCGCCAGCGGCGACAGGCCAGCACGGATGCCCAGCCACACGATGACCGTCATCAGCAAGACCAGGCAAGACATGGGCAGCAACATGTCCACCAGGATGCGCTGCGCGAGTTCTTCGCGGTTGGCACTGCTGCGCGCCACCTGCACCAGCATGGTCTGCGGTGCGGCCGCGTCTTCGCCAAAGCTCAGGTACAAAGCCACCAGGCGCAGAGGCTGGCCCGATAGCCCCTGCCGCGTGTTGCGCTCATGCATGGGCATGACGCCGTCGTAGAAATACGGCTTGTTCAGATCGGGCTCTGAGGGCGCATCGTCCTCGCCTGGCAAAACCGGCGCAGGCAAGGACTGGTTGCCCAAAATGAATTGCCCCGGTGGCGAGCTGACCATGTAAAGCAGTTTGTCGGCCGGGTCGGCCTCCAGCACATCTTGTGCGGCACGCGGGAAGTCGATCAGCAAACCATTGCCAATGGGTTTGAGCTGGCGCGCCAAAGAGCGGCTGGCCTGCAGCAAGCTGGCATCGATCGCCTGGTTGGCATAGCCCGCTGCGAATTTGTAGGTGGCCACGCCACCGGCCATCCACAGCACCAGCTGCGGCACCAGTACCCACAGCAGCAATTGCCGCGCGAGCGAGACCCCGGCCTGACCGGGTGGGGTGGGGGGTGGGGTGGCGGGTGCTCCACCTGCGGGTGTCATGGGGCGGTGGCTTCCATCAGGTAGCCCAGACCGCGCACGGTGCGGATGGCCAGCCCGGCGTCTTCCAGCTTGCGGCGCAGGCGGTGGATGTAGACCTCGATCGAATTGCCGCCGCCGACTTCGCCACCATCGGCGTTCCAGGTCTGGGTGATCTGTTCTTTGGTGACCACTTTGTCGCGCTGGCTGACCAGCAGTTCCAGCAGTGTCCACTCGCGGCCGCTCAGCTCGAGTGGCACGCCCCCAACCAGGGCGCGGTGCGAGGCGTGGTCCAGCGTCAGCCGACCAAACAAGGCCGAGGCACTGCTGGGCTGGCTGCGCCGCAGCAAGGCTTGCAGGCGGGCCAGCAGTTCAGGAAAGTCAAAGGGTTTGGTCACGTAGTCGTCGGCCCCGGCTTGCAGCCCGGCCACGCGGTCGTCCAGCGCATCGCGTGCGGTCAGCAGCAGCACGGGCAGTGCCGGCTGAGATTGGCGCACATGCTTGAGCACCGACAGGCCGTCCAACATGGGCAGGCCGATGTCGAGCACGGCGATGTCAAAGCGCTGCTTGTGCAGCAAATAGTCGGCCACGGCACCGTTGGGCGCGTGCTCCACCTCAAAACCGGCCCCGCCCAACTGGGTGGTCAGGGCATCGGCCAGCATCGCATCGTCTTCGGCAAGCAGCAGTTTCATGCCCGAAGCTTAATGGATGCTTCAGCTTTCTGGCCCGATTTGGGCGAATTTCAAGCTAGGGTTTAACCGGATGTTAATATATTAACAAAACATTAATATTTGCCGCTCGAGGTCATTGGCAGGCTGTCTGCGCCACCTCACACATCAACTTTGGGCCACCGGCCCCCACCAGGAGACTCTCTTGAAAACTTTGAAAATGTTCCAGCGTTCGATCTTGGCCGCAGCCGCTGTGCTGTCTGTGGCAGCCCATGCCGGTGAAGTGGAAGTGCTGCACTACTGGACCAGCGGTGGCGAAGCCAAGTCGGCCGCCGCCCTGAAGGCCACCTTGCAAGGCAAGGGCCACACCTGGAAAGACTTCGCCGTGGCCGGTGGCGGTGGTGACAACGCCATGACCGTGCTCAAGTCGCGCGTGGTCTCGGGCAATGCCCCAGCCGCTGCCCAGATCAAAGGCCCGGCTTTGCAAGAGTGGGCCGCTGAAGGCGTGCTGGCCAACATCGACGATGTGGCCAAGGCCGAGAAGTGGGACAGCCTGCTGCCCCCCGTGGTTGCCAACGTCATGAAATACAAGGGCAACTACATTGCGGCCCCCGTGAACGTGCACCGCGTGAACTGGCTGTGGGCCAGCAACGCCGCGTTTAAGAAAGCTGGCGTCAAAGTTCCGACCAATTGGGACGAGTTCTTTGTGGCCGCCGAAGCCCTGAAAAAGGCCGGCATCATCCCCGTGGCCCACGGTGGCCAGAACTGGCAAGACTTCACCACCTTTGAGAGCGTGGCTCTGGGTGTGGGCGGCGCCGACTTCTACAAAAAAGCCCTGGTGCAACTGGACCAGCCCACCTTGACCGGCGCCACCATGACCAAGGTGCTCGACACCTTCAAGAAGGTCAAGACCTACACCGACAAGAACGCCCCCGGCCGCGACTGGAACCTGGCGACCGCCATGGTCATCAAGGGCGAAGCCGGTATGCAGCTGATGGGTGACTGGGCCAAGGGCGAATTCGTGGCCGCTGGCAAAAAGCCCGGCGCGGACTTCACCTGCGTGGCAGCGCCTGGCACCGCCAAGGCCTTCACCTTCAACGTGGACTCGTTTGCCATGTTCAAGCTGAAAAACGAAGACAACGCCAAGGCCCAGAAAGACCTGGCCTCGGCCATCATGTCCACCGACTTCCAGGAAGTGTTCAACCTGAACAAGGGCTCCATCCCGGTGCGCCTGAACATGAACCTGGCCAAGTTTGACGACTGCGCCAAGCTCAGCGCCAACGACTTCGTGGCCACGGCCAAGAACGGCGGTCTGGTGCCATCGGTTGCCCACGGCATGGCCATCGGCTCGGCCACCTCGGGTGCGATCCAGGACGCTGTCAGCCAGTTCTGGAACGACGACAAGATGAGCACGAAAGACGCGCAAGCCAAGATTGCTTCGGCAGCCAAGGTCAAGTGAGTCTTTGAGCCGACCTTGGTGTCGGCTCGAACAAGCCCTTGGGGTTTGTGATTTTTTTGCCACCGGGCTGCAGGTCACGAGCTTGCAGCCCGCGCTGGCCCCCGATTGGATCACCCATGTCTTCATCCTCCCCTCAGCAAGCCGCCTGGCTGCCCAAGCTGGTCATTGCGCCGAGCTTTGTGCTGTCGCTGCTGTTCATCTATGGCCTGATGGCCTGGAACGGCTACCTGTCCATGTCCGCCTCGCGGATCTTGCCCAACTACGATTTTGTGGGCCTGCAGCATTACGCCGCTTTGCTGGGCAGTGACCGCTTCCGCGTGGCCATGACCAATATGGCGGTGTTTGGCTTTTGCTTCATCGGTGGCGCCATGGCGCTGGGCGTCTTGCTGGCCATCTTGCTGGACCAGAAGGTGCGCGGCGAAGGCGTCTTACGCACCATTTACCTGTACCCCATGGCGATCTCGTTCATCGTCACAGGCACGGCCTGGAAGTGGATTTTGAACCCCGGCCTGGGCCTGCAGCACCTGATGCACAGCTGGGGGTTTACCGATTTTCAGTTCGAGTGGCTGGTCGATCAGGACATGGCCATTTACTGCGTGGTGATTGCCGGTGTCTGGCAAAGCGCGGGCTTTGTCATGGCGCTGTTTCTGGCCGCGCTGCGCGGCATCGACGACTCGATCATCAAAGCGGCCCAGGTGGACGGCGCGAGTTTGCCGCGCATTTACTGGCGCATCATTTTGCCTAGCCTCGGCCCGGTGTTTTTCAGCACCTTGCTGGTGGTCTCGCACCTGGCCATCAAGAGCTTTGACCTGGTCATGGCGCTGACGGCCGGTGGCCCCGGCTATGCGACCGACTTGCCCGCCACCTTCATGTACGCCACCGCCTTCACACGCGGCCAGATCGGCGTGGGCGCGGCCAGCGCCACCGTGATGTTGGCCACCGTGGCCGCCATCGTGGTGCCTTACCTGTATTCTGAATTGCGAGGCAAACGATGAATCGTCTGAATGTGCATCGCCTGATCCTGTGGGCCATGTTGCTGCTGTTCGCAGCCTGGTTTCTGGTGCCGCTGTATGTGATGCTGACCACCTCGCTCAAAGACGCCGAGCAACTGCGCGCAGGCAACCTGCTGAGCCTGCCCACCGCGCCAACTTTGGACGCGTGGTTCAAGGCCTGGGACTCCGCCTGCACCGGTGTGCAGTGCGAGGGCCTCAAGCCTTATTTCTGGAACTCGATGGTGATGGTGGTGCCTGCGGTGCTGCTGTCCACGCTGATCGGCTCGCTCAACGGCTATGTGCTCTCCAAGTGGAAGTTCCGTGGCAGCGAGACCCTGTTTGCCTTCATGCTGTTTGGCGTGTTCATGCCCATGCAGGTGGTGCTCTTGCCCATGAGCCAGGTGCTGGGCTGGCTGGGTGTGGCCAGCTCCATTTGGGGGCTGATGCTGGTGCACGTTGTGGCGGGTATTCCATCGACCACGCTGTTTTTCCGCAATTACTACATCGGCTTGCCGGATGAATTGATCAAGGCCGCGCAACTGGACGGTGCGGGCTTTTGGATGATCTTTCGCCGCATCGTGTTGCCGCTGTCGTTGCCGATTTTGGTGGTCACACTCATCTGGCAATTCACCAACATCTGGAACGACTTTTTGTACGGCGTGGTGTTCTCGGGTGCCGACAGCAAACCGATCACCGTGGGCCTGAACAACCTGGCCAACACCTCCAGCGCTGTCAAGGAATACAACGTCGACATGGCCGCCGCCTTGATCGCGGCATTGCCCACCCTGTTTGTGTACGTGGTGGCCGGTAAATATTTTGTGCGCGGCCTGACGGCTGGCGCCGTCAAGGGCTAAAGGGAAAAAACATCATGGGCGCACTTGCCATTCGCAACATCCACAAGACCTACAACGACACGGTCCACATCCTCAAAGGCATTGATCTGGAGATCGAAGCCGGAGAATTTTTGATTCTGGTCGGCCCGTCCGGCTGCGGCAAATCGACGCTGCTGTCGATGATCGCGGGCCTGGACCACCCCACCAGCGGCAGCATCCACATCGGCGAGCGCGACGTGACGAACCTGCCCAGCAAGGACCGTGACATCGCCATGGTGTTCCAGAGCTACGCGCTCTACCCCAACATGACGGTGGCGCAAAACATCGCCTTCGGCCTGGAGATTCGCAAAGTGCCCAAGGCCGAGCGCCAGGCCGCCGTGGACCGTGTGTCGGCCATGCTGCAAATCGGCCACCTGCTGGACCGCAAACCCGGGCAACTCTCGGGCGGCCAGCGTCAGCGCGTGGCCATGGGCCGGGCCTTGGCACGTGACCCCAAGCTGTTTTTGTTTGACGAGCCGCTGTCCAATCTGGACGCCAAGCTGCGCGTGGAAATGCGCGCCGAGATCAAGCTGCTGCACCAGCGCACCAAAACCACCACGGTCTACGTGACGCACGACCAGGTCGAAGCCATGACGCTGGGCGACCGCATCGCCGTGATGAAAGACGGTTTGGTACAGCAGTTCGGCACGCCCGCCCAAATCTACAACCGACCGGCCAACCGCTTTGTGGCCGAGTTCATCGGCTCACCCGCCATGAACATGGTGGACGCCCAGCGCACAGGCGAAGCACTCACAGCCCACGGCGTGGAACTGGCCATCACCGATGCGCAACGTGCTGCGGTGCAAGCCCACGGCAGCGCCGAGCTGGTCTATGGCCTGCGCCCCGAGAGCATCAGCTTTGCCGCCACCGGCCTGCCCGGCACGCTCAGCATGATTGAGCCCACCGGCCCCGAAACCTATGCCACGGTGGACACGCCCGCAGGCCAGCTCACGGCCCGCGTGCCGGGCGTGTTGCAAGCGGCGGTGGGTGATGCGGTGCACCTGCAATGGCAAGCCGATCAGTCGCACCTGTTTGACCGCGCCAGTGGGGTCCGGGTCGGCTGATGGCGACCCGGCAGCCTGCTTTGCGGGCTGTCTTTGTCCTGTGCCGACCGGCATGGGTGGTGTCAGTGCGGGTCTTTCATGATGGTCTCCATCAAAGCCCGCACTTTGGGCAGCAGCGGCGCTTCGGTGCGTCCTGCAATGGTCACCAGCCCAAAGCGGGCATTGCCGTTCAGCGCGGGTGTGACGGGCAGCTCCACCAGATCAGGGGCGGAGGCCCGGATCGCCAGCACGACCGCATCGCTGTGGCGTACCACCTCAATCAGGCTGGAGATTTCTTCGCAGCGCAGGTTCACCAACTGATCGGGGTGCCCGCGCGGACCAAAGCGTTCCATCAGCATGCGTGCGACTTCGTCGCTCAATGGGGTGGATGCGATCGGATAGTCGAGCAGCATCTCGAATGACACGCTGCGCTTTTTGGCCAGCGGGTGCTGTTTGCGGCACATGAAGGTGCCTTTCATTTCCTGCAGCGCTTCCACCTTCAGGTCGGTGGCCGGTTGCAGCGAGCGGATGTCCAGCACCAGGGCGTCCAGGGTGCGATCACGCAAGGCCTGCACCAGCAGTGCGGTGCTGCCGCGCGAGATGTCGATGTGGCCTTGCGGGTGCTCCCGGGCCATGAGCATCAGCAAGGGCGTCATCAGCATGGCGCCAGGCCCCGAGCCCATGCCCACGCGGAATTGACCGATCTCGCCTTTTTGCAGTTGCAAGCTGGTCAGGCGCAACTCGTTGGCCTCGTCCACCAGCACGCGGGCACGTTGCACCACGTGCTGGCCAAAAGGCGTCAGCTCGTTCTTGCGACCGATCCGGTCGAACAGGGGTTGTCCCAATTCGCCCTCCAGCGCCTTGATGCTGCGGCTCAGCGCCGGTTGTGTCAGGTGCAGCTTCAGGGCCGACTGGCTGAAGGAGCCGCTGTTGGCCAGCTCGATCAGGTGTTTGAGTTGAACCAAGGTCATGGGGGTTCCAATCCATAACTGAAAATCATGCAAAGTGGCATGAAAATGCATTGGACATTATAGGAATGCCTTTCTACGATGACCCCATAACCACTTTCATATGGAGACAAGACATGTCCAAAACCCTTCGCCGTTGGGTGGCCCTCCTGGGCGCCGTGTGCCTGGCCGGCGCTGTGAACGCGCAGACCTATCCCAGCAAACCCGTCACCTTGTTGGTGCCTTACCCGGCTGGCGGTGTGTCGGACGTGATTGCCCGCATCGTCAACAACACCCTGTCCAAAAACATCGGCCAGACCGTGATCGTGGACAACCTGGGCGGTGCCAGTGGCTCGATCGCCGCGCAAAAAGTCTTGAACGCACCGGCCGATGGCCAGATCATTTTTCAGGGCTCGCCCAATGAGCTGATCCTGGCACCTCTGGCCATCTCGGCGGTCAAATTCAAGAGCGAAGACTTCCGCCTGGTGCAGATGATCGCCACGGCGCAGATCGGTTTTCTGGCCCGCAAGGATTTGCCCGTGCACAACGTGGACGAGTTTCTGGAGTACGCCCGCAAAGAAGCCGCACAAGGCCGTCCCATCACTTACGCCAGTGTGGGCCCAGGTTCTTTCTATCACCTGCTGGGTGAGCACCTGTCCAAGATCACCAACATCCCGATGACCCATGTGCCCTACAAAGGCGCTGCGCCTGCCAACCAGGACTTGATCGGCGGCCAGGTGGACATTTTCCTGGCGCCTTTTGGCAAGGCTTATGACGAACTGCAAAAGCAGGGCAAGCTCAAAGTGCTGGCCATGCTCAACAGCGAACGCCTGGAGTCGGTCAAGGACTACCCTGCCATCTCCGAGAGCAAGTCGCTCAAGAATTTCACCTTCACCATCTGGACCGGTTACTTCGTGAAGAAGGACACTCCCGAGCCGATCGTGCAGGTCATCCACAAAGCGATCACCGATTCGCTGACCGACCCTGCTGTGCGCGCAGGCCTGGAGGCCAACAGCCAGCTGGTGGCCAAGCCTTTGTCGCTGCAAGCCGTGGGCAAGGCCTACACCGATGGCACGGCGCAGTTCCGCGCCATCGCCAAGTCCATCAACTTGCAGCCTCAGTGACATGACGTACTTGCGCGATGCGCTCACCGAGCGGGTGGGCGAATTCATCCAGTTGCGACGCGACATTCACCGCCACCCCGAGCTGGCGTTTGAAGAGCACCGCACTTCTGACCTGGTGGCGGCCAAGCTGGAAAGCTGGGGCTACCAGGTGCACCGCGGCCTGGGCGGCACCGGGGTCGTGGGCACTTTGAAGCGGGGCACCAGCGACCGCAAGCTCGGTATCCGTGCCGACATGGACGCCTTGCCCATTCAGGAGGCCACAGGCGCCGAGTGGGCCAGTGCCCGCCCTGGCCTGATGCATGCCTGCGGCCACGATGGCCACACCGCCATGCTGCTGGCCGCGGCCAAAGCAGTGGCCGACGCCCCCAACTTTGACGGCACGCTGAACCTGATCTTTCAGCCCGCCGAAGAAGGCGGTGGCGGCGCGGTGCGCATGATGGATGATGGCCTGTTCGAGCACCACCCTTGCGACGCCGTGTTTGCCATGCACAACATGCCGGGCATGCCGGTGGGGCATTTGGTGTTCCGCGATGGCGCGGCCATGGCCTCGAGCGATTACGCCACCATCCGCATCCACGGCACCGGTGGCCATGGCGCCATGCCGCACCGTGCGGCCGATCCGCTGGTGGCGGCGTCGTCGATCGTGATGGCTTTGCAGACCATCGTCTCGCGCAATGTGGACCCGCTGCACACCGCCGTGGTCACCGTGGGCGCTTTGCACGCCGGGCAGGCCAACAACGTGATCCCGGCGCTGGCCACCCTGGAGCTGAGCGTGCGAGCACTCGACCCGCAGGTGCGCCTGTTGCTCGAGCAGCGCATCAAGGCCTTGGTGGCCGCGCAAGCCGAGAGCTTTGGCGTGCGCGCCGAGGTGGCATGGCGGCAAGGCTATTGCGTGCTGGTCAACCACCTGGAGCAGACCAACTTCGCACGGCAAGTGGCACTGAATCTGGTGGGGCCTGAGCGCGTCACTTTGAACGGGCCGCAGTTGACGGGCAGCGAAGACTTCGCCTTCATGCTGGAGAAAGTGCCGGGCAGCTATTTGCTGATCGGCAATGGCGACGGCGATTCGGCGGGCGCGTGCATGGTGCACAACCCTGCTTACGACTTCAACGATGACAACATCGCCACGGGCGGCTCGTATTGGGTGGCCCTTGTGCAGGCCTACCTCGCCACTTAGAATGATTGAAAACCATCGACCTTGTGTCGACATGTGATCGGGAGAGACTGCCACCGCGCCTTGCGCGGCAGGCAGCGCCGAAGGAGCAACCGCCCCGGAAACTCTCAGGCCAAAGGACCGGTCACATGCCAATTCTCTGAAGAGCTGCTGGCGTTTCGTCCGCCAGTGCACCGAAGGAGCAAGCGATGCGCACCCGTGCGCGCCGTGAATCTCTCAGGTCCTGATACAGAGGGGGCGCCACCGGCATGCGGCTTGCATGCGGTGGCCCCATCCTTTGACGTATCAGAAAGCTCACACTCATGAAAACCATCGCAGTCATCGGCGGCGGCATCACCGGCGTCACCACCACCTACGCCCTGGCCAAACGCGGCTTTGCCGTCACCTTGTTCGAACGCCATCGCTACGCCGCGATGGAAACCTCTTTTGCCAACGGCGGCCAGCTCTCGGCCTCCAATGCCGAAGTCTGGACCCACTGGTCCACCATCCTCAAGGGCATCAAGTGGATGCTCAAAAGCGATGCACCGCTCTTGGTCAACCCCGCACCGACCTGGCACAAGCTGTCCTGGTTTGCCGAGTTCATCGCGGCCATGCCCCATTACGAGCGCAACACGGTGGAGACCGCCCGCCTGGCCGTGGCCGCACGCCAGCACCTGTTTGCCTGGGCGCAGGAGGAAGGCATCGACTTCGACCTGAAGAAAGAAGGCATCTTGCACATCTACCGTGACAAGAAAGGCTTTGACCACGCTGGTCGCGTCTCGCAAATGCTGGCCAAAGGCGGCTTGCCCCGCCGCGCTGTCACGCCCGAAGAAATGAAAGCCATCGAGCCCACCCTGGCGGGCAGCTATTACGGCGGCTACTTCACCGAAAGCGATTCAACCGGTGACATCCACAAGTTCACCAACGGCCTGGCCGCAGCGGCTGAGCGCCTTGGCGTGAAGACCTTGTACGGGCAGGATGTGAAGTCGGTGCGCAGCGATGGCCAGCAAGCCGTCATCACCGTTGCAGGCGATGAAGGCAGCGTTGTGCACACCTTCGACGGCATGGTGGTGTGTGCGGGTGTGGCCAGTCGCGACTTCGCTTCGCAACTGGGCGACCGCGTCAACATCTACCCCGTCAAAGGGTATTCGATCACCGTCAACCTGAACGACGAACAGAGCCAGGCCGGTGCGCCCAATGTGAGCTTGCTCGACGACGAGACCAAGCTGGTGACCAGCCGCTTGGGCCTGAATCGTTTCCGCGTGGCGGGCACGGCCGAGTTCAACGGCGTGGACCGTGACATCCGCGCTGACCGCATCCGCCCCTTGATCGCGTGGGTGGAGCAGTGCTTCCCGAAAATCAACACCCGCTCGGTGGTGCCATGGGCCGGTCTGCGCCCCATGATGCCCAACATGATGCCGCGCGTGGGTCGTGGCAGCAAAGCCAATGTGTTCTACAACACCGGCCACGGTCACCTGGGCTGGACGCTGTCTGCCGTGACCGCCGACATGGTGGGTAATGTGGTGCAAGAGGCCAGCCGCTCGCTGCAAGTCGGTGGCGTGCTCCAGCCCGCTTGATGCACCGATCACCCCATGCCACGTTTCCTCACCTTCACGCCCAACCCCGCACTGGATGTGTCCACCTCGGTGGACCAACTCGTGGACGCGCACAAGCTGCGCTGTGATGCGCCGCTGGTGCATCCGGGGGGTGGCGGGATCAATGTGGCGCGGGTGCTGCACCGGCTGGGCGCGCAGGTGCAGGCCCTCTATCCTGCAGGGGGTGCCACGGGTGAGCGCTTGCATGGTTTGTTGATGGCAGAAGGCGTGCCCGATCTGCGCTGGGCCATCGCAGGCGAGACCCGTGAGAGCTGGACCGTGCATGAGCGCGAGAGCGGCCGTGAATACCGCTTTGTGTTGCCCGGCCCCACGCTGAGCGCTGCCGAATGGGCCGAGGGCCTGGCGGGTTTGCGGCGCGTCTCGCCCAGCCCCGCGTGGGTGGTGTCCAGCGGCAGCTTGCCGCAGGGCGTGGCGGCCGATGGACATGCGCAGATTGCGCGCGTGGCCAAGGCCATCGGTGCACGCATGGTGGTCGACAGCTCAGGGGCCGCATTGACAGCGGCTTTGGCGCAAGGCGTGTGGCTGGTCAAGCCGAGCCTGCGCGAGTTGGCTGAACTCACGCACGAAGATTTGACGACACCGCTCCAGCAGCGGCAGGCCGCTCGGCAGCTGATCGAACACGGGCAGGCGCAGATGGTCGCTTTGTCACTGGGCCCTGAGGGCGCGATGCTGGTCACGGCAGACCAATGCCTGCATGCGGCCGCCTTGTCGGTGCCGCTGCGCAGCACGGTGGGCGCGGGCGACAGTTTTCTGGCCGCGCTGGTCTGGGCGCTCGATCAGCAGGATGACTTGCGTCTGGCTCTGGCCACGGCGATGGCCGCAGGGGCCGCCGCGGTGATGTCGTCCGGCACGGCGCTGTGCCAGCCGCAAGATGTGGCGCGTCTGCGCGAGCAAGTGCTCATCGAGACCTGTTGAATTGGTCGCTGCGCAGTGGGTGGGCGCGCTCAGCGGGTGGCGACGTTCTGGCGCACCCGCCAGAACAGCCAGCTGGCGATGCTCAGGTTGAGCAGGTTCCACGCGATGCCATTCAAAAAGGCCGCGTGGTAACTGCCCGTGAGGTCGAACACCCAGCCTGACATCCAGCCCCCCAAGGCCATGCCCAGCAAGGTGGCCATGATGACGGCGCCCACCCGGGCACCGGCTTCTTTGGGGTCGAAATGTTCGCGGATGATGATCGCGTAGGCTGGCACGATGCCGCCTTGGAACAGGCCGAACATGGCCGAGACCAGGTACAGCGGAACCAGGCCATCAAAGGGCAAGAACATGAGTAAAGCGATGCCTTGCAACATGGAGCCCAGCAGCAAAGTGCGTATGCCCCCGATGCGGTCGCTGATCACGCCAAACACCAGGCGGCTGACGATGCCGCAAGCCAGCATGAGCGAGAGCATTTCGGCCCCGCGTGCCGCACCAAAACCCAGGTCGGTGCAATAGGCCACGATGTGCACCTGCGGCATGGACATGGCCACGCAACAGGCCACACCCGCCACGCACAGCAAGCCTTGCGCGTGCGCCGGTTTCAGGCCAAAGGGGCGGCTGCGGTCCAGCACCGGCGCGTTCGCGTTGGCCGGTGTCAGCGTCACCAGCGGCGGGCGTTGGCGCATGCGCAAGGCCAGCAAGAACATGCCCACGCCGCAGAAAATGCCGAGCAGGATGTAGGTCTGGCGCCAGCCCAAAGTCTCGATGCCGCGCTGCACCAGCGGCGGCCAGATCGTGCCCGCGATGTAGTTGCCACTGGCGCAAATGGCCACGGCAATGCCGCGGCGGCGGTTCCACCACAAAGCGGTGTCGGCCATCAAGGGCGCAAAGGTGGACGAGCTGCCTACAAAACCCATCAGCGCATGCGCCAGGCCAAAGGTCCAGATGCTGCCCGACACGCCCGCCCATACAAAACCGCCACACACCGCCAGCGCGCCCACCCACAGCACCGGCATCAGGCCGTGCCGGTCGGCCATGCGGCCCGTGAGCAAACCGCCCAGACCCAGGCTGATCATCATCAGCGTGTAAGGCAGCGATGCATCGGCCCGCCCCACACCAAACTCGGACTGCACCACGGGCAGCACCACCGAGACGATGTACATGCTGCTGTTGCCCAGCACCACCAGCCCCAGCGTGACGAGCAAGCGCCACGCGGCCTGGCGGGAATCGATGAGGGAGGGATCGGCGGGGGTGGTGTTCATCGGGGCAATTTAGCCGATGCGCGGAGCAGGGCTTGTCGTGTGTGTTACTGGTGCGCTGTAACAAAAAAGGGCCAGCATGGCTGGCCCTTCGGTGTGATCGGATGCCGATCAGCTGAGCAGCGCATTCACACGCTTCACATAAGCCGCAGGGTCTGCGGGCAAGCCACCTTCGGCCAGCAGGGCTTGGTCAAACAGGATGTGGGCCAGGTCGTGGAAGTGGACCGAGCCGTCGAGTTTTTTGACCAGCGCGTGCTCGGGGTTGACTTCCAGCACGGGCTTGACTTCAGGCGCTTGCTGTCCGGCTTGCTTGAGCATGCGGGCCAGTTGCATGCTCATGCCGTCGTCGGTCACCACCAGGCAGGCGGGGCTGTCCACCAGGCGGCTGGTCACACGCACGTCTTCAGCTTTGTCTTTGAGCGCTTCTTTCAGCTTGGCCAGCACGGGCTTGAAAGTTTCAGCGGCGTCTTCAGCGGCTTTCTTTTCTTCTTCGTCCTGCAGCTTGCCCAGGTCAAACGCGCCCTTGGCCACGCTTTGCAGTGGCGTGCCGTCGAACTCGTGCACGAAGTTCAGTGCCCACTCGTCCACGCGGTCGGTCATCAGCAACACTTCGATGCCTTTTTTCTTGAAGACTTCGAGCTGAGGGCTGTTCTTGGCGGCGGCCAGGGTGTCGGCGGTGATGTAGTAGATCGCGTCCTGACCTTCTTTCATGCGGGCTTTGTAGTCGGCAAAGCTCACACTCACGGTGTCGCTGGTGGTCGATGCGAAACGCAGCAGCTTGGACAGACGGTCTTTGTTGCCGAAGTCTTCGCCCAGGCCTTCCTTGAGCACCGCGCCGAACTCGGCGTAGAACTTGGTGTACTGGCCCAGTTTGGCTTTGTCTTCGTCACTCAGGACGTCGGTCACACCATCGGCACCGGCCTCGGGGGCCTTGTCGTGTTTGGCCAGGTCTTCCAGCATCGACAGCACGCGTTTCGTGCAGCCTTCGCGGATGGCTTTGACGTCGCGGCTTTCTTGCAGCAGCTCGCGGCTCACGTTCAGGGGCAGGTCGGCGGAGTCCACCACGCCCTTCACAAAGCGCAGGTAGCTGGGCATCAGCGCTTCGGCTTCGTCCATGATGAAGACGCGCTTGACGTAGAGCTTGATGCCAGCCTTCTTGTCGCGGTTCCACAGGTCTTGCGGCGCTTTGCCGGGGATGTAGAGCAGCTGGGTGTATTCGGTGCTGCCTTCCACGCGGTTGTGCGTCCAGGTCAGCGGGGCTTCAAAGTCGCGGCTGATCTGTTTGTAGAAGTCGGCGTACTGCTCGTCGGTGATGTCTTTCTTGGGGCGGGTCCACAAGGCGCTGGCCTTGTTGATGGTTTCCCACTCACCGGTCTTGACCATGGCGCCGGGCTGGCGGCCACCTTCTTCGTTGTTCGGGTCGATCAGCTCGCCATCTTTCCACTCTTCCTTTTCCATCAGGATGGGCAGGCTGATGTGGTCGGAGTATTTGCCAACGATTTCTTTGAGCTTCCAGGTGTTGGCATATTCCAGCGCTTCTTCGCGTAGGTGCAGGATCACGCTGGTGCCACGCTCGGCGCGGGTGATGGTTTCGACTTCAAAGTCGCCCGTGCCACCGCTGATCCAGCGCACGCCTTCGGTCGCAGCAGCGCCTGCGCGGCGGGTTTCGACGGTGATTTTTTCAGCGACGATGAAGCCCGAATAAAAGCCCACACCGAACTGGCCAATCAACTGCGCGTCCGACTTCTGGTCGCCGCTCAACTTGCTCATGAAGTCCTTGGTGCCGCTCTTGGCGATCGTGCCTAGGTGGTTGATGGCTTCTTGCGCCGTCATGCCGATGCCGTTGTCGGTGATGGTCAGTGTCTTGGCGGCTTTGTCGAAGGACAAGCGCACCTGCAGCTCGGGTGCGTCTTCGTACAGGGCGGTGTTGTTCAGCGCTTCAAAGCGCAGCTTGTCGCAGGCGTCCGAGGCGTTGGAGATCAGCTCGCGCAGGAAGATTTCCTGGTTGGAATACAGCGAGTGGGTGACCAGGTGCAACAGTTGTGCGACTTCGGCCTGAAAGGCATGGGTTTGCTTGCTCATATCGATTCAAGAGGTAAAAAAACAAAAGATCAAAAAACCAAAACGCCCCGCAGTTGGGGGCGTCTGGCGGTGTTTCAAGGGGGCTTATTTGGCCAGTGCGCCGACTTCCTTGTTCCAGCGCTCCAGCAGGCGGCGCCGCTCGGCGGATTTGCCGTATTTTTCAAAGTCGTATTTGATCAGGCGAACGTTGTCCATGGACGGGATGCGCGGATCGGGTTTGAAGGTTTTGTTGGCTGGGCTTTGCAGGCTGTCGGCTTTGCCGCCGATGCTCTGGCCTGCCGGGCTCATGAGCCAGTCGTAGTAACGCTTGGCATTGGCCGTGTTGCGTGCGCCCTTCACCAAGGCGATGCCACCGATTTCGTAGCTGGTGCCTTCGCAGGGGGCGGCACTGGCGACGGGGTATTTTTGGTGGCGCCACATGTCAAAACCAAAGATGAAGCTGATGCCCACGGCCACTTCGCCTTTGGCCACATTGGGCGCTTGTGCGGTGCCGCTGCGGGTGTATTGCGTCACGTTTTTGTGCAGGGCCTTCATGTAGTCAAAGGCGGCGTCTTCGCCCATGAGCTGCACCAGACCAGCCAGAATCGTGTAGGCCGTGCCGCTCGATGCGGGGTGCGAAATTTCCACCTCGTTCTTGTAGATCGGCTTGACCAGATCGGCCCAGCATTGGGGCTCAGGCAGCTTCTTTTTCTTGAGCAGCTCGGTGTTCCAGCCAAAGCCAATCGCGCTGGTGTAGAAGCCGCCGACCATGTTTTGCGTCATGGCGTACTGGCGCACGCTCCAGCCGTGCAGGTCGTTCAGGTACTCGGGCCGGTAGGGCGCGAGCAAACCGATTTCGGCAGCTTGCAAAAACGGATCGCCCGTGCCGCCCCACCAGATGTCGGTTTTGGGGTTGGCCGCTTCGGCGCGCAATTGGGCCAGGGCTTCGCCGGTGGCTTTGCGGGTCTGGTTGACGGTGATGCCCGTGGCCTTGGTGAATTCTTTGGCGGCCATTTCGCACCAGCCTTGGTCGGTGCTGCAAATCGCGTTGAGGCTGCCGGTTTGGGCCGATGCGGTGCCGGTGGTCAAAGCGGCGGCGATGAAAAGGGCCGTGCTGAATTTCAAGGTCATCATGCTTCCTCTCAGAACGATTCGTTGGGGCCCAGATAACGCCAAGTGCCTGCAGGCATCTGGCCCAGCTGCACATTGCCCATGCGGATGCGTTTGAGGCCCACGACCTTCAGGCCCACTTGTTCGCACATGCGGCGGATCTGGCGCTTTTTGCCTTCGGTCAGCACAAAGCGCAGCTGTTCCGGGTTTTGCCATTCCACCTTGGCGGGCTTTAGCGGCTTGCCGTCCAGGCTCAGGCCGTGGCGCAGGCGCTCCAGTTGCGCCTTGGGGAAAACCGCCTGCACATTGCTGGTCACGCGGTCGTTCTCGTCGATGCTGCTCAGCTGCGTGGCCTTGCCGCCATAGGTGGCGGATGCGGCCGATGCGGCGGCGGTGTTCTCGTGGCCTGTGTAGGCCACGCGCACCAGGTATTCCTTTTCCATCTCGGAGTCTTCGCCGATCAGCTGGCGCGCCACGCGGCCGTCTTGCGTCAGCACCAGTAGGCCGGTGGAGTCGATGTCCAGGCGTCCGGCCGGGGCCAGGTTGCGCAGGTGCGGCGGCGTGAAGCGCAGCTTTGATGGGTCGCCCATCCAGTGGCTGCGCGGGTTGATCAGGGTGATGGCGGGTTGGTGGCCGTCTTCGGCCTGGCCGCTCACATAGCCCATGGGCTTGTGCAGCAAGATGGTCACTTGCCGCTCTTGCTGCTGCTCGGCGGCCCGGTCCACCGTGATGCGGTCCGACAGGGTGACTTGCTGGCCCATGCTGGCCACCTGGCCGTTGACCTTGACCCAGCCTTGCTCGATCCAGGCATCGGCTTCGCGGCGCGAGCACATGCGCAACTCGGCCATGCGTTTGTTCAGGCGCGAGGTGCCGCTGGGCGCGGCCGTTTCGCCTTTGCCTTCGGGGCGGGGGGCGCGTTTGAAAACCGGGGGCTGGGTCATGGGTTCAGGGAGGCTAAAAAGAAGTTGACCGATTGTCCGCTGTTTTGCTCATTGAAACTGCGCGCTGCGCAGGCCCTGCAGGTCCAGGATGCGCAGGCCGCCGTATTCGACGCGGATCAGTTGCCGTGCTTCGAGCACCTTGAGCGCTTCGTTCACGCGCTGGCGCGACAGGCCCACCAGATAGGCCAGCTCTTGCTGGGTGATGCGCAGCACCTCGCCCACGCCCGAGAACAGCACCGGGTTGAACAAGGTGGCCAGATTGCGGGCCAGGCGCAGTTCGGGGTTGTTCATGCGGTCCAGTTCGCGGGCAGCGATGAATTGGCCCAGGCGCTCGTTGAGCTGGTTCATGATGAAGCGGTTAAAACCCAGCGAATGGTCGATCAGCCAATGGAAGGTGTCCACCGGCAAGCCCGCCACCACGCTGGCGCGCAGGGGCTGGATGTTGTAGCGGTAGACCTCGCGCTTGAGCGCTGTGCCTTCGCCAAACCAGCCACCCGGCGGCACGCCGGTGAAGGTCATGGTCTGGCCGCTTTCGTTGTCGCTGCTCATCTTCAGCAGGCCCGAGACCACACCAAACCAATAGGTGGCGGGGCGCCCCACGCGGCACACGTAGTCGCCCGGTTGCGGGTCGCTCACCACCAGTTCGGATTCGATCTGTTGGCGCTCTTCGTGTGTGAGCAAGCTCAGCCAGGGAATGCTGGTGAGTTCCTCGGCGCTGGGCGCGCGGCGGCGCTGGTGAACGCTGGGTGTGGTGGCCATGGCAAGTGTCAGACTCGGGTCAGTTGTGATAGGGGTCTTCCCTGAATTGTCGTCGAAACGACAACTTGACGTCAAATGCAGTCCTAACATCCGCCCAAGTTCAGCTGCAGTGACTTTTTCTGCAGCGCTTTTGGAGACAGGCTACGTGATGCAAACAACGTTTCCCCGATTGATGCTCAAGCATGCTGCCGAGCGCCCCAGCGCGCCCGCCTTGCGTGAAAAAGAATATGGCATTTGGCAGACCACCCCGTGGTCGGACCTTGCCAAACTGGTCGAGGCCATCGCCTGCGGCTTGCACCAAGCTGGCTTGCAGCGTGGCGAGCACATGGTCATTGTGGGCTCCAACCGCCCCCGCTTGTCCGCCACCATGCTGGCCGCGCAGTCGTTGGGCGCCATTCCCGTCAACCTTTACCAGGACGCCGCGGCGCCTGAGTGCGTGTTCCCCGTCAACAACGCCGAAGTGCGTTTTTGCGTGGTGGAAGACCAGGAGCAGGTCGACAAAATGCTTGAAGCCCGCGAGCAATGCCCGCAGCTGACGCACATCGTCTATGACGACCCACGCGGTCTGCGCAACTATGTGGAAGACGGTTTGGGTTCGCTCGATGAGCTGATTGCCGCCGGTCAGGTTTTCATGGCGCAGCACCCCCAGTTTTTCCACCTCGAAGTGGAAAAGGGCACCAGCGACGATGTGGCCGCGATGTTCTTCACCTCGGGCACCACCGGCAACCCCAAGGGCGTGGTGCACACGCACGGCACCTTGATCGACCGCGCCGATGCGGGCGCCGAGTTCGACAAGCTGACCAGCGCCGAAGACGTGCTGGCTTACATGCCACCGGCCTGGATCGGTCAGAACATCTTCAGCTACGCGCAGTGGCTGGTGTGTGGCTACGTGGTCAATTGCCCCGAGTCGGCGGCCACCGTCACGATCGACCTGAAAGAAATTGGCCCGACTTATTACTTCGCGCCACCGCGCGTGTTTGAAGGCATGCTCACCAGCGTCATGATCCGCATGGAAGACGCCGGCAACTTCAAGCGCAAGATGTTCCACACCTTCATGGATGTGGCCAAGAAGGTCGGTCCTGCCTTGATGGACGGTCAGCCGGTCGGTCTGGTGGACCGCATCAAATACGCCCTGGGCAACTGGATGGTCTATGGCCCGCTGCGCAACAACCTGGGTTTCAGCCGCGTGCGTGTGGCCTACACCGCTGGTGAAGCCATTGGCCCGGACTTGTTCACTTTCTACCGCTCGATCGGCGTGAACATCAAGCAGTTGTATGGCTCGACCGAGACCGCCGTGTTCGTCTGCTTGCAGCCCGACAACGAAGCGCGTGCCGACACCGTGGGCGTGCCTTGCAAGGGCGTGGAGATCAAGGTCGCTGACAACGGCGAGATCCTGGTCAAGTCGCCTGGTTTGCTCAAAGGCTATTACAAGAACCCCGAAGCCACAGCCGAAGTGCTGACCGCCGACGGCTGGTACCACACCAGTGATGCGGGCTTCATCGACAACAACGGTCATCTCAAGATCATCGACCGCGTCAAGGATGTGGGTCGCCTTTTGGGCGGTGCCAACGACGGTGCGATGTTCGCGCCCAAGTACGTCGAGAACAAGCTCAAGTTCTTCCCCTTCATCAAGGAAGTGGTGGCGTATGGCGACCAGCGCGAAAAAGCGTGCGTCATGGTCAACATCGACTTCGACGCCGTGGGCAACTGGGCCGAGCGCCGCAACCTGCCGTATGCCGGGTACACCGACCTGGCGCAAAAGCCCGAGGTGTACGAGCTGATCAAGGATTGTGTCGAGAAGGTCAATGCCGATCTGGCCGAAGACGCTTTGCTTGCGGGCAGCCAGGTCAGCCGCTTCCTGGTCCTGCACAAGGAGCTGGACGCCGACGATGGCGAATTGACCCGCACCAACAAGGTCCGTCGCGGCTTCATTGCCGACAAGTACAAGCCGCTGGTCGATGGCCTGTACGAAGGCAAAACCGAGCAGTTCATTGAAACCGTCGTCAAGTTTGAAGACGGTCGCACCGGCAGCGTGAGCGCCACGCTCAAAATTTCCGATGCGAAAACATTCACCCCTGTGAAGGCAGCAGCATGAGCAAGGTCATTGGTGACGTCATCCTCGACGTCCAGAACATCAGCCTGAGATTCGGCGGCGTCAAGGCGCTGACCGACATTTCCTTCAACGTCAAAGAGCACGAGATTCGCTCGATCATTGGCCCCAACGGTGCCGGCAAGAGCTCGATGCTCAACTGCATCAACGGCGTGTACACGCCGTCCGAAGGCTCGATCACTTTCCGTGGTCAGACCTTTGACCACATGAACAGCCGTCAGGTGGCTGAGATGGGCATTGCCCGCACCTTCCAGAACCTGGCCTTGTTCAAGGGCATGAGCGTGATCGACAACATCATGACCGGCCGCAACCTCAAGATCAAGAGCAACCTCTTGATGCAGGCTTTGCGCGTGGGCCCCGCCCAACGCGAAGAAGAAGAGCACCGCGAAAAGGTCGAGCACATCATCGACTTCCTCGAAATCCAGGCCTTCCGCAAAACCCCTGTGGGCCAGCTGCCCTACGGTTTGCAAAAGCGCGTCGACCTGGGCCGAGCCCTGGCGATGGAGCCGCAAGTGCTCTTGCTCGACGAGCCCATGGCCGGCATGAACCTGGAAGAAAAACAGGACATGTGCCGCTTCATCCTGGACGTGAACGACGAGTTCGGCACCACCATCGTGCTGATCGAGCACGACATGGGGGTGGTGATGGACATCTCGGACCGCGTGGTCGTGCTCGACTACGGCAAGAAGATCGGTGATGGCGAACCCGAAGAAGTGCGCAACAACGAAGACGTGATCCGTGCCTATCTTGGCACTGGCCACTGAGGAGACAAGAACATGGGATTTTTTCTCGAAGCCCTTTTTGGCGGCCTGATGGCAGGCATGCTGTATTCCCTGGTGGCGCTCGGTTTTGTGTTGATCTTCAAGGCCTCTGGCGTGTTCAACTTCGCGCAGGGCGCGATGGTGTTGTTCGCCGCTTTGGCCATGGCCCGTTTTGCCGAATGGGTGCCCGGCTGGCTGGGCACTGACAGCAAGGTGCTGGCCAATGTGGTGGCTTTTGCCTTGGCCGGAGCCTGCATGTTTGTGCTGGCCTGGGTGATCGAGCGCCTGGTCCTGCGTCACCTGGTCAACCAGGAAGGCGTGACTTTGCTGATGGCCACTTTGGGCATCACTTATTTTCTGGACGGTCTGGGTCAAACCATTTTCGGCAGCGACATCTACAAGATCGATGTGGGCATGCCCAAAGACCCGGTCTTCCTGTTCGAGTCGCTCTTCCAGGGCGGCGTGATGATCAACCTCGAAGACGTGTATGCCGCGTGCATCGCGGCCTTGCTGGTGGTGGTGTTGTCGCTGTTCTTTCAGAAAACCAGCACTGGCCGCGCCCTGCGCGCTGTGGCCGATGACCACCAGGCGGCGCAATCGATCGGCATTCCGCTCAACCGCATCTGGGTCATCGTCTGGTTTGTGGCGGGCATCACCGCTTTGGTGGCCGGCATCATCTGGGGCTCCAAGATGGGTGTGCAGTTCTCGCTGACCACTGTGGCCTTGCGTGCCTTGCCCGTGATCATTCTGGGCGGCCTGACGTCGGTGCCTGGCGCCATCATCGGCGGCCTGATCATCGGTGTGGGCGAGAAGCTCTCCGAGGTCTACTTCGGCCCCATGGTCGGTGGTGGCATCGAGATCTGGTTTGCCTACGTGCTGGCCCTCGTCTTCTTGCTGTTCCGCCCACAAGGTCTGTTCGGCGAAAAAATCATTGACCGCGTGTAAGGAGAAAAAGCATGTTCTACAGAGAAAACGGTCAATTCAAAACCTCGTACCGCAAAGATCAGCAGATCTTCACGATCACACAGGACCGCTGGGCGATCCTGGCGCTGGTGGCCTTCGCCTTCATTGGCGTGCCTTTGCTGGTCGACGAGTACCTGTACCGCGCCATCTTGATCCCTTTCCTGATCCTGTCTTTGGCCGCCTTGGGTGTGAACATCCTGGTGGGCTACTGCGGTCAGATTTCGCTGGGCTCGGGCGCCTTCATGGCGGTCGGGGCCTACATGGCCTACAACACCTATATCCGCATCGAAGGCGTGCCGCTGATCGTGGCGCTGCTCTCGGGTGGCTTCTTCGCGACTTTGGTGGGCATGTTCTTTGGCATCCCCAGCTTGCGCGTGAAAGGCTTGTACCTGGCCGTGGCCACGCTGGCGGCACAGTTCTTTTGTGACTGGGCTTTCCTGCGCCTGGGCTGGTTCACCAACTACAACGCTTCGGGCTCGGTCTCGGTGTCCAACCTGAACGTGCTGGGCTTGCCGATCGACACGCCGCTTCAGAAGTACCTGTTTTGCCTGTCCTTCCTGGTGGTGTTTGGCTTGCTGGCCAAAAACCTGGTGCGCTCGGCCATTGGCCGCGAGTGGATGGCGATCCGCGACATGGACGTGGCCGCTGCCGTGATCGGCATCCGCCCTGTGTACGCCAAGCTCAGCGCCTTCGCGGTCAGCTCCTTCATCGTCGGCGTGGCCGGTGGTCTGTGGGGCTTTGTGCACCTGGGTTCGTGGGAGCCCGCTGCATTCTCGATTGACCGCAGCTTCCAGTTGCTGTTCATGGTCATCATCGGCGGCATGGGCTCCATCATGGGCAGCTTCTTTGGTGCGGCCTTCATCGTGATCTTGCCGATTTTCCTGAACCAGTTCCTGCCCGTCTTGGGCGCGCTGATGGGCGCCACCATTTCCACGGCCACGGTGTCGCACGTCGAGTACATGATCTTCGGTGCCCTGATTGTCTGGTTCCTGATCGTGGAGCCGCATGGCCTGGCCAAGCTGTGGTCGATCGCCAAGCAGAAACTGCGTCTGTGGCCCTTCCCGCACTGATTTACTTTTTCGTGACCTTCAAACTTTTAACAGGAGACAACCCATGAAGTTTCGTCAAATCACAACGGCTGTGACCTTGGTGGCGGCTGCCATCTCGGGTGCGATGGTCAGCACACAAGCTGCCGCACAAGCCAAAGAACAATTCTTCCCTTCGCTGGTGTACCGCACCGGCCCTTACGCCCCCAACGGCGTGCCGTTTGCCAACGGCTTTGCCGACTACATGAAGTTGACCAACCTGCGCGGTGGCATCAACGGCGTGAAGGTCCTGATGGAAGAGTGCGAAACCGCTTACGCGACCGACCGTGGCGTGGAGTGCTACGAGCGTCTGAAGGCCAAGAATGGTGGCGCCACCGTGTTCCAGCCCCTGTCCACAGGCATCACTTTCGCTTTGACCGAAAAAGCACCGATCGACAAGATCCCCGTTTTGACCCCAGGCCTGGGCCGCAGCGAATCGCAAGACGGTGGCGTGTTCAAGTGGAACTTCCCCTTGGCGGGCACCTATTGGGTGGCGGCTGACACCATCATCCAGGACATCGGTAAAAAAGAAGGTGGTCTGGACAAACTCAAGGGCAAGAAAATTGCCTTGGTGTACCACGACAGCCCCTTCGGCAAAGAAGCCATTCCAATCGCTCAGGAGCGCGCTTCGACCCACGGCTTCCAGCTGAGCCTGTTGCCCGTGACCGCACCTGGCGTGGAGCAAAAATCCACCTGGCTGCAAATTCGCCAGAACCGTCCTGACTACGTGCTGCTGTGGGGCTGGGGTGTGATGAACTCTACCGCCTTGAAAGAAGCCCAGGCCACAGGTTTCCCCCGCGAAAAAATGTACGGCGTGTGGTGGGCCGGTGCTGAACCCGACGTCAAGGACGTGGGCCAGGGCGCCAAAGGCTACAACGCTGTGATGATCCAGCACGGTGCCGAGAAGAACTCGGACGTGGCCAAAGAGATCCTGACCAAGCTGCATGGCAAAGGCCAGGGCACTGGTCCTAAGGAAGAAGTGGGCGATGTGCTCTACATGCGTGGCGTGCAAGCCGCCATGTACGGTGTGGAAGGTGTCCGCGCTGCACAAGAGCGTTTTGGCAAAGGCAAAGTGGTGACCGGCGAGCAAGCGCGCTGGGGCTACGAGAACCTGAACCTGACACAAGCCAAGCTGGATGCATTGGGCTTCAAGGGCGTGTTGCGTCCTCTGTCCACCAGCTGCCAGGACCACATGGGTTCTGCCTGGACCCGCATGCACACCTGGGACGGCAGCAAGTTCGTCTGGTCCTCTGACTGGTACCAAGGCGACGAGCAGATCCTGAAACCCATGGTCAAGGCCGCTGCCGACAAGTACGCTGCCGAGAAGAAGATCACACGCCGCTCTGCTGCGGACTGCCAGTCTTGATGGCAGCAACCCCGCCGCGCAAGCGGTGGGGCGGTGGCTGCATGCATTGAGGTGCTGTAGCCACCAAATGAAAGCCTCGAAAGAGTTTCGATCGGCGCTTTCATTTGGGCAAACTCTGGAAAGTTGAATAGGCAAAGACCATGAGCGAAAAAAACATTGTTCTGAACGTCAACGGCATTGAAGTCATTTACAACCACGTGATCCTGGTGCTCAAGGGCGTGTCCCTGCAAGTGCCTGAACAAGGCATCGTGGCTTTGCTGGGTGGCAACGGCGCGGGCAAGACCACCACGCTGCGCGCCATCTCCAACTTGCTCAAGGGCGAGCGCGGCGAGGTCACCAAGGGCTCCATCGAGTTCCGTGGCGAGCGTATCGAGAACCTCTCGCCCGCTGACCTGGTCAATCGGGGTGTGGTGCAGGTCATGGAAGGCCGCCACTGCTTTGCCCACCTGACCATCGAAGAAAACCTGATGACCGGCAGCTACACCCGCACCGACAAGGGCGAGATCGCGGCCAACCTCGAGAAGGTCTACAACTACTTCCCGCGCCTCAAAACCCGCCGCACCTCGCAGGCGGCCTACACCTCGGGTGGTGAGCAGCAGATGTGCGCGATCGGCCGCGCCCTGATGTCCAACCCCAACATGGTTTTGCTGGACGAGCCCTCCATGGGCCTGGCGCCGCAGATCGTCGAAGAAGTGTTCAACATTGTGAAAGACTTGAACGAAAAGGAAAAAGTCACCTTCCTGATCGCTGAGCAGAACACCAACATGGCCTTGAAGTACGCCGACTACGGCTACATCATGGAGTCGGGCCGCGTGGTGATGGACGGTGCGGCCGAATACCTGCGCACCAACGAAGACGTCAAGGAGTTCTACCTGGGCGTGGGCGGTGGCGAGCGCAAGAGCTTCAAAGATGTGAAGAGCTACAAGCGCCGTAAGCGCTGGTTGGCTTGATGCCTTGCCCTTTATCCTTTCTCACTGCAGTACCCCAGAAAGAAACCCATGTCCCAGCACTTTGATGCCTTGGAAACGCGCGCTCCTGAAGTCCGTGAAGCCGCTTTGATGGCCGCTTTGCCTGCGCAGGTCGCGCACGCCAAAGCCCATGCGCCGGCCTTTGCCGAGTTGCTCAAGGATGTGGATGCCGCCAGCGTCAACAGCCGCGCTACGCTGGCCCAATTGCCCGTGATCCGCAAATACGAATTGCTGGAGCGCCAAAAAGCGTCACGCGCGGCAGGTGGCAATGTGTTTGGCGGTTTCAGCGCCCTGGGTTTTGGCAAGGGCATGACCCGCGTGTTCGCCAGCCCTGGCACGATCTACGAACCCGAAGGCACCCGAGGCGACTACTGGCGCATGGCGCGTGCCATGTTTGCCGCAGGCTTTCGCCCGGGCGAATTGATCCACAACAGCTTCAGCTACCACTTCACGCCTGCGGGCTCGATGATGGAAACCGGCGCCCATGCGCTGGGCTGCACGGTGTTCCCCGGTGGCACCGGCCAAACCGAGCAGCAAGTGGGCGCCATGGCCGAGCTGCAGCCTGCGGGCTACATCGGCACGCCGAGCTTTCTCAAAATCATCCTCGAAAAAGCTGCCGAACAAGGCGTGGCCTTGCCCAGCGTGAGCAAGGCGCTGGTCTCGGGCGAGGCTTTCCCGCCCAGCTTGCGCGACTGGATGGCCGAGCGCGGCGTGTCTGGTTACCAGTGCTATGCCACGGCCGATCTGGGCTTGATCGCCTATGAAACCTCGGCCCGCGAAGGCCTGGTGCTGGACGAAGGCGTGATTGTCGAGATCGTGCGTCCTGGTACGGGTGACCCGGTGCCCGAAGGCGAAGTGGGCGAGCTGGTCGTGACCAGCCTCAACCCCGACTACCCGCTGATCCGTTTTGGCACGGGGGACCTGTCGGCCATCTTGCCGGGTCAGTGCCCCACGGGCCGCACCGGCCAACGCATCAAAGGCTGGATGGGCCGTGCCGATCAAACGACCAAGGTGCGCGGCATGTTCGTGCACCCAGGCCAGGTGGCCGAGATCGTCAAACGCTTCCCTGAGGCGTTGAAGGCGCGTTTGGTGGTGACGGGTGAGATGGCCAACGACCAGATGGCTTTGCGCGTGGAGGCCGGCAATACCGCCGATGAAGCCCTCAAGGCCCGCATTGCCGATGCCGTGCGCGATGTGACCAAGTTGCGCGGTGATGTCCAGCTGGTGGCGGCAGGCAGCCTGCCCAATGACGGCAAAGTGATCGAAGACGCACGCAGTTACCAGTGACGCCATCTATGGGGTGGTTTGCGGACTGGCCCAGCTAGGGCAAACCGCTACGTAATTCCCGCGATGTACGAAAGCTCTAGGCGCCCTACACTGATAGGGTACTTAAGAGGAGTGACTCCATGAAGAAATTGTTCGCTTTGGCCGCACTGGCCGTTGCTGCGGTGGGCGTCCAAGCCCAAGCCTATCCTGGCACCAAGCCCATCACCATCGTTGTGCCTTTCGCCGCCGGCGGCCCCACAGACCGTGTGGCGCGTGACCTGGCCGAGGCCTTGCGCAAGCCCTTGGGCGGCGCCGTGATTCTGGTGGACAACGCTGCAGGTGCAGGTGGCTCCATCGGTGCCAGCAAAGTCGCCAAGGCCCCGGCCGATGGCCACACCTTGCTGTTGCACCACATCGCCATGGCCACCATGCCGACCCTGGTGCGCAACATCCCCTTCAAAGTCGAAAGCGACTTTGAATACCTGGGCATGATCAACGATGTGCCCATGACCTTGATCGGCAAGCCTGCATTGGCGGCCAACAGCTACAAAGAGCTGTCCAGCTGGATCAATGCCAACAAGGGCAACATCAACCTGGGCAATGCCGGTGTGGGCTCTGCATCGCACCTGTGCGGTTTGCTGTTCCAAAATGCGGTGCAAGTGGACATGACTACCGTGCCTTACAAAGGCACAGCACCTGCCATCACCGACTTGATCGGCGGTCAGATTGACCTGATGTGCGATCAAACCACGAACACCACCAGCCAGATCGAAGGCAAGAAGGTCAAAGCTTTTGCCGTGACCACGTCCAAGCGTTTGGCCACTGCTGCTTTGAAAGACCTGCCGACTTTGCAAGAGTCGGGCTTGAAGGGTTTTGAAGTCACCATCTGGCACGGCCTGTATGCCCCCAAGGGCACCCCTGCCGATGTGCAAGCCAAGGTCAATGCAGCCTTGAAAGCGGCCTTGAAAGACCCCGAGTTCATCAAGAAGCAAGAGGGCCTGGGCGCTGTGGTGGTGACCGACAAACGCATGGAGCCCGCAGAGCACAAGAAATTTGTGGCCGCAGAAATCGCCAAGTGGAGCCCCATCATCAAGGCTGCTGGCGTTTACGCCGACTGATCTTTCAGCGCACCATGCAAAAAGCCGCTCAACTTGAGCGGCTTTTTCTTTGGGTGAGTTTGAAACAGTTCAGTTTGCAAACTGCTCCGAGCCCACAATGCCCAGCTTGGTCAGCCCAATGCGCTGCGCACTGGCCATCACAGCCGCCGCCGCCTCGTATTTCGCCTTCGCGTGCGAGCGGATGTGCAGCTCCGGCTGCGGCTGCTGAGCGGCCG